>MRWG01000022.1_pt1 | contig 401074 bp, 401 predicted proteins | sample 1013341 | NCBI WGS metagenome assembly MRWG01 (sample SAMN06117577, study PRJNA244670) | biofilm metagenome | biome: Water; feature: Cathode Biofilm; material: Biofilm; isolation source: microbial consortium enriched at the cathode of a solar microbial fuel cell | place: USA: District of Columbia...
CCATAACCGCCGCCGCCGCCATAGGCGTCGTCGCTGAAGCCGCCGCCCCCGCCGGCACCGCCGCCGGCCGAATCGAGCATCGTCATGTTGCCGCCGAAGCCGCGCACCACGACCTCGGTCGTATAGCGGTCCTGACCCGACTGATCGGTCCATTTGCGGGTCTGCAGCTGACCCTCGATCAGCACCTTGGAACCCTTCTTCAGATAGCGCTCGGCGATCTCCGCGACTTTGCCGAAGATCACCACCCGGTGCCATTCGGTCCGTTCCTGCTGATTGCCCTCGCGGTCGCGCCAACGCTCCGAGGTGGCGAGCGCGAGGTTGGCGACCTTGTCGCCGCTCTGCAACGAGCGCACCTCCGGGTCGCGCCCCAGATTGCCGATCAGGATGACCTTGTTGAAGCTGCCGGACATCGAACCCCCTGCCGATCGATTTGTGTGATTTCCGCGTGCCGGCGGACGTTGTTGCGACGGCGCCAGCAAGTCGGCGCGCACCATAAGCCATCGCCCCCGGCCCCGCCAGCCGGAATCCCGCACCCGTCGGTCGCCAAGGAATGGTTCCAAAGCGGGACCTTTCCGGCGCGCATTCCTGATCGCGTCGGTTGAGTTCTTTTCAGATCAATCATTTAGCACGTCTGGAAACATGGTTTTTGATCTGTATACTAGCGGCCGAAGAACACCAAACTCATGCAACAGGGAAGGTACATCATGAGGAAAGTCACAGGCATCCTTCTGTCGGCCGCGTTCACCGCCGCATTCGCGTCGGGCGCCGCCGCGCAGGATCCGGTCAAGATCGGCATGCTGCAGGGCTTCACGGGCCCGACGGAATCGCTGGTCAAGCCGATGGCGCTCGGCGGCGAAATGGCCATCCAGGAGGTGTCCGACAGCGGCGTCTTCCTCGGCGGCCGCGAAGTCGTCTCGGTGCGCGGCGACAGCACCTGCATCGATGCCGCCGCGGCGACCGCCGCCGCCAACCGGCTGGTCACCTCCGAAGGCGTGCAGGGCATCGTCGGCGCGACCTGCTCCGGCGCCACCACGGCGGTCCTCAACAACGTGGCCCGTCCGAACGGCATGGTCCTGATCTCGCCGTCGGCCACCTCGCCGGCGCTGACGACGATCGAGGATGACGGCTACTTCTTCCGCACCGCGCCCTCCGATGCGCGCCAGGGCGAGATCATCGCGGACATCCTGGATCGCCGCGGCATCAAGTCGGCAGCGCTGACCTACACCAACAACGACTACGGCAAGGGTCTCGCCGACGCGATCCAGGCGGCCTACGAGGCCAAGGGCGGCACCATCACGGCCGTCGCAGCGCATGAGGACGGCAAGGCCGACTACTCGGCCGAAGTCGGCACGCTCGCGTCCGCGGGCGGCGAGGTGCTGATCGTCGCCGGCTATCTCGACCAGGGCGGCAAGGGCATGATCCAGGCCTCCCTCGACACCGGCGCCTTCGGCAAGTTCGTGCTGCCGGACGGCATGGTCGGTCAGGCGCTCACCGACAACTTCGGCGATGCGCTGAACGGCTCGATCGGCACCAACCCCGGCACCGACAGCCCGGGCGCCAGCATGCTGGCGGACCTGAGCGAGGGTAAGGGCTTCAAGGGCGACGATCCGTACGTCCCCGAGGCCTATGACGCCTCCGCGCTGATCCTGCTCGCCATGCAGGCGGCCAACTCGACCGATCCGGCCGTCTACAAGGACAAGATCATGATGGTGGCCAACGCGCCGGGCGAGAAGATCTTCCCGGGCGAGCTCAAGAAGGCCCTGCAGATCCTGGCCGATGGCGGCGACGTGGACCTCGTCGGCGGCACCGCGCTCGAGCTGATCGAGCCGGGCGAATCCGCCGGCAGCTTCCGCGAGTCGGAGGTCAAGGGCGGCGAGTTCACCACGGTCCAGTACCACTAAGGTTCGGGACCGCTTACCGTCACATTTCGGAGGAACGGTCAGGCCACCCCTGGCCGTTCCTTCTTTTGATCCTTTCCTTACCGCTTCGGGGCGAACCCCATGATCAGAGTCGAAAACGTCGCTAAGAATTTCGGCGGCATCCGGGCGGTCGACGGCGTGTCGCTGTCGATCGAGAAGGGCTCGATTACCGGCCTGATCGGACCGAACGGCGCGGGCAAGACGACGCTCTTCAACATCATCGCGGGCGTCTTTCCCCCCTCCTCCGGCCATATCTATCTCGACGACGAGGACGTCACCGACCTGGAGCCGCACGAGCTGTTCCATAAGGGACTCCTGCGCACCTTCCAGATCGCCCATGAATTCAAGACGCTGACGGTTCTCGAGAATCTGATGACCGTGCCGGGCGACCAGCCGGGCGAGGACCTGCGCCACGCCTGGTTCAACTACCGCAAGGTGCTGGAAGTCGAGGACAAGGTGCGCGAACGGGCCCGCGAGGTGATCGAGTTCCTGGAGATCGGTCATCTCGAGAACGAACTCGCCGGCAACCTCTCTGGCGGTCAGAAGAAGCTGCTGGAACTCGGCCGCACCATGATGGTGGACGCCAAGGTCGTGTTCCTCGACGAGGTGGGCGCCGGCGTGAATCGCACGCTCCTCAAGACCATCGCCAAGTCGATCCAGCGCCTCAACGAGGAGCGCGGCTACACCTTCTGCCTGATCGAGCACGACATGGATTTCATCGCGCGCCTGTGCGATCCCGTCATCGTCATGGCCGAGGGCAAGCTGCTGACCCAGGGCACGATCGAGGAAGTGAAGAACAACGAAGAGGTGATCGAGGCCTATCTCGGCACCGGGCGCAAACACGAACGGGTTTCGAAGGCATGAGCTTCCTTTCCGCAACCGGCATGACGGGCGGCTACGGCGGCGTGGACATCATCCACGACTGCACCATCACCGTCGAAAAAGGCGAGATCGCGGTCGTCGTCGGCCCCAACGGCGCCGGCAAGTCGACGGCGATGAAGGCGGTCTTCGGCATGCTCGACCTGCGCGAAGGCACCATCGAGCTGAACGGCAAGGACATCACCCACATGGCCCCGCAGGACCGGGTGTCGGAGGGCATGGCCTTCGTGCCGCAGAACCGCAACGTCTTCGTCTCGCTCACCGTCGAGGAAAATCTCGAGATGGGCGCCTTCATCCGCGAGGACGACATCAGCGGCACCAAGGAGCAGGTGTTCGATCTCTTTCCGATCCTGAAAGACAAGCGCAACCAGCCGGCGGGCGAGCTTTCCGGCGGCCAGCGCCAGCAGGTGGCGGTCGGCCGGGCGCTGATGACCCAGCCGGACCTGCTGATGCTGGACGAGCCGACGGCCGGCGTCTCGCCGATCGTCATGGACGAACTGTTCGACAAGATCCTGGAGGTCGCCAAGACGGGGGTGGCGATCCTGATGGTCGAGCAGAACGCGCGCCAGGCGCTGGAGATCGCGGACCACGGCTTCGTGCTGGTGCAGGGCCGCAACCGATTCACCGATACGGGCGAAGCGCTTCTCGCGAACGAGGAAGTGCGTCGTTCCTTCCTGGGGGGCTAGGGCCGGATGGATATCGTCAACGCTCTCGCGCTCTTCGCGAATTTCGTCGTGGTTCCGGCCACGGCCTACGGCGCGCAGCTCGCGCTCGGCGCGCTCGGCGTCACGCTGATCTTCGGCATCCTGCGGTTCGCGAACTTCTCGCACGGCGAATTGATGAGCTTCGGCACCATGGCGACCATCCTGGTGACCTGGGGCCTGCAGGACATGGGCGTCAGCATCCATCCCTTCCCGACCGCGCTGCTCGCGCTGCCCGTCGGGATCCTGGTGGCGGTCGGCATGGCGCTGCTGACCGACCGGATGGTGTTCCGCTTCTACCGACGCCGGCGCGCCAACCCGATCGTCTTCGCGATCGTCTCGGTCGGCGTGATGTTCGTCCTCGCCGGCCTGATCCGCATCATCATCGGCCCGGCCGACCAGAACTTCGCCGACGGCGAGCGTTTCATCATCGGCGCCTTCGACTTCATGAAGATGACCGGCCTCGAGGAGGGCATCGCGATCAAGCAGACCCAGGTGCTCACCGTGGTGGTCGCGGCCGTGGTGGTGGCCGCCCTCTTCTGGTTCCTGCAGAAGACGCGCTCCGGCAAGGCGATGCGCGCCTATTCGGACGATGAGGATCTGGCGCTCCTTTCCGGCATCAACCCGGAGCGCGTGGTCGCCATCGCCTGGATCATCGCGGCCGCGCTGGCGGCGATCGCCGGCACGCTCTACGGCCTGGACAAGACCTACAAGCCCTTCATCTTCCTGCAGATCCTGCTGCCGATCTTCGCCGCCACCATTCTCGGCGGCATCGGGCAGCCCGTCGGCGCGATCCTTGGGGCCTTCATCGTCGCCTTCTCGGAAGTGATGGTGACCTACGCCTTCAAGAAGTTCCTGGCCTATCTCGGGCCCGACGGATGGGCGCCCGATGGGCTCGTCCAGCTCTTGTCGACCGACTACAAGTTCGCCGTCTCCTTCATCATCCTGGTCGCGGTCCTCTTGATCCGACCAACCGGTATCATTCGCGGGAAAGTGATATGACGAAGCGGGTTGCGCTCTACTACGCGGCGATGCTGCTGGTACTGATCGGCGTCGGCTTCTACCAGAGCTGGAACGTCGCCTTCGGCATCTTCAATCTTTGCCTGATCTCCGCGATCATGGCGCTCGGCGTCAACATGCAGTGGGGCTATGCCGGCCTCTTCAATGTCGGTGTGATGGGCTTCACGGCGCTGGGCGGGCTCGCCGCCGTGCTGGTCTCCATGCCGCCGGTGGCCGAAGCCTGGTCCGTCGCGGGCGGCCAGATCGCGCTCTCGGTCGTGAGCCTTGCGGTCACCGTCGTCGCGATCATCTTCGCGCGGCGCGCGGTCGCCAAACCGCTGAAGCTGCCGGTGACCCTCGTCCTGATGCTGGGCGGCTACTTCCTGATCGGCCATTTCTTCATCCCGGCGACCAAGGCGATCGAGGCGATCGACCCCGCGCTCAGCGGCTATCTCGGCGGCGCCGGCCTGCCGGTGCTGATCGCCTGGCCGATCGGCGGGCTGGTCGCCGCCGGCGCCGGCTGGTTCATCGGCAAGATCGCGCTCGGCCTGCGGGCGGACTATCTGGCGATCGCGACGCTGGGCATCTCCGAGATCATCATCGCGGTCATCAAGTACGAGGAATGGCTGTCGCGCGGCGTCAAGAACGTGACCGGCATCCCGCGCCCCGTCCCCTACGAGGTCGATCTGGTGAAGCAGGACTGGTTCCTGGGCCTCGCCAACTGGTTCGGCGCGGAGGACGCCTCAGAGGCCGCCAGCCTGTTCGTGAAGCTCTGCTACGCCGTGCTGTTCATCGTGGTTCTGGCGGTCGTCATGTGGTTCGCCGAGCGCGCGCTGAAGTCGCCCTGGGGCCGCATGATGCGGGCGATCCGCGACAACCGCGATGCGGCCAGCGCCATGGGCAAGGACGTGAAGGCCCGCCATCTGCAGGTGTTCATTCTCGGTTGCGCGGTCTGCGGCATCGCCGGCGCGATGCTGGTGACGCTCGACGGCCAGCTCACGCCCACCAGCTACATCCCGCTACGCTACACCTTCCTGATCTGGGTGATGGTGATCCTGGGCGGATCGGGCAACAATTGGGGCGCCGTGCTGGGCGGCTTCGTGATCTGGTTCCTGTGGGTCGAGGCGGAGCCGATCGGCAACTGGTTCATGCAGACGATCACCATGCCGCTCAGCGAGGATTCCGAACTGGCGCAGCATCTCGTCGGCGGCGCGGCCTACACGCGCTATCTGCTGATGGGCGCGATCCTGCTGATCGTCATGCGTTTCGCGCCGAAGGGGCTGATCCCCGAACGCTGACGCCTGGAAGGAAGTCGGCCGATGGCCGAACCCCTCTATGATCTCTCGGGCAAGCGGGTCTGGGTCGCGGGCCACCGCGGGCTGGTCGGCGGCGCGCTGGTGCGCCGCCTTGGAACGGAGGGTTGCGAAATCCTCATCGCCGACCGCGAGACCGTCGACCTGACCCGTCAGCAGGCCGTCGAGGACTGGCTCATGGCCGAGCGGCCGGACACCGTCTTCGTCGCCGCCGCGACGGTCGGCGGCATCCAGGCCAACGCCACCCGCCCGGCCGAGTTCCTCTACGACAATCTGGCGATCGAGACGAACATCCTCCACGGCGCCCACAAGGCGGGCGTGGAGAAGCTGGTCTTCCTCGGCTCGTCCTGCATCTATCCGCGGCTCGCCACGCAACCGATGGACGAGGCGCAGTTGCTGACCGGCCCCTTGGAGCCGACGAACGAGTGGTACGCGCTCGCCAAGATCGCCGGAATCAAGCTGTGCGACGCCTATCGCCGGCAATATGGCGCGGACTTCATCTCGGTCATGCCGACCAACCTCTACGGGCCGGGCGACAATTTCGACCTGTCGGGCGGTCATGTGCTACCCGCCCTGATGCGCCGCTTCCACGAGGCCAGGCGGGCGCAGGCGCAGACGGTCACCGTCTGGGGCACGGGCGCACCCTTGCGGGAATTCCTGCATGTCGAGGATCTGGCCGACGGCGTCGTCTTCCTGGCGAAGCACCATTCGGACGAAGGGCACGTCAATATCGGCACCGGCGAGGAGATCGCGATCCGCGACCTCGCCGCCCTGATCAAGCGGGTGGTCGGGTTCGAGGGGGAACTCGCCTTCGACACCACCAAGCCCGATGGGACGCCGCGCAAGATCGTCGATACGGCCAAGCTCGACGCGCTCGGCTGGCGGCCGTCGATCCCCCTCGAGGACGGCGTCCGATCGACCTACGCCTGGCTGCTGGAGCGGCTCGAAGCCGGCGATCCGATCAACGGATGGCCGGTCGAGGAGCGCGCGGCCTAGGCGCGCGGCTCAGACCGCCTCGAAGCCCTCGAGAACATTGACCGTGTTGACCCCGACCTGCTCGACCGCGTAGCCCCCCTCCATCACGAAGAGGGTCGGCAGGCCGAGACGGCCCAGCACCTCGCCATAGGTCCGGTAGTCCGCGCTGGTCAGCTTGAAGAAGCTGATCGGGTCCTCCTCGAAGGTATCGACGCCGAGCGAGACGATGAGCGCATCCGGCGCATAGGCCGCGATCCGCCGGCAGGCATCGTCGAGCGCGCCCGCCCATGTCGAATAGGGCGTGCCCTCCGGCATCGGGTAGTTGACGGTGAATCCGTCGCCCGGCCCCTCCCCCGTCTCGTCCTTGTAGCCGGAGAAATAGGGGAAGGCGTTCTCCGGCTCGCCATGCAGCGAGAGGAACAGCACGTCGTCGCGGCGATAGAAGATATCCTGCGTGCCGTTGCCATGGTGGAAGTCGACATCGACGATCGCCACGCGCCCCGCCCCGTCGTCGAGGAAGGCCTGGGCGGCGATCGCCGCGTTGTTGAGGAAGCAGTAGCCGCCGAACATGTCCCAGGTGGCGTGGTGGCCCGGCGGACGGCAGAGCGCGAAGGCCGCCCGTTCGCCCCCCGCGATCAGGTCGCGCGCGGTGAGCGCGACGTCCGCGCTGGCCAGCGCCGCCTCCCAGGTCCCTTCGCTGATCGAGGTCTCCGAGGCCAGCGAATGGTACCCGATCAGACCGTCGATATGCTGCGGGCGCCGACCGGTCATGCGCCGGGCCGGCCAGTTGGCGGCAATCGCCTCGCCCTCGAAGCCGGCGGCCTGCCATTCCGCCCAGCAGGTCTCGAGAAAGGAGAGATAGTCGTCGGTGTGGATGCGCCGGACCGGATCCATGCCGTGGGCCGTCGGCTCCTGCACGGGGCCGAGCCCGACCGCGCCCAGCCGGTCGATCACATACTCGATGCGCTCCGCGCACTCGAAGGGCGGGACGAGCGCGCCGCCGAAGAGCTCCGTCTTCGATCGCCGCAGGCGGTGCTTCTCGGTGTGGACCGTTTTCACGGGATGGCCGCTCCTGTTCGCTGACGCGTGGCAGCGGCCATCATGCCGCCGCCGGCGTCAGTCGAAAAGGGCGTCGATATCCGCTTGCGATATCCCTTCCCCGGCGCGCGCCGGCCCGTTCAGCAGGGCCTCGTCGCCCTCGATCTCGTCCTCCGGGATCGGCAGTTCCTCGAAGGCCTCGATTCCCCAGATCCCGATCATCGCGACGATCCGTTCCTCGATATGGCGCAGCGTGCTGATCACCTTGGAGGTCCGCTGTCCAGTCAGATCCTGGAAGTTGCAGGCCTCCATGATCTTGATCGAAGCGGTCTCGACCTGCGCGCACAGGGCTTCGGCTTCCGAGTCGCCGGCGATCGCGCCGGCGAGGCGGGTGAGCAGGTCCATCTGCGCCTCTGCCTGCGCGAGAATCTCCTCGGTCGCGTTGGCGGTATCCTGAACGATCGCGTCGAGTTCGCTGCGCGCATCCTCGATGCGGTTGGTATCGGCCACCGGATGCTTGATCTGGGCGATCTCGGACTTGGCCTGACCGATCATCCGTACCATGCGGGCGATCTCGATGCGCACGGCGACGTCCGGATCGAGAGCCCCCTCATCCGCGGCAACTCCGGACTCCGCCGTCGCGTCGCAGAGTTGCGCCAGCATGGCGCGCATCTCCGCCAGTTCGGCGCGCAGCGAGTCCAGCGTCGTCGCGTCGCCCGCCTCGCCGGACGCCGCCTCCTCCGCAGCGGGCGGGTCCGGAAGCGGGGCTGTCTCCATCGCCGGCGGGGCCGACGGGATCGGCGAGGCCTCGCCGACGCCGTAGAGCGCTCGCTCGGCGCGGAAGGGGCGCCTGTTGGCGGATGAGGATAGGGGGGAATGTTGTGTCATGGGCTTGCGCGCTCGCCTCGTCTCCGGCCGACATAGGGCCTGATGATCTGTGGCCGATCGGTGGCGCGGGCGACGTTCCGCCCGGCCCGGGAGGCAACCGGTTCCTGCCCCATCCGCCGGCACTGGACACATTATCCCGCGATTTCCTTTTCCCGAGGTTAACGCGGCGGGCGTGACTTGGTCGGATTTGGCGGGTGTGCGGGGGCTTTCACCCCCTTAAGGCGATGTTAAGGTCTTTTCCGCTAAACCTCGGATAGATGGGCGAAATCCCGCGACGGTCGAATTATGACGCGATCGAGAGAGTTGAACGGATGAAGGAAATGCCGCCATTGGCCCCGACGGCCCGGGAGCGTGACAGCCTGCACATCCTGCCGCTGTGCATCGTGCCGCTGGAGACCCCGGGCCTCAGGCGCGCGCGTCTGATCAAGAACAACCGCATCCAGACGATGATCGAGCTGTTCAAGGACACCGATTCCGGCAGCGGCCAGGTCGCTTTGCGCGACCTTCCCGGATTCTTCCCCTCGGCCGAGGAGGCGAGCTTCAAGGCGGATCTGACCAAGATCGAGCAGCTCGCCGGCACTCCCAGCTTCGACGTCTATTCCTGCCGGATGGCGCTGCGCAAGTTCGGCATCCAGGTGGACGACTACGAGCACCTGCAACTCTCCGACGAGAAGAAGGCGGAACTGACCGAGCGGATGAAGACCTTCACCGCGCCGCTGATCCGCAATGTCTACGGCCAGGACGCCGCGGACGTGAACGACGCAGGCGATCTGAGCGCGATGCTGCGCAATCCCGACAAGGCGGAGGCGCTACGCCGACTGACCATGCTGGCGGAGAGGCTCAATGTCTCGCTCGAGGAGATCCCGCGCTTCGTCGAGGATTACGGCGACGTCTTCCTCTCGCTCGCCTTCTTCCAGGACAAGCTCGACCAGCTGGTGCCGCACCTCAACACCTTCCTCGGCTGGATCGGCGACCTGCGCGAGAACTATCAGGTCCGCAATGACCGCGTTCAGGATCGTCTCTTGAAGCAGATCATCGCCGATCTCTCCGACATCTCGGGCTCGATAACCGGCCGGTTCGAGAGCTTCGACCGCAAGACCAAGGATTTCTGGACCGACGTCTCGGCCGAGCGTTTCAAGGAGGTCCGCGATCTGGTGACCGCGCACCACATGACGGTGGGCGGCGTGCTGTGCGGGCTGACGCTGAAGCTCGATCTGTGGCGCGACCGCTTCCCCGACCGGAGCGCCGGCGGGCCGCAGCAGCGAATCGAGTTCTGCATCAGCGAGATCACGCCCGGTCTCGACTATATCAAGCAGTTGGAAACCAAGGCCGCGAAGAGCTGAGGCCGCGGGCGCCCGGCGGGCCGCGCCCGCCCGCTTGTCCGCCCCCGGCGTCTGGTCTAGTGTCCCGACGCGTCGCGATCGCGCGCCGCCGGTCCGTTGCACGAGTGCCTGGATGAACACACCGGAAGTTCCCGCGAAAGAGCCCTACTCCATCGAGGTCGAAGCCGGGAAGAAGTACTTCTGGTGCGCCTGCGGGCGGTCTGCGACGCAGCCGTTCTGCGACGGCAGCCATGCGGGAACGGGATTGGCGCCGGTCCTCCACAAGCCGGAGAAGACGCGCACCGTATTCTTCTGCGGCTGCAAGCAGACGGCGAAGCCGCCGCTCTGCGACGGCAGCCACGCGAAACTCTGACAACCTCTTGATTTCGAGCGCAGGACCGTGGCCACTTTCCCTCGTCTACCGACCCCGCTGACCTCCCTCCTCGTCCTCGGCCTGGTGCTGGCCGGCTGCTCCGCCTCGACCGATCTGGCGGTCAAGTGCCCGGAGATCCGGATTCCGCAGAACACCGAACGGCTGACGCGGTTCCGCGAGGGCGACGGGCGCGACATCACGGACGTCCGGCTGCAGGCGGAGGTCACCTATCTCTCCGGCGCCTGCACGGTGGATGACGAGGCGATCGAGGTCACCTTCCCGATCGCCGTCGCCGCTCAGCGCGGCCCGGCCAACAGCGAGGGGCTGTCGAACGTCATGCTGTTCGTCGCCGTGGCGACGCCGGAGCGCGAAATCCTTTCGCGCCGCGAACTGCCGCTGCGCCTGACCTTCCCTGGCAACAAGGTGCGGATCATCGCGCGGGAGCCGATCACCGTCGAGATCCCGAAGACCGAGGAACAGACTTCCAAGGATTTCAAGATCTTCCTCGGCTTCGTGCTGACGCGGGGGGAACTCGACTACAACCGCACCGAGGACCGGCTCGGCGGATAGCTCCGGCCGAGCCGTCCGCGCCCCCGGCTCATTCCGTCAGCACGCCGCGGCGGATCTGATCGCGCTCCATCGATTCGAAGAGGGCCTTGAAGTTGCCCTCGCCGAAGCCCTCGTCGCCCTTGCGCTGGATGATCTCGAAGAAGATCGGGCCGATCACCGTCTCGGTGAAGATCTGCAACAGGATGCCGCCATCCTCCGTCGGCGCGCCGTCGAGCAGCAACCCGCGCGAGGCCAGCTCCGTCACCGACTCGCCGTGGTTCGGCACCCGCTCGTCGAGCATCTCGTAGTAGGTGTTCGGCGGCGGCGTCATGAAGCTGACGCCCATGTCGCGCAACCGGTCGACGGTGGCGTAGATATCGTCCGTTCCCATGGCGATATGCTGGATGCCCTCGCCGTTATAGGCCTGGAGATACTCCTCGATCTGGGACTTGTCGTCGGAGCTCTCGTTGATCGGGATGCGGATCTTGCCGCAGGGGCTGGTCATCGCCTTCGAGTGCAGGCCGGTCAGCTTGCCCTCGATGTCGAAATAGCGGATCTCCCGGAAATTGAAGAGCTTCTCGTAGAAATGCGCCCAGGTGTCCATCCGCCCCTGGAAGACGTTGTGGGTCAGATGGTCGATATAGGTGAGACCCGCGCCCGCGGGCGCGCGATCCTCGCCGCCGATCCATTCGAAATCGATATCGTAGATCGAGGGCGTATCGTACCGGTCGACCAGATAGATCAGGCTGTCGCCGATGCCGTGGATCGCCGGGATGTTGAGTTCCATCGGCCCGACCTGGCCGTGGAAGGGCTTGGCACCCAATTGCAGCGCGCGTTCATAGGCTTGGGCCGAATCCTTCACCCGGAAGGCGATGGCGCAGGCACTGGGCCCGTGCACATTGGCGAAGGCCTGCGCGAAGCTCGACGGCTCCGCGTTCAGGATGAAGTTGACGCCCCCCTGGCGGTAGAGCGCGACATCCTTCGAGCGGTGACGGGCCACCTTCTCGAAGCCCATGCGCTCGAACAGGGCGGAGAGCGCTTGCGTGTCGCGGGCGGTGTATTCCACGAACTCGAACCCGTCGGTGCCCATCGGGTTCATGTCGCTGATGACGCCCGGCTCGAAGCCGGGCTGATCGGTCTGGGTACGGGTCTCGTCGGCCATCCTTTGGGGCCCTCCTCGTCCATGCGGGCCGGCGCGGCCTCGGGGGCGCGCGGTCCGCAGCTATGTATCTGGCACGAAATATGGGAAGCGGACCCGCCACGGTGAAGCCGCGCGGGGCCGGCAGGAACTGGCGGCCCTAGGGCGATCCGCGCGAGCGCCCGCGCCCGCTACGTGCGAGCGAACGCCCGACGGTCAGGCTCAGAGGGTCGGCCCGAAGGCTGTGGAACGCACCGAACATACGCCGGAGCCTAGCATCGTTTCGTTGCAAATGAAACGGTCTGCGCTCAGCCCATCACCTCGAACGTGCCGGACGCATCCTTGCGGATCTGGCCGATCGTCTCCTCAAGCACGCTGTTCTCGGGATTCTTCAGATCGCCCAGTCGCTCGCAATCGTAGCCGTCGCGCATGATGTCGCGCACCACGACGACGCTGGTGCGCCGCCCGCCGCTGTCGGTGGCCCGCGGAATGAAACGCCGCACGTAGAGATCGCGCGACAGCGCGTAGCCACGCCCCTCGATTGCCGAGAGATAGGGCCTGATCTCCGGATCGCCGTCCTCGCGCCAATCGGCGATGCAGTAGTCGAGGGTGTAGAAGCGCCGCTGGCCGAGACGCAGGGTCTCCCCGCGTGGCGGGTCGTAGCCGGGCGCGTCCATGCTGAGATGCAGGATGACGAAACGCGAAGGCACCGCCGGCTGTCGATCGGCGAAGATCCACCCCGGCCCGCCGAAATAGCCCGGCGCCTCGATCTCGACCTGTTCGTCGAAGGTGAATTCGTAGGAAACGTTGATACGCTCGGCCGCCGGATAGATGATCGCCAGCGCGTTCTGCCGGTCGTAGGTGTTGCCAGTGACGAAGGGCACCTCGCGGACCGACAGCCTCTCCTCGAACGCCGGGTTGGTCGGCAGGCGATCGCAACCCGCCGTCAGCCCCGCGAGCCCGACCAGCATCGCTGCCGCAATCGACCGCCAGACGGCCCCGCCCCCGCTCACGCTTCGCTGCACCGCGTCCATCCTTGTCGCTTCCCAACAGGCCCCGGGCCGCACCGACGCCGCATCCCGTTCCGGATACCATATATAGCATCGCCGTGCCACAAACATGCAAGCGATAGCGTCCACTTTCCGGCCTTGCGAAGGCCTGGAGGCTGGCCCACGCTACCCGCGTCGGCCAGCAAACAGGATGGGATGGACCCACGATGACGCGACGCACGCTGGGGCTCGCCCCCGATCTGCACGACTACCTGCTCTCGGTCAGCCTGCGGGAGACCGACATCCAGCGCCGCCTGCGCGAGGAAACGGCGAAGCTGCCGGCCCGCAACATGCAGATCGCGCCCGAACAGGGCCAGTTCATGGCGCTGCTGGCGGAACTCATGGGCGCGCGCCGGGCGATCGAGATCGGCACCTTCACGGGCTACAGCGCGCTCACGGTGGCGATGGCGCTGCCCGCCGACGGCCGCCTGATCGCCTGCGACCTCAGCGAGGAATGGACGGCGATCGGCCAACCCTATTGGCGCGAGGCCGGCGTCGCCGAGAAGATCGACCTCAGGATCGGCCCGGCGCTGGAGACCCTCTCGGCCCTGCTGGAGGCCGGCGGCAAGGACAGTTACGACCTCGCCTTCATCGACGCCGACAAGGAGGGCTATCAGGCCTATTACGACGCCTGCCTGGAACTGCTGCGCCCCGGCGGCCTGATCATGATCGACAATGTGCTCTGGGACGGCTCGGTCATCGACCCGGCGATGGACGACGATGCCGACACGCGGGCCATCCGCGCCCTCAACGAGCGCCTGCATGCCGACGAGCGGGTCACGCTCTCCATGGTGCCGATCGGCGACGGGCTGACACTGTGCCGGAAGCGCTAGGAGTCTGACTTTCGTCAGATCCAAGGGAGATGGCCGGGTCGAGCCCGGCCATGACGATGCCGGCTGACCCACGAACCGTCGTCATCCGCAGGCTTGGCCCGCGGATCTCGCCTCGGCTTGCTCCGGCCCCTATTCGAACATCCCATGCACCACCCGGTCCCCGGCCTCGATGCCGAGGCGGTCGGCGGTGCCGCCCTTGAGTTCCAGGACGGCGCGGACGCGGCCCTTCGACGGGCGGGGGGTGCGGGTGTGGGGCTGGGCGCGGCGGATGATGCTCTCGATCTCGCCGTCCGCCTCGATGAAGAGCATGTCGAGGGGCACGTAGGTGTTCTCCATCCACATCGAGACGCGCTGGTCGCGGCCGTAGTCGAACAGCATGCCCTGGTCGTCCGCCATCTCGCGCACGAACATCAGGCCGAAGCCCCGCTCCTCGGCGGTATCCGCGATCTCGATCGTGAAGTCGTGGCGCGCGCCGTCGGCCGTCAGAATCGTGAGCGTGCTTTCCTCGAAGGCCGGACGCTCGCCCTCCTGCTGCGCGGCGGCAGGCGCGACCCACAGCAGCAGGGCGGCGAACGCCGCCGCGAGGGGACGCGTCCTCCGCATCAGCCGGCCTCGGACACCCGGCCGAGCGCCTCGGCGAGCTTGGCGCGCTGGGCCTGCTCCTCGGCCAGGCGGTCGCGGTTCTCGGCGACCACCTCGTCCGGCGCCTTGGCGAGGAAGTTCTCGTTGGCGAGCTTCTTCTCGATCTTGGCGATCTCGCCCTCCGCCTTGGCGATCTCCTTCTCCAGCCGCTTGCGTTCGGCCGAGAGGTCGATCACGTCGGCGAGCGGAATGGCGAGCGTCGCCTCGTCCAGGATCAGTTGGGCGGAGCCCTTGGGCGGCTCGCCCGGGAAGGCGAAGGCGTCGATCCGGGCGAGTCGGCCGATCAGCGCCTCATGCCGGTCGAGCCAGCGCTTCGCCTCGTCGCGCATGTCGATGGCGTGCAATTGCACGTGCGCGCCGGCGGGCACGTTCATCTCCGAGCGCACCGAGCGCACGGACGAGATCAGGCGCACGACCCAGCCCATCTCCTTCTCCGCATCCGCGTCGACCAGCGCAGCAGCGCCCTCCTCCGGCCATTGCGCCTGGATCAGCGGCTCGGCCGCCGCGGCATCGGCGCCCTTCAGATGCTCCCACAGCTCGGCCGTGATGAAAGGCGCGACCGGATGCATCAGGCGCAGCGTGCGTTCCAGCACGAAGGCGGCGGTCGCCCGCGTCTCGGCCTTCGCCGCCTCATCGTCGCCGGAGAAGAGCGGCTTCGCCAGCTCCAGATACCAGTCGCAGAAGGTGTGCCAGAGGAACTGGTAGACCGCGCCCGCCGCGTCGTCGAAATCGTAGGCGTCGAGCGCCGCGGTCATCGCGTCGCGGGTCTTGCCCAACTCGCCCAGAATCCAGCGGTTGAGGGTCTGGTCCGCCGTCTTCGGATCGTAGGCCGCATCGAGGCGGCATTCGTTCATCTCACAGAACCGCGCCGCGTTCCACAGCTTCGTCATGAAGTTGCGGTAGCCCTCGACCCGATCGCCGGAGAGCTTGATGTCGCGCCCGGCGGCTGCCAGCGCCGTCAGCGTGAAGCGGAGCGAGTCCGCGCCGTACTTGTCCATCAGATCCAGGGGATCGATCACGTTCCCCTTGGATTTCGACATCTTCTGGCCGTTCTCGTCGCGCACGAGGGCGTGGACATAGACGGTGTGGAACGGCTCCTCCGGCATGAAATGGTCGCCCATCATCATCATGCGCGCGACCCAGAAGAAGATGATGTCGAAGCCGGTCACCAGCACGTCGGTCGGATAGTAGCGGGCGAGCTCCGGCGTCTCCTCCGGCCAGCCGAGCGTCGAGAAGGGCCAGAGCGCGCTGGAGAACCAGGTGTCCAGCACGTCCTCGTCCTGGGTGAGCTCGGTCGACTTGCCGTAATGCGCGTCGGCCTTGGCCTGGGCCTCCGCTTCCGTCATGGCGACGAAGCACTCGCCGTCCGGCCCGTACCAGGCCGGGATGCGGTGGCCCCACCAGAGCTGGCGCGAGATGCACCAGGGCTGGATGTTGCGCATCCACTCGTAATAGGTCTTGGTCCAGTTGGCGGGCACGAACGTGGTGCGCCCCTCCTCGACCGACGCGATGGCCGCCTTGGCCAGCGTCTTGGCGTCGACGTACCATTGATCGGTCAGGTACGGCTCGATCGGCACGCCGCCCCGGTCGCCATAGGGCACGGAATGGCGGATCGTCTCCTCGCCCACCAGCAGCCCCTCGGCCTCCAGGTCGGCGAGCACGGCCTTGCGCGCGTCGAACCGATCCAGCCCGCGATACTTCTCCGGCGCGTTCTCGTTGATCTTCGCGTCCACGCTCAGGATGTTGATCATCTCCAGATCGTGGCGGCGGCCGACCTCGAAATCGTTGAAGTCGTGGGCGGGGGTCATCTTGACCGCACCCGTCCCCTGCTCCGGATCGGCGTAGTCGTCGGCGACGATGGGGATGCGGCGGCCCACCAGCGGCAGGATGCAGTGCTTGCCAATCAGATGGGCATAGCGCTCGTCCTCGGGATGAACGGCGACGCCGCTGTCCCCCAGCATGGTCTCCGGCCGGGTGGTGGCGACGGTGAGGGTGGTGCTCTCGTCGCCCTCGACCGGATAGCGGATCGACCACATGCGGCCTTCCTGCTCGACCTGCTGCACCTCCAGGTCGGAGATCGCTGTCTCGAGCGCCGGGTCCCAGTTGACGAGGCGCTGGTCCTTGTAGATCAGCCCCTCTTCGTGAAGCTTCACGAAGACGTGGCGCACGGCTTCCGACAGGCCGTCATCCATGGTGAAGCGCTCGCGGCTCCAGTCGCAGCTGGCGCCCAGCCGGCGCAGCTGGTTCTGGATCGTCCCGCCGCTCTCGGCCTTCCATTGCCAGATGCGCTCGATGAACTTCTCGCGACCCATCGTGCGCCGGTCCTCGTCGCCCTTCGCGGCGAGCTGGCGCTCGACCACCATCTGGGTCGCGATGCCGGCATGGTCGGTGCCCGGCTGCCACAGCACGTCATAGCCCGACATGCGCTTGTAGCGGATCAGCACGTCCTGCAGCGTGTTGTTGAGCGCATGGCCCATATGCAGCGAGCCGGTGACGTTCGGCGGCGGGATGACGATGGTGAACGGCTTCGCGTCCGGGCGGTGGCCCGGCTTGAAGTGCCCGCCCTCTTCCCATTGACGGTAGTGCTTGTCCTCGATCGCGTCCGGCGAATAGGTCTTGTCCAGCATCGTGCTCGCTCGTTCGGCTTATTCTTGCGCAATTGGGCTGGTTATAAGGCCTGATCGCGGCGGGTCAAACCCGGGGCTGCGGGCGACTTTTCCGCCGGCGCGAAGCGGGTATCCTTGGGCGCGATGACCGATACCCGCCCCCTCGTCCTGCAGAGCCACCGCGCCGACGCGCCGCGATGGATCCGGCGCTGCCTCGAAAGCGTGCGCGATTGGGCCGAGGCGCGCGGCTACGCCTATCGGTTCGAGGGGGACGAGGCGCTCGCCCGCGTCCCCGACTGGTACCGGGACAAGGCGGGCGCGAAGCGGCCGGTCGTCGCCGATCTGGCGCGCCTCTCGATGATCCGCGAGGCGCTGGAGGCCGGGCACGAGGCCGCGCTGTGGCTCGACGCCGACTGCCTCGTCTTCGCGCCCGAGCGGTTCAACCCGCTGGCCGTGGACGGCACCGCCGCCGTCGGATGGGAAATCTGGGTCGACGCCGATCCGAAGCAGCCGGGTCGCCTGAAGACCTGGCGCGGCCCACACAATGCCTGCCTGCTGTTCCGGCCGGGCGACCCGCGCCTCGATTTCCTGATCCATGCGACGCGCACCGTCATCGCCAAGGCGGACCCGGCCCGCATCGCGCCGCAGATGGTCGGGCCGAAACTGCTGAAGGCCTTGCAGCCCTTCGCCGACTTCGCGCTGCTGCCCGAGGCCGGCGCCTTCAGCCCGCCGGTGCTGCGCGATCTGGCCGCCGGCGGCGGGGCGGCGCTGGACCTCATGCGCAAGGCGAGCGATCCTTTCCCGGCGGCGGCGAACCTGTGCCTGTCGCTGGCCGACGACGCGGCGACCATCGACCGGGCCGTCGACCGGCTGCTTCAAGACGAGGAGGACGCGACATGAGCGAGCGATGGGAAGGCGGCTGCCTGTGCGGGCGACTGCGCTACGAGGTCCAGGGCGGGCCGAAGGGCGATGTCGGCCATTGCCATTGCAGCATGTGCCGGCGCGCCTCGGGCGCCCCCGTCGTCACCTGGTTCACGATCGACAAGGACCGCTTCCGCTGGACCCAGGGCGAGCCGACGGTCTTCAAGAGCTCGGCGAAGGGCACGCGCACCTTCTGCGGACGCTGCGGCAGCCCGATCACCTTTCACCACACCGACTACGCGGCGGACCTGGATGTCACGGTCTGTTCGCTGGATCGGCCGGAGGACATGCCGCCCACCCTCCAGATCTGGACCGGGAACCGCCTGCCCTGGCTGCATCTGGACGAGCATCTGCCGCAGCGCGAAGGCGGTCTCGACTCCGGGGCGTGAGACGCGCCGTCACCGCGTCTCGGTCTGGCCGTCGACCGTCATCGCCTGGCCGGTGATGCGCGCGGCCGCGTCCGAGCTCAGGAACACCGCCATGTCCGCGACGTCCTCGGCCCGGATCCAGGATCTGAGGCTGTTGCCCTGGACATAGCCCTCGCGGACGACACTCTCCGGGACGCCGCGCGCCTTCGCCTCGGCCGCGATGACGCGGTCCATGCGCTCCCCCTCCACCACGCCCGGACAGATCGCGTTGACCCGGATGCCATCGGTGCCCACCTCGGCGGCGAGCGCCTTGGTGAAGCCGATCACGCCCCATTTCGCCGCGCAGTAGGCCGTGCGGTGCGGATAGCCGAACAGGCCCGAGACCGAGGAGAAGGTGGTGATCGACCCGCCGCCCGCCAGCCGCAATCGCGGTACGGCGGCGCGCGCCGTCAGATAGCTGCCCATCAGGCTGACCTCCAGGCACTGGCGCCAAGCCTCGGCGTCGGTCTCCTCCACCGCGCCGACCGGGCCCGCCGTGCCGGCGCACGCCACCAGTATGTCGAGCCCGCCCAGCGCCGCATCGCTCGCGGAGAAAAGGGCTTCGACCGCCGCCTCGTCCGCGACGTCGCAGATTATCCGCCCGATTTCGTCCGGAAGGCTCTCCAGCGCATCGGCGTCCGTATCGCACGCGAAGACGGAGGCGCCCTCGGCCAGGAACCGCTCCGCGATCGCCCGGCCGATGCCGGCGCCCGCCGCGGTCACCAGCGCGCGCTTGCCCGATAGCGTGCCCATGGGCTCAGAGATCCGGCCGGCGACGCACGCCGTCGCGTATCCGGGCGTAGCTGAGCGAGGCCGGATCGGCATAGACCGGACCCGGCGCGGCGGCCGTCAGGACCTTGTGCGCGATCGGCTCGAAATCGGCGCGGAAATGGACGGAGCTCTTGAGCACCAGGATCGGCGCCTCCGCCGGCTCGATCCCGAGATGGCGAAACATCGACTGGTCGCCCGCCTGCATCTCGCGGCTCGCCAGGATCACTTTCACCCCATCGATGTCGAGGAGCGCCATGGGGCCGAGTTCCATCCGCGCGCCGCCCCACATCGGGCCGGTGGCGGAGAAGCGCCCGTCGCCGAGGCGCTCGACCGTCGCCTCGCTCTCCAGCGGGCTGTCGCCGGGGAAGCGCCGGCCGCCGAGCCGGAAGGCGATCCGCGCCCCCTCGCCCGCCGCATGCGCGGCCTCGGCGCTCTTCGGATCGATCATCATGGCGAGGACGGCGCCACGGGCTTTCGCGCTCAGTAAGGCGCGCAGCATCCCTGTCGTGTCGCCCGGCCCGCCGCCGCCGGGATTGTCCTGCGTGTCGGCGATGACGATGGGCGCCGTCGCGCCCTCGCCTTTGAGCTTCAGCGCCTCAGCGACCGCGTCGTCGGGCCCGTAGATCGGCTCGCCGAAATCGGCCTGCCGCGCCTCGATCGCCTGGCGCAGCGCCCGGGCGGCGGCGTCCGCCGTACGCTGGTCGGAAGCATAGGCGACGACCGAGGGACCGACCTCGCGGATATCGGCCTGCGGGAAGCCGCAGGCGATGGCGAGCGCCATCAGCTCCCGCTCCCGCCCCAGCATGTCGCGCAACGTCTCGCCATAGAGCGCATCCATCGGGGCGAGCCCAGTGCAGCCCCAGTTCAGCGGGATCAGGAAATCGAGTTTCTCAAACGCCTTGGCCGGTTTCCGGTGGGTGCGCACCATCTCGACCAGATGGCCGGCCGCGCGCGCGCCGGTCTCGCCCATATCGACATGCGGGTAGGTGCGGTAGATGTCGAGCACGTCCGCATGCGCGACCATCGCCTCCGTCACGTTGGCGTGCAGGTCGAGGCTGACGGCGATCGGCAGGTCCGGGCCCAACAACTCGCGGAAGCGGCGCAGCAGCTCGCCCTCGCCATCCTCCAGATGCTCGGTCACCATGGCGCCGTGCAGGTCGAGATAGAGCCCGTCGATCGGCCCCTCCTGGGCGATCGCGCGCTCCAGGTCCCCGACCAGCCCGGCGGCGATACGCTCGAACGCGTCCTCGGTCACATGGGCCGACGGCGGGGCGGAGCACCAGCTGAGCGGCACGATCTCCGCCCCCTCGCCCTTCAACGCCGCCAGCGCACCCGTGATCGGGATATGGACGCCGTCGACCGCCTCCAGCATCGCGGGCCCGTGCGCCAGGCCGGGCCAGCCGTCGGTGCGCGCGAACTTCTCGAAGTCGGCCTTCACCGGCGCGAAGGTGTTGGTCTCGTGCTGGAACCCGCCGACGGCGATGCGCATGGGACGGCCTCTCCTCCTTGCAAAAACGCGATGGCGATGGTGACTATGGCGGCCTCCACCGACCCATTGCAATCCGTGACCATGATCCTGCGCCCGGCCACCCCCGACGATCTGCCCCTGCTGCGCGCCTGGGACAACCGCGAACATGTGGTGAAGGCCGCCGGTGCGGGCGCGGCGACGGACTGGGCCGCCGCGCTGCAGGCGGACCGACATGACGGCATGGAGATCCTCATCGCCTGCGATCGCGACCGGCCGCTGGGCGCGGTCACGCTGCTGCGGACGGGCGCGGACACGACCGAATTCTGGCATGCGGAAACCCCGGGCCGGCGCGCCGTCGATCTTTGGGTCGGCGAGGCGGCGGATCTCGGCCAGGGCCACGGCCGAGCGATGCTGCGCCTCGCGCTCGCCCGCAGCTTCGCGGCCCGCGGGGTCGAGGTGGTGCTGGCGGCCCCGCTGGCCCGCAACATGGGCGCGCGCACCTTCCTGTTGCGCCAAGGTTTCACGGAACGCGGACGCCGCGTCCACGGCCACGACGTGCGCATCATCTACCGGATGCCGCGGCACGGCTGGCGCTACGCCCGATGACCCACCCGGACGTGGCGCCAGCCGGCGCTGCTTAGATTTCGGCGTAGGGCTTCGTCTCCGCCTTGGCGCCGGGATGGGTCACCGCGCCGCCGACGGCGGAGCCAACCGTGTTGGCGTAGCGCCACAGCGCGCCGGAGCCGCTGCCGGGCGGCGGCGCCTTCCAGTCGGCGCGTCGCTTCTCCAGCTCCTCGTCGCTGAGATCGACCGCGAGCACGCCCTCATGCGCATCGATGGTGACGATGTCGCCGTCGCGCAGCAGCCCGATCGGCCCGCCGACCGCGGCCTCCGGTCCGACATGACCGATGCAGAAGCCGCGCGTCGCGCCGGAGAACCGCCCGTCGGTGATCAGCGCGACCTTGTCGCCCATCCCCTGGCCGTAGATCGCGGCCGTGGTGGCCAGCATCTCGCGCATGCCGGGGCCGCCCTTCGGCCCCTCGTTGCGGATGACCAGCACCTCGCCTTCCTTGTAGTTGCGCTCCGCGACGGCCTTGTAGGCCTCCTCCTCCCGGTCGAAGCAGCGGGCCGGGCCCTTGAAGACCAGGTTCTTCATGCCGGCGACCTTCACGATCGCCCCTTCCGGCGCCAGGTTGCCCTTGAGGCCGACGACCCCGCCCCAGGTGGAGAGCGGATCGGAGACCGGGCGGACCACGTCCTGGTCCGTCGGGAAGGTCACGTCCTCCAGGTTCTCCGCGATCGTCTTGCCGCTGACCGTCAGGCAGTCGCCATGCAGCAGACCGGCCTCATAGAGCGCCTTCAAAACGATCTGCACGCCGCCGACCTCGTAGAGATCCTTCGCGACATAGCGCCCGCCCGGCTTGAGGTCCGCGATATAGGGCGTCTCGCGGAAGATGTCGGTCACGTCGTTCAAGGTGAACTCGATCCCCGCCTCGTTCGCGATCGCCGGCAGGTGGAGGCCCGCATTGGTCGAGCCGCCGGTCGCGGCGACGACGCGGGCCGCATTCTCCAACGCCTTGCGGGTGACGATCTGGCGCGGCCGGATCTGTTTCGCGATCAGGTCCATGATCTGCTGGCCCGAGGCCTCGCACATCGCATCCCGGCTCTCGTACGGCGCCGGCGCGCCGGCGGATCCCGGCAAGGCGAGGCCGATCGCCTCGGACACGCAGGCCATGGTGTTGGCCGTGAACTGCCCGCCGCAGGAGCCGGCCGAGGGGCAGGCCACGCATTCGATCTCGTGCAGCTCCTCCTCGTCGATCTGGCCGCCGGAATGGCGGCCGACCGCCTCGAACACGTCCTGCACCGTCATGTCCTTGCCCTTGTAGCGTCCCGGCAGGATCGAGCCGCCATAGATGAAGATCGACGGCACGTCCATGCGCACCATCGCCATCATCATGCCCGGCAAGGACTTGTCGCAGCCGGCGACGCCGATGATCGCGTCGTAGCAGTGCCCGCGCACGGTGAGCTCGACCGAATCCGCGATCAGATCGCGGCTGGGCAGCGAGGCGTACATCCCCGCATGTCCCATCGCGATCCCGTCGGTCACCGTGATGGTGGTGAATTCGCGCGGCGTGCCGGCGGCCGCCTTCACCCCTTTCTTCACCGCCTGGGCCTGGCGGGCGAGCGCGATGTTGCAGGGCGCGGCCTCGTTCCAGCAGGTGGCGACGCCGACGAAGGGCTGCTTGATCTCCTCGTCCGTCATGCCCATCGCGTAGTAGAAGGCGCGGTGCGGCGCGCTCTGCGGCCCGATCGAGACGTAGCGGCTCGGCAGCTTCGACTTGTCCCAGACCTTGCGGCCCGACTTCGGATCGGCTTCGGCCATGGCGCATTTCTCCCTGCTGTATGCTTCTTGGAATCGTCCTAGTGTGAAGTGGAACAGGAGAACCGGCAAGCGCAGCCAATATGACCAGCGAGCAGCAAGAAACTCCCGCCTACCGCCACCTGCGGGAGCCGGACGAATGGTATCGCGGCTTCGCACGCCATCTGGCCGACGCGCCGCAGGGCAAGCCGCTGCGCACGCTTTTCCCCGTGCCGAAGGACGCCGACGACGCCCTGCAACGCCACCGCTATATCCTGAGCCGTGCGGTGGTGAACCCGCCGCTCGAGCACGCCATCGCGGACGCCGTCGGCCGCTACGGGCGCGAGGTGCTGGGCGTGCCGCAAGCGCTGGCCGACGCGGCCGCCGAGCAAGCCGGCGACCGCCTGGCCGACCGGGGCTGGACGCCCCTTCCCGCGTACGGTGCGGATCGGGTCCGGGGCCTGAAGGTCGCGCTCGAGGGGCTGCCGCTCTACGCCAAGGACGGCACCCGCGACGCGCCGCAGGTGACCCGGGAGGAGGCGCGCGCACGCTACAACATCGCCACATACCGGGCCGAGGATCTGCTGCGCCTTCCGGAGGTGGTGGCGTTCGTGACCGCGCCCGACGCGCTGGCGGCGGCCGAGCGCTATCTCGGCGCCCCGCCGATGCTGATCGTCCTGCAGGCCTGGTGGAGCTTCGCCGGCCATGCGGCCAAGGAGGCGCAGCTCTTCCATCTCGACATCGACGACCACCGGTTCTGCAAACAGTTCCTGTTCCTGACCGACGTCGACGCCGAGAGCGGCCCGCACGCCTATGTCGAGCGCACGCACCGCCCGCAGGATGTCGGCGCGATCATCGCGCGCGGCCATGGCGAGACGGAGCAAAAGGCGATCTTCGACTGGCTCTACCAGACGCTGCGCAAATCGGACGAGGACGTCGCCCGCTACACAGGCAAAGAGCCGACGCTGATCGACGGACCCGCCGGCACCCGCTTCCTGGCGGCGACGCGGGGGCTGCACAAGGGTGTGGCGCCGGAGAGGCGCGACCGGCTGCTCCTCCAGGCGACCTACGGCATCACCCCCGCCGCCGCGAAACGCGCGGCGGACCTCCCGGCAAGCGCCCTGGCCGCGGGCGCACTCGATCCGCCCAACGACCACCTGCTGTGGCTTTTCGTCGACCCGACGCGCTAGACTGTCCGCTCTATCGGGGAGACGCGCCATGACCAAACTGACCGGCATCAATCATCTGGCCTTCATCACGGACGACATCACCAAGACGATCCGCTTCTACCGCGACTTGCTGGGGCTGCGGCTGCATGCGGGGATCGGGCATGACGGCTTCCGGCACTATTTCTTCATGCTGGGCGACGGGCGCACGCAGGTGGCCTTCTTCGAATATGACGGCGCGGCGCCGATGGTGAAGAAGTTCCCGGGCAAGGAGACGTCGGAGCCGCTCGGCTTCGACCACCTGTCGCTGACGGTGGAAAGCCGCGAGGATCTCTTCGCGCTCAAGGACAAGCTGGAGGCCGCCGGCTTCCCCGTGCACGGCGCGGTCGACCATGGCCTCTTCTGGTCGATCTATTTCTACGACCCGAACAACATCCCGCTCGAAGCCACTTGGGACTTCATGGAGGTGGTGAAGGCGCCCGCCGTCGTCGACGACGAGCCGCTGGCGATCGCCGCCGAAGGGCCCGAGCCGCAGCCCGGCCACTGGCCGGAGCCGACGCGGAACACCCCGCCCGAGGAAATGACCGCCCATGGCGGCAACGCCCTGCCCCTGCGCCAGGGACTGTTGAAGGAAGGTCGGGTCCGCTTCAAGGACGATCTGCCCGAGGGTTTCGTCGCGCGGATGGAAGGGGAGACGGCGTAGCGGTTCACCCCGCCTCCACGAACATCGCGTCGAACAGGTCCATCACCTCGCCCACCGTCTCGCGCGTCACATGGCGCAGATCCGCGTCCCAGGGGTCATTGAGGCAGGCCGTCACCAGCTCGTAGGAGGGGAAATAATGCGCCTGCGGGTCGGCGCGGCAGATTTCCTCCGCCGCCACGCGCAGCACGGACTTCGAATGGGTGTTGGCGGCGACGACATGGGTGTCGACCGCGCGTGTCGTCGCCATGAAGGGGATCGGCGAGACCGAGACGATGAGTTGGAAGTCGGGATTGTGGGCGCGTACGATCTCCGCGAAGCGGCGGATGTCGGCGACGTTCTCTTCGACGCTCAAGACATGCGGGCGCGCCGTCAGGTAGCTGGAAAGGCCCCGTGGATTGCGCGACAAGGCCGTACCGTCATGCAGCAGCCGCCAGCATTCGTTGAGGCCCAGCGTCACGATGAAGACCTTGGCCGTCGTCAGCGCCTCGCGCACGGCAGCCAGGTGCTTGTCGTAATCCGCATCGAACGCCTCGGGCGAGGCGAAACCGACCCCTTCACGATAGGGATCGGTCCAGTAGCTCTGCCCGCCCACATCCATGCGCACGAGCAGCCTGTCGAAAGTCCGCTCGCCGAAGGCGCGTTCGGCCAGCTGCCGGAAGCTCGGGCTGTTGAAGAGCAATCCCCAGGCGGCGCAGAAATCGGTGACCGACTTGTCCGGTCGCCCGCCCTCGGAATAGACGCCGTTCGTGCCGTCGGGCTGCGGTTCGGCGATGACGTAGGAGAATCCGCGGCGCTGGAAGGCGTGGCTGATCTCGAAGGCGAAGCAGCTGCCGGCGCTGCCGATGGGCGTCGCCGCGTCGACCAACGGCATGCGATGGACGAAGGGCTTGAGGGCGGCCAGCGACTGGTCGGGATAGCGTTTCGGGTTGGGCCAGTAGATCGCCTCCGCCGGCTTGCCGTCCGCCGGGTCGTAGACCTTCGAGGCCGCCTGCCCGTCCGCCATGAAGGCGCGCGCGGCACCCGCCTGCGCCTTGAAGCGCGCGGCCAGGTCGGCGTCGGAAAGCTTGGTGCCGGCCTCGACCGCCTGTTGCACCAGCGCGAGGAAGGCGCCCAGGTCGGGCGTCGCGCGTCCGGCGCCCGCGACCTCCCGCGCCACGATATCGGCGAGCCCCGGATCGTCCCGGAACAGGCCGCGCAGCAGCAGCCGGCGCGCGCCCGCATCGCTCCACCCGGTCTGACCGCCCAGCAACGCCGTTTTCGACCCATCGCTCATTGTGGCAGGATAGGGTGATTCCATGCCCGCTCCAGCCTTCGGCGCGGGCCAGTACCTGGGACAGTGAGAGACCATGATCGAAACCTTCGAAAGCGATGCGCCCGACGCGGCGGTCATCGAGGCCCTGATGCGCGACGGCGCTGCGATCGTCGCCCGCCAGGCGCCGGACGAGTTGACCGAGCGCGTGCAGGCGGAGTTCCGCACGCATTACGACGAACAAGGCCACCTCTTCTCGAACGACTTCAACGGCTACAAGACGCTTCGGATCGGCGGCGTGCTGGGCGTGTCGCGCAGTTCCGCCGAGCTGATCGCGCATCCGCGCGTGATGGCGGCCGCCGACGCGGTGCTGAAGCGCCATTGCGTGAGTTACCGGATCGGCAGCACGACGGCGATCGAGATCCTGCCGGACGAGGCCGACCAGGTGCTGCACCGTGACGAGGATTTCTACCCGATCCGCATCCCGGGCGTGGAGTTCCAGATCGCGGCCATGTGGGCGCTCGACGATTTCACGGTGGAGAACGGGGCGACGCGCGTCGTCGCCGGCAGCCAGGATCTGCGCCCGATCGAGGATGTGACGGAGGATGATATCGAGCAGGCGGTGATGCCGCGCGGCTCGGTCCTGCTCTATCTGGGATCGACCATCCATGGCGGCGGCGCCAACCGCTCGAACGGCCGGCGCTCAGGCCTGATCAACACCTACAGCCTGGGTTGGCTACGCCAGGAGGAGAACCAGTACCTCACCGTCCCGCGCGAGATCGCGGACAGCTACCCGGAGCATATCCGCCGCCTGATGGGCTATCAGAGCCATGGCGGGCATCTCGGCGTCTATCCGGGCGATCCGGACGACCACTGGTACGACGCGTAGGGAGGTCTGCGCCTACTCCGCCGCCGCCGCCCGGCCGCCCCGCTTCGGTGCCGGCGCGATCTCACGCACCGCACCCTGGGCGGCGGAGGTGGCGAAGGCCGCATAGGCCTGTAGCGCCCGGGTGACCCGGCGCTTGCGGACAGTCGCCGGCTGCCAGGCGGCGTCGCCCTTCGCCGCCATCGCCTCGCGACGGCGGGCGAGTTCGTCGGCCGCGACATCGAGAGTGATCGAGCGGTTCGGGATATCGATGCGGATCACGTCGCCGGTCTCGACCAGACCGATCGTGCCGCCCTCGCCCGCCTCGGGCGAGACATGGCCGATCGAGAGGCCGGAGCTGCCGCCGGAGAAGCGGCCGTCGGTCACCAGCGCGCAGGCCTTCCCCAGCCCCATGCTCTTCAGGTAGCTGGTGGGGTAGAGCATCTCCTGCATGCCCGGCCCGCCCTTCGGGCCCTCGTAGCGCACGATGACGACGTCGCCTTCCTGCACTTCACCGCCCAGAATACCGGCGACCGCGGCATCCTGGCTCTCGAAGAGGCGCGCCGGCCCCTCGAAAGTCAGGATCGAAGCATCGACGCCGGCCGTCTTCACGATGCAGCCATCCTCGGCCAGGTTGCCGTAGAGCACGGCGAGGCCGCCGTCGGCGCTGTAGGCGTGCGCCACGTCGCGGATGCAGCCGCCCTCGCGGTCGGTGTCGAGCTCGGCATAGCGGCGGTCCTGGCTGAATGCCTCGACCGTGCGCACGCCGCCCGGCGCGGCCGAATAGAAATCACGCACCGCTTCCGACGGGTCGCGCGCCAGATCCCAGGCCGCGATCGCCTCGCCCATGGTCGCCGCATGGACCGTCGGCCGATCGCGGTGCAGCAGCCCGGCCCTGTCGAGCGCCCCCATGATGCCCATGATGCCGCCGGCGCGGTGCACATCCTCCATGTGATAGTGCGAGACGGCGGGCGAGACCTTGCAGAGATTGGGGGTCGAGCGGCTGAGCCGGTCGATGTCCGCCATGGTGAAGTCGACCTCGCCCTCCCGCGCCATGGCGAGCAGGTGCAGGACCGTGTTGGTCGACCCGCCCATGGCGATGTCGAGGCGCATGGCGTTCTCGAAGCTCTCGAAGGTCGCGATGCCGCGCGGGGTCACCGGCTCGCCCCCTTCGTAGTGGCGCTTCGCCAGATCGACGATGCGACGCCCCGCCTCCAGGAACAGCTCCCGGCGCTTCGCATGGGTCGCCAGCAGCGAGCCGTTGCCCGGCAGCGCGAGGCCCAGCGCCTCGGCGAGGCAGTTCATCGAATTGGCCGTGAACATGCCGGAGCAGCTGCCGCAGGTCGGACAGGCGGAACGTTCGATCTTCGCTACCGTCTCGTCGTCGTTGGCGGGATTGGCGGCCTCGACCATGGCGTCGACCAGATCGACCATCCGCTCGCCGTCCTTCAGGACCACCTTGCCGGCCTCCATCGGTCCGCCGGAGACGAAGATGGTCGGTATGTCGAGCCGCATGGCGGCCATCAGCATGCCGGGCGTGATCTTGTCGCAGTTGGAGATGCAGACCAGCGCGTCGGCGCAATGCGCGTTCACCATGTATTCGACGCTGTCGGCGATCAGCTCGCGGCTCGGCAGGCTGTAGAGCATGCCGTCATGGCCCATGGCGATGCCGTCATCCACAGCGATCGTGTTGAATTCCTTGGCGACGCCGCCCGCCTCCTCGATCTCGCGCGCGACCAGTTGGCCCAGATCCTTCAGATGCACGTGCCCCGGCACGAACTGGGTGAAGGAATTCGCGACCGCGATGATCGGCTTGCCGAAATCCTCGTCGGTCATCCCCGTCGCGCGCCACAGACCGCGCGCGCCGGCCATGTTGCGGCCATGGGTGGTGGTGCGGGAGCGATAGTCGGGCATGGGTCTGACCTCGGAATGAAGGGTTCGAGCCGGCGCGGGAGACTAGCCACGCCGGTCCGAAAAGGCCAGAGATTTGGAAAACCGCGGCGCCGCGGGGGCGCCAGAGAACAGCCCTAGTACTCGTCGTCCCAGCGGCGTTTGGCGCCGGAGGACATGTTCTTGATCTCCTCCTCGACCAGCCGTTCGACCATGCCGGGCAGGTTGTCGTCGAGCCAGGAACGCAGCATCGGACGCAGCAGGTTCTTCACCACGTCCTCCAGCGTCTCGCCGGCCTGGCCCATGCGGATCGAGCGCTCCAGCTTGGCGAAGGTCGCCATGCCGAACTGCTCGGTCGCGTCGGAGACGATGCGGTCCTCGAAGCTCTCGTCGGAATGCGCTACGGACTGGCCGCTCGTCGCCGGCGGGCGCGGGGGCGGAGGCGGCGGGGCGATGAACTCGTCCTCCTCCTCTTCCTCCTCCATGTCGACGAGTTCGAGCTCCGGGCCCTCTTCCTCCTCGTCGGTGACCTCATCGACGAGTTCGAGAGGCTCCTCCTCTTCCTCGTCGAGCTCGAGGACGTCCTCCTCCGGCTCGGGTTCGGGCTCCGGTTCCGGCTCGGGTTCCGGTTCGGGCTCAGGCTCGGGTTCCGGCTCGGGCTCCGGTTCAGGCTCGGTGGCCTCCGGCTCGTCCGCCTTCTTCTCGGCCTCCTCCTCGCCATCCTCGGAAATGATCCGGCGGATCGATGCGAGGATCTCCTCCATCGACGGCTCTTTTTGGGACGAGTCGCTCATGGCTCCTGACCTGTCCTTCCAACGCCGGCACGCCTTCCGGTCTCTCGCGTGCCCCGGGCGCGCGCCCGGGAAAATGCGGAGCCGGTATGGGTCTCCATCGCATCGCGACGGCCCCTCGGCGTAACCTTCCTAGCTCGACCAATCCCCGCAGGACGGGACAACGACGAGCGGTATGTCGGGGCGAACTCTATCCCGATTCCCCCACTGTCGCCCCCAAACTGCACCGAATCGCGGGGAGATTTCAATTGGGTTTCACCGCCTTCGCGGATGCGGGCGGCGGGCCATGCGCGGCGCCAAGAGATCGGGCGCAGGATGACGCGATCAGTCGGTCCCCACCGGGCTGGCGGTGTCGCGGTCGTAGCTGCTGTCCTTCACCGGCTCACCCGGGCCCCACCACTGGTCGCGCACCGCGTCATAGTGGCGATAGGGATCGTAGGGCTGGACGTCGAGCGCGAGCTCGCGCGCCGTCAGCCCGCCGGTGGCGACCAGCAGGTCGTAGCGCGCGACGAGCAGGTCGCGCTCGGCCTCGACCAGCGAGACGCGGGCATCCAGCAGTTCCTGCTCGGCATCGAGGATATCCAGCACCGTGCGCTGGCCGACCGAGGCCTCCTGCTGCACGCCTTCCAGCGCGATCTCGGCGGCACGCACCTCCTCGCGGATCGCCTCGATCTCAGCGAGGCTCGTGCGATAGACCTCCCAGGCGCTGGTGGCGTCGTCGATCGCCGTGCGCCGCGCCTCCTCGATCGTGTCGAGCGCCTCCTGCGCGCGCTGCTTGGCCTCGCGGATCTCGCTGCTCTGGAAGCCCTGCTGGTAGATCGGAACCGTCAACTCGGCCGTCAGGCTCAACTGGTTGCGCGTCGCGTCGACGCCCAGCACTTCGCGCGAGCGGCTGGCGTTGCCGACGACGTCGAGGTCGGGCAGCAGGTCGCCGAACTCGCTCTCGATCGCACGCAGGGCGGACCGGCGGTCGTAGATCGTCGAGACGACGCTGGGGTTGCCGGTGACCGCCTGCTCGACGGCCTGCTCGCGCGAGGGCGGCAGGGTGACGAGACCGGGCGGCTGTTCCAACTCGCCCGGCGGTTCGCCGACCACGCGCTCGTAGTCGGCCCGGCTGACTTCAAGATTGCCGGCGGCACGGATCTTGTCGGAGGTCGCCCGCGACAGCCGCGATTCGGCCTGGGCGACGTCGGTGCGGGTCACCTCGCCCACCTCGAAGCGATCCTGGGTCGCTTCCAGCTGCCGGCGCAGCCGCCGCTCGTTCTGTTCGTTGAGGTCGAGGACCGCCTGGTCGCGCACCACGTTCATATAGGCGGTGACGGTCTGGAAGAGGACGTTCTGCTCGGTCTCGCCGAGACGCGCGCGCTCCGCCAGAACGTCGGCTTCCGCGGCCGCGACATCCGCGTCGGTCGATCCGCCGTTATAGAGGTTCTGGCGGATTTCCAGCTCCAGCGAATAGAGCGTGCGGGTATCCCTCTCGGGCGTGATGTTCTGCCGGGTGCGTTGGCCGCCGGCGGTGCCGAACAGTTGGACCTCCGGGCGCCAACCGGACAGCGCCTGCGGCACGCCTTCGTCAACGGCCCGCAGCCGCGCGCGGCGTGCCTGCAGCGTCGGATTGTCGCGATAGGCCTTGGCGAGGGCTTCCTCCAGGCTCTGCGCCTCGGCGCCGCCATCGGAGCCGAGCAGCAAGGCGCCGACCGCCGCGCCCGCCAAAAGGACCGTCAGGCTCTTGCGGAAACGTTCACTCGCCATGAAGGCCGTCCTCATCCCAAAAGACCGCGTGCCCGCCAGAGGGCCCGCGCGGCTTGATCCTCTTGTTCCCGCGCCCGACCGGTCGCGCAGGACGTCAGAAGACGAAGCCCGCCGCCCGTTCGAACCCCGGCGCCGGCTGCACCATCGCATCGGCCAGCGTGCGGTGGGAGACGACCCCGTTGCGCTTGCCGTAGAGCGTCAGCCGGCCGACCTTGCCCGGCTCGCCGATCACGGCGACGAGGCGTCCGCCTTCTGCCAGCTGATCGCAGAGCGCATCCGGCACTTCCGGCACGCACCCGTCGATCAGGACCACATCATAGGGCGATTCCTTGGACCATCCATCCCGGTGCGGGCCCTCGACGATCACGATATTGTCGAGCGCCATGTCGGTTACAAGCGCGCTCATCCGTTGGGCCAGCTCGCCATCCTGCTCGAGCGCGAAGACGCTGCCCGCGAGCCGCCCCGCGACCGCCGCGAGATAGCCGGTAGCGGGGGCGATGACGAGGGCGTTGTCGTCCTCGCCGATCGCGGCCGTGTCGACCAGCCGCGCCGCCGTGACCGGCTCCATCAGGAAGCGACCGGGCGCGATCTCGATATCCTCGTCGATATAGGCGATCGTCTGGCGCGCCTTGGGCACGAAGCGCTCGCGCGGCAGGTCCCCCATGGCGGCGAGGACGCGCTCGTCCGTCACCCTGTTGGGACGGATCTGGCAGGCGACCATGTTGCGGCGCGCGACGGCGAAATCCATGTCGTCCCCTCCTTCGACGGCCCGTCGGTCGAGCCCGAAAAGCCCCGGTCAGTTCCGACCGCCGTTATAGGCGCGCCGCAAAAACTTGGCAATCGCAGCGGCGCGGCGCCTGCGCCTTGACCCGCTTCCGACGCGCGCGTATATCCCGGGCGTCCGGTGCCCAGCGCCGGCCGAGGCGCGGTGGCGGAGTGGTTACGCAGCGGCCTGCAAAGCCGTGTACGCCGGTTCGATTCCGGCCCGCGCCTCCATTCCCCGGCAGCCGCCGGCGCTCCCCCCGCCCGCTTTTCCTTCGACCCGACGCGACGCGCCGGACTATACTGTTCGGGACAGCCGACGACTCGGGAGAGGAGGAAGGCCGTTCCACGCCGTCACGCCCCACCCCAGGCGCTCAGCCGGCGCGATCTGCTGCGCGGCACGCTGAGGCCGGTTCCGGCCCGGGTCGCCCGCGGCACCTTCGCCGACGTGGCGGAATGCCTGCCGGCCGACAAGCTGCACCCGATGAGCGAACGCTATCTCGGCTATTTCCTGGACGGCACCTTCACGATCGCCGAATTCCTGCGCTGGTTCCACATGCCGAACTCCTCCTACCTGCCGGTGGCGCTGTGCGTGCTGCACCGGCTGGGGGTCGAGTGGCAACCGGCCTGGCCCCCGCCCCGGGTGATCGACCCGAACGATCTGCCCGACGATCTGACGCCGCCGCCCGGCTCCGGAAACCCGGTCTGAGCGGTCTCGCGCCAAGGGCGGAAATTCCCACCGCTTCGCCTCTTGGCAAGGCCGAACGGGGTTGCTATACACCGCGCCGTCCGTGGGGCGACGAGGCCATGCGGCGCATATCAATCCGGCGTAGCTCAGTTGGTAGAGCAAGCGGCTGTTAACCGCTGGGTCGTAGGTTCGAGTCCTACCGCCGGAGCCAATCGGAAAACCCGCCCATTCGGGCGGGTTTTCTTTGTTTCGCGTCGGCCCTTGCTCGCGCCGTCACGCGCGAATAGCCGCCGGCCTGCATGGCCGGCGCCTTGTGGTACTTGCCGTCCTTCATGATGGCGACCAGGCGCTTGGCATCCTGCGCAAGAACCGCTTCATCATCGCCCGCATAACCAATACCGTATGCGATCGGAAAGATCGGTCACGGCGCGCGGCCCCTCCCCCGAGGCTCCGGGAAGCTCGCACTCCCGAGCGGGCTCGGGCATGGTGCCGCGACTTGCCACGCAACCCATTCGGCCGGGAGACGAGATCATGGCGACGACGCGCACGCAGGTCGGGATCATCGGCTCGGGCCCCGCCGGGCTGCTGCTGGGCCAGCTGCTCCATACCGTCGGCGTGGAGAGCGTGATCCTGGAGCGCCGTTCGCGCGACTACGTGCTGGGCCGCATACGCGCCGGCGTCCTGGAACAGGGAACCGCGAACCTGCTGCGCCAGGCCGGCTGTGCCGCGCGCATGGAGCGCGAGGGGCTGATCCACGAAGGCGTCGACCTCGCCTTCGACGGCCGGCATCACCGCATCGACTTGAAGGGCCTCACCGGCGGCAAAACCGTCACCGTCTACGGCCAGACCGAGGTGACGAAGGATCTGATGGACGCGCGCGCCGAGGCGGGGCTCGTCACCCGCTTCGAGGCCGAGGACGTCGCGATCCACGATTTCGATGGGGAGCGCCCCTCCCTCACCTACGAGAAGGACGGCGTCACGCATCGCCTCGACTGCGACTTCATCGCCGGCTGCGACGGCTATCACGGGGTCAGCCGCGCGAGCGTTCCGGAGGGGACGATCCGGACCTACGAGCGCGTCTACCCGTTCGGCTGGATGGGCGTGCTGGCCGACGTGCCGCCCTGCGGGGAGGAACTGGTCTACGCCAACCATCCGCGCGGCTTCTCGCTCTGCTCCATGCGCTCCAAGACGCGCAGCCGCTACTACGTGCAGTGCTCGCTGGACGACAAGGTCGAGGACTGGTCCGACGAGCGCTTCTGGGACGAGCTGCGCCGCCGCCTGCCGCGCGACGTCGCGGAGGCCGTCATCACCGGCCCCTCGATCGAGAAGTCGATCGCCCCCTTGCGCTCCTTCGTCGCCGAGCCGATGCGCTTCGGGCGGATGTTCCTGTGCGGGGATGCCGCGCACATCGTGCCGCCGACCGGCGCGAAGGGCCTCAATCTGGCGGCCAGCGATGTGCACTACCTGTTCGAGGGCTTGCGCGACTATTACGGCGACGGATCGTCCGCCGGCCTCGACGCCTATTCCGAGCGCGCGCTGTCGCGGGTCTGGAAGGCGGTGCGCTTCTCCTGGTGGATGACCAGCATGATGCACCTGTTTCCGGACCAGGATCCCTTCTCGCAGAAGATCCAGGAGGCGGAGCTCGACTATGTCGTCAATTCGACGGCGGCCTCGACCGCGCTCGCCGAAAACTATGTCGGCCTGCCGTTCTGAGCGGGGAAACCGGGGACCTTAGAGGTCGTCGAGCTGCCGCTCGAGTTCGCTCACCAGATCGTTCGCTTCCTGCAGCTTGAGACGCGTCGTGCGCAGCTTGGAGCGCATCGCCTCGACCGGGTCGACATTGTCCGCCGTCTCGAAATCCTCGACATCGCCTTCGAGCAGCCAATGCGGGGTGACGTTCAGGATGCCGGCCAGCGTGAACAGCCGGTTCGCGCGGGGCGAGCGGGCGCCCTCCTCCCACGCCGTGACGGTGTCGAGCGTCACGCCCATCCGACGTGCCAGCTCCTCCCGCGACCAACCGTGATGCTCCCGGGCGCGCACGATCCGCGCGCCCACGCGCGAGATGACGTCCGGGTCGTTTGGCGCTTCGCTTGCCGGCATCACTGAGCTCCTTGCACTCGATACGGATGGGTCGGGGGCGCGGCCCGCCGATCGGATCGGGCGGATGCTAAAGGCGGGTGGTTGAAACGTAAAGGGACGCTCGGCACGTGCGAAGCTTCCCGCCAGGAAACCGAAAGCGGCGTCTCAGATACTTCCAAAGGGGCGCGCCATGCTCTAGCGCCCCAGTTCCCGGGCCACCGCATCCGCGAGCGCATCGACCACGGCCTTGGCGAGTTCGTCGCCCTCGCCCTTGATGCCGCGCTTGTAGACCACCTTCATCGCGTCCACATGCTGGTCGATCAGCTCGGGCGTGACCTCCTGGCCCGCGGGCACGTCGCGGACATAGCGGCAGAAGGAGCGGCCGATGTCCGTGATCAGCGGATAGCCGAAGGTGGTGCCCTGGCCGCGCATGTTGTGGATCAGCTTGAACAGCGCATCGAGCGTCCCGGGGTCCCGATTGTCGCGATAGCGCCGGCCATAGAGCTCGAGCTGGTCGATGTCCTGGCGGAGCTTGTCGATATACTCCACCTCGAGCTTCTTCACGATCTCCTCGGCCTGGGCGATCGCGCGCTCCGGGTCCTTGCCGCCGGTCTTCGGCACCTTGCAGGCCAGATCGTTCGGCCGTTCGATCACCTGATGCCAGGTCCGCCCCGGATTCTTCGGGACCTTCGGCACGTCATCCTTTGCCACGGCGCTTACTTCCCCCCATCCTGCGTGCGATACGCCGATATCCGCCTGCCTCGATCGACCTACCGGTGCGCGCTAGAGCGCGATCATGCCGATGCGCCCTATATCTCCACCTCGTCGGACTGGTTGCGGCGATCGTCGCCGTCGAAATTGGGCAGGTTGAGCCGGCGTCGGCACGGACCGAAGAAGGTGGCCGTCCGCACGAACGGCCGCGGGCTCTCGACGATCTGCACGAGGCGCGCGTGCAGCGAGCGCGCCGCAACCGGTTTCGCCAGGAACTCGGTGATGCCGAAATCGCGTGCGCTCATCACCTTCGCCTTTTCGGTATAGCCGGTCAGCATGATGATCGCGACGTAGCGGCACGGGCTGTCCGGGTCGAGCCGTACCCGGCGCACGAAACTCGGCCCGTCCTCGGGCTGCATTTCCCAGTCGCAGATGATGACGTCCGGCTCCACCTCATTGATCAGTTCCCAGGCTTCGAACCCGTCCGAGGCAAAGCGAACGTTATATATTCCAAGCGCCTCAAGCATCCGTTCCAGAACCAGACGCATGAAACGGCAATCGTCGACCACCAGAATGCTCAACTGACTGAAATCGTGGCGCTGCCTGCTCGACATCCTGTTACTTCTCCACCGGGACCAACGACCGCCCCTCCCGGCTCGGCCCGCGCATCGGCTGGGCACCCAACCCCTGTCTATAGCAAAGGCGGAAACCGAGGTGAACTCTTTTGCACCCCTTGCGTCCTGGCGAGCGCCGTTGCGACGCGCTATGCTGGTACTCGTGCGCGATGGACGCGCACACAACCGACCTCAAGGGGCGGGATCGGGGCCATGCAAGGCGACAATCAGGTCCGCGTGTTGAACCGTCGGTCCTATTTCGGCGGCGACGTGATCTTCAACGAAGGCGATCAGGGCACGCAGGCCTATGTCGTCCAACAGGGTCGGGTCCGCATCGTGCGCGCGCTGAAGGGCGGCGAGCGGGCCACGCTCGGCTTCGTCGAGCAGGGCGGCATCTTCGGGGAAATGGCGCTGATCGACAAATCGCCCCGCATGGCAAGCGCGATCGCCGAAGGGGCCTGCGTGTGCATCGCGATCCCCGAAGAGACGGTCCGGTCCAAGCTCAAGGCCAGCGACCCGATGCTGCGCACCGTGATCGTGATGATGATCCGGTTAATCCGCAACATAGCGGACGAGACGCCGCTCGACCCGGACGACGTGAAGGCGCTGGTCGAACCGGTGGCGGGCGGTACCGCCGGCGACGATACGGGAAAGCAGGCGCCGTGAGCGCGGACGGCACCTTCGGCAAGCGCCATGTCGGCGAAGGCGACCTGATCTATATGGAGGGCGATCCCGGGACGGAGACCTTCCTGATCCAGAGCGGCCGGGTCGAGCTCGTCCGACGCGCCTCGGACGGCCTGTTCGAGACGATCGCGACTCTGGGGCCGGGCCAGGTCTTCGGGGAACTGGCGCTCGCCTCCGACGCGCCGCGCAAGGAAGGGGCGCGCGCGCTCGCCGACTGCCTTCTGATCGCGGTGAAACGGGACCGGATCGAGGCGTCGCTCTATTCCGCCGATCCCTTCGTCGCCGCGCTCTACCGCATCCTCGCCGGGAATCTCGAAGCCATCTCGGCCCGCAAGGCGAAGGCCGACCGCGCCGGCGAGCCGCCGGCCAAGGGCGGCGCCAGCGCCTCGGACATCGAGGCCCTCACCAAGGTCGAGAATTAGGGCCCTACCCGCCGGTGAAATCGATCGGCGCGCTCGACTGACGTTCGTCCTTGTTGAACAGCCGCCCGAAATTGCCGAGCGAGACGAGGTGGGCGACGGCGAGCGCGAACCAGCCGTTGCGCCACCATTCCTCCATATGCTCCGGCGGCATTCGGCGCAGCTTGTCCTCGTCGACGATCCGGAACCCCTTGATCGCCATGTGCCGGTGGTCGGCGAGTTCGACATCGACCGCCCGGTCGATCAGCAGATCGTGCTGCCGGCAGGCCTCGACGAAACGCCGGGTGCGCGACTGCTCGCGCGCGAAGGCGCCGGCGAAACGGCCGCGCCGCTTCATCACCTCGGTCGGCTTGCCCCCGTCGAAGAGCGCCTCCCCCTTCCCGCTGCGGGCGATCATCGGCGCGTCGGTATCGACGCCGAGCCGCACCTCCGGCGCCTCGCCGCGCGACACGCCCCGGCTGTCCCGCAACAGGATGAAGGGATAGCGCCGCACGAAGGCGGGAATGTAGCAGCCCTCCGTCCAGTGACCGTCGGGCTCGACGAAGAGGTTCTGGGCGAACCGCACGCCGACCAGGATGACCGGCATGCTGGTCTCGTCGCCGTTGAAGAGGATGGGGTAGTGGCGGGCGGCGGCCATGAACTCGACCGCGTTCAAGGGGATCATGTGGGAATCCCGGGCGAAGGCGTAGTCGCCCGCCTCGCTCAGGCGGAGCTCGTGGTGCTTCTCCGCTTCCAGGATCTCCAGCCGCCGGAAGAAGAGCGGCTTCGCCGATCCGGCGCCACGCCGTGCCGCCCCGGCCCGGCCGTCAGCCTGTCCGTCTGCCACCTGCTGATCCATTCGTCCGCGTTCCCGACCCTCGACGGCCGGACAGGATGCCGGCCGCCCTCTCGCGATGACTTAGCATCTTCGCGCGAAAAAGGCGACGGGGCCGGCGCGATCGAAATCGCGGGCCCCGTCCGATACCCTTCTCGTCCCCCGAGAATCCGGGGCGCTGCTACTCCGCCGGTTCCGGGGCGGTCTCGCCGCCGGCCGTGCCGCCCGGATTCTTCATCACGATCACCGGTTCGACCTTGGAGAGCTCGTCGAGCTCGATATGGCAGGTGATCACATGGCCGTTGCCGGCATCCCGGAAGGGCGGGCGCTCCTCGTCGCAGATCGACCCGATCTTGCGCGGGCAGCGCGTCGTGAAGGGGCAGCCCTTCGGCGGGTTCAGCACCGAGGGAAGATTGCCTTCCAGCACGATCTCGCGCTTCTCGATCGAGGTGTCGGCGATCGGCACGGCCGAGAGTAGCGCTTCCGTATAGGGGTGGTAGGGCGGTGCGTAGACCTCCTCCACGTTCCCCTGCTCCATGATCATGCCGAGATACATCACGACGACCCGGTCGGAGAGGTAGCGCACGACGGAGAGATCGTGGCTGATGAACAGAAGCGTCGTGTCGTACTGCCGCTGGATGTCCATCAGCAGTCCGGTCACCGCCGCCTGCACCGAGACGTCGAGGGCCGAGACCGGCTCGTCCGCGATCACCATCGGCGGATAGCCGGCGAACGCGCGCGCGATGCCGATGCGCTGCTTCTGGCCGCCCGAGAGCTGGCGCGGCTTGCGGTACTTGAAGGCGCGCGGCAGCTTGACGAGGTCCAGCAGCTCGTCGACCCGCTTGTGCACCTCCTCATCGTTCTTGGCGACGCCGAACTTCCTGATCACCCGGATGATCTGTCCGCCGACCGTGTGGCTCGGATTGAGTGTCTCGTTCGGGTTCTGGAAGACCATCTGCAGACTGGAGATCTGCTTCGGCGTCCGGCGGGTGACCGGCAGCTGCGAGATCTCCTCGCCGTTATAGATGATCTTGCCGTCGGTCGAGGTCTCGAGCCCCATCAGCACCTTGGCGAAGGTCGACTTGCCGCAGCCGGACTCGCCGACGATCGCGACCGTTTCGCGCTTGCGCGCGGAGAAGGTGATCGACTCGTTCGCCTTGACCCAGCGCGAGGCCTTGCCGGTCAGCAGCGCCTTGATCGAGGTGTCCCGGATCTCGAAGTATTTGCGCATGTTCTCGACATGCAGCACCTCGTCGCCCGGCTGGTTCGGCGGATGCTGTTCGATGTCCGGCGTGTAGTTATCCCAGTCGATCTCCTGCCAGCGCACGCAGCGCACGGAATGGCCGCTCGCCGCGTCGACGGTCTCCCAGGGGATGCCCTTCGGATCGTCGCAACGCCCCTCCTGGAAATGGTCGCAGCGCGGACCGAAATAGCAGCCCTCCGGGCGATTGTAGGGCAGCGGCAACTGCCCCGGAATCGGCACCAGCGGGTTCGCGTTCTTGTCCGCCGTCGGCAGCGGGATCGAGCCGAACAGCCCCCGGGTATAGGGGTGGCGCATCATGTCGAAGACTTCCTTGACCGTCCCCATCTCGACGGCGACGCCGGAATACATGACGCAGACGCGGTCGCAGGTCTCCAGGATCAGCCCCATATTGTGGGAGATGTAGATCATGGAGGTGCCGAACTCGGCGCTGATCTCCTTGATGAGCTTGACGATGCCCGCCTCGACCGTGACGTCGAGCGCGGTCGTCGGCTCGTCCAGCAACAGCAGCGTCGGATTCGACAAGAGCGCCATCGCGATCACGACGCGCTGCTGCTGGCCACCCGAAACCTGGTGCGGATAGGCGCCCATCAAGCGCGCCGGATCCGGCAGCTTCACCTTCGCCAGCATCTCCTCGGCCCGCGCCCAGGCGTCGGCCTCCGAGATGCCCGGCTCGTGGAACAGCGGCACCTCGGAGAGCTGCTTGCCGATCTTCATCGACGGGTTCAGGGCCGACATCGGCTCCTGATAGATCATGGCGATGTCGGAGCCGCGCAACTGGCGCAGTTCCTCCTTCCCCATGTTGGCCATGTCTCGGCCCATGAACTTGATGGAGCCGCCGACGATGCCGCCATTGCCGCCCATATACTGCATGATGGCCATGGCGACGGTGGACTTGCCGCAACCGGATTCGCCGACGATCCCGACCGCCTCGCCCGGGTAGAGGGTGAGGTTGAAGTCCTTCACCGCCGGCACCTCACCCGCTCGGATGAAGTAGGAAAGCGAGAGATGCTGGATATCCAGTACCGGCTCGCCCTTGGGCGGGGTCTTCACCGGATTGCGCTTCTGGGCTTCGCTAATGTCGCTCATCATCGTCCTCCCTTGGCGGTCAGTCGCGCAGCGACACTTCACGCAGGCCGTCGGCCAGCAGGTTGAATCCGAGGACGAGCAGCGAGACGGCGAGCGCCGGGAAGAACGACATCCACCAGAAGCCGCCCATCGCGAGCGTACGGGTCTCGTTGATCATCCCGCCCCAGTCCGGGAAGGGCGGCGGCAGGCCGAGGCCGAGGAAGCCGAGCGCCCCGATGGTGATCGTCGTGTAGCCCATCCGCAGGCAGGCATCGACGATCAGCGGGCCGCGCGCGTTCGGCAACAGCTCCACCAGCATGATGTACCAGGGCGACTCGCCGCGCGTCTGGGCGGCGGCGATGTAGTCGCGCGTCGCGATGTCGAGCGTCAGGCCACGGACGATACGCATGATCCCCGGCGCCGAGGCGAAGACGACGGCGAAGACGATGGTCGCCCCCGACGCGCCGACCGTGGTGATGATCAGCACGAACAGCACCATGACCGGGAAGGACAGGATGACGTTCGCGAGGAACGACAGCACCTCGTCGACCCAGCCGCGGAAATAGCCGGCGGCGAGCCCCATCAGGATGCCGACCACGTAGGCGCAGGCCGTCGCCAGCGAGGCGTAGAAGAACACCCGCTGCGTGCCGTAGATCAGGCGCGAGAGGATGTCGCGCCCCTTGTGGTCCGCGCCCAGAATCATGGTGCCGCTGTCGGTCGCCGTCATCGGGGCGGCGAAGGGCTGGATGTAGTCGTCGTAGCTGAACGGCGCGAGCAACGGCGCGAAGATCGCGACGAACGCGAACATCACCACCAGGATCAGGCCGATCAGGCCGACCGGGCTCTCCCGGATCAGGGCGATCGAGCCCACGATCTGCTCGAAAGTGCCCTTCGGACGATCGGATGCGGAGACGGTACCGTCGGTCGTGCTGGCTTGGCTCATGGTTCGATCCCTCGCCCTCTCAACTGAACCGGATGCGCGGGTTCAGGAACGTGTAGCCGATATCGCCGAGCGTCTGGCTCAGCACGGCGACGAACACGGCCGCGAGGCCGCAGGCCTCGATCACGAAGATGTCGCGCCTGAGCGCGGCCTCCAGCAACAGGGTGCCGAAGCCCTTGTAGGCGAAAGCGTACTCGGTCACGACGACGCCGGAGAGCAGCCAGTTGAGCTGCAGCATGATGACCGTGAAGGGCGCGATCAACGCGTTGCGCAGCGCATGCTTCAGGATCACCCGCTTGTAGGGCAGCCCCTTGAGGACGGCGGTTCGGATGTAATGGGTGGTCATCACCTCGGCCATCGAGGCCCGCGTCATGCGCGCGATATACCCGAAACCGTAGAGCACCAGGACCGAGACCGGCAGGATCATCTGCGCCCAGTCCCAGCCTGCCGCCATCGAACTCGTCCCCGGCAGCCATTTGAGCTGGATCACGAAGATGGTCGTGAGGATGACGGCACTCGCGAATTCGGGCACGGAGGTCGTGATGATCGAGACGACCGAGATCGTCCGATCCTGCGTCGAGCCCTCCTTCATGCCCGCGAAGACGCCGAGGACGAGCGCGAGCGGCACCATGATAGCGAAGGTCAGGCCCGCGAGGATCCCGGTATTGCCAAGACGATCCCAGAAGAACTCGTTCACCGGCCGTTTGTATTGAACGCTTTCGCCGAGATCACCCGTCGCGACCCCACCGACCCAGTCGAGGAAGCGGATCGGGATCGGCCGGTCGTAACCGTTCTGTTCGATCCAGAGGTCGAGCTGTTCGTCCTGGGCGTAGGGCCCGAGCACGCCGCGCGCCACGCTGCGCGGATCGCCCTCGTTCACCAGGAAGAGGATGAAACCGACCACCAGCATGATGAGCAGCATCAGGCCGATCCGCCGGACCAATAGACGCGTCATGTTCGCCGTCCCCCTTTCGTACTCCCAACCGGGCGGCGGATCGCTATCCGTCCGTCAGCCGCCACCTCCGGGTAATCCGGCCGGTCCGGCACGGCTCTTACGCGCCCCCGGTCCCCTATCATCGATCCGCCAACGCCGCCGCGCGCGGATCACCCCCCCAAAAACGCCTTAAGAAAATGGACTAACGAGATGATTTAACGAGAAAGATCGAATGCAGCCCCCGCCGCGCCATGCGCGACGGGGGCCGATCCGAAACCGACCTTAGCCGTCGATCCAAACATTGTGGAACTGGTGGTAGAAGGTCGGATGCGTCGTATGGCCCTTGACCCGGGTATTCGCCGCCTTGAAGACCGAACGCCAGAACGGCTGCACCATGATGGCGTCGTCCTGCAGGATGCGCTCCGGCTTCTCCATCAGCTTGCGGCGCTCCTCGACGTCGAGGGTCGCCTCGGCCGCATCGAGCGCCGCGTCGAACTCCGGATTGTTGTAGGCCGTCTCGTTCCACGGCACGCCCGAGCGATAGGCGAGCGAGAGCACCATGGTGCCGAGCGGACGGTGCGTCCAGCTGGTGAGGCCGAACGGCGCCTTGTCCCAGACCTCCCAGTACTGGTTCGCCGGCATCTTGTTGATGGCGATGTTGATGCCCGCCGGACGGCACTGCGCGGCGAGCGCCTCGCACTCGGCCGTCTCCCAGGCGCCCTGGGTGTCGCCCACGACGATCTCGAGATCGATCGAGTCCACGCCCGCCTTCTGCAGGTATTCCTTCGCCAGGTCGATCTGGCCCTGCTTCTGATCCGACAGCTTGAAGTACTCCGGATGGATCTGACAGACATGGTGGTCCTCGGCGACCTGCCCGGCGTTGCGGTAGGCCACTTCCAGCATCTGCGGGCGGTCGGCACAGGCCTGGACCGCCTTGCGGATGTTGATGTCGCCGAAGGGCGCCTCGGAGGTGCGCATGCGCATGACGCCGGTCTGGGCGGTCACCGCCTCGTGCAGCTCGATGTTCGGCATGTTGCGCAGCACGTCGAGCTGCTCCACGCCGACCGAGTAGGTCATGTCGACCTGGTCGGAGGCGATGGCGCCGATCTGGGCGTTCGGATCGTTGCCGAGGTCGATGTACTGGATCTCATCCAGATAGAACGGCCCCGCCCACCAGTCGCGTGCCTTGCGCAGCACGATCTTCTGGCCGACCGAGAACTCCGCGAGATCGCAAGGCCCGGTGCCGATCGGGTTCTTCGACAGATCGGCATCGTAGTCCTTGCCGAAGCCGCGGTGCGTGATCGCGGTCGGATAGTTGTAGAAGTTCTCCGGCATGGCGAGCGCCGCGGAGCGCAGGTTGAACTGCACGGTGTAATCGTCGACCTTCTCCACCGCGCCGGGGATGCCGCGCTTCTTGCCGTCGACTTCCTCGACCATCTGCCCGAACAGACCGAGGTTCGACGAGCCGGTCGCCGGATCGAGCCAGCGATTGACGGTGTGGATGATGTCGTCCGCGTTGAACTCGTCCCCGTTCGACCACGCGACCCCCTTGCGCGCGGTGAAGCGCCAGGTCTTGAGGTCCTCGGACGCCTCCCACCCCTCGGCGAGATAGGGACGCGTGATGTTGTCGGCGCCGGTGCGGGTCAGATGCTCGACGATGAAGCGCGCGACGTTGGACTTCTCGACCCAATCGAACGTCGCCGGGTCGGTCATCTCCTGACAGGCCATCGCGACGCGAAGGCTGCCGCCCTACTTCGGCGACTGCGCCATCGCCGGCTTCGGCGCCAGCCCCTGACCCGTGATCGCGCCCGCCATGGCGTAGGCCGCCGTGGCCGACATCCCCAACAGCGTCGCCGTGCGAACGAACTCGCGCCGATCGACACGCTCCTGGCGCAGCAGGTCGGCGAGTTCGGGCAGATAGGGGTGCGTCTCGTACCCCAGCTTGCGCGCTTCCTTGCCGATGTAGCGCTTCTTGCCCAGTAGTGAGTTGCGTTTGAACATTTTAAGCCGTCTCCCTTTGGCTAGCCCATGCGGTCATGCGATCCGGGCGCCCCGCTTATCCCGCGGCACGCGAATCCAAGACCGTCAGTTCATTCGTCATCGCGATAGCCGCGATCGCTTAGGCGTGGCGACACAAGCCTACCCTGTTCTACGGCGACTTGGGGGCGCCTTGGGGGATGCGACATGATTTCAGAAGCGCCCCGCCCGGCCCCGTCGCCGGACCCTGTTTCTCACCGTCGCCGCCGGATCAAGCCGTGCCCCCTTCGGCCGCCCTCAACCGGCTGCTTGGCCCTGTCGGCCGTCCGTTTCCCGGACGTGCCTTTTTGGCGCAGTGCGTCGCAACGCGCTGAACGCACGAAATCGCGCCTGTCTGCGAAAAGTATGGCCGGGGGTGGATTCCAAAGTCAAATGCTAAACACCCTTGAATATCTTTGGGTTTTCGGCGTTCGGCGGCTTGAATCGATAAATTAATGTCGTGGATTGAACAGCCCAGCCGGCATCCGCGCAACCGCGTCCCGTTCCATCACGAGAATTCGTTCATAGGCCTCGGACGGCAGCACGCTGATCCCGTCGATCGAGAGAGTCCGGCGCACGTCGTCCAGCGCCGGATCCTCGATCGCTGCGGCGAGCGCGCGGCGCAGCGCCTCGACCCGGCCCGGCGATGCCGTGGCCGCGGTCACGAAGGGAAGGCCCGGGGCGGTGGGCGTCCAGGCGATCGTGGCCAGCCCTTCCAGCTCCGCGGGGGCATGCCGCTGCAGCAGCGCGAAGGTGACCGCGTCGACGGCGCAAAGGTCGGCCCGCCCGGCGCGGACCGCGGCCAAGGCGGCGCGATGGGCGCCGCAAGCCATCGCCTCGGCGAAGAAGGGATCGTCCCGCAACTCGGTCGCGCCGGCCAGCAACGCGTGCAGCGCGTGGACGCCGGACTGCGAGCCGAGACCGTTATAGGCAAGGCGCCGCCCCTCGAACCCGGCGAGCGGCCGGTCCGCCTCGCCCGTGCGCACGACGACCCGGCTGCAATAGTCGGGTCCCACGCAGCCTGCGGCCGCGTAGTGCGGCGTCGCGACATAGCGGACCGCCCCGGCGAGATCGTGGGTCAGCGGATAGCCGCAGGTCTGGGAGAGCAAGAGGTCGGGGGCGCGCCAATGGGCGATCGCGTCCTCGGGCCACGTCAGGCGTTCGGGTATGTCGGCGACACCCTCCGCCCGCAGATGGCGCACGAGGCCCTGCCACCAGCGCGCCTCCGCCTCCGCCGTCTCGGGCAGGCTGTACATGAAGAGCGAGGCGCACGGCCGGCCCAATCCCCCCTCCCTCACACCGGCGCGCCGGCCGGAAGACCTGCCGCCAGCCCGCGCAGGAAGGCGGGCGTCTCGTGCGCCTGCACGCGCGCCGCCCGGATCAGCCCGTCGAAATGCTCGGTCAGGAGGCGGATATGCTCCGTCGTGTTGAAGACGAAATACATCTGGCCGAGGAACACCGCCGCGCGCTTCGGCCCGAAGACCGTATAGGGCACGGCGTAGTGGCTGCGCCCGTCGTACAGGAACAGGCGAAGACGCGGATAGAGCTCGTCGATCAGCTGGGCGGCATGGTCCAGCTGCTCGCGTCGGGCCGCCGCCGACAGGCCCGACCAGACGCCGGCGCCTTGCGCGAAAACCTCGAAGCTCTGGCGTGAACAGCAGATCTCGAAATCGGCGTCCGGCGTGCGGGTATAGGCAAGCTTGCTGCTGGCCGCGGCGATCGCCTCGGCCGGCCGCTTTGCGGCATAGCCGGAGTATTCGTAGCGCAGCACGGTTTCCGTCTTCGCGAGATCGGGCAGCGTCGCCGGCACGTAGCGGATCTTGTAGCCTGCCGCCTCCCGGTGCCAGCGCTGCAGGTTCTCGTCCGACGGCGCGGTCGAGCGGCTGAGCGCGACCTCGACCGACTCCCTGAGGATCTCCGCTCCCAGCTTCTCCTGCGCGGTGAGGCCGAGGAGCCAGTCGAGGCTGACCTGCAGCACGCCCGCGATCGCCGCGACCGTGTCGGCGCGCGGCAGCCGATCGTTATCCTCCGAAAGCAGTTGCGAGAGGGTCGAACGGTCGATCCCCGCCTCCCGGGCGAGGCGCGAGCGGTTGGTCTCCGCCCGGGCCATGGCCTCGGTCAACCGTTCGCGAAAGATCCCGACCGTCGCCCGCCGATCCAGCGTCACCGCCCACCCCTTTCCGAAAGTGTGGTGATTTTTATCACATATGCGGATTTTCCGCTAGTATCTAAGCGAAATGCTGCATTTGGTGACCTTAGGTGACAAGTCCCGCATTGCAGCATCCCCCGGCGTCCGCATGATCGCCGCCATGTCATCCCAATCGCCGTCCCCCGCCTCCGCAATTCCTACCGTCGAGTGGCCGACCCTGGGCGTCGCTCTCCTGACCTATGGCGGGTTCGCCGCCGTCACCTGGAACTGGCAGGCCCTGCCGTTCCCGGTCGTGGCCGCCGTCGGCGCCTATCTGGTCTGCCTGCACGCCCATTTGCTGCACGAGATCCTGCACGGCCATCCGACACGCCATCGGCCAGTCAACGAGGCGCTGGCGCTGCTGCCGCTGTCGCTCTGGCTGCCCTATCCGATCTACCGCGACAGCCATCTGGCGCATCACCGGATCGATCCCCTGACCTGCCCGGTCGAGGATCCGGAGAGCTTCTATCTGACCAGTGAGCGGTGGGCGGCGAAGGGCCCGCTGCTGCGCCGCCTCTTGACCTGGAACCAGAGCTTCGCCGGCCGGATGCTGATCGGCCCGTTCCTGATGGTCGGCCGGTTCTGGGCGGGAGAGGTCCGCCGCTTCCGCGCGGGCGACCGGCGCTACGCGGGCGCGTGGCTCCTCCACATCGTGGGCGCCGCGCTTGTGGTGATCTGGGTCGTCGCGGTCTGCGGCATGCCGCTCTGGCTCTATCTGGCGGCGATCGTCTATCCCAGCCTGTCGCTGACGCTGCTGCGCTCCTATGTCGAGCACCGTCCGGCGGAAAGCCAGGACGCGCGCTGCGCGATCGTGGAGGGCGGGCCGCTGACCGGCCTCCTCTTCCTCAACAACAACTACCATTTGGTCCATCACGCGCAGCCGGGACTGCCCTGGTACGCGATACCGACCGCCTACCGGGCGGATCGGGAGGGTTGGCTCGCCCGCAACGACGGCTATCGTTACCCAAGTTATTGGACCGTCGCGCGCCGGCATCTGCTGGGACCGAAGGATTCCCCGATCCACCCTGCGGGCTGAGCCGGACGGCGTCTAATCGTCGAGCGCGATCTGCTCGTCGGTCTCGAGCGCCTCGAAGACCTCGTCATTCTCCAGAAAGGCCTCGCGCTCGTCCTCCTCCTCACGGTCGGCGTCCTCGCCTTCCTCGACGGCATCCTCCTGGCGCATGGCGAGCGCGCCGGCGCCGGGCCTGAGGTCGAGCAGGCCGGCCGCCTTCAACTCCTCGATCCCCGGCAGCGCCGTCAGATCCTCCAGCCCGAAATGGTCGAGGAAGGCGGGCGTCGTGCCCCAGGTGACCGGCTTGCCCGGCGCCCGGCGGCGGCCCTTCGGGCGGATCCACCCAGCCTCCAGCAACGTGTCGATCGTCCCCCGGGAAAGCGCGACGCCTCGGATTTCCTCGATCTCCGCACGGGTCACCGGCTGGTGATAGGCGACGATGGCGAGCGTCTCGATCGCCGCGCGGGAGAGCTTGCGCGGCACCTCTCGCTCCAGCGTCATGTGCGGCGCCAAATCGTCGGCCGTTCGGAACGCCCAGCCGTCGCCGACATGGGTCAGCACCACGCCGCGATTGGCGTAGAGCCCCCGCAACTCCTCCAAGAGCGCCGGCACGTCGGCGCCGTCGGGCAGCCGCTCGGCCAGCACCTCGGGCGCGAGCGGCTTGTCGCTGGCGAAGAGGAGCGCCTCCAGGAGGCGGATCTGCTGGAAATGGTCCATGGTCGCTAATCCCTCACCGGCCCGTCGGGCCCGTCATCGCCTGTCCCGTCGCCGTCCTCGTCGACCGCCTCGCCGTCCCATTCCTCCTCGTCGAGCAGGGCGCCGATCGCGTCCTCGTCGAGATCCTCGAGCGCGTCCGCGTCGGAACGTTCGGGCCGCTCCTCCGCCTCCTCGCCCTTCAGCACGTCGTTCTCCCGCGCTTCGCGCCCGCGCACATAGATCGGCTGGAACGTCCCGGACTGGCGCACCTCGGCCAGCCCCTCGCGCGTCAGCTCCAGCATGGCGGCGAAGGTGCCGGCCAGCGCCGATCGGCTCAACAGCGGATCGTCGCCCTGGGTTTCCGGCGGCAGGAACATCTCCAGCGTCTGCCACTCGGTCCGCTCGCCGATGATGTGGCGCAGACGGGTCAGCGCCTGCTCCATGGAATAGAGCCGCGTCGGCAGGATGCGGAGCTGCCCGCCGCGGGCCTGGCGCGCGCGGATGTCGCCATAGGCCTTCAGCATGTCGTAGAGGTCGGCCTCGAACTTCGGCGTGCGCTCGACCTTGAGCGTCTCCGGCATACCGCGCGCGAAGAAGTCCTGGCCGAGCTGCGGCCGGCGCATCAGCACCTTGGAGATGTTCTGCATCGCCTCCAGCCGCTGCAGCTGGAAGGCGAGGCGCGCCGCCATCTCGGCCGGGTCCTCGCTCTCCTCCGTCGTCTCCGGCTTGGGCAGCAGGATGCGCGACTTGAGATAGGCGAGCCAGGCCGCCATCACGAGGTAGTCGGCCGCGATCTCCAACTGCAGCGCCCGGGCGCGCTCGATATAGCCGAGATACTGGTCGGCGAGCTGCAGGATCGAAATCTTGGCGAGGTCGACCTTCTGGTCGCGCGCCAGGCTGAGCAGCAGGTCGATCGGCCCCTCGAAGCCATCGAGCTCGACGACCAACGCATCCTCCGGCCGGCCGAGGCGTTCCGCCTCGGATTCGAAGTCGACCGGATCGTTTGCCGGCGTCTCCTGGGGGGCTAGATCGTCGCTCACTCGAATCCTCGGTGGCCTGAAAACGCGCACGCCATGAAACGCCCTCGAATAGCCCGATCAGGGGTGGGCGGCAAGGAGGGCGTCCAGCCGCTCCACCGCCGCGCGCGCGTCGAAGCCGGCCGGCGGCGCGCTCTTGCGGGCCCGCGCGGCCTGCCAGCGCCGCGCCCCTTCGGCATCCATCATGCCCGTGCCCTCGAGGGCTGGCTCCATCTCCAGCCGCTCGCCATTGCAGTGCAGGACGATGTCGCAGCCGGCGGCGCGCGCGCTCGCCGCGCGCTCCTCGAACCCGCCGGTGAGCGCCTGCATCGAGAGGTCGTCGGTCATCAGCAATCCGTCAAAGCCGAGCCGTCCGCGCACCAGCCCGCCGATCACCACGGCCGACGACGTGGCCGGGCGGTCGGGATCGAGCGCGTCATAGACGATATGCGCGGTCATCCCCAACGGGCAGTCGGCGAGCGCCCGGAAGGGCGGGAAATCCCGCGCCTCCAGATCGGCGAGCGCGGCCTGAACCCGCGGCAGCGCCAGATGGCTGTCCGCCAGCGCCCTTCCGTGTCCGGGGATGTGCTTGGCCACCGGCAGCACGCCGTTCGCCAGGAAGGCGTCCGCCGCCACCCGGCCGAGGGCGGCGACGATTTCCGGATCGTCGGCGAAGGCGCGGTCGCCGATGATCTCGTGCCCGTCGGGCGCCGGCACGTCCAGCACCGGCGCGCAATCGACGTCGATGCCGAGCGCCGTCAGCTCGGCGGCGATCAGCGCGACGTCGAGCGTGAGGGCCTCCGCGGCCGCGGCCGGATCGCGGCGATACAGCGCGCCGAACGGCGCCATCGGCGGCGCCTTGCGCCAGTGCGGCGGCTTCAGCCGTTGCACGCGCCCGCCCTCCTGGTCGATCAGAACCGGAGCGTCCGCGTCGTCCAGGCAGGCGCGCAGGTCCGCGACCAAGCGGCGCACTTGGTCCGGGGTGTCGATATTGCGCGCGAAGAGGATGAAGCCGAGCGGCCGACGCTCGCGGAAGAAGGCGCGCTCATCGGCCGTCAGCGTGGGGCCGGCGCATCCCAGGATCGCGGCCGCGCGGCGGCCTTCGAACGCCGCCATGCCGCCTAGCCGCCCGGCTTGACGACGAGACAGCCCTGATCCTTCGCAGCGAGCGCATCGCACACCGCCTTGGCCGCCGCCCGATCCGCCAGCGGACCGCCGCGTACCCGGAAATAGGTGGTGCCGTTGACGACGGCACGCTGCACGGCGAGCGTCAGCTCGCCGAGCTCATCCGCATGCGCCTTCTGCAGACGCGCCCAGGCCGTGCGGGCATCGGCTTCGGAGCGCAGCGCGGCGATCTGCACCTGCCAGCCGGAGGTCGGATCGACGGCGGCCGTTTGGGCGGACGCCTCGGCTTCCGGTTCCGGTTCGGGTGCAGGCTGCGCTTGCGCCGCCGGCTCGGCCTCGGCCGTGGGTTCCGTCGGCTGGGACTGCTGGGATTGGGCGGTGTCCGACGGGCCGGTGGCCGTTTCGCCACCGCTCGAAGGTGCCGGCGCGGCCGTGGGCGGTTCCGCCGCCGGCTCCGCCAGCTTTTCGTCGGGAAGCGGCGGGACCGGCTCCACATTGTCGGTGATCGAGGGCATGGCCGGCGTCGTCACCTCCGGTGCGGCGGACGGCGCGGCCTCCTCCTCCGGTTCGCGCGCGACCGGCTGCATCGGATCCTCCGGCGGCGGCAGGATCTGCTCCACCCGGTCGACCGGCTCCTCGTCGCCGGAGATGCGGTTGAAGACCTCCTTGTCGGTATGCGGAATCTCCATGCCGCCGGGGTCGCTGGGCTGGACCTTGGCCTCGCCGGAGGGCGCCAGGATCGGCGCCGCATCCTCGCTGCCGGAGCGCACGCCCTGGTTATAGGCGTACCAGACGATGCCCGCGAAGGCGACCAGGGCGATCACCGCGACCGCGATCGGCAGCGTGCGCCAGCCGCCCCGTCGGCGCGGGCCGGACGGCCCGCCGCCGGGGCCAGCCCCCTGCTCCAGATCCGCGAACTCGCGCTCCAGATCGTCCAATTCACGGCTCATGACGCGTTCGCCCTCCAGGCGATGCGGACCGCCCGCCTCGCGCGGGCCGCCTGCTAACTCAATTCGTCGACCGGCGTCACCCCGAAGACGTCGAGACCGGAAGCGATCACCGTGCGCAGCGCCTCCACCAGGGCGAGGCGCGCGGCGGTCACCGCCGGATCGTCCTCCTGGATGAAGCGCAGCGTGGTCTCCTCCTTGCCCCGCGTCCAGAGCGCGTGGAAGGCCGACGCCGTATCGTAGAGATAATAGGCGATTCGGTGCGGCTCTTCCGCCTCGGCCGCGGCCTCGACGGCGCGCGGCCATTCGGCGAGCCGCTTCATCAGGTCGAGCTCCGGCTCGGCCACGAGCAGCGACAGATCGGCGCCCGTCAGCGTGGCGGGCGAGGTGTCGAGCCCCGCCTCCGCCGCCTGCCGGAAGACCGAGCGGCAGCGGGCGTGCGCGTAATGGACGTAGAAGACCATGTTGTCGCGGCTCTGCTCCTTCACCGCGGAAAGGTCGAAGTCCATGGGCGCGTCGTTCTTGCGGGTCAGCAGGAAGAAGCGCACCACGTCGCGCCCGACCGCGTCGATCAGGTCCTGAAGGGTCACGAATGAGCCGGCACGCTTCGACATCTTCACCGGCTCGCCCTTGTCCAGGAGCTTCACCATCTGGCAGAGCTTGACGGTGAGCGTCGCCTCCCCGCCGCTGACGGCCTTCAGGGCCGCCTGCATGCGCTTCACGTAGCCGCCGTGATCCGCGCCCCAGACATTGATCTGGCGCAGGAAGCCGCGATCGTACTTGTAGCGGTGATAGGCGATGTCGGAGGCGAAATAGGTCCAACTGCCGTCGGACTTCCGGACCGGCCGGTCGACGTCGTCACCGAACTCGGTCGCGCGGAAGAGGGTCTGCTCGCGCTCCTCCCAATCGTCCGGCTTCTTGCCCTTGGGCGGGTCCAGCACGCCTTCGTAGATCAGCCCCCGCGCGCCCAGATCCTCGAGCGCGGCCACGACCTTGCCGCTCTCGATCACCCAACGCTCGGAGGTGAAGACCTCCTGCTCGACGCCGAGATCGGCGAGCGTCGCCTTCACGTCCGCCATCATCATCGCGACCGCCTTGTCGCGGACGATCGGCAGGAAGGCGTCGGGAGTCATGTCCCGCAACGCATCGCCATGCTCGGCGGCCAGCGCCTCGCCGACCGGGATCAGGTAGTCGCCCTTGTATTGCAGGTCGGTGGACGGGCTGCGTACCGCCAGGACGTGGCGTTCGTTCGCCGCCCCCTCGCCCGGGGCGAGCGCGTTGAGATAGCGCCAGTAACAGGACCAGGCGAGTTCGTCGACCTGCGCGCCGGCGTCGTTGACCCAATATTCCTTGGTGACGGCGTAGCCGGCCTTGGCGAGCAGCCGGGCCAACACGTCGCCGACCACCGCGCCGCGCGCGTGACCGATATGCAAAGGCCCGGTCGGATTGGCCGAGACGTACTCGACATTGACCTTCTGCCCTTGGCCTGCGTCGCCGTCGCCATAGGCCGTGCCCGCCGCCAGGATCGCGCCCGTCACCCGGCGCCAGACATCGGGCTTCAGGCGCAGATTGATGAAGCCCGGGCCGGCGATCTCCGCCGTCTCGATCCAATCGCCGCCGGTCAGTTCCGCGACGATCTTCTCGGCCAGATCGCGTGGCTTCAGGCCGGCCGGTTTGGCAAGCACCATGGCCGCGTTGGTCGCCATGTCGCCATGGCTGGGGTCGCGTGGCGGTTCGACCGCGACGCGACCGAAATCAGCATCCGCGGGCAGCGTTCCGGCCGCGGCAAGGCGCTTCAGTGCCGCCTCGACTTCGCCCCGCATTTCCTTGAAAACGTTCATTCTTACCTTCTTGGCTCTAGCAGTCCGCGCTCACGAGAGGCGCAGCCGTGTCGACCCGGCGAAGAGGTGACGGTGCTGGCGCCAGGCGAAGCGGTCCGTCATGCCGGCGATATAGTCGGCGACGGTGCGCGCGGTCTCCCGATCGAAGGGGCCGGAACATCCCTCGCGCCAGACCTCCGGCAGCCGGTCGGGCCGGTTCATGTAGTATCGGAACAGATCGCCGATCACGCGCACGCCGTCGGCGCGCTCCTCGTTTACCGCAGGCGACCGGTACATATTCGCGAAAAGAAAGGCCTTCAACGTCTTTTCGCGCCCCGCCATCTCGGGCGAGAATCCGACAATCTGGCGACCGGCCCGGCGCAGTGCCTCGGCATTCTTCGGCGCCGCCGCCTCGAGCCGCCGGCGCGTCTCGGCCAGCACATCGCCCACCATCTGCCCGATCAGCCGGCGCACGGCTTCCGCGATGCGCACGGGCCTTGGCGCGTCGGGGTAGTCGGCGTGCACCGATTCGAAGGCGGCGCCGACATGCGGCACCGCCTCGGCTACCTGCCGGATGGTGAAGAGCCGCGCGCGCAGCCCGTCGTCCATGTCGTGGTGATTGTAGGCGATGTCGTCGGAGATCGCGGCGATCTGCGCCTCCAGCCCGGCGTGCGTGTCGATCTCCAGATCGAAGCCGTCGTTCACCTCGGCGAGCGTCAGCGGCAGCGGATCGGCGGCGACCGGCCCGTTGTGCTTCACCACGCCCTCGAGCGCCTCCCAGGTGAGGTTGAGGCCCGGATGAGTCGGATAGCGTTGCTCCAGGCGTGTCAGGATGCGCAACGCCTGGTCGTTGTGGTCGAAGCCGCCGAAGGGACGCAGCAGTTCATCCAGCGCGTCCTCCCCGACATGGCCGAAGGGCGTGTGCCCCAGATCGTGGGCGAGCGCGATCGCCTCCGTCAGATCCTCGTCGGCGCCGAGCGTGCGGGCGATCGAGCGCGCGATCTGCGCCACCTCCAGCGAATGGGTCAGGCGCGTGCGCACATGATCGCCCTCGGGCGAGATGAAAACCTGCGTCTTGTGGCCGAGGCGCCGGAAGGCCGTGCAATGGACGATACGATCGCGGTCGCGCTGGAAAGGGGTGCGCGTCTCGGCCGGCGCCTCCTCGTGGAAGCGCCCTCGGCTGTCTTCCCAGAATGTCGCATAGGCCGCGCGATCGGGCGTCATCGGCTCCCACCTTCGGGGTTCTCGGGGCCGGCTCGCTCCGGCCCCCGCACCCTCTACAGGGGGCCGACGCCAAAGGCAATCGGCAGCCCGGCGCGTGATCGCCGACCCTTCGGTGAAATTGACATTTCCCCACACGTTCATACGTTATGGAGAGCTTCTCCAGACACCGAGGATGGTTGCGATGAGCGAGATGCCCGGCACGCCTTCAGGTTTCGACGATCCCTTCGCGGTGGCGATGGGCGGAGGCCCGCGCGAACTCGCCATTTCGGAGGCGGCCGCCCAGCGCCTCGCCCATCTGCTGAGGCAGGAGACGGATTCCGACCAGATGCTGCGGGTCACGGTCACCGGCGGCGGTTGCTCGGGCTATCAGTACCACTTCGATTTCGACAAGCAGGCGGGCGAGAACGACCTCGTCTTCGAGCGCGACGGGGTGAAGGTCGTCACCGACAACGCGTCGATGGACTTGCTGGCGGGAAGCCAACTCGACTATGTCGACGACCTGATCGGCGCCTTCTTCACGGTCAATAACCCGAATGCCAGTTCGTCCTGCGGCTGCGGCGTCAGCTTTTCCGTTTAGGGTCCCGCTCGCGCCGGTTCACGCGCTCTGCGCATCCTGAGCCCGTCTCGGAGATTGAGCGCAAGCAGCGTCATGTTGATGGCGCCCGCGACCAACTCCAGTCCCTGCACCGTGGCATAGTAGCGGCCCGTCAACGAGCCGCTCGCCAAGGCCAGCGCGCTTGGCACCAGCACGACCAGGCCGAGTGCCGCGGCGCCCTTCATCCGCCTCATCTTACGGCCTGCGAGACTGCCAGGCGTCCTGCCGGCCAGGGCGAAGCCGCTGCCGCCCGCGCCCGCCAGGGCCGGCACAAGGATCAGCAGGCCCCAGGCGATCGTCTGTTTGACGAAGGCGACGGCCGCCGGATCGCCCTGCATGAGGGTGAGGACGCTCGCGCTCCAGAAGGTCGCGATCAGGGCGAGCGCCAGGGTGCCCGCTGAGGCGTGGATCAGTCCCCGCACTTCTCTCGACATCATCGGATCGATCCTTGTTCCAATGCCGGCTACCGGCTTACAATTAGCATGCTATATATTTACATAGTGTGCTATCTTATTGCAAGGAGGCTCGCCCATGCCCTTCGACCGCACGCAATCGGCCGGCTACATGACGAACTGGGCCGCACGGCTCTTCGCCCGCGCGATCGACCGCGAGTTGAAGCCGCTTGGCGTCGCCTCGGGCCATCTGCCGGTCTTCTTCGCGCTGGCGGGCGGCCGGGTGGCGACGCAGGCCGATCTCGCCGAGGCGGCCGCGATCGAACAGCCGACCATGGCGGCGACCCTGAAACGGATGGAGCGCAGCGGGCTGATCGCCCGCACGCCCGACCCGACGGACCGCCGGCGCAGCGCCGTGCGGCTGACCGAAATGGCGGAGACCAAGGCCGCGGCCGTGCTGGCCGCGGTCCAGCAGGTCAACGAAGCCGCGCTCGCCCCCCTCTCGGGCGCGGAACGCGAGCGCTATCTCGATGCCCTCCAAAAGGTCGTGATGACCTTGTCGAAGCGCCTGGAGGCCAAAGACCCCCTTGAGGACGACGACGGAATTGCCCGACCGCCGGACTCCCCATAGGCTCACGCTCCATGAGAATCGCCACCTTCAACGTGAATTCGATCAAGGCGCGGCTTGCCCGCGTCACGGAATGGCTGGAAGAGGCCAAGCCGGACGTGGCCCTGCTGCAGGAACTGAAGTGCGAGGATGCTAACTTCCCGCACCTCGAGATCGAATCCGTCGGCTACAAGGCGGAGGTCCACGGCCAGAAGAGCTACAACGGCATCGCCATCCTCTCGCGCCACGCGATCGAGGACGTGGTCCGCGGCCTGCCCGGCTCAGACGAAATGGACGCGGATGCGGACCAGGCCCGCTATATCGAGGCGACGGTGAAGGGCGTGCGCGTCGCCTCGATCTACCTGCCGAACGGCAATCCCGTGCCCGGCCCGAAATTCGATTTCAAGCTGCGCTGGATGGATCGGCTGCGCGCCCACATCGCCGAGACGCTGCTGCCTGGCGAACAGCCGGTCGCGCTCGGCGGCGACTACAATGTCTGCCCGACCGACTCCGACGTCTACGACCCCAAGGGCTTCGCCGACGACGCGCTGTGCCGGCCGGAGAGCCGGGCCAAGTTCCGCACGCTGCTCAATCTCGGCCTGACGGAGGCGTGGCGCGCGCTGCACCCGAACGCCGAGGGCAAATACAGCTACTGGGACTATGGCGGCGGCGCCTGGCAGAAGGACAACGGGCTGCGGATCGACCATTTCCTGCTGTCGCCCCAGGCCGCCGACCGGCTGGTTTCCTGCGAGATCGACCGCGGACCCCGCGGCAAGGAAAAACCCAGCGATCACACGCCCGTCGTGGTCGAACTTAACGTCGACTGATCAGTCCGGCACCGGGACCGTCATGCCCCGCCCCTCGAAGCCATGGACGCTGTCGCGGGCGCGGACATTCACGACATTGATGTCGGGCGGGATCGCCACGCCCGAGAGCGAGCGGGTGAAGGGCTGCTCGTTGACGTGCGGATGGTGCAGCACGCGCTCGGCCAACACCTCGCCGTCCATCGTCTCGACGACCCAGCCGTCGGCATAGTGGTCCCAGCCCTCGTCATCGTGCCGGACGGTCACCGAGAAGCTGTAGCTGCCGTCCGCCGTCCGGCGCACGTCCACCTCCTCGACATCCGCCCCGCCGGCAAGCGCGGGCGTGGCGAGGAGCAGGAGGGCGGCGGCGAAAAGGACGGTGCGGGCCATGAATGCGGGTCTCCCTCGGGTCCGTGGTTACCGGCAAGGCTATCATCCTCGGCGCCGCTTCGTAACCGGCGCCCCTACTCGTTCGCGCCGTCGACATCCTCGATCGCGAAGTCGTCCGCCGTCACGCCCTCCAGGCAGCCGAGATTGACGCCGTAGCTGTTCGGGTCGCTGCGCCGCTGGTGAAAGGTGTAGATGCCGCAAGTGGCGCAGAAATAGTGCTTCGCGACCATGGTGTGCCACTGGTAGACGCTCATCGCCTCCCACCCCTGATGCACCGTCAGCCCATCGAGCGGCGTCGGCACGATCAACGCCCCCTTCCGCCGGCAGAGCGAGCAGTTGCAGCGATAGGCCGGCGCCGCGGGGTCGATCGCGGCGGTGAAGCGCACCGCGCCGCAGTGGCAGGACCCTACGCGGTTTCGCATCGCCGCCATGGCCTCAACCTCCCAACAGCTTGTCCGGATCGAGCGCTTGGCGCCCCTTGCGGACCTGGAAGTGGAGCTGCGGGCTGTCGACATTGCCGCTGGAGCCGACCCGCGCGATAGTCTGGCCACGCGCGATGCGCTGCCCGCGGCTCACCAGCACCGCCTCGTTGTGGGCGTAGAAGGTGACGTAGCCGTCGGCATGTTTGATCAGCACGCCGTTGCCGAAGCCCTTGAGCTCCGTCCCCGCATAGGCGACGACACCGTTCTCCGCCGCGCGAACCGGCGCGCCGCGCGGGGCCGCGATGTTGAGCCCGTCATTGTGCAGCCCCTTCCCCTTCGGACCGAAGCGGGAGACGACCCGCCCCTCGACCGGCCACAGGAACGTCGACGCCGCGCGGGCCGGCGGCTGTGCGATCGAAGCCAAGGCCCGGCGCGGCGGCTCGGGTCGCAGGCGCGGACGCGGCATCCCGTCCTCGGTCACCCGGAAGGGTCGCTCGGGTGGCGGTTCCGCGCGGCTGGGCGTGGTCGCGGGCGGCGGTTCGGCCGCGCTCGGCGCGCTCGCACTCTGCAGCGCCTCGGCGGTGCGTTGGGCGATCTGGGCGGCGTTCGGCGTCCCGCCGCCGCCCGATTCCGCGGATCGGGGGGGCGTCGGCGCCGCCGCATTACGCTGGCTGACCTCGCCCGGGATCAGCAGCCGCTGGCCCACCTTGATCGTATAGGGCGGCTGGATGCCGTTGACCCGCACCAGCTCGTTCATCGAGACGTCGAACTCCCGGCTCACCCGATAGACGGTATCTCCGGCCTCGACGCGGTAGGTTTCCGCCTGCGGGACCGTGAGGCGCTGGCCGATCTCAAGGCGATAGGGCGGCTGCAGCCCGTTCTCGACGATCAGCGCGCGCAAGGGCGCGTTATAGGCCCGGGCGATGGCGTAGAGCGTCTGGCCCCGGCGCACGATGTGGTTGCCGCTGGAGGACACTTCGACCGGCACCATGCCCTCGATCTCGCGCTGGGGTGCCGCGCTACCGGCGCCCGTCCCCTGCCCCTGGACCTGATCCGTGGCGCTGCCGCCCTGATAGACCCGCACGCGCGGGCCGCCGTCCGAGCGCGCGCAGGCGACCGCGGCCAGCGCGAGCAGGCTGAGCAGGCAGACCGTTCGAAAGGCGGAGGAAGCACGCATGGCGGTCGCGATTATTACGCGAGATTCGCCCCGCCGCCACGGGCTAGACGGTGGATATCCCGGGAAATTCGGACGCTTCCCGCCGGGCGGGTTCTCGCGGCGCCGTTCTCTCACCCGCCGCTCTCGGTGCCCGGACGAAGCGGCACGAACCGCACGGCCAACAGGTCCTCGGACTCGATCCGCCCCGCTTCGTCCTTGCGGAAGCGTCGCAGGCTCTGCGCCCCCAACGGGTCGTCGTCGAGCGCCGGGCCGATCGGCGCGATCAGGATGCCGCCCGGCGCCAGTTGCTCGAACAGCGTCGGCGGCACCTGCTCCGTCGCCGCCGTCATCATGATCCGGTCGAACGGCGCCTGTTCCGGCCAGCCCTTGGCGCCGTCGCCGAAGCGGGTGTGGATGTTCGAGCGGTCGAGCTTGCGGAACACCGCTTCCGCCTCGCGCAGCAGCGGTTGCCAGCGTTCCACCGTATAGACCCGGCGGCAGAGGTAGGAGAGGATCACCGCCTGGTAACCGGAACCGGTGCCGATCTCCAGCACCTTGCAGCGCCGGTTCGGCTCCAGCGCCTGGGTCATCAGGCCGACGACATAGGGCTGGCTGATGGTCTGGCCCTGCGCGATCGGCAGGGCGGAATTGTCGTAGGCGTGACGGCGGAAAGTCTCCGGCACGAACAATTCGCGTGGGGTCTTTTCCAAAGCCGCCAGCACCGCGTCGTCGGTGACGCCGGCGCGGCGCAGTTCCAGGATCAGCTGCGCCTTCTCGCGGCGGTAGCTGTCGGGGCTTTCGGGTTTCGCGCTCATCATCGTTCAGTCCGGCCTGTCACCGGGCGCGCCGCGGCGACCCCGGCGCCGTCACCCTGGCGCCCGTACCTAGAATGATTGCACCACCTCCCGCAAGCCCGCGGCGCGCCTCCGGCGCTACAAGTCGCGCCCGTCGAGCGCGGCAAGGACTGCATGGTCCGTCCGATCCACCGTCACCGGCGTGATTGCGATCCGCCCGTCGCGCACGGCGGCGTAGTCGCATGGGCTGTGATCGACGCCTCGGTCCCCCTCGTGCCGGACCATCAGATGCGCCTCGCCGTCCGATTCCAGCCGGAAGCTGCGCCCCTGGCGCCCGGCGGGCCGAATCAGGGCGGGCGCGTCGAGATCCGCTGGCGCGTTCGGGAAGTTGACCGCGTAAAGGCCGCCGTCACCGAATCCGGTGCGGCACAAACTCTCGATCAGGCCGGCGCCGCGCGCCTCGGCTTGGCGCCAATCGTGACCGGCGGCATAGCCTTCCGCCTTGTGCCCGACGGAGAGCGCGATCGCCGGCACCCCGTCGAGCGCGGCGGCCACCGCCGCGCCGACCGTGCCGGAATAATTCAGATCGTCGCCCAGATTGGCGCCGTGGTTGATGCCGGAGAGCACGAGGTCCGGCGGCGTCTCGGCCATCAGGCGCTGCAGCGCGACCGTGACGCAGTCGGCGGGCGACCCCTCGACGGCGAAGCGTCGGTCCCCGCGTGGCTCGAAACCGATCCGCCGGCGCAGCGACATCATGACGGAGGCCGCGCTGCGGCCGCTGTCGGGGGCGATCACCCAGACCTCGCGCGCCAACCCGGCGGCCACGCGTTCCAGCACCGCGAGGCCCTCGGCCTCGATTCCGTCGTCGTTGGTCAGCAGGATGCGCGCCCCGGCGAGATCGACCGGACGCAGCGAAGGCGCTGCGCTCACGCCGGCGCCTCGAGCCGTTCCAATCCGCCCATATAGGGTCGCAGCGGCTCCGGAATCGCGACGGATCCGTCCGCCTGCTGATAGTTCTCCAGAATCGCGATTAAGGTCCGTCCGACCGCCAAACCCGAGCCGTTCAACGTGTGAACAAAGCGCGTTCCCTTCTCTCCGGCGGTCTTGAAACGGGCCTTCATGCGCCGTGCCTGGAAGTCCCAGCAGTTGGAGCAGCTCGAGATCTCGCGATAGCGGTCCTGGCCCGGCAGCCAGACCTCGATATCGTAGGTCTTTCGGGCCCCGAACCCCATGTCGCCGGTCGAAAGCGCCACGGTCCGGAACGGCAGACCGAGCCGCTTCAGGATCCCCTCCGCGCAACCCGTCATCCGCTCCAACTCCTCTTCCGAGCGGTCGGGATGGACGATCGAGACCATCTCGACCTTGGAGAACTGGTGCTGGCGGATCATGCCGCGCGTGTCGCGCCCGGCCGCGCCCGCCTCCGAACGAAAGCAGGGCGTCCAGGCCGTGAAGCGCATCGGCAGGTCGGCTTCGTCCCAGACCGTCTCGGCCGCGATGTTGGTGAGCGGCACCTCGGCGGTCGGGATCAGCCAATGGTCCGAGGTGGTGCGGAACAGATCCTCGGCGAACTTCGGCAGTTGCCCCGTCCCGAACAGCGCGTTGTCGCGCACCAGGAAGGGCGGCAGCGTCTCGCTGTAGCCGTTCTCGCCGGTCTGGATGTCGAGCATGAAGTTGGCGAGCGCGCGTTCCATCCGCGCGAGCGCCCCCTTCAGCAGCACGAAACGCGCGCCCGACATGCGCGCCGCCGTCTCGAAATCCATCAGGCCCAGGCCCTCGCCGATCTCGAAATGCTGCTTGGGCGCGAAGTCAAAGCGCCCCGGATCCCCGACGCGGCGCACCTCCTCGTTGGAGTCCTCGTCCGGACCGACCGGCACATCCGCCATCGGCAGGTTCGGCAGGCCGACCAGATGGGCCTCCAACTGCTCGGCGCAGGCGGCCTCCTCGCCCTCGAGCTCGCCCAGCCGTTCCTTGATGCGCTGCACCTCGGCGACCAGGTCCTCGGCGTCCTCGCCGGCCTTCTTCTTGGCCCCGATCTCCTTGGAGGCGGTGTTGCGGCGGCTCTGCAGCTCCTGCATCTCGGTCTGCGCCTGCCGGCGGCGCCGGTCGAGGTCCAGGATCTCTTCCGCCACCGGCCCCAGGCCGCGGGCCTTCATGCCCGCATCGAACGCGTCCGGATCGTCGCGGATGAATTTCAGATCATGCATGGCTCACAAGCTCTCTCGTGCAGTCGAAGCGGTCGGATTTGATCCCTTGTCGGGCGACGGCGCGCGGTGCTCAGCGGTTCTGCCGGCGGCGCCGCGCCCGATCAAGATCGGGAACCGCTCCCGCTATCGTCGGAACCGTCGGGGTCCGTGCTCTCGTCGGCATCCTCGGGCTCGTCCGGATCGACAAGTCCCAGCTCCTCCTCGCGACGGCGACGGTTTCGCTCGATCACGTCCGAGCAGAGGATCGAGACCTCGTAGAGCAGGATGATCGGGATGGCGAGCCCGAGCTGGCTCAAGGGATCGGGCGGAGTGAGGACGGCCGCCGCGATGAAGGCGATGACGATCGCATAGCGCCGTTTCTTGCGCAGCCCGTCGGCCGACACCATGCCGACCCGCGCCATCAGGGTGAGCGCCACCGGCAGCTCGAAGCTGATGCCGAAGGCGAAGATGAGCCGCATCACGAGCGAAAGATACTCGTTGACCTTCGGCTCCAGCTCGATCGCCAGCACGCCCTCGCCGGCCTGCTGTTCGAAGCCCGCGAAGAACTGCCAGGCGACCGGCAGCACCAGATAATAGACGAAGGCCGCGCCGGTCAGGAACAGCACCGGCGTCGCCACCAGGAACGGCAGGAAAGCCTTCTTCTCGTGCCGGTAGAGCCCGGGCGCGATGAAGAGCCAGAGCTGGGCGGAGATGAACGGAAAGGAGAAGCAGAAGCCCGCGAAGAAGGCGACCTTGATGTCGGTGAAGAATTTCTCGTGCAGCGCGGTGTAGATCAGCCGCCGACCGGTCTGGTCGTGCCAGAGGTCCTGCAGCGGGGCGACCAGGAAGTTGAAAATCGGCCCGGCCAGCGGGAAGCAGAGGACGAAGGCGGCGATCAGCGCGATGCCCGACCACATCAGGCGCCGGCGCAGCTCGACCATATGCGCGAGAAGCGGCGCCTTGGAGCTCTCCATCTCCGGATCGTAGTCGTCACTCACCATCAGGCGTCACCCGTCTTGGGCGGAGCCGACTTCTTCGCGGCCGCCTTCTTGGCGCCACCGGCCTTCGCCGCTGTCTTCTTCGCCGCCGATTTCTTGGCGCCACCCGCCTTTGCCGCCGACTTCTTCGTCGCGGTCTTCTTGGACGTGGTCTTTTTCGCGGCCGATTTCGGCGCAGCCGTCTTCTGGGACGCGCTCTTGGCCGGCGCGTCCTTCGCCGGCGCCTCCGATCCGGAGGCGCTCTTCTCGGCCGTCTCCTCCTTCGGCGGGGTGACGCTGTTGCCCGGCGCCTTGCTTTTCTCGTCCCCGTAGCGCGCGTTCATGCTGTCCTTCAGATCGCGCATGGATTTGGTGACGTCGCCGGTCGGATCGACGCTCTTCTCGAAATCGCCCGAGAAGTCGTTCGTCGTATCCTTCATCTGCTTCTTGAGATCGTCGAGGTCGGCCTCCCGGGCCATGTCCTCGATCGAGCTATGGAATTCGGAGGCGAGCGAGCGCGCCTTGCGCACATAGCCGTTGACGGTGCGCAGCACGCGCGGGATTTCCCGCGGCCCCACAACGACGACGGTGATCGCCGCGATCACCATCAATTCCGGCCAGCCGATATCCAGCATCGAATGCCGCCTCAACGCCTTTGGGAGAAGAGCGCGCCGCCCGCAAGGCCCGCGTGGCCCGGCCCGACCGGCCGGGGGCACGAGGGGCGCCGCGTCTCGGAAAATCCGTTACCCCTTGTCGATCCCGCGAGGCGTCCTGTATCGGACGCCTCTTGGGCCCGGGGACTCAGCCGTTGGCGGCCTTGTCCTGCTTGTTCTCGGACTGGCTGCCGGTCTGGCCATCGGTTTTCTGGGCGCTGTCGTCCTCGGCGATCCGCTTGGCCTGATTCTCGTCCTTCTCGCCGTCGGAGGAGTCCTCCTTCACGTTCGATTTGAAGGACTTAAGGCCTTTTCCGAAGTCGCCCATGATCTGGGAGATCTTGCCGCGGCCGCCGAAAAGAAGCAGCACGACGGCCAGAACGATGAGCCAGTGCCAGATGCTGAAAGTACCCATTATCGAGGTTCCCTGTGCCTCGCGCCGGCGCCCCTCGGGCGGCGCTCAAATCATCGGGTCGGCCCGCTCGGGCCGGCTCCGCGCGGCGGATCATGGCAGATGCTCCAGGAAGCCGCAACGCGCCCGCTATTTAGCGCCTTCGACCGGAAAAACAAAGGCCTGACTTCGGTCGAGGACGACCGATTGGATCGAGTCTTCCTCCGGCAGATAACGCCCGGGAACCCGGGCGTGCAAATGCAGCTCCTCGCCTGTCGTCTTGCAGGTGCATAGGTGGACGAGGCTGGTCCGCCCCAGCATGCGCGAGGCGAGCACCTTGGCGTAGCCAGGCCCGTAGGAGTCCCGATTCGCCGGCGCGAGCTTGATCGCCTCCGGGCGCACGACGACGTCGACGGCCTCCCCCTCGCGGTAACCGTCGGCCGCGATATTGCCGATCGGCGTGTCGGCGGCGCCGTTGGCGACGGCCGAGTAGATGTGGTTCACCTCGCCGAAGAAGGCCGCGACGAAGGCGTCGGCCGGGTTGCCGTAGAGCTCGTCCGGCGTGCCGACCTGGATCAGCCGCCCGTCGCGCATCACCGCGATGCGGTCGGCCATGTACATCGCCTCCTCCGCATCGTGGGTCACCATCAGGCAGGCGGCGCCGGATTGCTTCAGCACATGCAGCGTCTTGTCGCGCACCCGGTCGCGGAGCCGAGCGTCGAGGCCGGAGAACGGTTCGTCCATCAGCACGATCGCCGGATCGGGCGCGAGCGCCCGGGCCAGCGCGATGCGCTGCTGCTGCCCGCCGGAAAGCTCGTGCGGATAGGCCTCCGCGTAGCCCACCATGCCGACGCGCTCGAGAATGCGCGCCACCCGGTCCGAGCGTTCGCCGGCCGGCAGCTTCTCCAGCCCGAAGGCGATGTTCTCGGCGATCGTCAGATGCGGGAAGAGCGCGTAGTCCTGGAAGACGAGCCCGACATTGCGCCGCTCCGGCGGGACGTGCCGGCCGGGCGAGGAGACGACCTTGCCGTCGACCAGCACCTCGCCGTCGACCACCGGCTCCAGCCCGGCGGCGACCCGCAGCGCCGTCGTCTTGCCGCAGCCGGACGGCCCCAGCAGGCAGAGCACCTCGCCCGCCTCCACCGATAGATCGAGCCGTTCGATCGCCACCGTCTCGTCGTAGCGGTGGCGAATCGCGCGCAGTTCCAACTTCGCGGGGCGGGCATCCGTCATGCCCCTAAGATATTGAGACGCGTTCGCAGGTACAAGCGGTTATCCACCGATTTTCCGCCATTTCCCGGGGTCGTGGAACCGGTCCGTCCCCCGTGCTAAGGAACCCGCCACCGAACCGGACCTCGAGAGCGCACCTGGAGATCAACGATGACCGACTCGCCCCGCCGTCCCGCCAGAATCGAGGTGGTCGACCGCACGCGGGTCTTCCAGGGCACCTTCGCCGTCGACCGCTACCGGCTGCGCCAGGAGCAGTTCGAGGGCGGCATGGGCCCCGAGGTCAGCCGCGAGATCTTCGAGCGCGGCCACGCCGTCTGCGTCCTGCCCTACGATCCGATCCGCGACCAGGTGGTGCTGATCGAACAGTTCCGCCCCGGCCCCTTCGCGGCCGAGGATCCGGAGCCCTGGATGATCGAGATCGTCGCCGGCATCGTCGAGGGGGGCGAGGCGCCCGACGCCGTCGCCCGGCGCGAGGGCGAGGAGGAGGCCGGCGTCACCGTCGGCCGGATGGAGGAAATCGGGCTGCAGTATATGAGCCCGGGCGGCAGTTCGGAGACGATCCGCTTCTACGTCGGTGAATGCGACAGCCGGACCGCCAAGGGGGTGCACGGCCTCGACCATGAGGGGGAGGATATCCGCGTCTTCACCGTCCCCTTCGCGGAAGCCGAGGCGATGGCCCTCGACGGCCGGATCCGCAATGCGATGACCGCGCTCGCCATCCTGCAGGCCGCGCATCGGCGCGAGGCCTTGCGCAAGGCATGGGGCACGCCCTAAATACCAGCAAGCTTCGGGACGATCGGGGGATCAACACCCAAGCGCTGGAGAATAGAGATGCAGGTTCGCGAGGATTTCGTCGACGCCGTCGGCAACACGCCGCTGATCAAGCTCAAGAAGGCGTCGGAGGAGACCGGCTGCACCATCCTGGGCAAGGCGGAGTTCCTCAATCCCGGCGGCTCGGTCAAGGACCGGGCGGCGAAATACATCATCCTCGACGCCGAGGCGCGCGGCGACCTGGAGCCCGGCGGACTGATCGTCGAGGGCACGGCCGGCAATACCGGCATCGGGCTGGCCCTGGTCGGCAATGCGCGCGGCTACCGCACGCTCATCGTCATCCCCGAGACGCAGAGCCAGGAGAAGAAGGACATGCTGCGGCTCTGCGGCGCGGAACTGATGGAGGTCCCCGCCGTCCCCTACAAGGACCCGAACAACTACGTCCATGTCGCCAAGCGCACCGGCGAGGAGCGCGCGAAGAGCGAGGCGCACGGCGCGCTCTACGCCAACCAGTGGGATAATCTCTCGAACCGCGAGGGTCATGTCCGCTCCACCGCGCCGGAGATCTGGGAGCAGACCGACGGCACGGTCGACGCCTTCACCTGCGCCATGGGAACGGGCGGCACGCTCGCCGGCGTCGGCCTCGGCCTGAAGGAGAAGAACAAGGACATCCGCATCGTCGCCGCCGACCCCTGGGGGGCGGCGATGTACAACTGGATCAAGACCGGCGAGCTGAAGGCGGAGGAAGGCGGCTCCATCACCGAAGGCATCGGCCAGGGCCGCGTCACCGGCAATATCGACGGCGCGCCGATCGACGACGCCTACAAGATCCCGGATTCGGAAGCGCTGCCGATCACCTTCGATCTCCTGAAGCATGAGGGGCTGTGCCTCGGCGGCTCGTCCGGCGTCAACGTCGCCGCCGCCATCCGGCTGGCCAAGGAGATGGGCCCCGGCCACACCATCGTCACCATCCTGTGCGACGGCGGCCAGCGCTACCAGTCGAAGCTCTTCAACCCCGCCTTCCTCAAGGAAAAGGGCCTGCCCGCGCCGGACTGGCTTTAAGTCGGCACACGCAAGCCCCACGACACACGTGCTGACGAAAGTCAGCACCCATTCCAGAGACGGGCCGGAACGCGGCCGACGGCAGCGTGAGGACAGGTCTCAGGAATGGGCCCTGATTTTCATCAGGGCGTGGAGTTGGCGGAGTGCTCGTCCGTATCCGCATAGGGCGGGGCTTTTCCGGCACGCCCGCGCCTTCTAGACTTCAATCATCCGCGCCGCCTTCCCTGCCGAGGACCTGTGAATCATGACGAACCGCACCGAAGAACTCTTCCGCGAGGACAGCTACCTGAAGACCTGCGAGGCGACGGTCGTCGAGGTAAACGAGCGCGGCGGCATCGTGCTGGACCGGACGATCTTCTATCCCACCGGCGGCGGGCAGCCGGGCGATCGCGGCACGATCACCAAGGCCGACGGCACGGCGATCGCGATCGGCACCACGATCTACGCGGACGGCGACATCGTCCATGTGCCGGAAGAGGGCCAGGCCCTGCCCGCGCCCGGCGAGACGGTTTCCTGCACGATCGACTGGGAGAACCGCTATCGCCTGATGCAGATGCACACGACGATGCACCTGATGCTGGCCCTGATCCCGCGCCCGATCAACGGCTGCCAGGTGGGCGCGGAGAAGAGCCGGATCGATTTCGACCTGGGCGATTTCGCGCTCGACAAGGAAAAGCTGGAGGCGGATCTGAACGCGCTCGCCGCCGCCGACCATCCCGTGGTCGCGACCTGGATCAGCGACGCGGAGCTCGAGGAGCAGCCGGAGCTGATCCGCACCATGTCGGTCGAGCCGCCGCGCGGGCACGGCTATGTGCGGCTGATGAAGATCGGCGAGGATGTCGACCTTCAGCCCTGCGGCGGGACCCATGTGGCACGCACTGGCGAGATCGGCCGGCTACGCGTCGGCAAGGTCGAGAACAAGGGCGCCCACAACAAGCGCATCGCCGTGCATCTGGAAGGCTGAGGCGCCCTACCCGCCCGCGACCGGCCGGCGCCGCAGGAATCCGAGCGCACGGCCGTCGATCGCAAGCAGTCCGGCCGCGATCAATGCGAGGCCGAGCGCCTGGTGCGCCGACAGCACTTCGCCCAGGAAGAGGACGCCGAGCAGGATCGCGCTCGGCGGGATGAGGAGCGTCACCAGCGCCACATTGACCGCGCCGGCCGAGGCCAGCACGCGGAAATAGAGTCCGTAGGCGAAGGCCGTCGAGAGCAGCGCGAGCCCGAGCAGCGCCGCCAGCGTCCCTATCCCGGGCACGGGCAGGCTCCAGGGTCGATCCACCACGAGCACGACCGGGATCATCATCGCTGTCGTCGCCGTGAGCTGGCCGAGCGCGACCTGCGGCGGACGCATCCCGTAGTCGCGGAACCGCCGGCCGAAGACGCTGGCGACGCCGTAGGACAGCGCCGCCCCCAGGCAGGCCACGATGCCGAGGCTACCCAGATCGGCCCCGGCGCTCAGATCCGCGCCCAGCAGCACCGCGACGCCGGCGAACCCGAACAGGATGCCGACCAGCTTGTGGGCCGCCATGCGCTCGTCCGCGAGCGTCCAATGGGCGACCAGCATCGCGAAGATCGGCGTCGTGGCGTTCAGGATCGAGGCGAGGCCGCTCGTGATCTGCGTCTGCGCCCAGAACAGCAGGCTGAAGGGAATCATGTTGTTGAGGAACCCCATCACGGCGAAAGCCGCGAGGACGTCGCGGTTGGGCCGCGGCCATTGCCCCCGGGCCAGCAGATAGATCGCGAGCGCCAGCGCCGCGAGCCCGGTGCGGGCGAGGACGACGGTGAGCGGCGGCACTTCCTTCACCGCGACGCCCGCGAAGAAGAAGGCACCGCCCCAGACCAGCGACAGCAGGACAAGCAGCAGCCAGTCGATCGTCCCCATGCGCATTTCAACCGCTCCCCTGTATCGCACCACAAAGACCGTCATCGCCGCGAAAGCGGCAATCCAGGGCATCCGTCTCCGACAGAGCTCGTGGCCCCGGATTTCGGATCGCCGCTGTCGCGCCGTCCGGAATGACCGAGCGTGCGGTTCCTGGAACGCGAAGTACCTTTCTAGGCTCGGGCATGCTCGCCGTTTTCGGACCTCATCATGGCCTGGCCTCTCGCGCGGGCGCCGGGGGCGGGCTATCATCGCCGCATGCTGGATTTCGACCTCTGCGACCAGGCGCGGCTGAGCCGCGATCCCGCCTTCGACGGGCGCTTCTTCACCGCCGTGAAGACGACGGGGATCTATTGCCGGCCGGTCTGTCCGGTGAAGCAGCCGCTCAGCCGCAACGTCGCCTTCTACCCGAGCGCGGCCGCGGCCGAACGCGCGGGCTTCCGCCCCTGCCTGCGCTGCCGACCGGAGACGGCGCCCTTCTCGGCCGCCTGGAACGGCACGCAGACGACCGTCGCGCGCGCGCTCAAGCTGATCGAGGAAGGCGCGCTCGACGGCGCGCGGGTGGAGGAGTTCGCGGCGCGCCTGGGCCTCGGCCCGCGGCAGCTGGGCCGGCTCTTCGACCGGCATCTCGGCGCCTCGCCCACCGAGGTCGCGCGCACCTACCGGATGCAGCGCGCCATGCGCCTCTTGTCGGCGAGCGAGCTGCGCCTCTCCGAAATCGCCTTCGAGGCCGGCTTCGGCTCGATCCGCCGCTTCAACGCCGCCTTCGCCGAACTCTACGGCCGGCCGCCCTCCTCCTTGCGTCGCGCGGCCGCGTCATGAACGCCCCGCCCCTGCGCTACGGCATGATGGAGAGCCCGGTCGGCCCGCTGTTGCTGGCCGGCGACGGGCAGGCGCTCTTCCGCATCGCCTTCACGACCGGCGCGCGCGCCGCCGGGCCGGAGCCGGGCTGGGTGCGGGACGATGACGCCTTCGCCGACGCGAAGGCGGCGCTCACCGCCTATTTCGACGGGCGGCGGCCGGATTTCGCGCTGCCGCTGAAGCCGATCGGCACCGACTTCCAACGTCGCGTCTGGCGGACGCTCGCCGCCATCCCCTATGGCGAGACGCGCAGTTATCGCTGGCTCGCCGAGACGATCGACGCGCCCAAGGCGGTGCGCGCCGTGGGGGCCGCCAACGGGGCCAACCCGCTGCCCATCATCCTGCCCTGCCATAGGGTGATCGGGGCGGACGGCTCGCTCACCGGTTTCGGCGGCGGGATCGAGACCAAGCGCTATCTGCTCGCGTTGGAAGGCGCTCTCCCGGCCCGGGCCGCGCAGCCGTCGCTGCTATAAAGGGCGTCGCCGCGCACCGACCCGCCCCGTGCGGTTTTTCCCTTGCCGCCCCTTGCTGGAATTGATAATCATTCGCATATGTCGGGTTCAAGGAGGTGGCCGATCCGATGTATGTCTGTCTGTGCAACGCGCTTTCCGACGATGCCGTCAACGGCGCGATCGACGCCGGTGCCGCGACCGAGGACCGTGTCTACGCCCACCACGGCTGCGAAGCGGTATGCGGGCGGTGCAAGCCGACCATCCGGTCGATGATCGACGCGCATGCACATGCCGACGGGCTCGAGGCCGAGGGCCGCACGCACGAGCCGCAGCCCTACGCCTTCTCCGCTTACGCCTCCAGCGCGCCGGCGTCGGCGGAATAGGCCGGGGAGCGCCGATGTTCGCCGTCAAGGCCATGCCCCACTGGTTACGCGCGGCGGAGGAAATGCGCCGGCGACGGCTCGCCGCCACACGCGACGACGACACAGGGTCGGGGGCTTCTCGCACGGCTGAATCCTGTTACGCTCGCGATGGTGACCGCCCATCCGCCAGCGAAGAGGATTCGGAGCCATGCAAGGCGACAAGCAAGTCATCCAGCACCTGAACAAGGTGCTCTACAACGAACTCACCGCGATCAATCAGTACTTCCTGCATGCCCGCATGCTGAAGGATTGGGGCTTCGTCGACCTCGGCGCGAAGGAGTACGAGGAATCGATCGACGAGATGAAGCATGCGGACGAGCTGATCGAACGGATCCTGTTCCTCGAGGGCCTGCCCAACCTGCAGGATCTCGGCAAGCTGATGATCGGCCAGAGCGTGCGCGAGATCCTGGAATGCGACCTCAAGCTCGAGCAGATCGCCCATCCCGATCTGCGTGCCGCGATCGAGCACAGCGAGAAGGTCGGCGACTATGTCAGTCGTGAGCTGTTCCGGAAGATCCTCGACGACGAGGAGGAGCATATCGACTGGCTGGAGACCCAGCTCGGCCTGATCGAGAAGATGGGCGAGCAGAACTACCTGCAATCCTCCATGGGGGAGATCCACGGCGCCGGCTGACGCCGTCGCACCGCCCGACAACCAGAACAGAGGACCCGCGACGATGCTGGAAGCCGCCGCGACGATTTTCGTGACCGTTTTCCTGGCCGAGCTCGGCGACAAGACCCAGCTCGCGACACTCCTCTTCGCGGCCGACCGGGCGCATCCGCCGCTGCTCGTGTTCCTGGCGGCGGCGGGCGCGCTGATCGCCTCCACGGGGCTGGCCACCGTGCTCGGCTACGGCGCCGCGCGCCACCTGGAATCGCTCCCCCTCCCCCTCATCGCCGGCGCGGGTTTCATCGCCATCGGGATCTGGACGATCTGGGACTATCTGAAGGCGGCTGGATAACGAACCAACCGCGCCCTTAGGGCTGGCAAGCGGCGGGTGACGGGCGTTAGAGTGCGGGTGGACGCGCCTTGAAACGCCCTCGAACGCCGGGAAGAGCCCGCATGAATTTCCCCCTCGTCTCGCCCGACTGGCTGAAGCCGAAGCTGGGATCGCCCGGCCTCGTGGTGCTGGACGCGACCTACCATCTGCCGACGACGGGCCGCGACGCGTTTGCGGAGTTCGAGCAAGAGCGCATCCCCGGCGCGCGCTTCTTCGACGTGGACGGCATCAAGGACCCGGACAATCCCCTGCCCCACATGGTGCCGGACGCCGCGACCTTCCGCGACGCGGTCCGCAAGTTGGGCGTGACCGACGCGAGCGAGGTGGTCTGCTACGACAGCTACGGCCTGTTCTCCGCCGCGCGGGCCTGGTGGATGTTCCGGCTGTTCGGCTTCGATCACGTCTCGGTGCTGGATGGCGGCCTGAAGTACTGGAAGGCCTGCGGCTATCCGACCGAGAGCGGCCCCGCGCCCGAGCCGGTCGAGCCCGAGGGCGAGACCAGCGTGCATTTCCGCCCGGAGCTGGTGCGCCGGATCGAGGATTTGATGGACAATCTGAAGGAGGGGCCGGGCCCCGCCTTCACCGTGCTGGATGCGCGCGGCCGCGGGCGGGTCGAGGGCACGGCGCCGGAGCCGCGCCCGGAACTGCGCGCAGGCCGGATTCCCGGCAGCCTGAACCTGCCCTACGATCAGCTGACCGACCCGGAAACCGGCCGGGTCAAGGATATCAGGCAGCTTCAGGCACTGTTCGAGGCGGCGGGGGTCGAGCTCGGCCGCGACCGGATCGTCACGTCCTGCGGGTCGGGCGTCACCGCCTGTGCGCTCGCCTTCGGGCTCTATCTGCTGGGCGAGCCCGCGGCCGCCGTCTATGACGGCAGCTGGTCCGAATGGGGCGGACGCGAGGACACCCCGGTCGAGACCGGCCCGCTTTCCTGAGACACCCCCGGACGTCTGGAGTTCCCGTTCCGATGCAGATCCGCCCCTTCCGCAATGCGGACCGCGCCGCGCTGATCGCGCTCTGGCAGACCTGTGGACTGATCCGCCCGTGGAACGATCCGGAGGCGGATATCGAGTTGGCGCTCGCGACCGAGGGGACGGCGCTGCTGGTCGCGGCGGCCGACGACGGCGCGCTGATCGGCAGCGCCATGGCGGGGTTCGACGGCCATCGCGGCTGGCTCTACTATCTGGCGAGCCACCCCGACCGGCGCGGCGAGGGCATCGGCCGCGCGCTGACGCGCGCCTGCGAGGCGCATCTGAAGGATCTCGGCTGCCCGAAGGTAGAGCTCATCGTGCGATCGGAGAACGAGCCCGTGCAGGCCTTCTACGAGCGCATCGGCTATCGCCGCGAGCCGCGGCGCCTGTTCTCGAAATGGCTGGTCGAGCCGCCCGCCCCGCAAGTCGAGGTGCTCGACGACCCCGAGGCCGACGGCGACGCGCTGCCGGAGCCGCCGGACGTCCCCACCCTCGACGTCACCGTCACCTGGCTGGAGATGACGGCGCCGCCGAGACGCCCGCCGGTCCCCATCCCGGCGAGCGAGAAGCCGCTCAACCTGATCCGGCTCCTCGATCCGCCGATCGACTACTACCGCTACGTCCAGGAGACGATCGGCGATCCCTGGCTCTGGTGGGGCCGCAAGGTGCTCTCCAACGAGGAGCTGGCGGAGATCGTCAAGGACGACGCGGTCGAGATCTACCTGCTGCAGCTCGGCGGCGCGCCGGCCGGGATGATCGAGCTCGACTTCCGCAAGATGCCGGAGGTCGCCAACATCAACTATCTGGGGCTGATGCGCTGGTGCATCGGGCGCGGCTTCGGCCCCTATCTCTTGGATTGGGGCATCCGCTGCGCGTGGGAGCGCGACCCGGCGCCGCAGCGCCTCACCGTCGACACCTGCACGCTGGACCATCCGAAAGCGCTCGCCGGCTATCAGAAGGCCGGCTTCCAGGTCTATGACCGTACCTTGCGGAAGGACCCGGACCCGCGGGCGCGCGGCCTCGTCCCGCCCCATGTCGAGGTGCTGAGCGACGTGCCGCCGCTCGCCCGCCAGTAATCGCCATCGCCTGTCAGGAGCCTTCGCCCATGCGCATCGGCGTGCCCAAGGAGATCAAGCCGCAGGAGGGTCGCGTCGCCCTGCTGCCGCGCCATGTGGCCGAGCTGACCGCGCGCGGCGCGCCGGTGCATGTGGAAAGCGGCGCTGGGACGGCCAGCGGCGCCACCGACCGGGACTACGAAGCGGCGGGCGCGGTCGTCGAGGAGCGTGCGGCGAACGTCTGGCAAGCCGCCGACATCATCGTCAAGGTGAAGGAAATCCTGCCGCAGGAGTACGAGTTGCTGCGGGCGGAGCATCTGCTGCTCACCAACGTCCATCCGGCCGCCAACCCGGAGCAGGTGGACCGGCTGCTCGCCGTCGGGCTGACCGCGATCGCGATGGAAGACACGCACCGCTTCGGCTCGCCCAACTGCGCGCTGGCGGGCGAGATCGGCGCCTTCGAGGCGATTCGACTCTGTCTCGCCCCGCACGGCGGCAGCGGCCGCCACTTCTTCGGCCATTTCGGCAGCGATCCGATGAAGGCGGTGGTGATCGGGCTCGGCAATGTCGGGCGCGGGGCAGTGCGCACGCTGCTCGGTCTCGGCTGCGAGGTGGTCGGGCTCGATATCTCCTGGGGCGCGCGCTACCGGGCGGAGCAGGACTATGTCGGCCGCCGCTTCCGCACGGCGGAGCTGGAGGCGCTGCCCGAACTCGTCGGAACCGTGGACATGGTGGTCAACTGCGTGCTCTGGCCCAAGCATCGCGACGATCATCTGATCACGCGCGCCATGCTGGCGGATTTCCGGCCGGGAGCCGTGATCTGCGACATCGCCTGCGACGCCGCCGGCGCGATCGAGACCAGCCGCCCGACCAGCTGGGCCGATCCGGTCTACGACGTGGACGGCGTGCGCCATTTCTGCGTCGACAACATCCCGGGCGCCGCGCCCGTCACCGCCAGCGCCGGCTACGGCCAGGCGGTTCTGCGCCATCTGAGCGCGATCCTGGCACATGGCTGGCGCGAGGCCTGCCGGGGCGACGAATGGCTCGCCCGCGGACTGGTCTGCGCCGACGGCACGCTGCTGCATGAGGAGACGGCGCGCGTACAGGCGCGCGACCGGACGGCGACGGAAGACTATCTGGCGGCGTGAGAAACCGGCGTCAGGCGCCGTCGGCGAATCGCCCGTAGCCGCCGCGGAAATAGACCAGCGGCTTGCCGCTCTCCTCCCCCAGATCGATGCGCGCGACGCGACCGACCAGGATCACATGGTCCCCGCCCTCGTAGCGGTGCTCGATCTCGCACACGATGCGGGCCAGCACCTGGTCCAGGAGCGGCAGACCGTCCGGGTCCGTGCGGTGCTTGATCCCGGCGAACTTGTCCGGAATTCCCGCCTTGGCGAAATGGGTCGAGAGATCCGCCTGGTCCTCGCGCAGCACGTTGACCGCGAACCGCCCCGCATGGGTGAAGCCCTTGAAACTGCCCGCGCCCTTGTCGAGGCAGAAGAGAACCAGCGGCGGATCGAGCGAGACCGAGGTGAAGCTGTTGACCGTCAGCCCTTCCTTATGACCGTCGGTGCCGACGGTGGTGACGACGGAGACGCCCGTGGCATAGCGCCCGCAGGCGGCCTTGAAGGCCGCCTCGGTGATGCCCTCGTCGCTCAGGCTGTCGCTCGGCCCGTCGTCCATCGCGTGCGCCGCGTCTCTGTCCACCAAGGATCGCTCCCGGTCGCTCTGTCTTGCATCCCGATCGCCCCAGGGCGTGCCCGCGCTTCTTATGGCCTTGGCGCACCCGGGTTCGAGGGGCTATCTAGCGCATGTGACCGGTCAAGGCGAGAGCGAAGGGCGATTCGATGAACGCGGACGGCTGCGGGCCCTGTTGGCCGCGCCGATTCTGCGCGCCCTGGCCGCGCTGGGCCTGAGCGCCGTCGCGAGCGCCGGCGCGATCCAGGCCCTGTGGCGGCTCGCCGGGATCGACCTGCCGCTCGGGGCCAAGCTCGCGCTGGCCGGCGTGCTCGCGGCCGCGCTCGGCGCGCTCTTCCGGCTGCCGCGCTGGTGGCTTCTGCTGCTGGCGCTCGCGCCGGCGGCGCTGGTCGGCGCGATTCGCCTCGACCTGCCGGCCTGGGCCTATGTGCTGGCGTTCGCGGCCGGCGTGCTGCTGCTTTTCAACAGCGCCGGCGAGCGCGTCCCCCTCTTCCTGACCGGCCGCGCGAGCAAGCGGGCGCTGGCCGACCTGATCGAGGCCGACCGCCCGATCGCCGCCGTCGATCTGGGCTGCGGGCTGGGCGGCCCGATGCTCGCGCTCGCGGCCGCGAACCGGGCGCCCGACAGCCGTTTCCTCGGCGTCGAGACCGCGCCGGTGCCCTTCGCGATCGCCTGGGCACGGGCCCGAATGACGCGGGATCCGCGGCTTTCGGTGCGCTACCGATCACTCTGGTCGGTCGATCTCGGGGCCTTCGATCTGGTGTACGCTTTCCTCAGCCCCGCGCCGATGCCCCGGCTGATGGCGAAGGCGCGCGCAGAAATGTGCGACGGGGCCCTTTTCGTTAGCAATGAGTTTACCGATCCATCATACCCTCCGGACCGTACGATCGACCCGAAGGGGGTCGGCGGCCGCCCGCTGCACGTGTGGCGCATCCCCTTCGCGAGCGAGCGCGCGGTCACCACGAAATGACCGCTTTGGCATAGACTTAGGGTGAAGGATACGAATATCCTGACACCGCGCCGGGGCAGGCGTTGGGGAGATCTGTTCTAATCCATGTTTGTTATCATCGGTATTATAGCGGTCATCGTCTGCGTGATCGGCTCCTACATGGCGATGGGCGGAAAGCTCGCCGTGCTCAACCAGCCGTTCGAGGTGACGCTAATCTTCGGCGCGGGCATCTCGGCTTTCGTTATCGGCAACCCGATTCGCGTCGTGAAGGGCGCGTTCGGGCGCCTCGCGCAGATTTTCAAGGGCCCCAAGTACAAGAAGGCGGATTACCTGGAACTGCTGACCATGCAGTATCAGGTCTTCCGGGTCATGAAGCAGAAAGGCGCGCTCGCGATCGAACAGCATGTCGAGAACCCGGAGGAAAGCACCCTCTTCCAGGAGTTCCCGAAATTCTACGGCGACCATCACGCGCTCGACTTCTTCTGCGACTACCTGCGCCTGCTGACCATGGGAACCGACAATCCGCATGAGATCGAGGCGCTGATCGATGCCGATCTGGAAGCGCTGCACATGCAGGACCATCAGGTCAGCCATTCGCTGACCCAGATGGCGGAAAGCTTCCCGGCGCTCGGCATCGTCGCGGCCGTGCTGGGCGTCATCAAGACCATGGGCTCGATCAACGAGCCGCCGGAGGTGCTCGGCAAGCTGATCGGCGGCGCGCTGGTCGGCACCTTCCTCGGCATCCTGCTGTGCTACGGCTTCTTCGCGCCCTTCGCCAACCATGTGAAGACCCTGATCGAGGAAGAGGCCACCTACATGAACAGCATGAAGGCCGGTCTGGTCGCCCACATGCAGGGCTATGCGCCCGCGATCTCTGTCGAATTCGCCCGCAAGGTTCTGGCCGAGCACAACCGCCCGACCTTCGCGGAGGTGGAGGAAGCGGTGGGCGACCTGCCGCCGGTCTGATCCCGGCGCTGCCGGCGACTGACCCGGCGAGAGAAGGACTTCCATGTCGGACGTCTTCGGAGACGAGCAGCAGGAACCGCTGATCCTTGTCAAAAAGATCAAGGTCGAGGGCGGTGGTCATGGCGGCGCCTGGAAGGTTGCCTATGCCGACTTCGTGACGGCGATGATGGCCTTCTTCCTGCTGCTCTGGCTCCTGAACGCCACGACCGAGGAGCAGATGAACGGCCTTTCCGAATATTTCGCCCCGACCAGCGTCGCGGAGAGCGACCAGGGGCTGGGCCAGGCGATGGCGGGCCTGGAAGTCGCGGTCGACGGCGCGATGCGCTCGGATTCGGCGCGGCCCTCGGTCTCCGTCGCCATCCCCTCCTTCGGCGAGGAGGAGGCCGGCGAGGAGGATGGCGAGATCCGCGAGGACGCAAGCCTCGAGAACGTCAACACCGGCCAGGCCAGCGCCGATTTCGAGGAGCAGCAGATGCTCGACGAGGCGATGGCGAAGCTGCGCCAGTCGGTCCTCGAATCGCCCGAGATGGCAGACCTGCAGGAGAATCTGCTGCTCGAGAACACGGCCGAGGGGCTGCGCATCCAGATCCTCGACCGCAACGACCGCGGCATGTTCGAGGAAGGAACCGACCAGCTGACCCGCCGTGCGGTGCGCCTGCTGGCCCTGATCGGCAGCATCGTCGCGAGCCTGCCCAACGACATCACGATTACCGGCCATACCGATACGACGCCGCCGGCGGATGGCGGGCCGGACTACACCAACTGGGAACTCTCGGCCGACCGGGCCGCCGCCTCGCGTAAATGGCTGGTCGATGCCGGGCTGCAGGACAAGCAGGTCTCCCTCGTCGCCGGCAAGGGCGACAGCCAGCTGATCGTGCGCGACGATCCGACCGACCCGCGCAACCGCCGCATCAGCATCCTGATCGTGCGCGAGAACAAGCCGGCGACCCCGCCGGAAGGCGACGGCACGGCCGAGCCCGGCGGCCCCGCGCCGGCGACCGCCCCCGACGGGTCGGCGCCGCCGGCCCTGCCCGGCTGACCCGGGACGGACGCGCACCATGGCCACGAAACAGGAAGTCATCGTCAAGAAGAAGAAGGTGGTGGTGGAAGGCCATCACGGCGGGGCGTGGAAGGTCGCCTACGCCGACTTCGTGACCGCGATGATGGCCTTCTTCCTGCTGCTCTGGCTCCTGAACGCGACCGAGCAGGAGGTGCTGGAAGGCATCTCGAACTACTTCACGCCGACCTCGATCACCTCCTCCGGCGCGTCGGGCGCGGGCGGGCTGTTCGGCGGCGCCAAGGCGACCAATCCGGGCCCGGTGGACCAGAACCAGGAGACCTCGATCCTGACCGAGGAATCGACCGCGACCGGCGAGCTCGACGCCGCCGACCCGGGCGACGGCGCCAACCAGGAGGTCAGCACCGGCAGCGCCGGCGAGGTGGATTTCGAGCAGGAAGAGAAGACCTTCAACACGACCAAGAAGCTGCTCGAGAAGTCGCTCGACGAACTGCCGCCGGAACTGCAGGACCTGAAGCAGTCGATGAAGGTGGACGTCACCCGCGAGGGCCTGCGCATCCAATTGCTCGACAACCGGCGCAAATCCGGCTTCGTGCGCGGCACGCCGCAGATGACCGAGCATGCGCGCCAGGCGCTGACGCTGGTGACGCAATATATCGAGCGGCTACCGAACCAGATCTCGATCACCGGCCACACCGACGTGGCGGAGAACCCGCCGGAGGCCTGGCAGCTCTCCGCGGCGCGGGCCAACACGGCGCGCCGGATCCTGAAGGAAAACGGCCTGCCGGCGCAGCGTTTCGAAACGGTTGTGGGCAAGGCGGCGAGCGAACTGCTGGTACCGGAGGAGCCGTCCTCCGCCCAGAACCGCCGCGTTTCGATCATCCTGCTGCGCCGCGCCGAATACCCGCCGGACCGCCCCACCCCGCCGGAGATCGTGCGGCCCGTCGACGAGTGATCCGGCGAACCGTGCCCGCTCAACCGGCCTCGTAGACCTTGGTCTTGGCGCCCTTGGCGAGATAGGTGCCCGCCGGTTCGCCCAGGCAGATGCGCTTCATGCAACCCGGCGCGTCGAAATCGAACACATGGATCGGCTTGTTGTAGTCCCGCGCCATGACGAGCGCCGGCAAATCCATGAAGGCGAGCTGGTGGCGGATCGCGTCGCCGAGCCCGATCGAGCTGTAGAGCTTCGCGTCCGGGTCCTGCTTCGGGTCGGCGTTGAACACGCCGCTCACCCCGTTCTTGGCCGCCAGCACAGCGTCGCAGCGCAGTTCGATCGCGCGCTGCACGCTGGCATAGTCGGTCGTCAGGTAGGGCTGGCCGATCCCGGCCGTCAGCACAACGATCGAGCCCTTGGAGAGATGCCGGTCGGCGCGCAGCCGGATGAAGGGCTCCGCCACCTCCGGCGTGTGCAGGGCCGACATGACCCGGACCTCGTAGTCCGACGAGCCGGTCAGCGCCGCGCGCAGCATGATGCCGTTAATCACGGTCGCCAGCATGCCCATATTGTCGGCTTCCGCGCGCTCGATATGCCAGTCCTTGGAGACGTTGCCGCGGAAAATGTTGCCGCCGCCGACGACGATGGCGATCTCGATCCCCAGATCGCGGACGGACAGGATCTCGCGCACGATATGACCGATGGCGTCGGGGTTGAGCGCGTTCTGCGTCGCGCCGGCGAGCGCCTGGCCCGAGAGCTTCAAGAGAACGCGCTTGTAGATCGGTTGGCCGGATTGGGGGCTGGCTGTCTCGGCTGGCATGGGGCGGGCGGCCTCTGTCGTGGTGGCGGGTGCCGTGACGGCTTTTCCTGGGCGCGGTTATGTGCATGAGTCCGCCTTCGAATCAACCTCGACCCCCGATTTCCCGCCTGTCCGCAGGCCGGGGAAACGCTGAAATCCGGAGCGCGCGATGATCCATACGAGACGCGGCCTCGACGGGCTGGTCACCGCCCCCCATCACATGGCGGCCGAGGCCGGCGCCGATATCCTGCGCCAGGGCGGCAACGCCGTGGAGGCCATGGTGGCGGCGGCCGCCGCGATCGCGGTCGTCTATCCGCACATGAACTCGATCGGCGGCGACGGCTTCTGGATCGTGGCCGAGCCCGGCAAGGACCCCGTCGGCATCGACGCGAGCGGCCCGGCCGCCCGGGCCGCCACGCCCGATTTCTATGCCGAAGCAGGCCACCCGGACGCGATACCGGCGCGCGGGCCGCTGGCGGCGCTGACCGTGCCCGGCACGGTCTCCGGCTGGGCGAAGGCGCTGGACCTGGCGGCCGGATGGGGCAAGGGGCTGCCTCCCGCCCGGCTGCTGGAGGCCGCGATCGACCATGCCGAGCGCGGCGTGCCGGTCACCGCCGGCCAGGAAGCGCTGATGCACGATAAGCTCAAGGAATTGAAGGACGCGCCGGGCTTCGCCGAGACCTATCTCTCGGCCGGCGGCGCGATCCCGACGGAGGCGAGCCTGCTGCGCCAGCCCGATCTGGCCGACACGTTGCGGCGCCTGGCCGAGGCGGGCCTCGACGATTTCTATCGCGGCGACATGGCGCGCACGCTCGCCAAGGGGCTGGAGGCCGCGGGCAGCCCGCTCACGCTCGCCGATCTGGAGGGGTTCGAGGCCTTCCGCACCGACCCGCTTTCGGTCGATCTCCGGGTCGGCCGCGCCTTCAACATGCCGCCGCCGACCCAGGGCGTCTCGGCGCTGATGATCCTGGCCCTGTTCGAGCGGCTGGGGGTCGCCGAGGCCGAGGGCTTCGACCACATCCACGGCCTCGTGGAGGCGACGAAGCAGGCCTTCCTGCTGCGCAACGCGCATGTCACCGACCCCGCATATATGGACCGCGACGCGGCCGACTGGCTGGCGCCCGCCTTCCTGGACGAGCGCGCCGGCCGGATCGAGGCCAAGCGCGCCCTGCCCTGGCCCGCGCCGGCGAAGCCGGGTGACACGATCTGGATGGGCGCGGCGGACAAGGATGGCCGCGTCGTCAGCTTCATCCAATCGACCTTCTGGGAGTTCGGCTCGGGCACCGTGCCGGCCGATACGGGCGTCGTGCTGCAGAACCGGGGGGCGAGCTTCACGCTCGACCCCGCCCACGCCAATTGCCTGAAGCCGGGCAAGCGGCCCTTCCACACGCTGATCCCGGCGCTGGCGCGGCTCAAGGACGGGCGCACACTCGCCTACGGCAATATGGGCGGCGAAGGCCAGCCGCAGAGCCAGGCGGCGATCTTCACCCGCCACGTCATGTTCGGCCGCCCGCTGCAGGAGGCGATCACCGCCCCGCGCTGGCTGCTCGGCAAGACCTGGGGCGCGGAGACGACGACCTTGAAGCTCGAGAACCGGTTCGACCCGGGCCTCGTCGACGCGCTCAAGGCCGCCGGCCACGATGTCGAACTGCTGGCCCCGTTCACCAGCACCATGGGCCACGCCGGCGCCGTCGCGACCCGGCCCGACGGGATCATCGAGGGCGCCAACGATCCGCGCAGCGACGGGGCCGCGGTGGCGGTCTAGCCCGGCGCTACACGCCGAATTGCCGCTTCCAGATTTCGGTACGCTCCGCGTCGCGCGCTTCGTAGGCGGCGATGGCGTCCGGCATGCCGAGGGAGCCCTCCCCGTCCCGATCCTCCCCGAGCGCGGTCAGCCGCATCTGGGCCTTGGTCGGATTTCCCCGGCCGTCGCCCAGGGAATCCGACATCGCCGCCTTCAAGAGGCGGTTTTTCAAGACCGTACAGCAAGGCAGTTCGAGCGGCCGAAACATCGAGACCGGCTCCCTTTCGCTCATGAGGGGGACCGCGCCTGTCGCGCGCGGCGGGAGAGCATGTTGAGCCCCTCGACCAGCGCCGAGAAGGCCATGGCGGCGTAGATGTAGCCCTTCGGCACGTGGAATCCCATGCCGTCGGCGATCAGCGTCATGCCGATCATCAAGAGGAACCCGAGCGCCAGCATCACCACCGTCGGGTTCCGGTTGATGAACTCCGACAGCGGATCGGCGGCGATCAGCATCGTGATGACGGCCGCCACCACGGCGACGATCATGATCGGGATATGCGGCGTCATGCCGACGGCGGTGATGATGCTGTCGACCGAGAAGACGAGGTCGAGCACCAGGATCTGCCCGACCACGGCCGCGACGCCCGCGGTCGCCGCCTTCGCCGTCATCATGTCCGGCCCGGGATCGGGATCGACCCGATGGTGGATCTCCTTCGTCGCCTTCCAGACCAGGAACAGCCCGCCCGCGATCAGGATCAGATCGCGCCAGGAGAAGCCATGATCGAAGATCGCGAAGAGCGGATCGGTCAGCTGAACGATGAAGGCGACGGTCCACAAGAGGCCGAGGCGGAGGATCAGCGCGCCGCCGATCCCAATTTTGCGCGCACGCGACTGTTCGGATTCCGGCAGCCGATCGGTCAGGATCGCGATGAAGACCAGATTGTCGATCCCCAGCACGATCTCCATCGCGACCAGGGCCGCGAGCGCGATCCAGGCTTCGGGGTCCGCAGCAAGCGCGAGCAAGGAGTCCATGGTTCCAATCCCTCAGGTTCGTGCCTCGGTCCGAGCGGAAGTCGACAGGCAGCACGTGCCGAGCGTCCCGCCCGCCGGCACGGCAAATCCCGAGCCCCCGTCCTGCCATTCCGGCGAAGCGACGGCCACAGAAATCCGCTGAATCTCCGAACGAAAACAGCATGATCTCGATTTGTATTAGGAAAAATGATGAGACTTTTTTATTTTTTAATACGGATGGTGTTGTTGATTATTGTTTCGTGACCATATGTAAAGCCAACAATACAACTTCCTGATCATAAGTTTTTTCAAAAGGGTGATTTCGATGTCCTTCAAAGACTTCTCCACCGCCAGCGACAAGACGCAGAAACAAACCGACGACGCCAAGACCAAGAAGAAAGACGGCCAGGATAAGGCCGTGCCGCACGCGAATGATGCGGGCAAGGCGGCGGATTCCGGCGCCAAAGGCTGAGGTCTCCGCTCGTCGGAGCCTGACCGTCCCATCCGCCAATTTTTCGGCGCCGGTGGCGCGCATCGTTCGGAACGCGCCTCGCATGCGCCCACGTCGTCAAGGAAGGGCAGATCATGCCGCTCGTCGTGCGAACGCGCCGGGAGCCGACCCTCCCTCGGGAACCCCACGACCGGGCCAAATCCCGACCCTGTCTGCGCTGCCGAACGGTCTTTCAAAGCGGCTGGTCCGGTGAACGCATCTGCGGACGCTGCAAGCAGTCCGTCGGCTGGCGAAGCAGTTGGCCGAGCCGATTTTAGACCCGGCGCCTAGGTCGTCCCCACCCCGATTCCCGGGACTCGGAACGAGCGCGCCCCACCCCGAAATATGGAGAGTTTCATGCAATTCCCGATTTGGCTCAAACCTCTGGCCCTCGGCGCCGCAGGCGGTGCCGCTGGCGTCGCGATCATCGGTTTTTCCTGGGGCGGTTGGATGACAGCCACCGCCTCCGAAAGGATGGCGAACGACATGGCCCGCGAGCAACTCGTCGCCGCCATGACGCCCGTCTGCGTGGCGCAGGCCAATCGCGACCCGAACCAGGAAGCGAAGATGGCCAAGATCCAGGACACCTCCAGCTACAAGCGCGACGACGCGGTCATGGATGCCGGATGGGCCACCATGCCCGGCACCACGGAAGCCAATCAGGCGATCGCGCGGGCCTGCCTGAAGGCGCTGCAAAGCGGCCTCTGATCGAAGGCCGCCCGTCGGGCCGGCCGTCCCCCGGATTCGGGGCCGTCGGCTCGGCACGGCAGCCCCTTTGCCGACCGTCGCCCCTTCTGCTAAACGACAGCCGCGTCCACGCGCCTTCCCCTCGGAAAGCGCGCTGCGGCGCGGCGAAAGCGGAAGGATAGCGGTTCCATGAAGATCCTCATCACCAGCGCGCTGCCCTACATCAACGGGGTCAAGCATTTGGGCAATTTGGTCGGCAGCATCCTGCCGGCCGATGTCTTCGCGCGGTTCAAGCGCCAGATGGGCGATGAGGTGCTCTATATCTGCGCGACCGACGAGCACGGCACGCCGGCCGAGCTCGCCGCCCTGGAGGCCGGCCAGGACGTCGCCACCTATTGCCGCGAACAGTACGAGGTGCAGCGCGACATTTATGAGCGCTTCCACATTTCCTTCGACTATTTCGGGCGCAGCTCCTCGCCAGACAATCACGAGATCACCCAGCATTTCGCCAAGAAGCTCGACGAGAACGGCTTCATCGAGGAGCGCGAGATCAATCAGGTCTATTCGCTCGACGACGAGCGCTACCTGCCGGACCGCTATGTCGAGGGCACCTGCCCCAATTGCGGCTATGAGCGAGCGCGCGGCGACCAGTGCGAGAACTGCACGAAGCTCCTGGACCCGACGGATCTGATCGAGCCGCGCTCCGCCGTCTCGGGCGGCACCAATATCGAGATCCGGGCGACCAAGCACCTGTTCCTCAAGCAGTCGGCGCTGATCGACGAGGTCGAGGAGTGGATCGACACGCACCAGGACTGGCCGCATCTCGTCACCTCGATCGCCAAGAAGTGGATCAAGGAGGGCGTGCGCGACCGCTGCATCACCCGCGACCTCAACTGGGGCGTGCCGGTCGACCGGCCGGGCTTCGAGGGGAAGGTCTTCTACGTCTGGTTCGACGCGCCGATCGCCTACATCTCGACCACCAAGACCTGGGGCGAGGAGGATCCGGAGAACCGCGACTGGAAGACCTGGTGGACCGAAGGGAACGACGTCGCCTACTACCAGTTCATGGCGAAGGACAATATCCCCTTCCACACCATCAGCTTCCCGGCGACCGAGATCGGCAGCCGCGAGCCCTGGAAGAAGGTCGATCAGCTCAAGGGCTTCAACTGGCTGACCTATTACGGCGGCAAGTTCTCGACCAGCCAGAAGCGCGGCATCTTCACCGATCAGGCGCTGGAGGAGGAGCCGGCGGACTTTTGGCGCTACTGGCTGATGGCGAATGCGCCCGAGTCCGGCGACAGCGTCTTCACCGTCGATCGCTTCGCGGAGCAGTGCAACAAGGACCTGGCCCACACCCTCGGCAACTTCGTCAATCGCGGCATGAAGTTCTGCGAGAAGAACTTCGGTGCGGAAGTGCCCTCGGGCGGCGACTGGACCGAGGAAGAGCATGCGATGGCGAAGGAACTCGCCGCGCTGGTTGCCGACTACACGAAGCAGATGGAGGCGATGGAGTTCCGCAAGGCGATGGCGAGCCTGCGCGCGATCTGGTCGCTGGGGAACAACTATCTCGCCTCCGCCGCGCCCTGGGTCGCGATCAAGACGAACCGCGACCGGGCGGCCACGATCATCCGCACCGCGCTCAACCTGACGCGGCTCTTCGCGGTCCTCGCCTTCCCGGTGATCCCGGACAGCGCGACCCGCATGCTGGCCGCCGTCGGTCATGCCCCGGATGGGGACGAGAGCCCGACCTGGCCGGGCCAGGACATCGAGGGCGAGCTGACCGTGCTGGAACCCGGCGAGCCCTTCACCACCGTCCCGCCGCTCTTCAAGGTGATCGACGAGGACCGGGTGGCCGAGCTGACCGAACGCTACGGCGGCGCGCCGGAAGAGGCGTAGCGCCGCGCGTCGAACCGCCCTAGCATAGCCCGCCGGGGACGGCGGCAATCGGTGCGGGGGACGACGTGGCGCGTTTCAATTCGATCGGCACGAAGATCTTCGCGATCGCGATCGGGCTCGTCGCGCTGATGCTGATCGTCTCCGCGGCCTCCCTCTACATGGTCAACCAGGTCCGCCGGGAGCTCGAGGTCCAGGCGCAGATCTTCGTGCCGCTCAGCAACGAGCTGGCGACGGTCGAGGCGACGGTGCTGGAGGGCGAGGTGCTGGTCGAGCGCCTGCGGGTCGCGCTCGACGAGGGCCGGGTTCATCTGACTCCCAAGGAAATTCATGCCGAGATCCGGACGATCGGCGACGAGGTGATCGCGGCATTCGACCGAGCCGAGGCGCTCGTCGCCGACATCGACCTGCAATCGGTTAGCCAGAGCTCCGCCATCACAGCGACGCGGGTCGTCGCCGGCATCGAACAGGTGGAGCGCCGGTTCCGCGACTATCAGGCCCGCATGGAGCGGCTGCTGGTCGCGCACGAGTCCGGCGAGGTCGCCGCGATGGATCTGCTCGACAGCCTGCTGGCCGAGGACGAGCGGGCGATGTACGACACGCTCAATCGCCTGCGCGACGATCTGGCGGCCTATGTCGATGCCGCGCTTGCCCATGTCGTCCGGCTCGACCGGATCCTCGATTGGCTGATCATCACATTGACCTCGGCGGCCGCGCTGCTCGGCCTCGCGTTGTCCGCGCTGCTGACGCGGCACATCGTTCGGCCGATCCGCCAGCTGGTCGGCGCGCTCAAGCAGATCGAGGCCGGCGACCTCGACACCCAGCTTCGGATCGACAGCCGCGATGAGACCGCGAGCATGGCGGACGGCTTCAATCACATGGTCCAGGGCCTGCGCGCGAAGCAGCGCATCACCGAGACCTTCGGGAAATATGTCGATCCGCGCGTCGTCGACTCGCTGATCGGCAATCCGGCGCTCACCAAGCCCGGCGGCGACCGCCGGCACATGACGGTGCTGTTCGCCGACATGCGGGGATTCACCGGCCTTTCCGAACGGCTGACGCCGGACGCGCTGGTGACCCTGATCAACGCATATCTCGAGGACATGTCGACGCCGATCAAGGACAGCGACGGCGTGATCGACAAGTTCATCGGCGACGCGATCATGGCCTATTGGGGGCCGCCCTTCGTGGACCCGACCCGCCAGGCGCAGATGGCCTGCGAGGCGGCGCTTCGCCAGCTCGAACTGATCGAGGCCTTCAAGGGCCGGCTGACCGACATTCTGGGCGTGAAGCTGGAGAAGGATTTGATCGACATCCATTCCGGCATCGCCAGCGGCGAAGCGCTGGTCGGCACGGTCGGCTCCTCGCATCACCGAAACTATACGATCATGGGCGATACGGTGAACCTGGCGGCACGCATCGAAGGAAGCTGCACGCTCTACGGCGTGCGGCTGCTGGTCGACGAGGCGACCCGTGCGGAGACGAAGAACATCCTCTTCCGCGAGATCGACGCGATCCGGGTCAAGGGACGACGCGAACCGGTCCGGATCTTCGAACCGCTAACGGTCGAGCCCGCGGCCGAGGCGAAAAGGCGGCTGGCGGAGCGGTTCGAGGCGGGTCTCACCGCCTATCGCGCGCGCGACGGGCATGCGGCCCGGGCGGCCTTCGCGGCCTGCTTGGAGATCGCGCCCGATGACGGGCCGGCGCGGCTGTTCCTCGATCGTCTGGAGGAGATGGATGTCGCGCCGCCGCCCGCGGACTGGGACGGCGTCTACGTCGCGCGCAGCAAGTAGCCTCAGGCGTCCTCGCGCGGCTTGCTGTCGGCGAGCGCCCGCTCGATCTCCTCGCGCGTGCGCGCGCCGGAGGCGGGGCTGGGGCCGTCCCCACCCTCCGGTTCCGGCAGGTCGAGCGTGGGCTCCGCAGGGTTGGCATGCGGCGGATGGACGATCCCCGCGGAGATCACCAGCTTCACCGCATCCTCCACCGGCATGTCGAGCACGATCAATTCGTCCGTCGGCACGAACAGCAGGAAGCCCGAGGTCGGGTTCGGCGTGGTCGGCAGGAAGACGTTGACGTGGTCCTTGGCGAGGTGGTCGCGGATTTCCCCCTTGGTGCTCGACGTCAGGAAGGCGATCGCCCAGAGCCCGCGGCGCGGATACTCGACCAACACCGCCTGGCGGAAGGCGTTGGACTGATTCCGCAGCACCGTCTCGAAGATCTGCTTGGTCAGCTTGTAGAGGCTGCGGATGATCGGCATCCGGTCGAGCATCTTTTCGCCGAGGCCGAACACCCAGCGCCCGACGAGGCCCGCCGCCAGGAAACCGATCAGCGTGATCCCGACGACCAGCACGACCAGTCCGAGCCCCGGCAGACCGAATTCGACGCCGAGATATTCGCGGAAGTAGGTGTCCGGATTGTAGCGGCCGGGGATCAACGGGACGATCTGGCTGTCGATGAATTCGACGAACCACCAAGCGAGCGCGGCGGTGATCCCGATCGGCGCGGTCACCAGGATGCCCGCCAGGAAATAGGCGCGCAACCGGGCGAGAGGCCCGGAGCCGTGGTGGCCCTTGTCGTGCTTGTCCTTCATCGCGCGCCCTGATCCATTGGCTTTTTGCACCTGCGAAATCGCCAGTTCTATGTATATAGGGAAATCGGAGCGCCGAAGGAAGCGTTGTCCCGGTTTTCCGGGCGTGGACAAGCATTTGCATGGGGCTCGGAACCGTCCGACATGCGGCTCGCGTCATCGAGCCGCATCGGCTACAGTAGCCCCGCGTTTCGGGGGGAGAGGAACCTAGGCGCATGGCGGATCAGGACCAGCGCTCGCTTGCGGACATCACGGTATTCAGCGATCTCGACGCGGATGCGTTGCGCGAGATCGAAAGCCGTTGCCGGTGGCGGAACTACGCGCCGCACGAGCAAATCATCGATTTCCAGGACGATTCCAAGGACGTCTTCTTCGTCACCCGCGGCACGGTCCGCGTGGTGAACTATTCGGTCTCCGGCCGCGAGGTCGCGTTCGACGATATCCAGGCCGGGCAGATCTTCGGCGAACTGGCCGCCCTCGACGGCGAGCGGCGCTCGGCCAATGTGGTCGCGATCACGCCCACCACGGTCGCCAGCATGAGCCCCGCCGCCTTCCAGGAGATGCTGACGGCGCAGCCCGCGGTGGCGCTCAAGCTGATGCAGCGGCTCGCCCGGATCATCCGGATCTCGGTCGAACGGATCATGGATCTGAGCACGCTCGGCGCCAACAACCGGGTCTATGCCGAGATCCTTCGGCTCGCCAAGATGGGATCGATCGAGGGCAACCAGTCGATCCTGAGCCCGATACCGATCCACGGCGAGATCGCGAGCCGCGTCAGCACCACGCGCGAGACGGTGGCGCGCGTGATGAGCGAACTCGCCCGCAAGGGGCTCGTCAAACGCAAGGGAAACGCGCTCGAGATCAATGACCTGGAAACCCTGCAGGACATGGTCGAGGAGTTCCGCGGCGATTGACCGTCCACGGCTCGACGCGGTCCCTGTTCCCTGGCGCCGCGATCGCCTACTATCCGAAGGGACGCGGTGCGTGCGAGCGCGACGGTGACCCCATCCGCCTGAGAGGACGTATGCCATGAGCGTTGTCGCCGACGCCCAGGCCGGCGCCAGCTTCTTTCTGGACGTCGACGAGAGCGGGGAGATCCTGCGCTGCCAGGGCGACACCTTCACGCTGCTCGGACTCTCGCCCAACGGCATCGAGGGGATCAGCCTCTACGATCTGGTGACCGAAGGCGAGATCTGGATCGCAAGCGACGCCGTCTCCGCGGTCGGCCTTTCCGGCGAACCGCAGACGGACCGCGTCGCCTTCAACAACCACAATGGCGACGCGATCCCGTTCCGGATCACGACGACGCGGGTCTCTGAGGATGGCAAGCCGCCCATCCTGCGCTTGTATGCGATGACCGACGACGGGTCCGGGGACGCGCCGTCGCAAGCGGCCGAACAGGGCGTGGACATCGCCACCATCCTGTCGGACGTCGAGGAGGATCTGCGCGGCGAGGTCTATGACGACCCGACGCTGTCGATCTACTCGCTCGATGCCGAAGGGGCCGACCCCGACGATATCGACGCCATCCTGGCCGCCGCCGACCGGATGACGAGTTCCGTCGCGCTTGCCGCGCAGGGCAAGGCGACCAGCTTCCGGGTCGACCGGCAGACGGTCTCGGTGCTGCACGGCCGGGACTTCGATGCCGAGGCGGTCTCCGCGACGGCCTCCGAAGCGGCCGGCCCCGATTACGGCGTCGGTCGCGCGGCGATCGATCTCGCCGAATCCGAGCTCGGCGTGCAGGAGAAGCTCGACCTGATCGAGAAGACGATCACGGCGACCCGGCTCGCCGATGTCCGCCTGGAGTCCGGCACGGTGCTGAGCGCGAGCGAGGCCCGCACCGCCATCGACCGTCAAGTGGCCGACGGGCGCGCACAGCAGCGCTACGGCCTGGAGATCGCCTATTCCACCAGTTCCGGCGCGCCGGTCCTATCGCTGCTGACCTTCGCCAATCCGATGTCGGCGCTCGGCGCGACGGCGAGCGAGGAGGAACTCAAGCTCGCGCAATCGATGCTGGAAGGCCGCATCGAGGCGGCCCAGGCGGTCGCGAAGAAGCAGGAGACGCCAGCCTGCGTCGCGATGGACGCCACCATGCTGGCGCGTCTCGGCCAAGCCGCGGCGCACGCCTTCAAGCCGGAGGTGCTGGTGCTGGCGACCGGCGTCGGCAAGTTGGCGCCGAAGGACGGCGAACGGTTCGCCGCCGTCTTCAGCCGCGCCCGGCGCGCGATCGTCGACGGCGCCGATCTCGCCACCTCGAGCGCGTTGCAGCGGCTGATCTCGAAGACCGACAATCTGGAGTTCATCCGCGTGCCGCGCGAGCGGTTCGGGGAAGACCCGGCGGCCGTGGCGGAATCCTTCCGAAAGATCGCGCAGCTCTGCGCGCGCCGGGACGTGGCGCTCTACGTCAATGGGATCGAGGATACGGCGACGGCGCTGGAGCTGCGCCGCGTCTCGCAAATCTGCCTCGGCGGCCCGGCGGTTTTCCCCGGCCTCTTCCAGGATTGATCGCCGGCGTCACTCGGCGGCCGGCGGCGGGTCGGTACCGTCCTTCAGGATCTCCCAGTCCCGGGTCTGGGGCACGTATTCGCGGATCGCTTCGTTGAACCGCCGGCCCGCCTCCTCGTCGCCGAAATAGAAGGCGATCGCGATCCAGGCGATCACGGTGACGACGAACAGAACCCGGAAGACCCGCGCGACGACCGGGTGACGCATGAAGCGCGCGACCCGCCCGCGATTGGCCGCGAAGGTTTCCATCACCCACACGATCATCGCGAAGGGGACCCGCAGATAGGATTTCAGGAAGGCGAGCATCGAGCGGTATTTCCCAAGGAACCGACGGGACAGAAGCGACGGGCGACGGACCGGCTGGCGGAGGGCTGGCCGGGCCAGCCTGGAGTGCTATCATCCCTGCCCGCCGTTCGCCATCAAGTCCTTACCGCACGCGAGGAGCTGATCCCTTGAAACGCATCGAACGCCTCGACCTCGACGACGCCCGCCAACTGATCGCCGGCGCCACGACCAAGGCCGAGGAACTCGGGATTCCGATGTGCATCGCCGTGGTCGACGAATCCGGCTTCCTGATCGCCTTCGAGCGCATGGAGGGCGGCAAGCCGCTTTCGACCCATCTCGCGCAGGACAAGGCCTTCACCGCCGCGGTCTCCTTCAAGACGACCGCCGACTACAACGAGATCTGCGTGCCCGGCAATCTGACCAACGGCATCAACGGCACGCTAGGCGGGCGCTTCACCACGGTCGGCGGCGGCATTCCCATCAAGATGGAGGGGGTGGTCGTCGGCGCGATCGGGCTCAGCGGCGGCAAGCCCGAACAGGATATCGAATGCGCGGAAGCCGGGATCGCCAGCCTCTTCGCGGCAATGAAGGGCTGATTCTACCGACCGCCGCCTAGCGCTCAGGAATTCCTGTTCCGGAAGATATCGTGACGGATATCCTCCCACAGCGCGATGACCGCCAGGATCGCGACCAGAATCACGATCACGATGAAGGGCGCGGATCCGATCGATTCCGCCAGCCCGCCGACGAACAGCAGGAAGATCGCGATCCCCACCGCACCGGTCACGATATTGTCCATGGCCCAGTTCCTCCTTCGAAATCCCTAGCCGTCGGCCTCGGCCGTGACCTTGTCCATGAGCCAGCGCGCCGTGCGCAGCAGCTTGCCGTCCGCCCCCCGTCGCGCCACCAACTGCACGCCGAGCGGTAGTCCCGCCGGCCCCTGCATCAGGGGCAGCGTGATCGCCGGCATACCGCAGAAGGTCCACAGCGTGCAGAAGGCCGGGCTGCCCGTGCTCTCCAGCCCCTCCGGCGCCTCCCCTGCCGTCGCCGGGGTCAGCAGCACGTCGAAATCCTCGAACAACGCATCGAGCGCCTGCGCGAACAGGTCGATCCGGTCGATCGCCAGATTGTAGTCGACGGCGCGCACCTTTCGGCCGCGCGCGATCATCTCGCTCAGGACCGCGCTGAACTGGTCGGGAGCGCGGTCGAAGTCGGCCGCGAAGTTCTTCGCCAGATCCGCTTCCATGATCAGGCGGTGCCATTCCGCCGTCTCGCCGAAGACGGGCGCGACCTCCGCCTCGCCGGCATGATGGTCCAGGAATTCCACCAGCTCCGCGAAAGCCTCCTGGGTCGTCGCCTCCGCCTGGTCCCAGACCGGCCCCTTGAAGAAGCCGAGCGTGGGCGGCATCGGCGGCTCGTCCGCGCAGAGCTTCCAGAGTTCGGGGATCGCGCGCGGCGCGCTCGCCGGATCGCGGGAATCGTAGCCCATCAGGCATTGGGCCCCGAGGGCGGCATCCTCCACCGTGCGCGCGAAGACGCCGAGCTGATCGAGCGGCGGCGACTGCCTCAGGACCCGATGGCGCGGGATCAGCCCATAGGTCGGCTTGAATCCGACCACGCCGCAATAGGCGGCCGGGCGGATCACGGAGCCGTTGGTCTGCGTGCCCACCGCGAGCGGCACCATGCCCGCAGCGACCGCAGCCGCGGAGCCGCTGGACGAGCCGCCGGGCGTGCGTGTCGGATCGTGTGGATTGACTGTGCCGGCCGGATGCATGACGGCGAACTCGGTCGTCACCGTCTTGCCGGCGATGACCGCCCCGGCCTGGCGCAGCAGGGCGACCGCGGTCGCATCCTCGACCGGGCGCCTTCCCTTGTGGATGGGCGTGCCGTACTCGGTCGGGAAATCCTTGGTATCCAGGATGTCCTTGATGCCAACCGGCACGCCGTTGAGCGGGCCGACCGCGTCGCCCGACCGGCGGCGTCGATCGGCCTCGCGGGCCTGCTCCACCGCGTGCTCGCGCGCGAGGTGCGCCCAGGCGCCGATGGTCCCGTCCACTTCCTCGATCCGGTTGAGGCAGGCCGAAACGAACTCCTCGGCGGTCACTTCGCCCGCACGGATGGCACGGGCGGCCTCGACCGCCGAGAAAGTGAGCTGTTCGGTCTGCATCACCGGATTCACGTCCGCCCCCTTCGCGGCATCAATTGTTGTAGCTGGGCGGACCGAACAGATATTCGGGCAGCCACAGCGCGATGCCGGGGAAGTTGTAGAGCAGCACCATGGTGAAGATCACGATCCCCAGATAGGGCATGATGCCGGAGAAGATGTCGACCAGCCGCACATGCGGTGGCGCGACGCCCTTGAGGTAGTAGGCCGCCATCGCCATCGGCGGGGTCAGGAACGAGGTCTGCAGGTTGAGCGCGACCAGCATGCCGAAGAACAGCGGCTCGACGTTGAAGGTGCTCAGCATCGGCAGGAAGATCGGCACGAAGATGATGATGATCTCCGTCCATTCCAGCGGCCAGCCGAGCAGGAAGATCGTCGCCTGCGCCAGGATCAGGAAGCCGACGGTGCCGAGATCGAGCGCCAGGAACCATTCCTCGATGATGTCGTGGCCGCCCAGATAGGAGAAGACGGCCGCGAAAGTCCAGCTGCCGACGAAGAGCCAGCAGACCATGGCCGAGGTCTTCGCCGTCAGGAAGACCGATTCCTTCAGCCGTTCCCAGCTGAGCGATCGGTAGATGAAGGCGAGCAAGAGCCCGCCCGCGGCGCCGACCGCGGCCGCCTCCGCGGGCGTCGCGAGGCCGGCGAGGATCGCGCCCAGCACCGAGAGGATCAGCACAAAGAGCGGCACGAAGGATTTCGCCAGCTCCGAGGCGACATGCCAGATGCTGACATCCTCGACCTTCGGCTTCGGGGCCAGGCTGGGATTGAGCGACGCCCGGGTCACCACGTAGATCATGTAGAAACCCGCCAGCATCAGGCCCGGGAAGAGCGCGCCCGCATAGAGCCTGAGCGGCGAGATCTCCGCGATCGCGGCATAGACGATCAGCATGATGCTGGGCGGAATCAGGATGCCGAGGCAGCCGCCGGCGCAGATCACGCCGGAAGCGAAGCGGGTGTTGTAGCGGGCCTCCAGCATCGCCGGGAACGCCAGCATGCCCATCAACGTCACCACCGCGCCGATGATGCCCGTCGCCGTCGCGAAGACCGCGCAGGTCGCGAGCGCGGCCACCGCCATCGAGCCCGGCAGGTGCCGCGCGGCCAGCTGGAAGCTGAAGAACAGGCGGTTCACGATGTTCGCCCGTTCGACGACATAGCCCATGAATAGGAAGAGTGGGACCGCCACCAGCACGTCGTTCGACATGACCGAGAAGGTGTTCTGCACGAACAGGTCGAATATTCGGTTGTCGAACAGCGTCTGCATGCGCAGCGGGTCGTAATAGGCGTAGTAGCCGAAGCCGAGCCCCATCGCGACCAGCGTGAAGGCGATCGGAAAGCCCAGCAGCACCACGAAGATGAAGAGGCCGAGCATCATCAGCGCGATTTGCGGATCAGTCATTACCGGTGCCCCTCCCCACCGTGCTGCAGGTCGTCCTGCTCATGCATCATCACGGTCTCGGTCTCCTGAACGTCGTGCAGACGCGCCGGCCAGTAGCCGCGCTGGATGCACTGAACGCAGCGGGCCGCCTCGGCGAAGCCCTGCAGCAGTACGAGCGCGCCCGCGATCGGAATCAGCGTCTTGAAGAAATAGATCTGGATGCGCGCGGGCGAGCTCCAGCTCACCTCGTTGTAGCGCCAGCTGTCGGCCGCGAAACCGGCGCCGTAGTAGATCAGCGCCAGCGCGCCGGGCGCCAGGAACAAGATGTAGAGGATGAGATCGATGCTCGCCTGCACCTTGATCGGCATCAGGCGGTAGACCACGTCGCCGCGCACATGCGCATCCTGCGATAGCGCGTAGGCGCCCGCCATCATGAAAAGCGCGCCGTACATCTGCACGCTCATGTCGAAAGCCCAGACGGTCGGCGCGTTCAGCACGTAACGCACGAAGACCTCGTAGCAGGTCGAGAGCGTCAGGATCATGATGCACCAGGCGAAGGCCTTGCCTGTCCAGGCGCTCAAGCTGTCGATGAAGTGGAGTATCCGGGTCATGAGGGGGGTCCCCGAAGTGGCATAGACGTTACGGTTTGACCCGTGGGCATCCCTCGGTCAAGCCGCGAGGGGCGACGCCGAAGCCGGCGCCGCCCCCGTCGGTTTGCTCGGCCGCCACGAGGCGGCCGTCCGGCGGCTTACAGCGCGCCGAAATAGTGCTCGTACGCCGCGCGGTAGTCGGGCGCGTTGTTGAGCGCGTAGGCACCGTGACGCTTCGCCCAGGCCTTCTGGGATTCGACGACCTTGGCGAAGAACTCGTCCTCGTTGCTGATCCGATCGATCACGACGTCCCAGGCCTCGAGCTGCTGCTTCATGACCGAATCCGGCGTGCGGTAGACGTTGACGCCGAACTCTTCTTTGAGGGCCACCAGATCCTGCGAGTAGCGCTCCATCGCCTTCCAGGCCATATCCGAAGACGCGGCCTCGGAGGCGTATTCGAGGATCGAGCGCTGTTCCTCCGACAGATTGTCGTAGAGCGTCTTGTTGAAGATGATCTCGAAGGACTCCTGGGACTGGTGGAAGCTGCCCAGATGGTAGTGCTTGGAGACGTCCTGCATGCCGAAATCGCGGTCGGAGGTCGGGTTGTTGAACTCGGCCGCGTCGATCAGACCGGACTTCATGGCGGGCTGGATCTCGCCGCCGGGAAGCTGCACCACCGACATGCCCATTTCCTGCAGCACGTCCGCGGCGAGGCCCACGGTACGGTACTTCAGGCCCTGCATCTGGGAGGCGTCCTTGATCTGCTCCTTGAACCAGCCGAGCGGCTGCGCCGGCATCGGGCCGGAGAAGAAGCCGACCAGGTCGAGGCCCAGGCGCTCCTGCATCAGCTCGTTGTAGAGCTCCTTGCCGCCACCGTACTTGATCCATCCGATCAGCTCGTTCGCCGACCAGCCGAAGCAGGGGCCAGTGCCGAACAGCGAGGCGACCGGGCTCTTCGAGTACCAGTAGGCCGTCACCAGGTGCGCGCCGTCGAGCACGCCGTTGTGCACGGCCGTCTGCATCTCGGCCGTCTTCACGACGGCGCCGACGCCCAGCAGATCGATCTTCATCGCGCCGCCGGCCATCTTGTTGACGCGGTCGACGTAATCCTGGGCGAATTCGAGGAAGATACCGCCGCCCCAGGCCGCCTGAACCTTCAGCGTGGTCGCCGCCTTGGCGATGTGCGGCGCGGAAAGCATGGCCGCCGGAGCCGCTGCCGCGGCGACCGCGCCACCGCGCAGGAATTTGCGGCGCGAGACGCCGGATTCGTTCTTCTTGATCGTCTTGGACATGTGTTTCCTCCCAGACAGGTTGGATTCAGGGCCCGAAGGGACCCAAACTCACTGCGCGGAATACCCGAAGGCCCCCGCATTCTTCTTTTCCGCACCGGAACGTGCCGGCGCGGACGGCCAGTTGGGGACGGTCGTGGTGGGTCGCATGGCCCGGTATTCTCCCCGTTCTCCGGACGCGCGTTCCCCGACGTCCGTCATCGCGCCAATTCGAGGGCGGATGATTATTGGTAATACCAACGCTAGGGGCACCGGAACGCGAGGTCAATAGAATTGGGGCGAAGACCTGCCGCGCGCTGCCAAGATACGTGAATGCGCTACATCGGCTTCTTGAAGACGACCATGCCCAATGCCTTGAATAGCAGGCCCATGGACCTTTGCGTCGCGGGCGGGATACGAACCTGCCCCCCCTGCCCGACGATTGGCAGCTCCGGCACGATGATTCGTCTGGCCCTGCGCAGCCGGTTTCTTTCTTGTCTCTGCTCCCTCAACCTTGCCCAATGCTGCCGAAACTCCTCCCTGCGCCGTTCGGCCTCCAGGCGCGCTCTTTGCGCTTCCAAGATGCGCATGACGCGGTCAATTCCGGAATCAAAGTCCCGAAAGACCCGATTTGACGGGAACTGGACAATCTCGGGCTCACGAATCTCCACGTCCGAGAAGCCTAGGCCGCGGCGTTGCATCCATTGCATCGGACCCGGATTGGTGTAGGGCGTCGTGTCCGAGATCACCCTGAGCCCCCTCATGAGCCGTTCGTCCGGGGAAAGCCGCAGGCTGGGCAGGCGGACGAATTCCGCTACTTCGTCCAGGATCAGCCTCGGGACGTCGCGTCGGGTACTTCCCCCGATATCGCCATGCACGCCCATCACGATGTCGCCCTGATACTTAACGCCTTTGCCGACGAAGACGATCAGCGGCAGGAAGCCCGGCCGGCCTTCATGCTTGGAGATACGGTGGAAGAGCTTGTTCACGAAGGACGGTATGGTGACGGATTGCGGCACGAAATAAGGGCCCGGGACCGGATCCAGCAACGCCGCATTGACCGTGACGCTGTTCAAGGCTTGCTGCGGGAAAATCTCCGCGATGCGCTCCAGGGCACGGGCGATCACGACAGCACCGCGGCTGAACCCCACGAGTTCGATCTTCTTGTGCCGTTGGCTCAGCAGCAGTCCGAATACGTCGATCACCTCCTTCACCAAATCCTCGAATCCGGTTCCGAACGCGGTGCCCAACCCCATAAGCACGGGGTAGTCGATCGGGACCTCTCCGATTTCCTCGATCGTGCGCTCCCAAAGCGGACGGGTCGGACTGAGCCGTTCGCTCATCCGAACGGTCCGGTCCGTGCTCCCCGGCCCGCCGAGTTCGATCACGGTGCGGCCGTGCGCCCGCGCCGCCTTCACGATTTTTACCGTTGTTTCGTCGACGCTGAGGATGTCCTGCGAGGTTCCGTGAACGACGATCAGGCACATTGCTTTTCCCACCAAGCCGGACCCAAGGGCAAACGATCGCGCGTACCCGGTCCCGACTGGCGGAGCAATCGGCCGGCTGCAGCCGCGACGCGCGTCCGAAGCGCGTCGCGCAACAGGCAGCTAAGACCGATTCGCTTTTAGGGGGAATGTACCGGCGCTCGCAACTTTATATAAATGTTGGGAACGCGGTGCCGCTCACGCCACGCGATCCCCCGGCTCGCGGCCCGCGAAGATGGCGTCCAGATTGTCGAGCGCACGATAGCCCATGGCGATCCGGGTCTCGTCGGTCGCGCTGCCGATGTGCGGCAGGGTGAAGACATTGTCGAGCTCGCGATAGGCCGGATGGATGTCCCGCGGCTCGCCATTGTAGACGTCGAGCCCCGCGGCGGCGAGCTTGCCGCCCTTCAGCGCGGCGATCAGCGCCTCATCGTCGATCAGCGCGCCGCGCGCCGTGTTCACCACGATCGCGCCGTCCGGCAGCAGCGCGATGCGCTCCGCGTTCAAGAGGCCCTTGGTCTCCGGCGTCGCCGGGCAATGCAGCGAGAGGACGTCGCACTGCGGCAGCAGATCCTCGATCGTCTCGTGATAGGTGGCGCCGAGCGCCTCCTCGCTCGCCGCATCCAGGCGCGCGCGCTTGGTGTAGTGGACATCCATGTCGAACCCGCGGGCGCGCCGGGCGGCGACCTGCCCGACCCGGCCCATGCCGATCACGCCGAAGCGCTTGCCGGTCACCTGGCGGCCGACCATGAAGGCGGGGCTCCAGTCCTTCCAGCCGGATTCGCGCACGAGGCGCACGCCCTCGGACGCGCGCCGCGCCGCCCCCAGCATGCAGAGCATGGCGATCTCGGCCGTCGCGTCGCTGAGGACGTCGGGCGTGTTGGTGACGATGATGCCCTTCTGCTTCGCCGCCGCGACGTCGACATGGTCGTAGCCGACGGAGAAGTTGGCGATCGCCTTGATGCGCGCGGGCAAGCGGCCGATCACCTCGGCTGTCAACTGCTCGGAATGGCAGGGCAGGATCGCATCGGCGCGCTCCGAGATCTCCACCAGCTCGTCCGCGCTGTAGAGCTTGTCATCGGGGTTGAGGATCGGATCGTAGTCGCGCGAAAGCCGTGCCTCGACGGCCTCGGGCAGCTTGCGGGTGACGAAAATGACGGGTTTGTCGGACATGGTGCCTCCCTTTTGGCTGCCGAAACGATGGGACGTCCGGCGCGGGGAGGCAAGCCCCGCCCCTACCGACCCGTCGCGTCCGGGCGCGAGAACAGCATGAACAGCAGCAGGCGGCTCACGGTTCCGCCGACCCGCACCGGATAGAGCAGCCGCAGATAGTGCATCCAACGCATGTCGGAGATGACGACGCGGCCGGCGCTCGCCCGCAGGGCGGGGCCGGCGATCGCGGCTTCGTACTCGTCGAGGATTTGGCGGCGATGATCGCCGACCAACACCTCGCCCAGCCGCTGGCCGCGCAGGGACCGCCGCGCGATCAGGTTGAGTTCCTCGCCGACGAAGCGGTAGCGGAAATCGACCGTGCCGTCCGCATCGACCTCGCGGTCGAGATAGGCCATCGAGGGCATCACGGAGGCGACGCGCGCGATCTCGAAATCTTCCCAGACCACCGCGCCGGCCTCTTCCAAACCGGTCAGATAGGCGTGGATCCCTCCGAATCCTGCGGTCTCCACGGCGCGCTCGAAATCGACGGGGTCGGAGACCTGGCCGCTCAAGGCATCGGGCGGGATCGTCACCCCGCGTCCCAGAAGGGATTCAAGCGCCGTTTGCCGGATCGTGCGTGTCATCGGGCCCTTATGAGCACTCCCGCCTGTAGGCCGGCCCGTCGAAGGGCGGCAACCAAAGGGGCAATGCAATTGACTTATGCCGCTATAGGACGATGCCCACCGCCGCGGCCGTCATCAAGGTCGCAAGCGTCCCGCCGGCGAGCGCCGGCATTGCCAGCGAGGCGATCTCCCGCCGCCGCGCCGGCGCCATGGCGCTGAGCCCGCCGATCATGATGCCGACGCTGCCCGGATTGGCGAAGCCGCACAGCGCGTAGGTCATCAGCACCTCGCTGCGCGGACCGAGCGCGTCGGCAGGCAGTTGGGCGAAGGCGAGGAAGCCCAGCAGTTCGTTGAGCGCGGTCTTGATCCCCATCAGACGCCCCGCCGCCGCCGCCTCGTCCCAGGGCACGCCGGCGAGCCAGACGAGCGGCGACATCGCCCAGCCGAGCATCCGCTCGAGGCTGAGCGCCTCCCCGCCGAAATCGGGCAGCAGGCCGAGACCCATGTTGATCAACGCCACGATCGCGACCAGCACGATCAGCATCGCGACGATCGAGAGCAGCAGTTGCAGCCCCGCCAGCGTGCCCTCGGTCAGCGCCTGCATGGTGCTGGTGGGCGACGGCTCGCCGCCGCCCTCTTCCTCCGCCTGGACGGAAAGGTCGCGCGGTCCCCCGCCGCCCTCGGCCGGCACCATCAGGCGCGCGACCAGCAGCGCCGCCGGCACGCTGATCACCGAGGCCGCGATCAGATGCCCCGCCGCGCCCGGCACGATTCCCTGCAGGAACTGCGCGTAGAGCGCCAGCACCGTGCCCGCGATCGTCGCCATGCCGCAGACCATCAGCGCGAACAGGTCGCTCCGCGGCATGGTCGCGACATAGGGCCGGACTAGCACCGGCGCCTCCACCATGCCGATGAAGATGTTGGCGGCCGAGCCGACGCCGAGCGGCCCGCCGATCCCCAGCGTCTTGCGCAAGGCCCAGGCGAAGCCGCCGACGATGCGCTGCATCACGCCCCAATGGAACAGCACCGCCCCGATCGCGCTGATGACCAGGACCAGCGGCAGCGCCTGGAAGGCCAGGATGAAGCTGGAGCCCGGCCCATTCGCCTCGAACGGCGCCTCGCCGCCGCCGAGATAGCCGAAAACGAGCGCGGTGCCGGCGCGCGTCGCCTCCTGCAAGGCGAGCACGAGCCGGTTCGCGACCTCGAAGGCGGCGGCGCTGCCCGGCGCATGCACGAAAAGCGCGGCCAACCCCACTTGCAGCGCCAGCGCGGCGATGGCGAAGCGCGCGAAGGCGCGCGCCCCCTCGATCCCACCGCGATGGCCCTTACCCCGACCCAGCGCCCAGGCGAGCAGGACGAAGGCGATGAGGCCGAATGCGCTCTGAATTGACGCCATTGCTCTCCCGCCAAGCTCTATCGGCAACCCTTTCGGCCCCGCACTCTACAAGAATCGCGAGGTGTCGTAGCGGGAAACTCCGTGCCACGCTCCGGGGAACTATAGGTAAGAAATGGCGGATGGGGTGGGATTCGAACCCACGAGGGGCGTGAACCCCTGGCGGTTTTCAAGACCGCTGCCTTAAACCACTCGGCCACCCATCCGTAAGGCGCGCGGGCGCAAGCCGGGCGCGAGCCTAGCGAGGCGACGCCGTCGCCCGCAAGCCTGCGGGCGCGATTCCGGACTACTTGTGGCGGAAGGTGATGCGGCCCTTGGTCAGGTCGTAGGGCGTCATCTCGACGTCGACCTGGTCGCCGACCATGACGCGGATGCGGAACTTGCGCATCTTGCCGGCGGTATGGGCGATGATTTCGTGGCCATTCTCGAGCTCGACGCGGAACATCGCGTTGGGCAGCTTTTCCTTCACCACGCCCTTGAACTCGATCAGCTCTTCTTTCGACATGAACGCTCCGTAATCGCCGTCTGCTCCGGGTCGGATCGAAGGGCCTGACATCGCGGCAGGCCGGTTCCGCCGTGCGGGCGCGCCGATCGATCGGCGGGCCGTGGCCCGGGCCCGGCTTGAAATAGATTGCGCCGACGGGGCACCCCGCCGGCTGACGCGCCCCCATATGCGGCATTCCGGCGCGAATGACAAGAGGCAGTTCCGAATCCCGCACGGCACGGACGCCGGCGCCCCGCAGCCGGTCCTTGCGCCCGATGTGGTTGAGATTACGGCCTGAACCTTCTATTGTCCCTGGCCGTGCCGCGACACCGGATATGGGAGGATGCCGCGACACCGTCGATCCGGGGCCGATCCGGAACAGGGGCGACGGGCGGCGTCTGGGGCGAACTGCGGGGAAGCCTATGCCATACGATATGTCGTCGCTCTCGGTGCTGCTGATCGAGGACAGCCGCGCGATGAAGAAACTGCTGCGCGACGTGCTGCAGAACTTCGGCATCGGGACGCTGCACACCGCCGCGGACGGCCAGGAGGCGCTCTCCAGGGCGGCCGAGCACGAGCCCGACATCATCATCGCGGATTGGCAGATGGAGCCGACCGACGGGCTGGAATTCACCCGTCTCGTCCGCCGCGGCGAGGGCGGGGTCAATCCCTTCGTGCCGATCCTGATGCTGACCGGTCACACCGAGCGCGAACGCGTCGCCGCCGCGCGCGACGCCGGCATCACCGAGTTCCTGGCGAAGCCGGTGACGCCGAAGTCGCTCTACGACCGGCTGGTCGCGATCATCGAGCGGCCGCGGCCCTTCGTGCGCGGCCCCGACTTCATCGGCCCGGACCGGCGACGCCGGCGCAGCGACGGCTATGCCGGCTACGAGCGCCGCGGCACCCAGGACATGATCGATATCTGAGGCCGCTCGCGGCGACTCACGCGTTCCGTTCGCCGAGCCAGCCCTCGAGATAGCGCGGATTGCTGATCGCAAGCCGCGCCCGCGCCTCCTCGGCGAGCGCGTCGTGCAGCGGCGCCGCCGACGCGCCGTCGTCGAAGGTGCCCGCGCGGATCTCGGCGGCGAGCGCGGCGGGATCCGCTGTCCCGCCGGCCGCCGCCAGCCGCGCTCGGATCCGCGTCACCCCCTCCCCGCCGGCGAGCGCGCGTTCGGCGATGCCGATCGCGTTGAGCAGCAGGCCCAACCGCTCCTGCCCCGCCGGCCCGTCGGGCAACCGATGGCGCAGCGCCGCCGCGACCGCGCGCAGCAGGGCGTCGGGCGCCGGGCGATCCTCGGTCATGACGGCGCCTTCCCCGCATTCCCGTCCGGCGCGGTGCGCGCCAGGATCTCGAGCGTGAGTTCCGGCAGCCGCCAGGATGTCAGCCCGCAATCGAGCGTGGCGGGCTCAGCCTCCCGGAAGCGGCGTCCCTGGCGCAGCGCGATCAGCGCCCAGCGGATCAGCGCGTAGGTCTGCCAGAAGGCGAGCCGGTCGGGGTCGATCGGCGCGCCGCCCACCGCCGCGTAGCCGCGCGCGAAGGCCGCGAGGTCGCCGAATCCGCCGACCGGCCGGTCGCGCCGCTCGAAGCGCCAGCACAACGCGGTGAGCCAGCCGATATCCTCGTGCCCGTCCGACCATCCCGCGAACTCCCAGTCGAGCACCGCGGAAAGCCGCGGCGTGCCCCCCTCCCCGCGCTCGACCATCAGGTTGCCGGTGCGGAAATCGCCATGGGTCAGGACGATGGGCGCCGGCGGCGGGGCGTGCCGTTCCAGCCAGCGCAGGCCCCATTCGAGGGCCGGCTGCGCCTCCGCCATCGCGTCGAGGGTGGCGCGCAGCTCGCCGATCCGCGCCAGAGCGGGGTCCGCCGCCGGCGCCGGCAGGTCCGCCATCGCCCCATCCGCCGGACGGATCCGGTGCAGGCGCGCCAGCGACGCGCCCGCGGCCTCGGCGAGCATGTCGCCCGCCAGCCCCTCCAGGGCCGTCAGGACCGACGGATCGGCGGTCCCATTCACCCGGCGCATGACGAGATAGGGCCGCTCGAGCGGCGTCCCGAGCCCTTCGGCGAGCAGCGGTTCGGCGACCGGAACGCCGCGCTCGGCGGCGGCCGAGGCCAGCGCCCGTTCGGTCTCCGGCGCGTGGCCGATGCGGAACTCCGGGTCGGCTGGCAGACGCAGCACCCAATCGTCCGGTCCCTCGCCGTCCATCCTGGCGCGGAACGCGAAATGGTCGTGGATCGCCCCGCCGGCGAGCCGCGCCCCCGGCGCGATCTCCACCGTCCCGGCGCCGCAGGCGGCCGCCATGCGCGCCGCCAGATGCGCCCGGCAGGCCGGGTCTTCCAGGATCGCGCCCGGGTCGGCCGCGCGAGCGGCCATCGCTGCCCGCCCCTCGGCGAGGGAGGCGAGCGCACCCTCGACCGGGCCGACATCGTGCAGGCGCCCGAAGCCCCAGCCCCCGGGCTCGCCCGCGCGGGCCAGATCGCTCAGTCGGGACAGGTCCATGGCGCGGCGCTCCCGGTCGGGGTCACGGCTCAGCCCGCCTCGGGAACGTCGGGCGGGTCCTCGAAGAAGGGGGCCGCGTGCAGGATCTTGTTCTCCATCTTCTGCACATAGGGCGTCGCCTCGGCCAGATAGGTCTGCCAGTCCGGATCGGCGTTCATCGCGGCCCGCCGCGCGGCCCGCTGGTTCAGGTCCTCATAGGCCCATAGATGGACGATCTGGTTCAACTCCCCGATATCCATCGAGACGTACCAGCCGACCGGCTTGCCGAGATGCTTCGACTGCACCGGATAGCCCTTCTCCTGATAGACCTTGAGGAAGGCCGGCAACTTGCCGGGATGCAGCGTATAGGTGCGGTGATCGATGATCATCGGATGGAATCCTATCCGGCTTGTCAGGGACTTATGCCGTTTCCTTCGCCTGGTCCCGCAGCACGAACTTCTGGATCTTGCCGGTCGAGGTCTTCGGCAACGGCCCGAAGTGGACCCGGGTCGGCGCCTTGAAGCGGGCCATGTTCTGCTTGCAGTAGGCGATCACGTCCTCGGCCGTGACCTTGCCCTCCGCCTCGGGCTTCAAGGTGACGAAGGCCATCGGCGTCTCGCCCCATTTCTCGTCCGGCGCGGCGACCACGGCGGCCTCGACGATGTCCGGGTGCTTGTAGAGCACCTCCTCCACCTCCAGCGAGGAGATGTTCTCGCCGCCGGAGATGATGATGTCCTTCGAGCGGTCCTTGATCTCGACATAGCCGTCGGGATGCATCACCGCGAGGTCCCCGGTCAGCAGCCAGCCGTTCTTGAGCGAGTCCGCGGTCGCCTGCGGGTTCTTGAGGTACCCTTTCATCACCGTGTTGGAGCGCAGCATCAGCATGCCGATGGTCTCGCCGTCGCGCGGCACGTCCTCGAACGTCTCGGCGTCGGCCACGCGATAGCCGGCGACCGCCACCATGTTGGCGCCCTGGCGGGCCATCCTGGCGGCGCGCGCCTCCAGCGCCATCTCGTCCCAATCATCCTGCCAGGCGCAGACGGTCGCGGGGCCGTAGCATTCCGTCATGCCGTAGAGGTGGGTCACGTTGAACCCCATATTCTCCATCTTGGAGATGACGGCCGACGGCGGGGCCGCCCCGCCGGTCGCGACCTCGACGCGCTGCGGGAATTCGATCTTCTGTTCCGCCGGGGCGTGGATCAGCATGGTGAGGACGATCGGCGCGCCGCACATGTGGGTGACGCCGTGTTCCGCGATCAGCGGGAAGATCTGCGCCGGGTCCACCTTGCGCAGGCAGACATGCGTGCCGCAGGCCGCCGTCACCGCCCAGGTGTAGGTCCAGCCGTTGCAGTGGAACATCGGCAGGGTCCAGAGATAGACGGAATCCTTCGTCAGGTTGAAGGTCATCGCATTGGAAAGCGCGTTCAGATGCGCGCCGCGATGGTGATAGACGACCCCCTTCGGATTGCCCGTCGTGCCCGACGTGTAGTTGAGGCAGATCGCGTCCCACTCGTCGCCCGGCAGGGCGATCGGGAAATCGGGATCGCCGTCTTCGAGGAAATCCTCATACTCGATCTCGCCGATCAGATCGCCCGTCTCGGCCGCCGGATCGTCGATGTCGACGACGAAGCCGGGCGCCTTGCCGAGGGTCCCGAGCGCCGCCTGCATGGTCGGGTTGAGTTCGCGGTCGGAGAAGACCGCCTTCGCCTCGCCATGCTCCAGAATGAAGGCGACCGTCGCCGGGTCGAGCCGGGTGTTGATCGCGTTCAACACCGCGCCGACCATCGGCACCGCGTAGTGCGCCTCCAGCAACGCCGGGGTGTTGAGGGCCATCACGCTCACCGTATCGCCGCGGCCGATGCCCCGCTTGCCCAACGCGGAGGCGAAGCGGCGCACGCGCTCCAGGAACTGGGCGTAGGTGATGCGCCGGTCGCCGTGGATGATCGCGGTGCGGTCGGGATAGAGATTGGCCGCCCGCTCCAGGAAACTGATCGGCGACAATGGCACGTAGTTCGCCGCCGTCCGCTCCAGGTCACGATCGAAGATGCTCTCGGCTTGGCTCACGAATCATGTCTCCCTGTCTGCGGCCGGCGCGACATCCCGCGCATGGCCGCATCATGCCCGTCCGCTGCGGCGTGCGGCGTTCTTCGGCACCGCTTGCCGGAGAAGAGGTTGTCCCGTGATCGCCGGACGAGGTCAAGGCGCCCGCGCCGGCGGGCGGGGAGCGGAGCGCGTGGGCGCGTCACGGGCCCATGAAGGGGTTGGGAGGGAACGCGATGGAAGCGCGAGGCCAGATTCTGGTCGGCGATCCGGATGCCGGCGCCGCCCGGGCCCTGACGCGCGCCCTCGAAGGGCGCGGCTACCGGTGCGAGACGGCAATGGATGCCGCCGACTTCGCCGCGCGGGCGCGCGCGACGCTGCCCGATATCCTCGTCATCGGGCCCTTCGAGAGGGACGGTGCCTCCGGCGCGATCGACCTCGTCCGGGCGCTCAAGGCCGAGGTGGAAACGCAGGCCCTGCCGATCGTGCTGAACGGGGTCGAACCCGGCCGGATCGGCAAGGCGGCGCTGGACCTGGGCGTCGACGATGTGCTGCCGGCGGACACGCCGATCGACGAGCTCGACGCGCGCCTGCCGCGCCTCGTGCGCGCGGCGGTGATGCAGGCGGAACTCGCCCGCCGCGTCGAGACCGCGGCCGAGCTCGGCCACCGCGTCGACCCGGCCGGCTTCGTCCGCGGCTATCCGCTGCGCCCGCGCGTCATGACGGTGAGCGAGGATGGCACCCTTCTCTCCGACCTGCAGCAGATGCTGCTGATGGCGGGCTTCCACGCGATCCCCGAACGCAGCGCCTTCCGCGCCGGGGAACGGATCGACGATGAACGGGTGGACGCCGCCGTCATCGGCCTCACCCAGGGTGGCGACGTCGAGACGGCGGCGGCGCTGTGCGCGGATATCCGCAGCAACCCGCGGCTCTTCAACCTGCCGACCTTGGTCGTGGGCGCCGGGATCGACGCCGACGGGCGGCACAGGCTCTACCGCGCCGGGGCGGGAATCGTGATCGGCCGGGCGCCGACGACGGCCCCGAACGACCCGCTGACGACCTATCTGCAGATGCTGGTCAATCGGCAGCGCCAGCGCTGGACGCTGCGCGACCCCTTCAAGGCGACGGTCGCCGAGGCGACGGCCGATTCCGAACTGCGCGGCATCTATTCCGAGCGCTTCCTCAGGGCGCATCTCGCCCGGCAGATCGCCGCCCTGGAAGCGCGCGCGGAGGTGCTCAGCCTCGCCTGCCTGCGAATCGGCAATGCGGGCGAGGTGCACGACGCCCACGGGCAGGAGGCCCGCCACGTGCTGATGCAACAGATGGCCGACTGGCTCGGCGGAATGACCCGGATCGAGGATTGCGTCGCCCGTTTCGGCGCCGACGGCTTCGCCATCACCATGCCGGCGACGCCCGCCGAGGAGGCGGACGCCGTGCTGCAGCGGATCGCCGGCGTGCTGCACCAGTCGGACTTCCACCTGACGGAAGAGGTGATGGAGGCCGCGCATGTCTGGCCCCATGTCGCGGTCGGCGCCGCCGAGCCCGGAGAGGATGCCGACGGCTTCCTCGCCCGCCTCGCCGCCGCCTGCGGCTAGAAAGGCTGCCCGGTCGCCGCGACGACCCTGACAAGCGGACCGCGAGCTCCTATATCTGGCTCATGCAGATAGACATCTTCTCCGACCCGATCTGTCCCTGGTGCTTCATCGGCAAGAAGCGGCTCGACGCGGCGCGCAAGCTGCGCCCGGGTATCGACCTGCAGATCCGCTGGCGCGCCTTCCAGCTCAATCCCGACATGCCGGAAGCCGGCATGGACCGGCAGACCTATCTGAACGTCAAGTTCGGCGGACCGGACCGCGCGCAGGAGCTCTACGGCCATATCCGGCGCGTCGGCGAGGATGTCGGCATCCCCTTCCGGTTCGACGAAATTCCGCGCACGCCCAACACGCTGGCCGCGCACCGGCTGGTCCGCTACGCCCAGCAGCCGGAGATCGACAAGGCGGAGGCGCTCGTCGAAGCGCTGTTCGACGCCTACTTCCTGAAGGGCCGCGATATCGGCGACCATGAGGTGCTGGCCGCGATTGCGGACGGCGTCGGCATTCCGAAAGCGGATGCGCTCGCCCTGCTCGACGGCGCGGACTATGCCGAGGAAATCCGGGCCGAGGACCACTATGCCCGGCGGCTCGGCATCGGCGGGGTGCCCTGCTTCATCGTCAACGGGAAATACGCGCTCTCGGGCGCGCAGGAGCCGGAGAGCTTCCTGCCGCTGTTCGACATGGCCGAGCAGGAGGATCTGGAGACCGCGCCGAAATCGGCGGGGTGAGGATCTAACCCAGCCGCTCCAGCGGCCGGTCCTTGGCAATCGCGTCGAACGCCATCAGGCTTTCCAGCAATTCTTCCATGCGATCCAGCGGCACCATGTTCGGGCCGTCGCTCGGCGCGTTGTCCGGGTCCTCGTGGGTCTCCATGAAGACGGCGGCGACGCCGATCGCGATGGCCGCGCGCGCCAGCACCGGCACGAATTCGCGCTTGCCGCCCGACGCCGTCCCCTGCCCGCCCGGCTGCTGCACCGAATGGGTCGCGTCGAAGACGATGGGCTTGCCGGTCTCGGCCGCCATGATCGGCAGCGCGCGGAAATCGTTCACCAGCGTGTTGTAGCCGAAGCTGACGCCGCGCTCGGTCACCATCACGTCGGCGCAGCCGCTGCCTTCCAGCTTGTCGACGACGTTCTTCATGTCCCACGGCGCCAGGAACTGGCCCTTCTTGACGTTCACCACCTTGCCGGTCCTGGCGGCGGCGACCAGCAGGTCCGTCTGGCGGCACAGGAAGGCCGGAATCTGCAGCACGTCGACATGCGGGGCCACGATCCCGCAATGCTCGATCTCGTGCACGTCGGTCAGGACGGGCAGGCCGACCTGCTCGCGAATCTCGTCGAAGACGGGCAGCGCCGACTCCAACCCGACCCCGCGTTTGCCGCCGAGGCTGGTGCGGTTCGCCTTGTCGTAGCTCGTCTTGTAGATCAGCGGCACCCCGAGCTTGTCGCAGATTTCCTTCAGCCGCGTGCTCATCATCAGCGCGTGGTCGCGGCTTTCCATCTGGCACGGGCCCGCGATCAGCGCAAAGGGCCGGTCGTTCGCGATCGTCATGGAGCCCATCGTGATGGGGTGCGGCGTCATGGACATGGTGCTCTCGGCCCTCCTTCAGGCCGCCATCCTAACGGAGGAGAAGGGGCTAGACGAGGCGGCTCTGCTGCAGCGCCGCGCCGACGAAGCTCGCGAACAGCGGATGCGGGTCGAACGGCTTCGACTTCAGCTCCGGATGGAACTGCACGCCGACGAACCAGGGATGATCGGGGAACTCCACGATCTCCGGCAGCACGCCGTCGGGCGACATGCCGGAGAACACCATGCCCGCCGCTTCCAGCCGCTCCTTGTAGGCGATGTTCACCTCGTAGCGGTGGCGGTGCCGTTCGGCGATCTCGGGCTGGTCGTAGATCGACCGCACCCGCGTCCCCTCGCCGAGCAGGCAGGGATAGGCGCCGAGGCGCATGGTGCCGCCCTTGTCGCTCGTCTCGTCGCGGGTCTCGCGGACATTGCCGCGCACCCATTCGGTCAGGAGGCCGACGATCGGCTCCTCGCAGGGGCCGAATTCGGTCGAGCCCGCCTTCTCGATGCCGGCCAGGTTCCGGGCCGCCTCGATCACCGCCATCTGCATGCCGAAGCAGATGCCGAAATAGGGGATGTTGCGCTCACGCGCGAAGGTGACGGCCTTCACCTTGCCTTCCGCGCCGCGTTCGCCGAACCCGCCGGGCACCAGGATGCCGTGCACCCCGTCGAGATAGGGGACCGGGTCCTCGGTCTCGAAGATTTCGCTGTCGACCCACTGCAGCTCGACCTTCACGTTGTTGGCGATGCCGCCATGGGTCAGCGCCTCGGCCAGCGACTTGTAGGCGTCCAGCAACACGGTGTACTTGCCGACCACCGCGATCTTGACCGTACCCTCCGGCTGGCGGATCGAGCGCGTGATCTCCGCCCAGGTGGAGAGGTCGATCTTCTCCTCATCCCCCTCCGGCAACATCTTGAAATAGCGCAGGAGTTCGATGTCGAGCCCCTCCGCGTGATAGGTGTTCGGCACGTCGTAGATCGTGTCGACGTCGAGCGCGGGAATGACCCGGCTTTCCTTCACGTTGCAGAACAGCGCGACCTTCCGCCGCTCGCCCTCCGGGATCGGCCGGTCGGCGCGGCAGAGCAGGATGTCGGGTTGGATCCCGACCGACAGCAGCTCCTTCACCGAATGCTGGGTCGGCTTGGTTTTCAGTTCGCCGGCCGCGCCGATGAAGGGCAAGAGCGTCACATGGATGAAGCAGGTACGCTCGCGCCCCAACTCGTTGCCGAGCTGGCGGATGGCCTCCAGGAACGGCAGCCCCTCGATGTCGCCCACCGTGCCGCCGATCTCGCACAAGACGAAATCCTCGTCGCCGACGTCGGACAGCACGAAGTCGCGGATCGCGTCGGTCACGTGCGGGATGACCTGCACCGTGCCGCCCAGATAGTCGCCGCGGCGCTCCTTGGCAATGATGTCGGAATAGATGCGGCCGGTGGTGACGTTGTCGCTCTGCCGGGCGGGAACGCCGGTGAAGCGCTCGTAGTGCCCGAGGTCGAGATCGGTCTCGGCGCCATCGTCGGTGACGTAGCACTCGCCGTGCTGGTAGGGGCTCATCGTCCCCGGATCGACATTGAGATAGGGGTCGAGCTTGCGCAGGCGGACCTTGTAGCCGCGGGCCTGCAGCAATGCGCCGAGGGCGGCGGACGCGAGACCCTTTCCGAGAGAGGAGACCACGCCGCCGGTGATGAAGATGTACCGAGCCGACATGGAACCCCACCTTACGTAAAGCGTTGATACTGTCCAGCGTTACCGGAGGGGCGCGTTACCGCGCCGCCTTGCCTGTCGAAAAACGCTGGATTTTCAGGTTACTCGGAAAGCGGAACCGACGGTCCCTCATCCTGCGCGGGCGCCTCCTCGGCCGCCTCGGGCGCGGAAGAATTGAAGATCGAGTCGCTCTCGGTCTCGGTGCCGGCCAGGATCGCGAGCCCCAAGCTGGAGGCCATGAAGGCCGCCGCCAGGATCGCGGTCATCCGGGTCAGGGCGTTCGCCGCGCCGCGCGCGGAGAACATGCCCGGGCCGCCCGAGCCGCCGCCCCCGCCGCCGCCGCCGATGCCGAGCGCGCCGCCTTCCGAGCGCTGCATCAGCACCACGCCCACGAGCGCCAGCGCGATCAGCAGATGTACGACCAACAGGATATTTTCCATGGGGCGACCCCGTCCTTCCTCGCTTGCTGGCGCGGTATGTAACGCCTACGGCCCGGGATTTCCAGAGCCGAATTGCCGCCCTGGCCGGTCAGCCCGCCGCCGCGACGATCTTCAGGAAATCGGCGGCCTTCAGGCTGGCGCCGCCGATCAGACCGCCGTCGATGTCGGTCTGGGCCAGCAGATCGGCCGCGTTGTCAGGCTTCATCGAGCCGCCGTAGAGCAGTCGGATGCCGTCCGACGCGTCCGCGCCGTGGCTGCCGACGAGGTTGAGGCGGATCGCGCGGTGGACCTCCTGCGCATCGTCCGGCGTGGCGGTGAGGCCCGTGCCGATCGCCCAGACCGGCTCGTAGGCGATCACCGTGTTCTCGCCCGTCGCGCCCCCCGGCACGGAGCGATCGACCTGGGCCGTGATGGTCTCGAGCGCCGTGCCGGCTTCACGCTCGGCCTGGGTCTCGCCGACGCAGATGATGGCGGTGAGGCCAGCCTTGTGCACCGCTTCCGCCTTGGCGCGGACGATCGCGTCCGTCTCGCCGTGGTCCTGTCGGCGCTCGGAATGGCCGACGATGACGTGCGTGGCACCGACAGCCGCCAACATGCCGGCGGCGATGTCACCGGTATGCGCGCCTTTCTCCTCCCAATGGCAGTCCTGCCCGCCAACGCGGACACGATCCGACATCTCCTTCGCCTCCAGAAGCTCGAACAGCGGCCGGATCAGCACCGCCGGCGGGCAGAGCAGGACCTCCGCGCCCCCTGCCCCGTCGCGCACGCCTTCCGCGACGGCATTGGCCAGCGCGCGCCCGTCGGCCAGCGTCATGTTCATCTTCCAGTTCCCGGCGATCAGCGGCGTGCGGGCCATCGGTGCGCGTGCTCCCCTTCGTTCTCGTGCGTGGCGATCCTGCAAGTGCCGCCTCCTTTACCACCTTGCCGGCGCGGCGCCAATCGCCACCCGGGACGGGTCCGAAAATCCCAGCCTTTCGGCGGTTGCAGGGGCATGGCGGCGCTTCTATGATCCGCGCCGTTTCATCAGGCCGAACCATCAACAAAGGCAGCGAATTTCATGCTTCAGGCCATGCGTTCCGGCGTCGCCTCCTGGGTGGCGAAAGGCGTTCTCGCGATCGTCGTGCTCAGCTTCGCGGGCTGGGGCCTGCAGGATTATCTCGACGCCAGCGGCGGCACGACACAGACCGGCAACGTCGCCGCCGAGGTGGGCGACCAACGGATCGACATCAACGAGCTCTCGCAGGCCTATCGGGCGGAGCTGCGCCGCAACGGGCTGCAGAGCATCGATCCGGAGACCGCGCGCCAGCTCGGCCTCGCCCGCCAGACGCTCAACGGCATGGTCAACCGCGCGCTGTTCGATGCCGAGGCGGGGACGCTCGGCCTCACCGCGACGGACGCGATGGTGCGCCAGGACATCCAGGCGAGCGAGCAGTTCCGCAACCAGTTCGGCAGTTTCGACCGCGACATCTTCCAGAACACGCTGCGCGCGGCGGGCCTCACCGAACAGGGCTTCGTCGAGGGCGTGCGCATGGACCTCGCCCGGCAGCAACTGATCCGCTCGCTCACCGCCGGCGCGACCGCCAACCCGGCGATCGTGGAGGCGCTCTTCCGCTATCACGGCGCGACGCTCTCGGCGCTCGGCGCGCGGGTGCCGCTGCCGCCCGCGTCCGAGGTCGCGGCGCCGACGGCGGACGATTTGCAGAGCTTCTACGACGCGAACCCCGACATGTTCCGCCAGCCGGAGTTCCGCCGCCTCTCCTACATCCATCTCGCCCCGCAGGATCTGATCGACGAGGTCTCGGTGCCCGAGCAGGAGATCCGCGACACCTACGAGGCGCGGCGCGACAGCTACACCAAGCCGGAACGGCGCACGATCCAGCAGCTCCTGCTGCCGGATCAGGAGACGGCGCAGCGCGCCGCCGACCTGATGGCCGAGGGCCGCGCGTTCGCCGCCGTCGCCGAGGAGGTCGCCGGCGTCGATCCCGCGAGCCTGGAGCTCGGCACCTTCACGCGGAGGGAGATCCCGGACGAGACGCTGGCCGAGACCGCCTTCTCGCTGTCCGAGGGCGGCGTCTCCGAACCGGTCCAGGGCGCCTTCGGCTGGTTCATCGTCAAGGTGAGCGACGTCGAGGCGGGCGAGGTCACCTCCTTCGAGGCGGTGCGCGACGAGGTTCGCCGCGACCTCGCGCTCGACGAGGCGATCGACGCGGTCTACGACCTCTCCAAGCGCATCGACGAGGCGTTCGGCGAGGGGCTGACGCTGGAGGAAACGGCCGAGCGCGTCGCGCTCCCGGTCAAGACGGTCGAGGCGGTGAGCCGCCGGGGCCGCGATCCGTCCGGGGAGCCGGTGACCGGACTGCCGCCGGGCGTCAGCTTCCTGGAGGCCGCCTGGGAAACGCCCGCGGGCGAAGCGAGCTTCCTCGAGGAGACCGCCAACAGCGGCTATTTCGTGCTGCGTGTCGACGAGGTGATCGAGCCGCGCGTGCCCGAGCTCGCCGAAATCGAGGATCAGGTCGAGGCCGCCTGGCGCGAAGATCGGCGCGAGGCGCTGGCCGAGGAACAGGCGGAGGCGCTGGCCCAGGCGGCGCGCGACGGCGGCTCGCTCGCCAACGCGGCCCAGGCGCGGGGGCTTGAGACCGTGACGCTCGACGGGGTCGGTCGCGACGGCAATGCCGAGGGCGGCCAATCGGTGCCGCAGGCGCTGGCGCGCGCGCTGTTCGACCTTGGGATCGGCGATGTCGACTATGCGGCCGCCTCCGAGGGCGGCTACCTGGTGGCCGAGGTGACGGGCCGCACGCCGGCCGCCGAGGCCTCGGGCGAGGCCTTCCGGGAGAACATCGCCTCCAGCCTCGCGGACGGGCTCGAATCGGAGATCGTCGCCCAGCTGCAGCAGGCGCTGCGCCAGCGGCACGAGGTCACGATCAACGACGGCGTGGTCGAACGGGTCTACTGACCGGCGCGGCCACGCTCCGGCCTCAACCCGCCCCGTAGCGCCGCCGGATCACGGCGGAGAGCGGCACGAGCTGCACGCCCGCCTGCTCGACCGTCGGCAGCCAGCGCTTCAGTTCCGCCAGCGTCTCATCGTGCGGATGTCCGATGGCGACGGCGTAGCCCTGGCGTTTGGCGGTGGCGAGCGCTTCGGCCAGCTGTCCGCGGATCGTCTCCGGATCGAGCGAATGATCGATGAAGACGTCGCGGACGGCATAGGGCACGCCCATTTCCTGCGCCAGGCGGTAGCCCTGGGTCTCGGCCGTGGTGACGCTGTCGAGGAAGAAGAGCCCCTGCCGGCGCACTTCGTCGAGCACCCGGCGCATCGCGTCCCGGTCCGATGAGAATTTGCTGCCCATATGGTTGTTGAGGCCGACGGGTCGGTCGATCCGCCCCAGGTTCCAGGCGATGCGCCGGTCGATCTCCGTCGTCGCGAGCCCGGTCAGCAGCGCGTTCGGCCCCGGGTCGGCATCGGGATTGGTCGGCTCCATCGGCAGGTGGACCATGATCTCGTGGCCTTGCGCGCGGGCGGTCTCCACCATCGCGTCCAAATCGTAGCCGTAGGGCAGGAAGGCAATCGTCAGCGGGCCCGGCATCCGCACCGCCTGACGGCTGTGCGCGACGTCGACGCCGACATCGTCGATCACCACCGCCAGGATCGGCCGGCCCGGCTGAAGGGTCGCCGGCTGGGCGTTCGCGAGCTGCAGCGGCGGCGTCCGCGGCGGTGGCGCTGGCTCCTCCGTCGGGGTCGGTTCGCGCGCGGCCCCCTGCCCCGCCGACGGCTCCGTCGGCGCGGCGGACGGGGCCGGCGGGGCGGCATCGGGCGTTGTCGATATCGGCACGGGCGGCACCAGCTTCGGCGGCGGCGGCGCGCGGCTCAGATCCTCCTCATAGGCGTCGAGATAGGCCTTGCGCGCCTTCTCCGACCGGCGGACGGTGACCGGCAGGTCGTAGCCCGCCTCGCGCGGCGGCTCGGCTTTCGGCGGCGCGCGGCTTTCGGCGAGCGGCACGCTGGCCGTCGGCGGCTCCGCGCTTCGGAACAAGCCCGCCCCCTCGCCGCCCAGGAGTCCGGCCCCGAGCCCCAGCAGGAAGACGCCCGCCAGCGCCACCACGATCCGCCCGCGCGGATGGCGCATCAGCCAGCGGCGCGGCCCGCGCACGGGACGCGGCGCGATCCGTGCGCGCTCGGCGGGTCCTCTCGTTCCTGGTCGCGTCCGTTTGGCCATGGCCTCGGCCCGTTCTCCGGGCCGTTTCCTCCCAGACAGTGAATGCGCAGCCTAGCCGCGAGTCGCGGGCGCGGCCATGGTCCGCGAGGCTGCGCGAAAGAAAGGCGCTTCGCGGCTTTTCCAGCCGCGTTCCCCCCTGCTATAACGCGGGCATCCGGCGGGTCTCCTCGGGTCTCGCCGACCGACCTGTCGAAAAGATGGCGGGAACCAGGATAATCAAGGGCCGGGAGCAAGGCGCGATGGGCGGGGACCTCACGGATATCAAGCAGCTGATCGCGAAGGTCGCGGATGGCGGAAGCCTGAGCCAGGCCGAGGCCGAGCGCGCCTTCGACATCATGATGTCCGGCGACGCCACGCCCTCGCAGATGGGTGGCTTCCTGATGGCGCTGCGCGTGCGCGGCGAGACGGTCGACGAGATCACCGGCGCCGCCAAGACGATGCGCGCCAAGGCGCTCCACGTCACCGCGCCCGAGGGCGCGATGGACATCGTCGGCACCGGCGGCGACGGCGTCGGCACCTACAACATCTCGACCGCCACCGCACTCGTCGTCGCGGGCTGCGGTGTTCCGGTCGCCAAGCACGGCAACCGCGCCTTCTCCTCCAAATCCGGAGCGGCCGACGTGCTGACGGCGCTCGGCCTCGACCTGGAGGCGCCGATCGAGGATGTGCGCCGCGCGATGGAGCGGGCGAAGATCGGCTTCCTGATGGCGCCGCGCCACCACGGCGCGATGCGCAACGTGGGTCCGACGCGGGTCGAGCTCGGCACCCGCACCATCTTCAACATCCTGGGGCCGCTCTCCAACCCGGCGCTGGTCGACCGGTACCTGCTGGGCGTCTTCGACGAGAAATGGATCGTCCCGATGGCCGAGACGCTGGGCAATCTGGGCGCGACGCGCGCCTGGGTCGTGCATGGCGCCGACGGGCTCGACGAGTTGAGTACGACTGGCACCAACAAGGTGGCGGAGCTAAAGGACGGCATGGTCGCGACCTTCGAGGTGACGCCGGAGGATGCGGGCCTGTCGACGGCCAGGCTCGACGATCTGCTGGGCGGCACGGCGGAGGAGAACGCGGCGGCGATCCGCGCGCTGCTCAAGGGCCAGCCGAGCCCGTTCCGCGACGTGGTGCTGCTGAATGCGGCCGCGGCCCTTGTGGTCCATGGCGACGCGCCCGATCTGAAGACCGGGGCCGAAATGGCGGGCGCCGCCATCGACGACGGCCGCGCCGAGGGCGCGCTTTCGAAATTGCTGGAGATCGCGGGGCTTGAAAGCTAGGCCCCGCCCGCGATCGGTCTGTCATTCATGTTGGGATCCCGTCGATGAGCGATGTGCTCAAGAAGATCTGCGCCGACAAGAAGCGCTTCGTCGCCGCGCGCAAGAAGGCGGTGCCGCTCGCCGAGATCAAGCGGCGCGCCGAGGGCGGACCGGCCCTGCGCGGCTTCGAGAAGGCGCTGCGCGCCAAGCTCGACGCGGGTCAGTACGGGCTGATCGCCGAGATCAAGAAGGCGAGCCCGTCCAAGGGCGTGATCCGGGAGGATTTCGCCCCCGTCGCACTGGCCCGCGCCTATCGCCAGGGCGGCGCCGCCTGCCTCTCGATCCTGACCGACGAGCCCTATTTCCAGGGCCGCGACCAGTATCTGACGGCGGCGCGCACGGCGGTCGAGCTGCCGGTGCTGCGCAAGGACTTCATGCTGGAGCCCTATCAGATCTACGAGAGCCGCGCGATCGGCGCGGACGCCGTCCTGCTGATCATGGCGGCGCTCACCGACAAGCAGGCGGCCGATTTGGAGGCGATCGCGCGGGACCTCGGCATGGATGTGCTGGTCGAGGTGCATGACGCGGACGAGCTCGACCGAGCGCTCAAGTTGAAGTCAACTCTCATCGGTGTAAATAACAGAAATCTCAAGACGTTGGATGTTTCTCTTGAGACCGGAAGTGAGTTGATCCCACGAATCGGCTCGGACCGGCTGGCGGTCGCGGAGAGCGGTCTGTCCGCGCCGTCCGACCTCACCCGCATGGCGGAATGCGGGGCGCATTGCTTCCTGATCGGCGAATCGCTCATGCGCGAAGCCGACGTGGCCGAGGCGACGCGCACGCTCCTCGCCCGGGAGGATGCGGCATGAGCGAGGAGCGCCCCGACCGCCTCACCCATTTCGACGCCGAGGGCAACGCGGTGATGGTCGACGTCTCCGCCAAGGACGAGACCGCGCGCACCGCGACCGCCGGCGCCCGGGTGCTGATGGCGAAGGAGACGGCGGATCTGATCCGCGCGGGCGAATTGAAGAAGGGCGACGTGCTGTCGGTCGCGCAGTTGGCCGGCATCATGGGCGCGAAGCGCACGCCGGAGCTGATCCCGCTGTGCCATCCGCTCGCGCTCAGTTCAGTCAAGGTGGAACTTCGCCTCGCTGACGACGCGCCCGCCATCGACATCGAGGCGACCTGCAAGATCACCGGGCGCACGGGCGTCGAGATGGAAGCGCTGACCGCCGTCTCCGTCGCGGCGCTCACCGTCTACGACATGGCGAAGGCGGTCGATAAGGGGATGCGCATCACCGACATCCGGCTGCTGCACAAGGCCGGCGGCAAGTCCGGCGAGTACAGGGCCCAGCCATGATCTCGGTCGAAGAGGCGCGTTCCCGGATCCTGGCGGACCTCGCCCCCACCCCGGCGGAGCAGGTCACGCTGAGCGAGGCGTTGGGCCGCGTGCTGGCCGAGGATCTCGCCGCCCGGCGCACCCAGCCTCCGCAGAACGTCTCGGCGATGGACGGCTATGCGGTCCGTGCGGCCGACGTGACGACGCCCGGCGCGACGCTGTCGGTCGTCGCCGAGATCCCGGCCGGCATGTCCTACGACACGCCGCTGGGGGACGGCGAATGCGCGCGCATCTTCACCGGCGCGCCGCTGCCGCCCGGCGCCGACAGCATCATCATCCAGGAGGATAGCGAGCGCAGCGCCGACGGTGCCTCCGTCACCTTCACCGAGGCGGCCACCCGAGGGCGCTGGGTGCGCCGGGCCGGCCTCGACTTCAGCGAGGGCGAGGTGCTGCTGACCGCCGGCCGACGGCTGACCGCCCGCGACATAGGCATCGCCGCGGCGATGAACCGCCCCTGGCTCTCCGTCCACCGCCGCCCGCGCGTCGCGATCCTGGCGACCGGCGACGAGATCGCCATGCCCGGCGACCCCGTGGGCCCGAACCAGATCGTCAGCTCGAACGGCCCGGCCCTCGCGGCTGCCGTGCGCGCGGATGGCGGCGAACCGATCCTGCTGGGCGTCGCGCTCGACGATCGGGAGTCGCTCGCCCGGCTCGCCGCCGGTGCGCGCGGCGCGGACCTGCTGCTCACGACCGGCGGTGCCTCGGTCGGCGATCACGATCTGGTCGCCGAGGTGCTGGGCGAGCAGGGCCTGGACATCGATTTCTGGCGCATCGCCATGCGGCCGGGTAAGCCGTTGATGTTCGGCACGCTGGGCGACACGCCGATGATCGGCCTGCCGGGCAATCCGGTCTCGACCCTCGTCTGCTATCTCGTCTTCGTGCGCGCGGCGCTGCAGCAGCTCGCGGGCGATCCCGCCGCGGAGCGAGGGCCGACCACGGCGCGAGCGCGGCTCTCGGCGCCCTTGCCGGAGAACGATCGGCGCCAGGACTACCTGCGAGCGGTGGCGACGCCCGATTCGTCCGGCGTTCCCGCCGTTCTCGCCTTCGAGACGCAGGACAGCTCGATGCTCTCGCGCTTGGCCGCCGCCAATTGCCTGATCCTGCGCGCGCCCCATGCGCCGGCCGCATCCGAAGGCGATCTCGTTGAAATCATTCACTTCCCGCCCAGTTTCTGACAGAGTCCCGGACGCTGGCCGTCGGCGCCCGGCCGCGCGATCGGCCGCGGCTGCTTGACAGCTAGTGCGAACACTTATAGAACACGGTTGTTTTATATTTGTTCGGGCTTTGCCCCACGTGCGACCGGCATCGGGGTTTCGGCGCCGGGCGCCCAGGTAGGAGAGCGCAAGCGATGCTGACGCGGAAGCAGTACGATTTGCTGATGTTCATCCATGACCGGCTGAACGACACCGGCGTCTCCCCCTCCTTCGAGGAGATGAAGGAGGCGCTCGACCTCAAGTCCAAGTCGGGCATCCACCGCCTCATCACCGGGCTGGAGGAGCGCGGCTTCCTGCGGCGCCTGCCGAATCGCGCGCGCGCGCTGGAAGTCGTGCGCCTGCCGGAGAATACGGGCAGCGAGCAGTTGCCGGTGCGGAACCGGCGGGTCGACATGCTGCGCGCGAAAGAAGTCGGCACGCGCAAGAGCATGATGCGCGGCGGCGGCAATTCCGTGCAGCTCTCGCTGTACGGCCGGATCGCGGCCGGCACGCCGATCGAGGCGCTGCGCGACCATTCCATGATGGTCGAGGTGCCGGCGACGCTGCTCGGCAAGGGCGATCACTACGCGCTCGAGGTCGACGGCGATTCGATGGTCGACGCCGGCATCCTCGACGGCGACACGGTGGTGATCGAACGGGCCGAGACCGCGGACAATGGCGACATCGTCGTGGCGCTGGTCGAGGGCTCGGAGGTGACGTTGAAGACCTACAAGCGCGCCGGCGACAAGGTCGAGCTCAAGCCTGCGAACCAGCAGTACCAGCCGCGTCTCTACGAGCCCGACCAGGTGAACGTGCAGGGCCGGCTCGTCGGCCTGCTGCGCAAATACTGACGGCGGAACCGCCGGCCACGGACGACCTCAGCGCGGGCGGCTCCAGGGTCGTGCGCCGCGCGCCGCCTCGACGGTCCGCACCCGGACCCCATCGGGTCCGACCGTCAGCGCATGGGTGCCGAGGGTCACGCGCGCCGGCGGATCGATCACGATACGGCCGCGGCATTCCCCCTGGCGCAGCGCCCAGGGCATGACGACGCCCGTCACCAGCACGTCGGCGTTCCGACAATCCTCCTTCAGGCTCCTGGGATCGCGCGAGAAGGCGATCACGCGCCCGCCGAGCCGCGCATGGCAGCCGAGCGGCCCGCAGGCGAGCGGCGGGCCCGTCGCGCCAAGGCCGGCCGCCTGCAGCATCTCCGGCCAGCCGCCGGCGAGCGAGCGGCCGGTCTGCTCCGCCCAGACGCCGGTCGCGAACTTCTCCCGTCTCGGATGGCTCAGCCACCAGCCGCCGTCCGGCCCCAGGATCGCCGCCTGGCGCCCCGTTTCAGAGACGATCGCCTGCGGCTGCGGGATCGACAGCGGCGCCAGCAGGCCGACGGCGACCGGCAGCGCGCCCAGACGGCGCCAGCGCCCGCGCCAGATCGCCGCCCACAGCCCGCCGACAGCCACCAGCGCCGCCGCCCAGGCGGGGCTGGCCGCGACCTGCAGGCTCGCCCCCGGCAGGGCGGCCACCCAATGGGCGATATCGAGGATCGCCTGGATCCCCCAGCCCATCGCCGCGAGCGGCCAGGATTCCAGCCCGAGCGGCATCGCCAGCATCGAGAGAACGCCCATCGGCATGACGAGCCAGGCCATCAGCGGGATCGCGAGCAGATTGCCGACCACGCCGTAGTTCGCGACCCGGCCGAAATGATGCAGCGCGAAGGGCGCCGTCGCGGCCCCCGCAATCAGCGTCGTCGCCACGATCAGCAGCAGGTAGAGCGAAGCCCGCCGGCCGAGCCGCGCCAGCCCCTCGACATCCGCCGCCCCCTCCTCGCGCTTCAACGGGCGCCAGCTCTCATAGACCGCGACGAGCGCGGTGACCGCCGCGAAGGAGAGTTGGAAGCTCGCCCCCACCAGCGCCTGCGGCTGCCAGAGCAGCACGAGCGCGGCGGCGATCGCCACGAGCCGCAGCGAGATCGCCTTTCGGTCGGTCAGCACCGCCAACAACACCAGCCCCGTCATCAGGAAGGCGCGCTGGGTCGGCACGGTGGCGCCCGCCAACAGCAGATAGAGGAAGGCGGCGGCGAGGCCCGCGGCCGCCGCCCATTTCTTGATCGGACGGCGCAGCGCCGTCGGCTCGTGCAGCGCGAGCAGGGCCCGCAGCCCGACAAAGACCACGCCGGCCGCGAGCCCGATATGCAGCCCCGAGATCGCCAGCAGATGGGCGAGACCGGACTTCCGCATCGCCTCCACGCTCTCCTCGGCGAGACCGCTGCGGTCGCCGGTGATGAGCGCGGCGGCGACCGCCCCCGGCTCCCCCGCCAGCGCGGCTCGGATGCGCCGGGTGATCGCGTTGCGCCAGCTGTCGATCGCCGCCTGCAGCCGGAGCGGCCAGGAGAGACCGGCGGTGCCGCGCTCCCCCGCCAGACGCTCCACGTCGCCTAGCACGAAGCCGACCGCGCCCAGCCCCTCGAACCAGGCGCGCCGCGCGAAATCATATCCCCCCGGATAGGCCGGCCGCGGCGGCGCCCGCAGCACGGCAAGCAGCGCGAGCCGATCGCCGATCGCCACGTCGGCACCGCGGCCGAGGCGCAGGCGCACCGCGTTCGGCGCCGGATCCGGACGGCGCCAGCGATAGTCGATATCGCGCAGGACGACGCGCGGACCGCTCTCGAACAGCTCGACCGCGCTGACCGTCCCGACAAGACGCACCGGCCCCGCATCCCCGGCGAGCGTCGGCTGTTCGGCGAGCCGCGTCTCGACCGCGACGCGGGTGAGCCCCAGGCCCGCGCAGAGGACCGCCGCGAGCGCGAGCAGGCCGATGGCCGTGCCCCGCCCCCGCGCCGCCATCAGGGCGAATCCCGCCGCGCCGGTCACCGCGAGCGCCGGCCACAGCGGTGGCTCAACCGGCAGCGCGAAATAGCCTGCGATCCCGGCGCCGAAGGCGACGGGCGCCCACAGCGCCCAGCGCTCTCGCTCCGCCGCCAACGCGCGCTCCACCGCGCGCAAGCCGACCAGGCTCCAGGCGCGCCTCAGTCCGCCCGCGAGCGCAGCCACGGCCGCGGAGAGGAGCGGCAGGGACGGAAGGATGCGTTTCATCCCCTCTTCTACCATGAGACGGCGTTGGTCGGCCCGTCTTCCGGCGGCCGCGCACCGGCCGCAAGCCGCCGGCAAAAGCATTTTGCCCGGTCCGAGGCGCCGTGCTACATCCCGCGCGCTTCGAGAAACCAGGGAGATCGCCCAAGCCCATGACGGTCGTCACCCGCTTCGCCCCCTCGCCCACCGGATTCCTGCATATCGGCGGCGCGCGCACGGCGCTCTTCAACTATCTCTACGCCCGGCACCACGGCGGGAAATACCTGATCCGCATCGAGGATACGGACCGCCAGCGCTCGACCGAGGAGGCGATCGCCGCGATCCGCGACGGGCTCGCCTGGCTCGGACTCGAGGGCGACGAGCCCGCGGTCTTCCAGTCGCAGAATGCCGGCCGTCACGCCGAGGTCGCCCGCCAGCTGCTGGCCGAGGGCAAGGCCTATCGCTGCTACATGACGTCGGAGGAGCTGGAGGCCGAGCGCGAGGCCGCCCGCGCCGAGGGACGGCCGATGCGCATCCGCAGCCCCTGGCGCGACCGGGACCCGGCCGAGGCGCCGGAAGGCGCGCCCTCCGTCGTTCGGGTCAAGATGCCGCGCGAGGGGACGACCACGATCCAGGACCGCGTGCAGGGCGAGGTCACGATCGATCACGAGCAGCTCGACGATTTCGTGCTGCTGCGCGGCGACGGCAGCCCGACCTACATGCTCTCCGTCGTCGTCGACGACAACGACATGGGCATCACCCACGTGATCCGCGGCGACGACCATCTGACCAACGCCTTCCGGCAGCATCATCTCTACAAGCTGATCGGATGGGAACCGCCGACCTTCGCCCATATCCCCCTGATCCATGGGCCGGACGGGGCGAAGCTCTCGAAGCGGCACGGCGCACTCGGCATCGAGGCCTACCGCGAGATGGGCTATCTGCCGGAGGCGCTGAAGAACTACCTGCTGCGGCTCGGCTGGGGCCATGGCGACGACGAGGTGATCTCGGAGGCGCAGGCGATCGAATGGTTCGACCTGCCGCAGGTCGGACGTTCCGCCGCGCGCTTCGATTTCGCCAAGCTTGAGCATCTCAACGGCCACTACATGCGCGAGGCGGACGATGCGCGCCTCACCGACCTGATCGTCGAGCGCCTGACGCGCGAGATCGCGGTCGACGATCAGGCGGCCGGGCGCATTCGCGACGGCATGGCGGGCCTGAAGGCCCGCGCCAACACGGTGGCGCAGCTCGCCGAGAGCGCGCGCTTCTACGTCGAACGGCCGAGCTTCCCGCTGGACAATCCGAAAGCCGTGAAGCTGCTGCAGGGCGACGGGGCCGCTATCGCGCGCGAGGCGGGCGAGACGCTCGCCGCGCTCGACCGCTGGATGGAGGCGGACATCGAGGCCGCGATGCGCCAATTCGCCGAGGCCAAGGATCTCGGCTTCGGCAAGGTCGCCCAGCCGCTGCGCGCGGCGCTCACCGGCTCCAACGCTTCGCCCGGCATCTTCGAGGTCATGGCCATCCTGGGCCGGGAGGAGACGCTGGCGCGGCTGGCCGCGACGCCCGACGCCGCGTAAGGGCGCTGCGCGGCCCGATCCGGCCCTTCAGGGCCTAAGGATTCTGGCATTGTGCAGTGCGGGACTAGCGGCTATTGTCCCGCGCACGCTGGCGTAGAGGGGCGCGAAATCCGAGCTTTTCCGGGGGCCGCAGCCCGTCGCTCCGGCGATCGGACCGAACCATCATGCAATGAAAGGGGCCCGAGCCATGACCAACGCCAAACCGAAGAAGACCCTGAAACTGAGCGACCCCGAAAGCGGGGACAGCTGGGATCTCTCGGTCCTCCCCGGCACCACGGGCCCCGACGTCATCGACATCCGCAAGCTCTACGCCGAGACCGGCTATTTCACCTATGATCCGGGCTTCACCTCGACCGCGTCCTGCGACAGCGAGGTCACCTATATCGACGGCGATGAGGGCCTGCTGTTGCACCGCGGCTACTCGATCGAGGATCTGGCCGAGCACTGCGACTTCATGGAGACCTGCTACCTCCTCCTGCGCGGCGAACTGCCCGACGCCAAGGAGAAGGAGGAGTTCGAAACGACCATCACCTACCACACGATGGTCCATGAGCAGATGATCAACTTCTACCGCGGGTTCCGGCGCGACGCGCACCCGATGGCGGTGATGGTCGGCGTCGTGGGCGCGCTCAGCGCCTTCTACCACGACTCCACCGACATCAACGATCCCGAGCAGCGCATGATCGCCTCGCACCGGCTGATCGCGAAGATGCCGACGATCGCGGCCATGGCCTACAAATACTCCGTGGGCCAGCCCTTCATGTATCCGCAGAACCATCTGAAGTACGCCGAGAACTTCATGCACATGACCTTCGGCGTGCCGTGCGAGCCCTACAAGTGCTCGCCCGCGGTCGCGCGCGCGATGGACCGCATCTTCATTCTGCATGCCGACCATGAGCAGAACGCCTCGACCTCGACGGTGCGCATCGCCGGCTCGTCCGGCGCCAACCCGTTCGCCTGCATCGCGGCCGGCATCTCCTCGCTCTGGGGCCCGGCGCATGGCGGCGCGAACGAAGCCGTGCTCAACATGCTGAACCAGATCGGCGACAAGAAGAACATCCCCGAATTCCTGGAACGCGCGAAGGACAAGGACGATCCCTTCCGCCTGATGGGCTTCGGCCACCGGGTCTACAAGAACTACGATCCGCGCGCGAAGGTCCTGAAGAAGAGCTGCGACGAGGTTCTGAAGGAACTCAATGTCGACGACCCGCTGCTCGAACTCGCGCAGGAGCTGGAGCAGATCGCGCTCAGCGACGACTATTTCGTCGAGCGCAAGCTGTTCCCGAACGTCGACTTCTATTCGGGCATCATCCTGAAGGCGATCGGCTTCCCGACCAGCATGTTCACCGTGCTCTTCGCGCTCGCGCGCACGGTCGGCTGGGTCGCGCAGTGGAACGAGATGATCACCGATCCGAGCCAGAAGATCGGCCGTCCGCGCCAGCTCTACACCGGCAGCACCCACCGCGAGTTCGTGCCGATCGACAAGCGTTGACGCAGCCCGGCCGGGCCTACCGTCCGGCTTCGACCGTCCGCGCCTCGACCGCCTGCAGCACCGCGTCCGCCGCCGCCAGGCTCGGCGAGCCCTGGGGCGGCGTGAGCGCGTCCAGATAGGGCTTGAGGGTCGCCCGCTGGTCCGCGCCGACCCCCGCCAGCATCGCTTCCAGGTCCGCCGCCAGGATATCCGCCCGGCAGCGGCCCTGCAGGCGTTCCGGCACCAACTCGCGCTTCGCCATGATGTTGCACAGATGGACGTGGTCGACCGACGTCATCCGGTCGATCGCCCAGAAGGTGAGCGGGTTGAGGCAGTAGGCGATCACCGTCGGCACGCCGGCGAGCGCCAGTTCGAGCGCGACCGTGCCGCTCGCCGCCAGCGCCATGTCGCTCGCCGCCATGGCGTCGTACTTCTCCCCCGCCCCGCGCAATATGGTGGCCGGCACCGGCCAGTCCGCGACCGCGGCGGATATCTCGTCGGCCAGGTGCGGCACGCTCGGGATCGCGACCTGCAAATCCGGGTGCCCCGCCGCCAGCAGCCGGACGGTATCGGCGAAGACCGGCAGCAGGCGGCGCACCTCGCCCCGCCGGCTGCCCGGCAGCAGGCAGAGGAGAGGCGCCCCGTCCGCGATGCCGTGGCGCGCGCGGAAGGCCGGCCCGTCGCCCGCATCGGCGCCGGCCTCAAGGATCGGATGGCCGACGAAGGGCGCGTCCAGTCCGACCGCCTCGAAATAGGGCGGCTCGAAGGGCAGCAGGCACAGCAGCCGGTCGTAGCGCGCCTTGAAGGCATGCACCCGCTTCGGCTTCCAGGCCCAGACCGTGGGCGCGACATAGTGGATTTTCACCGGATCGGCGGCGGCGAGGGCGTCGACCACGCGCTTGGAGAAGCCGGGGCTGTCGATCGTCACCAGCGCGTCCGGCCGCAGCCGATCGATGGCGGCCGCGGTCTCCGCGATGCGCCGCTTGAGGCGGCGCGCATGCGGCAGGACTTCGAGGAAGCCCATCACCGCCAGCTCCTCCATCGGGAACAGGCTCGCGAGCCCTTCCGCCTGCATCAGCGGTCCGCCGACACCGGCGAAGTGCGCGGCCCCGCCCGTACGCTCCTTGAGCGCCGCCATCAGCCGCGCCCCGATCGCGTCGCCGGAGGATTCCCCGGCCGTCAGGAAGATCAGCGGGCCGCTATCGCGATCCATATCGGGGGACGCGTCCTGCATCGCGCTCGTTCCGCCCGTCACGGGTCCAGGCTCGGAATCGCGACGAGGAACATGCCGGCCTCGTCCGCGATCGCCACCATCCGCTCGCGGTCGACCAGCAGCGTGCGGCCGGCCTCGACCGCGATGCCGCGCAGGCCGGCGTCGCGCGCGTTCTCGACCGTTCGCGGACCCAGCGTCGGCCGGTCGGCCCGCATCTCCTGCCCGCGCTTCGCGGCCTTCACCAGGACGCCGCCCGGGCCTTCGCGCTTCAGTCCCTTGCAGCGCTCGATCAGGCTGTCGGTGCCCTCGATCGCCTCCACGCCCAAGACGAGGCCTTCCTGGATGACCACGGCCTGGCCGACATCGGCGGCCGCGATGGCGGACAGGACGGTGCGCGCACGCTCGATATCCGATTGAGCGACCGCGTCGGGCGCATGCCGGCCGAGCTGGCCCGGCTCCGGCGACATATCGGTCAGCAGCCTCTCGATGCCGACGACCCGCCAGCCATGTTCCGTCTCGAAATATTCGATCACGGCGCGCAGCAACCCGTCGTCGCCGAGCGCCTTCGCGCCGATCCGCGTCAGCACCTTGAGCGCGGTGGCATCGGGCCGCATGGCGACCAGCGAGGGCCTTTTCACCGGCCCCACCATCACCAGGTCCTGAATGCCCTCGCGCTCGGCCCGCGGCAGATACTCCCCGGCCGCACCCAGGCGGATCCAGCAATGCGGGACGTCGTCATAGAGCCCCTCCTGAGCCGCACCGCGGATCGCGAAGACGAAGAAGGGGCGGCCGTCGGCCAAGCAGCGGTCGACGATGCGGCGCGGCAGGGGGCCGCCGCCGGCGACGATGCCGAGTTTTCGGGAGGTCTCGCCGCTGGTGCCCCGGTCAGGCGCCATGGTCGCCGGCGCGCGGCTGGGTGACGCCGCGCGAGCTGTTCTCGCGGATGAAGCTGACCAGTTCGCCGACGGCGCCGACGCCCTCGTAGCGTTCGGCAATCGCCTCGACCCGCTCCCCCAACGTGCCGGCATCGGGCGCGAAGAGCGCCTTGTAGGCCGCGCGCAGCGCGTGAATCTCGTCCTTCCCGAAGCCGCGGCGCTTCAACCCGATGATGTTGAGGCCGCAGAGGTTCGCCCGCTCGCCCATCACCGAGCCGAAGGGGATCACGTCATGTTCGACCCCCGACATGCCGCCGATCATCGCCTGGTGGCCGATGCGCACGAACTGGTGCACCGCCGACAGCCCGCCGATGATGGCGTAGTCACCGACCACCACATGGCCCGCGAGGGTGGCGTTGTTCGCCATGATGACGCCGGTGCCGACCGTGCAGTCATGCGCGACATGGGCGCTGACCATGAACAGGCAATCGTCGCCCACCTGGGTCAGCATGCCGCCGCCCTCGGTGCCGGGATTCATGGTGACGTATTCGCGGATACGGTTGTTGCGGCCGATCACGAGTTCCGACGGCTCGCCCTTGTACTTCAAATCCTGCGGCGGCAGGCCGATCGAGGCGAAGGGATAGATCTCCGTGCCCGCGCCGATGCGCGTCCGGCCCTCGACCACCACATGCGCGCGCAGGCGCACGCCGGCGGCGAGTTGCACCCCCTCGCCGACGATGCAGTAAGGCCCGATGGAGACGTCGTCCGCGACCTCGGCCTTGGGGTCGACGATCGCGGTCGGATGGATGTCGGGCATCAGCTATCTCGTATCATCGCGGAAAAGGAGGCTTCGGCGACCAGCTTGTCGTCGACATAGGCCTCGCCATAGAACTTCCAGACCATGCCCCGGTTCTGCCTGCGCTCGACCCGCACCAGCATGCGGTCTCCGGGTACCACCGGCCGGCGGAACTTCGCCTCTTCGACCGACATGAAATAGACCAGCTTGCCTTCCGACTCCGGCCCCAGGCTGGTCACCACCATGACGCCGGCGGTCTGGGCCATGGATTCGATGATCAGCACGCCCGGCATGATCGGCTTTTGCGGGAAGTGGCCCTGGAAGTAGTTCTCGTTGACCGAGACGCACTTGATCCCGATCGCGTAGTCGTAGGGGACCACCTCCTGAATCCGGTCCACGAGCAGGAACGGATACCGGTGCGGGATTCGCTTCATGATCGAGGGAATGTCGATATCCTCGACCTTGCCCGTGTCGCCTTGATCTTCCGCCATTGCCTTCGTCAATCGTCGTTGTTTTGCTTTTCTCGTTTCTTGGCAAGCTGCGCCAGGGTGGCGTTCTGCCGGTGCCATTCCCGAACGGGTATCGCCGGCACGCCGGCAAGCCGGGCGCCGGCGGGCACGTCGCGCACCACGCCGCTCCTCGCGCCGAACTGCGCGCCCCGACCGATCCGCGTATGCGGCCCGATGCCGACCTGGCCCGCCGTTACCACGAAATCCTCCAGCACCGCGCTGCCGCCGATGCCGGTTTGGCCGCACAGGACGCACCCCTTGCCGACGATGACGTTGTGCCCGATATGCACGAGGTTATCAATCTTGGTCCCGTCGCCGATCACGGTATCGCCGCTCATGCCGCGATCGATGGCGCAGTTCGCCCCGATCTCGACCCCGTCGCCGACCACGACCCGGCCGAGTTGCGGCAGATCGATATGGCCGCGCTCGTCCATGGCGAAGCCGAATCCGCGGCTGCCGATACAGGTCCCGGCATGGATCCGGCAGTTGCGGCCGATCAGGCAGTAGGAGAGATGCACCGAGCCATCGATCCGTGTCCCGGCGCCGATCCGGACCCCACGCGAGACCACCGTGTTGGGGCCAATCCAGCAGCCGTCGCCGATCGCCGCGCCTTCCTCCACCACCACGCCGGCATCGAGGCGGACGCCCGTGCCGATCTCCGCATCGGCGGCGATCGCCGCGTTGGGATGGACCGACGGCACGACTTCGGGTTCCGGGTAGAACTTCTGCACCGCCAGCGCGAAGGCGCGGTAGGGCAGATCGCTGAGAAACCGGATGGCGCCGGCCGGCGCGCGGTCGGCGTAGTCCGGCTTCAGCACGATGCCGCCGGCCGCGGTCGTCGAGAGCGCGTCCAGGTACTTCGTGTTGTCGAGGAAGCTGAGCGTCGCGGGCCCGGCGGTATCGAGCGGCCCGGTATCCTCGAAAATCCGCTCGCCGGCATCGGCCGGGTCGAGCTCAGCACCGATCGCCTCGGCGACGTCCGCCGCCGAGAAGGGCCCGATCTTTCGGAAGAAATGCGGATCCGCCACCCGTCCGTTCTCCCGACGCCTCTAGTTCTCGACGCTGACGTCGGGCAGCTTGACCGTCTTGATGCTCTCGTTCAGGCGCTCCAGCGCCTCCTCGCTGATCGACAGCTCGTCATGCGCCATCACGACCGTGCGTTCCTGCGGCGAGTTGCTGAAGATCAGGTTGAGGTCCCGCTCCCGGGCGATATTGAGCACGACCTGGCGCAAGGCGTCGCGGATCTGGCCGCGGGCGGCGGCATAGGCCTTGTCGAGCGCCTGCTTGCGCTCCTGGGCGGTGCGCTGGAGATTGGCGACGCGCTGGTCGAAGGCCTGCTTCTTCTCCTGGAACGCGTCGGAGGAGAGGATCGATCGCTGCTGCTCCAGGCTTCGCCCCTCCTCTTCCAGCGCACCCTGCTTCTCGCGCAGCTCGGACTGATAGCTGCCGAGAAGGCTCTCGAATTGCTCGCGCAGGCTCTGCCAGGCGACGGATTCCCGCTCGACGCGGGCAATGTCGATCACCGCGATCTTGGCCGCGGGAATGTCCTGGGCGACCGCCGAACCGACGCCCGTCGCGACCGGCGTCATGGACAACGTTGCCAGAACGGTCGCCATGCCGGCACCGGCCATCAGAGAGCGAAACAGGCGCTTGGCGAACCGCATTAGAACCTCGTACCGAAACTGAAACGGAAGATCTCGGTCTTGTCGAATTCCTCGTCGAGTACCGCCTGGGCGAAATCGACCCGGATCGGCCCGAACGGCGAGAGCCAGTTGACGCCGGTGCCGACCGAAGCCCGCAGGCTGCCGGTGTCGGCGATCTGATCGCCGCTGTTGTCCACCTCGGTCAAGGTACCGAAATCGGTGAAGAGCGCGCCGGTCAGGCCGAACTCTTCCGGCAGGCCGAGCGGGAAGGTGAACTCCACCGTACCGGCCGCGAGCTGTTGGCCGCCCAGCGAGTCGTCGCTGGAAACGTCGCGCGGACCGGCACCCGCATCCTCGAAGCCGCGCAGATTGTCGCCGCCGAGGAAGAAGCGGTCCTTGATCCGGGTGTTGTCGCTGCCGATGCCGACCATGTGGCCGAGTTCACCGCCGACCTGCAGGCGATAGTCGTTGCCGAGCGGGAAGAAGTACGCGCCCTCGAGCGAAGTCTTGAAGTACTCGACCGTACCGCCGACGCCCGCGAAATCGTTGCTGAGCGAGACGAAATAGCCGTCCGTCGGATCGATGCGGCTGTTCCGCCTGTCGAAGGTGAGTGTCTGGCCGACCGAGGACACGTAGGCCGTGCCCTCCTGTTCCCGCACGAAGAGCGAAGCGTCGGAGGCGACGTTCTCCACCACCTCGCGCGCGAAACGGTAGCGCAGGATCTGGCGCCAATCCTCGTTGATCTCGTAGCCGGTGCGCAGACCAACGCCCGTCTCCTTGCTGTCGAAGGAGGCGATGTCCTGGTTGTCACGCACCGTGTGGAAGAGATCGAAGCCGGCGGACAGCGGACGATCGAGGAAATAGGGCTCGGTGAAGCTCAGATCGATGCTCTGCCGCTCCTGGGCGAGCGAGGTCGAGAGCCGCAGATCCTGACCCTTGCCGAGCAGGTTGCGTTCCCGGATCGAGAACTCGGCCAGCGCTCCGACCGAGGTCGAGTAGCCGGCGCCCACGCTGAGCTCGCCGGTGGACTGCTCCTCGACATCGACCTGGACGACCGTGCGGTCCTGTTCGGACCCGGGCACGTTGTTCACCTCCACCTGCTTGAAGAAGCCGAGATTGGAGATGCGCTGGCGCGACCGGCGCAGCTTCGAGGCGTTGAAGGCGTCGCCCTCCACGAGCAGGAACTCGCGGCGGATGACCTCGTCCTCGGTGCGCGTGTTGCCGCGGATCTCGATCCGCTCGACATAGGTGCGCGGGCCTTCCAGCACCTCGAAGGTGATGTCGATCTTCAGGTTCTCGCGGTCGCGCTCGACGTTCGGACGCACCTCGACGAAGGCGTAACCCTGGTCGCCGACGAGGTCGGTCAGCTTGAGCACCGTATCGTCGACCGCGTTGGCGTCGTACCAATCGCCGGTGTCGAGCTCGATGGCCTGCTTCAGCGGCTCCGCCTCGACGTCGGGGATGCGGGAGACCACGTCGAACTCGCCGAACTGATAGCGTTCGCCCTCCTCGATCGTGAAGGTGATGAAGAAGTTCTCGCGATCCTCGCTCAGCTCCGCCACCGCCGAGACGACGCGGAAATCGGCGAAGCCCTCGGCGAGGTAGTAGCGGCGCAGCAGCTCGCGGTCGAAGGTCAGCCGGTCCGGATCGTAGACGTCGCTGTTCGACAGGAACCGGTACCAGCGGGATTCCTTGGTCTGGATCTCCTCGCGCAACGCGCTGTCCGAGAAGTAGCGGTTGCCGATGAAGCTGATCTTCTCGATGCCGGTCAGCGGCCCCTCGTCGATCTCGAAGACCAGATCGACGCGGTTGTCGCGCTGCTGGATCACCTTCGGGTCGACCGTCGCGGCGAAGCGCCCGCTGCGGCGATAGAGTTCGAGGATGCGGCGCACGTCGTTCTGCACGGCCGTGCGCGTGTAGACCAGACGCGGGCGCAGACGCACCTCAGATTTCAGCGTCTCGTCCTCGATCCGCTGGTTCCCCTCGAAGGCGATGCGATTGATGATCGGGTTCTCGACGACGGTGACGACCAGGGTCCGCCCCTCGAGCGCCATCTGGACGTCGGCGAAATACTCCGTCGCGAAGAGGTTCTTCAACGCGTTGTTGATGCGCGTCGGGTCGAGCGGATCGCCTTCCTGCAGGCCGATATAGCTGCGGATCGTCGCCGGCTCGATGCGCTGCGAGCCCTCGATCCGGATCTCCTCCAGCGTCGGCTGGCCGGGCTGGGCCTGCGGCACGTCGCCCTGGAGCTCGGGCGCGGGGCCTTCGCTCGGCGCGGGTTCGACGATGGTCGGGCTGGAGGATTGCGCCTGGGCGCCCTTCGGCCCGCCGACACCGGCGCCGACGAGAAGCGCCGCGCACAGCATGACGGCCCAAAAGCCGATGCCGCCGCGCGCATGCCGACGAGGCAAGCGAAAATCCGCCGCCAGGAGTGTCTGCCCCGCCGTCACCCTCAAGATAAGCTCCTGTTCAACGCGTATCCGTCCCGCGTCCCTCGCCGCCGCCTTCGGGCCGGCGCCGTAGGAAACCCGAGAAGGTCCTATACTTCAATCCCTTAAGGTTCCGTTTAGATCGGCAAGCTCAAGACATCGTTGATGGTGATGAATATCATGAGGGCCAAGAGCAAGGCCAGCCCTATTCTGAAGGCGTACTCCTGCGCCCGTTCGCCGACCGGGCGGCCGCGCACCGCTTCGATCGCGTAGAAGGCGAGATGCCCGCCATCCAGCATCGGCACCGGGAACAGGTTGAGCAGTCCCAGATTGATCGACAGCACGGCCATGAAGCTGATCAGCGAGAGCACGCCGAGCTGCGCCACGTCGTTCGAGAACTGCACGATCTTGACCGGCCCGCCCATATCGTCGACCGACCGTTGGCCGACGATGATCTCGCCGATCGCCGAGAAGGTGAGCGCGGTCAGCCGCGCCGTCTCGGAGATGCCGGCGCCCACGGCATCCAGCGGCCCCAGCTTCTCGAAGCGGGTGACGGGCCCGGTCACGCCCAGCAGATAACCGGTCTCGCCGACCGCGGCTTCCGGATCCTGCGGACGCGGCGCGGCGTTGAGGGTGAGCCGCTCGCCGTCGCGCTCGACGGTGAAGCTGAGGCGCTCGCCGCCGCTCGCCGCGACGGACTGCCGCAGCTGGTCGAAATTCTCGATCGGCTGGCCGTCGACCGCCAGGATCCGGTCGCCAGCCTGGAAACCGGCCTCCGCGGCGGCGGAGCCGTCCCGCACCGAGCCGATGCCCTGGGCCTGGAAGTCGGCCTGCACCGGCAGACCGTGCGCCATGTAGAGCCCGGCCAGCACCGCGATCGCGAACAGGAAGTTGGCGACAGGCCCCGCCGCGACGACCGCCGCGCGGCGGCCCAGCGACTTGTGGGCGAAGGAGACGGCGCGCTCCGCATCGCTCAGCGCGCGCTCGTTCCCGTCCTGGTCCTCCAGGATGTCGCTCTCGCCGAACATCTTCACATAGCCGCCGAGCGGGATCAGGCTCAGCTTCCAGCGGGTTCCCGCCTTGTCGGTGAAGCCCCAGATCTCGCGCCCGAATCCGATCGAGAAGGTCTCAACGCGCACGCCGGCCCAGCGGGCGACCAGATAGTGGCCGAGCTCGTGCACGAAGACGAGAAGGCAGAAAACGATGATCGCGTTGAAATACCCGATCGATCCGACAAACGCGTCCATGCTGATAGGTTCCTGTGCTTGGGTTCGGGAAGCGGCCCGTGCTCGCTGCAATATAGGCCCGCAAAAGGCCGGGTGCGACCCCCATCGCCCGATCGTGACTATCCGGCGGCGGAGGATTTCGCGAGCGCCGCCTCCGCCGTGCGGCGCGCCGCCTGGTCGAGGGCGATCACCGCCTCGATGCTGTCGGGGGCGGCCGCCTCGGTCTCCGCCAACGTCCGCTCCACGACGGTGACGATGTCGAGGAAGCCGATGCGACCGGCGAGGAAGGCGGCGACCGCCACCTCGTTGGCGGCGTTCATCACCGGCGGCGCCCAGGCGCCCTCCTCCAGCGCCTCGCGCGCGACGCGGAGCGCCGGGAAGCGCACCGGATCGGGCGGCGTGAAGTCGAGGCTGCCGACCGCGGCCAGGTCGAGCCGCGGGCTCGCCGTCGCCAGCCGCTCCGGCCAGGCAAGCGCATGCGCGATCGGAATGCGCATATCCGGCGCGCCGAGTTGCGCCAGGAAGGAGCCGTCGGCATAGGCCACCATCGAATGCACGATCGACTGCGGATGGACCAGCACCTCGATCCGCTCCGGCGCCATGTCGAAGAGATAGCGTGCCTCGATCACCTCCAGCCCCTTGTTCATCATGGTGGCGGAATCGACGGAGATCTTGGCGCCCATGTCCCAGTTCGGGTGGGCGACCGCCTGGGCCGGCGTGACACGGCGCATCTCCTCCAGGCTCGCCTCCCGGAAGGGGCCGCCGGAGGCGGTCAGGATCAGCCGCTCGATATGGTCTCGGTTCGCCTCCTCGAAGACCTGGAAGATCGCATTGTGCTCGGAATCGACCGGCAGCAGGGTCGCCCCGCTCGCCGCCACCCGGTCCATCATCAGGCGTCCGGCGCTGACCAGGCATTCCTTGTTGGCGAAGGCGACCAGGGCGCCGCGCTCCACGGCGGCGAGCGTCGGCGGCAGGCCGGCCGCGCCCACGATGCCGGCCATCACCCAGTCGGCCTCGCGCCGCGCGGCCTCGACCACCGCCTCGGGACCCGCCGCCAGCTCGCAGCCGTGCCCGTCGAGGGCCTCCTTCAGCGCGCTGTAGCGGTCCGCGTCGGCCACCGCCGCGAAGCGCGCGTCGAACCGCCGCACCAGATCGGCAAGCGCCTCGACATTGCCGTTGGCGGTCAGCGCCTCGACCTGGAATCGCTCCGGCGCGGCGGCGATCAGATCCATCGTGCTGCGGCCGACCGAGCCGGTGGCGCCCAACACGCTGACGCGCCTCGGCCCCTCCCCGTCCGTCGTCGGAATCCGATGGTCCTGCATCGCCCCGTCCCGCGCTCGCGATTCAGAAGGGTCCCGGCGGCAGATCGAGCCGCAGGCCGCCGCCGAAACCGACATGATAGATCCAAAGCGCCGGCGCCGCCGTCAGGAATCCGTCCAACCGGTCCAGCGCCCCGCCGTGTCCGGGGATCAGATGGCCGGAATCCTTGATCGCCGCCCGGCGCTTGCACCAGGATTCCAGGAGATCGCCGATCTGGGCCACGACGCTCAGGCCGGCTGCCACGATCAGCGGTTCCGCGGTGAGCCGGCCCGCCCACAGGGCGCAGATCACCGTCACCGCGACCGCCGCGGCAAGGCCGCCGAAGAAGCCCGCCCAGGTCTTCTTCGGGCTGATCCGGGGGGCGAGCTTCGGGCCGCCGATGCTCCGCCCCGCCGCATAGGCGCCGACATCGGTCGCCGCCACCAGCAGCACGAGCCAGGCCAGCAGATCGAGCCCGTATGGCGCGGCCCGCAGGGCGTGGGCGGAAAGCGCGGAGACCGTGATCACACCGGCGCCGAGCAGGAGGGCGATCAGCCGTTCGCGCCTGGCGAAGCCCTGCACCAGCCGATGCCATTCATAGAGCATCACGAGGACGGCGGCGAGCAGCAGCAGGTCCAGGACCCACCCGCCGGTCCAGATCAGCACGATGGCGGCCGGCACGATGACGGCCGCCGAAAGGGCCCGCGCCTGCAGTTCCCTCACCGGCTCACCGTCCGCTCGCGATCGATCCGAAGCGCCGATCGCGCCGCGCGAACTCGTCCACGGCGGCGGCCAGATCCTCCTTGCCGAAATCCGGCCAGTACCGATCGACGAAGACGAACTCGCTATAGGCCATCTGCCAGAGCAGGAAGTTGGAGATCCGCTTCTCGCCGCTGGTGCGGATCATCAGGTCGGGATCGTCGAGGCCGACCGTCGTCAGGTAGCTCGCGAACAGCTCGTCGTCGACCGCCTCCGGCCGCAACAGCCCGCGATGGACCGATTCCGCGATGTTGCGCGCCGCGCGCGCGATGTCCTGCCGGCCGCCGTAGTTGAGCGCCAGGACGAGGGTAAGACCGCTATTGTCCTCCGTCATGCGCTCCGCCTCGTCGATCAGCGAAACGATGTCGGCCGGCAGGTCCTCGCGCTCGCCGATCACGCGGAAGCGCACGCCGCGGGAATGCATCTCGGCCAGCTCGGACTTGAGGTAGCGGCGCAGCAGCCCCATCAGGGTTTCGACCTCCTCCGCCGGGCGGCGCCAATTCTCGGAGGAAAAGCTGAATAGCGTCAGCGTCTCGATGCCGAGCTCGCCGGCGGCCTCGATGGTGCGGCGGACGGCTTCCACGCCCTTGCGGTGCCCGGCGACGCGCGGCAGGCCGCGCTCGCGGGCCCAACGGCCGTTGCCGTCCATGATGATCGCGACATGACGGGGTCGGGAGCGGCTGTCCGCGCCGTCTCCGGCTCTCGCACTTCCGGACATGAGTCCCCCAACTGGATGGCTGGGTCGAACGACGGATGCGGTCGTTCAGACCTGCATGATCTCTTCTTCCTTCTCGGCGAGAATCTCGTCGATCTCCGCGGTCGCCTTGTCGGTGATCTTCTGGATCTCGTCCGAATGGCGGCGCGCCTCGTCCTGGCCGATGTCGCCGTCCTTCTCCTGCTTCTTAATGCTGTCCATGCCGTCGCGGCGGACATTGCGGATCGCGACCCGGGCCTGCTCGGCATATTTGTGCGCGACCTTGATCAGGTCCTTGCGCCGCTCCTCGTTGAGCTCCGGGATCGGAATGCGGATGATGTTGCCTTCCGTCATCGGGTTCAGGCCCAGGTCCGAATCGCGGATCGCCTTCTCGGTCGGCTTGATGTTGTTGATGTCCCAGACCGTGACGGCGAGCATGCGCGGCTCCGGCACGCTGACGGCCGCGACCTGGTTGAGCGGCATCTCCGTGCCGTAGGCCTGGACCTTCACCGGATCCAGCAACGAGGGCGAGGCGCGGCCGGTCCGCAAACCCGCCAGTTCCTTTCGGAAGGCTTCGATGGCGCCGTGCATGCGCCGTTCAAGATCTTTCGTCTCGCTCGCCATCCTGGAGTTCCTATCCTTCCAACCGCCTTCTTCGTGTCGCTGGGCGTTGTGTCGCTAGGCATTCCGGCCGCCTGTCCGGGATGGGAATCACCCCGCAAACGACCGACGCGGCGTTATATCACAAACGCCGCGTCGGCAAAGCCCGGCTTGGACCGGCGAACGAGTTGCACTCGGACGAAGGATCAGCCCTTCATCGCGGCCGCGACCTCGGCCGCGAAATCGTCCTCCTGCTTCTCGATCCCCTCGCCCAGGCGATAGCAGACATAGCCCGTGAGCGTGATCGGCGCGCCGGCTTCCTTGGCGGCGTCCTCGATCACCTTGGAGACCTTGCTCTCGCCGTCGATCATGTAGATCTGCTCGGTGAGGACGACCTCCTCGTAGAACTTGCGCAGGCGACCCTCGACCATCTTCTCGATGATGTTGTCCGGCTTGCCGGACGCCTTGGCCTGCTCGGTCAGCACCGCGCGCTCGCGCTCGAGCGCGGCCGGGTCGACCTCGTCGATCTTCAAGAACTCGGGCTTGGCCGCCGCGATATGCATCGCGAGATTGCGCCCGAGGCTCTCCAGCGCCGCCTTGTCGCCGGTCGATTCCAGCGCGACCAGCACGCCGATCTTGCCGAGGCCCGGCTTCATCTGGTTGTGCACATAGGCCGAAACCACGCCGTCGGAGACGCTGAGCGCGGCCGTGCGGCGGAAGGCCATGTTCTCGCCGATCGTCGCGATCTTGTTGGTGAGTTCCTCCTGCACCGTGTGCGCGGTACCCGGATATTCGGCCCCGAGGACCGCGTCGGACTCGCCGCCCTTCTCCAGCGCGATCTGGGCGACCGTCGTGACGTAGTCCTGGAAGGTCTCGTTGCGCGAGACGAAGTCGGTCTCGGCATTGATCTCGACGATCGCGCCCTTGGCGCCCTCGGTCACCACGCCGACCAGGCCCTCGGCCGCCGTGCGGCCCGACTTCTTGGCCGCCTGCGACAGGCCCTTCTTGCGCAGCCAGTCGACCGCGGCCTCGACATCGCCGTCGGTCTCGGTCAGCGCCTTCTTGCAGTCCATCATCCCGGCGCCGGTCTTCTCGCGAAGCTGCTTGACCAGGGAAGCGGTGATCTCGGCCATCGGATTGTTCTCCATCGCTTGCTCGACGGGCCGGCCGCGCGCACGTGACGACGGCGCGGGCGGCCCGGATACAGTCTCAATTCCACGCGAACGCTATCGCGGGCGAAGAAGACGCCGCCGCGACGGCGGTCGCCCCTTCCCGCCCGCGGACGGCAGGCCGGCGCCTCAGGAGTCCGCCGGCGCGTCGTCGGCCTTCTTGGCTTCCGCCTTCTTGGCCTCGGTCTTCTTGGCTTCCGCCTTCTTCGCCTCGGTCTTCTTGGCTTCCGCCTTCTTGGCCTCGGCCTTCTTCGCCTCGGTCTTCTCCACCTCGGCCTTCTTGGCTTCCGCCTTCTTGGCCTCGGCCTCCTTGGCGGCGGGCTCCTTTGCGGCGGGCTCTTCCACCGCGGCGGCCTCGGCCTTCTCGGCCGCGGCAGGCGTCGCGGCTTCGGCCGGCGCATCCACGCCGATCTCGGCGGCGGCCGCGATCTCGGCCGACGCGTCGCCCTCGGCGAGCGCCACTTCCGGCGCCGGCTCGACCTCGGCGCCGACATCGACGCCGGCGGCGCCCATCGACTGCTGCAGACCTTCCAGCACCGCGCCCGCGACCAGATCGCAGTACATGTTGACCGCGCGCATGGCGTCGTCATTGCCCGGGATCGGGTAGTCGATGCCGTCCGGATCGCTGTTGGAATCGATCACCGCGCAGACCGGAATGCCCAGCTTGTTGGCTTCCTTGACCGCGATCGACTCCTTGTTGGTGTCGATGATGAACAGGATGTCGGGCGTGTTGCCCATTTCCTTGATGCCGCCCAGCGCGGTCTCGAGCTTGTCGCGCTCACGCTCGAGGACCAGGGTCTCCTTCTTGGTGAGGCCCGTTTCCTCCTTCGCCAGCAGCTCTTCCAGCTCCTTCAGGCGCTTGATCGAGTGCGAGATGGTGCGCCAGTTGGTCAGCATGCCGCCGAGCCAACGGTGGTTGATGAAATACTGGCCGCACTTGGTCGCGTTCTCGCGTACGATCGGCTGGGCCTGGCGCTTGGTGCCGACGAACAGCACGCGCCCGCCCGCGGCCGCGATGTCGCGCACCGCTTCGAGCGAGCGGTTCAGCATCGGAACCGTCTGCTCCAGGTCGATGATGTGGATGCCGTTGCGCTCGCCGAAGATGAAGGGCTTCATCTTCGGGTTCCAGCGACGGGTGGTGTGACCGAAATGGACGCCCGCTTCCAGGAGCTGACGCATGGTAAAGGTCGGCATGGCCATCGAAATGGCTCCTTTCTTCTCCGGTTAGACCTCCACGGGGGGCGTTGAGTGACCGGGCAGTCCCGGCACCGGAAGGAGCACGCGACATATGGCGACGCGGCCCCGCACCATCCCGTGTGCGTGATGGCGCGGGGTATAACGCCCGTTCCCGGGCTTGGCAAGAGGGACGGCGAGCGAAGCCGGCCGGCTACAGATCCTGCACGTCGACGATGCCGGGGATCGACTTCACCGCCTGCCGGAAGGCGGCGTTGATCTGGTAGGTCTTGGGCAGGGTCAGGCCGATCTCGCCCTCGTCGCGCTCGACCAGATGGATCTCGACGCGCCCGCGGCCGGGCTTGCCGTGGCCCTCGAAGACTCGGGACAGCGGCTTCAGCGGCGCCTCGTCGCGCAGCGTGATGACCATGCCGTCGGCGGCCTGGGCCGCCTCCTCCTCCAGCGGCCGGCAGGAGGTGGCGGTCAGGCGGATTTCGGCGTCCTGCCCCTCGCCGCGCTTCTGCACGTCGACCGTCATCAAGAGCGGCTCGCCGCTCTCCAGCAACTCGCGCGCGCCGGTCAGTACCTCCTGGAACAGCGTCACCTCGTATTGGCCGGACGCGTCCGACATCTGCACGAAGGCCATCTTCGAGCCGCGCGAGGTGGTCATCAGCCGCTTGCCGCCGACGATGCCGGCGAGCTTCACGCCCTTGGACGTACGCACATGCCCTGCCGCGACGTCCGCGTACGGCACGATGCCGAGGCGGCGGCAGGCGTTCGCGTACGCTTCCAGCGGGTGGGCGGAGAGGTAGAAGCCGATCGCCTCGAACTCGTAGTGCAACCGTTCCGTCGGCGGCCAGTCGGGCAGGTCGGCGAGCTGCGGGCGGTTCGCCGTATCCGGCGCGTCGCCGAACAGGCTCACCTGATCGGAATTCCGGTCGGCCTGGGTCGCCTGGCCGTGGCGCACCACCTGCTCCAGCCCGTCATAGAGGCGGCGGCGGTTGCCCTCCATGCCGTCGAAGGCGCCCGCCTTCACCAAATTCTCCATCAGCCGCTTGTTCAGCGTGCGGCCATCCACCCGCTCGGCGAAGTCGAACGGATCCTTGTAGGAGCCGTTCTCGCGCCGCTCGTCGACCACCGCCTGCATCGCCCCGGAGCCGACATTCTTCAAGGCGGCGAGCGCGTAGCGCACCTTGCGCGGGCTCTCCGCCCCCTCCTTCTCGACCGAGAAGATGACGTCGGACCTGTTGACGTCGGGCGGCAGCAGCTCGACCTCCAGCCGGTCGAGCTCGGTGCGGAAGACGTTCAGCTTGTCGGTGTTGTGCATGTCGAGGGTCATGGAGGCGGCCATGAACTCGACCGGGTAGTTCGCCTTCAGCCAGGCCGTGTGATAGGCGACCAGCGCGTAGGCGGCCGCGTGGCTCTTGTTGAAGCCGTAGCCGGCGAAGGCGTTGATCGTATCGAATATCTCGTTCGCCTTGGCGGCGTCGACGCCGGAATGCTCTTTAGCGCCGTCGACGAAGATTGCCCGTTGCTTGTCCATCTCCGCCTGGATCTTCTTGCCCATGGCCCGGCGCAAGAGGTCGGCCCCACCCAGCGTGAAGCCCGCAAGCTCCTGCGCCATCTGCATCACCTGCTCCTGGTAGATCGGGATGCCGAAGGTCTCCTCCAGGCAGGTCTTGAGCTTGGGATGCGGGTATTCCGCCTTCTCCTCGCCATGCTTGCGGCGGATGTAGGTCGGAATATTCTCCATCGGGCCCGGGCGATAGAGGGCGACGACGGCGATCAAATCCTCGAACCGGTCGGGCTTCAGGTTCTTCAAGACGTCGCGCATGCCGGACGATTCCAGCTGGAACACGCCCACCGTCTGGCCCTTGCACAGCATCTCGAAGGTGCGCGGGTCGTGGAACGGGATCTGCGCGATGTCGAGCGGCTCCGTCCGATCCTCGCGCTTGTCGATCAGCTCCTTCGCGCGCGCGATGACCGTCAGCGTCTTCAGGCCCAGGAAGTCGAACTTAACCAGCCCCGCCTGCTCGACATATTTCATATTGAACTGGGTGACCGGCATGTCGGAGCGCGGATCGCGGTAGAGCGCCACCAGCTCGTCGAGCGGCCGGTCGCCGATCACCACGCCCGCCGCATGGGTCGAGGCGTGTCGGTAGAGCCCCTCGAGCTTGCGCGCGATGCCGACCAGGCGCTCCACCGCCGGCTCGTTCTCGATCTCGGCCTGCAAGAGCGGTTCCCCCTCGATCGCCTGGTCGAGGGTGACGGGGTTGGCCGGGTTGTTCGGCACCATCTTGCAGATGCGGTCGACCTGGCCGTAGGGCATCTGCAGCACGCGGCCGACGTCGCGCAGCACGGCGCGCGCCTGAAGTTTCCCGAAGGTGATGATCTGGGCCACCTTGTCGCGGCCGTATTCGTTCTGGACGTAGCGGATCACCTCGTCGCGCCGGTCCTGGCAGAAATCGATGTCGAAATCCGGCATGCTGACGCGTTCGGGGTTGAGGAACCGCTCGAACAGCAGCCCGAAGCGCAAGGGGTCGAGATCGGTGATGGTGAGCGCCCAGGCGACGACGGAGCCGGCGCCCGACCCGCGCCCCGGCCCGACCGGGATGTCGCGCGCCTTCGCCCATTGGATGAAGTCCGCGACGATCAGGAAGTAGCCGGGAAAGCCCATCTGCTCGATCACCGAAAGCTCGTAGGCGAGCCGCTCGCGATAGGGTTTCGCCGCCGCCTCCTTGGCGGCCGCATCCATCGCTTCGGTCCAGACCTGGGTCTCGAGCCGATGCTCCAGCCCCTCGCGCGAGAGATCGACGAGCGCCTCCGTCTCCGTGCGCCCGTCGAGCTTGGTATAGGCCGGCAGCAGGGGGGCGATCTTCTCCGGCATCACCGCGCAGCGCTTGGCGATCACCAGGGTGTTGTCCACCGCCTCCGGCAGGTCGGCGAACAGCGCGCGCATCTCTTCGGCCGACTTGAAATAGTGCTCCGGCGTCAGGCGCCGGCGGTTCTGCTCGCCGACATAGGCGCCCTCCGCGATGCAGATCAACGCGTCATGCGCCTCATGCATCTCGCGCGTCGGAAAGAAGCAGTCGTTGGTCGCGACCAACGGGATATCGTGCCGATAGGCGAGGTCGATGAAGGCCTCCTCGGTCTTCTCTTCCTCGACCAGCCCGTGGCGCATGATCTCGATATAGAGCCTGTCCTCGAAGATCGCCTTAAGGCGGGTCAGCAATTCCTCCACCGCCTGATCCTGCGCCTCCAGGAGAAGCCGGCCGATCGGCCCCTTCGGCCCGCCGGTAAGCGCGATCAGCCCTTCGTTGAGCTCCTCCAGATCCTCGAGCGAGACCTGCGCATCCTCCCCCGCCGGCGTCTCCATATAGGCGCGGGACAGGAGTTTCATGAGCGAGCGATAGCCCGCCTCGTCCTTCGCCAGCACGACGATCGGATCCGGCGCGGGCGCGATGCCGTTCTTGCCGGGCGCGCGATCCTCCCGCTTGAGCGCGATCTGGGCCCCGACGATCGGCTGCACACCGGCGTCGGAGGCGGCCATCGCGAATTCCAAGGCGCCGAAGACGTTGGAGGTGTCGGTGACCGCAACCGCCGGCATGCGCTCGGCCGCAGCGCGCTTCACCAGATCCTTCACCCGGATCGCGCCTTCCGCCAGGGAATAGGCGGAATGGACCCGCAGATGGACGAAATCGGCGTGGGTTTCGGGACCGTCTGACATGGCCTCATGATAAGCGAGTCGACCGCGCCGTCATCTCCTGCGCCTGGGGATAAGTGCGGTTTCCTGGGGATAGGTCGTGCCCGGATCCAAAGATCCCCGGGTCAGGCCCGGGGATGACGAGGCCCTCCGACCAAAGCCCGTCATGGCCGGGCTGGACCCGGCCATCCCAGCGAACCGCCCCCTACCCCTTGAACGGCGTGACGTGCCCGTCCTCGAAGGTCAGCACCCGGTCCATGCGCTGGGCGAGCGTGAGATTGTGGGTGGCGATGAGGGCCGCCATGCCTTCCTCGCGCACCAGGCCCACCAGCAGGTCGAAGACCGTCTCGCTGGTGGTGGGGTCGAGGTTGCCCGTCGGCTCGTCCGCCAGCAGCAGCGCCGGGCGGTTGACGACGGCGCGCGCGATGGCGACGCGCTGCTGCTCGCCGCCGGACAGCCGCGCCGGGCGGTGGCTCGCCCGCGGGCCGAGGCCGACGCGTTCAAGCAGGCTCGCAGCCTCCTTGCGTGCGGCGCGCTTGGAGGCGCCGGCGATCATCTGCGGCAGCACGACATTCTCCAGCGCCGAGAATTCCGGCAGCAGGTGATGGAACTGGTAGACGAAGCCGATCTGGCTGCGCCGCAAGAGCGTGCGTTGCCGGTCGGTCAGCGCATTGCAGCCCCGACCCTTCAGCGCGACGTCGCCGCCGTCCGGCCGCTCCAGCAGCCCGGCGACGTGCAACAGCGTCGACTTGCCGGCGCCGGACGGCGCGACGAGGCCGACCAGTTCCCCCCGCCCGACGGAGAGCGAGGCGCCGTTCAGCACGGTCAGGCCGCCAGCCGCGGTCTTGTAGGTGCGCGCGACCGCCTGCAGCTCGAGAACGGTCGGATGGTCGCCGCCCCTCTTGTCGCGCGTCGCCTCACTCATAGCGCAGCACCTCGACCGGATCGAGCCGCGCGGCCCGCCAGGCGGGATAGATCGAGGCGAGCAGGCTCAAGGTCAGCGCCATGACGACGACCGAGACCACCTCACCCGTTTCCACCCGCGCCGGCAGCTTGGAGAGGAAGTAGATCTCCGCGGCGAAGAGCTCGGCGCCGGACAGCCCTTCGATCCATTGCCGGATGGTCTCGATATTGAGGGCGAAGGCGATGCCGAGCGCCGCCCCCAAGGCCGTGCCGATCACGCCGACCGAGGATCCGGTGATGAAGAAGATGCGCAGGATCGTCGCGCGGCTCGCCCCCATGGTGCGCAGGATGGCGATACCGCGCCCCTTGTCCTTCACCAGCATGATCTGGCTGGAGATCACGTTGAAGGCGGCCACCAGGATGATCAGCGTCAGGATCAGGAACATGACGTTGCGTTCGACCTGAAGCGCGTTGAAGAAGCTGGCATTGACCCGCTGCCAGCCAAGCACGCGATAGTCCTGCCCCAGCATGCGTTGGATCTCGAAGGCGCGGGAATCGGCGGCCTCCGCATCGTCGATCATCACCTCGATCTGGGTGGCGGCGCCGTCGCTGTTGAAATAGCGCTGGGCGATCGGAAAGGGCATATAGACGTAGGAATTGTCGTATTCGTACATGCCGACGGAGAAGATCGCCTTCACGTCGAAGGCCTTGACCCGCGGGATCGTGCCGAAGGCGGTGACGGAGCCCTTGGGGGCGATCAGCGTCACCTTGTCGCCGACGCCGAGCCCCAGCCGGTTCGCCATCCGCACCCCGATGATGACGCCGAGCCCGTCATCGAAGCCGTCGAGATTTCCCTGGATCAGCGCCTCGCGCAATATGTCGCGCGCGGCGAAATCCTCGCCCTTGATGCCCCGCACCAGCGCCCCGCCCGCAGCGTTGTTGCGGCCCGAGGCGGAGGCCATCACCTGCCCTTCGACCAGCGGCGTCACCTGCTCGACCCCGGGCTGCTCGCGCAACCTCTTGGCCACGTCGTCATACTGCTCCAGCGAGCGATCGTAGGCCGAGATCGTGATATGGCCGTTCAGGCCGATCACGCGGTCCAGCAGATCGTGGCGGAAACCGTTCATCACCGCCATCACGATGATCAGGGTCGCCACCCCCAGCATGATGCCGAGCAGCGAGAACCAGGCGACGACGGAGATGAAGCCCTCCTGCCGCTTGGCGCGCAGATAGCGGAAGGCGACGAAGCGCTCAAAGGGGCCGAACATGCGGGTGGTCGCTCCCATCAGACAAGCGGCGGGCGGCGGGTCAGCGCGGGCGGACTGTAGGCAAGCGGACGGGCCTCCGCAAGCGGCGGCGCGGCGCCCTACATCGCTAGCGCAAGCGTTCCCGGCAGGCGGCGACGATCGCGGCCTGCTGCGGATCGGTGAGCGGCTCGCCGTCGAGCGTCATGCGCCCCGTCCCCTTATCATAGGTGACGCGGCCGAAATTCACCGTCGCCTCGTCGAAGGTCTCCGCCAGCGCCGGGTTGCCCGCGAACAGCAACGGGTTCAGGTTCAGGTCGAACGCGATCTCGGTTTCCAGCAGTTTCTGGCCGAGGGTGTTGCTGCCTTGCAGATCCGCCGGCGCCACCTCCTTCCCGCGCACGTCGACGCCCGGTTGGTAGGCGACATCGGGCGCCGGCTCGTGCAGGACCAGCCGGCGGCAGTCCGCCTCCGTCACCCGAACCTGCACGGCATCCGGGCGCACGCGGGGCTTCGGCGGCGCCTGCTGGGTGACGCCGCCCTCGTTGGTGAAGGGATTGGCGTCGTCGGCCCGTACCAGATGGGGGCCGAGCAGCAGCGCGGCGGTCAGGATTATTGCGAGCGAGCGATGCATGAGCGCCAGTCTAGCAAAGCGCACGCCACGGCGCGCGTCTCATGCGGCGGTGGCGAATTTCCAGGCACCGGCGCGGAAGCGAGCGATCTGGTCCGTCGTGCGCAGCACATGGACCGCCTTGCCCTGGTCGCGGGCACGCTCGACCATCAGCGCCATCGCCTCGCGATGGTTCCGGTGGATGTCGAAGATCATGCGGTAGAAGGGCAGAATGGCGCGGATCAGCGAGCAGCCCGGCGGCAGATCGGCCTGGCCGCCGACCAGGTCCTTCGCGATCCGCTTGGTCGCCCACCAGAGATGGGTCGCGAGCGGCAGGTCGATCCAGAGCACCGTGTCGGCGTAGTCGAAGCGCCGCTCGACGGCCGCCCAGGGGCCGATGCCGTCGATCACCCAACCGGGCTCCTTCAGCCAGGCATCGTGATGGGCGTCGAAATCCTCGTTGAAGTGCCAACCGGGCAGCCACTGGATCATGTCGACGCCGTGATAGGGGACGCCCAGATCGGCGGCGACCCGCTTCGAGAGCGTCGTCTTGCCGCCGCCCGCATTCCCGATGATGGCAACGCGCCGCATTGCACTCCTTCCGGGCCGCCCGAACAGAGCCGCCCACGCCTTCGAAAAGGCTCCGTCCGCGGCCCCGGGCCCTGTCTTCTAGCAGGCGCGGGCGGTCGGCGGCAACCGACCACCCGACTTTCCCGGACTGAAAGGATAAGGAGATTCGCGCGGAAGGCGAGCCAGGATCAGCCCGGCAGCTTGCCCTGCACGCCCTCGACGTACCAGTCCATGCCGAGCAGCTGCTCGTCCGACAGATGCTCGCCTTCCGCGACGCGCAGCGTGCCCGACTGGTCGTAGACCGGCCCGTCGAACGGATGGCGCTCGCCGGCCTTGATCGCGGCCTCCGCCTCGCGTGCGTCTTTCACGGCCGCTTCCGGCAGGTTCTCGTTGTAGGGCGCCATCGCGACCATGCCGCTGGCGAGCCCGCCCCAGATGTCGGTCGAACGCCACTCGCCGTTCAGCGCGAGGCCGACGCGATCGATATAGTAGGGCGCCCAATCGTCGATCACGGCGGTCATGTGCGCCGTCGGCCCGAAACGCTCCATATTCGAGGCCTGGCCGACGCATTTCACGCCGCGCTCCTCGGCGACCTGCACCGGGGCCGGCGAATCCGTGTGCTGCAGCAGCACGTCCGCGCCCTGGTCGACCAGGGCCTTGGCCGCGTCGGCTTCCTTGCCCGGATCATACCAGCTGTTGACCCAGACGACCTTCACCTGAAGGTCCGGATTGATCCGGCGGGCGGCGACCGTGAAGGCGCCGATGCCGCGCACCACCTCGGGGATCGGGAAGGAGGCGATATAGCCGATCGTGTTGGTCTTGGTGACGTGCGCGGCGAGGATGCCGCTGATCGTGCGCCCCTCGTAGAACCGCGCGGCGTAAGTCGCTAGGTTGTCGGCGCGCTTGTAGCCGGTGGCATGCTCGAAGCGCACGTCCGGATGGCGCTTCGCCACCTTCAGCGTCGGGTTCATGAAGCCGAAGGAGGTGGTGAAGATCAGCCCGTGGCCCGTCACGGCGAGCTGGTTGATCACCCGCTCCGCGTCCGCCCCCTCGGAGACGTTCTCGACATAGCTGGTCTTCACCTTGTCACCGTAGGTCTCCTCGACCGCGAGGCGCCCCTGGTCGTGCTGATAGGTCCAGCCATGGTCGCCGATCGGGCCGACATAGATGAAACCGACCTTCAAGGGATCGGCGGCGCGGGCCTGGCCCGCGGCGGCGAAGGCGGCGGGCGCGGCGGCGGCGGCGAGTGCGGATTGGGTGAAACGACGGCGATTGATGCGCATTGACGATGCTCCTGCAGTCTTGATCGGGCCGCGTCGTGGCCCTGGGGTCGGTCCGATGCCGTTTCCATCCCCGGCGGACGCTTATCGTTGTCGAATGGCTCTATTCGAGGCGGAAGCGAGCATAATGCGTCACCCGCCCGGATGGAACACCTTGCCGATGGAGGCCGGCGCGTTGAGGCGGATGCGCGTCGCGTCCCGGCTGATCAGCACCAGCACCAGCACCGTCGCCAGATAGGGCAGCATCGACATGAACTGGCTCGGGATCTCGACGCCGGCGGACTGCGCGTGCAACTGCGCGATGGTCACGCCGCCGAAGAGGTAGGCGCCCAGCAGCACCCGGCCCGGCCGCCAGGTCGCGAAGACGACCAGCGCCAGCGCGATCCAGCCGCGCCCGGCGGTCATGTTCTCCGCCCACAAGGGCGTGTAGGCGAGCGAGAGGTAGGCGCCGCCCACCCCCGACATGGCGCCGCCGAACAGCACCGCCAGCCAGCGCACCGTCAGCACCGAATGGCCGAGCCGATGGGCGGCGGCCGGATTCTCGCCGACCGCCTTCAGGATAAGACCCCCGCGGGTGCGGGTCAGGAACCAGAGGACGGCGCCGACGGACGCGAGCGAGAGATAGACCAGCGCGTCCTGGCCGAACAGCAGCGGGCCGATCACCGGCAGGGTGCTCAGCCCCGGGATGTCGAGCTGCGGCAGCCGGTCGAGCGGCATGCCGACGAAGCCCTGGCCGATCAGCGCGCTCAGCCCCGTGCCGAAGAGCGTCAGCGCAAGGCCCGTCGCCACCTGGTTGGCCAGCAGGTTGAGGGTCAGCCCCGCGAAGAGCCCCGCCATCGCGGCCCCGGCAAGCGCCGCCGCCGGCACGCCGAGGAAGGCGGTGCCCGTCGTCGCCGTCACCGCGAAGCCGGTCACGGCGCCCACCAGCATCGTGCCCTCGACGCCGAGATTGAGGACGCCCGCCTTCTCGGTGATCAACTCGCCCAACCCGGCAAACAGCAGCGGCGTCGCGGCGGCCACGATCGACATCAGGATGAGGGAGAGCGTCTCCATCTGGTCCGTCCCCTACCCGATCGCCGCCGGCGCGGCCCGGCGCAGTCGGTAGTGCACCAGGAAATCGCTCGCCAGCAGGAAGAACAGCAGCATGCCCTGGAAGACCCCGGTGACGGCGAGCGGCAGGCCGAGTTCGATCTGCGCCTGCTCGCCGCCGAGATAGCTGAGCGCCATCAGCAGCGCCGCCAGCAGCACGCCCACCGGATGAAGCCGCCCCAGGAAGGCGACGATGATCGCGGTGAAGCCGTAACCGGGCGAGATGCTGGGCTGCAGCTGGCCGATCGGGCCCGAGACCTCGATCGCGCCGGCGAGCCCGGCCAAGCCCCCCGACAGCAGCAGCGTGAACCAGATCGTGCGCGCCTGGCTGAAACCGGCATAGCCGGCCGCGATCGGCGTCAGCCCGACCACCTTGATCTGGAAACCGATGAAGGTACGCGCGACGATGACCCAGCCGGCCGCGACCGCCAGCAGCGCGAGCGGCGCGCCCAGATGCATGCGCGTCCCTTCGAGGATCACCGGCAACAGCGCCTCGTCGTTGAAGAGCCGCGATTCCGGAAAGTTGAACCCGTCCGGATCCTTCCAGGGGCCGGTCACGAGATAGCTGAGGAACAGCGTCGCGACATAGGTCAGCATCAGACTGGTCAGGATCTCGTTGGCGTTGAAGCGCGTGCGCAGCCAGGCCGGCACCGCGCCCCAGGCGAGCCCGCCGGCCGCGCCGGCCAGCATCATCAGCGGCAGCAGCCACGGCCCCTCGTCGCCATAGAAGGCGAGTGCCAGCCCGCCTCCCGCGAGCGCCCCCATGGTCAGCTGCCCCTCCGCCCCGATGTTCCAGACATTGCCGCGGAATCCGAGCGCCAGCCCGATCCCGATCATGGCGAGCGGGGTGGCCTTCACCGCCAATTCCCCGACGCCGTAGAGCGTCGTCAGCGGCGTCACGAAGTAGGCGGTGAGCGCGGCCAGCGGATCGAATCCCAATGCCGCGAACAGCACCGCGCCGGCCAGAACCGTCAGCAGCACGGCGAGCGGCGGGGTCGCGAGCAGCATCGCCCGCGAGGGCGACGGGCGGCGTTCGAGACGCACACCGAGGCCGGCGAAGGCGCTACTGGCCATGGCGGGTATCCCCGGTCTCGGCCGGCTGGCCACCGCCCTTGGCGATGGCGGCGTCGAACAGCCCGCCCATCATCAGCCCGACATCCTCCGCCGTCACCTCATGCGCCGGGCGGCTTTCCGAGAGTCGGCCGGCGCAGATCACGGCCACCCGATCCGCCAGCGTGAAGAGTTCGTCCAGATCCTGGCTCACCACGATCACGCCCGCGCCGGTGGCGGCGAGCTCGATCAATGCCTTGTGGATCGCAGCGGCCGCGCCCGCGTCGACGCCCCAGGTCGGGTGCGCTGCGATCAGCAGGCGCGGCTGCTGCAGGATCTCGCGCCCGATGATGAACTTCTGCAGATTGCCGCCGGAAAGGCTGCGCGCGGCCGCATCCGCGCCGGACGCGGCAACGGCGAAGCGGTCGACCACATGCTCCGCCTTCTCACGGCTCTTCGCGAAGGAGACGAGGCCGCGACGCACCAGCGACCAGCGCCGCCAGCCCGAGAGCAGCGCGTTGTCGGAAAGCGAGAGGTCGGCGACCGCGCCGTGGCCCAGCCGATCCTCCGGCACGAAGTTGATGCCGCGGTCGCGCCGGGCGCGCGCGCCCTCTAGGCCGATCGGCTCGCCCTCGAACAGGATCGCGTCGGCCCTGGGCGCCGGCATCTCGCCGCTGAGCGCGGCGAGCAGCGTGTTCTGCCCGTTCCCCGCGACCCCGGCGATCCCGAGGATCTCCCCCTTGCGCACCAAAAGGCGCACATCGTGCAGCGGCGTCCCCAGCGGGTTGGCCGCCGCCAACGAGAGCCCCTCGACATGCAGCAGTTCCTCGCCATGCTCCGCCTCGCGCGCGTCGCGGCGGCTCGGGCTCACTTCCGCGCCGATCATCAGGCGGGCGAGAGACTGCGCCGTCTCGTGGCGCGGATCGCAGGTCGCGACCACGCGCCCGCCACGCAGGATGGTGGCCGCGCCGCACAGCCGGCGAATTTCGTCCAGCTTGTGGCTGATATAGAGGATCGTCCGCCCCTCGCCGGCGAGGCGACGCAGCGTCTCGAACAGCTGGTCGGCCTCCTGCGGCGTCAGCACCGAGGTCGGCTCATCCATGATGATGAGCGCCGGGTCCTGCAGCAGGCAGCGCACGATCTCGACCCGCTGCCGTTCGCCGACCGACAGGTCGAAGACGCGCGACGCGGGGTCGAGCGTCAGGCCGTAGCGCTTCGAGACCTCCGCGATGCGGGCGGCGAGCGCGGCCATGTCGTCCGCCCCGGTCTCGAGGCCGAGGGCCACGTTCTCCGTCACCGTCAGGGTCTCGAACAGCGAGAAATGCTGGAAGACCATGCCGATACCCAGCGCGCGAGCCGCCGACGGCCCGTCGACCGTGACCGGTTCGCCGTTCCAGTGCATCGCGCCCGCGTCCGCCTTGACGACACCATAGACGATCTGGACCAGCGTCGATTTGCCGGCGCCATTCTCGCCGAGGAGCGCATGGATCTCGCCGGGCTGGAGCGCCAGATCGACGGAATCGTTCGCCAACACGCCCGGATAGCGCTTCACGATGCCGCGCAGTTCCAGGCGCGGCCGGCCATCGGTCGGTGCCGTGCTCACCACCGCGCCGGTGCCGTCGATGTCATGGAGAAGAAGCGCCCCGTCATGGCCTTCGGTCATACATGAGGGCGCCGGGGATTTCCAAGAAAACTCGCAGCCCTGGCGGGAGGGCGCTGCCCCCTATTGCGCGATGCGCAGATTGCTGAGCTCGGAGCCGATCTGCTTGAAGATGCCGGAAAGCTCGTCGTTGCTGGGGCTGTTGTAGTAGTGGTCCGCGTCGGTGGCGCAGGCGCGATAGAGGTCGCGCGTGCCCGAATCGGAGAGCTGGAAGGTGATCGTGAAGATGATGACCCCTTCCGCCTTCATCGCCGCGCAGGTATCCGCCAGCCGCTGGTCGACCTCGTCCTGCGCGTCGCCGCCGTCGGTGGTGCCCAACACGCCCCAGCCGAGCCGACCGTAGCCGCCATAGTCCGAGCCGTCCGGCCCCGAGGAACCGTGATCGTAGAACTGGTTCACGCCGTCGGTCAGCATCACCACGACCTTGTCCATCAGCGGCTCGTCATAGTCGAAGGGCATGTCGGCCGGCGTGCCGACGCCCCAGAGGCCGCGCCAGCGCGGCGAGATGGTCCGCCAGCCCCAGACCAGGCCGAGATTGCCCATGGTGCCGCCGCGGTGCCAGGGCTGCATCTCGTCGATCGCCGCTTCGACGATGTCGCGATCGTCGGTGAGCGCGGTGATCGCCGAGGCGCAGCCGAGATTGGGGCCCGTGCCGTTGTTCTGGGCCAGGTTCGTCTCGTCGATCGGCGGCCAGTCATTGTCCGTGTCGGAGGGGTAGAAGAAGGGCGGCCAGCCGCCGTCCGAGGGTGGCGCGTCGCTGGTGTCGAGCGGGGCGGGGCGCGCCTCGACGCAGCCCTTCCAGGTCGTCCCGGAATAGGCCGAAGGGTCATAGCCGGTGAGCCATCCGGAGTTGTCGTCCCCCACATTGACGGCCACGGCGTAGGGCACGACCGAAACCCAAAGCCCGTCGACCACCTGGCGCGAGCCGTAGAGGACATCGACCAGTTCCTGCGCCGCCTCCTTCATGGTGCCGATCTTGTCGCCCGAGCGCATCGAACCGGTATTGTCCATCACCAGCGCCAGTTCCATGCCGCGCGTGCTGCGCTGGACGACGGTCGCGGCCGAGACGTTGAGGCTGTCCTGCCCTAGAATCTGCATGAAAGTGGTCGGGATCTGCGCGTCCGCCGCGACGCGGATCGTCTCCTGGTCGGCGTCGATCTGGATCACCGGCGTCGCGACGTTGGCGGAGAGGAACCCGTTCGGCAGGTTGGCCTCGAAATAGGCGGTGACGGTCTCCTCCACCGTGTCAGGATCGAGGTCCTTGCCGCCGGCCAGCGCGGCGGCGTCCAGCGCGTGGACGAGCTGGCTGCGCAGCGTGTAGGCGCGCATGGTGTCGACCGCGAGACCGATCGCGCCCACCGCCGGGATCATGGCGAGCGCGATCAACGGCGCGGCGGAGCCGCGCCGGTCGCGCAGGAAGCCCCGCAGCGCACGCCGCAGCGCGCGCGCCCCCCGCCGGCAAGCCGTCCGACCGCGTCTCAGACTATCCACCACCTGTCATCCCCGTCATTCGAAGGAAAGTCCGGTGAACCATGCAATACTGTAAGATGGAGGCTGCTCGATGCCGATCCTTTTCGGATCAACTACGGCCATTATTCAGGGTAGATTGCAGATTAATTTGGTGAGTATTTCATCGGCATTTTAGATGCCTGCGAAACGATACTTGTTGCGGCCAGGGCGCAGGGCACCCATCAATGGGGATGCGGAAGGGGCCCGGATGAACGGAGAGCGCCGAACGAAGGCGAAACGACGATGTTGAGGCGGCACTTCCTCAAGCGCGCGGACGGCAATGCGAGCGTGGAGTTCGCCCTCGGGGCGCCCGTGCTGCTGTTGGCCCTGATCGGCATCTTCGAAATCTCCATGCTGCTCTTCACCAACGCGGTCGTGGAAGGCGCGGTGCGCACGGCCTCTCGCTTCGGCCTGACCGGCCAGCAGGTGGGCGGCCTGTCGCGCGAGCAGGTGATCCTGCAGCGGGTGCAGGAGGACAGCCTCGGCCTCGTCGAGATCACGACCGAGGATATCGACATCCTCGTCTATCCGAGCTTCACCGACGTCGGCCAGCCGGAACCCTACCAGGACGACAACGGCAACGGCACCTACGATGCCGGCGAAAGCTACAGCGACATCAACGGCAACGGCAGCTGGGATCCGGACATGGGCGCCTCGGGTGCCGGCGGACCCGGCGACGTGGTGGTCTATCGCGTGCGCTACGCCTGGCCGATGATGACCGGCTATCTGGCCGAGCATTTCGGCGACGCGGTCGACATGGCCGCCTCGATCGCGGTCAAGAACGAGCCGTTCGAAGAAGCCGGCGGAGGATAGTCGATGGCGACGAGACGGCCCTCCCTGCGGCGGTTCTTCAAAGGCGGCGACGGCGGTGTGCTCGTCGAGATCGCGGCCGTGATGCCGCTCCTCGTCATCCTTCTGCTGGGCGGGTTCGAGGCCGGGCGCTACTTCATGCTGGGCCAGAAGCTGCAGCGCGTGGTGATGACGGTGGCCGATCTCGCCGCGCGCTCCGAGACCCTCTCGACCGACGATTTCGACGACATCTTCGCCGCTGCGGGCGAGGTCGCGCGGCCCTTCGCGCTCGACGATGGCGGCGTGATCCGCGTCAGCTCCGTGCGGCGTCCGCCGGACGCGGCGCCGATCGTCGACTGGCAGCGAGCCCACGGCACCGGCTCGGCCACGAGCCGGCTGGGCACGGAGGGCGAGACGGCGAGCCTCGCCGATCCCGCGCTCGTCAAGGAGGGACAGGGCGTGATCGTCGCCGAGATCAGCTTTCGGTTCGAGCCGCTGCTGATCGACCTCTTCCCGTCGCAGGACCTCTACGCCCAGGCGAGCTTCGCGCCGCGCTTCTCCAAGACCGTGGCGTTGGAATAGACCCGCGTCCTTCCCGATATCGCAGCATGACGTATGTTGCACTGCAGCGCCTAAATTTTGGGCAAAAAACGGGTGACGACCGGGCCGCGATCCCGTAATAATACCGCCGTACAACAAAAACGGACGGCATCATGACCGTCCGCGCGCGTCCCCGGCCTCATCCGAACAGGGCGCGCGACACAGGCCCGCAGCGCCGGGCGGCCCAGGTTTAGGGAGGGCCTTACACGCGCAGGACGATCGAGGATGCGCGATGAAACGCGCCGCCGTCATGCGCCCATCTTCAAGGCGGAGGCTTAGGCCTCCGCTTTTTCTTTGAGCGCATCCATATCTGTGCGCAAGCGGGCTTAGGACGGGCGGGCGATCATCGCTCCGCGTAGCGGTCGGGGACCATGTTCTGTTCGGCCATCGGCGGACGGGCGTAGTCCTCCCGGAGCTTCGGACGCGGCGGCAGGCTGATCTCGGGCAACGTCGCGTCCTCATAGGGAATCAGGCTCAACAGATGCTGGATGCAGTTGAGCCGCGCGCGCTTCTTTTCCTCCGCATCCACCACGTACCAGGGCGCCTGGCGGATGTCCGTGTGGGCGAACATAGTGTCCTTCGCCTGGGAGTAGGCCTCCCAGCGCTTGCGGGATTCGAGGTCGATGCGGCTCAGCTTCCAGCGCTTGGTCGGGTCGGCGGCGCGGGCCTGCAGGCGGCGCTCCTGCTCCGCCTCGCTGACCGAGAACCAGTACTTGATCAGGGTGACGCCCGAACGCACCAGCATCCGCTCGAACTCCGGACAGCTGCGCAGGAACTCGCGATACTCCTCCTCGGTGCAGAAGCCCATGACGCGCTCGACGCCCGCGCGGTTATACCAGGAGCGATCGAACAGCACGATCTCGCCCGCGGCCGGCAGCTCCGCGACATAGCGCTGGAAGTACCATTGGGTCTTCTCCCGCTCCGTCGGCGTGCCCAACGCCACGATGCGACAAATCCGCGGGTTGAGCCGGTCTGCGATCCGCTTGATCGCGCCGCCCTTCCCGGCCGCGTCCCGGCCTTCGAACAGAACCACGACCTTCAGCCCGTGGGTGCGCACGTGATGCTGCAGCTTGACGAGCTCGAGCTGCAACCGGTCGAGCTCCTTGGCGTAAAACTTCTTCGGGAGGCGCTTGCGCTCGGGCGGTGGCCGGTCGGCGCGGCTCTCGCGATAGGCCGCGAAAGCGCGCTCCTCGTCGGTGCGGCCGTTCTCCGGACCCTGTTCGCCCTTCGGCGTCTTCCTGTGCGTCCCGGACATCGGTGGCAGCCCCCTTCTGCGTCGAGTGGCCTCAAGCGTAATAGGACTCGCCCACCTCCATCCAGGGCGGCGACAGCGCGACGATCCGCTTTGCCGCCGGGCAGTCAGCCCGATGCGTGCCGGGCAGATAGCCGATCGACATCAGGAATTCTCCCGTGATCTCGCCGCCGGTGAAGCGGAAGGCCTTCTTGAAGAGCTTGACCCATTCCGGTTTGCGCATCGGATGGTGCGCGGCGAGCCAGGCCGCGAAGCCGCCATGGCTCTCGCGCATCGCCCGGATCACGCCGGCATTGTGGATCGCGGCGTCGACCTTGAGGCGGTTGCGGATGATCGCCGGGTCGGCCAGCAGGCGCGCGCGCTCCGCCTCACCATAGTCGGCGACCCGGTCGACGTCGAACCCGTCATAGGCCGCGTTGAAGCCGTCGCGCTTCTTCAGCATCAGGCCCCAGTTCAACCCGGCCTGGTTGATCTCCAGCACGAGGCGCTCGAAGAGGCGCCGCTCTTCCGTCTCGGGAAAGCCGTACTCCCGGTCGTGATAGGGACCGTGCAGCGGATCGCCGATCGCATAGTCGCAGTACCAAGCCATCGTTCTGGAGTACCTCTCCACCGCCCGGCCGACAAGACGCCCCGCGAGCGGATGTGCGTATAAATGGCCATTCGTTTCTGGTACAATTATCGGTAACTGGGGGTCCGAGGGTGGGGACCGAACCGAGGGGCAGGAAACATGAAATCGATCAATTCGCGGCCGCGCGCCCTGATGGCGTTGGCGGCCTTGGCCGCCTTTGCGCTCTCGCTCTTCGCCACGACCGACGAGGCGACGGCGCAGAACCGCTGTGCCTGGGAGGTGACGGGACGCCTGGTCGCGGAGATGCGGCATGGTCCCACGCAGGCCGCCTTCGGGGCCGACGCGGCGCTCGCCAATGTGCGGGTGCGCGTCCAGGCCCGCGCCCGGACCATCGGCAACAACTTCGGCACTTGGCGGCGCTGGGGTCCACGCGATCTGGAAACCGACGCCAACGGCGACTTCACGGTCGCCATGGAGCGTAATTGCCGCGACCGGCAGTTCCGCGTGCAGGTCCGGTTCGAGAACGACGACATTAAGATGATCCGCGGGCCCGGCCGACGCACCAACGAGACCGTCTGGTACATGGCGCACAATGATGTCGTGGCGGGCAACACGCGTACGAATGCCGATATAACGATCGATCTCGGCGATCTGCGCTTCGGCCGGAACGAACCCTTCCAGCGCGGGCAGTTCACGCCGCGCTCGCATGCCGGGATGTGGGTCCTGGCGCGCGCGACGGTAGAGCATCTGGCCGGGATGGCGAACCGCTTCGCCTTCCGCCGGCAGCTTCGCATCCGCTACCCGTTCGACGGCACCTTGGACCGCGCGCTCGGCGGGGATGCGCGCGCCTCCTTCGTCTCACCGATCGGGTTCGAGCAGCGACGAACCGTCAACATCGTGCGCTTCGCGCGCCAGGCGGGCGGCATGGAGGACCATTGGGACCTGTCCGCGAGCGGGCCGGACACGCTGCTGCACGAGATCGGGCACTTCTGGGCCTACGACGTCTCGCAGGGTGAGAACTGCCTCTTCACCGCGCTGGTGGCGCTGGGCGACACGCATGTGCTGATGCCGACCCCCTGCCCCGCCTTCCACGAAGGCTTCGCGGAATGGTTCTCGGAAGCGCTGATGACGGACATCCTGGGGGAGGCAGCGACCCTGCCCGACACGCGGGACCAGATCAGCACCGGCTGGGGCGAACCGCTACCGACCATCGACGTCGCGGAGCGGCGGGACAATGCCTGGACCTCCTGGTTGCATACGCTGACGCTCGACAATATCCGCCGCTACGACTTCCACGAGGCAGGAGAGGCCGGCGCCCCCAGCACCATCGATCTGCTGCCGGCGGTGCCGGCGGAATCGGACGGCTGCGTCGAGCAGCCCGATATCGGCACGCGGCAGGTGCTGCAGATCTTTCTGCGTCACCCAAACCGCGGGCAGCCGCGCTTCCTCCGGCAGAATCAGCTGCGCCTCACGCCCTTCCTGGAGCGCGCGGTCGATATCCTGCCGCAACTGACCGACAGCCACCATGCGGCCTTCATGGCGCTGATGGACCCGCAGGGCACGCTGGAGGCGTCGTCGTTGTTCTGCGATTGAGGGCCCGGTCGGCCGCGGGCGTCACGCCCCAGGCGGGCGCAGGGTGATCAGGTCGTACTCGACGACCGCCCAATAGACCGCGAAGAGCGCGGCGGCGACCGCGGTCGTGATCAGCATCTTGCGGCCGATCAGGGCGCGCTTCGGCGCGCCGGGGTCGTGCCCCTCCTCCGGCGTCTCGTTGCGCTGCACGCCGAAGGGCAGCACCATGAAGAAGACCAGCCACCAAAGGATGACGTAGACGACGATGCCGGTGACGATACCCATTGCCGCGCTTCCCCTTGGCTCGCCTCAGACCTGCTCCAGCTCGACCAGCGTGCCGCAGAAATCCTTGGGATGCAGGAACAGGACCGGCTTGCCATGGGCGCCGGTCTTCGGCTCGCCGTCGCCGAGCACGCGCATGCCGTCCGCCTTCAACTTGTCGCGCGCCGCGATGATGTCGTCCGTCTCGTAGCAGACATGGTGGATGCCGCCGGCCGGGTTCTTCTCCAGGAACTTGGCGATCGGGCTCGCCTCGCCCAGCGGGTGCAGCAGCTCGATCTTGGTGTTCGGCAGCTCGACGAAGACGGTGGTGACGCCGTGATCCGGCAGGTCCACCGGCTCCGAGACCTTGGCACCCAGCGTGTCGCGGTAGGTCGCCGTGCCGGCATCCAGATCCGGCACCACGATCGCCACGTGATTGAGCTTCCCGATCATCTCCCGAACCTCCGTCCTTGCCGTCACACCCGGATCACATGCACGTCGACCGGCGGGTACTTGCCGGAGATCGCCTTGATGCGCTTGCGCACCGCGCGACGCACGGCCTCGCGCACCTGGCCGTCCTCCTGCAGCGCGCCCTTGCCCATGCGCTCCACCGTCTCCTCGGCGGTGTCCAGCAGGTCGTCGATATCCGGCCCCTCGCCGTCCAGCAGGCCGGAGACGGTGATCTGCGCATCGTCCACCAGCCGGCCCTTGCGGTCGAGCGCGACGGTGACGACGGCGCTGCCGCTCCAGCTCATCTTGCGGCGCTGTTTCAGGCTGGCATGGCCGAAGGGCAGCAGCCGGTCGCCATCCAGCATCAGCCGGCCGGCGAAGACCTCGTCCACGATCTCGGGCCCGTCCTGCGTCAGGCGGATCATCGTGCCGTTGCGCCCACAAATGCCGTGCGGCACCTGACAGGACTGGGCCAGCTTCGCATGCGCCATCATGTGGCGCGTCTCGCCATGCACGGGAACCGCGATGCGCGGCTTGATCCAGCCGTACATGTCGGCCAGTTCGTCACGGTTCGGATGGCCCGAGGTGTGGATATCCGCATCGCGCGCGGTGATGATGTCGACGCCCTTTTCGGCCAAATCGTTCTGCAGCCGGCCGATCGCCACCTCGTTGCCCGGGATCTCGCGGCTGGAGAAGACGACGGTGTCGCCCTCCCCCAAATCGACGAAGGGATGGTCGTCACGCGCGATGCGGCTCAAGGCCGCGCGCGGCTCGCCCTGGCTGCCGGTGCAGATATAGAGCACCTTATCCTTCGGCAGGCGGGCCGCCTCCTCGTCCGTCAGGAACGGGGGCAGATCGTCGAGATAGCCGGTCTCGCGCGCCGCGTCGTTCATCCGCCACAATGAGCGCCCGGCCAGCGCGGGCTGGCGCCCGGCGGCGATGGCGGCGCGGGCGGCGGTTTCCATGCGCGCCACGTTGGAGGCGAAGCAGGCGATGGCGACGCCGCCCTCGAGGCGCTTCACCAGTTCGATCATATTGTCGCGCACGTCGGATTCGGAGCCGCTGCGCCCCGGCGCCAACGCGTTCGTGCTGTCGCAGACCATGGCGAGCACGCCTTCCTCGCCGATCTCGATCAGGCGCTGCTCGTCCGTCGTCGGACCGACCAGCGGATCGGGATCCAGCTTCCAGTCGCCGGTATGCATCACCGTGCCCGCCTTGGTCCGCACGACGACCGCGTTCGGCTCCGGGATCGAATGGGTGAGCGTCACCAGTTCCAGCTCGAACGGCCCGACCTCGAAGGTCCCGGAGATCGGGATCTCGTGGATCGGCACGGCATTGTGCAGATCCGTCTCGACAAGCTTGCGGCGCAGCAGCGCGGCGGTGAATGGCGTCGCATAGACCGGGCATTCGAAACGCGGCCAGAGATACTGCACCGCGCCCAGATGGTCCTCATGCGCATGGGTCAGGACGATGCCGGCGAGTTCCTCCTTGCGCTCCTCGATGAAGGCGGGGTCCGGCATCAGCACGTCGATCCCCGGCGTCGTATCGTCACCGAACGTGATGCCGCAATCGATCATCAGCCACTTGCCGGCATGGCCGTAGAGATTGAGGTTCATCCCGATCTCGCCGGCGCCGCCGAGCGGCAGGAACAGCATTTCATCGGCCCCGGGAAGCCCGGTGGTCTCGTACCCTGACATCGAATATTTCGCCTTTATCCCTCGCGCTTGGTCGCGTTGCGCTTATAGATTTCCGCCAGACCACGCAAGGTGAGCGCCCGGTCCGTCTCCTCGATCACCGACGTCTTCTCGGCGAAGAGTTCGGACAGACCGCCGGTGCCGATGACCTTCATCGGCTCCCCGAACTCCTGCTTCAGACGGGCGACCATCCCTTCGATCATGCAGACATAGCCCCAGAAGATGCCGGACTGCATGGCGGATTTGGTCTCCTTCCCGATATAGGTCGGCGGGGCCGCGATTTCGACCAGCGGCAGCTTCGCCGACGCCATATAAAGCGCCTCCAGCGAGAGATTGATGCCCGGCGCGATCGCGCCGCCGCAATAGTTGCCGTGACTGTCGACCACGTCGAAGGTGGTGGCCGTGCCGAAATCGATCACGATCAGCGGCCCGCCATAGGTGCGATTCGCCTCGAAGGCGTTGATCAGCCGGTCGGCGCCGACCTGCTCCGGCCGTTCGATCAGCGCCTCGTTGCCGAGCGTCACCTTGGGATCGCCGATCACCACCGGCTCACCCGGGAAGTAGCGCCGGCACAGGCTGATCAGATTGAAGGCGGTCTCCGGCACGACGGAGCCGATGACGGTCCCGGTGATCGCCCCGGCGTCGAGGCCGTTCAGCTTCATCAGTTCGCTGAGCCACACGATATATTCGTCCGCCGTGCGCTTCGGATCGTTGGCGCAGCGGAAGGCCTTCACGAACTCGTCGCCGTCGAAGACGCCGAAGACGATGTTCGTGTTGCCGGAATCGATGGCTAGCAGCATGGCCCTCTCCCGATCCTCGTCCTGCGGGCACCCCGGCGGCGCCCGATCATGTGCCCAGTGGGAAATGTACCTCACCGGCGCTTATGCGCTCCGCCGGACCGCCGCCGGCCGGCTCGAACAGCAGCGCGCCATCGCCGTCCAAATCGACGAAGCGCCCCGGGCGCGGTTCCCGGTCCGACAGCCGGAGCGTGATCGCCTGCCCGCGGTGCGCTGCGGCCGCCAGCCAGGCGGCCCGCACCGGCGCGAAGCCTTGTACCCGCCAGCGCGCTCGCCAGTCGGAAAGCGCGGCGAGATAGGTTTCCGCCAAAGTCGGTCCGTCGACGTCGGCCCCTTCCGCGCGCAGATCGGTCGCCGGGAAATCGGTGCCCTCCGGATGGCTCGAAAGATTGATGCCGGAGCCGATCACGACCCAAGGCGCGTCGGCCCCGCCGCTTTCCAGCAGCAGTCCGGCCACCTTCCGACCGTTCGCCAGCACGTCGTTCGGCCATTTGAAGCGCACCGCCAGATCGCCGGGCGTCAGTTCCGCGATCGCCTCGCCGAGCGCGACGGCCGCGACGAAGCTCAACTGCGCGGCCTGGTGCAACGGGCCGACGTCGCGCAGCAGCACACTCATATAGAGGTTGCCGGGCGGCGAGTCCCAGCCGCGCCCGTAGCGCCCGCGTCCCGCCGTCTGCTCGCCCGCGGCGAGCGCGGTGCCGTCCGGCGCACCGTCCGCCGCCAGCGCCTTCAGATCGTCGCTGGTGGAGCCGATCGTCTCCTGATAGCGGCAGGTGAAACCGGGCGGGGTTTCGATCTCCATGCGGCGGCCGCCGGGGCCCGGGCCCCTGCCCTAGCCCTGCAGCAGCGAGACCGCGGCGACAGCCGCGTTGTCCGCGAGCAGCGAGGGATAGAAGATGAAGCCCAGCACGACGATGCCGGCGACCGCGATGATCCCCTTGAGGCCGCGGGTCTCAATCGCATCGAAGCTCTCCGACGGCTCGTCGAAATACATCACCTTGACGATGCGCAGATAGTAGAAGGCGGCCACCACGCTGGAGAGCGCGCCGATCACGGCGAGCACGTAGAGTTCCGCGTTGATCGCGGCGCGGAAGACGTAGAGCTTGCCGAAGAAGCCCGCCATCGGCGGGATACCCGCCATCGAGAACATGAAGATCAGCAACGCCGCCGCCATCCCGGGCTTGGTCTTCGCCAGCCCCGCGAGGTCGGAGATGTTCTCGACCATCCGATCCTTCACCTTCATGCACAGGATGCAGGCGAAGGTGCCGACATTCATGACGAGATAGATCGCCATGTAGATCAGGATGCCGGTAACGCCCTCCTCCGTGCCGGCGGCCAGGCCGATCAGCGCATAGCCGACATGGCCGATCGAGGAATAGGCCATCAGCCGCTTGATGTTGGTCTGCGGGATCGCCGCGAAGGCGCCGAGGATCATCGAGGCGGCCGAGACGAACCAGATGATCTGGAACCAATCGCCGACCAGATCGCCGAACGGCCCCATCATCACCCGCAGCAGCAGCGCCATGGCCGCGATCTTCGGCGCGACCGCGAAGAAGGCGGTGACCGGCGTCGGCGCCCCCTCATAGACGTCGGGGGTCCACATGTGGAACGGCACGGCAGAGACCTTGAAGGCGAGGCCCGCCGCCAGGAACACGATGCCGACCACGACGCCGAGCGAAACGCCGCCCTGGATCTCGCCGAAATGCGCCGCCAGCGCGCCGAACTCCGTCGTGCCGCTGAAACCGTAGATCAGCGACGAGCCGTAGAGCAGCATGCCCGAGCTGAGCGCCCCGAGGACGAAATACTTCAACCCCGCCTCCGTCGAGCGCAGCCGGTCGCGCTGCAGCGAGGCGGTGACGTAAAGTGCGAGGCTCTGAAGTTCGAGCCCGATATAGAGCGCGATCAGGTCGTTCGCCGACACCATCATCAACATGCCGAGGGTGGCGAAGCAGATCAGCACCGGGAACTCGAAGTGCGCCATGCCCTCGCGCTTGATGTAGCCCTCGGCCATGACGATCGCGAGGACCGAGCCGACCAGCACCAGCAGCTTCATGAAGACGGCGAACCGGTCGACGACGAAGAGGTCTCCGAAGGCGAGCTGATAGCCGCCGCCGGTCGCGCCCACCAGCAGGGCGCCCGTCACCAGCAGCACCGCGATCGCCAGCGCCGAGACGAGCGGCAGCGCGCGCTCCGGCTTCGAGAAGACGCCGACCATCATCAGCGCCATCGTGGCGACGGCCAGGAAGATCTCCGGCAGGGCCGGGCCCATGATCGGCAACTCACTCATCATCGCTTGAGATCCCCTGCGGCTTGCGTGCCGAAGTCGGCGGCCGCACCGGCCGCCTGCGCCATGCCGTGCTCGGCCGCCGCCAGCGCCGCCTGATAGCTATCGACCAGATTGGCGACCGAGACCTCGATCGGGTCGAGGAAGGTCGAGGGATAGATCCCCATCCACAGGACGATCGCCGCCAGCGGCGCGAAGATCGCGACCTCGCGCGGGCTCAGATCCAGCATCTTCTTGAGCTCGTCCTTGGTCAGCTGGCCGAAGATGATCCGCCTGTAGAGATAGAGCATGTAGGCCGCGCCCAGGATCATGCCCGTCGCCAGGAAGGCGGCGAGCCAGGTGTTGGCCTGGAAGGCGCCGACCAGGATCAGGAACTCGCCGACGAAACCGCTGGTCCCCGGCAGACCGACCGATGCCATGGTGAACAGCATGAAGACCAGCGCGTAGCGCGGCATGTTGGTGGCGAGCCCGCCATAGCGGTCGATGTCGCGGGTGTGCAGCCGGTCGTAGACCACGCCGACGCACAGGAAGAGCGCGCCGGAGACGATCCCGTGGCTGAGCATCTGGATGATCGACCCGGCGATCGCCTGCTCGTTGACCGAGAAGATCGCCGCCGTCACGAAACCCATATGGGCGACCGAGCTGTAGGCGATCAGCTTCTTCATGTCGGTCTGCACCAGGGCCACCAGCGAGGTGTAGACCACCGCCACGCAGGAGAGCGTGAAGACGAGCGGCGCATAGACGTCCGAGGCGACCGGCATCAGCGGCAGGGAGAAGCGCAGGAAGCCGTAGCCGCCCATCTTCAAGAGCACGCCCGCCAGGATGACGGAGCCCGCCGTCGGCGCCTCCACATGCGCGTCCGGCAGCCAGGTATGGACCGGCCACATCGGCACCTTCACCGCGAACGAGGCGAAGAAGGCGAGCCACATCCACATCTGCATGTCGCGCGGGAAGACGGTCTGCATCAGCGTCGGGATGTCCGTCGTGCCGGCGTAGAAGTACATCGCCAGCACCGCCAGCAGCATCAGGATCGAGCCGAGCAGCGTGTAGAGGAAGAACTTGAAGGCCGCGTAGATCCGCCGCGGGCCGCCCCACACGCCGATGATCACGAACATCGGGATCAACACGGCCTCGAAGAAGACGTAGAAGACCAGCAGGTCGAGCGCGCAGAACATGCCGACCATCATGGTCTCGAGCGCCAGGAAGGCGACCATGTACTCGCGCACGCGCTTGGTGATCGCTTCCCAGCTCGCCAGGATGCACAGCGGCGTCAGCAGCGTGGACAGCAGCACGAACCAGACCGAGATGCCGTCGACGCCCATGTGATAGGCGATGCCGAAGCTCGGCAGCCATTCGGCCCGCTCGACGAACTGGAAGTCGGCCGAGCCGTAGTCGAAATTGATCACCAGGAAGAGCGACAGCACGAAGGCGACGATCGAGGTCCACAGCGCGGTATAGCGCGCATTGCGGGCGACCTCCGCCTCTTCGCCGCGGATCATCAGGATGCCCAGCGCACCGATCAGCGGCACGAAGGTCACCAGCGACAGGATCGGCCAATCGAGATCGCTCATTGCACGGCGTCCTTCATTCCCCTCGTCGGTCCCTTCATCGGGCCCCTCACTGGCCGAACAGCATGTAGAAGCTGACCAGCAGCACCACGCCGATCAGCATCGCGAAGGCATAGTGATAGACGTAGCCGGTCTGCAGCAGGCTGATCCCCTTCGCCGTGCGCTGGGCGGTGGAGGCGATGCCGTCCGGCCCGAAGCCGTCGATCACGCGCCCGTCGCCCTTCTTCCACAGCACCTTGCCGATCCAGAAGGCCGGCCGCACGAAGAGGAAGTCGTAGAGCTCGTCGAAATACCATTTGTTCAGGCTGAACTGGTAGAACGGCCCCAGGAACTCGCCCGCCTTGCGGCCACGCTCCAGCCCCCGGCCATAGACCAGATAGGCGATCGCGATGCCGGCCAGCCCGAAGGCGAGCGGCGCGATCTTCACCCACAGCGGCGCGTGGTGCGCGGTCTCCAGCGCCTTGTGTTCCTCCAGGATCAGGATCGAATCCCGCCAGAAGCCGTCCATGTAGTCGCCGGTGAACCAGGGATAGAGCGCGAAGCCCGAGATCACCGCGCCGACCGCCAGAAGCGCGAGCGGGATCGTCATCACCGGCGGCGACTCATGGACGTGCGCCATGGTCTTCTCGTCGGCCCGCGCCGGACCGTGGAAGGTCATCAGCAGCAGACGCCAGCTGTAGAAGGCGGTCATGAAGGCCGCGATCAGGCCAAGCCAGAAGGCGTAGTTCCCGATCGCGCTGTGCGCGCCCCAGGCAGCCTCCAGCACGATGTCCTTGGAGTGGAAGCCGGCGAAGCCGATGACGCCCGGGATGCCGATACCGGCGAGCGACAGCGAGCCGATCCACATCATCGCGTAGGTGAATTTGATGTGCTTGGCGATGCCGCCCATCTTGCGCATGTCCTGTTCGTCCGACATGGCGTGAATCACCGAGCCGGCGCCGAGGAACAAGAGCGCCTTGAAGAAGGCGTGCGTCGTCAGATGGAACATCGCAGCCGGATAGGCCGAGACGCCGGCCGCGAAGAACATGTAGCCGAGCTGCGAGCAGGTGGAGTACGCGATCACCCGCTTGATGTCGTTCTGGGTCAGCCCCACCGTCGCCGCGAAGAAGGCCGTCGAGGCGCCGACGAAGGTCACGACACCCAGCGCCAGGTCGGAATATTCGAACAGCGGCGACATGCGGCAGACCAGGAAAACGCCGGCCGTCACCATGGTCGCCGCATGGATGAGGGCCGAGACCGGCGTCGGCCCTTCCATCGCGTCGGGCAGCCAGGTGTGCAGCCCGAGCTGCGCCGACTTGCCCATCGCGCCCATGAAGAGCAGCAGGCAGAGCGCGGTTATGGCGTCGAATTCCGTCCCCAGGAAGTGGATCGTGGTGCCGGCGACGTCCGGGACCTGCGCGAAGATCTGGTCGAGCTCGACCGACCCGAAGACCACGAAGCAGCCGAAGATGCCGAGCCCGTAGCCGAAATCGCCCACGCGGTTGACCAGGAAGGCCTTGATCGCGGCGGCGTTGGCGCTGGGCTTGTGGTACCAGAATCCGATCAGCAGATAGGAGGCGAGACCGACGCCCTCCCAGCCGAAGAACATCTGCACCAGATTGTCCGCCGTCACCAGCATCAGCATCATGAAGGTGAACAGGCTGAGATAGGCCATGAAGCGCGGCTTCGACGGGTCGTGCGCCATGTAGCCGACCGAGTAGATGTGCACGATCGAGGAGACCGTTGTCACCACGATCAGCATCACCGCCGTCAGCGTGTCGACGCGCAGCGCCCAGTCGAAGACGAAGTCGCCCGAGGCCACCCAGCGGAACAGCTGGACGGTGCGCTCCGCCCCCTCGCCGCCGAACCCGACCTGGAAGAAGACGACCCAGCTCAGCAGCGCCGAGATCACGAGGAAGCTGCAGGTCACCAGGTTGGCGAACTTGTCGCCCCCCAGGAAACGGCTGAAGAAGCCCGCCAGGATGGCGGCGAGCAGCGGCAGGAATACGATCGCGGCTTCCATGATCCGGTCCGGAGCCCCCTCAGCCCTTCATCTGGTTGATATCCTCGACCGAGATCGAGGCGCGGTTGCGGTAGAAGCAGACCAGGATGGCGAGGCCGATCGCGGCCTCGGCGGCCGCCACGGTCAGCACCAGCATGGCGAAGACCTGGCCCACCAGATCCTGCAGGAAGGTCGAGAAGGCGACGAGGTTGATGTTGACCGCGAGCAGCATCAGCTCGATCGACATCAGGATGATGATGACGTTGCGGCGGTTCAGGAAGATCCCGAACAGGCCCAGCGAGAACAGGATCGCCGCCACCGTCAGATAATGTTCCAGCCCGACTGCCATCGTCGAAGCCCCTTCCCCTGATACGGCCCCGCGGCCTAGATGCCGCTGCCGCTCGAAACCTTGACCACGCTCACCTCTTCCTTCGCCGAGCGCGAAACCTGGTCGGCGATGCGCTGGCGCTTCACCCCCTCGCGCTGGCGGAGCGTGAGGACGATCGCGCCGACCATCGCGACCAGCAGCACCATGCCCGCGCCCTGGAAGAGGTAGACGTAGTCGGTGTAGATCAGATTGCCGAGCGCGCGGGTATTGTGCATCTCCGCGATCGCCGGCGTCGGCGCCGCACCCGCGCCCGCCAGCGTCGGCTCGACCTGCCAGGTGCCGACCACCAGCAGGATCTCCGCCAGCAGCACGATGCCCACCGCCGCGCCGATCCCGGCGTAGCGCTTGGCGCCCTTGCGCATCTCGCGGAAATTGATGTCCAGCATCATGACGACGAAGAGGAACAGCACAGCCACCGCGCCGACATAGACGACGACCAGGATCATCGCCAGGAACTCCGCCCCCATCAGGACGAAGAGGCCGGCCGCGTTGAAGAAGGCGAGGATCAGGAACAAGACCGAATGGACCGGGTTGCGCACGGAGATGACCAGCGCGCCGCAGGCCACCAGCACGGCCGCGAAGACGTAGAAGCAAAGCGTTGCGATCGCCATGGCGTGCGTTACTTCCCCCAGCATCGCCGCCCCGCGTCGCGGGCGGCAGTCCCCGGCCCGGTTACGGGGCCTCTCGTTCGATCCCGCCGTGGTTTAGCGGTACGGTGCATCCAGTTCAAGGTTGGCCGCGATCTCCGATTCCCAGCGGTCGCCGTTGTCCAGCAGGCGCTCCTTGTTGAACATCAACTCCTCGCGGGTCTCGGTCGCGAACTCGAAATTCGGGCCCTCGACGATGGCATCCACCGGGCAGGCCTCCTGGCACAGGCCGCAATAGATGCACTTCGTCATGTCGATGTCGTAACGCGTCGTCCGGCGCGATCCGTCCTCGCGCGGTTCCGCCTCGATCGTGATGGCGAGCGCCGGGCAGATCGCCTCGCACAGCTTGCAGGCGATGCAGCGCTCCTCGCCGTTGGGATAGCGGCGCAACGCATGCTCGCCGCGAAAGCGCGGGCTGAGCGGCCCCTTCTCGTAGGGGTAGTTGATCGTGTGCTTCGGCTTGAACATGGTCTTCAGCGTCAGCGCCATGCCGCCGATCAACTCGCTCAGCAGGAAGGAGCGTGCCACGCGATCGAGTGTTGCCATCGGTGCGAACCTCTCCTTTGCCGATCAGGCGCCGCCGGGCGTCGGCAGCCAGCCGAACGCCATCAGCGCACCCGCCGTGATGACGACCCAGGCCAGCGACAGCGGCAGGAAGACCTTCCAGCCGAGCCGCATCAACTGGTCGTAGCGATAGCGCGGGAAGGTCGCCCGCACCCAGAGGAAGACGAACAGCACGAGCGCGATCTTCAAGGCGAACCAGATGACGCCCGGAATCCAGTTGAAGGGCGCGATGTCCACCGGCGGCAGCCAGCCGCCCAGGAACAGCACCGCGGTCATGCCGCTCATCAGGATCATGTTGGCGTATTCGCCGAGGAAGAAAAGCGCGAAGGCCATCGCCGAATATTCGACGTTGTAGCCCGAGACCAGTTCCGCCTCCGCCTCCGGCAGATCGAAGGGCGCGCGGTTGGTCTCCGCCAACGCCGAGATCAGGAAGACCACGAACATCGGCAGGAGCGGGATGAAGAACCAGACCGTGCGCTGGGCTTCCACGATGTCGGTCAGGCGCAGGGAACCGACGCAGAGCAGCACGCTGACGATCACGAAGCCGATCGAGACCTCGTAGGAAACCATCTGCGCCGCCGAACGCAGCGCGCCCAGGAACGCGTATTTCGAGTTCGACGCCCAACCGGCGACGATGATGCCGTAGACGCCGAGCGAGCTGATCGCGAAGAGATAGAGCACGCCGACATTGATGTCGGCCAGCACCCAGCCCTCATCGAACGGGATCACCGCCCAAGCGACCAGCGCCAGGATGAAGGTCAGCATCGGCGCGATCAGGAACAGCGCCCGGTTGGCGCCCGACGGGATCACCGTCTCCTTCAGGAGCAGCTTCAACCCGTCGGCGAACGGCTGCAACAGCCCGAAGGGCCCGACGACGTTCGGCCCCTTGCGAAGCTGCATCCAGCCGATGACCTTGCGCTCGGCCAGCGTCAGATAGGCGACGGCGACCAGCACCGGCACCGTGATCGCCAGGATCAGCGCCACGATCTTGACCGTCGGGAAGACGTATCCCGACCACCAGATGCCGTCGAACAGTTCAGCCATCGGTGCCGGTCCCCCCCGAGTCCAACTGCCGCTCCCGGTCCAGCACGAAGACCTGCGTGCATTCCGCCATGGTCTGCGAGGCGCGCGAGATCGGATCCGTCATGTAGAAGTTCTCGATCGGCGAGGCGAAGGCGTCGCCCGCCATCGCGCCGGCGGCGCCGAAATCGCCCCATTCGCCCGGCTCGATCTCGTCGAGGCGGGTCAGGCGCGGATGCTCGTCGCGCATCTGCTGGCGCAGCTGTTCCAGGCTGTCGAAGGGCAGCGTCGCGTCCGCCCGCTCGGACAGCGCCCGGACGATCGCCCAATCCTCGCGCGCCTCACCCGGCGGGAAGACGGCGCGGCGGCCGAGCTGCACGCGCCCTTCCATGTTCAGATAGGTGCCGTTCTTCTCGGTATAGGCCGCGCCCGGCAGGATCACGTCGGCGGCGTGCGCGCCCTTGTCGCCGTGATGGCCCTGGTAGATCACGAAGGCCTTCTCGAGCGCCGCCATGTCCACTTCGTCGGCGCCGTGCAGATAGACGACCTCGACCTCGCCGGATTTCGCCCCCTCCAGGATGCCGGCGACGTCGCGGCCGCCCTTCTCGGGCAGGAATCCGATCTCCATCGCGCCGACGCGGCCGGCTGCCGTGTGCAGCAGATTGAAGCCGTTCCAATCGTCCTTGACCATGCCGGTCTTCTCGGCGATCGCGCGCGCGGTCGCCAGCACCTGGGCGCCGTCCCCACGCGCCACGGCGCCGGATCCCAGGATGATCATCGGCCGCTGGGCCTCCTGCAGCACCTTGGCGAAGGGATGCTTGCCGTCGGCCACGTCCTGCAGCGTCTCCGGCCCGGCGCCGAGATATTCGTTGTCGAAGGTGTAGGCGACCTGCGGGCCGATCGTGCCGATGGTCAGGTTGCCGGTCAGCCACCGCTTGCGGATGCGCGCGGAGACGAGCGGCGCCTCCCAGCGGATGTTGGAGCCGACGACGAGCAGCGCATCCGCCTGCTCGATCCCGGCGATACCGGTATTGAAGAGGTGCTGGGCGCGCGGGGCGGCTTCGATCTTGGCGCCATCCTGGCGGCAATCGACGTTGCCGACGCCGAGGCGGCGCATCAGCGCCTTCAGCGCATAGACGCTCTCGACATCCACCAGATCGCCCGCGATGGCGGCGATCTTGGCGGCGTCCGTCGCCTTCAGCTTGTCGGCGACCGTCTGCAAGGCCGTGTTCCATTCGACCGGCTTAAGCTTGCCGTCCGATCCGCGGACATAGGGCCGGTCGAGCCGCTGGCGCGAGAGCCCGTCGCAGGCGTAGCGCGTCTTGTCGGAGATCCACTCCTCGTTGACCTCCTCGTTGAGGCGCGGCAGCACGCGCAAGACCTCGTTGCCGCGCGCATCGACCCGAATGTTCGAGCCGACCGCATCCATCACGTCGACGGATTCGGTCTTGCGCAGTTCCCACGGCCGCGCCTCGAAGGCGTAGGGCTTGGAGGTCAGCGCGCCGACCGGACACAGGTCGATGACGTTGGCCGAGAGCTCGCTGTCGACCGCCTTCTCGAGCGAGGAGATCTCCGCCGCCTCGCCGCGGTTGAGCAGGCCGATCTCCTCCACGCCCGCAACCTCGGAGACGAAGCGCACACAGCGCGTGCAATGGATGCAGCGCGTCATGATCGTCTTGATCAGCGGGCCCATGTACTTGTCGGCGACGGCGCGCTTGTTCTCCTCGTAGCGCGAGCCCTTGAAGCCGTAGGCCATCGCCTGGTCCTGCAGATCGCACTCGCCGCCCTGGTCGCAAATCGGGCAGTCGAGCGGATGGTTGATCAGCAGGAACTCCATCACGCCCTTGCGGGCCTTGTGGACCATGTCGCTGTCGGTGGTGATTTCCTGGCCGTCCTGCACCGGCAGCGCGCAGCTCGCCTGCGGCTTCGGCGGGCCGGGCTTCACCTCGACAAGGCACATGCGGCAATTGCCGGCGATCGAGAGGCGCTCGTGATAGCAGAAGCGCGGGATCTCGACGCCCGCCTGCTCGCAGGCCTGCAGGACGGTCATCCCGGCCTCGACCTCATGCTCCTCGCCGTTGATCTTGACTGTGGGCATCTTGTCGCCTCGTCCTTGAACTCGTCGGCCTACTCGGCCGCGACCGTGCCGCGCACCTGGGCGCGCGTGCGATTCTTGATCCGGTCCTCGATCTCGTCGCGGAAATGGCGGATCAGGCCCTGGATCGGCCAGGCCGCCGCATCGCCCAGCGCGCAGATCGTGTGACCCTCAACCTGCTTGGAGACGTCGAGCAGCATGTCGATCTCCTCGATCTCCGCCTTGCCCTCCGCCATGCGGGTCACCACGCGCCACATCCAGCCCGTGCCCTCCCGGCACGGCGTGCACTGGCCGCAGCTCTCATGCTTGTAGAAATAGGCGAGCCGCGCGATCGCCTTCACGATGTCGGTCGACTGGTCCATCACGATGACCGCCGCCGTGCCGAGGCCCGACTTCACTTCCTTCAGCGCGTCGAAATCCATCAGCACGTCGTCGCAGATCGATTTCGGGATCAGCGGCACCGAGGAGCCGCCCGGAATCACCGCCTTCAGATTGTCCCAGCCGCCGCGCACGCCGCCGCAATGGCGCTCCAGCAGCTCCTTCATCGGGATCGACATCGCCTCTTCGATGTTGCACGGCTTCTCGACATGGCCGGAGACGCAGAAGAGCTTGGTCCCCTCGTTCTTCTCGCGCCCGAAACCCGCGAACCAGCTCGCGCCCCGGCGCAGGATGGTCGGCGCCACGGCGATCGATTCCACGTTGTTGACGGTCGACGGGCAGCCCCACAGCCCCGCCATCGCCGGGAAGGGCGGCTTCAGGCGCGGTTGGCCCTTCTTGCCCTCCAGGCTCTCCAGCAGCGCCGTCTCCTCGCCGCAGATATAGGCGCCGGCGCCATGGTGCATGTAGACGTCGAAATCGTAGCCGCTACCGCAGGCGTTCTTGCCGATCAGGCCGGCGTCGTAGGCCTCCTTGATCGCGGCTTCCATCACCCGGTACTCGGCGCGGTACTCGCCGCGGATATAGATGTAGGCGGCGGCCGCGCCCATGCCGGCGCCGGCGACCAGGCACCCCTCGATCAGCGTGTGCGGATCGTTGCGCATGATCTCCCGGTCCTTGCAGGTGCCGGGCTCGGACTCGTCCGCATTGACGATCAGGTAGCTCGGGCGCCCGCCCGTCTCCTTCGGCATGAAGGACCATTTCATGCCGGTCGGGAAGCCGGCGCCGCCGCGCCCGCGCAGGCCCGAGGCCTTCATCTCCTCGACGATCTTGTCGCGGCCCATCAGGACCAGGTCCTTGGTGCGGTCCCAGGTGCCGCGCTTCTTCGCCGCCTCGAGCCGCCAGGACTGGTAGCCGTAGAGGTTCTGGAAGACGCGGTCCTCGTCCTTCAGAGGGGTCCAGGTCTCGGTGCCCATGATTGCGTGACCTCGCCTTTCCTCAGTAAAGCTTTTCCGGCTCGCCGGCCGGCATGTTGCCGAACGGGCCGTCCTGCGGCTTGGCCGGACCCTGCGGCGCGGGGCCGTCCTTCAGCACCTGCGGCCCACCTTCAGGTTCCGAGCAGCGTCGCCCGGTCTGCGAGCCCGGCACCGGCGTCTCGCCGTTCGCCAGCTTTTCGACGATGGCCAGCAGGCTGTCGCTGGTCAGATCCTCGTAATAGTCGTCGTTGATCTGCACCATCGGCGCGTTGCAGCAGGCGCCGAGGCATTCGACCTCGGTCAGCGTGAACTTGCCGTCCGCGGTGGTCTCGCCGTTCTTGATGCCGAGATGGTCTTCAACCGCCTGTCGAAGATCTTCCGCCCCGCGCAGCATGCAGGGCGTGGTGCCGCAGAGCTGAATGTGATGGTCGCCGACGGGCGCGAGATTGATCTGGGTGAAAAAGGTCGCGACCTCCATCACCCGGATATAGGGCATGCCCAGCATTTCGGCGACGGTGCGCATCGCCGTCTCGTCGACCCAGCGTCCGCCCTTGCCCGGCCCGGCGGCCGCCGCGCGCTGCTCCTGCGCCAGGAACAAGAGCGCCAGGACCGCGGACTGGCGGCGCTCATAGGGGTACTTGGCGATGTTGCGCTCGGCCTCCGCCTTGTACTTGCCCTCGAACTCGAACTTGTCGGCACTCACCGGTCGATCTCCCCGAACACGATGTCGAAGGCGCCCAGGATGGCGACCGAATCCGCCAGCATATGGCCGCGGCAGACATGGTCCATCGCCTGCAGATGCGCGAAGCCCGGCGCCCGGATCTTGCAGCGGTAGGGCTTGTTGGTGCCGTCGGCGACCAGATAGACGCCGAACTCGCCCTTCGGCGCCTCGACGGCGGTGTAGGTCTCGCCTTCCGGCACGTGGAAACCCTCGGTGTAGAGCTTGAAATGGTGGATCAGCGCTTCCATCGAGCGCTTCATCTCGCCGCGCCGCGGCGGGGCCACCTTGGTGTCCTCGGTGAGGACGGGCCCCTCCTTCATCTGCTCCAGGCACTGCTTAATGATCGAGAGCGACTGGCGCATCTCCTCGACTCGGACCAGGTAGCGGCTGTAGCAGTCGCCGCTCTTGCCGACGGGGATGTCGAAATCCATGCGCTCGTACATCGCGTAAGGCTGCGCCTTGCGCAGGTCCCAGGCGACGCCCGAGCCGCGCAGCACCGGGCCGCTCATGCCCCAGGCCAGCGCCTCCTCCTGGGTGATGACGCCGATATCCACGGAACGCTGCTTGAAGATCCGGTTCTCGGTCAGCAGCGATTCCATGTCGTTCATGAACTTCGGGAACTCGTCGGCCCAGGCCGCGATGCGATCCGGCAGGTCGGCCGGCATGTCCTGATGCACCCCGCCGACGCGATAGTAGGCCGCATGGAGCCGCGCGCCGCAGACGGCATCGTAGAACTCCATCAGCTTCTCGCGCTCCTCGAAAGCCCAGAGCATAGGCGTCATCGCGCCGACGTCCATCGCGTAGGCCGGCACGTTGAGGAGATGGTTCAGGATGCGCGTGATCTCGTCGAACAGCGTGCGGATATAGAGCGCGCGTTCCGGCGGCGCGATGCCCAACAGCTTCTCGGCCGCGCGCACGAAGGCGTGCTCCTGGCACATCGGCGAGACGTAATCCAGGCGGTCGAAATAGGGGATCGCCTGCATGTAGGTCTTGTATTCGATCAGCTTCTCGGTGCCGCGATGCAGCAGGCCGATATGGGGATCGACGCGCTCGATCACCTCGCCGTCCATCTCCATGACCATGCGCAGCACGCCGTGCGCCGCCGGGTGCTGCGGCCCGAAATTGATGGTCATGTTCTTGATGGTCGGATCCTGGTCGGACTCCTTCAGGATTCCGGCGGTCGAGCCGGCGACGACGCTGTTGATGCTCATGGCTTGTCCCCGTCCGCGTCGGCGTCGCCCTCGGCCTTCTCGTCGCCCGGCAGGTCGCGGGTCATGCCCTCCCAGGGGGAGAGGAAGTCGAAGGTGCGGAATTCCTGGGTGAGCCGTACCGGCTCGTAGACCACCCGGCGCTGCTCCGCGTCGTAGCGCGGCTCGACGAAGCCGGTCAGCGGGAAGTCCTTGCGCAGCGGATGCCCCTCGAAACCGTAGTCGGTCAGGATACGGCGCAGGTCGGGATGGTCGGAGAAGAAGATGCCGTAGAGATCCCAGGCCTCGCGCTCCCACCAGCCGGCGGACGGCCAGACGCCGGTGACGGAGGGGATCGGCATCTCCTCGTCCGTCTCGACCTTCAGGCGCAGGCGCAGATTGTGCTTCAGGCTCAGCAGATTGTAGACGATCTCGAAGCGCTTCTCGCGGTCCGGAAAATCGACTCCGCAGATATCCATGCACTGCTTGAACAGGCAGTTCGCGTCGTCGCGCAGAAACTTCGCGAGCCGCACCAGCGAACTCGCCGGCACGACGAGCGACAATTCGCCGTTCGCGATCCGGCGCTCGTCGATGTCGTTCGGGAATTTCGACTCGATATAGTCCGCCAGATCCTCCAGCGCATCGAGTGTGATTTGCGGCGTCGCGTTCATTCCATCCCCCGGGTGACGCGCGGGCGTCCCCCTATCGCGTGATCGATCCGGTGCGCCGGATTTTCTTCTGCAGCTGCAGGATGCCGTAGACCAGCGCCTCCGCCGTCGGCGGACAGCCGGGCACGTAGATGTCGACCGGCACGATCCGGTCGCAGCCCCGCGTCACGGAGTAGCTGTAGTGATAGTAGCCGCCGCCATTGGCGCAGCTTCCCATCGAGATCACCCAGCGCGGCTCGGCCATCTGGTCGTAGACCTTGCGCAGCGCCGGCGCCATCTTGTTGCACAGCGTGCCGGCAACGATCATCACGTCCGACTGGCGCGGGCTGGCCCGCACCACGACGCCGAACCGGTCGAGGTCGTAGCGCGGCATGTAGGCATGCATCATCTCGACCGCGCAGCAGGCGAGGCCGAAGGTCATCGGCCACATCGAGCCGGTTCGCGCCCAATTCACCAGCTTGTCGAGATTGGCGACGACGAAGCCCTTGTCGGTGAGCTCCTGATTGACGCCGCGGATGATCGCGTCCTGGCCGGAGCCGGGGCCGACCAGCCCGTCCTCCATCCGCCGCCCGACCGGATCATTGTCCGTCCCGGCGACGAGGTCGCCCTCGTTCGGGCCCGCGGCGGGGCCGAGCTTGAGGTCGGACGCCTTGCTGTCCGTGCTCACTCCCATTCGAGTGCCCCCTTACGCCATTCGTAGATGAACCCGATGGTCAGGATGCCCAGGAAGATCACCATCGACCAGAAGCCGAACAGCCCGATATCGCCCAGCGCGACCGCCCATGGGAACAGGAAGGCCACCTCGAGGTCGAAGATGATGAAGAGCAGCGTGACCAGGTAGAACCGCACATCGAAGCGCTGACGGGCGTCGTCGAAGGCCTCGAAACCGCATTCGTAGGCGGAGAGCTTCTCGGAATCCGGATTCTGGCGCGCCACGATCATGCTTCCGAGGATCATGGCGATCGAAAGGCCGGCCGCGATCGCGATGAAGATAAGGATCGGCAGATATTCCGACAGAAGTCCCTGCAAGTCCTGCATCCGTCGCGCTCCCTCGCTCGACCGCGCCGCCCGAAATACGGGCGGGGCCTCCCCGCCCGCGACCGTTTACGTCGCACTTCCCTGCGGATCGGTCAACCCGAACACAGGGCCGCCGACCGCCGATGCTCGCTGCACCGCGGCACGGCTCACGAACTATAGGAAGACAGCGCCGGGAGGCAAAGGAAAACCGGGGAATCGCGCCTGCGACAGTCCGTCCGGGGCGGCCCGCTTCGCGGCCTCCGCAGAGGCGCACGCACGCTCGAACCGGGCGCTTCAGGGGCGCCCTCGAACCGGGTTCCGGTCGGGAAGGAAATGGCGGGAGTGACGGGGCTCGAACCCGCGACCTCCGGCGTGACAGGCCGGCACTCTAACCAACTGAGCTACACCCCCGCGTGACGGCGACCGGTCCCGCGCCGCAGCGCGTTCCCGTCGATCACCGTCGGGTGGCGGGTAGGTAATCCGTCCCCGCCGCCCTGTCAAGCGAGCCGAATGGGCCTTTGGGATGTTTTTCCGGGCGCCCCGTCAGAACTCGAAATAGCGGCACAGGATCGGGGCCAGAACCTGCACGCTGACCGGCTTGTGAACCACCTCGGCGATGCCCGCATCGATGCAGCGCGCCCGATTCTCAGGCGTGGTGTCGGCGGTGACCGCGACGATCGGAACGGCGCGCTCGCTGGCGGCGAAAATCTTCCGCGCCGTCTCCACCCCGTCCATCTCGGGCATGTGGATGTCCATCAGCACGATGCCGTAGGGAAAGTCCCGCCCCGCCGCCGCCTCGGCCTCGGCCTCGACGGCGCCCCCGGTACCGCGGCCGAAGACCAGATCGAGGGCCTGCCGGCCCGAGCGCGCGCAGTCGACGCTCAACCCGAAGGCTTGGCAGAAGGCCTCCAGCAGCCGCCGGTTGGCCGCATTGTCGTCGACGATCAGTGCGCGTCCCATGGGGCTTCCAGGCGCGTAGCGAAAACGGGACACGACCTCGCGGCCGCCCCTCCCCGATCATTGGCGGACGAAATCCGGGAGGTGTCAATCGTTTCGCGGGGCGCGGGCAACGCGCTTGCCCGCCATGCGTTCAGACGATGGGCGACCATCGGACGGGCCGCCGATAGACCAGGCAAGGGACGCACGACGCGCCGGGGCTGGTGGGCGGTGAGAGGATCGAACTCCCGACCTTCTCGGTGTAAACGAGACGCTCTCCCAGCTGAGCTAACCGCCCCCGATAGCCGTCGCCGATTTGCTTAGCGCATGGCCCGACCAGCGGCAACCGGCGTGCGTCCGGATGGGGCACCTTCCATGGCGCGCGATACCCGGAAAAGCGGAAGGCCGGCCCGCGTCGGAACGCGGCCGGCCTTCCCGATACCCTTGAAGGCGCGTGAAGCTTAGTTCACGGCGTCCTTCAGCGCCTTACCGGCCTTGAACTTCGGCTGGTTGGAGGCGGGAATCTGAATGGTCGCACCGGTCTGCGGATTCCGACCGGTGGAGGCAGCGCGGTGGCTGACCGAGAAGGTGCCGAAGCCGACGAGACGGACTTCCGAACCGCCCTTCAGCGCGCCGGTGATCGAATCGAACACGGCATCGACGGCCGCGCTGGCATCGTTCTTCGACAGCCCGCTCGCAGAGGCCACGCTGGCCACAAGATCGTTTTTGTTCACTTTGGAACCCCCCTTGGAAATCGGGATTGACGTGATAGCACGTAGCGGATGGCTTCATCCGGAACGGGTCGGAGTGTAGGCGCGGGCGCGAAGAATCGTCAATCGGAAAGCCGCCGAAAACGCCAGTTTTCCGGGGATTTTACCCCAAATCCCAGCCAATCGAGTTGTCCCCAGGATGGATGGGCATGAATGCCCGAACGAAACCGGGGCAAGCGTCCCGCACCTGCAAAAGCGAGGGCCCCGTACCGAAGGGTACGGGGCCCCGATTCGCCGCCCCCGACGGGCGGAAGAATCAACCGGAAAGAGCTCAGTGCGTGGTCACGCCGACCACATCGTCCTCTTTGTCGCCGGCGGTGAGCGTCTTGAGATCGGCCTCAACCTCCTTCGGGTCGAGCGGCGTCAGCGGCCTGCTCAACGCCGTGGTCATCACCTCGTCGACCGTAGCGACCGGCAGGATCTCGAGCGCCTTCTTCACATTGTCCGGAATCTCGGCGAGATCCTTCTCGTTCTCCTTCGGGATCAGCACCGTCTTGATGCCGGCGCGCAGCGCCGCCAGGAGCTTCTCCTTCAGGCCGCCGATCGGCAACACCCGGCCGCGCAGCGTCACCTCGCCGGTCATGGCGATGTCGCGGCGCACCGGCGTGCCGGTCAGGGCGGAGACGATCGAGGTCACCATCGCGATGCCGGCGGACGGGCCATCCTTCGGCGTCGCGCCCTCGGGCACGTGCACATGGATGTCGTTCCGCTGGAACAGCGACGGCTTGATGCCGAACTGGTTGGCCCGGCTCTTCACGAAGTGCTCGGCCGCCTGGACCGATTCCTTCATGACGTCGCCCAGCTTGCCGGTCATCGTGACCCGGCCCTTGCCCGGAACCGTGACGGATTCGATCTGCAGCAGCTCGCCGCCGACCTCGGTCCAGGCGAGCCCGGTGACCACGCCGACCAGATCCTCGTCCTCAATCTCGCCGTAGCGGAACTTCTTCACGCCCGCATAGTTGCCGAGATTCTGGGTCGAGATCTGGATATGACGCTTGTCGCTGGTCATCAGCTCCTTCACCGCCTTGCGGCAGAGCTTGGCGATCTCGCGCTCGAGGTTCCGAACGCCGGCTTCCCGGGTGTAGTAGCGGATCAGGTCCTTGAGCGCGTTGTCGGAGATCGACCACTCGCCCTCCTTCAGACCGTTCTCCTCGAGCTGCTTGGCGATCAGGTGCCGCTTGGCGATTTCCACCTTCTCATCCTCGGTATAGCCGGGGATGCGGATGATCTCCATGCGGTCCATCAGCGGCTGCGGCATGTTGAGCGTGTTCGCCGTGGTGACGAACATCACGTCGGAGAGATCGTAGTCGACCTCCAGATAGTGGTCGTTGAAGGTGTTGTTCTGCTCCGGGTCGAGCACCTCGAGGAGCGCCGACGACGGGTCGCCCCGCCAATCCGCGCCCAGCTTGTCGATCTCGTCCAGGAGGAAGAGCGGGTTCGACTTCTTCGCCTTCTTCATGCCCTGGATGACCTTGCCGGGCATCGAGCCGATATAGGTCCGGCGGTGGCCGCGGATCTCCGACTCGTCGCGCACGCCGCCGAGGCTCATGCGCACGAACTCGCGGCCCGTGGCGCGCGCGATCGATTTGCCGAGCGAGGTCTTGCCGACGCCGGGCGGACCGACGAGGCACAGGATCGGGCCCTTCAGCTTCTTCTGGCGCGCCTGCACGGCGAGATATTCCAGAATCCGCTCCTTCACCTTCTCCAGCCCGTAGTGGTCGGCGTCCAGCACCCCTTCGGCCTGGCGCACGTCGGACTTGATCTTGGAGCGCTTCTTCCACGGGATGCCCAGGAGCCAGTCGAGGTAGTTGCGCACCACCGTCGCCTCGGCCGACATCGGGCTCATCGCGCGCAGCTTCTTGAGTTCGGCCGTCGCCTTCTCGCGCGCCTCCTTGGAGAGCTTGGTCTTGCGGATCTTCTCCTCGAGTTCGGCCAACTCGTCGCGGCCGTCCTCGCCCTCGCCGAGCTCCTTCTGAATGGCCTTCATCTGCTCATTCAGATAGTACTCGCGCTGGGTCTTCTCCATCTGGCGCTTGACGCGATTGCGGATGCGCTTCTCGACCTGCAGGACGCTGATCTCGCCTTCCATGAAGCCGTAGATCTTCTCCAGCCGCTCGGAGATCGAGGGCAGTTCCAGCAGTTCCTGCTTGTCCGCGATCTTCAGCGCCAGATGCTGCGCCACCGTGTCGGCGAGCTTGGAGGACTCCTCGATCTGGTTGATCGAGATCAGCACCTCGGCCGGCACCTTCTTGTTCAGCTTGATGTACTGCTCGAACTGGCTGACGACCGCGCGGCCCAGCGCCTTCAGCTCCGCCTCGTCCTCGGACGGGTCCTCGATCAGGCTGGCCTCCGCCTGGAAGAAGGCGTCGGTGTGGGTGTAGCGCTCGATCCGGGCGCGCTGGCCGCCCTCGACCAGCACCTTCACCGTGCCGTCCGGCAGCTTCAGCAGCTGCAGTACGGTCGCGACCGTGCCGATCTCGTAGATTTCCTCCGGCCCCGGATCGTCATCGCCCGCGTTCTTCTGAGTGACGAGGAGGATCTGCTTGTCCTCGTTCATCACGTCCTCGAGGGCGCGCACCGATTTGTCGCGCCCGACGAACAGCGGCACGATCATGTGCGGGAACACGACGATATCGCGCAGCGGCAGTACGGGATACAGCGCGCTCTCGCTCGGGTCGTGCGGGGTACCGGTCGGTGTATCGGTCATGTGTTTCTGCTCTCCACCTGGGTCGAGCCCCCGATTTGGTAGGCAAGCCCGCCCATCATACTAGATAGTGTGGCCATTTCCCCTTGCTTGCAAGCGGGAACGCGCACGGCATCGCCGAAAGGAGGGCCGGTGCCGCGGCCCTACCGAGATGGGGTGCCGTGACGGCGAAACCAAGGGGCGGGAGACGAGTCGGCCGGCGTGTCGCGTCAGGACGCGCTCGATTCCATCTCGTCGCGGCGTTCCGAATAGATGTAGAGCGGCTCCGCGCGGCCCTCGACGACCTCGCGGTTGATGACGACCTCTTCCACGCCGTCGAGGCCCGGCAGGTCGTACATCGGCTCCAGCAGGATGCCTTCCATGATGGAGCGCAGGCCGCGTGCGCCGGTCTTGCGGGCGATCGCCCGCTTGGCGATGGCGCTCAGCGCGTCGCTCGTGAACTCGAGCTTCACGTCCTCCATCTCGAACAGCTTCTGATACTGCTTGACCAGCGCGTTGCGCGGCGCGGTCAGGATCTCGATCAGCGCTTCCTCGTCGAGGTCGGAGAGCGTGGCCAGCACCGGCACGCGGCCGACGAACTCGGGGATCAGGCCGAACTTCAGCAGATCCTCCGGCTCGATGGAGCGCAGGATGTCGCCGACCTCCTGGTCCTCCTCGGCGCGCACGTCGGCGCCGAAGCCGATCGAGGAGCCCTTGCCGCGCGCGGAAATGATCTTGTCGAGCCCCGCGAAGGCGCCGCCGCAGATGAACAGGATGTTGGTCGTGTCCACCTGCAGGAACTCCTGCTGCGGGTGCTTGCGCCCGCCCTGGGGCGGCACGGAGGCGACGGTGCCTTCCATGATTTTCAGGAGCGCCTGCTGCACGCCCTCGCCTGAGACGTCGCGGGTGATCGAGGGGTTGTCGGACTTGCGGCTGATCTTGTCGACCTCGTCGATATAGACGATGCCGCGCTGCGCGCGTTCGACATTGTAGTCGGCCGACTGCAGCAGCTTCAGGATGATGTTCTCGACGTCCTCGCCGACATAGCCGGCCTCGGTCAGCGTCGTCGCGTCCGCCATGGTGAAGGGAACATCCAGGATGCGTGCCAGCGTCTGCGCCAGCAGCGTCTTGCCGCAGCCCGTCGGCCCGATCAGCAGAATGTTCGACTTGGCGAGCTCCACCTCCGCGTTCTTCGCCCCGTGGGCAAGACGCTTGTAGTGGTTGTGGACCGCGACGGAGAGCACTCGCTTGGCGTGGTCCTGGCCGATCACATAGTCGTCGAGCACCTCGCGGATCTCGTGCGGCGTCGGCACGCCATCGCGCGACTTGGCGACGCCCGCCTTGTGATCCTCGCGAATGATGTCCATGCAGAGCTCGACGCACTCATCGCAGATGAAGACCGTCGGCCCGGCGATCAGCTTACGCACCTCATGCTGGCTCTTGCCGCAGAAGGAGCAGAAAAGCGTGTTCTTGCTGTCGCCGCTGCTGGATTTACTCATCGTTGCCACTCTTCCGTCTGTACCCGCGCCGGCGGGTGCGCGTCCCGCCACGGTCCGTGGGGCAAGGGCCGGATGCCCCGTTCCGCGCGCCATCGCGCGGTCCCAGCCCCTCGGCCTCAATGGTATAGGCTGCACTCCGCAGGCATCAACGCCAAAAAAGCCCGGCTTCCCGATCGACGCCCGCGAGCGGCCTACCCACTTCAGCGGCCCGACGTCCGGGCCCTGAGAGGTAGGGTGCCCCTGTCCAGTAAACAATCGATGAAGGAACCGCGATGCAACCCCTTATCCACTAGGGGCAGGACGCGCTCGCCGGAACCGGTCCCGGAGCGCGTCCCGAGGCCCGGCCCCGGTCAGCTCTTGTCGGCCTCGTCGCCGGTGTCGGGGCGACTTTCCATGACCTCGTCGATGATGCCGAAGCCCTTGGCCTCCTCGGCATTCATGAACTTGTCGCGCTCCATCGATTCCTCGATCGTCTCGAGCGTCTGGCCCGTGTGCCGGACGTAGATCTCGTTGAGACGCTCGCGAATCCGCAGGATCTCGCGCGCCTGGATCTCGATGTCGGTCGCCTGACCCTGCGCGCCGCCGGAGGGCTGATGCACCATGATCCGGCTGTTCGGCAACGCGAATCGCTTGCCCGCCTCACCGGCCGTCAGCAGCAGCGAGCCCATCGAGGCCGCCTGCCCCAGGCACACGGTCGAGACCTTCGGGCGGATGTACTGCATGGTGTCGTAGATCGACAGGCCCGAGGTCACGACGCCGCCCGGCGAATTGATGTAGAAGGCGATGTCCTTCGTCGGGTTCTCCGATTCCAGGAACAGCAGCTGGGCGCAGATCAGGCTGGCCACGTGGTCGTCGACCCCGCCGGTCAGGAAGATGATGCGCTCCTTCAGCAGACGCGAATAGATGTCGTAGGCCCGTTCGCCGCGGTTGGTCTGTTCGACCACCATCGGCACCAGGGTGTTCATATAGAGATCGACGGGATCGCGATCCTGCATGGCTGTCCTCTTTCCTCACATCCGCTGGGGCGGGCCAGGGGCGCCGCCCCCTGGTCCCGGGCCTTGGTAGATGGGGCGCCTCCGGGGCGCTCGCCATCTCCGATCTAAAGCGACGACGCCGGCGGGTCCAGACCGCCGGCGCCGATTTTTCGTCTCGTCCTAGTCCGCCTTCTTGGCCGCGGCCTTTTTCGCCTCGGACTTCTTGGCGGATGACTTCTTCGCGCCGGCCTTCTTGCCTCCGCCCTTCTTGGCGGCGGCTTTCTTCGCCCCCGCCTTCTTGGCGGATCCGCCCTCGTCGCCGTCCCCCGCGAGCAACTCGTCGACCGGGACCTCCTTGTCCTCGACCTTGGTCTGCTCGACGATGTAGTCGATCGTCTTGTCCTCGAAGATCGGCGCGCGCAGCTGGGCCATCAGTTCCGGGTTCTGGCTGTAGGCCTCGAAGACCTGCTTCTCCTGACCGGGATAGCGCTGGGCCTCCTTGACGACGGCGCGGTTCAGCTCGTCCTGCGTCACCTCGATGTTGGCCTGTTCGCCGACATGGCTCAGCAGCAGGCCGAGCTGGACGCGGCGGTGCGCGATGTCGCGATACTCCGCCTTCAGCGTCTCGTCGTCCTTCTCCTTGTCCTCCTCGTCGATCTGGCCCTTCTCGCGGGCATCCTCGAAGGTCTTCCAGATCTGCTCGAACTCCTGCTCGATCATCGCCTCGGGCACGGGGAAGTCATGCGCCTCGTAGAGCTTGTCGAGCAGCTCGCGCTTCATCTTGCCGCGCGCCAGCTCGGCGTAATCGCTGCCGAGGCGCTCGCGGATCATGTCCTTCAGCTGATCCAACGATTCCATGCCCAGGCTCTTCGCGAACTCGTCGTCGATCGCGGTGTCCTGGAATTCCTCGATCGCCTTCACCTTGACGTCGAAGACGGCATCCTGTCCGGCCAGCTGCTCGCTGCCGTACTCCTCCGGGAAGGTGACCTTCACCTCGACGTCGCTGCCGGCCTTGGCTCCGACCAGCTGGTCCTCGAAACCGGGAATGAAGCGGCCGCTGCCGATCTCCAGACGGTAATCCTCGGCCGAGCCCCCCTCGAAGGCCTCGCCCCCGACCTTGCCGACGAAATCCATCACGACGACGTCGCCCTGTTGGACCGGTCGGTCCGCCTCGATCGGGCTGGAGGAGCGGTAGTCGTTGGCGATGCCTTCCAGCGCCTGGGCGACCTCCTCCTCGGAGATCTTCGGCGCGAGGCGCGTGACCGAAAGCGTGGAGAAGTCGACCGGCTCGATCTCGGGCATCAGCTCGACGCCCAGCTTGTAGACGAGATCCTCGCCCTTCTCGAAGCTGGTGATCTCGATGTTCGGCTGCATCGCGGGCTTCAGCTCGCGCTCGCTCATCGCCGACTGGCTGGACTCGCTCACGGCCTGCTGGATCACCTCACCGAGCACGCTGTCGCCATAGCGCTGCTTGAGGATCTTCATCGGCACCTTGCCGGGACGGAAGCCGGGGATGTTGACCTTCTGGCCGACCTCGCCGAGCTGCTCTTCCACGCGGCGCTCGATGTCGTCGGCCGGGATCGTGATGGAGTATTCCCGGCTCAAGCCGTCGTTCTTGGTTTCCGTTACCTGCATGAGATGCTGACCGTTCCGTGTCGTTGATGTCCGCTGTCGGAAAGCGTCGCCGGGGGCTTCAGGCCGGTGGTGCGGGCGGAGGGACTTGAACCCCCACGGGTTTCCCCACCAGGACCTAAACCTGGCGCGTCTACCAATTCCGCCACGCCCGCCGGAAAAGCGACCGAATCCGTGCTGAGCCGCGCCGCGCCAGCGACGAGGCGGCGCTTCTATAGCAACGCCCATGGGACGCGTCAAAGCGTAGATTTCAGGGGAAACCGGAAGGTAAAGGCGGGCCGTTCCGGGCCCGCGGCGTTGATCAGCTCGCCACCCGCTCGCAGTAGGTGTCGGCGAAGGCGGTGAGCGAGAGAACCCGCGGCCCTTCCACGACGAGCGTCCGGGTCAGCGGCTTCTCGACCGAGAGCTCGTACTTGACGTGCGGAATGCCGAAGGTATCGGAAGCGATCGAAAGGACGCGCGCGGTCTCGACCATCTTGTCGGATCGGGTTCGCCGAAAACGGGTGCCGGCCTTAACGAACTCCATCGTGTTGTCGCGCTTGAAGAACATCGCCGTTCTCCTTCGCCCCGCTGCGCTGAGAAATGCCGCCTTCGATTTTCCCGGCAAATGCACAGCTTTCACGGCCCCTCTCCATTCCACATTCGTAGTTATCCACAGCCCCTGTCAACGAAGTTTAAGTCGGATTTATATTTAATTGAAGATGGTTTAAGCAACGCTTCTGACAAACGACGCGACCTTTTCCCCGTTTCTTGCGAGGATTTAAGACCAAAGCACTATTCCGCTACCGCTCCGCGAGCAGCGTGCGCAGGATTCGGGGCAGTGCCTCCGGCAGATCGTCGGCCACCAGCCCCGGGCCGATCGAGGCCGCCGCCTCGCCATGCAACCAACAGGCGGCGCAGGCGGCCTCGAAGGCCGGCATGCCCTGCGCCACGAGCGCGCCGGCGAACCCGGCCAGCACGTCGCCGCTGCCGGCGGTGGCGAGCCAGGCCGGCGCGTTCGCATTGATCGCCACCCGCCCGTCCGGGCCCGCGATCGCGCTGTCATGGCCCTTCAGCAGAACGACCGCCCGCGCGCGCTCGGCCGCCTTGCGCGCCCGCTCGACCTTGGTCAGTTCGGCATCCCCGGCCAGGTCCGGGAAGAGGCGACGGAACTCCCCCTCATGCGGCGTCAGGATCACCGGCCCTTCGACCGTGTCGAACAGCAGACGCTCGGTCTCCTCGAAGAGGCTGAGCGCGTCGGCGTCCAGCACCGCCGGCTTTCCGGTGCGCAGGATCGCCAGCACCTTCTCGCGCGCGGCCAGCGTTCCTTCGCCCAGACCGGGCCCGATCAGCACGGCGGCGACGCGCCGCTCCTCCACCATGTCGACGAAGGTCTTGGTGTCGCGATAGGCGCGCACGACCGCGCTGTCGAGCGAGACGCGATAGAGCGGAGCCGCCTGCTGCGGGGCGGCCAGCGTCACCATGCCGGCGCCCGCGCGCTGGGCGGCGCGGGTGGCGAGCCGGCTCGCCCCCAGCATCTCCGGTCCGCCGGCGACGAGCAGGTGCCCACGGCTGTACTTGTGCTGGCCCGGCCGCGGCACCGGAAACTGCGCGCGCCAGAGCGTTTCCCCGTTGCGGGCGATCTTCGGCGCGATGTCGTCCAGCACCGAGGCCGGGATGCCGATGTCGCCCAATACCAGTTCGCCGCAGCGCGCCCGCCCCGGCAGCAGGTAGTGGCCCGGCTTCGCGCGGAAGAAGGTGACGGTGACCGCCGCCGCCGGGGTCGGGCGCTCGGGGTCGGCGGCGGCCGCCAGATCGGCGCCGCTGTCGCCGGAAATGCCGCTGGGCACGTCGACGGCGACGATCGACCGTGCGCCGATCGCCTGCAGGGTCTCGGCCGCCGCCCCTTCCGGCGCCCGGTTGAGGCCGGCTCCGAACAGCGCGTCGATCACGATGCCGGCGCCCTCCAGGATGGCGGGCGAGAGCGGCTCGACCGCGCCGTCCCAGCGCGACGCCGCTTGCGCCGCGTCGCCCTTCAAGCTCTCGCGCTCCCCCAGAAGGCCGAGGCGCACGGTCCGGCCGCGCTCGGCCAGCAGGCGGGCGGCGACGAACCCGTCCCCGCCATTGTTGCCGGGTCCGCACAGGACCGCGACGGCGCCCGTCTCGAACCGCGCCTCTACGGCGTCGGCGACGTAGGCGCCCGCAGCCTCCATCAAGTCGATCCCAGCGACGCCGCCGTCGATCGCCGCCTTGTCGGCGGCGTACATCTCAGCGGTCGTCAGAAGCGCCAGATCCTGCCAGCCGGGGTTCGCCATACCGTCCCGCATTCCCGTTCCAATCCGTCATCACCGACCCACGGGCCCGACCGCGATCATCGCAAGCCAATCTCCGCTTTCCAAGAGAGCGCTTCGCAAAGGACGCGCGGACGGGCATTCTGGCGGGCATGGTCCCCGCGATACGATCCCTCCCCGTCCCTCGACGGCGCCGCGCCGGACGCGCTCTGCCGGCCTTTGTCGCCGTGCTGCTGCTGCTCGCGGCGTGCGAGGACCCGGGGCCGAAATTCACCCTTGTCTATATGAGCGCGCAGGGCAGCGAGCGCGTCCTGGCGGAAGCCGCCCGTTTCCAGGGCGGCATTCCCGTCCATGCCGACGGCGCGCCGCGCGGCGCCGACCCGCAAGGGATGAGCGTCCGCGCGGCCCGCCTGATCGCCGGCGTCATCAACCGGCCCGATTGGGTGCTGCGGCCGGCGGGGCCGCCGCCGCGGACGGCGGAGGCCACCCGCATGGTCCTCAGCTTCGATCCCCAGCAGGGTTTCAGCGGCGTCAGCCTGTGCCAGGGCCGATCGATCGCGGCCGAAGAGCCGCCGGGCGCCTTGGAAGGCGACGGCGCCGCGCCACCGATGACCTTCCGGCTGGTGCTTTGCGACGGCGAGCGCCGGACCGCCGAGATCCTGGCGACGCTGCCGCGGCCGGACGGGCCGGACGACGCGGTTCTGGCCGGACTGATCCGGCAAAGCGCGGCGGCCCTGGTCGCGCGGGAAACGCAACGCAAGGACTGACCGCCCGGCACCGCCCTAGCCGTGCGCCGTCGCGCGCAGATATTCGCTCAGGATATGCTGATAGTAGGGTTGCGGGCGCTGGTACCTGGCGGCCAGGCCCTTCTCGTCGATGCGCACGACATAGCCGTGGCAGGGGATGTCGTAGCTCTCGCCATGCAGCACGACATGGAAGCGGAAGGCGAAATTCTGCCGCGCGATCAGGTCGCCATCATAGGGGAAGAGCCGAAAGCCACCGGGCGAGAGGTCCTGCACCTGATAGACATGCCGATCGATCTGGACCCGTACGCCGTGCCCAGGAGCCCGGTGATGCGCGCGTTCATCCTCGTGCCGCTTCGATCCAAACAAACCGCCGAACAGTGCCATGGCCCGATGCCTCCGCCCCATAATGCACCGAAAACGCGGCATTACCAGGGGAGATAAATTGCCTCGGACAAAAAATACAACGTTACCGAAAGCGACAGCAAGAGGCCGGCATTCCGAACCGGCCGTCCGGAAAGCCCGCACCGCGTGCGAAGACGTCATGGCCACGACACGCCCCTATCATAGGCGCGTCATCCAGGCGCGATAGCGTCCCTTCCATCGACCAACCGCCCGTTTCGACGGGTCACTGGCGACGGGCGATTCCGGCTGATGAGAGTAAGCGTAGGCCGGAACCGCTTCGTCGCTTTTTTTTGCCCGATTTCCGCCGGTCCAGGCTGCCAACAGCGCCGCGAACCGCTAAACAGGCGGGGATGAGCGATGCTGCCCCCTCCCCCCGACTGCCGCGGCCCGCGATCGAATGGGACGCCGACGGCCTGCCGCACGCCTCCGAGTTCGCCGACGGCTATTTCGACCGCGCGGACCCCGCCGGCGAATGCGCCCACGTCTTCTTCGAGGGCTGCGGCCTGCCGGCGGCCTGGGAGGGACGGCGCCATTTCACCGTGGCCGAACTCGGCTTCGGTACCGGGCTGACGGTCCTGCTGCTGGCCGACCTCTGGCAACGCTCGGCCGGGGAGCGGCCGTCCGGCGCGCGGCTCGACATCCTGTCGGTGGAAGGCTACCCGCTGGATGCGGCGGCGTTGCAGCGCGCGCATCGCCGCTTCCCGGCGACAATCCAGGACCTGGCCGCCGATCTGCGCCGGCAATGGCCGCCGCCCTATCGGGGCGCGCACCGGCTGCGGCTCGGCGACGGGTCGATCCGCCTCACCCTGCTGTTCGATGCGGTCGAGCCGGCTTTGCGCGGGGCGGAGGCCTTGGTCGACGCCTGGTTCCTCGACGGCTTCGCGCCGGCGCGCAATCCGGACATGTGGACCGAGCCCGTGCTCGACCAGGTGGCGCGGCTGAGCGCGCCGGGCGCGCGGATCGCGAGCTTCACGGCCGCCGGCGCGGTGCGCCGGGCGCTGAAAGCGCGCGGCGCCGAGGTCGAACGCCGCCCCGGCTTCGGGCGCAAGCGCCATTGCCTGACCGGCCGGCTGCCGGACCCGCCCGCGGCGGCGAGCCCCGAGCGTCCGATCTGGTGCCGGCCCATCGGACCCAGGGCGCCAGAGGAGAAGGTCGCCGTCATCGGCAGCGGCATCGCCGCCCGCTGGACGGCGCTGCGCTTGGCGGAGGCGGGGTTGCGTCCCCTTTTGGTCGGGCCTGAGCCGAGCGACGGCACACCGCCCCACCCGCCCGCCGCCCTGATCGCGCCGAAGCTGGTGCGCGGCACGACGGCCTATGCGCGGCTCTCCGCGCTCTCCTACCTGACGACCGTGCGGGAGATGGAGCGAATCGCCGGGGAGATCCCCGGCCTCTGGCTCGCTCGCGGCGTGCTGGAGCCCTGGGGCGACGCGGACGGCACGGCGCGGCGCCAGGATCTCGTCCGGACTCTGGACTGGCCCGCCGACTGGCTCGAGAGCCGCGCGGAGGGGCTGTTCCACCCAAGGGCCGGCGTGGTCGATCCGGCGCCGCTCCACAGCCGGCTCGCCGAGCGCGCGGTCGATCTCGGCGCCGCGCGGGACGCACGCCCCGTCGCCGCGCTCGACCGGCAGGCCGACGGCTGGCGCCTCGCCGACGCGGACGGGGCGACGATCGCCAGCGTGCCGACCGTCATCCTCGCCGCCGGCCCCTACGGCACCGCGCTGTTGCCCGACGCCGAGGCCTGGGCCGAGATTCGCCATTCCGGCGGCCGTCTGTTCCGCCCCGCGCCGGCGGGCGACTGGCCGGACCACGCCCTCAACTACGGCGGGTTCGTGACCCCGGCGCTCGGCCCCGCCCAGGACGGACGGGCCCTGCTGGGAGCGAGCGCGCATGCCGCCGCAACGCCGGAAGCCGCCGCGGCGGCCGAATCGGGCTGCGCGGCGGAGAGCGTCGCGGACTGCCTGGCGCGGCTCGCCCGCGTGCGGCCGGACCTCGCCCGATTGCTGGACGATGCCGGCGGATCGGCAGAGCCGCCGAGTTGGACGGGGGTTCGCAGCACGACGCCGGATCATCTCCCGCTGGCGGGCCCGGTCCCTGACCCGGCTTCCTACCGCCGGCATTTCCGGGCGCTGGCGCAAGGCGCGCGGGCCACCCCCACCCCGACGGCGACGGTCGACCGGCCGGGCCTTTTCGCGATCACGGCGCTGGGGGCGCGCGGCTACCAGATGGCGCCGTTCCTGGCCGAGGCGATCGCCAGCCAACTGGCCGGCGCGCCGCTGCCCCTTGCGGCAAGGGACCTGGCCGCGTTACACCCTGCCCGGACCCTGATGCGGGGCATGGCGCGCGAAGCGCCGGCCGGCCGAACGGCATCCGGTAGAAACGCCGGCACCACCGCTTGAATGGCAGCCCTGTTTTCCCCTGATTTGCTATCGAGTCGCACGATCCTTACCTTAGTGCAGAGCCCGAACGATATCCGCCGAGGCCGACGCGGCCGTTCGGCACACGGATAAGGGGCCCAGCCCGACCATGACCACCGACACGCCTGTTCCGACGCAGGAGGATAGCGCGGCCGACGCGCTCGATTCGGACGATTCCGCGCCGGAGGCCGCCGCCCCGCCCGTCGAATCCGGTCCCGAGGAGGCGGATTCCGAGGCCGTGGTCGCGCTCGGCTGGGGACGGATTCTGTTCGCCCACACCTTCCCCGACGCCAAGCGGATCGCCGAGGTGCTGCTAGAGGAAGCCGAAGGCGAGCGCGACATCGCCATCTATGTACGCGATCCGCATCTGGTGCTGGCGGCCGCGCCGCAGTCGCTCTTCCTCGACCCCTCGCACACCTACCGGCTGGAGCTCGACCGGTTCGAGACGGAGGAGGATCCACCCGGCGGCTTCATCGTCCGCCGGCTGCGCAACAAGCGCGACGCGCAGGAGATCAACCGGCTCTACGCCAGCTGCAACATGGTGCAGGCGCCGGTCGAACGGTTCCTCGCCAACCTGCAGGGCCGGCGCATCGTCCATCTGGTGGCCGAGGACGAGGAGACGGGTGCCGTCCTCGGCACGGTGACCGGCCTCGACCACTATCACTGCTTCAACGAGCCCGAGCACGGCGCCAGCCTGTGGAGCCTCGCCGTCGACCCGCAATGCCCGTTCCCGGGCATCGGGGAGGCGCTGATCGGGGCGCTCGCCGAACATTTCCGGGCGCGCGAGCGCAGCTTCCTCGACCTGTCTGTCATGCACGACAACGAGCCGGCGATCGCGCTCTACGAGAAGCTCGGTTTCGAGCGTATCCCGCTGTTCTCGATCAAGTGCCGTAACCAGTTGAACGAGCCGCTCTATACCGCGCCCGAGCCGCGCGAGCGTCTGAAGCAGGATGCGGAGGTGATCATCCGCGAAGCGCGGCGCCGAGGGATCACGGTCGAGATCGAGGATGCGGAAAGCGGCCTCTTCCACCTGGTGCTCGGCGGGAGGACCATCGCCTGCAACGAATCGCTCTGCGATCTGACGAGCGCGCTCGCCTACCAGCGCTGCGACGACCGGCCGCTCGCCCGGCGCCTCTTCCTGCACGCGGGCCTTCCGGTCCCGGACCAGATCGAGGCCGGCGACCCCGACGAGGAACGCCTGTTCCTGCGCAGCCACGGCACGGTCGTGGTGAAACCCTGCGCGCGCGGATCGCACGCGCCCACGCTTGTCGATATCGAGGACGAGGATGCGCTCGCCGCGGCGATCGCCGACATCGGGACGCAGACGCCCCGCGTGCTGATCGAGGAGACGGTGCCGGGCGACCATCTGCGCGTCCTGGTGATTGGCAACCGGGTGGTCGCCGGCGCCCTCCGCCGGCCGGCGGAGGTCGTCGGCAACGGCACCTCGACCATGCGCCAGCTGGTCGAGGTGCAGAGCCGCCGGCGCGCCGCCGCGACCGGCGGGGAGAGCCGCATCCCCTGGGACGCGGAGACCCGCGCCTGCATCTTCGCCGCCGGCTACAGCCTGGACGGCGTGCCGCAGGACGGCGAGGTGATTCGCGTCCGCCGGATGCCCAGCCTGACGCTCGGCGGCACCATACACGACGTGACCGCGATGCTGCATGTGCGCATCGTCGACGCCGCGACCGCGGCCGCCCGGACGTTGGGCGCGCCGGTGGTCGGGATCGACTTCATGATCGACAATCCGACGGAACCGGAGTTCATGCTGTTCGGCGCCGACGCGCAGCCGAGCCTCGCCCACCACCAGCCGCAGCCGGCGGCGAGCCGCTTCCTCGACCTGCTCTTCCCGCAGACCGCGCGCGGCGGGCCCTGGAGCCAGCGCTAGACGCCCCCCCTACTCGACCGCCGTCAGCCGGTCGGTGCGCAAGCGATGGCGCCCGTCGCTCAGTCGGTAGACGGCCGCCTGTACCGCGATCACCGCGCCGAAAGCGGTGCCGCCGGCGATCAGGAACATGATCAGGATCTGGTATTTGGTGGCCTCCACCGGATCGACGCCGGAGAGGATCTGGCCGGTCATCATCCCCGGCAGCGAGACCAGCCCCGCCGCCGCCATCGCATTCACCATCGGCATCAGCGCGCTTCTGAGCGCCGTGCGGCTCGCCTGCCGAAGGGCGACGAAGCGCGTCGCGCCCAGCGCCAGCTGCGCCTCGATCGAGGCGCGGTCGCGGGTCACCGCCGTGGTCAGCGTATCGAGCCCGAGCGCGATCCCCGTCATCGTATTGCCCAGCACCATGCCCAGGATCGGCAGCGCGAAGCGCGGGTCGTACCAGGGATCGGCCTGGATCTGGGTCGTCAGCGCGAAAAGCGTGACGATCACCGCCGCGAAGGCCATCGATCCCACGCCCAACCCATAGGACCACCAGCCGGCGAGCCGTCGGTCCTGCCGCGCCACGATCTCGCGCCCCGCCACCAGGATCATGGCGAGCGCCGCCAGCGCGGTCAGCCAGGGCGAGGCGCTGGCGAACAACGCCTTCAGGACCAGCCCGACGGCGAGCAGTTGCACGACCATGCGCGCGGCCGCGATCGCGAGCCGCGTCTCGATCCCCAGCCGGAGCGCGAGCGAGAGCCCGCCATTGATCAGGAGCAGCAGCCCCGCCAGCACCAGATCGATCGTCTCGAGGCGGATGTAGTCGATCATGGGCGGGCGAGCTCCCCATCGGCGAGCACCAGCCGCGCGTCCCCGACCCGCGCCGCCTGGCCGCCGTCGTGGGTGACCCAAAGGATGGCGAGGCCGGTTTCGCGCCGCGCGGCCAGCATCGTCTCGACCGCCGCCGTGGCCCCCTCGTCGAGGGCGGAAGTGGGCTCATCCAGCAGCAGCACGGCCGGCTCGATCGCGAGCGCCCGCAACAGGGCCAGGCGTTGCCGCTCCCCGGTCGACAGGCGCGAGATCGGCCAGCCCCGGGTCTCGGGCCCGAGGCCGAGCGCCATGAGATCGGTTTCGATCGCGGCCCAGTCCGGAAAGTGGTCGCCCACATGGTCGAACCACCAGCCGGCGTCCGTCGCCAGATAGGTCACCTGCCGGCGCCATTCCGGGGCGGGCATCGAGTCGCAGTTCCGCCCGTCGAGGAGCGCGGTCCCCGCATGCGGATCGAGGTCGGCGATCGCGCGCAATAGCCGGCTCTTGCCGCTTCCGGAGGCGCCTTGGATCGCCAGACATTGTCCAGCCTCGAGGGTCAGCGTGACGGGCTTCATCCCGGGGACGGTCAATCCATCCAGACGCAGCAAGGGTCGCTCCCACCAGCGGGCGAAAAAAGAAGACCCCGGACGCCAATCGCACGCCCGGGGTCCCCGAAACCGAATCTCCGCGCGGAGGCGGAGACGCGCCTCAGCGCCGGTCGACCATCTTACGGGCGAGCGGCAGCACGGCGGCGGCGAGCGCGATCTTCGCGGCCGCGCCGATCAGGAAGGGCGTGACGCCATTGGCCAGCGCCGCGGCGGCGCCTGCATCGAGCCCGATGCCCTTCACGCTCATCAGGAAGCCGGTCAGCCAGGCGAAGCCGAGGCCGAAGATGATCGCCGTTCCGATCACGTTGGCGGCGAGCGTCTTCAGGACCGAACCGTCCCAGCCCCGCTCAGCGAGCCAGCCGACCACGACGGCGGCGACGAAGAAGCCGGTCAGGTAGCCCGTCGTCGGGCCGAGGAAATAGGCCGGACCGGCGGCCGGGCCGGCGAAAACCGGCAGGCCGGCGAGGCCCTCGCCCAGATAGGCGAGCAGCGTGATGCCGCCCAGCCGCCAACCGAAGGCCATGCCGACGACCAGCACCGCGAAGGTCTGCATCGTCATCGGCACCGGCACCATCGGCACGTTGGTCTTGGCCGAAAGCGCGATCAGCGCCGTGCCGGCCAGCACGAGCACGATGTTACGAAGAATCCGCCCCTGCCCCTCGGCCTTCCACAGGCCGTCGATCAAGGTCGGGTGCAGCGTTGTCGCGTGAGCCATGGGAAACCCTACTCCTTATCCCCCGAGATGTATTTCATGGACCGCCCGCGCTTATAACGCAGGCAAACCTACGCGTCATGCGTTTCGAAGTCGGCCGGCGCCACGATCTCCAGCAGTTCGCAATCCTCGGAGCAGCGCAGCAACTCGTGCCGGATGCCCGGCGGCTGGTGAACGCAGGCCCCCGCCTCCATGCGCACCACCCCCTGGCCTTCATAGTCGAATTCGACCCAACCCTCGAGCACATAGACCATCTGGAAGTCGAGCGTGTGGGTATGCGCACCGGTGCCGTCCGTGCAGGCCTCGCGCGCGCGGATCACCTGCGCGTGGAAGCGCCCGTCGGTCGCATCCGCGATGCCGAGATCGCGATATTCGAAGAAACTGCGAAGACCCTGCCCCTCGAACTGGCCGTCCTTCGCATGCTGCACCGAAAAGCGCATGGATCCGTCCTCTGATTTCCTGACGACACGATCCTAGGCGCCGCCGTCCGCCGGGTCGAGAGGGCGGCCTACCCGCCGCTCGCCCGTTCCGTGATACGGGCCTGCTGGGCGACGGCGTCCTCGGGCCAGGTGCTCTTGATGTAGGCCAGGATGGCCAGGATCTGCTGGTCGCTGTAGCGCTCCGCGAAGCCTGGCATTCCGCTCTTGCGTCCATCCGGCATGAAGGGCTGGCCACCGAGCTTGGTGTAGGCGAAGAGGAAGCCGTCCGGGTGATGCCAGGTGTGACCGGTCTCGTCATGCGGCGGGGCGGGATAGCTGCCGTCGGCAAGCGGCTGCTTCCAGTCCGGCGCGCCCTCGAGGTCCGAACCGTGGCAGGAGGCGCAGGCCTCCTCATAGAGCGGCGCGCCCTGAGCGGCGAGCCTCGCGTCGTCCGCCGGAATCCGCAGCTCGGCGAGCGCCGCCTCGCCGGCCGCGCTCGCCGTCTGGTTCGATCCGAACAGGCTGTCCCACTGCATGATGCCGACGACGACGCCTGCGGCGATCGCTGCGGCGCCGGCGACCCCGGCGATCTCGGTTCTCTTCACGCGTCCAACTCCTCATCTTCCGCTTCATCCGCCGCCAACCCCTCGATGATCGGGCAGTCCGGGCGATCGTCGCCGTGGCACCGGATCATCAAGGTCTCCAGCGTGCGTTTCATGCTCTCCAGTTCCGCGATCTTCTCGTCGATATGTTCCAGATGCCGGCCGGCGAGCGCCTTCACGTCCGCGCTCGCCCGGTTGCGGTCGCGATAGAGCGAAAGCAGGGCCCGGCAATCCTCGACCGAGAAGCCGAGCCCCCGGGCGTGGCGCACGAACCGCAGACTCTCGACCGCCTTGTCGTCATAGTCGCGATAGCCGTTCTCGCCGCGCGCGGAGGGTTCTATCAGGCCGATCTCGTCGTAGTAGCGGATCGTCTTGGTGGGGATGCCGGCGCGTTTCGCCGCGTCGCCGATATTCATGTCGTCTCTCCTTCCGGTCTCCCCGCCTGAGAAGGCCGGGTCACGCCCGGCCATGACGATCCGGCCTTAAGGGCATGCGTCATCCCCGGGCTCGACCCGGGGATCTTCTTGGCCCACATCATAGCGCCTGGCGGCGCAGCCGGAGCGCGTTGCCGATCACGGACACGGAACTGAGGCTCATCGCGGCCGCCGCGATCATCGGGCTCAACAGCAGCCCGAAGACCGGGTAGAGGACGCCCGCTGCGATCGGCACGCCGAGCGCATTGTAGACGAAGGCGAAGAACAGATTCTGGCGGATGTTGCGCATCACCGCGCGGCCCAGCGTGCGGGCGCGCAGCACGCCGCGCAGATCGCCCTTCACCAGCGTCACATGCGCGCTCTCGATCGCCACGTCGGCGCCCGCGCCCATGGCGATGCCGACATCGGCCCGCGCCAGCGCCGGCGCGTCGTTGACGCCGTCACCGGCCATGGCGACCTTGCGGCCTTCCTTCTGCAGTCGTTCGATATGCCCGTGCTTGTCCTCGGGCAGCACCTCAGCCTCGACCTCGTCGATGCCGAGGCGCTTGGCGACCGCCTCCGCCGTGCGGCGGTTGTCGCCGGTCAGCATGACGATGCGGATGCCGGCCGCGTGCAGACCCTTGATCGCCTCCGCCGTCGTCTCCTTGATCGGATCGGCCAGCTTGCACACGCCGGCGAGATCGCCGTCCAGCGCGACGAAGACCGCCGTCGCCCCCTCGCCGCGCCATTGGTCCGCCGTCTCCTCCAGCGCGGAGGGATCGGCCCCGACCGCGCGCATCATCGCGGCATTGCCGATCGCGACGCGCCGGCCGTCGACCGTGCCTTCGACGCCCTTGCCGTCGGTCTGGTCGTAATCGTCGGGCGTCGCGGGCAGATCGACGCCACGGGCCTGCGCCGCCTCGACGAAGGCGCGGGCCAGCGGATGGCCGCTCGCCTTCTCCAGCGCGGCGCCGAGGCGCAGCACGTCCGATTCCGAGGCACCGCCCGCGGTCTCGATCTCTTCCACCGCCGGTTTGCCCTCGGTCAGCGTGCCGGTCTTGTCGGTCACCAGCGTGTCGACCGATTCCATGCGCTCCAGCGCCTCGGCGTTCTTGATCAGGATGCCGGCCTGCGCGCCGCGCCCGACGCCGGTCATCACCGACATCGGCGTCGCCAGGCCGAGCGCGCAGGGACAGGCGATAATCAGCACCGAGACAGCCGCGAGCAGCGCATAGGCGAGCGCCGGCGCCGGGCCGACCGTTGCCCAGGCGATGAAGGCGATGACCGCGATGGCCACGACGGCGGGCACGAAGTAGCCCGCCGCCTTGTCGGCGAGCGACTGGATCGGCGCACGGCTGCGCTGCGCGTCGGCCACCATCTGGACGATCTGGGAGAGCATCGTCTCGTCGCCGACCTTGTCCGCCCGCATGACGAGACCGGCCGAGCCCTGCACGATCGTGCCCCCGATGACGCTGTCGCCCTCGCCCTTCTCGACCGGCTTGGATTCGCCGGTCACCATGCTCTCGTCCAGCGTGACGCGGCCCTCCAGGATGGTGCCGTCGACGGGCACGCTGTCGCCAGGGCGCACGCGCAACCGGTCGCCCTCACGCACCTGGTCGAGCGGCACTTCCTTCTCGTGCCCGCAATCCGTCATGCGGATCGCCGTCTTCGGCGCCAGGTTGATCAGCGCCTTCAAGGCGTCGCCGGTGCGCTCACGCGCGCGCAGTTCCAGCACCTGGCCCACGAGGACGAGCGTGATGATGACGGCCGCGCTCTCGAAGTAGAGCGGCACCGAGCCGTCCGCCATCCGGAAGCCGGCCGGGAACAGGCCCGGCGCCAGGATGCCGGCGAGGCTGTAGAGATAGGCGGCACCCGTTCCGATCGCGATCAGCGTGAACATGTTGGGGCTCTTGTTCACGATCGAGGCCCAGCCGCGCTGGAAGAAGGGCAAGCCGGCCCACAGTGTGACCGGCGTCGCGAAGGCGAGCTGCACCCATTTGTTCCAGGGGCCGTCGACCAGATGGGCGAGGCCCGGGATCATCTCCCCCATCGCCAGCGCGAAGACTGGCACCGTGCCGACGAGCGCGACCCAGAACCGTCGCGTCATGTCGACCAATTCGGGACTCGGGCCGCTGTCGACATCGACGGTGCGGGGCTCCAGCGCCATGCCGCAGATCGGGCAGTCGCCGGGCTCGTCCCGCACGATCTCGGGATGCATCGGGCAGGTCCATTCGGTCTTGGACTGGGTCGCCTGCGGGCGCGCTGGCTCGAGCGCCATGCCGCATTTCGGGCAGCTGTCCGGCGTCTCGGACCAGACGCCCGGGCACATCGGACAGATGTAGCCGTCCCTGGGACGCTCGCCCTTCGGCGTTTCGGCGGCGCCAGCCCCGTGCTGGGAATGATCGTGGTCGTGGCAGGCGTGCGTATCGGCCATGTCGGCTCTCCCGTGTGCGATCTGCCCAGGATATGGGGCTTCCAGTGACTGGAAGGTCAAGGTGTTTCAAGTTCGCCCATCCATATCATGCAAATGATTCTGAGAATCATTTGCATTCTAACTTCGCCTCCTCTAGGAGTCCTCCTCAACCGCACCCCGGGAGGGGGCATTCAACGAGAGGCGGAGGACCAGGATGAGGATGAACAGGAGACTGCTGTTGGCGGCCGGATGCGCCGCCTTGGCCTTGAATGCGGCTGTGACGGACGCCCGCGCGGCGGAGCCGCTGACCCTAGAACCCGTGGTCGTCGAGACCGGAACGGCGCATCCCTCGCAGCGCCTGCGCCGGAACGTCGAGGCCGGGATGAACGCGAACCGCACCAATTCCTATCTCGACGGGTCGGTGCTGCAGAACATCAACCCGGTCAATGCCGGCGACGCGCTGCGCTACAACGTGCCGGGCCTGATCAACCAGCCCTTCAACGGCGACCGCTTCGGCGGCGGACAGAAGATCCGCACCTTCGGCGATTTCGGCGCTTCGCAGTCGATCGACGGCCTGCCCGCCTTCCGCTCGCAGGGCCAGGAAGGCGGCGGCTACAACAACACGCTGATCCCGACAATCGCCATCGACCGGATCGGCGTGATGAAGGGCGGCCGCGGCGTCGGCTACGGCGACGGCACCGATGGCGGCGTGATCGACACGACGATCAAGTCGGGCCGCGACTACACCGACCACCAGGCGATCAGCCAGGACATCAACACCGCGCGCGAGAGCCTGACCCAGGCGGAAGCGGCCGACCATACCGAGGAATGGGACTACTACGCCGCCGGCAGTTTCCTCTATGGCGACTACAACGGCCATCCGGACATCCTGGAGCAGCAGTCGGTCAAGGGGCTGATCGGCAAGACCGGGTACAATTTCAGCGAGGACACGCGGCTCGAGGTTCTGGGAATCTTCGACCGCAGCGATCCCCGCATCTACCGCAACGACGAGATCAACCAGATCACCACGTCGAACTTCTATGGTTCGGCGACGGTCGACCACCGCTATGACGCGGACGATAGCGGCCGCGTCGGCCTGATCGTCCAGGAAGGCGATTCCGCCTGGCCGGCCCGGGACCGCGACCGCGGCATTTCGAACCAGATCCTGTTCGGGAACCACTACATGGCGCGCACGGTCGACGAGGGGGTCGATTATGACGGGTCCGTCGGCGCCGAGGTGCGCAAGACCAACTACACGCGCGACGAACAGTGGGACAACACCTTCGTCGACTACGCGCTCTTGACCCAGAACGCCTTCCATATCGGCGAGGATTGGACGGTCAATGGCGGGCTGCGCGCCACCTACTTCACCAACGACATCGTGCTCAACGGGGTGGGGCAGCCGGACAATCTCGCAAACGACCTCGTCATCTCATACGAGGGCGGCGTCGCCTACGACGCGACCGAAACGACCGAGCTCAGGGCCAGCTACGCCACCGGCTACAACCGGTTCTACAGCAAGTACGGCAACTTCGGGACGGACGCCCTCAATGACGGCGGCGCGGGTGACGAGATCGTCGAATCCCGCACCATCGAAGCCGGCATCAACCAGGGCTGGGACAGCGGTTTCGGCGACCTCGCCGTCTACAACATCGTGCAGGAGAACGTGCCGCGGCGGAACAACGGCGCGATCGAGAGCGTCGAGGTCGACCAGTCCGGCCTGGAACTGGAGCTGTTCCAGCGGCTGACCGACGACCTCACCACGTCCGCCAGCTACATGCACATCTTCGAGGTCACGGCCACGCGCGCCGACGGCTCGGAGGTCAACTCCAACATCTTCTGGAGCGGCCAGACCGCCAACGTGCCGAAGAACCAGATGTCGGTGCGCTTCGACTACGCGCTCTCGCAGGAGATCGACGTCTGGGGCATGGCCTTCTACTCGACCGGCTACGAGCAGGTCGACGCCGACGGCAACGTCACCGAGCGGGAGGACTACAACCGTTTCGATCTCGGCACCGCCTGGACCCCGGTCGAGGATTGGAGCTTCCGCTTCCGGGCCGAGAACATCACCGACGAGCGCGGCTTCGGTCAGGCCGTGGAAGGCAATCACGTCGATACGGATGGCAATCTGGGTCGTGTCTTCTGGCTCGGCGTGGACCACACCTTCTGAGCGGCCTGGGACGGCGGGGACGACGGTGGGGAGAGGGACGAGGTGCGATGCGCTATTCCTGGTTGAGACGGTTGCATCTCTGGCTTTCCCTGACCGCCGCCCTGCCGCTCCTGCTGTTGAGCCTGACCGGGGCCCTGCTGGTCTACGGTCACGCGCTGCAGGACATGCTGCAGCCCGACCTGTGGACGGTGGAACGGCCGACACTGGACGCGGAGCCCCTGCCCTTCTCCACGCTCGCCGAACGCGTGGTCGAGCAGAAGCCGGATGCGCGCATCTGGTCCTTCGGCCTCGGCGACCGGGGCGCGGACAAGGCCTGGAGCCTCTATCTCGCCGACGGCGGCGGCGTCCTCAATCTCGACCCCTATAGCGGCGAGATCCTGCATCACCATCGCGGCGACGCGAGCCCCTACAACTTCGTGCGCGCGCTGCACCGGCGCTGGCTGACCGCCGATAGGGATGTCACCCCCTATATCCGGCATGTCATCTCGGCGATTTCGCTGGTGTTGATCGGGCAGTTGATCGTCGGGCTCTGGCTGTGGCTGCTGCCGCCCCGGCGGCTGAAGCGCCTCAAGGTCGATTTCCGGCGCCGGCCGCGCCATGTCGTGCTGCGGCTTCACCAGCTCACGGGCGTCGTTACCGCGATCATCCTGGCGACCGTCGCCTTCACCGGCATGTCGCTCTACTGGCACGACGAGATCGCGGCGGTGGTGGAGACCGTGACCGGGCAGGAGATCACGACCGGCGGCGACCCGGATTTCGACGGGACTGTCGAGGTGACGGACATCGACGCCGCTGTCGCGGCCGGCATGGCCGCCTTCCCCGACGGGCGCCTGCTGCATTTCCGCGCGCCGCAACCGGACAAACCGCTTTCCCTCGGCATCCAGACGCCGGACGCTTTCTTCCCGCACCGCGTCTGGGTCGGCGGCGATCCGCCCCGCGTGCTGGCGATCGACGACGCGCGCGAGGCCAACGCCGCCACCTGGTTCTGGCGCATGCGCTACAAGATCCATATCGGCGACTTCGCGGGGCCGATCGTGCGTGCGCTCTGGGTCGTGGTCGCGCTCTTACCGACGGGCTATGTGGTGAGCGGCCTGTGGCTCTGGCTCCACCGACGCAGGCGCCAGACGGCCGGCGGCCGCGCTACGGCGCCGGCGGGTTGAGAATGGCTAGACTGTACGGGTTGAAGAGGTTGCGCCCGTCCATGTTGAGCGCCAGCCGGTTGAGCCGCGCCAGCCCGTCCGCTTCCGCCTTCCGGATCAGCGACAGCAGGTTCATGTTGTAGCTGCCGCACAGCGCCCAGACGGCCGAATTCTGGTCCAGCATGTCGTCCGAGAGGCGGAAGCGGTATTCATCGACGATCCCGGACGGGTCCTTCTCCGCGACCACGGCCGCGACCGAGCGCTGCAGGATGTTGCGCGCCAGCGCCCGGTTCGCCTGCCAGCCGAAGGGCTCGAACAACACGAGCCGGACCCGCGGCGCCGCCGCCAGCACGCGGGCGATGAAGTCCGGGGGCAGGAAGGCGATCTGCTCGATCGCGGCGCAGGTGAAGACCAGCACGTCGTCGTAGTCCGACAGGAAATCGAGATCGGCCGCGTAGAAATCGAAGGGGTGGCCATGCCCCTCGAACCGGTCCTCCAGCCCCATCAGGCGGGTGACGCAGGTCTGGCCGCTTTCCGACTGTTCGCCGCCGATGAAGGTCAAATCCTCGCGCCCGAGCCGAAGCGCCAGCGCCGCAAGGTTTCGCCCCCAACCCGCGCCCAATTCGACGACGGCCTGGGTCGCCGGCGTCACCTGTTCGGCTAGCGCCTCGATGAAGCGGCGATCGTCGACCTCCGCGCAGGGGCGCTGGCGGTAGCGACCGTCCTCCACCACGACGATCCGCCCCTCGATCGGCGAGAAGCCGGCGGGATCGATGGTCACCGCCCGATGCTGACGGCGGACGACCGGATTGACGAGGCCGTCGGAGACGGTGGGCGAACTCAGCGCCGCCAGCATGTCGGCCAGCCCCTCGGCCGCGTCATGCGCGGCCTCGAACGCGTCCAGCACGCCCTTCCAGGCGCTCTCATAGCCGCGGCGCTGACCCAGATTGACGCGCTGGTAGCGTGACGCCAGCTCCTCGAAATCGCCCGCCCCGCCGCTGATGCCGACATCCGCGACCGCAAGGGCGTCCCGCAAGGCTGCTCCGCTCAAGGCCATGGACGCGATTAGGGGCGCGATTCGAGGGATCGCACCAGTGGGGCCATGGCTCTCACGCGATCGAGCCGAGCGACACGCCTGTCATCTCTTAGCGGACCCGAGCGACGTCGCGCACCAGGCTGAAGACGCGAGACGGGCAGCGCTCCCGCGCCATCTTTTTTTGTGGCACGAGCCCCACATATATTTCCCGACACCACATGAAGGGCGACGTCGATTATGGATGTGAACAGCTTGTTCAATACCCTGATGGGACAAACCGGTGCGGGCATCGACCGTGCTGTGGAGACAGCGAAGACGTCGAGCATCAGCCCCGGTCTGGTCGGGGGTGTCGCGGCGGGCGGACTTGCGGCCCTGCTCCTCACCAGCAAGAAATCCCGCAAAATCGGCAAGAAAGCGATCAAGTACGGCGGTGCCGCGGCGCTCGGCGGCCTCGCCTACAAGGCGTGGAGCGACTACAAGGGCGGACGGAGTGGCCAAAGCGTCGCCCCCGCGGACACCCGCGCCGTCCCGCAACCGCCCCGCGGCAGCATCTTCGACTTGGGCGCGGGTCCCAAATCCTCGTTCGGCGAGGACATGCGGCTGTCGCTCATCCGCGCCATGATCAGCGCAGCGAAAGCGGATGGTCATATCGATGGCGCGGAACAGGCCCGGATCGAAGCGCATATCGATACTCTGCAACTCGACGCGGACGAACGTCAGTTCCTGGTCGAGCAACTGCGCGCCGACAGCGACCCGATCGCCATCGCCCGGCTGTCGAACACGGATGAACAAGCGGCTGAGCTTTACCTGGCGTCCGCGCTCGCGGTCGATCCGGACACCGCCGAGGAAAAGCGCTATCTGGACCGGCTTTCCGACGCACTTCGCCTGCCGGGGGAATTGCGCGCGCGCCTCGACGCGGAAGCCGCCGCGATCTAGCGGCGCGCCGGCCCGGAGCGTACGGACCGCGCTCCTATTCCCACTCGATCGTGCCGGGCGGCTTGCTGGTCACATCGTAGACGACCCGGTTGACGCCGCGTACCTGGTTGATGATGCGGGTCGCGCAGCGGCTCAGGAACTCGTGCGGGAAGGGGTAGCTGTCGGCCGTCATGCCGTCGGTCGAGGTCACCGCGCGCAGCGCCAGCACATGATCGTAGGTTCGCCCGTCGCCCATCACGCCGACCGTCTTGACCGGTAGCAGCACCGCGAAGGCCTGCCAAATCTCGTCATAGAGCCCGGCGTTGCGAATCTCCTCCAGATAGATCGCATCGGCCTTGCGCAGGATACCGCAGGCCTCGCGCGTCACCGGCCCGGGGATGCGGATGGCGAGGCCCGGCCCGGGGAACGGATGCCGGCCGATCAGCGCCTGCGGCAGGCCCAGTTCCCGGCCCAGCACGCGAACCTCGTCCTTGAAGAGCTCGCGCAAGGGCTCGACCAGCTGCATCTTCATCCGCTCGGGCAGGCCGCCGACATTGTGGTGCGACTTGATGGTGACGGACGGGCCGCCGGAGAAGCTGACACTCTCGATCACGTCGGGATAGAGCGTGCCCTGAGCCAGGAAGTCGGCGCCGCCCGCCTTCTTCGCCTCCTCCTCGAAGACGTCGATGAAGAGGCCGCCGATGATCTTGCGCTTCTTCTCCGGATCGTCGACGCCGTCGAGCCTGTCGAGGAACAGGTCGGACGCGTCCCGGTGCACGAGCGGGATATTGTAGTGGTCGCGGAACAGGCTCACCACCTGCTCCGCCTCGCCCTGGCGCATCAGCCCGTGGTCGACCAGGATGCAGGTCAGCCGATCGCCGATCGCCTCGTGGATCAGCACGGCGGCCACCGAGCTGTCGACCCCGCCGGAGAGGCCGCAGATCACCCGACCGGCCTCGCCCACCTGTTCGCGGATGCGCTCGATCGCGTCCTGCTTGAAGGCGGCCATGGTCCAGTCGCCGGCGCAGCCGCAGACCACATGCACGAAGTTGGAGAGGAGCCGCGCGCCGTCCGGCGTGTGCACCACCTCGGGGTGGAACTGCACGCCGTACATCCGCTTTTCGTCGTTCGCGATGGCGGCATAGGGCGCGCCGTCGCTGCGGGCCACGATTCGGAAGCCCTCCGGCAGACGGGTCACCCGGTCGCCGTGGCTCATCCACACCCGCGGATGGTCGCCCTGCTGCCAGACGCCCTCGAACAGCTCGCAGCTCTCCGTCACCTCCAGGTCGGCGCGGCCGAACTCCTGATGGTCGTGGCTCTCCACCCCGCCGCCGAGTTGCGCGACAATGGTCTGCTGACCGTAGCAGATGCCGAGGATCGGCACGCCCAGCTCGAACACCGCCTCCGGCGCGCGCGGCGTGTCGTCGCCGGTGACGCTCGCCGGCCCGCCGGACAGGACGACGCCCTTCGGATCGAAGGCACGGATCTGCTTGGCGTCGAAATTGTTGAAGGGATGGATCTCGCAATAGACCCCGGCCTCGCGCACGCGCCGCGCGATCAACTGCGTCACCTGGCTGCCGAAGTCGAGGATCAGGATCTTCTGGGTCTGGTTGGGGTCTTCGATCTGGCTCATGTCCCTCTCCTCAATTCCTGCAATAGACGAGTCACGCGAGTTTGCGGCCCAGCACGGCCACGAAGAATCCATCGACGCCCTGCTCCAGCGGCGTCAGGCGCAGGTTTGTCGCCCCGTCGGCGGCCGGGCAATCGCCGCCGCCGAGCGCGCCCACCGTCTCGTCCCAGACGTCGCGGATCGGATAGGCGAAGAAATCCGGGCGTTCATTCAGCAATCGCTCGATTTGCGCCTCGTTCTCCTCGCGCAGCCAGGAGCAGGTGACGTAGACGAGCCGCCCGCCGGGCACGACGAGGCGCGCGGCACTTTCCAGGATCGCGCCTTGCGTCTCCATCAGACGGAACAGGTCGCGCTCCGCCGTGCGCCATTTCTGGTCCGGATTGCGCCGCCAGGTGCCGGTGCCGGTGCAAGGCGCGTCGACCAGAACACGGTCGAAGAGGCTGCCCTTGCCGCCCTTCGCGCTCGCTGCCCGCTTCACCCACTTGTCCCGCTCGCTGGAAAGCGGGCGCCGCTCGACGATGAAGGCGCCGGCGCGCTTCAGGCGTTGGGCCGCGCGCTTGAGGCGCGCTTCCGACGTGTCGCAGGCGACGAGCCGCCCCTTGTTCGCCATCTGGGCGGCGAGCGCGAGCGACTTGCCGCCAGCGCCGGCGCAGAAATCGACGACCCGCTGGCCCGGCCGCGCATCGACCAGCAGGGCGGCGAGCTGCGAGCCCTCGTCCTGCGGTTCGATCAGCCCCTGCTTGAAGGCCTCGGTGCCGGAAAGCGGCGCACGACTTTTCAACCTGAGGCCGAGCGGGGAAAGCGGCGTCTCCGCAGCCTCGATCCCCTCCGCCGCCAGCGCCGCCTTCGCGGCCGGCCGGTCGGCCTTGAGGGAATTCACCCGCAGATCGACCGGCGCCTCCTCCAGATAGGCGGCGGCCTGGCGCGCGGCCTCCGCGCCATAGACGGCCTGGAATCGTTGGGCGAGCCATTCCGGCGCGTTGGCCTTGGCTTCGACCGGCTGGCAGCCGAACTCGAACCCACGCTGGGTGCCGAGCTCGATCGCGACGCGCTTCTCGCGCTGGGAGAGCGGCTCGGGCGAGAAGCGCTCGCCGTCGAAGGCGGCTTCCAGGTCGGTCAGGCGCCAGCCCTCCCCCAACAGCAGCCAGATCAGCAGCCGGTCGCGCGCCGTCGGCTCGGCGCCGGGCGCGCCCGCCCGCACCCGGTCGAGCCACCAGTCGATCTGGCCGCGCCGGCGCAGCACGCCATAGACCATGCCGGCGATCGCCTGCCGGTCCTTGGAGCCGGCGAAACGGTTACCGCGCGCCCAATCCGCCATCGCCTTGTCGGCCGGCGGCGCGCCCTGCCCATCAGGGGGGGCGTTCAGCCCCTCCAGAATCTCGATCGCCGCGGATATCCGCCCGCCGGGGGTCATGCGTCCTCCCCTTCGGGTCCATTCGCGGCTGGCGCGGCGGCCTTCTGCTGCCGGGTGACCTCGGCGAGCGCCGCGTCGATCGCCGCGCGCTCGATCGCGAGCGCCTGCTTGGTCGGCAGGAAGGCGGAGACGGTCAGCTTCAGGCGTCCCTCGTTCGTCATCTGCAGGCGGAAGCGCGGCGTCAGGTCGATTAGGTCGATGCCGGCGCGGCGCTCGATCAGCGCGTTGTAGCGGTGCGCCACCTCGGCATGCGGTGCCATATTCTCGGCGATCGCTGCGGCGACGGCGGTTTCAACCGGCCTCGGATCGGCTGTGCGTTCCAGCACGATCGGGAAGCTGTGGATCACGTAGCGCCGATAGAAGCGCTCGTTCCGGATGGGGGTCGTCAGGAACTGGCTGTTGGGCACGACGACGGTCCGGCCGGTGAATTCATGCACGGGGCCGTCGCCGTGCAGTTCCTGCAGGGTGGTGGAAAGCAGCGTGCGCTCCAGCACCTCCCCGCGGATGCCGCCGACCTCGATCCAGTCGCCGACCCCGAAGGCGCCGCTCACCGTGCGCAGCAACGTGCCGCTGACGCACAGGATGAGCTCCTTCGTGGCGATGATGATGGCGATCGTGAAGGCGGTCAGTGAGAGCGCGAAGGTCCGGATCTCGGGTGCCCAGATCAGGAAGAGGCCGAGCAGTAGCAGGACGACGAGCCCGCTCTTCACATTGGCGAGGATGCGGCGCGCGTCGTCCGCGCCTTCGGTCCCCGGATCGCGCCGCAATCGGCGCACCGCGATCCCGCGCAATGCCACGTACGCCAACACCAGGAGGGCGGTACTCAACAGCTGCGGTGCGATGCCTTGCAGGCTTTCCAGAAGCGCCGTCACCGAGTTGGGTCTCCTAGCCGTGCTTCCATTTGGCGGTGCGGATCGCCGGGGCCGGCGGGCCGCTGATCCCGTCGACCGCGGCGCCCCGCATCTCGCCGACCATCGGGCCGCGCGCCCTCATGCCGCGTCCCACACGCCTCAGTTGTCGAGCTGGTAGTTCGGCGATTCCTTGGTCACCGTGATGTCGTGCACATGGCTCTCGCGCAGGCCGGCGCCGGTGATGCGGCGGAAATGGCTGTAATTGTGCAGCGTCGCGATGTCGGCACAGCCGGTATAGCCCATCGCGGCACGCAGGCCGCCGACCAGCTGGTGGATGACGCCCGCCACCGGGCCCTTGTAGGGAACGCGGCCCTCGACGCCCTCCGGCACGAACTTGTGGCTCTCGGCGATATCCTCCTGGAAGTAGCGGTCGGCCGAGCCGCGGGCCATCGCGCCGGCGGAACCCATGCCGCGATAGGATTTGTACGATCGGCCCTGGAACAGGAAGACCTCGCCCGGCGCCTCCTCGGTGCCGGCGAGCAGCGAGCCGATCATCACACAGTCGGCGCCCGCCGCGACCGCCTTCGCCACGTCGCCGGAGAACTTGATGCCGCCGTCGGCGATGGCGGGCACGCCATTGCGCTGGCAGACCTCGGCCGCGTCCATGATGGCGGTCAGCTGCGGCACGCCGACGCCGGCGACGATCCGCGTCGTGCAGATCGACCCCGGCCCGATGCCGATCTTGACCGCGTCCGCGCCGGCATCGATCAGGGCCTGCGCGCCGTCGGCCGTCGCCACGTTGCCGGCGATCACCTGGGCGTAGTTGGACAGCCGCTTCACGGCCTCGACCTGATCCAGCACACCCTTGGAGTGGCCGTGCGCGGTGTCGACGACGATGACGTCGGCACCGGCATCCAGGAGCGCCTCCGCGCGCTTCAGCCCGTCGACGCCGGCACCGGTGGCGGCCGCGACGCGCAGCCGCCCTTCCTCGTCCTTGCAGGCATGGGGGAAGGCGCGGCTCTTCTCGATGTCCTTCACCGTGATCAGGCCGACGCACTGCTTGTTCTCATCCACCACCAGCAGCTTCTCGATCCGGTACTGGTGGAGAAGGCGCATCGCCTCCTCGCGGCCCACCCCTTCCGGCACGGTGATGAGCTTGCGGCTGGTCATCAGGTCCTTGACCGGGGTGGTGCCCTCCTCGGCGAAGCGGACGTCGCGGTTGGTCAGGATGCCGACCAGCTTCTTGGAGCGCTTGGAGACGACCGGGATGCCGCTGATCTTGTTGCGGTCCATGATCGCCAGCGCCTCGGCCAGAGTGCGGTCGGGCGTGATGGTGATCGGGTTCACCACCATGCCGCTTTCGGAGCGCTTGACCGAACGGACCTCGTTCGCCTGCTCCTCCACCGTCATGTTCTTGTGCACGACGCCGATGCCGCCCTGCTGCGCCATCGCGATGGCGAGCCTTCCTTCGGTCACGGTATCCATCGCCGCCGAGATCAGCGGGATGTTGAGGCGGATCTGACGGGTCAGCTGCGTCGAGGTGTCGGTCTGCGCCGGCAGGACCTCCGAGCGGCCCGGCTGCAGCAGCACGTCGTCGAATGTGAGGGCTTCCTGGATCGACATGGGGCGCATCCCTTCGTCTGTGGACGGCCGAAACTGCGTTTGGGCCGGGATGCGCGTGGAAAATAGACAGATCGCGGCGTTTTAAAAGGGAAAAATCGATGACAGATGCAAATCGGGTCGATTTTTTGCCGTTCATTTTTTGAACGAGCGCAAATCAGGCCCGCAAATTGCTCGAGCTACCGGACGCCTCTGCACACGATTCGCTCAAATCACGCGCTGCAGCAGCCCAGATGGCCGGGCTCGACCCGAGGATCTCCGCGAATCCGCGCCACGTCTCGACGTGCCTCCAGCTACGGCCTTGTCTGGAGCGGACATTTCCCCAACGATGCTGCACAGCATGACCAAACCGCTTGACGAGCAAGGTGCCCCTACCCCTCCCGCCGGCGTCGGCCCGCATGAAGCCCGCGAACTGGCCCTGATGCTGGCGGGTAAGAAACCGCTTGCCTATTTCTCGGAGCTGACCCGGGCCGAACTCGACTGGCCCGACGACGGCTTCGCGCCCTATGTGGCCGCCGGACGGATCGTGAAGCGAGAATACCGTCACCTCGAGACGATCAGTGGCGCGCCGGAAGAGATCCGTTCGCTCTACTACGCGCTGCCCGGCGAGGAATGGCGGATCGAGCGCGCGCATCGAAACCGTTTGCGGGGCTACCGTACACGGGACGAAACCGAAGACGACGCGCGCGAGATGGGACAGCTTCTCGGCTATTCGACAACCGAAGTCGCCGCCTATCTCGAATGGCGGGATCGCATACGGAAGATGATGCGCGCCGGGACCTAAATGCCAAAAGGGTCGCGCCAACCGTGCCGCCGAGCGGGTCAGCTTCCCCGATACCCCATCGCGACGACGTACATCTCCGGGCTTTCCTTGCGGCTGGCCGGCGGCTTGAAGTGGGCGACCTTCTCGAAATCGCGCTTCAGGCTGTCGAGCAGGTCCTTTTCCGCCCCCCCGGCGAAGACCTTGGAGACGAAGTGGCCGCCGGGCTTCAGGACCTCGGCCGCGAAGGCGTAGGCGGTCTCGGCGAGCGCCTGGGTGCGCAGATGGTCGGTCGGCGCATGGCCGGTGGTATTGGCCGCCATGTCGGACAGCACCACGTCGACCGGCCCGTTGAGTTCGGCCTTGAGGCGCGCCGGCGCGTCATCCTCCATGAAGTCGCCCTCGATCAGGATGGCGCCGGGGATCGGCTCGCATTCGAGCAAGTCGATGCCGACGATGCGGCCCTTCGCGCCCATCCGTTCGGCCGCGACCTGCACCCAACCCCCCGGCGCGCAGCCGAGATCGACGACCGTCCCGCCACCGGTCGGCAGGATCACGTACTTCTCGTCGATCTCCTTCAGCTTGAAGGCGGCCCGCCCGCGATAGCCAAGGCGCTTCGCCTCCTGCACATAGGGATCGTTCAGCTGGCGTTGCAGCCAGCGGGTCGAGCTCGACTTGCGCCCGCGCGCGGTCTTGACGCGCACGGCCTTGTGCCGCGCGTCGCTCACCTTGCCGCCGGATTTCCCGCCGGAGCCCTTCTTCGCCATCCGCCGTCCCCGATGTTCCGCGCCGGCGCGGCTCACGCCCGGCGCTCGGCCGCCGCGATCAGGTCCATCAGGATCCCTTCGCGCAGGCCGCGGTCGGCGACCCGCAACCGGCCGATCGGCCATTGCCGGCAGATCGCCCGGAGGATCCGGCAGCCGGCCAGCACCAGCTCGGACCGGTCGCGTCCGACGCAGGGATGGGCCGCCCGCGCCGCCGGGTCAAGCGTCTCGAGCTCCTGGGATATCCCCTCGATCGCCGCGAAGTCGAGCCAGGCCCCATCCACCCGCGCGCGCTCGTAGCGCACCAGCCGCTGGTCGATCCCGGCGAGCGTGGTGACCGTCCCCGAAGCCCCGATCATCTGCGCCCGGCCATCGGCGACCGCCTCGGCGATGCCGTGCTGCGCGCAGAAGGCGCCAAGGCTGACGGCGAGCGCCTCGGTCGCCTCGCTCGCCTGCGGGCCGTCAGGCGCGCCGCGCATCGCCTCGGACAGGCCGACGACGCCGATCGCGGCGGAATGCGCGCCCAGCACCTCGGGCGGGCGGCGCCGCGCCGGGTCGACGGCGAGCCACACCACCTGCGTGCTGCCGCCCCCGATGTCGAAGATCAGCGCGCGGTCGCAGCGCCTGTCGAGGAGCGGCAGGCACCCGGCGATCGCGAGCCGCGCCTCCTCCGCCGGATCGATGATCTCCAGCGCGAGGCCGGTCTCGCGCTCCGCCCTCGCGACGAACTGCGAGCCGTTGGCGGCCCGCCGGCAGGCTTCCGTCGCGACCGCCCGCACCTCGGTCACCCCGCGTCGGCGCATCTTGGCGGCGCACACGCCGAGCGCGTCCAAGGTGCGGCGGATCGCCGGCTCCGACAGCGTGTCGCACCGGCCGAGCCCCTCGCCGAGTTGCACGACCCGGCTGAAGGCGTCGATCACGCGGAAGCCGCGCACCGTCGGCTTCGCGACCAGCAGCCGGCAGTTGTTGGTGCCGAGATCGACCGCCGCATAGATCGGGCCGGCGGCCCGCCTGCCCTTCGCCGACGCGACCCCGCCCCCTCCGCGGCGTCGGCGGCGCCGGCGTACCGGTTCGCCGCCGGCTTCGCGCCCGACGGAGGAAAGCGATCGCTCGTGCGTGCCGCCCGCGTCCAACGACTGGGTCCACCCTGTTCGCCGCGCCGCTTCCCCCCGGGGCCGGTATTTCCGGTTCCTCTCGGGCCGGTCCTTCCGGCCGGGCGGCGCGATCGGTTCTTTTAGTCTATGTTACTCTACCGTGACGCGCCGGCGACGGCAAAACCGCGCGTCCGTATATGCGGGGTTCCGACCCGCCTCGCCGCATGGCGAAAATCCCCTAGAGAAAAGCGGTGATTTGTCCTTAACCTCTTGGGGACGAGCGGCCGGACGCCGCCTATCGAGAGAAAAGGATCGGGGAGGATCCGCGATGACCGACAATCCCGCCTTCAAGGGCCCGTTCTGGAAGGGCTTCCCCTATGTCGACGAGGTACGGCGGCTGGAAAGCGACCAGCCCTGGCTCTGGCTCGCGGCCGGCTGGCGCGACATGAAGGCTGCGCCCCACATCAGCCTGTTCTTCGGGCTGCTGCTGGCGGGGTTGAGCGCCTTCTTCACCGTCGGGCTGTACCGGATCGACCAGACCTGGGCGATCGCGCCGGCCTTGGGCGGGTTCCTGATCGTCGGGCCGATCCTGTCCGTCGGCATGTATGCGCTCTCGCGCGAGTTGGAGGCCGGCCGGAAGCCCGGCTTCCTCGACATCCTCTTCAGCTGGCGGCGCAATCCCTTGAACATCTTCGGCGGCGGCGTCGCGCTGGCGCTCTATTTCCTGATCTGGATGCGGGCGGCGGCGCTGATCTTCGCGATCTTCTTTCCCTATCAGGGCGGCACGGTGCAGAGCCTCCTGAACCAAAGCCTCTTCACGCCGGACGGCTGGACCTTCCTCGCGATCGGCACGCTCGTCGGCGCCTTCTTCGCCTTCGTCGCCTTCGTGTTCTCCGCCGTCTCGCTGCAGGTGATGCTGGACCGGCGGTTGGACGTCTTCCAGGGGGCGATGGCCTCGCTCGTCGCGGTCGTCGGCAATTTCCGCACGATGATGATCTGGGCCGCGTTGATCGTGCTGCTGACCGCGGCCGGCTTCGCGACCGGTTTCGTCGGCTTCGTCGTCATCCTGCCGCTCGTCGGCCACGCCAGCTGGCACGCCTATCGCGCGCTGTTGCCAGGGGCCGAGCCGGCGGCGCAAGAAAGCCCGCCGATGATGGCTTGACGCATGCGGTGGCGCTTAGTAGAAGCCAGCCATCTGCCGTTGGGGGATAGTTTAACGGTAGAACTCCGGACTCTGACTCCGGTAGTCCTGGTTCGAATCCAGGTCCCCCAGCCACGTCGAATTCCGCAAGGCCTCCTGCAAACTTGTTGAAAAAACAAGGAATTGCAGGGGGCTTTCGCTTTTTCGGGGGACGCGGCCTCGCCTTCCCGATTGCGCCGGCGACGTCGTTCGTCGAAAACGGATCGACCGTTCGCCTTCAGGAGAGACGCAGCATGGACCGTTTCACCGGCGGCTGCCTGTGCGGCAGCGTCCGCCTCGTCGCGACCGGCCGGCCGTACCGGGTCGGCCTTTGTCACTGCCTCGATTGCCGCAAGCATCACGGCGCGCTGTTCCACGCTTCCGCCGTCTTCCCCGAGGGCGCGGTGAGTATCGAGGGCGAGACCCGCAGCCATGCCGGGCGGTACTTCTGCCCGCGCTGCGGCTCGTCCGTCTTCTCGCGCAGCGGGGACGAGATCGAGGTCAATCTGGGATCGCTCGACGCCCCCGACCAGCTGACGCCGACCTATGAACTCTGGACCGTCCGTCGCGAAGCCTGGTTGCCGCCCTTTCCGCGCACGCGGCATTACGACCGCGATCGCGAGGGCACCGGCCGGTCCGAGGAATAGCGCGTTTCCCAGCCTCGCGCCTTTGAGGCGGGCCGATTTTCTTAACAAACTGTTTAGTCTTCGCCCCTACCGTCGCGCCAGAGACGCTAGGTTCTGGGGCACCCGGCCGGCTAACGCATGAGGACGCACCGGATGCAGATGATCCCCCCCGACCCGACGGAACGGGTTCCCGTCCTAGGTGAGGCGGATATTCGCGCAGCCGCCCGCACGATCGTGGAAGCCGGGCGCGTCGACCATCTCGGCGATCTCGTCGAGGAGGTGCGCTTCGCGGACGACGGGGAGCGGTTCGACGTCCCCGCCCTCGATTTCCTCGCGGATTATTGGGAGCGCCACCGCACCCGGCCGGACGGCGGGCGCGGCCCGCTCGCCCGCGACGTCGACGCCCTCGCGCTGCGGTCCATTCTGGGATCGGTGCTGCTTCTCGATGCGCTCGACGACGGCCTCGACGCACGCTACCGCGTCTACGGCACGCATGTGGCGGACCGCGCGGGCCGGGACTGGACCGGCTTCACCGTCGCGGACATGACCCAACGCGTGCTCCCGCCACTCTCCCTCTTCTTCCGCGCGAGCTACAAAGCCGTGCACAATGTCGGCCGGCCGCTCTTCACCCGGCACCGCGCGCCCGAATGGCTGTTGATCGCGCGCTGGGAACGGCTCGTCGTGCCGCTCTTCGACGAGACGGGCGCCTGCTGCCGCTTCCTGGTCGCGATCGTGCCCTGCGACCAGCGTGACTTCACGGCAGAGCAGCAGGAAGCGATGCAACGGCGGCTCTACAGCGCGGCGCCCGCGCCCGCCGGGGACGGGACCGAGCGCTGATCCGGGCCGGCCGTCCCGGCGTACCCATGATATGATCGATCGCATGGGTACTTTCCGGCGCGCTCTCGCCCTTCTCCGTCTCTGTTTGCTCGGCATCGCCGGCCCGGTCCTGGCGGCGGCGGCGCCGGCCGCCGCGGCTGAACCCACGGTCGATGCCGAGGTCGCGCCTGAGCATTCCGCCCACCGCTTCACCTTCGAGGGGCTGGACGGCCGGCCGATCGCGCTCTCGGACTTCGCCGGCGGGCCGGTGCTGGTGGTCAATACGGCCAGTTTCTGCGGCTTCACCCCGCAATATGAGGCGCTGCAGGCGCTGCATGAGCGCTTCCAGGCGCGCGGCCTCACCATTCTCGGCGTGCCTTCGAACGATTTCGGCGGGCAGGAGCCCGGATCGGCCGCGGAGATCCGGGAGTTCTGCACCGGCATCTACGGCGTGCGCTTCCCGCTCACCGCCAAGCAGAGCGTCCGTGGGACCGGGGCCCACCCCTTCTATCGCTGGGCGCGCACCGAGCTGGGGCCGGAGAATGCGCCGCGCTGGAACTTCCACAAATACCTGGTCGCACCCGACGGGCGACTGGTCCGGGCCTTCCCGACCCGCGTCCGGCCCGACGCGCCGGCGGTGATCGAGGCGATCGAGGCCCTGCTGCCGGCGAGCGGAAGCTGACGCCCCCTCCCCTCCGTCCTTCCCTGCCCCTTTCTTTTTCGGAACGAGCGTTCCAGAATGCGGGCGCACGCGGAACCGAAACGACAGGAAATGGGAGGTCCATCCAGCATGACGATCACGCTCTACGAACTGGCCGGCGCGGACCCGGACGTTCGCTTCAGCCCCTTCGTCTGGCGCATCCGCCTGGCGCTCGCGCACAAGCAGCTCGACCATGACAGCAAACCCTGGCGCTTCACCGAGAAGGACGCGATCGCCTTTTCCGGCCAGGGCAAGGTGCCGGTCCTGGTCGATGGCGACCGGACGGTCCACGACAGCTGGGACATCGCCTGCTACCTGGAGGACGCCTATCCGGACCGGCCCAGCCTGTTCGGTGGGGATGGCGGCCGCGCCGGCGCGTTCTTCGTCAAGAACTGGTTCGAGACGCAGGCCATCCCGCATGTCGCCAAGCTGGTGATCGCCGATGTCTGGGCGGTCCTGGACGAGAAGGACAAGGAGTACTTCCGGACCAGCCGTGAGGAGCGCTTCGGCAAGAAGCTGGAGGAGCTCTGCCCAGACGCGGCGGCGACCCGCGAAGCGCTTGCGAAGGCGCTGGCGCCGATGCGCCAGACGCTGGCCGGCCAGCCCTATCTCGGCGGCGATGCGCCGAATTTCATGGATTACGTCCCCTTCGCCGCCTTCATGTGGGCGCGCTGCGTGTCGAACGAGCCGCTCGTCGCGGACGACGATCCACTTGCCCAGTGGCGCGAACGGATGCTCGATTCGAACGGCGGCATGGCGCGCGCGGCGAAATGCGCCGCGGCGGCGTAGGAACCGCCCGCGGTCGGGCCCGCGGAAAATTCAGGCCCACGTCAACAACCCGTTAAGAAAGGGCCGCGAACCCGCCGCGAATGGTGCGTTTGCGGCCCTTTTTCGTCGAAACGAGACATGCATTTTCGGCATCCCCCCTGTTGAAATTTCACGCATTTCAAATCGCTTGGACCAGATTATTTCCCCGTCATCCGATGACGCGGACGGCGCGCCGATCGGCCCACTGCCACACCTTCGAGCGGGAGTACGTATCATGGCTGTTACGATGTTCGACGCGGGCCGCGAGGAATTCACGATCAAGGACATGATCGCTCGCGCCGTCTATGTGCTGATCTCCAAGTTCTACGAGGCCTCCGATGCCCTGGCGCGCCGGAGCGTGCGGGTCTCCACCGAGCGGCAGCTGCGCCGCCTGCCGGATGCCCTGCTGCACGACATCGGGCTGGAGCGGGCTGACATCCCCAAGGTGGTGTCGCACCTGCAGACCCCCGGTCGCTGAATCCGGGACCGGATCGCGCGCGATCCGCCTCCCCGACGCCTTCGACGACAAGACGCCCCGCCCGGCCCGAGCCGCGGCGGGGCGTCGCCTTTTCGGCCGCTGACCCGCAGAAACCCGCCGAGTCGCCCGCTATTACGATAGACGCGCGCCCCATTTTCCCGATAGACTTCCCGCCATGGAAGGCTTGGGTAGCGGCCTTCCCGGATCTGTCAGGGAGCTTCGTTCGTACCAATGAACCGTAACTTGCCGCCCGCCGTGGTGCACGAGCGCGTGTCCGCCCGGGTGAAATGGTACAACCCGACCAAGGGATTCGGGTTCGTCAAGACCGAGACCGGCGACCCCGACGCCTTCATGCACGCATCCGTCCTTCCCCAGGAGGTCACGCAGGATCTGCCGACCGGCGCGACGGTGGTCTGCGACCTCGCCCAGGGACAGAAGGGGCTGATGGTCTCCACCGTCTACGACGTCGACGTCTCCACCGCCGATCCGGCCTTCGGCGGCGGTGTCGGCGGTCCGGGCGGACGGCCCGCGGGCGGTGGCTTCGGCGCCGGTCCGCGACGCCCACCGCCGGGGCCGGTCAGCGACCCGTTCGAGGGGACCGTCAAGTTCTTCAACGCCGCCAAGGGGTTCGGCTTCATCGTCCCGGACAATGGTGGCCCGGACGTGTTCGTCTCGATCCGCACTCTGGAACGCTGCGGCGTCCCGACGATCGACAGCGATCAGCGGGTGCGCATCACGACCCGGACCGGCGACAAGGGCCCGATGGCGGAGTCGGTCGAGCTGATCTGACCCGCCGGGTCGGCCTTGGCGAAACACGATCGCGAGGGGCGGATCTCGCCCGCCGTCCGACGTGCCCGCCGACCGGGCCGTAGCTTACCGTGTCGGCCATGCGGATCCGCCGCATACGGTCCTTCGACCGGACTCCCGCCTGTCATCCTCGGCGTACGGCATGAACGAACCATCCGAGCCTTCCCCCAAGACGCCGCCGGGCTCCCGGCCGATCGACGCCGCCTCCGTGCGCGAGCATTGGCATCTCAAGGCGTCGCACTGGACCGGCTGGGCCGACACGATGGCGGCGATGGCGGACCGGTTCAATCAGCCGCTACTGGACGCGATCGGGCTGGCAGCCGGCGACAGCCTCCTCGACCTCGCGTCCGGCGCCGGCGAGCCGGCCTTGAGCGCCGCCGACCGGGTAGCCGCTGACGGGCTGGTGGTGGCGAGCGATTTCGTCCCCGCCATGCTGCAGGGGCTGAAAGCGCGGGAAGAAGCCGAGACGCCGCGGGCGACGCGGCTCCGCCTCGTCGCCGCCGATATGCAGGCCCTGCCCTTCCGCACCGGCGGCTTCAGCCATGTGAGCTGCCGCTTCGGCATCATGTTCGTGCCCGATCCGGCGAAGGCGATGCGCGAGACGGCGCGCGTCCTCGCCCCGGGCGGGCGCGCCGGTTTCCTGGTCTGGGGGCCACGGGCGGACCAGACGCTCTTCACCGTGCTCGGCGACGCGGTGGAGGAGATCGCCGGCATGGGGCGCGACGATCATCATTGGCAGGTGTTCCGCTTTGGGGCGGAGGGGTCGCTGGCGGCGCTGTTCGAAGCGGCGGGGTTCTCGGAGATCGAGGAGCGCGCGCTGCGCTTCTCGCCCGTGGCGCCGGCGGACCGACCCTTCTGGCGGCCGCAGCTCGACATGAGCTTCGGTCACGTGCTGGACGGCAAGCCGAAGACGATGCGCGAGGCCATCGATGCGCGCGTGCGGGACATGCTGGAACCGCTCAGGACGGCGGATGGGACGGGATTCCAGATGCAGGCGCACCTGCGCCTGGTGACAGGACGCGCACCGGCGTAGCAGCCAACAGGGGGCGGGTCAGCGGACCGGGCCGTAGCCGTAGGTGTGCAGCAGGAAGCGCTCCAGCCGGTTCAGCACCTGGCCGGTGAATTCCAACTGCTCGGCGTTGATGCCCGTATCGCCCAGCTTGCCCGCCTGCTCGTCCAGGATCTCCTCGACCTTGTCCCGGACCTTCAGCCCCTTGTCGGAAAGCCGCACCCGGATCGAGCGCCGATCATGGGTCGAGCGTTCCTGGATCAGATAGCCGTTCTCGACCATCTTGCGGACATTGTAGGAGACGTTGGAGCCGAGATAGTAGCCGCGATGGGTCAGTTCCCCGACGGTCAGTTCGTCCGCGCCGATATTGTAGAGGATCAGCGCCTGGATGTTGTTGATGTCGCGGATGCCGAGGCGATCGATCTCCCCCTTGATCACCTCCAGGAATTGGCGGTGCAAGCGCTCGATCAACCGGATGACGGTGAGATATTCGTCTTTCACGGAACGGTTCTCTTATGTTTGTGAAATCGTTTGCGCCGTCACCCCGCCCTCGGATCCCCCGATCCGCGGACGGGCCCTGCCTCCCAACGACCGGACGCGATGCAGTCTAGCCCCAAGGTTCCCGGAAAAAGACTATCCTTTTGCCCGGGCCAGTGTCCAGTTGCGAATATCCAGGCCTAGGCTTCGTCCGAGCCCCGGATCATCTTGATAATGCCCGAGAAATCCATGGCCTCATGGCCGGCCTCGCTGAAGCGCTCATAGAGCGTCATGGCGTGACGGCCGAGTTCCGTCTCCGCCTGGAAGTTCCCCGCCGCCTCTTGCGAGAGCTTCAAATCCTTCAGCATCATCGCGACCGTGAAACCCGGCTGGTAGTCGCGGTTGGCGGGCGAGGTCGGCACCGGACCCGGCACCGGGCAATAGGTGGTGAGCGACCAGCACTGGCCCGACGCCTTGGAGGAGACGTCGAACAGCTTCTGGTGGTCGAGGCCCAGCTTCTCCGCCAGCACGAAGGCCTCGGCGACGGAGACCATCTGGATCCCCAGCATCATATTGTTGCACATCTTGGCCGCCTGGCCGTTGCCGGAACCGCCGGTGTGCACGATCGTCTTGCCCATCACGTCGAGATAGGGGCGCGCGGCGTCATAGGCTTCCTCCGGCCCGCCGACCATGAAGGTGAGCGTGCCCGCCTCCGCGCCGCCGACGCCGCCGGAGACCGGCGCGTCCACCATCATGAAGCCCTTTTCCGAAGCGGCGGCCGCGACCCCGCGCGCGGTCTCGACATCGATGGTCGAACAGTCGATCAGCAGCGTGCCGGGACCGGCATGGCCCAGCACCTCGCCCTCATAGACCGACTTCACGTGCGGGCCGGCCGGCAGCATGGTGATCAGCGCGTCGACCTCGAGCGCCGCTTCGGCCGCGCTGCCGGCGATCTCGGCGCCGGCATCCTTCATGCGGGCCAGCAAATCCTCCGACAGATCGAAGACCTTCAGCGCGTGCCCGGCCTTCAGCAGGTTGCGCGCCATCGGCCCGCCCATATTGCCGACGCCGATGAATCCGATGGTGGCCATGGGGGTTCCTCCCTGCGTTCGGCGCGCGGCTCTCGCGGCCGCGTCGCCCGTGATATCGTGCCGCCAGTCTAAAGGAGCGGTCAGTCGAACAGCAATTCCCGCTCGACGGGCGCGAAGAAGCCTTCGACCTCCTCGTCGCTCACCTCCTCCGGCGTGGCGTGCCGCCAGTTCGGGCTGTGGTCCTTGTCGACCAGGACGGCCCGGATGCCCTCGTAGAAGTCGCTGCCGGGGCGCATGCAGCCCTGGCTCAGGCGGTATTCCATCGTCATGCTGGCGTCGAAATCCATGCCCTTGCCTCGGCGCAGCTGGGCCAGCGTCACCTTCATCGACATCGGCGATTTCTTCTTCAGCGTCGCCAGCGTGTCGGCCGCGAAGTCGCTGCCGTCCGATTCAAGCGCCGCGAAGATATCCTCCAGCCGGTCATAGGCGAAGCAGCGGTCGATCACCGCCCGGTGGGGGGCGAGCACCGGCTCGCCCGCATGGCCCGCGAAGTCGGCCAGCACCGCGTCGATCGCACCGGTCGCGTCGCCCGAGAGGTCGGCGCCGGCGAGTGCCGCCTCCAGCGCCTCCAGCTTGTCGCTCGCCACCACATGGGTCGCGAGGTTGAGCGCGGCCGCGTCCGCCGCCCCGATCCGCGTGCCGGTCAGCGCCAGGAACAGCCCCGTCTCGCCCGGGCACTCGTTGAGGAACCAGGTGCCGCCGACGTCTGGGAACAGGCCGATCCCCGTCTCCGGCATGGCGAACATCAGCCGCTCGGTGGCCACCCGGTGGCTGCCATGGATCGAGAGGCCGACGCCGCCGCCCATCGTCACCCCGTCGAGCAGCGCGACATAGGGCTTCGGGAACATGTGGATGCGGCGGTTGAGGCTGTACTCCTCCCAGAAGAAGCGCTTGGTGAGATCGCCGCCGCTGCGGCCCGCCTCCCAGACCGCGCGCACATCGCCGCCGGCGCAGAAGGCCTTCTCGCCCGTCCCTTTGATCAGCACGGCCGCGACCGCATCGTCGCTCTCCCACGCGGCGAGCTCGGGGTCGATCTTCTCGATCATGGAGAGGTTGAGCGCGTTCAGCGCCTTCGGCCGATTCAGCGTGATGGTGGCGAGCGCGCCGCTGCGCGCGAAGAGAACCTCGTCCGCATCATTCATGGCAGATCACAAATCCTTCAACAGGTTGCGCGAGATGATGAGGCGCATGATTTCGTTCGTGCCCTCCAGGATCTGATGGACACGCAGGTCGCGAAGATAGCGTTCGATCGGGAAATCGCGCAGATAGCCGTAGCCGCCGTGGAGCTGCAGCGCGTCGTTCACCACCGTGAAGCAGGCGTCGGTGGCGAAGCGCTTCGCCATGGCGCAGGCCTGGGTCGCGTCCGGCGCCTTGGCGTCGAGCTTCGTGGCCGCCCGATGCACCATCAGGCGCGAGGCCTCCAGCTCCGTCGCCATGTCGGCCAGCTTGAACTGCAGCGCCTGGAACTCCGCCAACGCCTTGCCGAACTGCTTGCGCTCGGTCATGTAGCGCCCGGCATGATCGAGCGCGGCGCGCGCGCCGCCGAGCGAACAGGCCGCGATGTTGATGCGCCCCCCGTCGAGCCCCTTCATCGCGATCTTGAAGCCCTCGCCCTCCGCGCCGATGCGGTTCTCGACCGGGACGCGACAGTCCTCGAAATTGACCGTTGCCGTCGGCTGGCTGTGCCAGCCCAGCTTGCGTTCCTGCCCGCCGAAGGAGAGGCCGTCCGAACCCGCCTCGACCGCGAGGCAGGTGATGCCGCCCGGCCCCTCGTCGCCGGTGCGCACCATGGTGACATACACATCGGAGCGCCCGCCGCCGGAGATGAAGGCCTTGGAGCCGTTGAGCACATAATGGTCGCCGTCGCGCACGGCCTTGGCCTTCAGGCTCGCCGCGTCCGAGCCGGCGCCCGGTTCCGTCAGGCAGTAGCTCGCGAAATGCTCCATCGTCATCAGCTTGGGCAGGAACTTGGCGCGCACCGCCGCCTCGCCGAAGCTGTCGATCATCCAGGCCGCCATGTTGTGAATCGAGATGTAGGCCGCGGTCGAGGGACAGGCGGCGGCCAGCTCCTCGAAGATGATCGCGGCGTCGAGGCGGCTGAGGTCGGAGCCGCCATGCTCCGCCACGCAATAGATGCCGCCGAAGCCCAGCGCCGCGCCCTCGCGCAGCACCTCCTCGGGGAACGCGTTCTCCTCGTCCCACCGTCCGGCATGGGGCGCCATCGCCTCCTCGGCGAAGCGGCGGGCCATGTCCTGGAAGGCGGTCTGATCCTCGCTCAGCTCGAAATCCATCGCTGTCCCAGCTCCTCAGGCTCCGGGGGCGCCCCCGCGAGCGCTCGGCGAGCATAGTCAGCCCCCCGGACCCGTCAACAGACCGGCGGCACCTTGTTGCGAAGCGCCTCGAAGCGTGCCAAGCAGATCGTCATGAGGCGCATGCTGCGAGCGGCCGCGACGACGGCGATCCTCGCACCGATCCTGATCGGCGCGGCGCTGCCGCTCGCCCCGACGGCGGCGGCGAACGGCTGGGAGCATGGCGCGATCCCCTATGAGAGCCTGCTGACGGCGCTCACCGCCGGCAACGCCACCAGCCGCGCGCGGGCCGCCCAGTCGCTCGGCCTGCGCGGACAGCCGGAAGCGACCGACCCGCTGCTCGAGGCGCTGCGGGCGCCGGAATCGGATGCGGGCGTGCGCGGGGCGATCTACCGGGCGCTCGGGACGCTGGGCCAGCCCCAATCCTGGCCGGCGCTCGACCGGTGCCTGGAGGAGGAGACGCGCGCCGAACTGCGCGGCGACTGCGCGAGCGCGCTCGGCGGGCTGGCGGAGAGCCCGCGCGGCGAGGCGGCGCTCGACCGGCTGATCGGGCTGCTGGCGAGCCCGCAGGAACTCATCGTCCGGAACCGGTCCATCGACGCACTCGGCGCCTTCGCCGACAGCCGCGCCGTCGCCGCGCTTGCCCGCCTCGCCGGCGTACCGAGCCCGCCGGCACCCGAGGCGAACCTGCCCGACGGCCTGGCGCGCGCGACGGAACAGCAGGCCGAGCGCGCCGTCCCGGCGCTGGGCGACACCGGCCATGCGAGCGCGGGGCCGGTGCTGACCCATCTGCTCGAGCGGGCCGAGAGCGACGCGGCACGGTTGCAGGCGATCCGGGCGATCATGCCGCTCGGCGCGCCGAGCGCGCGTGAGCCGCTCGCGCGCATCGCGGCCGCCGACGGCGACAAGCGCCTGCGCGTCGCCGCCACCATCGCGCTGGCGGCGATCGGCGACGGTGGCGCCGCGAGGCCCGGTGCCGTCCGCGATGGGCTGCAGGGTCTGTTGGCGGACCCGGCGCCGGTGATCCAGTACGCGGCGCTGCAAGCCCTGGAGCGGCTGGGACAGGCCGAGGCGGCGGAACCGATCGCCGCCTATGCCGCGCCCCGTACCCAATGGCTGCAGGACGTGCCGGGCGCCGCCCTCGTCGATGACGCGCATGACAGCATCGAGCGACTGACCCTCGCCGAAGCCGCCCTGCGCGCGATCAACCGGCTCGACCCCGGCGTCGGCACGGCCCGCCAGGCGGAAGCGGCCGGCCGTAAGACCCTGCCGGACCATGGCGACGACCGGCTGGAGGTCGCGGCGGCGCTCTATCGGGTGCGCCGGGCCGCGCTCTATGGCCTCGGCTATGCCACCGACGAGGCGGCCGCACGCGCCGGCCAGATCCTCGCCGGACCCGACGGTTTGGGCGATCCGGACCCGCGGCTGCGGTCGGTCGCCGCGCGGTCGATCGGCGTGCTGGGCCGCGAGGATGCGACGCGCACGCTGCTGACGCTGCTGGACGACCCGGCGCCGGAGGTGCGCTGGACGGCGGCGCGCACGCTCGGACTGCTCGGCAATCCGGCGGCGGCCGAGCCGCTGATCGCGCTGTTCGGCGACGGGGATTCCCGTGTCCGGGCGGCGGCGGCGACGGCGCTCGCCGATCTCGGCGCATTGCAGGCGATCCCGGCGCTGGCCCAGCGCGCAGCGATCGAGGAACGCCCCCCCGCCCAGCGAGCGGCGCAGTCCGCGGTGGACCGGTTGCGCGAGGCGAAAGCCAAGACCGGCAACTGAGCCCCTCTCCCTTTTGGACGCGATTTCCGGAAGCCCCCCCCACTTGAGGATTGCCGAACGCCGCGCGCCTGCGCTCTACTGATGGGCGAATGGGTTTAGGGAACCCTGTCATGCGTGCAGCGAGGTAGATCGTCGGGGCACTCGTTCTTCTCGCCGCACTCCCGGGATGCGAGCGGCTGATGGAGTCGCTGGAGGAGAGCGTCGCCGCCAACAGCCGGGCGGTGCGGCTTTGCTGCGATCACGGGCTGACCCTGAAGGCGCCGCAGGTCGCCTATCGCGAGACGCTCAACGACGATCTCCTGCCGCCCCTCGGCATCGTCGAGCTCTCGCGCGACGAGCACGAAGCCGGCGCCCGCGCGGCCGCGGTGCGCCGCCAGGTCGCGAGCGATTTCGAGCGGATCGACGCGATCCTGCGCCGGGGCTACCACAGATAGGAGCGCCCGACCGGGACGCGCCCGCTAATCGCAGATCGCCATCACCCGCGACGGCCCGCCGGTGCCGTGCACGTGGCGCGGGGCGCCGACCGCGATCAGGCAATCCTCGCCGTCATCGACCTGGGCGAGCTGATCCAGATTGGCCGCGTTCTCGACGAACAGCAGCCCACGCTGCAGCAGACGCACATGGGCGTGCCAGCTGTCGGTCCATTTATCGTCGATGCCGATCGCGGATTCGCCGCTGTCGATGCCGATATTGTCGGCGATGATGCCCTTGATCCGTATGTCCTTTTCCTCCATCAGCTCGATCAGCCGGTCGACGGCCGCCTTGTTGATACCGGGATGGTTCCAGCCGTTGATATAGGGATCCTCGGCGAAATCCGGCCCTTCGAAGAAGAAGCGCGACCAGCCGAGATTGAGCACCAGCCAGACGCCGTCCTCCAGATCGTCGGCCACCGCCTCGATGTCGTCGGGACCGACAACGTTGGGCGAGTTGTTGGAGAAGTCGGTGACGCTCGTATCCGGGCTCGGCCGGCCGCCGTTCTTCTCCAGTTCGCTCATCACGCGGCCGGAGATGTCGATCATCACCATGCGCCCGGTCAAATCGGCGGCGGTCAGCTCGTGCGCATGCTTGCGCTCGGCCGCCGGCATGCCGGCCGCCTCCAGCGAGGCGTCGTTGTTGACGTAGTGCGCGGAGGTATCGAGGTGGGTGCCGTGATGCTCGGCCAGCACCAGCGTGCCCAGATCGAAATGCCCGTCGCTCGTCGGGAAGGTGCCGAGCGCGAAGACGGCCTGCGCCCCGAAGCTGGGATGGAGCCCGATATCCTCGTAGGGCTGGCTCAGGTCCGGCTTCATCGGATCGCCGTCCATCGGCTTGAAGGTCGGGATCGGGTGCGTCAGGTCGATCACGCTGTCGGCCTGGGCGGCCGGCGTCAGCGACAGGGCGGCGGCGATCCCGGCAACAAGCGCCAGGCCGGCGGCCGGCGCGCCGTGACGGCGGCGGAAATGCGCATCGCAACAGGTCATGATGTGGCCCTCCATCGGCAAGATCGGACCGGCCCGGCCCGCCAATCGGCTGGCTTGGGCCCATCCCTGCCGATAGGGTAGCGCCGGTTGCCGGGGCGAAGCAAATCACAGGCGCTTGCGGCAGCGCGGCGGAAGGGGCCGAGGCGATGTACACGCTCTATTACTACCCGGACAATGCGAGCTTCGCGCCGCATATCTGTCTGATCCATGCGGGCGCGCCCTATCAGCTGGTCCTGGTCGACCGGGCGAAGGGCGCGCTCGACGCCGACTGGTACCGGGCGATCAACCCGCTGGGGCAGATACCCGCAATGGCGGTCGGCGACCCGGCCGCCGGCGGATTCCTGATGCACGAGGCGGCGGCACTCTGCCTCAAGGTCGCCGAAGATTTTCCGGCGGCGTCGCTGATGCCGCCGCTCGGCACGGCGGCGCGCGGCACGGCGCTGGAATGGCTCTTCTACCTCACCAACACGCTGCAGGCGGATTGCTCGGTCTTCAACTACGCCAGGCGCTACGCCTCGACGGCCGCCGGCATCAAGCAGGTCCGCACCGAGGCGGGCGCGCGCCTCGGCTCGATGCTGGGCCATATCGACCGGCAGTTGCGCACCGGCGGCCCCTGGCTCGCCGGCGAATCGCTGAGCGTCGCCGACTACTATCTATTGATGGTCGCCGGCTGGCTGGAGCAGTTCAAGATTCCCGATCCGCCGTCGATCCGCCCCTCCCTGAAGGCCTATCTGCGCCGGGCGCAGGCGCTTCCGGCGCCGGCCCACGCCTACCGGCTGGAAGGGCACGGCCCCTATTTCTGAGCGGCCGGGCCGGACGCACCGTTCAATGCAGGCGACCGACGGGGCGCGTCGCATCGTCGACGGTGGCGATCCGCGCGCCGTTGCGCGGCGCCATCCCTTCCATCGCGGGTGCCATCGCCTGGGCCAGCGTGCGGGCGGCCTCCGCGACCGCCAAGGTCTCGGCGAAGGCGTTGCCGGCCTCCACTTCGCGACCCAACAGGTCGGCGGCGTACGCCTGGGCGTGGCGGATGCGGCCTGCGCCCGCGGCTCCGATCAGATCGAGGAGCCGTATCTCGTCCGCCGCCAGACAGGGGCAGCAGCGGCTGTGATGGCGGATGCGCCGGCGCGCCGAATCGCGAAGCCGTTCGACGAGGAGAATCAAGGCCGCCATGACCGCGCGCCCCGACCGGCCGCCGTAGGCGCCGGCGATCTCGTTCCAGGCCGCTTCCGCCTGATCCCGGCCCGATACCCACTGGCGAAAGGCGCGGATCACGATGCGCTCCCCGTCCGCCAGCCATTCCAGGCGCATCGGCTGATCCGCCGTCGCGCCGTTCGCGTCTCTATTCCAGCTTTTCCTGAGATAGGTCATGGGCAGTCGCGTTCCCTCCTCCGGTCGCCGCCGGCCATCGGCCGTTTGCATCGGGTTAATTGATATTGCAACTCATTCGCATCTTCAATCTGTTTTTGCGGGGCCACCTATGCAGTATTTCACATATCTATGCTGGTCTTCGATCAATTCACATTTTTCAATCGTAAAACTATTGACGGACCCGACGGACGCTGCTAATCATCCTCCAGCGCCGATTTGAGGCTCAGCTTGCGGGCGCTTAAAAAATTCAGCTAAAGCGGGTTGGCGCTCTCCCAAGGAACCGTCCAGCCCCGTTTAAGGCTGAGGCGGTTTTTTTATGGGCTTCCGGGCCCTACCGAGCCGCCCCGCCCCGCGAGCGATCCAGAGCCTTGCCCTCGGCGCGCCTTGAGCGACGAGACGACGGATTTTGGCAAGGAAAGGGTCCCGCAGATGTCAGTCACCAGCACCCACCCGCAGACCATCGCGCTGCATGCCGGCCACCGCGCCGACCCCACGACCGGCTCGGTCGCGGTACCGATCTACCAGACGACGAGCTACCAGTTCGACAATGCCGAGCACGCGCGCAAGCTCTTCGCGCTGGAGGAACTCGGCAATATCTACTCTCGCATCATGAACCCGACCTGCGACGTCCTGGAGCAGCGCGTGGCGGCGCTGGAAGGCGGTGTCGCGGCGCTCGCCGTCTCCTCCGGCCAGGCGGCCAGCGCCTTCGCGGTACAGAACGTCGCGCGCGCCGGCGACAATATCGTCAGTTCCACCGACCTCTATGGCGGCACCTGGAACCTCTTCGCCAACACGCTGAAGGACCAGGGGATCGAGGTGCGCTTCGTCGACCCGGCCGACCCGGAAGCCTTCCGAAAGGCGGTCGACGACCGGACCCGCGCCTTCTACGCCGAAACGCTGCCGAACCCCAAGCTGCAGGTCTTCCCGATCGCGGAGGTCGCGGCCATCGGACGCGAGCTCGGGATCCCGCTGATCGTCGACAACACGGCAGCCCCCGTGCTGTGCAAGCCGATCGAGCATGGGGCCGCCATCGTCGTCTATTCGACGACCAAGTATCTCGGCGGCCACGGCACCACGATCGGCGGCGTCATCGTCGACGGCGGCAACTTCCCCTGGGAGGCGTTCAAGGAACGCCAGCCCTACCTCAACCAACCCGACCCCTCCTATCACGGCGCGGTCTGGACCGAGGCGGTGAAGCCGTTGGGCCCGATCGCCTACATCATCAAGGCGCGGGTCACGCTGCTGCGCGACCTGGGCAGCGCACAGAGCCCGTTCGACGCCTTCCAGACCATCCAGGGCATCGAGACGGTGGCGCTCAGGATGCGCGAGCACAGCCGCAACGCCGCCGCTGTCGCCGATTTTCTGGCGAAACACCCGCTGGTCGAGACGGTGATCTATCCCGGCCTGCAGGAGGGCGAGACCTACCGCCGGGCGGAGACCTACCTGAAGGGCGGATTCGGCGGCTTGGTCGGCTTCCACATCAAGGGCGGGCGCGCGGCGGGCGCGGCCTTCATCGATGCGCTGCAGCTCTTCTATCACGTGGCGAACATCGGCGATGCCCGCTCGCTCGCGATCCATCCGGCGACGACGACGCACTCGCAGCTCACAGCCGAGGAGCAGGCGGCTTCCGGCGTCACCGACGCCTATGTGCGCCTGTCGATCGGGATCGAGCATATCGACGACATCCTGGCCGACCTCGACCAGGCGCTGAAGAGCGCGACCTCGGTCGCAGACGCGGCCTAGGCCGCGCCGCATCCCGCACCCAGGAAGGAGGCGTCAGCCGATGAGCCGGATCCGCGATATCGACCGGACGCTGGAGAGCGCGCCGAGCGCACGCTCCGAGCGGACGGCACCCGCCCATGCGCGGGACGTTCCGCTCACAGGTCCGGCGCCTCACGCGCCGGAGGGTGCGGCCGCGCCGCCGCTTCACAGCGCGTTCGCCTTCGCGGGGCTCGCCGGCTGACGCCGTCCCCCCGCCCTTCGAGGCATCGCGTCCGGTCGGTTGCGGGACCCATAGTGCACCGGACGCGGGCGAAGGCCGGGTCGTCGCGCACCGCCACACGGCGCGACGGCCCGGCCTTTCGACGATCGATCCTCTTGCCTCCATGCTCCGTTCCGGGCTTTCTGCGGCTCACTCGCGACTTGAACGGAGCGCATCGATGGTCTCGCTCTATATCGACGCCGACGCCTGCCCGGTGAAGGAGGAGTGCGTGCGCGTCGCCGAGCGGCACGGGCTGCGAACGCTGCTGGTCAGCGACGGCGGCCTGCGTCCTCATCCCCACCCGCTGGTCGAGACCGTGACGGTCGCCCAGGGCGCGGACGCCGCCGACGACTGGATCGCCGACCGGATCGGGCCCACGGACATCTGCGTCACCAGCGACATCCCGCTCGCCGACCGCTGCCTGAAGGCGGGCGCAGCGGCGCTCAAGCCCAATGGCGAGCCCTTCACCCAGGATGGCATCGGCCATGCGCTCGCCGGCCGCGCGATCGCGGAGCACCGGCGTTCGATCGGCGAGCAGACCCGCGGCCCCCGCCCTTTCGGCAAGGCGGACCGGTCGAAGTTCCTCGATCGGCTTGAGACGCTGGTCCAGGCGAAGAAGCGTGAAGAGGGCTGACGCCCAGCCGTGACATGACACCGATCCGTGGACCGGCGGCAGCCGCCTGAAGGGAAAAAAATTCTATCTTGCCCGCAAAACACGAGTGCGGGTAAAATCTCAGAAGAAAATTCGCGACCAATTTTGTCGAGGGAAAAATGTTCAATATTCATTGGCTTACCAGTCATTCTCTGAAAATTTCTTTGATTTCTTTATCTTCTTTTGCGGTCATTTCTTGCCAAACGGCGAACAATCCCAAGAGCCCTCCAGTTTCTTCAAAATCAGAAATGCTGGAAAGCCTCGAACGTGGTGAGAATATGGAACTGGCTCACTACGCGTCGTGTCTGATGGTCGCCTACGGACACATGATAAATATCTCGGTAAATGAAACCGGGATGGCGTCGGTTGATAGAAAAGTAGCTGAATCACTTTGCGAAACAAAACAGTCGGATTACGCCGCGGCCATCAAAAGAACCGCCAATTGTTTCGGGAATTTCCGGTGCCCGAACGATACTGTTAAAAAAATCATTGGTCCGATGAAAGACACGGCATACGAAAAAGCAAAGAGGTATGTGGAGTTGTACAATGAATAGTAAATTATGTCTTTCCGCTCTTGCGATTGCGCTTTTATTGGCGGTTGGCCCAGATCGCGCCCATGCGGGTGACACCGGAACGATCGAGGCGGAGAAGGAGAAGGTCGGATTTGTGTTCGATATCTTCAGCTTCTGGCCCTTCAGACATTTATGTGTCGGCGGATGCGACAAGGCCAAGGTGATACACGAAGAAGCGCAGGATACCTTCTCTACCGATACACAGATGGAAGCTCTCGGTATGGACCCCAACTCGCCGGAAGCCGATCAAGTTCGGCAGATGCTGGGGCGGTAGAGGTCGCATAGCGATCCAGCGAGAATGTCGCGGCGGACCACCTGCTACGGGTCACGGCGCGCGCCGCGGCGCGTCCGCAAGAGCCCCGGTAACGGCCTGATTGAAGTCCAGCAGCCGCCAAACGCTACGGCTTGCCTGATCGAGCGCTGACCAACGCGTCGTTTCATGCCCGCCCTACATCCAGCCCTTGCGCTTGAAGTAGAGCCAGACCGACACGCCGAGCGCACCGAGCGCGATGCAGACGACCCAGAAGGCGGCCGTGCTCTCCACCCCCGGCATGCCGCCCACATTGATCCCGAGCAGGCCGGTGATGAAGCCGAGCGGCAGGAAGACGCCGGCGACGATGGCGAGGGTGTACATCGTGCGGTTCATCCGCTCGCCCTGCAGCGCCACCGCCTCGTCGAAGCCGACGGCCGCGCGTTCGCGTACGCCGTCCAGGTCGTCCAGCACGCGCCCGACGCGTTCGCGTACATCGCGCAAGCGCCGGCGCATCGGCTCTTTCAACCAATCGAGATCGCATTCCGCGGCGTTCGCCAACGCCTCGCGCTGCGGGGCGATGAAGCGGCGCAGTTGCGCTGCGCGCCGGCGGACGGAGGAGAGCCGGTGGCGGTGCGCGGTGAGAAACTTCGGGTCGTTCTCGTCCAGTTCGACCTCCAGCGCGTCAACCTCTTCCTCGAGATTCATCACGACGCCGTGCATCCGCTCGGCCAGCCTGCCGGCCAGCAGGTGGAACACCTCGATCGCGCTCTTCGGGCCGCGCCCGGCGTCGAGCTTGCCGCGCACGTCCTGCACGGCGCGCAGCATCTTCAGGCGCAAGGTCACGACCCGGGTCTCGCTGACCGCGAGCCGGATCGAGACCATGTCCTCCGGCTCCTCGCCCGGGTTGAGATTGACTCCGCGCAGATTGGCCGTCAGACGCGTCTCGTCCGCATCCGCCCCGGGCCGCGTTTCCTCGGCCAGCAGGCGCTCGCACAGCGCCTCGTCGAACCCCGCCACCTCCCGCAGCCAGGCCTGCGCCTCGGGCCGGTCGCGGCGCAGATGAACCCAGAGGGTCGGAATCGTCTCGTCCCCCCAGGCGCGCTTCAGTTCGTCGGCGTCGACCGGCCGCCCCCCACCCGCGCCGTCCAGCGCATAGGCGTGCAGCAGCCAGGATTCGCCGTCTTCGGCTTCGTGCATGACCGGATCCGACACTGTTCGCTCGTTCCCTTTCCTGCCCCTCCCCGCGCCATCAAAGGCGTTCCGCCGGTCGGCGGCAAGGGGCTTGCGTGGGCCGTCACGGCCATGAAGGCTAGCCGCCATGATCGAGATCGTGACCGCGCTGGCCCCCGTCTTCCTGCTGATCGCGATCGGCAATCTGGTCCGGCGCCTGGATCTGCTGCCGGCCGACTTCTGGGGCGGCGCGGAGAAGTTGGTCTATTGGGGGCTGTTCCCCTGCCTGCTGTTCAGGAAGACGGCGCTGGCGCCATTGGACGCGCTCGAGATCGCGCCGATGGCCGGCGTGCTGCTGGGGGCGATCGCGATCGCGGCGGCGGCCGTCTTCTGCCTGCGGTCCTGGCTGCGGCTTTCCGCCCCCTCCTTCGGCAGCGTCTTCCAGGCCGCGATTCGGCAGAACGTCTATGTCGGCTTCGCCGCCGCGGCGGCGCTGGGCGGGCCGAACGGCGCGGCGCTCGCCGCCGTGGCGGCGGCCATCATGGTACCGATGGTGAACGCGCTATCGATCGCGACCCTGGTCGGGCTGCATGGCGGGGCGGCCGGGACCGACAGGCACGGCGCGCGGGGGGTCCGCCTCTGGCTGCGCATCGGGCGCGGCCTCGTCACCCACCAGCTGATCCTGGCGATCGCGCTGGGGGTGCTGGTCAATCTGGCCGGGGTCGGGATTCCGCCGGTCGTGGACGGGCTGACCGACATCCTCTCCACCGGGGCCCTGCCGATCGCACTGCTGACCGTCGGCGCGGGCCTGCGGCTCCGCGCGCTGACCGCCTTCGGGCGGGCGATGGCGACAGGGGTGCTGGTGAAGCTCGCGCTGCTGCCGGCCGTGGCCTACGGCCTGGCGCTGGCAATCGGGATGGAGGGGGCGCCGCTCCTGGTCGCGATGATCTTCGCCGCCCTGCCGTCGAGCGCGAGCGGCTATCACATGGCCCGCCAGATGGGCGGCGACGGTCCGTTGATAGCGGGGATCATCACCGCCCAGACGCTGCTGGCGGTCGCAACCCTCCCCTTGGTGATTCTCCTGGTCCGTTAGCGCGCTAGCGCGCGGGCGCCGTCAGCGCCGGCGCGCGGCGGCGACGCTCCACAGCGCCGTCATCGATAGGACCGCGATCAGCGCGATCGCGGCCCAGAAGATCAGCGCATGCGCGCTCGCGAGGCCGGGGGCAACCGCCTCGACCAACGGCGGCGCGAGCAGATCGGCGCGCGCCACCCCCCAGCCGGCGATTCCGACCAGCATGAGCGCGATCAGGCTGGCGCGCCGAATCTGGCGTCTGCGCCGGCGCGCGCGTTCACGGGTGAAAATTCGCTCCGTCATGGGTCCTCCTCGACGACCGAAGGCGGCCGGAGCCGCCGCACGGTCCTCTCGTACAACCGCACGTTACCGCGACTCGCCTTTCCAGAAGGTTAACGCGCCGAATGCAATCCGCGCGGCGAAAAACTGTTGCCGGCGAAGCGGTTGGGCGTATAGTGCGGCCCCGATGTCGACCGCGCCGGGCATAGCCTTCTCCCACCGCCATCTCCTGGGCATCGACGGGCTTTCGCCGCCGGAAATCACCCATCTGCTGGATCTCGCCGACTCCTACGTCGAGCAGTCGCGCCGTGTCGACAAGAAGTCGGAGCTCCTGAAGGGCCTGACGGTCATCAATCTGTTCTTCGAGAACTCGACCCGTACCCGCACCTCCTTCGAGGCGGCGGCCAAGCGGCTCGACGCCGACGTCATCAACATGACGATCGCGACCAGCTCGATCAAAAAGGGCGAGACGCTGATCGATACCGCGATGACGCTGAACGCCATGCATCCGGACGCGCTCGTGGTGCGGCACGCGGAATCGGGCGCGGTGCAGTTGCTGGCCGAGAAGATCGACGGCGCCGTCATCAATGCCGGCGACGGACGGCACGAGCATCCGACCCAGGCGCTCCTCGACGCGCTGACCATCCGCCGGCGGATCGGGCATCTCGACAATCTGACGGTGGCGATCTGTGGCGACATCGCGCACAGCCGCGTCGCGCGTTCCAACATCCATCTGCTGCAGATCATGGGCGCGCGGGTGCGGGTGATCGCGCCGCCGACGCTGCTGCCGAGCGCCATCGACCGGATGGGCGTCGAGGTCTTCACCGAGATGCGCGAGGGCCTGAAGGACGTCGACATCGTGATGATGCTGCGCCTTCAGCTCGAGCGCATGCAGGGCTCATTCGTCCCCTCGGTCCGGGAGTATTTCCGCTTCTTCGGGCTCGACCGCGACAAGCTCGCCTGTGCCAAGCCGGATGCGCTCATCATGCATCCGGGGCCGATGAACCGCGGGGTCGAGATCGACAGCGAGCTCGCAGACGACATCGACCGCTCGCTGATCCGCGATCAGGTCGAGATGGGGGTGGCGGTGCGCATGGCCGTGCTCGACGTCCTGACCCGGCCCGTGCGCGAGGCGACCGGCGGAGCGGCGGCATGAACGCGCAGGGCCGCATCGCCTATCTCAACGCGCGGCTGCTCGATCCGGCGAGCGGGCTCGACGAGACCGGCGCGCTGCTCGTCGAGGACGGGCGGATCGCCGATTTCGGCGCGCATCTCTTCCGCACCGGCGCGCCCTCGGTCAACGAGGTGGTCGATTGCCGGGGCATGTGCCTGGCGCCCGGCCTGATCGACGCGCGCGTGCAGCTGCGCGAGCCCGGCGAGGAGCACAAGGAGACGATCGAGACCGGCTCGCAGGCGGCGGCCGCGGGCGGCGTCACCGCGATGATCTGCCTGCCCAACACGGTGCCGCCGGTCGACGACGTCTCGGTGCTGGAGTTCATCGCGCGCCGGTCGCGCGAGCTGAAGCGCAGCAAGATCTACAGCTACGGCGCGCTGACGAAGAACCTCGCCGGCGAGGAAATCACCGAAATCGGTCTGCTGAGCGAGGCCGGCGCCGTCGCCTTCACCGACGCGGACCGGGCGCTTTCCAACGCCAAGGTGATGAAGCGCGCGATGTCCTACGCCCGCACCTTCGACGCGCTGATCGTCCAGCATCCGCTGGAGCCGGATTTGAGCCGCGGCGGGCTGATGAACCAGGGGGAACTTGCGACCCGCCTCGGCCTCTCGGGCGTGCCGACGGTGGCCGAGACGATCCAGGTGGAACGCGACCTGCGGCTGCTGGAAGCGACCGGCGGGCGCCTGCATTTCGCGCATGTGACGGCCCCGGCCGCGCTCGCCGCGATCCGGGACGCGAAGGCGCGGGGCCTCGACGTCACCTGCGATACGGCGCCGCACTACTTCTCGCTCAACGAGAATGCGGTCGATCAGTATCGCAGCTTCGCCAAGGTGATGCCGCCCCTGCGCTCGGAGGCCGACCGCCAGGCGCTGGTCGAGGCGATCGCCGACGGCACCGTCGACGTGATCGCCAGCGACCACTGCCCGCACGACCAGGATTCCAAGCGCCTGCCCTTCGAGCAGGCGGCCTTCGGGGTGATCGGGCTGCAGACGCTGCTGGCGATGACGCTGGAGCTTTACCACAACGGCCATCTGACGCTGCTGGACGCGATCGCCAAGCTGACGGTGAGACCGGCGGAGCGGTTCCGGTTGACCGGTGGGCGCCTGAAGCGCGGCGCGCCGGCCGACCTCGTGCTGTTCGATCCGGACAAGCCCTGGACCGTGCGCGAGGAGGACATGCTCTCCAAATCCAAGAACACTGCCTTCGGCGACCGGCCGGTGCAGGGCCGGGTACTGCGCACGGTGGTGGACGGCCGGCCGCTCTATCGCGACGGGGCGGTCTAGCCCTTCCCCTTCAGCCCTTTCTGGAAGTCGCTCGTCAGGTCGACGAAACTGTCGATGCTGGAATATTCCGGGTTCTGCTGGTTCCACACGCCGAACAGCAAATCCTCGGCATTCCGCCCCTCGTCGTCGAGGCCGAGCGGCAGCAGGATGGTGTAGACCTTGCGCGGCATCAGCTCGAGCGAACGGTAGGAGATCGCGTATACCCGCGGCACGCCGGCCCGCCCCACGGCGCAAAGCAGGTTGTGAATCAGGTCGAAGTCCGAACGCTCGAGCCGGAGCGCGTCGCTCGTGCGCGAGCCGGGCACCAGACGGGGCGCGACCTTCTTCAGCTCCCGGCTGACGAGGTCGTAGCGCAAGTCGTTGCAATCGTTGAGATAGTGCCCGAGGCTGACATGGGCGAGGAGCGGTTCGCCGATTGCCAGCGGATCGACGTCCCGCCGGGGTCGCGGCGGCGCTAAATCCAGCCAATAGCCGTAGAGTTCCGCCATCGCCTCGTAAGGGGGCGGACTCGGCATTTTCTGAGTGCCAACGATGACCGACAAACGACACGCCCACCCGAAAGTATCAAAGAAAATCCGACCGCCGCGAAGAATGTCCCAGGCTGCAATCGGCCGCAATCGCCACCCTATCGCGAATGGCTTGAGGAAACGTTAAACCGACGACGCGCGAGCGCAAGTTGCAATTTACGAGATCAACCCGAGCGCGCGCGGCAGCCAGAGGGCGAGCCCCGGGATCAGCACGATCAACGCGACCCGGACGGCGTCGGCCGCGATGAAGGGCAGGATGCCGCGGGCCAGCACGCCGAGGGACAGTTCGCGGCTCACCCCTTGGATCACGAACAGGTTCATGCCGATCGGCGGGGTGATCAGGCCGATTTCCGCCACCGAGACCACCAGGATGCCGAACCAGACCGGGTCGAAGCCGAGCGAGGTGGCGATCCCGAAGGCCGGCACGACGGTGAGCAGGATCATCGACAGGCTGTCCATGAAACAGCCCAGGACGAGATAGAACAGGATGACGGCCAGCAGCACCCCGAAGGCCGAGAGGCCGGAGTCCGTGATCGCGGCGACGAGGGACTGGGTCAGCCCGCTCGCCTCGATGAAGAAGTTGAAGAGCGCCGCCCCGATCAGGATCAGGAAGATCATGCCGGTCAGTTGCGCCGTCTCCTCGACCCCTGCCTTCAGCGTGGCACGCGTGAGCCGCCCCCGGATCGCGGTGAAGAGCAGCGCCCCGCCGGCGCCGATCGCCGCCGCCTCCGTCGGCGAGAACAGGCCGGCGTAGATGCCGCCGATCACGGCGACGATCAGGATCGCCGCGTCCCACATGCCCTTCAGCGCATCCAGCCGCTCGGGCCAGCTCGCCTTCTCCGCCGCAGGTCCGGCGCGCGCGTCGCGCATCACCCGCACGCGGATCGCGCCGATATAGAGCAGCGCGGCGAGCGTCCCCGGCACCAGGGCGGCGGCGAACAGCGCGCCGATCGACTGCTCCGTCAGGAGCGCGTAGATCACCAGCAGGATCGAGGGCGGGATCAGCACGCCCAGCGTCCCGCCGGCCGCGACCGAGGCGCCGGCGAGGCCCGGATCGTAATGCCGCTCCCGCATCTCCGGCAGGGCGACACGCCCCATCGTCGCGCAGGTGGCGAGCGAGGATCCGCAGATCGCGCCGAACACCCCGCAGGCGCCCACCGTCGCCATGGCGAGCCCGCCGCGGCGATGGCCGAGGAAGGCGTGCACGCCGCTGTAGAGATTGCGCGACAGGCCCGAATGGCTCGCGAAAACGCCCATGAAGATGAAGAGCGGCACGACCGACAGGCCGTAGGGGAAGACCGTCTCGAACGGCAGGCTCGCCATCACGTAGCTGGCCGAGCGCCAGCCCATCAGCGCGATCGCGCCGACGAAACCGACCGCGCCCATCGCGATCGCGATCGGCACGCGCAGCCCCGCCAGCAACAGCACCGCGACGAAACCGAGGAGACCGATCAGCGGCTCGCTCATCGGCCCGCCTGCCCCGGCCGGAGGCCGGCCAGCCGCTGCAGGAAGACCGAAAGGGCGGCCAGCACCGACAGGGCCAAGCCCGTCAGCGCGAAGGCCCAGTACCAGATCATCGGAATGGCCAGATCCTGGGAGACGTCGCCATAGCTCAATTGCTCCATCGCGCGGCCCCAGGAGAGATGGAGCAGCAGGGCCAAGAGCGCGATCGAGAGGAGGGCCCCGGCGGCGTCCAGCAGCCGCGTCATCCCGGGCGGCAGGCGCGCGGAAAACAGATCGACCACCACGTGCGCGCCCCGGGTGAAGGCATGCGGGATCGACAGGAAGGCGGCCGCCATGACGCAGAGCTGCGTCAGATCGACGGCGCCGATCAGCGACTGCGATCCGATCCGCCGCCAGACGACGTCGACCACCACGATCGCGATCGCGACCAGCAGCGCGCCGATGCCGAGCGTGGCGAAAAGCCGCGTCAGCCCCTCCACCAGACGGGCGAAGAGGCGGACCGCCCGGACCGGACCGGCGCCCCCGCCGGGGGCGCCGGATGTGCCGGATCCGTGGGGCACGCGGCTAGCCGTCCCGGCTGAACTTGGCGACCAGCTCCTGAGCGCGTTCGTAGATCGCCATCGGGTTCTCCACGCCCTCGTCCTCCAGGCTCTCGAGATAGCGCTCGATCATCGGTTCCAGCTGCGCCTTCCACTGGGCGCGCGTCTCGTCGCTGATCTCGATGATCGTGTTGCCGCGCGCGAGCGCATCCTCGCGGCCGCGCGCCTCCCACTTGTCCCACCAGGGACCGAACTTGGCGACCAGATTGTCGCCCGAGAGTTCGTCGACCGCGGCGCGCACATCGTCGGAGAGCGCGGCGTACTTCTCCTTGTTCATGACGATGTGGAAGCCGGCCACATAGGCCCGGGCGTCGGTGTGGTAGGACAGCAGCTCGTTCAGCTTGATCGCGCCGACCAGGTCCCAGGTCGTCACCACGCCGTTGATCACGCCCTTCTGCAGGTTCTCGTAGATCTGGGCCGGCGGCATGCCGACCGGCGAGGCGCCGAGCTGCTCCAGCATGGCCGAGACCGCCGGCCCCGGCGTGCGCAGACGCAGGCCCGAAAGATCCTCGAGGTCCCGCACCGGCCGTTCGGCCGTGTGGATCAGCCCGCCATGATGGGTATAGAGGGCGAGCACGTGGAAATCGTCATATTCCCCGCCCAACATGCCCTCCTTGTAGAGGGTCCAGAGCGTCTTGGAGCCGGGGCCCGCCTTCTCCACCAGGAAGGGCAGCTCGATGATCGAGCTCGCCGGGAAGCGGCCGCGCGGGATGCCGTTCAGGCCGAGCGCGACGTCGATCACGCCGGCGCGCACCTGGTCGGCCTGGCGCATGATGTTGCCGAAGCCGCTGGTCGCGTCATAGACCTCGACCTTCACTTTGCCGTCGGTCTTCTCCTCCAGCTGCTGCCCCCAGGGCACCAGCACGTCGGTGTGGAAGCCGTGGCTCGGCGGCAGATAGTGGCTGATCTTGAACGTCGTTTCGGCGGCGCGCACCGGGCGGATGCCGCTCGCCAGCGCGAGCGTGGCGGCGGAGCCCGCAAGCATGCCGCGGCGGGAGATCGAAGCAGTCATGGTCGTTGTCCTCACCTCTGCGTTGGGCGATCCGGGCACGCGCCGGCCGCCCCCTCCTGTTCCTTTGCATGCAGTATCACAGAGCCGGGCCGGCGGGTGAAGGGGCAAGGCGCGCCGCCCCCATCGATCGCAGCCTTTAACCGCGGGCACGGATCGCCTATTAGGGTCGGTCATGGAAGACTTCGCGCTGACCCCACCGCTGATCGTGGCGCTCCTCGGCGGTTATCTCGTGGGCTCGATCCCCTTCGGCCTCGTGGTGACGCGGGCTGCCGGCCTGGGCGATATCCGCAAGATCGGCTCCGGGAATATCGGCGCGACCAACGTGCTGCGCACCGGCCGCAAGGGGCTGGCGGCCCTGGTCCTCGTGCTGGACGCGGGCAAAGGCGCGATCGCGGCGCTCATCGCCTACGCATTCGCGCTGCCGGAAGAGGCGCGCCTTGCCGCCATCCTGGCGGGGGGCGCCGCCGTCGTCGGGCACAATTTCCCGCTCTGGCTGAAGTTCAAGGGCGGCAAGGGCGTGGCGACGACGCTGGGGACGCTGACCGCGCTCGCCTGGCCGGTGGGACTGGCCTGCTGCGCCACCTGGCTCGCGGTGGCGGCCTTGTTCCGCTACTCCTCGCTGGCCGCGCTGGTGGCGCTGGCCGCGGCGCCACTTTACGCCCATTGGCTGGCGGACCCGGCGCTCGTCTACGCGGCCGGATTGCTGGCCGTGTTGGCCTGGGCGCGCCACCATCAGAACATCGCCCGCCTGCTGAAGGGCGAGGAAACCAAGATCGGCCAGAAGAAGAGCTGACGAGAGAGGCTGAGGCCATGCTGAAGACCGCCGCGAACCTGAAGAATCTGGGCACCGAGACCGCCTTCGACGTGCTGGCGCGCGCCGCCAAGCTGGACGCCGCCCGGCGCGAGCGCGCGGACGCGCCCGTCATCAATCTCGGCATCGGTCAGCCCGATTTCCCGACGCCCGACCATATCGTGGAAGCGGCGGTGAAGGCGCTGCGCGACGGCCATCACGGCTACACGCCCGCGCAGGGCATCCCGCCGCTGCGCGAGGCGGTCGCCGCCGATCTCAACGCCCGTCACGGGGTCGAGGTGAACCCGGATCGCGTCGTCGTCGTGCCCGGCGGCAAGCCCACCATGTTCTTCGCGATCCTGATGTTCGGCGAGCCGGGGGCGGAGATCGTCTATCCCGACCCGGGTTTCCCGATCTACCGCTCGGCGATCGAATATTCCGGCGCGACGCCGGTGCCGCTGCCGCTCAAGGAGGCGAACGGCTTCGCCTTCTCGGCCGAGGACGTGATCGCGCGGCTCTCCGACAAGACGCGGCTCGTGATCGTCAACTCGCCGGCGAACCCGACGGGCGGCGTCACGCCGACGGACGAGATGGACAAGCTGGCCGCCGCGCTGGCCGAGCGGCCCGAGATCGCCATCCTCTCCGACGAGATCTATTCGACGATGCTCTATGACGGGCGGCAGCACCGATCGATCCTCAGCTATCCGGAACTGAAGGATCAGGCGATCATGCTGGACGGCTGGTCGAAGCGTTACGCGATGACGGGCTGGCGCCTCGGCTACGCGGTCTGGCCCGAGGCGCTGGTGCCGAGCGTGGTGCGGCTGTGCGTCAACGACCATTCCTGCGTCAACGCGGCGACGCAATATGCCGGCATCGCCGCGCTCGAGGGTCCGCAGGACGCGGTCGACGCGATGATGACCGCCTTCGGGGAGCGCCGGCGCGTGATCGTCGACCGGCTGAACGCCCTTCCTGGCTTCCGCTGCGTGGAGCCGGGCGGCGCCTTCTACGCCTACCCCAATATCGAAGGCACGGGCCTGTCCTCGAAGGCGGCGCAGGACCGCTTCCTGCAGGAGGCCGGCGTCGCCGCCATCGCGGGGCCCAGCTTCGGCATCCACGGCGAAGGATATCTGCGCTTCTCCTACGCCAATTCGACCGAGAACATCGAAGCGGCGATGGACCGGATCGCGGCGCTGCTCGGCTAGGTTCTGTACCCATAAAAGGGATTCCCGCTGGCGGCGGATTGTGATTCAAGCTTCCAAACGGTTTGGGAGCTTGGTCTATGGCCAGATTCGATCTGTCGGACGCTGAGTGGTCGATCATCGCGCCTTTGCTGCCGAACAAGCCGCGCGGCGTGGCGCGGGTGGACGACCGCCGGATTCTGAACGGCATCTTCTACGTGTTGCGAACGGGGTCGCCGTGGCGCGACCTGCCGGAGCGCTACGGCCCCTACACGACGGTCTACAACCGCTTTAACCGCTGGGCCAAGGCGGGGGTGTGGCTCAGGGTGTTCGAGGCCCTGGCGCAGCGTTCGCCGGAGTCCTTGCATCTGATCGACTCGTCCATCGTGCGCGCCCACCAGCACGCAGCGGGCGGTAAAAAGGGGGCCCGGATCACGCCATCGGTCGTTCTCGTGGAGGACTGAGCAGCAAGCTCCATGTCGTCGTCGACGGGCGCGGCCTGCCGGTGCGGGTGGTGCTGACACCGGGGCAGGCGTCCGACAAGACAACCACGCCGCTGCTGCTCGAAGGCCTCGAGCTGCGCGGCGATGTCGTCGCCGACCGGGGCTACTACGCCCGCGCCATCATCGAGCTGATCGAGGCCGGCGGCGGCACCGCCCACATCCCGAGCCAGAGCAACGTCCGGGTCCGCCGCTCGGTCGACCCCGAAATCTACCGCCAGCGCAACCTGGTCGAGCGGTTCTTCAACAAGCTGAAGCACTTCCGCCGCATCGCCACCCGCTTCGACAAGCTCGCGCGAAACTACCTCGCGGCCGTGCTGCTCGCCTCAATCCGTCTATGGACGAAAGCTTATGAGTCCACGACCTAGCTAGTCGCAGCCCGCCTCCCCGCGCCGCTCGAACTCCAAGGTCGAGTGGCCGATCGCGAAGCGCTCGGCGAGCAGCGCCTTGAGGTCGGCCTTGATCGCCTCCAGCCGGGCAAGATCGCCGCCGGCCACCTGCGCATCGTCGACCACCACATGGGCTTCCAGCGCCGTGCGCCCTTCGTCGATCTGCCAGATGTGGATGTGGTGCACCTCCTCCACCCCCGGGGTCGATTCCATGGCGCGTTGCACCGCCGCCCGGTCGAGCTGCGCGGGCGTCCCCTCCATCAGGATGTGGATCGTCTCGGGCATCAGCGCCAAACCGTGCCACAGCACGTAGAGCGCGATCGCCATGGTCAGCACCGCATCGATCCACACCCAGCCATAGAGCAGGATCAGCGCGCCGCCGACGATCACCCCAACCGAAGCCGCGGCATCCGCCAGATTGTGCACGAAGGCCGCCTTCACGTTGATCGAATTGCGCGCCATCGCGACGGTGAGCGCCGCCGTCGCCAGATCGACCGCCAGGGCCAGCCCGGCCACGATCACCACGATCCAACCGTCGATCGGGTTCGGCTCGATCAGCCGCCAGACGGCCTCGTAGATCAGGAACAGGCCGAGCAGCACCAGGGTGGTGAGATTGATCAGGGCCGCGATCAGCTCCGCCCGGCGATAGCCGAAGCTGCGCGCCGGGTCGGCCGGCCGGCGGCCGATCTTGCGCGCGACGACGGCGAGCAGCAGCGAGGCCGCGTCCGAGAAGTTGTGGAGCGCGTCCGCGACCAGCGCGAGAGACCCGGCGACCAGCCCGCCCACGACCTGGCCGACGGTGAGCGCCACGTTGGCCGCGATCGCGAGATAGAGCTTGCGGTCACCCATCCGATCCGGATCCGTGGGGTGATGATGGTGGCCCTGTCCGTCGTGCGGCATGCCCCTTCCTCAGCCCCGGTCCGCCAGCGCGTCCGCGATCGCGTCGAGGGTCGGGACGATCTCGCGCGCGGGCAGGTCCGATGTCGCGACCGAGCGCGCGGAGACCGCATCGCTTCGCCAGCGGTAGAGAAGGATCAGAACGCGGCGATCGCGGACGACGACTCGAAAATGGAAGTACCGGTTCTCCGCGCTGGGCCTGCCGTCGCTCGCGACCGGGTCGAAGCCGTCGCAGGTGATGGCGATGGCGCCCTCGGTCTCGCTGCGGCCCGCTTCCTCGGTCCTGAAGCGGTGACAGTCGGCACGCGCGGACTCGGCGAACCCTTCCAGCACGCCGACGACGAACGCCGCCGGATCGGCGGCGACTATCGCGGGAATGGGCCGGCTCTCCACGTTGATTTGCCGCGTCCAATCGCGAACGTCTTCGCCGACGGGGCGATGCACCTGGACCAAGCGACCGTCGATCGCGCTTTCGCTCGCCAGAGTGAAGCCGTCGACGGGCGTCAGTTCCATGCTGACCGGCCCGCCCACCGGCCCCGGCATCGAATCCGACTGCGAAAAGGCCGGCACCGGCATCAGCAGAACCAGACAGAGCCAACCGCCGCGGAGACCGTGAATAGTCTGAAGCAAGTGGCCGCGCACGCTTTAGCCTGCCTTGCGATAGACGTAGATCCGCGCGGTCAGGTGCCCTTCGGTCTCGGAATAGGGCATGGCGTGGATCGGCGCGGAGGCCTCGACGCGGCGCCAGGCGCCCTCGTCCTCCAGCGCCTCGGCGATCTCTCGGAAACCGCCCTCGTCCCAGGCCGGCTCGCTGATCGAGAAGACGAGCCAGCCGCCCGGCTTGACCGCCTTCACCATGCCGCGCAGGGACTCCGGCGGGGCATGACCCGGCGTCAGCACGCCGAAGCTGACGCAGGCATCGAGGCTCCCGTCCGCGACGCCGTCGATTGTCTCGCCGAGCGCGCCGTGCAGCATCTCGGCATAGCAGCCCTTCGCCCGCGCGACGGCCAGCATGCCCTCCGACAGGTCGAGTCCGACGACATCGTCATAGCCGACGGCCGCCAGCGCCTCCCCCATCAGCCCGGTGCCGCAGCCGCCATCGAGGATCCGCGCGCCGGTCGGGACGTGGCGCGCCACCAGCGCCGCCCCCACCGGCGGATAGCGATAGCCGGCCGCCATCAGGTCGCGTTCGTAGTCGACGGCCCAGTCGTCGTAATGCGCGCCGACCTCGTCCGCGCTCCTCGCCTGATAGACCTTGTCCAGCCAGGGATCGATGGCCTGTCCCATGCGCCCGTCTCCCTCGTCGCGTTGACCGTTCGCGTCGGGGAAAGGTACACGGAGGGACGCGCGGCTGGCAAACAGGCGCCGGACCTGCCCAAAGCATCGCCATTTGCCTTATTTTTGTGCATACTGGCGTCGCGACATGGTTTCCCGTTTTCAAGGCAACCCCTTGTTTTTCCGTCTTTTTTCGGGGACCGATGAAATGGCACGCTGCCTGCTATGGCTGCAGCGGCGTCCACCGCCGCACAGCGCGTGGCCGGACCGGCCCGCAATCATCCGCGTTCGGTGGCATCGCCCGCCGAAAGGCAACTCTGTTTGGGAGATAATGATCCGATGAAGAAGATCGAGGCCATCATCAAGCCCTTCAAGCTCGATGAGGTGAAGGAGGCGCTGCACGAGGTGGGCATCCAGGGCATCACGGTGACCGAGGCCAAGGGCTTCGGCCGCCAGAAGGGCCACACGGAACTCTATCGCGGGGCCGAATACGTCGTCGACTTTCTCCCGAAGGTGAAGCTGGAAATCGTGGTCGAGGACAGTCTCGCCGAACGCGCGGTCGAGGCGATCCAGAACGCCGCCAAGACCGGCCGCATCGGCGACGGCAAGATCTTCGTCTCCAGCATCGAAGAGGTGATCCGCATCCGAACCGGGGAAACCGGGGCGGAGGCGATCTAGCGCCCGCACCCGCGAGGCTCTCCGATCCGGGGGGCGGCGGGATCCGACCAAGCGGGGCGGCCGCCTTGCCCCCGGCGCCAAGGCCGGAAGCGCGGTTCGCCCCTGGAACTCTACAGAAGAGCAAAGGCTAAGGGGAACAAGGACCATGTCCGACGCGACCAAGAAAGTTATGGATATGATCAAGGAAAACGACGTTCAGTACGTCGATTTCCGCTTCACCGACCCGCGCGGCAAATGGCAGCACACCGCGCAGCACGTCTCCACCATCGACGAGGACGTCTTCAAGGACGGCATCATGTTCGACGGCTCCTCGATCGCCGGTTGGAAGGCGATCAACGAGTCCGACATGATCCTGATGCCGGATGCGGAGACGGCCGTCATGGACCCGTTCGCCGCCCAGCCGCTGCTGGTCCTGTTCTGCGACATCCTGGAGCCCTCCACCGGCCAGCCCTATGACCGCGATCCGCGCTCGACGGCCAAGAAGGCGCGCGCCTACATGGAGAGCATCGGCATCGGCGACACGGCCTATTTCGGCCCGGAGGCGGAGTTCTTCGTGTTCGACGACGTCAAGTGGTCGACCGAGATGAACTTTATGGCCTACCGCATCGACAGCGAGGAAGGCCCGTACAACTCCAGCTCCGACTTCGAGGAGGGCAACCTCGGCCACCGTCCGGCGATCAAGGGCGGCTATTTCCCGGTCCCGCCGGTCGATAGCGGCCAGGACATGCGCGCCGAGATGGTCACGACCATGATCGAGATGGGTCTGGAGATGGAGAAGCACCACCATGAGGTGGCGCCCTCCCAGCACGAGCTCGGCATCAAGTTCAACACGCTGGTGCGCTGCGCCGACCAGATGCAGATCTACAAGTACGTCGTCCATCAGGTGGCCGACGCCTACGGCAAGTCGGCGACCTTCATGCCGAAGCCGGTGGTCGGCGACAACGGCTCGGGCATGCACGTCCACCAGTCGATCTGGAAGGACGGCAAGAACATGTTCGCCGGCTCCGGCTATGCGGACCTGTCCGAGACCTGCCTCTACTACATCGGCGGCATCATCAAGCACGCCAAGGCGCTGAACGCCTTCACCAACCCGTCGACGAACAGCTACAAGCGGCTGATCCCGGGCTTCGAGGCGCCGGTGCTGCTCGCCTACTCGGCGCGCAACCGCTCGGCCTCGATCCGCATCCCCTACGTCGCGAACCCGAAGGGCAAGCGGCTGGAGGCGCGCTTCCCGGACGCGACGGCGAACCCCTACCTCGCCTACACCGCGATGCTGATGGCCGGTCTCGACGGCATCCAGAACAAGCTGCATCCGGGCGAGGCGATGGACAAGGACCTCTACGATCTGCCGGCCGAGGAGCTGGAAGGCATCCCGACCGTCTGCGGCTCGCTGCGCGAGGCGCTGGAATCGCTTGATGCGGACCGCGAGTTCCTGAAGAAGGGCGACGTCTTCACCGACGACCAGATCGACGGCTATCTCGATCTCAAGTGGGAGGAGGTGTACGCGCTCGAGCACACCACCCACCCGATCGAGTTCTCGCTCTACTACTCGTCGTAAGCTGGAACCCAAGCTCGGGGGAGGCCCGGGACGGCGCCACATGGCAGCCGTCCCGGGGACTCAGCGAAACGGCCCCGCCGGCTCAGCGCCGGCGGGGCCGTTGCCTTGCGTGGGTCGGCAGGATTCCCCGGTCAGGCGTCGGCGAGATGCCCCTGCAGGTGGCCGCGGACGCGCTCCAGCCCGTCCAGCCCTTCGAGCATGATGGCGAGCGGGACCCGGCCGTGCAGATCGTAGTTCGGCTTGCGGATCCAGCCGTCGGCGGTCTCGGAGGCCGGGAAGGCCGCCTGCAGCAGGTGGAAGATCTCGAAGATCAGCCCGATGCGCTGCGCGGTGTCGGCCGTGAACCCGTCGAAGACGCCGAGCCGCCAGCGGTCGAAGACGTCCGCCGGCACGCCGCCCAGCAGATCGCGCTGCTCGCCTTCGGAGAGCGACCAGCAGCGGGCGATGCCCGCCACGTCGAAGATCTTCTCCGGCACGACCTCGAAGGAGCCGTCGCTCTCGGACTGGGCCCGGTCGAGCACCCTCGCCGTCGGATCGAACATCTGCATCGTCTCGTGCTCCTTACTGGCGCGGGCGCTTGCGCGCGCCCTGTTCGTGCCGCTCTCCGGGGAGCGGGCGGCGGGGCGGCCGAACGGCGGCGGGCGGTCTCGTCCGCCCGATTTGTGCGCTGCACAGAGCGCCATGCGCCGGACGCTTACGCGCCCCCTTTTGTCAGGATGCCTAACTATAGCGCAGTCGGGCCGGAAGTTCCAGGGCTGCGCCAGAAAACAATGCCTGCACAATAACCTATGTTAGGGTACCTGGAAGGCCCGGCCCGCCTGGGCCCAAGGTTCCTCCCGTGCACGCCATGCAATTGCTGCAATGGTGCACTGCACAATATCCGCCTTGCCCTTTCGGGCGTAAGGGCAACCTATGACCCGTGTCGATGCGAGCGGTTTACCGCCGCATGCGTCAGCGAAAGCAAGAGAGGTCCGAAATGGATGCCATCTATTGCTCGGCCACGATTTTCACGGTCGCTTTGGCGGCCAATTTCGGCACGCTCGTGAGCGTGTTCGGCTGACCGAGCCAACTCAGCATGATCCGGAATCCCCGGCTCGGTTTTCCGCGCCGGGGATTTCGTTTTTTGCGACACGTGAAGGTAAATGCCCGATCTGCGCGCAATCAGGGTGCGGCGATCTCCGCCGGATCGGCATTGCCGCCGCACAGCAGCACGGCCACGCGTTCGCCCTCCGCCGGCCGGTAGGCGCCGCTCAAGACCGCGGCGAAGGCGGTCGCCCCGCCCGGTTCCAGGATCAACCGCAGATTCTGCCACAGCCAGTGTTGCGCCGTACGGACCGCCTCGTCCGGGACCAGCAGGCTCTCGGCCACGAAGGCCCGCGCGGCCGCGAAGGCGATCCCCCCCACCTGCCGCGCGCCCAGCGAATCCGCTGCCAACCCCGAGACGGCGACGGACTGCGGCGCGCCCGCGGCAAGCGCCCGGGAGAGCGCCGGCGTCCCCTCGGTCTCGACCGCGACGATCTTCGTGCGCCCGCGATACCAGGACGCGATGCCGGCGATCAGCCCGCCGCCCCCGACCGCGACGAGCACGGTGTCGAGGTCGGGCGCCTGGGCCTCTAGTTCCGCAGCGACGGTCCCCTGCCCGGCGACGATCTCCGACTGGTCGTAGGCGTGCAGCAGGCGCGCGCCGGTCTCCTGCCGCCGGGCCTCGCAGGCCTCCAGCGCCTCGGCGAAATCCTTGCCGACCACGCGCAGCGTCGTGCCGTAGGATTCGAGCCGCGCGATCTTCGCCGGGCTCGCGATCTCGGGCACGAAGATCTCGGCCGGAATGCCGAGCCGCCGCGCGGCGAAGGCGACGGCGGCACCGTGATTGCCGCCCGATGCCGCCACTACGCCCGCCTCCGGGATATCGGCGGCCAGCAGCGCGTTGAAGGCGCCGCGCGCCTTGAAGGACGCGGTGTGCTGAAGCTGTTCGAGCTTCAGCGTCACCGATGCGGGGCCCAGCCCTTCGGCGGGCCCGTCCAAGGACAGGATCGGCGTCCGCCGAACATGCGCGGCGATCCGCGCGGCCGCGGCCTCGATCTCGGCGGCTTCGGGGATCTCGATCGCGTCGCCCATCGCACCCTCTCCTCCGTCCGGCGGTCGCCGGGGGCGGTCGCCCAATTCGGCTCATAGCCGGCCGGCTGCGCGGTTGCAAGCGAACCAGGGACGGCCTTAGGATTCCGGCTTGCGGCATGGGGCCCCGTCAGATCCGTGGCATAGTGCGCAGGTGCGACGCGGCGCGCCAGCGGACGTCGCCCAGCGCCGAACGGGAGCGGGCCTTGACCAACCGATACGATACCGGCGACGCGCCGTTCTTCGAGGAGATCGCGGCACCGCACGCGGCGGACGCGGTCGCGCTGCACGGCTATTGGCGCAGCCTGGCGGCACCGCCCGCCCTGCCCTGGCGGCGGCAGATCGAAATGGACCGGCTGGCGGAGATCGGCTGCCTCGACAGCGTCTTCATCCTGGAGCCGATCGAGGGCGGCGTCGACTGGCGCTACCGGCTCTTGGGCACGCGCATCGTCCAGATCTATGGCGGCGAGGTCACCAACATCCCGCTTCGCAACCACATGACGCCGGACGAGGCGGAGACCGCCATCCGTCTTTCCAACCATGTGCGGCGGACGCGCGAACCATTGTTCTTGAAAGCGCGCTTCGTATCGGGTGAGCATTCGGTGCCCGTGGAGACCATGTCGCTGCCGATCCTCGGCCGGGACGAGGACGACGTCTGGCTCTTCGGCGGAACTTTCTTCACGCCGCGCTGACCGGCGCGCGATCAGAATACTGGGGAACGGACAATGGCGGAGCGGTTCGACGCGATCATCATCGGTGCCGGCATCATCGGCGCGGCCGTGGGGCTGGAACTCAGCCGCAAGGGATGGAAGACGCTCAATCTCGACAAGCTGCCGGCGGCCGGCTACGGCTCGACCTCGGCATCCTGCGCCATCATCCGCACGCACTATTCGACCCTCGACGGCACCGCCTTCGCCTATGAGGGCTATTTCTACTGGAAGAACTGGCGCGACTATCTGGGCGTCGAGGACGAGCGCGGCCTGGCCGACTTCCACGACCGCGGTTGCCTGGTGATGAAGACCGAGGCCAACGGCTATCTGGAGAAACTGGTCGAGCATCAGCGCGCCGTCGGCATCCCTTTCGAGGAGTGGGACACCGAGACCATCAAGGCGAAGCTGCCGCACATGGACCTCAACACCTACCACCCGCCGAAACGACCGGACGATGCCGGCTTCGGCGAGCCGACGGGCGGCACCATCCGCGGCGGCGTCTTCTTCCCCTGCGCCGGCTACATCTCCGACCCGCAGCTCGCCACCCACAACATCCAGCGCGCGGCCGAGGCCGCCGGCGGCACCTTCCGCTTCAACGCCGAGGTGGCGGAGATTCGCAAGGACGGAACCGGCCGCATCGCCGGCGTGACATTGAAGGACGGCACGGCGATCGACGCCCCCGTCGTCGTCAATGTGGCGGGCCCGCATTCCCAGAAGATCAACGAGATGGCCGGTGCCACCGGCGACATGAATATCGGCACCAAGGCGTTGAAGCAGGAGGTTGTGCACGTCCCCATGCCGATCGACGACTGGGACAGCACCGGCATCGTCACCTCCGACAGCGACATCGCCTGCTACACCCGGCCGGAGAAGGGCAACTACCTGCTGATCGGCAGCGAGGACCCGGAATGCGATCCGCGCGAGTTCGTCGACCCGGACGATTTCGACGAGAATTTCACCGACCAATGGAAGATCCAGGCGATGCGCACCGCCCAGCGCATTCCGACCCTCGGCATCCCGAGCCGGATGAAGGGCGTGGTCTCGCTCTACGACGCCTCCGACGACTGGATCCCGATCTACGACAAGTCCTGCGTGCCCGGCTTCTACATGGCCTGCGGGTCGAGCGGGAACCAGTTCAAGAACGCGCCGCCGGCGGGCCGCATGATGGCCGATTTGATCGAGGCGGTCGAAGGCGGCCTCGACCACGATTCCAAGCCGCTGCAATGGCCGATGGCCTATACCGGGCGCACGATCGACGTCGGCTTCTACAGCCGCCGGCGCACGATCAATCCGGAGAGCAGCTTCTCGGTGCTTGGCTAGCCGGCCGGCCCCTCCGCCATCACCTGTCGCGCGGCGGCATCGGCACGTCGTCGCCGCCCTGCGGCCAGCGGGCGGCATCGTCCGCGATGCCGTAGTAGCCGCCCTTGTCGTCGACATGCAGGTGGGCGACGAGGCGGAAGCCCGAATCGTCGTCGAGGCTCCCCACCGCGATGGAGATCTTCTCGGCCCCGTCGGTCTCGAAGAACAGGGCGCTACCGCAGTGGCCACAGAAGCCGCGCCGGCTGTGGTCGCCGGAGCGGTACCAGGCGAGCGCGTCGGTCCCCTCGATCGTCGTCTGGTCCCGCCACGCCGCCGTGAAGGCCAGCAGGTGGCTGGTCTGGCGCCGGCACATGCCGCAATGGCAGGCGATCACCTGCTTCATCGGGCCGTCGACACGGTAGCGCACGGCGCCGCACAGGCAGCCGCCGGTGCGATCCCTCGGGGTCTCGTTCGCCATCTTGTCCTCCATATGTTCCCGCCAGCATAGGCGGGCAGAACCGGCTAGGCCAGGACGCTTTCGCGGAGCGCGGCACGGACCATGGCGCGGATCTCCTCTCGCACCGGGCCGCCGCGCGGTCGGTCGGCGAGCGTCGTGAACCAATGCTCCGGCGCGTTGCGGGCCCGGCTGTGGCGCCACGGAACGGCGCGCAGCAGCGCCTCCGCCTCGGCCGGCAAGCGCTCGGGCATCTCCAGATGATTGAGCCGCGCCCACACCCCGCTCCAGGCCCGCGCGACCGCGTAGGGGTTGTAGCCCCCACCGCCGAGCACCAGCAGGCGCGGCGCCATCGGCATCAGCAGATCGACCGCCCGCCAATGGCTCGCATTCGAGAGTTCCAGCTTGGAAAGCGGATCCTCCGCCAGCCCGTCGACACCGCATTGCAGGACGATCGCCGCCGGCGCATGGTCGGCCACCAGCGGCAGGATGGCGCTTTCCAGCACATAGGCGAATTCGTCGTCCTGGAAACCGGCCGGCACCGGCAGGTTGACGGCCCGGGTGAGCGTGCGCGCGCGTTCGATCGTGCCGGTGCGCGGCCACAGCCCTTCCTCATGCAGCGAGAGCGTGAGGACGCGTGGATCGTCTGCGAAGGCCGCCTCCACCCCGTCGCCGTGATGGGCGTCGAGGTCGACATAGGCGACCGGCGCGATGCCGAGATCGAGCAATCGCAGGACGGCGAGGACCGGATCGTTGAAATAGCAGAAGCCGCTCGCCCGGTCCGGCCGACCGTGATGGGTGCCGCCGGCCGGGCTGTGCACGATGCCGCCCGCCTGCAGCATCTCCGCCGCCAGGATCGAGGAGCCGGCGGCCGTCGCCGGGCGGCGATAGACCTCGCCATAGATCGGATTCCCGCCGGCGCCGACGTTCCAGCGCTTGCGCTCCGCCTCGGAGAGCGTGCCGTCGCGCTCGGCTCGCCGCACGGCATCGACATAGTCCGGGTCGTGGAAGCGGGCCAACTGGGCCGGCGTCGCAACCGGACCGTCGCGATAGACCGCCTCGTCCAGCCAACCGAGCGCGCGGATCAGGTCGGCCGCCAGCGACACCCGCGGGATCGACAGCGGATGCTTCGCGCCGTACCGCGATTTCCGATAGATCTCGGAGGCGATGAAATGGGGCCGTGCCAGCATGTCGATCTAGCTAGCGCAGGCCGGCCCGCCGTCCAAGGGGCGTCGCGCGGAAAGCCTATTTCACAAAACGTCGCTGTTCTTTTTTGTTTCCTCCCGTGCGCTGTTGTAAAAGAGCGCCAGCGGCCTCAGGTAACGAGGCCCGATCGAACGGTTAACCGCCAAAAGGAGACACCGACCATGAGCCTGCAAATCGGTTCCGAAGCACCCAACTTCAAAGCCCAGACCACGGAAGGCGAGATCGACTTCCACGACTGGATCGGCGACAGCTGGGCCATCCTGTTCTCGCACCCGAAGGACTTCACGCCCGTCTGCACCACCGAGCTCGGCACGATGGCGAAGCTCAAGCCGGAGTTCGACAAGCGCAACGTGAAGGTGATCGGCCTCAGCGTCGATCCGGTCGAGAACCACACCAAGTGGTCGATCGACATCGAGGAGACCCAGGGTGCGGCGCCGAACTACCCGATGATCGGCGACACGGACCTGACGGTCTCGAAACTCTACAACATGCTGCCGGCCGGCGCGGGCGACAGCGCCGAGGGCCGCACCGCCGCCGACAACATGACGGTGCGCACCGTTTTCGTCGTCGGGCCGGACAAGAAGATCAAACTGATCCTGACCTATCCGATGAGCACGGGCCGGAATTTCGACGAGATCCTGCGCGTCGTCGACAGTCTGCAGCTCACCGCGCAGCACCAGGTCGCGACCCCGGCGAACTGGACCAAGGGCAACGAGGTGATCATCGTGCCGGCCGTTTCCGACGAGGCCGCGAAGGAGAAGTTCCCGAACGGCTGGCGGGCGGAGAAGCCCTACCTGCGCTACGTTCCGGACCCGAGCAGCTGACGCTCGAACCGAACCAGACGCCTCTAAAGAACCCGCGGCAAGTCAATGACTTCCGCGGGTTTTTTCTAGCGTCGAGCGAACACTGACGACAGCGCCCGGAAGGGCGTTCCGGAGATTTTCTGCAAGTTTGAATTGCGCCGCGCGGCGGAAGCCGTCACACTCTTTCCGGGAAGGACGCTCAACTGTCGGAAGAGATGATGCAAGGAACGGAAAAGCAGGTCGTCGCGATCGTCGGGAACAACCTGCACCGGCTGCGACTGCACCGCGCGCTCACCCGCGCGGACGTCGCCGTTCGCGCAAACCAGTGCGAACAGACCTTGGAATCCTTCGAAAAAGGCGAGCAAATGCCGGATCATACAACTTTACTCAGACTTGCGGACGTATTGAATGTCACGCTAGAAAGAATATTCGATGGACTTACCATCGAACCGTCACGGGCGCGCCGTGCGTCCGTGCCGGTTGCTGGAAGCGCGTCGCGCTCCGTTGCGGAGGCCGATGCGCGGGGCGACTGAGAGGGTTGCGATGGGCGAACCGGACAAATGGTGCGCTTGGTTCGACAACGAAGGCAGACGGCATGACCGTCCGCCGCCCCGGTCGGTGGAGGATCCGGCCCTCGGCGCGTGCCTGCGCTATGCCGGCGGTGTGATCGCGCTCTCCGGCAACACGCCGCTTCTCACCTGGGTCCCCGATGCGACGGACTGGTCGGCGCTGAACGCGGCGACCAACGTGGTGCGCAACGACATCGCCAGCGAGCAGGTCCATCTGCGCTACTACATCTCCGGTTGGGCGGCGGAGACGCTCGCCACCGGCGAGGTGCTGGAGCGGCTCGACTATATCGAGGAGATCGCCCGGCGGCCGGTCAACATGACCCCGCGCATCCGGGCGCTCGCCCCGTCCGAGAACGAGACCGAGACGGCCCGCCAGATCGAGAGCAAGGTGCGCGACAACGTGATCGACGACATCATCCTCTACGACGTCGTCGAGCCGGGGCGCCTGCGCTACGCCCATATCGGCGGCCGTACGCTGTTCGCCGACGTCTGCACCCCGGACGAGGTGCGCGACACGGTCGGCAAGGACGATCTGATCGACCCGGCCGACAACGGGTTCGGCGATGCGGTGACGCGCGCCTACCGGGCCGCGCTCGAGACCAACCAGCCGGTGGTCGATCTCGTCACGGCGCCGGTACGGATCGGTGGACGGGAACGGCGCTGGCTGCATTACAAGCGCATCACCGTGCCGCTGCTTTCTCTGGGCAAGCTCGCGGTGTTCACCGACCCGACTCCCTCGCAGAGGATATCCTTCGAGTAGTTCGGGACCTCCTCGGCCAGCGCCCAGACGATGTATTCCTCCAGGCTCTTCTCGCCCGCCTTCCAGTGGAAGGCGGGGCCGTTGTGGTGCGGATAGCCGGCGCGCTGCGGGAAGCGGGCGCGGATCTTCTTCTCCGAGACCACCGCCCAGATGACGTCGTAGTCCCAGCGCTCGAGCGCATGCATCATCGCGAAGTTGGTGAGCTTGCGCGCGAGCCCCAGGCCCTGGCGCCCGCCGCGGCCGGGGCGCATCCACAACTCCCCCTGATAGGCGAAGGAGCCGCGCATGAAGGCGAAGGGGTCGGGCAGGTCGAGCCCGCAGCTCAACTCGTGCAGCGGGTAGTCGGCCGGGCGATAGTCCAGGAAGGTGCTGCGCAGATAGCGTCGCAGCGACACCTCCGGATCGCAGAAGCCGACCGCCTGCGTGTGCATCAAGGTGCCGTCCGCGTCATAGCCGAGCACCGCGAAGCTGTCCTCGAAGACTCCGCGCGCGGGATCGAACACCAGGGATGTCGCGGGACGGTCCGGCTGTTGGAACAGGACCGACGTATCCTCGACGATCGACAGCGTCAGTTCATAGTCCGGCAGGTCGAGTGTCTGTTGCATCCATCTTCCCGATACGTTGCCGCCCTCCCCTCCCCGCGGAAGGCTCAAAATGGTTAACGCATCGTAAAAATAGCAGACTATCGTAACGATAGCATTACTTTTCGAGGAATTACAATCTATGCGCGATGTGGCGATTCCGGATTCGGTTGGTTGATTGCAGAATCCGGTGCGATTCCCGTAACGGGCGGTGTGGCGCCGCCGGCGCCCGTCTGCCCCCTCCCCGCATCGGGGCAGCCGGAACGCCCTAGCCGTCGCCGCCCGGCGCGTCCGCGCCCGCCCCCTCCTCGCCCAGCTGCTGGCGGTGCCACATGCGGGCGTAGGCGCCGTCGGCGCGTAGCAAGTCCTCGTGCCGGCCGCGCTCCACCACTTGGCCTTCGCTGAGGACGACGATCTCGTCCGCGTCGACGACGGTCGAAAGCCGGTGGGCGATGACCAGCGTGGTGCGGCCCTCGCTGACCTGGCGCAGGCTCTTCTGGATCTCGCGCTCCGTCGCGGTATCGAGGGCCGAGGTCGCCTCGTCGAACAGCAGGATCGCCGGATCCTTCAGGATCGTGCGGGCGATCGCGACGCGCTGCTTCTCGCCGCCGGAGAGCTTCAGGCCCCGCTCGCCCACCATCGTGTCGTAGCCGTCGGGCAGCGCCTCGACGAAGCGGTCGATCTGCGCCAGGCGCGCGGCCTCCTCGATCTCCTCCCGACTCGCCCCCTGGCGGCCATAGGCGATGTTGTAGCGGATCGTGTCGTTGAACAGCACGGTATCCTGCGGGACGATGCCGATCGCGGCGCGCAGGCTCGTCTGGGTGACGTCCCGCACATCCTGCCCGTCGATCGAGAGACGCCCTTCCTGCACGTCATAGAAGCGGAACAGCAGCCGGCTGATCGTCGATTTGCCCGCCCCCGACGGCCCGACGATGGCGAGCGTACGGCCCGCCGGCACGGTGAAGCTGACACCCTGCAGGATCGGCCGGCGCGGGTCGTAGCCGAAGACCACATCCTCGAAGCGCACCGTCGCGCCGTCCAGCTCGAGCGGCTTGGCGTCCGGCTTGTCGGCCACCTCACGCTCGATATCGAGGATCGAGAACATGTCCTCCATGTCGGTCAGCGACTGCCGGATCTGGCGATAGACGAAGCCGAGGAAATTGAGCGGCAGGTAGAGCTGGATCAGATAGGTGTTCACCAGCACGAAATCGCCGAGCGACATGCTGCCCGAGACCACGCCGTCGGCCGCCATCAGCATCACCACGACGAGTCCCAGCGCGATGATCCCGCCTTGGCCGACATTGACCGCGGCGAGGCTCGTGATCGAGCGCACGGCCGCCTCCTCGTAGCCGCGCATCGAGTGGTCGAAACGGCCGGATTCGTGCCCTTCCGCGCCGAAATACTTCACCGTCTCGTAGTTCAGCAGGCTGTCGATCGCCTTGGTGTTGGCCTCGGAATCCTTGGTGTTCATCGCGCGGCGGAACTTGAGGCGCCATTCGGTCACGATCAGCGTGTAGGCGATATAGCCCGCGATGGTGAGGAAGGTCGCCGCGGCGAAGCGCCAGTCCAGCATGCCCCAGAGGATGCCGCAGACCAGCGCGATCTCGATCAGCGTCGGCAGGATGTTGAACAGCGTGAAGGCGAGCAGGAACTCGATGCCCTTCACGCCGCGCTCGATCACGCGGCTCAAGCCCCCCGTCTGCCGGTCGAGATGGAAGCGCAGCGAAAGCGCGTGCAGGTGCCGGAAGGTATTGAGGGCCGCGTTGCGGATCGCGTTCTGGGTCACCCGGGCGAACAGCGCCTCGCGCAGTTCCTGGAACAGCGAGGAGGCGAGCCGCACCGTGCCGTAGCCCACGATCAGCGCGACGGGAACCGCCAGCACCGCCCCTTCCCCGCCCTCCGCGTCAAGGACGTCGACCGCCTGCTTGTAGAGGATCGGGACGTAGACGGTGGAGAGTTTCGCCAACCCCAGCGCGGCCAGCGCCAGCACCACCCGACGCTTGATGTCGCGCCGATCCGCCGGCCACAGATAAGGCAGCAGCGTCAGCAGGGTGCGCACCTGATGGCGGCGTTTGCCCGCGTTCGATGCGTGTCCTTCCGTCTCCAGGCGCCTTGGCGGTGTCATCGATGCAACGGTATCCGGTTGGACTTGACCGCGGCGGGCAGGTCACTAGGGTTCGTCGGAGGGGAGTTCTGCAACCGACAACGACGTCCCAACCACCTAGCCCGGCGCTCGACAAAAAGAAAGGGTGGGCATGGCCCTGACGCTGATCGTCCTGCTGCCGTTCGTCGGCGCACTGCTGCCAGGAATCATGATCCGGGCTGGTCGGAACGCCTGCGCCAGCGCCACCGGCGCCGTCACCCTCACCGCCTTCATCCTGCTGATGGCCCAGGCGCCCGCCGTTTTTTCCGGCGAGGTCGTGCAGGCGCGCGCCGAATGGCTGCCGGCGCTCGGGCTCAACGCCAATTTCTTTCTCGACGGGCTCGGGTTCCTGTTCGCGGGGCTGATCCTCGGCATCGGGCTGCTGATCATCACCTACGCGCGCTTCTATCTCTCGAAGCGCGATCCGATGGGGCAGTTCTACAGCTATCTGCTCCTGTTCCAGGGCGCGATGGTCGGCATCGTGCTCAGCGACAACATCCTGCTGCTGCTGATCTTTTGGGAACTGACGAGCCTCAGTTCCTTTCTGCTGATCGGCTATTGGAAGCACCTGCCCGAGGGCCGGCAGGGCGCGCGCATGGCACTCGCCGTCACCGGCGCGGGCGGGCTCGCGATGATCGGCGGCATGCTGATCCTGGGGGAGATCGCGGGCTCCTACGACCTGACCGTCATCCTCGAGCACGGGGCGGAGATCCAGGCCTCGCCCTGGTACGTGCCGGCGCTGCTGCTGATCCTGGCGGGCTGTTTCACCAAATCGGCGCAGTTCCCGTTCCATTTCTGGCTACCGCACGCGATGGCGGCGCCGACGCCGGTCAGCGCCTACCTGCACTCCGCCACCATGGTGAAGGCCGGCATCTTCCTGCTGGCGCGGACATGGCCGGTGCTGGCGGGGACCGACTGGTGGTTCTACCTGGTGACGACGACCGGCCTCTTCACCATGGTGATGGCGGCCTGGATCGCGCTTTTCAAGGACGACCTGAAGGGGCTGCTCGCCTTCTCGACGGTCAGCCACCTTGCGCTGGTGACCTTCCTCTTCGGGATCGGCACGCCGATCGCGGCGGTCGCCGGCGTCTTCCACATCATCAACCATGCCGCCTTCAAGGCCGCCCTCTTCATGACCGCCGGCATCATCGACCACGAGGCCGGCACGCGCGACATCAAGCGCCTCGGCGGGCTGATGGTGCTGATGCCGATCACCATGACGCTGGCGACGGTCGCGGCACTCTCGATGGCCGGCGTGCCGCTGCTGAACGGCTTCCTGACGAAGGAGATGATGCTGCACGAGGCGCTGCGGACAGACTGGGCCGGGATCCCCGGGCTGCTCGGCATCGCGGCGGTCGTCGGCGCGCTCTTCTCCGTCGCCTACAGCTTCCGCTACATCGCCCACGTCTTCCTCGGGCCGGTACGCGACGACTACCCGCACCATCCGCACGACCCGCCGTTCGGCATGTACCTGCCGCCCCTGGTCCTGGTCGTGCCGGTGGTGCTGATCGGGCTGTTCCCGGCCGCCATCGCCGGTCCACTCGTGGCGGTCGCGGCCGGCGCGGTGACGGGCGGCAACCTGCCGGACTATCACCTCGCCATCTGGCACGGCTTCAACCTGACGTTGGTCATGAGCCTGCTGGCGCTCGCCGGCGGCGCGCTGCTGCTATGGCGCCACCGCCAGGCGAACGCGATCCGCCTCGCCTTCCCGCGGCCGGAGGCAAAGGTGATCTTCGAAGGGATCGTCAGCTCGGCGGCCGGCGCGGCGCGGCTCTTCACCGACGCGGTGCATAACGGCTCGCTGCGCCGCTATCTGGCAATCATGGTGGCCGCCGTGATCGCGGCCGGCGCGATCGCCTTCGCCGGCACCAGCCACGAGGCCGGCGGGCGCGGCCTGACGCCGGTGCCGCCGGTCTCGCTGCTCGGCTGGGCGGTGCTGATCGGCGCCTGCGCCGCGATCGTCCTACTGCACCGGCAGCGGCTGCTGACGCTGATCATCGTCGGCGTCGTCGGCTTGCTGGTCTCGCTCGGTTTCATCTATCTCTCCGCGCCCGACCTGGCGCTGACCCAGATCTCGGTCGAAGTGGTGACGGTGATCCTGCTGCTGCTCGCCCTCAACTTCCTGCCGAAGGAAACGCCGCGGGAAAGCAGCCCGACGCGCCGCGCGCGCGACGGCGCGCTGGCAGCGCTCGGCGGGCTTGGTGCCGGCGGGTTGATCTATGCGGTGATGACGCGCGACTTCACCACCATCTCCGACTTCCACCTGGCGCAGTCGAAGCCGGGCGGCGGCGGCACCAACGTCGTCAACGTGATCCTGGTCGACTTCCGCGGCTTCGACACCTTCGGCGAGATCATCGTGCTCGGGATCGCGGCGCTCGGGATCTTCGCCCTGCTCGACGGCGCGCTCAGGGGGCCCGCGATCAAGCGGCTGCAGAGTTGGGTCCCCGACCAGGAGCGCGCGCGCGACCGGCACCCGATGATGCTGGTGGTGGCGACGCGGGTGATGCTGCCGCTCTCGCTGATGGTCGGCATCTTCATCTTCCTGCGCGGTCATAACGAGCCGGGCGGCGGCTTCATCGCCGGCCTCGTCGTCGCGATCGCCTTCCTGATGCAGTACATGGCGAGCGGCTTCGGATGGGCGGAGAAGCGCATGCGCTTCGACTATCACGGGCTGATCGGCGTCGGCGTGCTGACCGCCGGGTTGACCGGCGTCGGCGCCTGGATCGCGGGCCGGCCGTTCCTGACCAGCGATTTCACCTACCTCTACCTGCCGCTCATCGGCAAATTCGAGGTCGCGACCGCGATGGCCTTCGATGTCGGCGTGTTCCTGACGGTGGTCGGCTCGGTCATGGTGGCGCTCGCCAATCTCTCGCGCCTCGCCCGGGTGACCGAGGCTCCGGTGAGCGACCAGCCGATGGACGTCGATCCCCAGCGCAACGGCAACGGGGAGGACGGCTGATGGAACTCCTCGTCGCAAGCGCCGTCGGCGCGATGACGGCCGCCGGGCTCTATCTGGTGCTGCGCGCGCGCACCTTTCCGGTGATCGTCGGGCTCGCGCTCATGTCCTACGCGGTCAATGTCTTCCTGTTCGCGACCGGGCGGCTCGCCATCGACCTGCCGCCGGTAATCTCGGACGAGGCCACCGGCTATACCGATCCGCTGCCCCAGGCGCTGGTGCTGACGGCGATCGTGATCTCCTTCGGCATGACGGCGCTGATCGTGGTGCTGGCGCTGCGCGCCTACCTCGAATCCGGCACCGACCAAATCGACACCGCCACCGGCGAGAGCGAAAGCGGCGATCCCCCAGGGACCGAGCGGGAGGGCGATCGATGAGCGATCTGACCCTCAACCACTGGATCCTGGTGCCGATCGTGCTGCCGGCGCTGATGGCGCCGATCATCGTGCTGACGGTGCGCCACGATCTGGTGCTGCAGCGGCTCTTCTCGATCGTGGCGACGCTGGCGCTCTTCGCGGTCGCGGTCGGGCTGACGGTCGACGCCGCGGCGAGCCCGCCGCAGCTCTACGAGCTGGGCAACTGGGATGCGCCTTTCGGCATCGTCATGGTGTTGGACCGGCTGTCGGCCTTGATGGTGCTGCTGGCCGCGACGCTGGCGCTCGGCATCGTGATCTACGCCACGGCCAGCGGTTGGGACGCGCGCGGCCAGCATTTCCACGCGCTCTTCCAGTTCCAGCTGATGGGCATCAACGGCGCGTTCCTGACCGGCGACGTCTTCAACCTGTTCGTCTTCTTCGAGGTGCTGCTGATCGCGTCCTACGGGCTGATGCTGCATTCGGGCGGCGCGAAGCGCACCCGCGCGGGCGTGCAGTATGTCGCGGTCAACCTGATGGGCTCGACCCTCTTCCTGTTCGCCGTCGGCACGCTCTACGGCGTCACCGGCACGCTCAACATGGCCGACCTCGCGATCAAGGTGGCCGAGGTGCCGCCGGGCGATCAGGCGCTGTTGCAGACGGCGGGCGTGCTGCTGCTGATCGTCTTCGCGGTCAAGGCGGCGATGGTGCCGATCCATTTCTGGCTGCCGGGCGCCTACGCCAACGCACCGGGACCGGTCGCGGCGCTGTTCGCGATCATGACCAAGGTGGGCGCCTATTCGATCCTGCGCGTCTACACGCTGGTCTTCGGCGGCGGGGCGGGCGATGCGGCCTGGCTCGCCCAGGACTGGCTGCTGCCGGCGGCGCTGGTCACGCTGGTGGTCGGCATGGTGGGCGTGCTCGGCTCGGGGGGGATGATCCGCCAGATCTGCTTCGCCGTGATCGGCTCGATGGGGACGCTGATGATCGCGGTCTCCCTCTTCACGCCGGAGGCGACCGTCGCCGCGTTGTTCTACCTGATCCATTCCACCTTCGCGGCCGCCGCCCTCTTCCTGGTGGCGGACCAGGTGGTCGCCCGGCGTCGGCGCGAGGGCGACCGGCTGCGCGCCGCCGCGCGCTTCCCGCAGACCGGGCTGATGGCGGGGCTGTTCTTCGCCGCCGCGATCGGCATGGCCGGCATGCCGCCGATGAGCGGTTTCCTCGGCAAGCTCCTGGTGCTGGACGCGGCCAAGGTTTCGTCGGCGATGCCGCTCATCTGGACGGTGATCCTGGCGACCTCGCTGATCTGCATCATCGGCTTCGCCCGCGCCGGCAGCACCGTCTTCTGGAAAAGCGCGCAGGTCGGCGAGGACCGGACCGAGGACGGGGCGGCCGCCCTCGACTTGCGCGGCTGGGTCCCGATCGGCGCGGTCGGCTTCATGCTGGCCGGCATGGTGCTGCTGAGCGCCTTCGCCGGGCCGATCACCGGCTATCTCGAAGGAACGGCCGCACAGCTCTACAATCCGATCGAGTACATCCTGGCCGTTCTCGGCCCGGATGCGCTCGCCGGACGATGACGGAGGCGCCGGAGACCATGACCGAAAAGTCTCTCGACCACGCCGCTCCCAAGCGATCGCTCGCCAAACGCATCCTGCCGCATCCGTTGCTGACGGTGACGCTCACCATCGTCTGGCTGCTGCTGGTCAACGAATTCTCCATCGGCGCGCTGGTCCTCGGGCTGATCCTCGGGCTGATCGTCCCCATCGCGACGGCGCCCTTCTGGCCGCAGCGCCCGAGCGTGCGCAATCCGGTCGCCATCGTCGAATACGGCGCCGTCGTCCTCTGGGACATCGTACTGGCGAATATCGACGTGGCGAAGCTGATCCTCTTCAAGCGCAACGACGAGCTCTCGCCGCGCTTCATCTCGATCCCCCTCGAACTCACCTCGCCGGAGGCGATCACGGTGCTCGCCGGCACCATCACCATGACGCCCGGAACGGTCTCGGCCGACGTGGCGGCGGACGGCCGGTCGCTGCTCGTCCACTGCCTGCACGCGCCGGACGGCGAGGCGGTGGTCGCCGAGATCAAGGCGCGCTACGAGGGCCGGCTGAAGGAGATCTTCGAATGATCGAGGCAGCGCTCCTGATCGGCTTCGCCTGCTTCTCGCTGGCGCTGGTACTCAATCTCTACCGGCTCTATCGGGGGCCGAGCCTCGCCGATCGCGTGCTGGCGCTGGACACGATGGTGATCAACGGCATCGCGATCCTGATCCTCTACGGCATGTATGAGGGAACCGCGGTCTATTTCGAGGCCTCGCTGCTGTTCGCCATGGTGGGCTTCATCTCGACCGTGGCCTACTGCAAGTTCCTGCTGCGCGGCGACATCATCGAGTGAACGAGGCGAGAGGGAACGGCGGCCCATGGAATTCATCATCGAAGCCCTGATCGCGATCCTGATCGTCGCCGCCGGATTCTTCGGCATCGTCGGCTCTTACGGGCTCGCCAAGCTGCCGGACCTTATGACCCGGCTGCACGGGCCGACGAAGGCGACGACGCTCGGTATCGGCGGGGTGCTGATCGCCTCGATGCTGCTGTTCGCGCTGCGCGGCCAGGGCCTGTCGACGCACGAGTTGCTGATCACCCTCTTCCTCTTCCTGACGGCGCCGATCTCCGCCAACTTCATCGCGAAAAGCTTCCTGCATCGCCGGCTCGCGCGGCGCGAGGCGCTGCCCGAGCCGCAATCGGGCATGAGCTGGGCAACCTTCGAGGCGCCGCCCAGCAGCAACGGGGACGAACCCGACTCCGTGGTCGCCACCCGCCGGCCGGCGCCGTCGAAAGCCAAAGCCAAGGCGAAGACGAAAGCGAAGTCGGCCCGAAAGGCCGCGGCGAAGAAGGCGCCGGCGCGCGATCCGAAGTCCGGGCCGCCCGAATGACGCAGCCGCCGGGCCGCCCCTGATGCAACGCGTCCGCCTGGATCACGAACATCGCCTCGTCCTCAGGACTTGGCGCGGCAGCGTAGACGCAGCGCAGGTCGCACAATCGATCCGGGAGGTGACGCTCGCCGCGCGCCCGGACATCGTCTACCGCGACGTGAACCATTTCAACGGGTCGATCGCCTCGATCACCGCCGCCGACATGAAGGACCTGCGCGAGGAAATCGCCCGCCTTCGGGTCGACGAGCGTCTGCGGCGCAGCCACCTCGCCCTGGTGGCGGAGGTGCCGCATGACGAACCGCTGCTCAAGCTGTGGGTCCATCTGCGCGACTACGAAGCCGCAGGCATCGCAGCGCGGACGATGACGTCGCTCGAGGCCGCCGCCGAATGGCTGGAGATCGATCCCGATTGGCTGCGCGAGACCATTGCGGAGATGGAGAAGCCGGACCGCCTCTAGCGGATGCGGCGCATCGCCGGCGTCGCCGTCGGGACCCATTTCCTGAGCGCCCGCCCATCGCCGGCGCGCACCGTCTCGTCCGTCTCGGGCAGCTTGGTGAAATCGCGCGCGATCTCCTCGAAGGGGATGACGCTGCCCGGCCCGCGCTGCCAGGCGTCGCGATAGCACAGCATCTTCACGATCCGGTCCGTCAGGTAGTCCGGCGAATGGTGCGCGTAGCGCCGCCAGATGCGCATCAGGTGGTTCTCCGCCACCGCGTCGATCTTGCGCGCCGGGAAGGGCGGGCGCGAATCCTCGAACAGGTGGAAGATCGTCGGCTCGATCGGACCGGTCTCGTCGGCGATGAAGCTGGCCGGCATCAGCATCCGCCCGTGGTTCATCGCGGCGAAGGTCCCCTGCTGCAGCCAGAGCAGGCGCTGCAGCTTCTGCGCCGGCATGTAGATCTCGTCGCGCGTGCCCTGGTCGAACAGCCAGATCGCGACGTCGAGGGTGGATGGGATGGCGGGAACGGTCATCGCGCGGTGCTCACGGTCCTCGTGCGGCCTACACAACCAGGGCCCCGGCGGCAGCATAGCATCGGTTGTGGCCGCCGGGGCAGTGGGGTTACTCTCACCATCAAAATCAATGCCAGAGTCGCGCGCCCGCCGCCAAGTCCCAAAGGGCGCCGTTCCGGCGAAGCGGACAGGGAGACCAGTGCCATGGACATGACCGGCGAACACCGCATTCCCGCCCCCCGTCAGGCGGTGTGGGAGGCGCTCAACGACCCGCAGGTCCTCAAGGCCTGCATCCCGGGCTGCGAGGCGCTGGACGAGAACGAGGCCGGCGACGGGTTCGACGCGACGGTCAAGGCGAAGGTCGGCCCGGTGAAGGCGACCTTCTCCGGCTCGGTCAAGCTGGAGAATGTGAACGCGCCCGAGAGCTACACCATCAGTGGAGAGGGCAAGGGTGGCGCCGCCGGGTTCGCCAAGGGTTCCGCGGACGTGATGCTGGAGGAGGATGGCGACGAGACCATCCTGAAATACACGGTCAAGGCCCAGGTCGGCGGCAAGCTGGCGCAGCTCGGCTCGCGGCTGATCGATTCCACGGCGAAGAAGTACGCGAACGAGTTCTTCTCCGAATTCGTCAATCAGGTCGGCGGCGCCTCCGGCGAGGCGCCCGCCGCGGCCTCCGGCGCGCCGCCGAAGGAGCCGCCGCCCGAGGAGATCAAGGACGCGGCCGAACGCGCCGCCCCCGCCGCGGCGGCCGGCGCGCCGCCCCCCTCGCCCGGGGCCGAACCGCCGCCGCAGCCGCGCGAGGAACGCCCGGAGGCGCCCAGACCGGACGCCGAGGTCGATGACGGCATGAAGGAGGCCGAGCCCTCGCCCACCCAGGCGGCGATGGATGCCGTCGACAAGACCAAGCAGGCCCGCAAGGGCGGGTTGAGCGGCATGACCTGGGTCATCATCGTGGTCGTCGTCGTGCTCATCCTGCTCGCCATCTTCGCCGGCGGCGGCGCGAACGGCGGCTGATGCCAAATGCTCGCACCGTGCCTTGAAAAGCCGCCGCCCTCCCCGATGTATAATTTGGTCTGGCGCGTTTATCGGGGATGCGACTGGGGCTGAATGGCCGAGACAATCCAGGGCTATATCTTCTATGAGATCGCCGCGCTCCTGGTGCTGTCGGCCGGGATCGGATTCGTCGGCCTCCTGCTGCGCCAACCGCTGATCGTCAGCTTCATCGCGGTTGGCGTGATCGCCGGCCCTTCCGTCCTGAACATCGCCCAATCGGACGAGCAAATCGACCTGCTGGCCGAACTGGGCATCGCCGTCCTGTTGTTCCTGGTCGGGCTCAAGCTCGACCTCAATCTGATCCGATCGCTCGGCCGCGTAGCGCTGATGACCGGGCTCGGGCAGGTGATCTTCACGACGTTGTTCGGCTTCGCGATCGGGCTTGCGCTGGGGTTGAGCCCGGTCGAAAGCCTTTATGTGGCGGTCGCCCTAACCTTTTCCTCCACGATCATCATCGTGAAACTGCTCTCCGACAAACGGGAAATCGACAGCCTGCACGGGCGCGTCGCGCTCGGCTTCCTGATCGTGCAGGATCTGGTGGTCGTGCTCGCGATGATCGTGCTCTCGGCGGTGGGCGCCGGTGAGGGAGCCGGACTCGTGGACGCGTTCGCCGTCTTCGGATACGGCGCACTGATGCTCGCAGGCGTGCTCCTGTTCATTCGTTTCGTCGCGACGCCGCTGGTGGAGCGACTCGCCCGCGCGCCGGAGCTGCTGGTCTCTTTCGCGATCGGCTGGGCCGCGTTGTTGGCCGCCGCCGGGCATTACCTGGGCTTCGGCAAGGAACTGGGAGGGCTGCTCGCGGGTGTATCGCTCGCCTCGACGCCGTTTCGGGAGGCGATCGCAGCCCGCCTCGCCAGTTTGCGCGACTTCCTGCTGCTGTTCTTCTTCATCGCGCTCGGCTCTTCGCTCGACCTCTCGATCCTGGGGGCCAGCGTGGGCGCGGCACTGATCTTCGCGCTCTTCGTGCTGATCGGCAATCCGCTGATCGTGGTCGCGATCATGGGCTGGATGGGTTACCGAAACCGCACCGGTTTCCTGGCCGGGCTGACGGTGGCGCAAATCAGCGAATTCTCGCTGATCTTCACGGCGATGGGCGTTTCGCTCGGCCATCTGAACGAGGAGATCCTCGGCCTGATCACCTTGGTCGGCCTCATCACCATCGCGGCATCCACCTACATGATCACCTATTCGCATGCACTCTACGGCCTGATGGAGCCCGCGCTAAAACCCTTCGAACGCCGCCCGGACGTCCTGCGCGCGGAAGAACACGAGAGTGCGCGGGACGGAACGCACGACGCCGTTGTCCTCGGCCTCGGGCGCTACGGCTATGCCATCGCGCAAGCGCTGCGCGAGCGCGGATTCAATGTGCTGGGCGTCGACTTCAACCCGATGGCTGTTCGTGCCGCGCGCGAGCGCGGGCTGGATGTTTTGTTCGGCGACGCCACCGATCCGGAATTCCTGGCGAGCCTGCCGATGAACGGCGTGCGCTGGGCCGTCGCCGCCTTGCCGGAGCACGCGACGGGCCTGATGTACAACGATCCGCGACGCGCCTTCATACAGTCGCTGCGCACGCAGGGATTCCGGGGCCGCATCGGCATCGCCGCCCACGCCGACACCTCGGGTGAAACCTTGCGCGCCGCCGGCGCCGACATGGTCTTCCACCCCTTCCACGACGCGGCCGAGCGTGCCGCCGAACGCGTGGTCGGTCATGCGGAAGCCACGGACGAGTTGCCGACCGCGGAAGATCCCATCGGACAGAAGGAGTTGTCGTGATGACCGCCGCCGCCAATGAGGCACCCTATCCCACCTTCCGGCGCATCTTGACCGTATTGGGCGGTGAAGCGGCGGATGCCGCGCGTGACGCCGCCACATTGGCGGCCGCCCGCCGGCACGCCGAGCGTGTCGGCGCGACGGTGCGACTTGTCAGCGTCGTCGAACCGCCGCGCGACCTGGCCGCGATCGCGAGCCTTGCCGGGATTAGCGCGGCCGATGCGGAAAGCCGATTGCTCGAAAGCCGCCGCGCAGCCTTGTCGGAAAGCGCTGATGGCGAAGAGGTCGTCGTGCGTGCCGGAAAGACCTTCCTCGAGGTGATCCAGGAAGCGCTCGACTGGAAGGCCGACCTCGTTATCAAGGCCGCGGAGCGCGCGCCGGGCCTGATCGGCGGACTGTTCGCCAGCACCGACCAGCATCTGCTGCGCAAATGCCCCTGCCCCGTCTGGCTCGCCGGCTCGGAACGGGACCCGGCGACGGAGGGACGGCTCAGGGTCGTCGCCGCCGCGGTCGACGTCGAGGTCGCGGGCGACCGCGAGGCGGTGGCACGGATGGCAGGCCTCAACGCCCGGATCGTCGAGACGGCCGCCGCGGTCGCCGCGGTGGACGGCGCCGCGCTGCACCTGATCCACGCCTGGGAGGCCCCTGCGGAAGGGCTGGTTCGCCGATTCGCATCCGAGGACCTTGACGTCGTCACCTACACCGAAGGGGTGGAACGCGCGCATCGGCGCAGCCTCAACGCGCTGAAACGCACCGTGAAAGGCTATCCGGGCGTCGGACGGATCACAAACGACCTGCTGCGCGGCCCAGCCCGACGCGTCGTGCCGGCGCACGCCTATGAGATCGGCGCGGACCTACTGGTGATGGGCACGATCGCGCGCACCGGCGTACCGGGTTTCATCATCGGCAACACCGCCGAGGATATCCTGAACAGCGTGCGCTGCGACGTTTTGACGGTGAAGCCACCCGGTTACCGGAGCCCTGTCGCGTCGTGACGGATGCACTCGGAACGGTCGGAGGCCGACTCCCTGCCTCGGATAGGGTTGACCGGCATTCGGGGCGGTCTCAAACTACCGCACGCGAGGCGAGTTTCGGCCTCCGACGGACAACAATGGATCGGCGATCGGGCGAACCCGAGGGGCGCACGATAACCCCGGCCGGCCAAAGTGAAGGGCCCGATCAACAAGGCCCCATATGACAGGGAGGAATGCGCGCAATGCCCAACGTCACCATGACGGTCAACGGCAAACAGGTCTCCGGCGAGGTTGAGGGGCGCACGCTGCTCTCCACCTTCATCCGCGAGACGCTGGACCTGACCGGCACCCATATCGGCTGCGACACCAGCCAGTGCGGCGCCTGCGTCGTGCATGTGAACGGCGATTCCGTGAAGAGCTGTTCGATGCTGGCGCTGCAGGCCGAGGGCGCCGACGTCACCACCATCGAGGGCCTCGCCCAGGGCGACGAGCTCCATCCCATGCAGGAGGCCTTCCGCGACTGCCACGGCCTGCAGTGCGGCTTCTGCACGCCCGGCATGGTGATGAGCGCGATCGACCTGCTGAAGCACAATCCGGACCCGAGCGAGCACGAGATCCGCGATTGGCTGGAAGGCAACATCTGCCGCTGCACCGGCTACCACAATATCGTGAAGGCGGTGAAGCAGGCGGCCCAGCAGATGAAGGGCCACGCGGCCGCGGCCGAGTAACCGCCCGCGCCTTTGGCGCGCGCCGTGGCGGCCGCGTAAGCAGCGCGAAAGAGAAGCCCGAAGAACCGGCCCTTCCGCCCGACCCGCCCCGGCGCAGTCGAGACAACGATTGTCCCGAACCATGCGTCCTATCCTGGACCCGGGACCCTAGGGAGGCACCTGAGATGAGTGAGACCGGAATCGGCGCCGCCGTGAAGCGCAAGGAAGACAAGCGCTTCCTGACCGGACGCGGCAACTACCTGCACGACATCGACCGTCCGAACCAGACCTACGCCTACATCCTGCGCAGCCCCATGGCGCATGCCAAGATCAAGAGCCTGAATGTCGACGCGGCCCGCAGCGCGCCGGGCGTGCTGGCCGTCTTCACCGGCGCGGACACCGCCGAGATCGGCGGCATCCCCTGCGGCTGGGGCGTCAACAACAAGGACGGCAGCCCGATGAACGAGCCGAAGCACCCGGTCCTCGCCGAGGGCAAGGTGCGCCATGTGGGCGACCCGATCGCGCTGGTCGTGGCCGAGAGCTACGACCAGGCGAAGGACGCGGCCGAGGCGATCGAGCTCGATCTCGAGGAGCTGCCCGCCGTCATGAACATGGAGAAGGCGATCGACAACCCCTCGACCCTCGTCCACGACGATGCGCCGAACAACCTCTGCTACGACTGGGAGCTCGGCGACGAGGCGGATGTGGACTTGGCCTTCAAGGACGCCGCTCACGTCGTCTCGATCGACGTCACCAACAACCGGCTCGTCCCGAATGCGATGGAGCCGCGCGCGGCGATCGGCGAGTTCGACCGGGCGACCGACGAATACACCCTCTACACCACGAGCCAGAACCCGCACGTCATCCGCCTCCTGATGGGCGCCTTCGTGCTGCAATTGCCCGAGCACAAGCTGCGCGTCGTGGCGCCCGACGTCGGCGGCGGCTTCGGCTCGAAGATCTACCACTATGCCGAGGAGGCGCTGGTCACCTGGGCCGCGCCCCGGGTCGGCCGGCCGATCAAGTGGGTCGCGGAGCGGTCCGAGAGCTTCATGTCCGACGCCCACGGGCGCGACCACATCACGCATGCGGACCTGGCGCTCGACAAGGAGGGCAAGTTCCTCGGTCTCAAGGTCTACACCAAGGCCAATATGGGCGCCTATCTGTCGACCTTCTCGACCTGCGTGCCGACCTACCTGCATTCGACCCTGCTGGCGGGCGTCTACACCACGCCGAAGATCTATTCGGAGGTGAAGGCGGTCTTCACCAACACGGTCCCGGTCGACGCCTATCGCGGCGCCGGCCGGCCCGAGGCGAGCTATCTGTTGGAGCGCCTCGTCAGCAAGGCGGCTTGGGAGCTCGGCATCGACCAGGTTGAGATCCGGCGCAAGAACTTCATCCCGAAGGACGCCTTCCCCTACCAGACGCCAGTCGCGCTGCAGTACGATTCCGGCGACTACGAGGCGACGCTCGACAAGGCCTTGGAACTGGCGGAGTACGACAGCTTCCCGGCCCGCAAGGAGGAGGCGAAGAAGCGCGGCCGCCTGCGCGGCATCGGCTTCTCGACCTATGTCGAGGCCTGCGGCATCGCGCCGTCGGCGGTGGTGGGATCGCTCGGTGCGCGTGCCGGGCTGTTCGAGAGCGCGAATGTCCGTGTCCACCCGACCGGTTCGGTCTCGATCTTCACCGGTTCGCACAGCCACGGGCAGGGGCATGAGACCACCTTCGCGCAGCTCGTCTCCGAGACGCTCGGCATCCCGATCGACAATGTCGACATCGTCCATGGCGACACCAACAAGGTGGCGTTCGGCATGGGCACCTACGGCTCGCGCTCGCTGGCCGTCGGCGGCGAGGCGATCATGAAGGCGCTCGGCAAGGTGACCGACAAGGCGAAGAAGATCGCCGCCCACATCATGGAGGCCTCGGAAGCCGACATCGAGTTCAAGGACGGCAAATTCACCGTCGCCGGCACCGACAAGGAGATGGCGTTCGGGGAGATCGCGCTGGCGGCCTACGTGCCCCACAACTTCCCGCACGAGACGCTGGAGCCGGGGTTGGAGGAGCAGGCCTTCTACGACCCGATGAACTTCACCTATCCCGGCGGCTGTCACATCTGCGAGGTGGAGATCGATCCCGATACCGGCGTCGTCGAGGTCGTCGGCATGACCGCCGTCGACGATGTCGGCCGCGTCATCAACCCGATGATCGTGGAGGGTCAGATCCACGGCGGCCTCGCCCAGGGCATCGGGCAGGCGCTCCTCGAGCAGTGTATCTATGACGAGGACGGCCAGCTCGTGACCGGCTCCTACATGGACTACTGCATGCCGCGGGCGGACGACTTCCCCGCCTTCAAGGCGGCCACCACCGAGACGCTGTGCACGCACAATTCGCTCGGCGTGAAGGGCTGCGGCGAAGTCGGCGCGATCGGCAGCCCGCCCTCGGTCATCAATGCGGTGCTGGACGCGCTACGCGACGAGGGGGTGACCGACATCTCCATGCCCGCTACCCCGCAGAAGGTCTGGCAGGCGCTCAACGCCGCGCGCATGCCGGCCGCCGCCGAATAAGCCCCGAAGAGCAGAGGACGAAACCCATGCACAATTTCGACTATCACAAGCCTTCCTCGCTCGACGACGCCGTGAAGGCGCTCGGCTCGGGGGAGGATACGACACTCGTGGCCGGCGGCATGACGCTGATCCCAACCATGAAGCAGCGCCTCGCCGCGCCCAGCGATCTGGTCGACCTCGGCGCGGTCAAGGAACTTGTCGGCATCACGGACGATGGCGACAGCGTCACCATCGGCGCGATGACGACGCATGCGGCCGTCGCATCCTCGAAGGAGGTGCCGGAAAGCCTCGCCGCGCTCGCCGGCAATATCGGCGACGCGCAGGTCCGCAACCGCGGCACCATCGGCGGGTCGATCGCCAACAACGATCCGACCGCCTGCTACCCGTCGGCCTGCCTCGCGCTGGGGGCGACCATCGTCACCTCCAGCCGCGAGATCCCGGCTGACGATTTCTTCACCGGCATGTTCGAGACCGCGCTGGAGGAGGGCGAGATCATCAAGGCCGTGCGCTTCCCCAAGCCGGAAGCGGGCAACTACCAGAAGTTCGAGAACCCGGCCTCGCGCTACGCGCTCGTCGGCGTCTTCGTCGCCAAAACGAAGGACGGCGTGCGCGTCGCGGTGACGGGCGCGGGCAATGACGGCGTCTTCCGGGCGACGGATATCGAGAAGGCGCTTTCGAGCAACTTCTCGCCCGACACGGTCGACAGTTCCTCGATTCCGGTCGACAGCCTCAACGGCGACATCCACGCCAGCGCCGAGTACCGCCAGCACCTGATCGGGGTGATGGCGAAGCGCGCGGTGAAGGCGATCGGCTGAGACCGTGGTCCGACGCGAGAACGAGGAGCGTTGGCGATAGCCGAGGCCCCGCATAGCCAAACGGAACGGCGCCGGTCCCGCATCGGCGCCGTTCTGCTTTGGGGGCTCGCCCTCCCGCTCGCGCTGCTGGCGCTGGCGGCCGGCGGCGGCTGGCTTTTCCGGTTGGAGATCGCGAACGCGCTGCTGCCTATCCTGGCGCGCGACCTGGCGGGCGTCGAGGTCGAGGCCCGCGTCGCCGTCATCGAGCCCGACCGGCTGGACCTGCGGGACCTTTCGCTCCGCGCCGTCGACGGCGCGGCGGATGCGGCGCCGATCCGGGCGGACCGGGTCGTCCTGCGCTTCGCGCTCCCAGCCCTCCTGTCCGGGCGCTTGCAGGCGGTGGCGGTCGACGGGCTTGCCGCCGCCATCCGGCTCGACGCGGCGGGGGAGCTCGACCTTCCCGCCCTGCCCCGCGCCTGGATCGCGCCGGGCGGCACCCCAGCGATGGCGGGCGCGAAGCCGCCCCTGCCCCGGCGGATCGCGCTCACCGACCTGGCGCTCAATGCCGAGACGCCGCTCGGCCCCCGCCTCGTCACGGGCAGCGTCGATGCGTCCTTCCCGGGCGCCGAGCGACCGTTCCCGATTGAGCTCGCGATCGATCTGACGTCCGGATCGGGCGACGCCCGTCTCGACCTCCGCGCGAGGATCGACGCGAACGGGATCGCGGCGAACGGCAGCGGCGCCCTCGATCTTTCCGTCTGGGGCACCGCGCTTCCCGGCGTTACGGAGGCGGCCGGACGGCTCACTCTCACCCTCGACGGCGGGGCCACGGAGGTGCCGCCCATCGGCCGGCTGGATCGGGTTTCCGGCACGCTGCGGCTCGACCCCTCGGGCATCCGCCTCTCCGGCCCCTCGTTCGGGTCGCTGTCCCTCGCCGATCGCCCGATCGCGGCGACGCTTGCCGACGGCGCATTGACGCTCGCGATGCCGGACGGGCTGGAGATCCAACTTCGGAAGATGCCCGAGGCGCTCCGCGCGCCGCTGCGCGCGGCGGTCCCCGCGGCGGCGGATGCGCCCATCATTCTCTCTGCCGGGCCCGAAGGCCGTCTGCGCATCGCGCGGCGGGCGGATGGCTGGCACGTGGAGAGCGCAACACCGCTGACCCTGGCCGCCGGCCCGGCGCGCCTGACGGCGACGGGGGCCACACGCCTGGGCGCGGACGGCACGATGCGGCACATCCGGCTCGAGCCGGGGGCGGAACTCCGGCTCGCGGCCACCCGCCTCGGCGGCGGCCTGCGTCTGCGCCGACCGGCCCGCCTGCGCACGCGCGCCCCGTCGGACGCGATGTTCGGGCCCGAGGGGCCGCAGCGGTTCGACAGCCGGGTCGCACTGCACGATATCGCGCTGACTCTGCCGGACGGCATGCCGGCGGACTTCTACCTGCCCGATGTCGCATTCTCCTGGCGCGACGGCGTCGCCGACGTCGTGGCGGCACAGGCCGCCTTCCATCTGCCCAAACTCGAACTCGCCGGCGCCCATCTGACCATCGACGCCGAGGGCCCGCCCGACGGGCCGATCGCGCTCGACATCCGTGCCCCCTCGGTCACGCACCGGACTCAGGCGGTCATCAAGGGCGAAACCCGCCTGACGGCCGACGTGAGCCGCACTGCGGCCGGCGGCTGGCGGGTGGACGGCGTGCTCAGCAAGCTGGATGGGCGGATCGAGACGCCCTTCCGGGCGATGCTTCCGGCCGATGGAGGCCCCGCCCGCCTCGCCTTCGAGAGCGATCCCATCCGATACGAACCCGGCGGGCTGCAGCCGGGGGGGATCTCGGCGCTCTTCGAGGGCCTGTTCCGCAACGCCGAGGGCGCGCTCGCGCTCTCAGGAGACCTCTCCTTCGCCGCGGAGGGGATGGCGGGCGACCTCGCCGTCCGCTTCGAGAGCCTCTCCTTCGCGGCCGGCCTCGCCCGGGTCCGCGACCTGAGCGGGGCGGTGCATTTCCTGCCGGGCCGGCTGCCGGCGACGGCACCGAACCAACGGCTTACGGCAGGGATCGCCCTCGCCGGCGTTCCGGCGGCCGACATGGATCTCACCTTCGCGCTGGACGAGCGTGCGCGGCTGCTGATCGAACGGCTCACGGTTGCGACGCTGGGCGGCACGCTCGCACTCGAGGCGGCAACCTACGATCCCACCACCGACCGCTTCGAGGGGGAGGTCGCGGTCAGCGACGTGCGCCTTGCCGATGCACTCGCCGCGCTGGAACTGGACGGGGTCGGCGGTTCGGGGATGATCGACGGACGCATACCGCTGCGCCTCACGCTGTCCGAGGGAGCCGATGGCGGCGGCATCGTTGTGACGGAAGGCCGGCTCGCCGCCGAGGGGCCGGGCCGACTTTCCATCGACAATCCGGCGCTCGCGCAGATGCTTTCCGGGCGGAACGAGGCGGTTTCCCTGGTGGTCGAGGCGCTGCGCGACTTCCGTTACGAGGAACTGAGCGCCGGCCTCACCATCGGCGAGGACGGGAAAGGGGACCTCGCCCTTCACCTTCTCGGCCATAATCCGGCCGTATTGGACGGACAGGCTTTCGACCTGAACGTGACGATCGAAAGCGATTTCGGGAAACTGTTCCGCACGGTGCGCGACGCTTTCGGGGTGACGGACACGCTCTTGGAACGGTTGGCCGGACGGCGCGCACCGGCGGATTGACGGGGCGGCAGGACGCTCTAGGCTCCGGGTCGGCGCAACGGTTCGCCGAGAGGGAAGGATGCGGGCATGGCGATGAAGTTCGGATCGACCGGTTCCCCCGGTGCGCGCGGCATCCCCGCCGCCGCATTCGCGCTGCTCATGCTGGGCACGCTCGGCGCCTGCACGCCCAGGGTCCAGGTCGAGGCGCCGAAGGAACCGATCACGATCAATCTGAACGTCAAGCTCGACGCCGACGTGCGGCTTCGGGTCGAGGAGAAGGCCGAGGACGATGTCGAAACCAAACCGATTTTCTAGCACGCGCCGGAGCGTCCTGGGCGCCCTACTCGTCGGCGCGCTCGGCCTCGCGTTCCTGGCGTCGACGAGCGGACCGGCCGCCGCTTCGCCACTCGACGGGCCGCGCGACGCCGGCATCGTCGGCGAAGGCGTCGACGGCTATGCCGCCATACGCGACGAGGCGCGCGCGACACCGTCGATCCGCGCGCTGGTGCAGGACATCAACAAGCAGCGCCGCGCCTATTACGAGGAGCGCGCCAAAGAGGAAGGTGTCGCGGCCGCGGCGATCGCGCGGATCTACGCCAAGACGATCTACGAGAAAGCGCCGAGCGGCTGGTGGTTCAGGACCGACGGCGGCGCTTGGCGGCAGAAATAGTCAAATCTATTTGAGCTGCTTCACGCTGCGGCCGACCCAGTCGGGAGTCGGGTCGAGGACGGCGGCCTGAAGCGCTTCCAGCGCCGCCTCCGGGAACGGAGCCGTCGCGCCGGCGCGGGTGTCGTAATGCAGCATCAGGCACTCGAAGCTCGCCCGCTCTGTGCCGTCGACGCGCAACACGTGCCCGATATGGACCTTCTTCGGGTCCACCCCCAACACCATGCTCTCGACCTGGAGGGTCGCGGGCGCGCGCACCTCGCCGAGATAGCGCAGATGCGTCTCGACGGTATAGAGCGCGCAGCCGGTGGCGTCGAAATACTCCGTACCGATCGCGAATTCGTCCTGCAGCTTCCAGGTCGCGTTCGAGAAGGGCACGAGATAGTACGCCTCGTTCAAATGGCCGTAGGCGTCGAGCCAGCTTTCCTGCAACGGCTCCTCATGCAGGCGGTAGATCGTCATGGTCGGGCGCTCCCTTCGCCTCAGCCCGGCTTCTTGAGGACGACCAGCTTGGTCATCGCCGGGATCAGATCTTCGTCGTCCTCCAGCGCGAATCCGGCCTTGGTGCCGGCATCGCGCAGCCAGCCCACCGATACCGAATGCGCCTCCGGCGTGAAAGCCATGTGCTGCAGCTGCCAGAGCGCGGCGAGCGCCGGCCCGCGCCGGTTCTCGTCAACCATGAAGTCGTGCACGATCAACCGCCCGCCGGGCGTGAGGGCCTCGTAGCCCTTCTCCAGAAGACGCCCCACGGCCTCGCCCGGCACGCCGCTCATCAGGTACGACATCAGGATCGCGTCCTGCTTGCCCGGCCATTCGGCGTCCACCGCGTTGCCCGGGATATAGCGCACGCGATCGACCAACCCGACCTCGGAGATGAACCGCCAGCCGATCTCGGCCACGTTCGGGAAGTCGATGATGGTGGCGTGCAGCTCCGGATAGGCCTTGCACAGGCTGATCGTCATCGCGCCCGTGCCGCCGCCGACATCGAGCAGCGTCTTGGCCTGGCTGAGGTCGACCAGCCGCGCGAGCGTTCGCCCCGGGCCGAGGGAGCCGGCATGCTGGCTCTCGGAATAGACCGAGGCCTGCTCCTCGTCCGCCATCCAGTGCTGGTAGGAGGCGATCGCGCTCTCCGGCAGATCGCCGCGCATCACGGCGTTGAGCTGCAGCAGGAACGGGTACATCTGCTGATCGATCTGGTAGCGCAGATAGTCGCCGAAATCGTACTTCGAAGATTTCGAGAGAAAGGCGTCGGCGGCGGGCGAGTTCTTGAGCTTGGTGCCCTCCTCATAGACAAGGACCCCGATGCTGGCGAGCGCGGTGGTCAGCGTGATCACCCGGTTGACCGGCACGCCGAGTTCCTCGGCGAGTTCCTCCGCCGTCTTCGGTCCTTCGGAGAGCACGGTGAAGAGATCGATATGCAGACCGGCGAACAGTGCCTTCGAGGCCATGAAGCCGAAGGCGATGGCTGAAAGATCCTCCGCCGTCTCGACAGGTTCGATTTCGACCGATGCGCCCGACATGATGTCCCCTTGCTCCTTGATTTTGTGATTTTGCGACGCCGAACGGCGCCGCTTTATCGTAGGAGCGACATCATACAGATTTATTGCTGCAGTGCAAAAAGGGATATTCGGTGCGGGTCCCCGGCCTAGGCGCGCTCGAAGCCGCGCGCCACCTCCCAGTCGGTGACGCGGCGGTCGTACTCCGCCTGTTCCCAGCTGGCCGCGTGGACGTAGTGGTCGACGACCTCGTCGCCGAAGGCGGCACGCAACATCTTGGAGCGTTTGAGCTTCAAAGTCGCCTCGCGCAGGGTCGTCGGAATCGCCCGGGCGCGGCGCGCCTGGTAGGCATCGCCGGTGAATTCCTTCTCCAGTGCCATGCGGTTCTCGATCCCGTCGAGACCCGCGGCGATCAGCGCGGCATAGGCCAGATGCGGCGTCAGGTCCGAGCCGCCGACCCGGCATTCGACGCGGACCGCCTTCGTCCCCTCGCCCACCATGCGATAGCCGGCGGTGCGGTTGTCGCGGCTCCAGATCGCCTTGGTCGGTGCGAAGGTGCCCGCCTGGAAGCGTTTGTAGGAATTGATATAGGGCGCGAGGAAATAGGTGAGCGCGTCCGCATGGTGCAGCAACCCGGCCAAATAGTGGCGCATCAGATCCGACATGCCGTGCGGGTCGGCCGGGTCATGGAAGACCGGCGTGCCGTCGAGCGTCTGCAGCGACTGGTGCACATGGCAGCTGTTCCCGGCCTTGTCGGTGGCCCATTTGGCGAGGAAGGTGAGCGCGCGGCCTTGCGCCCAGGCGATTTCCTTGCAGGCGTTCTTCATCACCGCATGCGCGTCCGCCATGTCGAGCGCGTCGGAATAGCGGACGTTGATCTCCTCCTGGCCGGCATCCGCCTCGCCCTTGGAGTTCTCGACCGGAATGCCGGCGCCCTGCAGCCCGGTGCGGATGGCGCGCATCACATCCTCCTCCTTGGTGGTCTGGAAGATGTGGTAATCCTCGTTATAGGCGCTGATCGGGCGAATGCCGCGATAGCCCATCGCTTCCGCTTCCTCGAAGCTCTCTCGGAACAGGAAGAACTCGAGCTCGCTCGCCATCATCGCGCGATAGCCGAGCGATTCCAGCCGCGCCACCTGGCGCTTCAACACGGCGCGGGGCGAATGGGGCACGTCCGCGTGGCTGTGATGATCGAGCACGTCGCACAGCACCAACGCCGTCTTCTCGAGCCACGGCACCCGGCGCAGGGTCGAGAGATCGGGCTTCATGACGTAGTCGCCATAGCCCTTCTCCCAACTCGTCGCCTTGTACCCCTGGACCGTCTCCATCTCCAGGTCGGTCGCCTGCAGATAGTTGCAGCTGTGGGTCTCCTCCCAGGCGCTATCCAGGAAGAACTCCGCCTGCATGCGCTTGCCCATCAGGCGGCCCTGCATGTCGATCTGGCAGACCAGGACGGTGTCGATGGCGCCGGTCGCGACGTCGGACGCCAGTTCTTCGAAACTCAAATTGCCGGGCATGACGTGAAAGGCCCCTTCCCCCAACTGTTTCGACGCTCACCGTTCCTACGCCGCCGGGCGCCCCGGGCGCAATCCCGAGCGGCGGCCAATCCTGGCGGGAAAGCGGCATCCGTCGTCCTGAAAAAGGGAAAGGCCGGCGCGATCGCACGCCGGCCTTTTCCAGAACTGGTCGGAGCGGCAGGATTTGAACCTACGACCCCTTGTCCCCCAGACAAGTGCGCTACCAGGCTGCGCTACGCTCCGAAAATCCGCGGGGTCCGGGCGGGTTCGCCGAGAACCGGGGGCACCCGCCCCGCGCGGCGCGCACTCTATGCATTTGCGCCCGCCCGCGCAACATGGGAGATGCCGCCACTACGGCGTGTCGGCCGCCTCGTCCGCCAACCCGTCATGCAGAGCCATCAGCCGCGCGCGAAGCGCCTCCAGGCGTGGGCGCACGCCGGGCCCGAGGCCGCCCTGTCCCGCCGCCGGATCTGAGGCCGCGGCCCGCGCTTCGGGATCGACGGTCGCCTCCGCCTGCGGGCGCGACGTGGCCGTCGGGTCGCCCGCCGCCTCGCCGGCCACCCGGTCGGCGGCGCGCTCGGTCTGGGCAGAGGCGCCTTCCTCATCGACCAGCGCGCGCACGCCGCGCTCGCGCAGCACCTTCTGCACGCCGCGGATGGTGAAGCCCTCGGAATAGAGCAGGTCGCGGATGCGTTTCAGCAGCACCACGTCGTCCGGCCGGTAGTAGCGCCGGCCCCCGGCGCGCTTCATCGGCTTCACCTGGGCGAACTTGGTCTCCCAGAAGCGCAGGACATGCTGCGGCACGTCCAGTTCGTCCGAGACCTCGCTGATGGTGCGGAAGGCGCCGGCCGACTTTTCGCGGCCGTCGGGCTCGCCGGCGGAATTGTCGTCTCGCTCGCTCATGCGGATCGCTCACCGGATCGGTAGGGTCGAGGGACGGGTGAAACGGGCCGGGCCGGCCGGATCACTTGTTGATGCGATCCTTCAGCACATGGCTCGGCCGGAAGACCAGCACGCGCCGCGGCAGGATCGGCACCTCCTCGCCGGTCTTCGGATTGCGCCCGATGCGCTGACCCTTCTGGCGCACCGAGAAACTGCCGAAGGACGAGATCTTCACCGTGTCGCCGTCGACCAGCGCGTCCGACACTTCCCCCAGCACCGTCTCGACCAGCGCCGCGGAGTCGTTGCGCGAGAGGCCGACCTCCTGATAGACCGCCTCGGCAAGCTCCGCCCGGGTCATGGTTTTCCCCGCCATGACGAGGCTCCCCCAAGTTTTTTTATCGATTTCCAGAGAGTTACGGTACCCCCGGTCCGTAGGCCCGTCAATCGGCAAGCGGGCGGCGGGGTCACGGGTTCGCGCATCGCGACAAGCCCGAGCCGGCCGCGCCGGCGGCCCGCTACCAGCGGATGAGCGCCGCGCCCCAGGTGAAGCCGCCGCCCATGGCGGTCAGGGCGAGCAGGTCGCCCGGCTTGAAGAGCTGGCGCTCCACCCCGTGGGTCAGCGCCAACGGGATCGTCGCGGCCGAGGTGTTGGCATGCTCCTCCACCGTCACCACCACATGGTCCGACGGCAGACCCAGCTTCCGGCCCACCATGTCGATGATGCGGCTGTTCGCCTGATGCGGAATCAGCCACGTCAGGTCGGAGAGCGAGAGGCCCGCCTCGTCGAGCGCCTCCTCCACCGTCTCGGACATGCGCTTGACCGCGTGGCGGAAGACTTCCTGCCCCTGCATGCGCACATAGCCCGACGTCTGCGTGCTCGCCGGGCCGCCATCGACATAGAGCGCATCGTAGAACCGCCCGTCGGCGCCGAGTTTCGTGTTCAGGATTCCGCGATCGCCCTTGCCGTTCCCGGTCTCCTCGGCGCGCAGCAGGACCGCGCCCGCCCCGTCGCCGAACAGCACGCAGGTGCCTCGGTCCTGCCAATCGAGGATGCGGCTGTAGATCTCGGCACCGACCACCAGCGCGCACTTCGCCTGGCCCAGCCGCAGCATGTTGTCGGCCTGGGTCAGCGCGTAGACGAAGCCGCTGCAGACCGCCTGGATGTCGAAGGCCGCGCCTTCCTGCACGCCCAGCTTGGCCTGCAGGCGGGTCGCGGTCGCCGGGAAGGTGTTGTCGGGCGTGGTCGTCGCCACGATCACGAGGTCGATCTCGTCCACGCTCGCGCTCGCATTGTCGAGCGCGGCATGCGCGGCTTCCAGCGCGAGGTCGGAGGTGAGCTGGTCGTCCGCCGCGATGTGCCGCCGCGCGATGCCGGTGCGCTGGCGGATCCAGCTGTCGCTGGTGTCGACGATGCGCGCGATATCGTCGTTCGACATCACGCGCTCCGGCAGATAGGCCCCGACCCCTTTGACCACGCTGCGAAGCGGCATGTGAAAACCTCTGCTCTGCGGTGCCCTTCGGCCCCGCGATCCAGCTTGTCCTGCGCGAGCGCTCAGCGCCCGCTGTCGGGCGGGCGGAGCCGCTCGATATCGTTCTGCATTTTCCCGATGAAGCCGTGCGAGGCCATGTCGGCCGCGACCCCGATCGCGTTGGCGAAGCCGAGCGCGTCGGTCCCCCCGTGGCTTTTTACCACAATTCCGTTGAGACCCAACAGCATCGCCCCGTTGTAGCGGCGCGGATCGACGCGAAGCCGCAGCTTCTGCATCGCCCGGCGGGCGAAGAGATAGCCGATCTTCGCCATCAGGCTCGACTGGAAGGCCTCGCGCAGGAAGGCGCTGACGAGGCGCGAGGTGCCCTCCGCGGTCTTCAGCGCGATGTTGCCCGTGAATCCGTCGGTCACGACCACATCGACCGTGCCGCGGGCGATGTCGTCGCCCTCGACGAAACCCTTGAACTCGATCGGCAGATCGCTCTCGCGCAGGGCGCTGGCGGCGAGCTTGACCTCGTCCTTGCCCTTCAGATCCTCGACCCCGACATTGAGTAGCCCCACCGTCGGCTTCTCGATCCCCATGGCCGAGCGCGCGAAGGCCTCACCCATCACCGCGAACTGCACCAGGTTCTCGGCATCGCAGGCGACATTGGCGCCGAGGTCGAGCATGCAGGTCTCGCCCCGCTCGGTCGGGAAGAAGGAGCAGATCGCCGGTCGCTCGACGCCCGAGATCGTGCGCAGTCCGAACATCGCCATCGCCATCAGCGCGCCGGTATTGCCGGAGGAGACGGCCGAGTCCGCTTCCCCATGCTGCACGGCGTCGATCGCGAGCCGCATGCTGGTGCGCTTGCCGTTGCGCAGCGCGGTCGACGGTTTGTCGGTGTTCGCCACCACCTCGTCGGTATGGCGGATCTCGACCGCGCCGGCGAGATGCTGCTCGCCCTCGACCAGCGGCCTCAGGCGCGCCTCGTCCCCGAACATCAGGTAGTTGAGATGCGGCATGCGTTCACGCGCGATGGCCGCGCCCTGCACGACCGACTCGGGCGCGTTGTCGCCACCCATGCCATCCAACGCTATGGTGAGCCGTCGGGCCAACTGTAAGCGCCTCTCTCCCCTCGACCCGCCATTCTGCGGGCGGACCGGCGCGGACCGCGCGTCCGAACGCCGGACGGAGCCTCGGACCGGCGACCCGTTCATGACGGGCCGTCCGTCTTCAGAAAACCAACAGCCGGGCCCGTGCTGGGCCCGGCCTGGTTGGACCTCACGTCAGTGAGGGCGTATCGCGTCGGGCGCTTCGAACAAACCGCAGATCCGTCGGCCTCCTCGAATCGGACCGACGCCCGCCGCCGCGCAGGGCGGTCAGAAGCTGTCCTTCGGCTCGATCACCTGGCGGCCGCGATACATGCCGGTCTTCAGGTCGACATGATGCGGACGCACCAACTCGCCGGTGGTCTGATCCTCGCGGTAGGTCGGCTGCTTCAGCGCGTCGTGCGCACGCCGGTTGCCGCGGCGCGAAGGGGTCGTTTTACGTTTCGGAACGGCCATTGCTCTGTCTTCCGTTATCCAGTCGGGACGCCGGAAGGCGCGTCCCGTTCATCCGTCTCACATAAACGCGGCGGCCGATCGCTCGACCGCCCGCGAATCCGGGCGCTGTCATAACGCTTTTGCCCCGCCTGGGCAAGCCGCAAGGCGGCCCGCGCGGCGGGAAGTCCGCGCCCTATTTCTTGAGCTGCGCCAGCTTCGCGAAGGGCCCGCTGGCGCCGCCCCGCTCGATCGCCTCGCGCCGGCCTGCCGGCGCCTCCGCCAACACGCTGTCGAGGTCGACGCCCGGCTTGCGGGGGTGCGGATCGAGCGCAAGCGCCAGCTGCTGGGTCAGCAGTTCGCCGAGATCGATCATCCCGTCGACGATCGCCTCCGGCGGGTCCGGGTCCTCCAGCGTGAACTCGCGCTCTGTCTCCGCCAGGCTTTCATGCTCCGGCGGGCCGAACTCGACCGCGAACTCTTCCGCGACCTCGACCGGCAGCGGCTCCAGCGTGACGACGCAGCGCTGGGCCATTCCGGCCTCGAGCGTGCCGGTCGCGATGATCATCGGACCGCCGGCCAGCGGGCGCAGCGTCACCTGCCCTTTCAGCCGGTCGAGCGCCGCGAGCTCCAGCCGCTCGGCGAGCGCGGCGCGGGCCGCGTCGTCGGCGGAAATCTTGTAGGTCTTGCCGCCGGCCGGCACATCCTCCGCCTTCACGGGGAAGGAGAACTCCGGCGGCCTGTCGATATCGGCCGGCTCGTTCATTCCGCGGCCTCCTCTTCTCGATCCGATGCCAGCAAGGGGACGGCGTCCGCGAAGCGTACCTGCCCCGCCAGGATGTCCGCCGTGGGCTGGGTCGCGAGATGCGCGATCTGCCCGCGCACATAACCCGCGAGCCGGGCCGCCGATGCCGCGTGCGCCGCCTCGCCCAGCGCGTCGTCGCGATAGACGTTGCGCGCGATGACCGACTCCAGCGCCCCCGGCTCCTCGGCCTTGAGCGCGCCCCAATAGGCGTCGAGCCGGCCATAGAAGGCTTGCGCCAGCTTCTTCATCTTCTTGCCGACCGACATGTCGCCCACGCCCATTTCGCGCAGCGAACGGTCCATGTCCTTCATGATGTGGTTCGCCAGCCGGTCGCCGATCTCCTGCCAGCCGGGCTGGCCGCTCATCCGGTGGAACAGCAGGAAGGCGTGCAGCGCGATCAGGTCGAATCGCCCATCCACCGTGTCGGCGACGCCGCCCTCGCGATACAGCGCGGGCTGGCGCGCGCCGTCGACCAGCCGATCGTAGAGATCGGCGGCGATCCGCTTCTCGGGCGTCGTGCGGAACAGGTCGAACAGTCCGGCCATCGGCGGATTTCCTCCTTGCGCCCCGGATGTAGCGTGCCGCCGGCCCGGGTTCAATGCGCGCGATCGCGGCGCCGCCGCGCGCGCCCGCCGCGCGAACGCCTTGAAAAAGCCGCGACGACGCGGCATGAAACCCGCGTTCGAACCGCACTCGAAGGAGCCCGCACCATGGCGCGCCGCACGGGCAAGGCAATCACCAAGGCTGGCGCCAAGGCCGGTCTGACGGGGCTCGCCGCCCTGCTGCTGCTGGCCGCCTGCGAGCCGAAGACGGCGATCCGCGGCAACCTGCCGCGGGAAAGCCAGTTGCAGGAGATCCGCGTCGGCCAGGACAGCAAGAGCCGGGTGCGCGACATCCTCGGCACACCGTCGACCATCGGAACCTTCGACCAGGACGTCTGGTACTATATGAGCCAGAAGACGGAACAATGGGCGTTCTTCGAGCCCGAGATCGTCGATCACAAGATCCTGGCGCTCTATTTCGACGCGAACGACCGTCTGCAGAACATGGTGACCTATACGCAGGAGGATCTGCGCGACATCGACTACGCCGAGCGCCAGACCCCGACGTCGGGCCGCGAATTCACCTTCCTGGAGCAGATGTTCGGCAATCTGGGCCGTTTCCGGAACTGATGCGGGCGCACGCCGCTCACTTCGCGGCGCGACGCGCGTCGAGCCACCCTGCCTTGCGCAACGCCGCCGCATAGGTCCGGCCCACCGGTACCTCCAGCCCGTTCCGCAACAGCAGCGCATGCCCGCGACCGCGCCGGGCGATCGCCTGCACCGCTTCGCGCGCGACCCAGTAGGATCGATGGACCCGCCGCCCGTCGGCCGCCGCGAGTTCCCGTTCCGCATCGCTCATCCGGCAGAGGATCAACGCCTCGCCCTGGTCGGTGTGGATGCGCAGATAGTGGTCCTCCATTTCCAGCGCCAGCAGCCGCCCGGCCAGCCCGGCCGGCCAACGCCGTCGAAAGGCGGCCGCCGGATCTCCGCCCGCTTCCGACGGGCCGGCGTCATCGGGCCGGAGGACCGGTTCGCCGGCCCTGAGCGCGCGCATCCTGAGCCGTTCGATTCCGTAGGCGATCGCGGTGACGGCGCACAGCAGCAGCAGCACCTGCCAGGCGAGCGTCAGTGGCCGCGCGCCGAACCCCGTCCCCAGGATCCAGCGCCCGGACGCCAGCACGACGAGCAGGCAAGGGATCCAGACGATCAGCGCGCCGACGAGCGGCAGGGTGACGATCGGCATCGGCAGCCGCGCCTCGAGCCGCTCCTCGACCAGGCGCAGGACCGCATCGACGATTGCCCAGTTGAGCAGCAGGACCGCGAGCCAGAAGCCGAGTCGCGCGGCGAGCGGTTGCGATTCGTAGGTGCCGAAGGGGCCGAGCACGCCCAGCAGCAGTCCGACCGCGAGCGGCCGCACCGCCCATTTGAGCGCCGGCACCCCCGCTTCACGCATCGCCAACCGCCGCCCCTGCGCCATTCACGAAACCCATCGCGCCGTTCGCGAAAGGGCGATTGAGCCGGCCCGGTCGGCGCCCCTATGCCATTCCCCACAGGTCGCCCGACGCGGGGCGACCGCCATGCCGCCATCGATCCGCAGGAGCATAGGAATGTCGATCTTCTCCACCCCGGGCGCCCTTTTCGATCCGCTGATCGCGCTTCATATCGCGGCCGGCTTCGTCGGCCTCCTAGCCGGCGGCGCGGTCATGCTACTGCGCAAGGGCGATCCCCGCCACCGGTGGATCGGCCGCGCCTTCGCGCTCGCCATGCTGACCGTCGCGGCGACGGCGCTGGGTCTGGCCAGCCTCCGTCCGAACCTGTTCCTGCTGACGATCGGGCTCTTCACCGCCTATCTGACGCTGACCGGCTGGTGGGCGATGGCGGCGACCCGCCGGGGCCTCGCGCGGCGAGCGATCGCGCGGCGCGACGCGATGATGGCGATACCCGGCATGGCGACATCGTTGGCGATGCTCGCCAGCGCCGGGCTGGAAGCGGGCGTGGGGGAGTGGAACCGGGTGGCGGTTCTCGGCATTTTCGGCCTTGGCCTCACGGCGACGACGGGGCTCGACCTCCGGACCGCGTGGGCGGGCGGCCCCTCGCTCATGCGGCGCCGGGCGCGCCATATTCAGCGTATGGCCGGCGCCTGGATCGCGAGCCTGACCGCCTTCGCCGTCGTCAATCTGACGATGCTGCCGGATCCGGTGGTCTGGCTCGGCCCGACGGTGCTGGTCTCGCCGCTGGTGACCTACTGGACTCGCCGGCACGCGCCGGAGGCGCGCGGGATCATTGCCTGAAGCGCTCGCCGCACAAAAGAAAAGCCCCCGGCCGAGGCGTCGGCCGGGGGCCTTCCGTCAGGCAGTCGTGACGTCCGCTATCAGGCGAGACCCGCCAGCAGCAGCAGCGCCACGATGTTGGTGATCTTGATCATCGGGTTGACGGCCGGGCCGGCGGTGTCCTTGTAGGGATCGCCGACGGTATCGCCCGTCACGGCCGCCTTGTGGGCCTCACTGCCCTTGCCGCCGTGATTGCCGTCCTCGATGTACTTCTTGGCGTTGTCCCACGCGCCGCCGCCGGCGGTCATGGAGATCGCGACGAACAGACCCGTCACGATCACGCCCAGGAGCATCGCGCCGACCGCCGAGAAGGCGGCACCCTGGCCCGCGACGACCAGAATGACGACGTAGAGCACCAGCGGGCTCAGCACCGGCAGCATCGAGGGGATGACCATTTCCTTGATCGCCCGCTTCGTCAGCATGTCGACACAGCGCCCGTATTCCGGCTTGGTCGTGCCTTCCATGATGCCCGGGATTTCCTTGAACTGCCGGCGCACCTCGACGACGACCGCGGCGCCCGCGCGCCCGACCGCCGTCATGCCCATCGCGCCGAACAGGTACGGCAGCAAGCCGCCCATGATCAGCCCGACGACGACATACGGGTTCGACAGCGAGAAATCGACCACGACGTCGCTGAAGAAACGCTCCAGGTCGGCCGTGTAGGCGGAGAACAGCACCAGCGCGCCGAGCCCGGCGGAACCGATCGCATAGCCCTTGGTGACCGCCTTCGTCGTGTTGCCGACCGCGTCCAGCGCGTCCGTCGTGTTCCGCACGCTCTCGTCCAGGTCGGCCATCTCGGCGATACCGCCGGCGTTGTCCGTCACGGGTCCGTAGGCGTCGAGCGCGACGACCATGCCGGCCAGCGCCAGCATCGTGGTGACCGCGATGGCGATGCCCATCAGGCCCGCCAGCAGGTGGGCCACGACGATCGCCGCGCAGATCAGCAGCGCGGGGATCGCGGTCGCTTCCATCGAGATGGCAAGGCCCTGGATGACGTTCGTGGCGCTGCCGGTCTCGGATGCCTTCGCGACCGAGCGGACGGGGCGGTATTCGGTCGACGTGTAGTACTCCGTCACCCAGACGATCAGCGCCGTCAGCACCAGGCCGAGAAGACCGCAGATGAAGAGGTCGAGGCCGGTGAAGGTGACGCCGTCCATCGTCATCGGCGCGTCGAGGCCGATGATGAAGTGGGTGATCGGCAGCAGCAGCACGGCCGAGATGATCGCCGAGCCGAAGAAGCCCTTGTAGAGCGCCTTCATGATGTTGTTCGAGCTGTCGAGCCGCACGAAATAGGTCGCGATGATCGAGGCGACGAGGCACACCCCGCCGATCGCCATCGGGTAGACCATGAAGTCGGCGAGAGCGACGGAGCTGTCCGTGATGCCGTAGAGCAGCGTCAGCACCATGGTGGCGCCGACGGTCACGACATAGGTCTCGAACAGGTCGGCCGCCATGCCGGCGCAGTCGCCGACATTGTCGCCGACATTGTCCGCGATGACGCCCGGGTTGCGGGGATCGTCCTCGGGGATGCCGGCCTCGACCTTGCCCACCAGGTCGGCGCCGACGTCGGCGCCCTTGGTGAAGATGCCGCCGCCGAGACGCGCGAAGATCGAAATCAGCGAGGCGCCGAAGGCCAGACCGACGAGGCCGTTGATGATGGCCTTGTTGTCGCCGTCGGTGACCGGATTGATGTTCTGCAGGATCAGGTAGTAGACCGAGATCGCAAGCAGCGCGAGACCGGCGACCAGCATGCCGGTGACCGCGCCCGACTTGAAGGAGACGGACAGCCCCTCGGCGAGACCGGTGCGCGCAGCCTCCGTGGTGCGCACATTGGCGCGCACCGAGACCAGCATGCCGACATAGCCGGCGACGCCGGAGAGCGCGGCGCCGATGATGAAGCCGACGGCGCTCGCGGTGCCGAGCGTGGCGAACAGGATGACCGCGACCACGACGCCGACCATGCCGATCGTCGTGTACTGACGGTTGAGATAGGCGGAAGCGCCTTCCTGGATGGCGCCGGCGATTTCCTGCATGCGCTCGCTGCCGGCGCTCATTTTCAGGATACCGCGCGACGTGATGGCGCCGTAGACGACGGCCGCCACCCCGCAAAGGATGGTGATGATGAGCCAGGTCATGGCTGTCTGGTCCCCTTCGTTTTGGATCGCATTCGATCGACGGAACCGGCCGCCGCGCCGAGCCCTCCCCGCGCGGTCATCCGCTTCCCACTTGTCCCCACATCCACCGGGGTTCCCCAGACGCGTAACGCCCCGATTCCCCCGGAAAAGCGGCCGGACCATAAGGGACGGAGGGGATGGACGCAACCGCTATGCGGGCCCCGTCCGGCGGGGTGGCCGGCCGGCGCGGCCGGGCGGGACGGGTCAGGCCGTACGGGGCCGGCGGCGTCGCACCACCAGCTTGAACCAGGCGACCAGGGTCAAGGCCGCCAGCATGGCGATCCCGACGGTCCAGTTGACCGTCTGCCACCCGAAGACGCTCTGCAGCACGCCGGACAGAAGGCTCGCCAGCGCCACGGTGGAGAAGACGCAGAAATCGTTGAGCGCCTGAACCTTCGCCTTCTCCTCCGGCCGGTAGGTCTCGGTCAGAAGCGTGGTGCCGCCGATGAACATGAAGTTCCATCCTACGCCGACCAGGATCAGCGCGCTCAGGAACTTCAGCAGCTCAACGCCGGTGAAATTGATCGCGACCGCGCCCAGGAACAGCGACGCGCCGGTCAGGATGATCGTCGCCGTGCCGAAACGCTTGATCAGCGTGCCGGTGAAGAAGCTGGGCACGAACATGCCCAAGACGTGCCATTGGATGACGAAGGCGGCGTCCTCGAACGGATGCGCGTGCGCCGTCATGGCCAACGGCGTCGCCGTCATCAGGAAGGACATGCTGGCATAGCCGACCATGGCGGCGAAGACGGCGACGACAAGGGTCGGATTGGCGGCGATCTCGGCGAGCGGCCGGCCGGTGTTCTCGCGCTCCTCGCGGGTCGGCTTCGGGATGTGCAGGAACTGCAGGATGGCGAGCGCGGCCAGCGACAAGAGCGCGATCGCCGCATAGGCGCCGGCGAATTCCGCGTCCGGGATCATGTCGCGGCTGTGCTTCGCGATCTCCGGGCCGAAGATTCCGGCGAAGATCGGTCCGACCATGACGTAGCTGATCGCCTTCGGCCGGAAGCTCTCGGACGCCGTGTCGGCGGCGGCGAAGCGGTAATACTGCCAGAAGGCGTTGTGGATGCCGATCATGAAACCGGCATAGACGAAGAGCCAGAAATCACCGTCCAGGATGGCGAGCACCGCGATGCCGGCGCCCGTCAGGCCGATCGTCTGGCCGATCGAGAAGCCCGCCCGCCGGCCGATCCGCCCCATCAGCAGCGAGGCCGGCACCGTCGCCGCCATGGTGCCGACGAACTGCAGCCCGAGGGCCAGCGTCGCGAAGGCCGTCTGCGGTAGCGCCCCGACGAAGGGCAGGTCGTAGACCACCGCCGGATCGGCCAGCATGACGCCGGTCAGCGCGGTCACCGTCATGATCAGGCTCGCGCCCGTGTTGCTGAGCCCCAGCGCGATGCAGAGCAGCAGCACATTGCGCTTGGTCGGATCGGAACGCGGGACGGCGGATGACGCGGACGACGGGGTGGAGGGCTCTGTCATCGGACTTTGCATGCAATATCAAGGATCCTGACAGTCGCCCGCCACCGCCGGCCCGTCAAGCAGGCGAGGCGACCGCCGTTCGATCCGGCATCCGGCGCGACAGCGCGCTGTCGCGCCGGCGCAGGAAATCCCGCAGGAGGACCGGATAGTCCGGCGAAACGGCGCCCGCGACGGAGGGCCGACCGGCCAATTCCCGCCGCCATGCCTCGACCTTGGGGCAGCCGTCGAGGACGCGGAACGCCCCGATCGCCTCGAACGCATCGAGATAGCGGAAGATCGGCGCGGCGGCCGCATCCACCAGCGAGAAGCCCTCGCCGCCGAACCAAGGTCCCGTCCCCAGCGTCGTCTCCCAGCGCCGGAACAGACCGGTTAGCGCCCGCGCCTCCGCGGCGAGCGCCTCATCCGTCTGGGCGCTGTAGAATCCGGCGATGCGGGCGAGCGTTGCCGACGCCATTTCGATCCAGGCGCGATGCTGCGCGCGGGCGAGCGGATCCGCGGGGTGGAGCGGCCTCGGCTCCGTCTCCTCCAGATACTCCACGATCACCTGGGATTCGAAGAGCGCCCTGCTCTCCGTGCCGGTCTCCACCCGCAGTACCGGCACCTTGCCGAGCGGCGAGAGCACGAGGAACCAGTCCGGCTTGCGCGCGAGATCGATGTCGACGCGCCGGAAGGCCACCTTCTTTTCCGCGAGCGCGATGGCCGCGCGCTGCACATAGGGGCAGAGCGCGTGGCTGACGAGCGTGAGGGTCCGGGTCATCGCGCGCCCTCCCCCGCCGGGCGGCGGCGCGCGACGAACGGGAGCGGCCGCGACCGGCTCAACGCCAGAGCCCCGTCGCCCAGCATCGCCTGGGCGAGCGCGAGCCCGGTCAGGTAGAGCGGATATTCCCACCCGCCGCCGGCATTGGCGAACAGCCAGCCATTGCCCGCATGCGCCCAGGTGGCGCCGACCAACACCGGTACGAGCGCGAGCGCGGTCCATCGTGCCTGGATGCCGAGCACCAGCATCGCCCCGCCGACGGACTCCATGCCGAAGACCGCATAGGCCGACCAGCCCGGCAGGCCGAGATCGGCGAAAAAGGCCGCCGTCCCCGGCAGGGTGAAGACGAAGAGTTTGAGATAGAGGCCGTGCGCCAGGAACATGGTGCCCAGCGCGACGCGCAGGCCGGTCGTCGCGGCGCTGCGCAGCGTGTCGTCATCCGTCATGGATCGCTCCTATTAAATGCATTTGCATGTGTTATGATTAATGCAATCGCATGTATCTTGTCAAGATTGATGCATATGCATTGATTGGCTAGACTCCGGCGGCACAGCGAGGAGGGACGAGTGATGGCAAGAGACGCCACCCCCGGCGAGGCGACCCCGCGACCGCAGGATGAGGCCGACGGCATTCGCGCCTGGGCCCGGCTGATGCGGACCTCGCAGCAGGCGCTGTCCGCGGTCGAGCAGAGCCTGAAGGAAGGCGGTTTCCCGCCGCTCGGCTGGTACGATGTGCTGCTGGAACTGCGCCGGGCCGGCCCGGACGGGCTGCGGGCGGTCGACCTGCAGGCACGGCTGCTGCTGGCGCAGTACAATCTGTCCCGGCTCCTCGACCGGATGGCGAAGGCCGGGCTCGTGCGCCGCCTCCCCTGCCCCGACGACCGGCGCGCCCAGATCCTGACCCTCACCGAGGCGGGCCAGCGCTTGCAGCGCGACATGGCCCCGGCCTATCTCGCCGCGGTCGAGAGCCATTTCGCTGGCAAGCTCACGGCGGCCGAACACGCGGCGCTGTTGCGGATCCTGGGCAAGCTCGACCAGACGGACTAGAGCGCACGCGCTCCCGACGCTTCCCGGATCAGTTCTTCTTCTCGTAGGCGCCCTGGATCAGGATGTCCTCGACCACCCCGCGCCCGGCATACTTGTCCGCGACGCGCTGAAGCCGCTGCTTCACGGTCCGCACATTGAGCGGACTATCGAGCGGGACGGAGGCGAAATAGGCATGCAAATCGCGCAGGAACGCGTCCTTGAGGCGCGGCATCCGGTCCATCACGTCGGCGCGCGCCGCCTGCCCATCGACCTCGAGCGTGACCTTGAGCAGCACGTACTTGGCGACCGCCCCGCCCCGGATCACCGGCACCGTCAGCGCCTCCATCTCGACGAAGACCGGCGGCGGCGGCGGGGGCGCCTTCTCGGGCAACGCCTCGTTCGCGCCCTCGCGCAGGAAAAACCACCAATAGGCGCCGCCGCCCGCGCCGCCCAGCAGCAGGATCAGCAGAACCAACAGGATGATGAGCTTCTTCACCGGCGCGTGCCCGAATCCCCCTCGCCCGGGCAAGCCCGGCGCCGATCGGCGCCGCAGCCCGCAACCGGACAATCAAGCATTTGTTCTAGCAGGCTTTCTTAGCCGTGGCGATAGCCGGTCCTGGCGAGGGTGAGCGGCGTGCCCTCGCCGTCGAGCGCGTGCACGTGGCCCGCCCGCCCCGCCGTCAGGCGGCCGATCCGGGCGACCGGCGTGCGGCTCGCGGCGGCGGCGCTGCGCACGGCGGCTTCCCCCTCGGGTGGGGCGGCGAAGAGGAGTTCGTAGTCGTCGCCGCCTGTCAGCAGGTCGGCCAGACGCTCCGGCGCATCGGCGAGCGCCTCGGCCGCCGCTTCCGACAGCGGCACGGCGGGGCATTCCAGGACGGCGGACAGCCCCGATTCCTCCGCCAGATGGCCGAGGTCGGCGACCAGCCCGTCGGAGACGTCGAGCGCCGCCGTCGCCGTGCCGACCAGTGCACGGGCAAGCTTGAGACGCGGCTCCGGCCGGCGGTAACGTGCGATCAGATACTCGGCATGCGGACCGAAGGCATGATGGCGCACGGCCTCCAACCCCAGCAGCCCGTCGCCGATGGTCCCGCTGACCCAGACCTCGTCGCCGGCGCTCGCCCCGTCGCGATGCAATGCGCGCCCGTCATCGACGAGCCCGTACGCCGTCAGCGTGATCGTGATCGGACCCGACGTCGCGACGCTGTCGCCCCCGGCGAGATGCAAGCCGAAATGCCGCTGCTCGTCGCCGAGCCCCGCGCAGAAGGCCTCGACCCATCGATCGTCGACCGACGTCGGCAGGGCCAGGTTGAGGCCGTAGCACCAGGGCGTCGCCGCCATCGCGGCCAGGTCGGAGAGATTGACGCGGAGCGCCTTGGCCGCGATGTCGCCCGGCGCCTCGTCACCGACGAAATGCACGCCCGCGACCAGCGTGTCGGTCGTCATGACGAGGCTCGTGCCGTCCGGCGTCCGCAGCAGGGCGGCATCGTCGCGCAAGCCCCGCGCGCCCTCGAACCCGGCGGCGAGCGGGCGTAGATACCGGTCGATGCGGCCAAACTCGCCAAGCGATGCGGGGGTTTCCGGCCGGTCCGCCATGGCGCGCCCTTGTCCCCCGTCCGTCGTCAACCCGACGACGAGCCGTCGGCGGAGCTGTCGGCGATCGGCGTCTCCAGCGGATCGCCTTCGGGTTCGCCCGGCTCCTGCCGATCGCCGTCCGGCCGCAGGTTCTTCGCCAGTGAATCCAACACCGCGTTGACGAGGCCGATCTCGGTGCGGTCGTAGAAGGAGTCGGTGACCGTCAGATACTGCGAGATCAGGAGCGCCGCATCGTATTGCGGATGGCGCCGAAGCTCGAACGTGCCCGCCCGCAGGATCTGCCGCAGCAGCGCCTCGTAGCGCGAGATGTCGCTGCGCGCGCGGCCCGCCCCCGCGACAATCGCGTCGAGGTCCGCCCCTTCGCTCGCCACCCCGCGCACGATGTCGGCGAAGAGCTGCGGGTCGGCGCCAACCTCCTCGCCTTCCAGCGACGCCGTGCCGCCGCGCGCGGTGAAGGCCGCGATCACGTCCTGGGCCGTGTGGCCCGCCAGCTCCATGTCATAGAGCCCCTGGACGGCGGCGAGGCGCGCCGCCAGTCGCTTCAGGGAAGTCGATGCCGCTTTCCGTGCCATCGCTGTCAGCTATCCAACCCGAACTGCCCGCGCAGCTCGATCATCCTGAGACAGGCGTCGGCCGCGCCGCCGCCCTTGTTCTTGTCCTCGACGCTTGCCCGCGCCCAGGCCTGCACCCGGTTCTCGACAGTCTGGATGCCGTAGCCGATCGCCAGATTGTGCTGGATCGAAAGATCCATCAGCCCGCGCGCGCTCTCGCCGCAGACATAGTCGTAATGCGTCGTCTCGCCCCGGATCACGACGCCGAGCGCGATATAGCCGTCAAAGCGCGGTCGGCCCTGATGCAGCTGGCCCTTGCGCGCCATGTTGATGGCGGCCGGGATCTCGAAGGCGCCGGGCACCGCGAAGCGCTCCCACGTCGCGCCCGCCTTCTCCAAGGCGGCGGTCGCACCGCGGGCGAGCTCTTCGGCCAGATCCTCGTAGAACCGGGCCTCGACGATCATGATATGGGGCCCTTTTCCGGCCATGGCGAAACCCGTTCTATTCCCGGTCGAGAAGGCGCTGAACGTAGCGCGCGAGGGCATCCACCTCAAGATTGACACGGTCGCCGGGCATGAGGGCGCGGAAGGCCGTCACCTCGAAGGTGTGGGGGATGATGTTGACGCCGAAACGCTCGCCCCCAGGGCCATCGGCGACCTCGTTCACCGTCAGCGAGACACCGTCGAGCACGATCGAGCCCTTCGGCGCGATGAACTTCCGCAGACCGGCCGGCGCCCGAAAGCCGAAGCGCCAGCTGTCGCCGTCGGCCGTGCGGTCCAGCACGTCCGCCACCCCGTCGACATGGCCGAGGACGAAGTGCCCGCCCAGCTCGTCGCCGAGCCTGAGCGCGCGCTCCAGATTGACCCGCGTCCCCGTTTCCCAGTCGCCGAGCGTCGTCTTGGAAAGCGTCTCGGCGGACGCGTCGACCGCGAACCAGCCGGTGCCGTCATCCTCGCGCCCCGTCTCCGTCACCGTCAGGCAACAGCCCGAGCAGGAAATCGAGGCGCCGATCTCGATCGCCTCGACCTCATAGGCGGTCGCGATGCGCAAGCGCGCATCGCCGCGCGTCTCGCGCGCGATCACGCGGCCCAGATCGGTGACGATACCGGTGAACATCGGCAGTGCCCTGGTTCGGTCTCGAGGAGTCGGCGAACGGGGCGCTACTTAGACCGGCGGAGCCGCGCTGGAAAGCCCCGCGTCGACCGGGCGGCTAGGTGCCGCGTTCCCACAGCTCGAACGCATCGGGCCCGACGGCGCGCGCGGACCGGCGGGCGAAGCGCGTCATCGCCCCCAGCGCCTCGAGGCCGAGCGCCGCCACAGCCGGCTTTCCGTCGTCGCCGATCACGCCCCCGGCCCGGAACCAGGCGATGCGATCGACCAGGCCCGCGCGCAGCAGGGCGGCGGCCAGCTCTCCGCCCCCTTCGACCATCAGGCGGGTGACGCCGCGTTCCGCCAGCAGGCGGAGCGCCGCGTTGGGGTCGATCCGCCCCTCGGCGCCGGCCGCAACGCAGGCGACCTCCGCCGACCCGATCCGGTCCGACGCGCCAGGTCCGGCGATGACCAGGGTCGGGGCCGCGCCGTCGGCCGCCAACTTGTGGGTTTCGGGCAGGCGCGCGCGGCTGTCGAAGACGACGCGCAACGGCTGAGGGCCCGGATGGCCGGGCAGGCGGACGGTCAGGCTGGGGTCGTCGGCTAGCGCGGTGCCGATCCCGACCGCGACCGCATCGTGGCGGGCGCGGATCAGATGCGCCTCCTCGCGCGCTTGCGGCCCCGTGATCCATCGGCTCTCGCCCGACGCGGTCGCGATCCGGCCATCGAGCGTGGTGGCGAGCTTCACTGTCACCAGCGGTCGCCCCTCGGTACGGTTCAGGACGAAGCCGAGATTGAGGCGGCGCGCCTCGGCCTCCAGAAGCCCGGTCTCGACGGCCATCCCAGCCTCGCGCAGCCGGGCGAACCCGCGCCCCGAGACGCGCGGGTCCGGATCCTCCATCGCGGCGACAATGCGCGCGACGCCGGCTTCGACAAGCGCTTCGGCGCAGGGCGGGGTGCGGCCGCGATGGCTGCAGGGCTCCAGCGTCACATAGGCGGTTGCGCCGCGCGCCGCCGCGCCGGCGCGGGCCAGCGCCTCGGTCTCCGCATGGGGTCGGCCGCCCGCTTGCGTCCAGCCGCGGCCGACCACCATGCCGTCCTTGACCAGCACGCAGCCGACCGCCGGGTTCGGCGCCACGCGGCCGAGCCCACGCCCGGCCAGCGTGAGCGCGGCCGCCATATGGGCGCGGTCGGTTTCGCTGAAATTGTCGGTGCCTGTGGCCATCCTCGAAGCGTCCGGCAAAGGGATTGCCGGATCAAGTCCGGCCATGACGCGAAACGATTTGAAGCAAAGCCGTCATCCCCGGGCTCGCCCCGGGGTTCTCCCGCCGGACCGCTCAGTCGTCGAGCGGGCCGATCCGCTCGCGGTCGCGCTCGACGTCACGCTCGATGAACTCCGAGAAGTCCTTCGCCTCGCGGAAGTTCTTGTAGACCGAGGCGAAGCGGACATAAGCGACCTGGTCGAGCTGGAGGAGCGCTTCCATGACCAGCTGACCGACCGTCTGGGCGGGGATCTCGCTTTCGCCCGAGGATTCGAGGCGGCGCACGATCGAGTTCACGACGCGCTCGACCCGCTCCAACTCGACATTGCGCTTACGGAGCGCGATCTGCATCGAGCGGATCAGCTTGTCGCGGTCGAACGGCTCGCGCACGCCGCCGGACTTGATGACGGTCAGCTCGCGCAGCTGCACGCGCTCGAAGGTGGTGAAACGAGCCCCGCAATTCTGACAGAGCCGCCGACGGCGGATCGCGGAATTGTCCTCGGTCGGACGCGAGTCCTTAACCTGCGTGTCGTCATGCTGACAGAACGGACACTTCATACGGGGCTCCCCTCACCTAGCCGAGCGGCCTCTCAATAGGGCCGATCATAGAGCGGGAACCGGCGGCACAGCGCCGTCACCCGCTCATGCACCGACGCCTCGACCGCGCCATTGTCCTCGCGATTGGCGGCCAGACCGTCGAGCACCTCGACGATCAACTGGCCGACCTGCCGGAACTCCGCCTCGCCGAAGCCGCGCGTCGTGCCGGCCGGCGTGCCGAGCCGCACGCCGCTGGTCACCATCGGCTTCTCCGGATCGAAGGGAATGCCGTTCTTGTTGCAGGTGATGCCGGCGCGCTCGAGGCTCTTCTCGGCGATGTTGCCGGTCAGGCCCTTTGGGCGCAGATCGACCAGCATCAGATGCGTGTCCGTGCCGCCCGAGACGATGTCGAGCCCGCCCTCGACCAGCGTCTGGGAGAGCATTCGGGCATTGTTGACGATCGCCTTCGCGTAGTCCTCGAACTCGGGCTTCAGCGCCTCGCCGAAACCGACCGCCTTGCCGGCGATGACGTGCATCAGCGGCCCGCCCTGCAGGCCCGGGAAGATTGCGGAATTGATCTTCTTCGCCAGCGCCTCGTCGTTGGTCAGGATCAGCCCGCCGCGGGTGCAGCGCAGCGTCTTGTGCGTCGTCGTGGTCGCGACATGCGCGTAGTCGAGCGGATTCGGGTGCACGCCGCCGGCGACGAGGCCCGCGAAATGCGCCATGTCGACCATCAGATAGGCGCCCACGCTGTCCGCGATCTCGCGGAAGCGCTTGAAGTCGATGATGCGCGGATAGGCGGAGCCGCCGGCGATGATGATTTTCGGCTTGTGCTCCTTCGCCAGCCGCTCGACCTCGTCGAAGTCGATCAGCGCATCCTCTTCGCGCACATGGTACTGCACCGCCTTGAACCACTTGCCGGACTGGTTCGGCGCGGCGCCGTGGGTCAAATGGCCGCCGGCGTCGAGCGACAGGCCGAGGAAGCAATCGCCCGGCTGCATCAGCGCGAAGAAAACCGCCTGGTTCGCCTGCGCGCCCGAGTGCGGTTGCACGTTGGCGAACCCGGCGCCGAAGAGCTGCTTCGCCCGCTCGATCGCCAGTTCCTCGATCACGTCGACATATTCGCAACCGCCATAGTAGCGCCGGCCGGGATAGCCCTCGGCGTACTTGTTGGTGTTGACCGAACCGACGGCCTGCATCACGGCGCGGCTGACGATGTTCTCCGACGCGATCAGTTCGATCCCGTCATTCTGGCGCGTCAGTTCCTGATCCAGCGCCTTGAAGACGTCCGGATCGCTTTCTTCCAGCGACCGGTCGAAGAAGCCGGAGAAACCGTACAGATCGGGGGCGGTTGCGCTTTCCATGGCGTCGTGGTGCCTTTCTCTCTCGGGGTGCCGGACCGTCGCGCGGGCTCTATGTCGCGAGCGGGCGGGGCGCGCGATGGCGCCGACCGCGGGCCTGATATCCCATATCGGCCCCGACGTCCCATCGCAACCGCGTCACAATCGCGCGGGGCCGCGCCATCGCGGCCGCCACCGCCTGCGCGCACGCCCTACGGCACTCCGATTCGGACTTACCACAGCCGTCCCGCGGATACCAGCGTCTCCTACCATCCCTCGTGCGCGTCCTGGCCGAAACCACCAGACCTTGGCGGGAACACAATTGCCGGCGAGGGAAAGGCGCCGCGACGCCGCGCGCGAATGGCGAACGCGAGGCGGCAATATCCGCCGCCGGCCGCAGCCCGGGACACACAGGATATAGCGTCGCCGCACCAAGGAATTACGATATATAGTGCCTCGAATTCGTATGAATTCTCATTTTTTACTCGATCAAATGCCGCGTTTCATTTGTGAATTGCGCCGATTACTTTTTCCTGCTTGAATTCACCCAATCTTTCTGGACGAGGGCCGCGCGGCGTTTGCCGGCGGCGTCGCGTGAAGCCGAGGGGGTTTGCGGGGATGCAAGAAAGGGAGGAGGCCGGCCACGTTGGACCGGCACGTGCCGAGTTGCTGGCCATGACGGCCCAGATCGTGGCCGCCTATGCCGGGCGGAACGATGTGGCCGCCACCGATCTGCCGGCGCTTATCGACAAGGTCTATGGCTGTCTCACCCGCCAGGCGGCGGAGGAACCGGCGGCCGAGCCGGCGCCGCCGCGCAAGGCGGCGATTCCGATCAACCGCTCGGTGACGCCCGACTATCTGGTCTGCCTGGAGGACGGCAAGCGCCTGAAGATGCTGAAGCGCCACCTGCGCGCGGCCTACGGTCTGACACCGGAGGAGTATCGCGCGAAATGGGGCCTGCCGCCGGACTATCCGATGGTCGCGCCGAATTACGCCAAGGAGCGCTCGGCCTTCGCGAAGAAGATCGGGCTCGGCCGCAACGATTCCGGCGGGGCCGTCGCGCGCGGCCGCACGGCGCACTAGGTCGTCACCCGCCTTCCACCCCGCCATCCGGCGGATAGCCTTCGGCGTCGGCGACCGGGCCGAGACGCTCCAGCCATGGCTGCGGCAGCGCCGCGCGATAGCGCACCCAGCGCGCGACGCCGCGCCGGTTGATCGGCTCGGCCACCTGGGCGTAGCTCGCGGTCCGTGGCGCGGCGGGCGGCCCGTCCCCCGCCTGCTCGAGAACCTCCGGTGCCATCTCGAGACCCAAGGCGGCGAGCGCCGCGGAGAGCGCCTCCCCCGGCGCCTCGACCAGATCCTCGAAGCGGATCGGCGTCACCGGATTGGAGACGAGCGCCAGCAGGCCCGCCATCACCCCCTGCATCCGCCCGATCGCCTCCGCGCTCTCCATCAGATCGACGAACAAGGCGGTGCCGCCGCTCAGATTGAAGTCCTGCAGGAAGCGGCTCAGCGCCACGTCGCGCGGATCGCGCACGAGGCGCAGGATCGGCGCCTCGGGAAAGAGCGCGGCGACCATCGCCACCCGTTCGGCGTTGAGCGGGTGCTGATCCAAGAGGACCCGCGCGCCCGCCGAGGCCGGCCCGACCCGCTCCCGCCAGACCTGGCGGACGAGCGCGCGCGCTTCCTCCGCGCCCGCCGCATCGAGGGCGAAGGCGCACTCCGGATAGGGCTGGCCGGTGCGCTTCTCGCAGAACGCGACCGCGCGCTCGATCGCAGGGGTCTCGATCGCCAGGCCCAGCGTCGGATGGCGCGCCAGGCGGTCGCCGACCAGCGTCGTGCCGGAGCGTGGCAGGCCGATCAGGAAAGCCGGCATCGGCCCGTCGCCGGCGTCCGCGGCGGAGCCGGCGGGCGCCAGCGTCCGGCGGCTGTGCCGGATGACGTCGAGCGCCGACTCGATCGCCGACAGGCGGGCGCGCCGGCCCGCGCGCATCCGGGTCACATGCTCCGGGCGCGCCGCGATCGCGTTGCCCTTCGTGGCATGCGCCAGCGCGGCTTCGGCATCGCCGCGCCGGTCGGCGAGGCGCGCAGCCTCGAACTGCAGGGTACGGCTGCCGGCCGCGCCCGGCTCCGCCAGCAATTCGTGGAGACGCGCCTGCGCATCTTCCAGCGCGCCGGCGCGGCGATCCAGGATCGCCGCCACGAGGCGCCCTTGGCCATCCCGGGGGTCGAGGGCGAGCGCGCGATCGACCGCGTCCCGCGCACGCTCCAGCGCGTTCTCGCGCTCATAGAGGCCGGCCGCGCGCGACCAGAGCGCCGCCCTGTCCCGCGCGCCGCGGATCGAGCCCCCCTCGACCAGCGCGCGGTCGAGCCATTCCAGGCATCCCGACCCGTCGCGCCGCGCCTGCTGGGTTTCCGCGATCTCCAGCGCCAGCGCGCGCAGCCGCAGGCCCCCTTCCCAGGCAGCCAGCAGGTGACGCAACGACTCGTCCGGCCGGCGGGCCCGGCGCAACAGGATGCCGAGCGTCTGGCCGATCACGGGGGAGCGGGGATCGAGCCGCTGCGCCTCCGCGGCGGCGGCGAGCCCCTCCTCCAGCCGCGCCAGGCCGGCCAGCGCCTCGGCCTTGAGGCGCAGACATTCGGCGCGTTCGCGCGGGTCCGTGCCGGCGCCGCCCGAAGCGATCCGCCCGAGGCTCTTGTCGAGCGCGGCCAGCGCCCGATCGAACCGCCCGGCCTGAAGCGCCGCGACGGCGATATTGATCGCGCCGGCCGGGGTCGGGCTCTCGCTTTGCGTTCGCTCGAACGCCTCCAGCGCCTCCGTCGGTCGGCCGAGCGCCAGCGCGGCCGAACCCAGCGCGGCCCGCGCCTTGTGGTGCGCCGCATCGAGCGCGAGGCAGGCGGAGAGACGACGATGCGCCTCGGCCGCATCGCCGCCATGCAGCGCGATGAAGCCGAGACCGTAATGCACGGGCGCGCTTTCGCCGTCGCGCGCCTCGATCGCGCGATAGAGGTCCGCGGCTTTCGCCATGTCGCCGGCCCGCACGGCCGCTTCCGCCTGTTCGAGGGTCTCGCTCACTCGTCCGCTCCCTTGGACTATCCGCTGGCCGCGCCGCCGTGCGCGGAGTTCAGGACAGCGCGTCCGGGAATTCAAGACCGCAGCCGCCCTGCGTCATTTTGCGTGCCTTGCGAGGCTTGAGCGCACGATATCGGCCATTACCTTTCCCAGCGTCGGGGGTGGAGTGACACAAGGGGTCCGTGATGGAGTTCGACGCACTGACGCTCGCCCGCATTCAGTTCGGCGCCAATATCTCCTTTCATATCCTGTTCCCGACCATCACCATCGCGCTCGGCTGGTTCCTGCTCTTCTTCAAGCTCGCCTACAGCCGCACGGGCGACATGAAGTGGATGGAGAGCTACTTCCTGTTCGTGAAGATCTTCGCGCTGAGCTTCGCGATGGGCGTCGTCTCCGGCATCACCATGAGCTTCCAGTTCGGCACCAACTGGCCGGGCTTCATGGAGACGGTCGGCAACATCGCGGGGCCCCTTCTGGCCTACGAGGTGCTGACCGCCTTCTTCCTGGAGGCGGTGTTCCTCGGCATCATGCTGTTCGGCTTCCGCAAGGTGAAGCCCTGGGTGCACACGCTGGCGACGGTCCTGGTGGCCGTGGGCACGACGGCGAGCGCCTTCTGGATCCTGGCGCTGAACAGCTGGATGCAGACGCCCGTCGGCTTCGAGATGCGCGACGGCGTGGCGCACGCGACCGACTGGCTCGCGATCGTCTTCAACCCCTCGATGCCCTACCGGCTCGCCCACATGCTGCTGGCCTCGGGCCTGACGGCGGCCTTCCTGGTGGCCGGCGTCTCGGCCTTCCGCTGGCTGATCGGCCGGCGCGAGGCGAGCGTCATGGCAGCGCTGAAGACCGGCGTCGCCGTTGCCGCCGTGCTGATCCCGCTGCAGATCCTGGCCGGCGACCTGCACGGCCTCAACACCTTCGAGCATCAGCCGCAGAAGGTGGCCGCAATGGAGGGCAACTGGCAGACGCGGCCGAACGCGCCGCTGCTGCTGTTCGCCATCCCGGACGAGGACGCGCGCGAGAACCGGTACGAAATCGCCATCCCCTCGGGCGCGAGCCTGATCCTGACCCACGATCCGGACGGCGTGGTGCCGGGCCTCGACGACTACGTCGCCGCCGACGGCACGGTCGAGCATCCGCCGGTCGCGCCCGTCTTCTACGCGTTCCGGGTGATGATCGGCGTCGGCCTGCTGATGCTGGCGGTCTCCTGGGCGGCCGCGTGGGTGTTGTGGCGCCGCGGCACGCTGCCCCGGCCTGTCGGCTGGGCGCTGGTCGGCATGACCTTCTCCGGCTGGGTCGCCACGCTGGCCGGCTGGTACGTGACCGAGATCGGCCGTCAGCCCTGGCTGGTGAGCGGCGTGCTGACGACGGCCGAGGCGGCGAGCGACGTGGCCGGTCCGGTGATCGCCGGCTCGCTCACCCTCTATCTCGCGGTCTATGCGGTGCTGATCGCGGCCTATATCGGCACCGTGCTGCATCTCGCCCGCAAGACCGGCGGCGACGGGGACGGCCGGGACCGCAGCCCCGTCGCGCTGCCCGGCGCGCAGCGGGCGCAGCCGGCAGAATAGACGGGAAAGGACGACCCGATGCCCGACTTCCTCGGATATCCGGCCGACATCTGGCTGCCCTTCACCTTCGCGGCCCTGATGGGGTTGTCGATCCTGATCTACGTCGTGCTCGACGGCTATGACCTCGGCGTCGGCGTGCTGTTCGTCGCCGCGGATCCGGACGAGAAGGATCGGATGGTGGCCAGCATCGGCCCCTTCTGGGATGCGAACGAGACCTGGCTGGTGCTGGCGGTCGGACTGCTGCTTGTCGCCTTTCCCGTGGCCCACGGCATCATCCTGACGGCCCTCTATGTGCCGGTCGCGCTGATGCTGGTTGGGCTGATCCTGCGCGGCGTCAGTTTCGAGTTCCGCGCCAAGGTCCGCCCGGAGCACAAGGGCGCCTGGAACGCCGCCTTCTTCGCCGGCTCGCTGATGACGGCGCTCAGCCAAGGCTACATGCTGGGCCTCTACATCATGGGGTTGGAGGAGACGCTCTGGACCGTCGCCTTCGCCGGCTTGACCGCCATCTGCCTGACCGCCGGTTACGCCTTCATCGGCGCCTGTTGGCTGATCTACAAGACCGAGGAGATCCTGCAGTGGAAGGCGGTCAGATGGGCGAAGCGCCTCGTCGTCTTCGTCGCGGCCGGCTTCGTCGCGCTCTCGCTCGCCAGCCCCGCGGTCAGCCCCCGCATCTTCGAGAAATGGTTCAGCTGGCCGGAGATGGCGTTGCTCGCCCCGCTGCCGATCGCGGCGGCGGCCATCTTCGCCGCCCTGCTGCTGACGCTGCGCCATCTGCCGGCGGCCGGCGACCGCCATGCGCTCGCCCCCTATGTCGCGACGGTCGGGCTGTTCGTCCTGTGCTTCGCCGGCCTCGCCTACAGCTTCTACCCCTATGTGGTGCCGGAACGGATGACGATCTTCGAGGCCGCGAGCGCGCCGGAAAGCCTCGCCATCATGCTGGTCGGCACGCTCATCGTGATGCCGGTGATCGGCGCCTATTCGGCCTTCAGCTATTTCGTCTTCCGCGGCAAGGCACGGGAGTTGAGCTACGACTGAGGCCGCGGGATCACAGATCCCAGCCGCTCGGCGGATCGGTGCGCTTCGCGGTCCCGGGGGCATATCCGCGCCGGCGCGCGACCGCGTCGCCATGCTTGCGGGCGACGATGCGCTCCAGCTTGCGGCAGACGATGTCCTGCAGGCGCTTGTTGCCGGCCGACGGATCGCCGACGATCGCCACCTCCTCGTAGGTGATCGGATCGACGGCCGAGACCTTCACGTAGCTGCCCTGAGCCACGAACTCGATGATCGCGCCCTGCGGCAGGATGGTGGGATCGGTGTAGATCTTGCGCTTCGTCATCGGACGCAATTCTATGCGCTTCGCGCGGCGGTGACAGCGGGGAATCGCTCGGCACGGGCTTTCCCACCCGGCGCGAAAGGCCTATCACTTGACGAGCGTCGAACCACAGATATTTTAAGCTTGAAATAACTCGCGCGGGAGTGACGACCATGAGCGATCGCCAGAAAGCCCAGTTCGAATGGGCGGACCCCTTCCTGCTGGAGGACCAGCTGACGGAAGAGGAACGCATGATCCGCGACTCCGCACACAGCTACTGCCAGGAAAAGCTGATGCCGCGGGTGCTGGAGGCGAACCGGCACGAGCGTTTCGACCGCGAGATCATGACCGAGATGGGCGAGATGGGACTGCTCGGCATGACGATCCCGGAGGATTATGGCTGCGCCGGCGTCAACTACACGACCTACGGCCTCGTCGCCCGCGAGGTGGAGCGGGTCGACAGCGGTTACCGCTCGGCCATGTCGGTGCAAAGCTCGCTGGTAATGCATCCGATCTACGCCTACGGCGACGAGGCGCAACGCAAGAAGTATCTGCCCAAGCTCGCCAGCGGCGAATGGGTCGGCTGCTTCGGCCTGACCGAGCCGGACCATGGCTCCGATCCCGGCGGCATGAAGACCAAGGCCAGGAAGGTCGACGGCGGCTACAAGATCTCCGGTTCGAAGAACTGGATCACCAACTCCCCGATCGCGGACGTCTGCGTCGTCTGGGCCAAGACCGAGGATGGCGAGATCCGCGGCTTCGTGCTCGAGCGCGGTATGGAGGGGCTGGAGACGCCGAAGATCGAAGGCAAGTTCTCGCTTCGCGCCTCGATCACCGGCATGATCATGATGGACGACGTCTTCGTGCCGGAAGAGAACCTGCTGCCCAACGTGTCCGGCCTGAAGGGCCCGTTCGGCTGCCTCAACAACGCGCGCTACGGCATCGCCTGGGGCGCGCTCGGCGCGGCGGAGTTCTGCTGGATGCAGGCGCGCGAGTACACGCTGGACCGCAAGCAGTTCGGCCGGCCGCTCGCCGCCAACCAGCTGATCCAGAAGAAGCTGGCCGACATGCAGACGGAGATCGCGATCGGCCTGCAGGGCTGCCTGCGCGCCGGGCGCCTCAAGGACGAGGATCGCTGCCCGCCGGAACTGATCTCGCTGATCAAGCGCAACAGCTGCGGCAAGGCGCTCGACATCGCCCGCCAGGCCCGCGACATGCACGGCGGCAACGGCATCTCGGACGAGTATCACGTGATCCGCCACGTGATGAACCTGGAGGCGGTCAACACCTACGAGGGCACGCACGACATCCACGCGCTCATCCTCGGCCGCGCGCAGACCGGGCTGCAGGCCTTTACCGGGGCCTGAGGCCGACCGCCGCACAACACCGTCATGGCCGGGCTCGACCCGGCCATCTCAAGGCCGCCCGCACACGGGCGTTCAGGAGATGCGCAGGTCGAGCCCGCGCATGACGACGCCGGGAAAAGGCCGAGGCGCCGCGCCCATGTCCTCCCCCTTCGCCAATATTCCGCCGCGCGCCTGGGCGCTGCTGCCGCTGCTCGCCTGCTGCTGGGGGGCGACATGGCCCTTGATGAAGATCGGCACGGGCGAGATCCCGATCCTCACCTTCCGGGCGATCACCGGGCTCGTCGCCGGCGTGGCGCTGACGGCGCTCGGCGCGCTGCGCTACGGCAGCGTTCGGCCGCTCTCTCATGAATGGCGCGGCATCTTCCTGTGCGCGCCGATCAGCGTGACCGGCTGGTTCTACTTCTCGGCGCTGGCGGTCACGCTGCTGCCGGCGAGCCGGGCGGCCATCCTCGCCTACACCATGCCGCTGTGGGCCTTCCTCATCGGGGTTCTGTTCCTCAAGGAGCCGATCCTGAAGCGCCGTTGCCTGGGCGTCGCGGCCGGGATCGCCGCGATCTTGCTGTTCGCTTGGGAGGATCTGGCCGGCGCGTTCGAGGGCGCGGCGGGTATCCCCTGGGGCATCGTCGCGATCACGGCGGCCGCGATCGTGTGGAGCGTCGGCTCGACGCTTCAGAAGGAACTGCGCTTCGAGAGCCCGGTCATCGCCGTCGCGGCTTGGCAGTTGCTGATCGGGGCGGTGCCGCTCGCCGCGCTGGCCCTCGCGCTGGAGCCGACCGGCTGGACCGCGGACGTAAGCGTGGAAGCGCTGGCGGCGACCGCCGGCGTCGCGCTCGTCAGTCAGGCGACCGGCATGTGGGTCTGGTTCACCATGCTGCAGATCACCTCGATGGCCTTCGCCTCGCTGGCGGTGCTCGCCGTCCCGCTCGTCGGCATGAGCCTGAGCGCCCTGCTGCTGGGCGAGACGATCGGTCTCGTCGAGGGCGCGGGTTTCCTCTTGATCACCGTGGGGCTCGCGACCGTACTGCCGCTCGACCGGCTGTTCGGCCGGCGGCGCCCGCCGCCGACGTGAGCCCCGGCGGGGCTCAGCCCTTGTCGTTGTTGCGGTGGCCGGCGAGCGCGATCTCGTCGAGCTCGAGGGTCTCCTGCCGGGCCTCCTCAGCGGCCTGGGCGGCCGCGCGGTTGGCATCCGCGATCTCGTACTTCTTCAAGGTGCCGAAGGCCTCGGCCAGCGCTTCGCGGGCCTTCTCGATCTCGGGATAGAGCTGGGCCAGCTTGTCGAGTTCCACCGCCTTGCGCTCCTTCGTCGCCGCCGCGAAGGCGCCGTAGGAGAAGCCGACCGCCGCCGCCTCCGGATGCGCCGCCACCGCCTGCTCGGCCCTGAGATCGCGGTCGAGCCGGGCGATGGCGGCCTGGATTTCCGCCTCCCGGTCGAGCAGCCGCTGCAAATCGCGGCGCTTCTCGTCGACCTCGAAGCGATTGAGGCGGATCAGCGTCTTGAGCGTTCGGCGGGCCATCCTCTATCCAGGCTCAGCGCGCGTCGGCGCCGTCGTCGGACGCGGCGTCGCCGCCGTCCCCGTCCGCGCCATATTCCATATCCAGCACCTCGGCCAACCGCCGGTAGCCTTCCTCCAGCGTCGCGCGCTCATCCTTCGCCTGGGCGATGAAGTCCTCGATCGGCCCGTTGTACCGGATCGCCTGGTCGACCTGCGGGTCGGAGCCCTTGCGATAGGCGCCGAGCCGGATCAGTTCCGCCATGTCGTCGTAGCTGGAAAGCATCTGGCGCGCCCGGTCGACGACCGCGTTCTGCGCCGCATCGTTGCAGTCCGGCATGGTCCGCGAGACGCTGCGCAGCACGTTGACCGCCGGATAGCGGTTGCGGTGCGCGATCGTCCGGTCGAGCACGATATGCCCGTCCAGAATGCCGCGCACGGCATCCGAGATCGGCTCGTTGTGATCGTCGCCCTCCACCAGCACGGTGAAGAGACCGGTGATCGACCCCGTTTCCGGCCCCGCGCCGGGTCCCGCCCGCTCCAGCAGGCGCGGCAGCTCCGCGAAGACGGTCGGCGTGTAGCCCTTGGTGGCCGGCGGCTCGCCGGCGCTCAGCCCGATCTCGCGCTGGGCCATGGCGAAGCGGGTGACGCTGTCCATCAGGCAGAGCACGTCCTTGCCCTGGTCGCGATAATATTCCGCGACGGCGAGCGTCATGTGCGCGGCCTCGCGCCGCATCAAGGCGCTTTCGTCCGACGTCGCGACCACGACGACGGAGCGCGCGAGCCCCTCCTTGCCCAGCTCGTCCTGGATGAATTCCTGCACCTCGCGGCCGCGTTCGCCGATCAGCCCGATGACGATCACCTCCGCGTCCGAGTAGCGCGCCATCATCGCCATCAGGATCGACTTGCCGACGCCGGAGCCGGCGAAGATGCCCATACGCTGACCGCGACAGCAGGTGGTGAAGGTGTTGAGGACCCGCACGCCCAGATCGATCTTCTGCCCGATGCGCTTACGCGCATGGGCCGAGGGCGGGGCGCTGCGGATCGGGCAGGCCTCGTCTCCCTGCGGCAGCGGCATGCCGCCATCGACCGGTTCGCCGAAGGCGTTGATGACGCGGCCGAGCCACTGGTCCGTCGGCCGCACCGCCGGCTCGGCGGCCATCGCGTCGGCGCGCGCGCCCAGCGCCACCCCTTCGAGTGCCTGGTAGGGCATGACGAGGGCCCGGCGGTCGCGGAAGCCGATGCATTCGCACACCACCTCGCGGCCGGCGCGCGCGGCGATACGGCAGCGATCGCCGATCGAGAGATGGCCCTGCAGCCCCTCGATCTCCACCAGCATGCCCTGGACCGCGGCGACCCGGCCGTAGACACGCCGGTCGGCGATCCGGCGAAGATTTCCGTGAAGATGTTCCAAGACGTCGGACATGACCGGTTCAGTCTATCGTAAGATTCGTTGGACCGTCAGGCAAAACCACCACCCGTGGTTGGGGAAAAAGCATCGCATTCGGCCAGTTTTTCTTGAATCCCCCGGCCGCGACCCGCAATAATATGTCCAGAGGGGCATGGAGGCTCGCAACAGAGGGGGCCCTGAGGGACATGCGTGTTCTACTCGTTGAGGATGACGATCTGACGGCGCGCAGCATAGAGATGATGCTGCAGTCCGAAGGGTTCGTCGTCGACGTGTCCGATATGGGCGAGGATGGGCTCGAGATCGGCAAGATCTACGAGTACGATCTGATCATCCTCGACATCATGCTGCCGGACATCGACGGCTACGAAGTGCTGCGCCGGCTGCGCGACAGCCGGGTGGAAACGCCTGTCCTCATCCTCTCCGGCCTGAGCGAGATGGACGACAAGATCAAGGGCCTCGGCTACGGCGCCGACGACTATCTGACCAAGCCCTTCGACAAGCGCGAGCTGATCGCGCGCATCCAGGCCATCGTGCGCCGCTCGCGCGGGCATTCGCAATCGAAGATCCAGGTCGGCCGGCTCGGCGTCAATCTGGAGAGCCGCACCGTCGAGATCGACGACAGGCCGGTCCACCTGACCGGCAAGGAATACGGCATCCTGGAACTGCTGGCCCTGCGCAAGGGCACGACGCTGACCAAGGAGATGTTTCTCAACCACCTCTACGGCGGCATGGACGAGCCAGAGGCGAAGATCATCGACGTCTTCGTCTGCAAGCTGCGCAAGAAGCTGGCGAGCGCCGCCGACGGCGCCAATTTCATCGAGACCGTATGGGGCCGCGGCTACGTGCTGCAGGATCCGGAGGCCGCCCCGGCCAAATCCGCCAAGAAGAAGGCGAGCTGAGCGCCAGGGCCTCGCGCCCGGAGTGCGCCGTCAGCTCGCCAGCGCCGCCTGCCCGTCGCTGCGCTGGTAGATGCCGCGCAGACCCGGCACCGGCTTGAAGCGCTCGCACACGCCCAGCACCGTCTCCGCCCCGCCGAGGAACAGCACGCCGTCCGGCGCCAGGATGTCGGCGATGCCGTTCAGCACCTGCTGCTTGGTCGGCTGGTCGAAATAGATCAGCACGTTGCGGCAGAAGACCACGTCGAACTGGCCGAGCGGCCGGGGATGCTTCAGCAGGTTGAACTCGCCATACTGCACCATCGAACGCAGGCCCGCGTCGATCTGCCACTTGTCGCCGGTCTGCTTGAAGTATTTCACCAGCAGCTGGATCGGCAGGCCGCGCTGCACCTCGAACTGGGTGTAAAGCCCGGCCTTGGCCTTGGCGATGATCTCCTTCGAGATATCGGTCGCCACGATGTCGACCCGCCAGCCCGAGACCTTCGCCTGGTTCTCCTTCAGCAGCATGGCGAGCGAATAGGGCTCCTGCCCGCTCGAGCAGGCGGCGCTCCAAATCCGGATCTTCTTCTGCGTGCCGCGGACCTGCATCAGGCCGGGCAGCACCGTGTCGCGAAACAGGTCGAACGGCCGCGTATCCCGGAAGAACAGGGATTCGTTGGTCGTCATCGCCTCGGTGACGTCGATCAGCAGCTTGTCGTCGGCGCCGCGCCGGAGCGTCTGCACCAGCTCGTCGAGGCCCTTCATGCCATGACGCCGGGCGACCGGCATAAGCCGGGTCTCCAGCAGGTAGACCTTGTCCTTGTTGACGATCAGGCCCGAGCGTTCCTTCAGCAGGCGGGCCAGGTAGTCGAAATCCTCGACCTTCATGCGCGCCCTCCGCCGGCGAGGGTCTTGAGGCGCGCGCCGAGCTCGCCGACCGGCAGCACCTCGGTGGCCGCACCGCGCTGCGCCGTCGCGCCGGGCATGCCCCAGACGACGCTCGTCGCCTCGTCCTGGGCGAGCACAACGCCCCCCGCATCGGCCAGTTCCTCCGCGCCCTTGGCGCCGTCGGCCCCCATGCCGGTCAGGATCGCGCACAGCACCTTGCCGCCGTAGGATTTGACCAGGCTGCGCAGCATCGGATCAACCGCGGGCTTGCAGAAATTCTCGGGCGGCCCGTCGTCGAGACGGATCTGCTTCCCGGCCCCCTTGGCCTCGACGATCATGTGCTTGCCGCCGGGCGCAACATAGAGCCGTCCCGGCCGCACCGTCTCGCCGTCGACCGCCTCGGCGCATTCGCGCCCGGTGCCGCGGGCGATATGCTCGGCCAGGATCCGCGTGAAGGTCGGCGGCATGTGCTGGGTGATGAAGATCGGCAGATCGACCGCGCCGACATCCTGCAGCACCTTGAAGAGCGCCTGCGGCCCACCGGTCGAGCTGCCGATCGCGAGGCACTGCGGCCGGAAGGCCGCCGGCAACGGCCGCAGCTTGACTTCCTTCGGCGCGCCGCGGATCAGCGGGCGCGGCGCGCGGGCATCGCTCTTCGCCGGCTCACCGGGTCGGCGGGCGCGTCCCTGCCGACGCTTGGCGACCCGGCCCAGCGCCCGCACCTTGTCCACCAGGTCGCGCTTGAAATCGTCGGCCGAGCGCAACTCGCCGCTGCTGCCCGGCTTGGCGAGATAGTCGGCGGCGCCGAGCTGCATCGCCTTGATCGAGATCTCGGCATTGCGCTGGGTCAGCGTCGAGGCCATCACGACCTGGATGCCGGGATATTTCTGCACGATCTGCGGCAGCGCCTCGAGCCCGTCCATCACCGGCATCTCGATATCGAGCACCACGACATCGACGCTGTTCTTCTCGAGCAGCGTGAGCGCGCGTTTGCCGTCCGAGGCGGTCGCGACCACCTCGATCCCGCCGGCGGCCTCCAGCATACGGCTGATCAGCCCGCGAATGACGAGCGCGTCGTCGACCACGAGCACGCACACGGGATCGCCCGACGCTTCCCGGGAAGCCGAGGACTGGCCCGCCGCCTCGATCATCCCATCAGTCCCAGGAGATCGAATTTGGTTTTCACGATTTCGGCGTCGAAGGGCTTCATGATGTATTCGTCCGCCCCGGCCTCCAGCGCCTCCTGGATGTGCCGCATGTCGTTCTCGGTTGTGCAGAAGACGACGCGAACCTCGCCTGCGCCCGGCAGATCGCGCAATGCCTTCATATATTCCAGCCCGTCCATGTTGGGCATGTTCCAGTCCAACAGGACGACGTCGGGCAGGGATTCCTCGCTCTTGGCGAGCGCGACCTTGCCGTCCTCGGCCTCCACGACGGAAAAACCGAGTTCCTCGACAATCTTCCGCGCGACAGTCCGAATGACGCGGGAGTCATCGACAACGAGACAGGTTTTCATCGAAAGGCACCTTTGATCTTGCCGTCGGCCTCAGAACCGGGCGTCCCCCTCGCCCGCACGCGTATCGTCTCTTCTCCCGGTCAACAACCCGGTCTTCCGCAACGAAACGGGCCGCCCGCGCGCGAAGCTTAGCGTCCACGCGGGCGGCCCGCAACGAGAAGGCGGCCCCATCCGCCTTAATTGTCCTCCCCTCGACGCCCCAAGGGAGAACCGGTGTCAGCCGTGGCGGGAGCCGCCCTCGAAGCCTTCACCGCTCGAGGTCTCCGCGAGCGCGGCCAGCAGCCCGTCGCGGTCGTGCTTGGCGACATAGTCGGTGAAGCCGACGGAATGGCCGCGCTCCAGGTCCGCCCGCTCGGTGTGCGAGGAGACCGCGACGATCGGCACCTCGGCCCAACGCCCGCCGGCGCGCAGCTTCTCGACGAACTCGAAGCCGCTCATCCCGGGCATCTCGATGTCCGAGACGATCGCTTCGAAGTTGTCGCCGCGCTCGTAGAGCTCCAGCGCCGCCTCGGCGCTGTCGACGGAGGTCACGGCATAGCCCGCGACCGAGAGCATCGGCGTCAGCAGGTTGCGGAAGAAGGCGCTGTCGTCCACCAGCAGCAGCCGCGGGCGCTTCACCTTGCCGGTCTCGAGCGCCTTGGCGTCGGCGGCGAACCAGTCCGGGAAGGCCCGGGTCAGATAGAAGGTGGTGTCCAGGATCTCGGTCGCCTTGCCGGCCACAACCGCGCTGCCCAGCATGCCGTCGGAACTGTCGCCGAGCTCGACCGAGAGACGGTCCTCGACGATGTCCAGGATCTCGTCGACGACGAGGCCCATCGACCGCTCGCGGTCGGTGAAGACCAGCGTCGGACGCTTGCCTTCCGTCGGCAGTTCGATGCCGTCGCGGATCGGCACCAGCGGCATCAGCGCGCCGCGGTACTGGATCATCGCCCGGCCGTTCGAATACTCGACCTCGCCGAAATCGACCTCCTCGAGGCGCGCCACGAGGCCGAGCGGCACCGCCTTCGGCGAATTGTCACCGGCCTTGAAGAGCAGCAGGGCCACGCGATCCTCCTGCGCCAGCTCGGCATGTTCCTCGCGGGCGTCGCCGCGCTGGTCGGCGACCGAGATCTCGCCGGTCGTCTGCGCGATGCCGTTCGGATCGAGGATCATGATGACGCTGCCGTCGCCCAGGATGGTGTTGCCGCCGAAGATCGGCAGGTTCCGCAGGATCGACGCCGTCGGTTTCACCACGATCTCTTCCGCGTCGTAGATGCGGTCGACGATGATGCCGAAGGTATAGGCCCCGACCTGGCTGACCACGATGTAGGCCTCGCGCTCGTAGGCGGAATCGTCGCCCGGCATGTCGAGCAGCTTGCGCAGGGTGACCAGCGGCAGCAGCTTGTCGCGCAGGCGCAGCACCGGCGTGCCGTGGATGCGCTCGATATTGTGCTCGCCGTCGCCCGAGGCGCGGACCAGCTCGACCACGCTGATCTGCGGGATCGCGAAGCGCTCGCTGGCGCATTCCACGATCAGCGCATTCACGATCGCCAGCGTCAGCGGGATCTTGATCGTGAAGGTCGTGCCCTGCCCCTCGACCGAGGAGAGCTCGACCGTGCCGCCGATCTTGTCGATGTTGCTCTTGACCACGTCCATGCCCACGCCTCGGCCGGAGACCGAGGTCACCTGGGCGGCGGTCGAGAAGCCGGCATGGAAGATGAACTGCTGGATCTGGTGATCCGTCATCTGCTCCAGTTCGGACTCGGTGGTCAGGCCGTTGTTGAGCGCCTTCTCCTTGATCTTGGAGAGCGCCAGCCCCTTACCGTCATCCTTGATCTGGATCAGGATGTGCCCGCCTTCGTGATAGGCGTTCAGCGTGATGGTCCCGGTCTCGGGCTTGCCGGCCTTCGCGCGCTCTTCCGGCGTCTCGACGCCGTGGTCGCCCGAATTGCGCACCATGTGGGTGAGCGGATCGCGGATGATCTCCAGCACCTGACGGTCGAGTTCCGTCTCCGCGCCGATCATCTGCAGATCGATCTTCTTGCCGAGTTCGACCGACAGGTCGCGCACGATACGCGGCAGTTTCGCCCAGGCGTTGCCGATCGGCTGCATGCGCGTCTTCATGACGCCTTCCTGCAGCTCGGAGGTGACGTGGCTCAGCCGCTGCAGCGGCGCGCCGAACTCGCTGTCGGACTGGCTGCGCAGGATCTGCAGCAGCTGGTTCCGGGTCAGCACCAGCTCGGAGACCATCGTCATCAGGTTCTCGAGCAGGTCGACATTGACGCGGATCGTCTGGGTGACGCCGCCGCCGTCGCGCTTCTCCGCGGGCTCGGCCTTCTCTTCCTTGGCGGGCGAGGCGGATTCGGTGGTCGCCGGCAGGGCGCTCGTGGTGGCCGGCGCCTTGGCGTCGGACTCGCCCTCACCCGCGGCCTCGGCCTGCTTCTTCGCCGCCAGCGGATCGCCGGGTCCCTTGTATTCGGCCGCGTCGAAGGCCGCCTGCAAGGCGTCGCTGTCGTTCGCGTCGCCGCTCTCGCCGGCCGCCGGCTCTTCCGCCTCTTCGGCGGCGCCTTCGGCCTGCTTCTTCGCCGCCAGCGGATCGCCGGGGCCCTTGTACTCGGCCGCGTCGAAGGCCGCCTGCAGCGCGTCGCTATCCGCCGCGCCGCCGGCCTCCTCGACCGGGGCCGCTTCGGCCGGGGCTTCGGACGCTTCCTCCGCCGGAACCTCATTCGCCGGCGCCTCGTCCGTCGCGGTCTCGGCGGCCGGCGCGGCGCCGTCCGATCCGAGAACCTCGCCGGTATCCGCCAGATGGTTCAGGCGCCCGATCAGTTCGCTGTCGTCGCCTTCCGGCTCGACCTCGGTCGCCTCCAGCTGGGCCAGCAATTCCTTGATGCGGTCGAGCGATTCCAGCACCAGCGAGATGCGGTCGGCGGCCACGTCCAGCTCGCCGTCCCGGATCTTGCCGAGAACGTTCTCGGACGCGTGCGCGACCGATTCCAGCCGCGGCAGGCCGAGGAAGCCGCAGGTGCCCTTGATCGTGTGCACCATGCGGAAGATGCTGCTCAGGATCTTCTGGTCGTTCGGGTTCTGCTCGAGTGTCACCAGCTCCAGGTCGAGCTGATCCATGCTTTCCGCAGTCTCGGTCAGAAACTCATTCAGCAAGTCGTCCATGGACTGCCCCTCGTCATCACCCTGGCGCGCGAGATGCGCGCTCTCGAATTGTCCCAGGCCCGTCGCGATGGCTCGCGTTCCGGCCGGCCCGCCGGACAGGCACAGCGCCATGTCCAATGCGGAAGGTAGGAGAATAAAGGTTAAAAAACGCTTTAACGCCTTACCGCGCCGCCACCAAGGCGATGCTTCCCGGCGTTTCGCGCTCGAAGACGAGGCTTCGCCCCGCCTCGGCGGCCAGGATCGCGGTCAGGTAGGCGTGAACCGTCCGCGGCGTCAGCTGATCGACCGCCGCCCCCGGATCGGCCGCGGCGGCCACGTCCTCGCGCAACGTCGCCTCGTCGCCGTCGGCCCGGGCGGCGAAGCGCGCCTCGTCGACCGCGATCGAGACCGTCCCGCCGCGCGGCAGGGCCTCGGCCGCGAGCGCGGCGAGATTGAGGATGAGCTTACCCTCCCCGCCGTGCAGCGTGGGCACGACCGGCGCCATCGGCCAGTCGAGCGCGACCCCGTCCACATGCTCGAAGAAGCCGACGGTCAGCGCGCGCAGCTCCGGCAGGCCGGCGCTCTCGCGGCCGGCGCGGCCGTAGGCCATGCGGTAGAATTGCAGCCGCGCCTTCAGGTTCGCCGCGCTTTCGCCGACCAGCTTGGCGGCGTCGGGGCCGGCATCCTCGCCGAGCTCCTCCATCAGCTCCAAGCCGTTGCTGATCGCGCCGGCCGCGCCCACCAGCTCGTGCGCGAGGCGCGCGCTCACCAGTTCGCTCAGCCTCAGCGCTTGATCGACGGCCTGGGACATAGGAGTCTCCCCCGACATAGTGAGTGTTCGCACCACTGGCCGCACTGTAGCCTAGGATTTCACCGTGTCCCAACCCGCTTCCGGCCAAAAGACGCCGCGCCCGCAGGCCGCCCTCGATCACGGCTTCGAGCCGGGCGATTTCGTGCGCCATCCGCAGGCGCCGGACTGGGGCCTGGGGCAGGTGCAGAGCGTCGTCGGCGCCAACGTCACGGTCAATTTCGAGGAATGCGGCAAGGTGATGATCAACACCGCCGTCGTCGATCTGGTCGCTGCCAGCGCAGGCGATGACGCCTGAAGGCCAGCCGCGCGTGGCTGGATTTGCGATGCACGGGGGCCGTCGGGCGTGAAGGCCCGACACGCCAGCAATGAGGTCCGAAGCGTCATGGCCGACCAAGATCCAGGCAACCAGGAACCGCGCAGCTTCCGCAATCCCGGCTTCGGCCGGCGCAAGGCGACGCCCTTCACCAAGGGCCGCCAGGTCGAGCCGGAGGCGCTGGAGGAGGTGCAGGCGCTGATCGGCGACGCGCCGCGTGACCGCGCGCTCTTGATCGAGTTCCTGCACAAGATCCAGGACACGTACGGCCATCTGCACGCCCGGCACATGGCCGCCCTGGCGCAGGAGCTGCGCCTCGCCATGACGGAAGTCTACGAGGTGGCGAGCTTCTACGCCCATTTCGACCTGGTGCTGGAGGACGAGGCGCCGCCGCCCCCACTCACCATCCGGGTCTGCGATTCGCTGACCTGCGAGATGATGGGCGCGCAAGCGTTGCTGGCCGACCTTCCCGAGGCGGTGGGCGACGACGTGCGGATCATCCGCGCGCCCTGCATGGGCCGCTGCCATCAGGCGCCGGTCGCCGAGGTCGGCCACCGTCATGTCGGCACCGCCACCGTCGAGACGCTGGCCGAGGCCGCGGAGGCCGCCGACCACGACCCGATCGTGCCGGATTACGAGGATCTGGACGACTACCGCGGCCGCGGCGGATACAAGCAGCTCGCCGCCTGCCTGGAGGGCGGGAAAGACCGCGACGCGCTCGCCGCCGAGGTGGAGGAGAGCGGCCTGCGCGGCCTCGGCGGGGCGGGCTTCCCGACCGGCAAGAAATGGCGCTTTGTGCGCATGGAACCGGCGCCGCGCCTGATGGCCGTCAATGCCGACGAGGGCGAGCCCGGCACCATCAAGGACTGGTACTATATGGCGAAATCGCCGCACCAGTTCCTGGAGGGCACGCTGATCGGCGCCTGGGTCGTGGAGGCGGCCGAGGTCTATATCTATCTGCGCGACGAATATCCCGACATCCACCGCATCCTGGAAGCCGAGATCGCGGCGCTCGAAGCCGCCGGCCTGTCGCCCCACACCAAGCTGATCCTGCGCCGTGGCGCCGGCGCCTATATCTGCGGCGAGGAGAGCGCGATGCTCGAATCGATCGAGGGCAAGCGCGGCCTGCCGCGCCACCGCCCGCCCTTCGTGGCGCAGGTGGGGCTGTGGGGACGGCCGACGCTGGTGAACAACGTCGAGAGCCTCTACTGGGTGCCGGAAATCCTCGAAAAGGGCGCCGCCTGGTTCAAGGGCCACGGCGCCAACGGCCGCACGGGCCTGCGCAGCTATTCGGTCTCAGGCCGCGTGAAGGAGCCGGGGGTGAAGCTCGCCCCCGCCGGCATCACCATCCGCGCGCTGATCGAGGAGTATTGCGGCGGCATGGCCGATGGCCACAGCTTCAAGGCCTATCTGCCGGGCGGCGCCTCGGGCGGCATCCTGCCGGCCGCGATGGACGATATCCCGCTCGACTTCGACACGCTGCAGCCGCATGGCTGCTTCATCGGCTCGGCCGCGATCATGGTGCTGTCGGACAAGGACAGCGTCGCCGACGCGGCCCTCAACCTGATGCGTTTCTTCGAGGATGAGAGCTGCGGTCAGTGCACCCCCTGCCGGGTCGGCACCGAGAAGGCGGTCAAGCTGATGGAACGGAAAAACTGGGACCGGGATCTGCTGGAGGAACTCTGCGTCGCCATGGCCGACGCCTCGATCTGCGGCCTCGGCCAGGCCGCCCCCAACCCGATCCGCTGCCTCGTCAAATATTTCCCGGACGAAGTGCCGGGTTAGGGCGTGCTCTCGGAACCCTGCCCGACAAGAGGTCCGGTTTCCGCAACGCTTTCGTCATCACGGCGCGCCGCCGTAAGGGCTGCTCCTGACCCATAACAGTCCAATGCCGGAACGGTTGACCGCGTCGCGTCAACGGTTGGGCACGCCCTAGGACGGATCGCTCTGGAGAGCAGTTTTATCTAGCAGGCATTCTACTATGCTGGCATTTTTGCGGGAGAAACGGTGACGAAGCACTTGTATCAACAAATTCAATAATGACGTTGACGACGGCATGCGGCTGTTGCGCAAATCCGGCGGATTTGGCTGTAGGGTCGGCGCCGCGATCGGCAACAACATTTACAAAAATCGCGTTCGCAAAATTCTGAAACAAGAGCGTGGCCCGCAAACGACGATTGCTAAGCTTGAAGCACGGGACGTGCAAGGCTCCGAAGATCAGATTAGAAAGTATGAAGCTATCATGCTCGACATGTTGGAAACTGATTTAGTCTGATATGGCCGATACCGTTACCGCAGCTCTTGTTGGCGCCGCCGTCGCTCTCTTTGGTATCTTTCTGCGCGATCTCGTCTTTCCATTCTTTATGAAGGTGCGGGACGAACAGCGCTCAGTTGAAACGATCTTCAGATCATACTCAGACCCAATAGCCTCAAGCGCTCAAAGCCTCTTTTGGCGTCTGAACGAGGTGTTCGGCGAGGCTGGACGCGGCGCCTATCTCGCTGTCGATGAAGATGCGACCGAATACGTCGAGTACAAGAGAATTAGCACGATCTACCGCTTTCTATCGTTGCTCGCGTGGGTGCAAGCGTATCGCCGTGAGCTCGCGATGCTTCGCCCCGTTCGGGAAAAGGACCTCGGAGCGCTTAAGAACGCGCTTTCGGATTTGGAGACGGCTCTAGCGACTGGGGATCATATTGAGGCTGAGAGGCTAGATAGCCTGATCAACCTATGGGGCATGCGAGCGAACGTAGGGAGCGCGGAAAAAGAGCGGATTGGCATCCTTCTTGAGCAATCCCTTAACAAGCATCTCAAACGCGCAGAGAAACCTCTGGCCTCGGAACTTCGCGACACTGAGAAGAAGAGATTGTGCAAAGATTTGTCGACCCTGATCGCAAACGAGTTAAAGGTTTCCACCCCTTCCAACGAAGCTGTCGAAAAGACCCTGGAATCTGCCATTCAATACGTTTCCTACCGCGAGGCATGGATATATCGGGACTGGCAAGCAGCCCTGGGCGATTTGTTGCTTATGAAGATGGATACAGGACCGCGCGGCTATGACGTCATCGGATACAAGAAGTTTGAGGAAATGTACTTTGACTCTGACGGCGAAAGCGAACGATGGATAGAACGGGCGAAGTGCGTGTTTGATGACCTAGATGTCTCAGGCACCAACCGTTTCGATGCCCGCTACAATCAGCTTCGCCAAACACGCAAGGCGACGGCTAGCTTGATCGTGGCAATCTGCGATGCTGATTCACATCAAAAGCACGCCCTTAAGGATACGTACGCCCGGTCGAAGGAGGTCCTTCGCGAAAGCGCTTGAACGCTTCCAAGAAGAGGTCATTCCAAAACCCCTTCGATCCCCCGCCATTCGCTATAGAAGTCCGCAACCGCTTCCTCATGCGTCTTGGGGTAGATGCGTTTGGCTCGGTCGTTGATTAAGGTATCCTTGGCCGTAAACTTTCGGAACTTCTCAAGCGTCTTTTCCTTTTCGAAGATGAGCAGCAGACAAAGGTCTTGCCGATATCCCAGACATTTCCTCGCGACCATGTTCTGTGGGGAAAGTTGATTGCTGCTACTGGCTAATTGTCCCCGTACCTAAGTTCACACGCTTCTGTCGCGAGGCGGAGGTTTGGCGGACGTCCTCCAGGGTGCGGAAAATAGCTCGCATCGATGGGGGCGCCGCCCAGCCGCCCTCACCCCGCCGCGTCGTCGATCATCAGTTGCGGTTCTTCGCGGCCCTGCCAGTTGTCGGCACGGACGCGGCCGGCGATGTGGATCGGGGCGCCGCCCTTGGCGCGCAGCAGGAGCTGGCCGAGCGGCTGGTCGGCGCAGCGGAAGGCGATGGCCTTGACCCGGCCGCCGTCGCCGCCCGAGAGGATGACGCGCACATGGTCGCGGCCGACCACGTCGGCCTGCACCACGCGCGCGTCGGTGACGGCGAAACGCGGTTCCGCATTGCCGGGGCCGAAGGGCTGCAACCGGTCGAGCGCGCGGGCGAGGTCGAGCGAGGCGCCGGCGACGTGCAACGCGCCGTCGAGGGTCAGCGTCGGCACGATGCCGCCGGGCCCGACCTGCGCCATGATCCGTTCCTCGAGGAATGCGCGGAACGCGTCCCCGCCGCCGGGCGCTAGCGTGAAGCCCGCCGCCATCCGGTGCCCGCCGCCATTGAGCAGCAGGTCGGACTGGCGCGCGGCGATCACCGCGGCGCCGAGATCGACGCCGTCGACCGACCGGCCGGAGCCCTTGCCCACGCCCTCATCGTCGAGCGCGACGACGCAGGCCGGGCGGTTGTAGCGTTCCTTCAGGCGGCCGGCGACGATGCCGATGACGCCCGGGTGCCAGCCGGGGGCGCTGGCATAGACCAGCCCTTCGCTCACGCCCTCCCCGCCCTCGACCGCCTCGATCGCCTGGTCGAGGCATTGGCGCTCGATCTCCTGGCGCTCCTGGTTATAGACGTCGAGGCGCCGGGCGAGTTCCGCCGCCAGGCCCTCGTCCTCGGTCGCGAGCAGGCGGACGCCGAGATCGGATTCCCCGACCCGCCCGCCGGCATTGACCCGCGGGCCCATCAGGAAGCCGGCGTGATAGGTGCCGGGCGCGCGGTCGACCCGCGCCACGTCGGCGAGCGCGCGCAGCCCCGGATTGCGCCGCTGCGCCATCACCTTGAGGCCTTGGGCCACCAGCGCGCGGTTGACGCCCGTCAGCGGCACCACGTCGCAGACGGTGCCGAGCGCCACCAAATCGAGCCACTGCATCAGGTTCGGCTCCGCCCGCGCGTCACCGTACCAGCCCGCCTCCCTGAGCGCCTTGTTGAGCGCGACGACGAGCAGGAAGGTGACCCCGACGGCCGCCATCTGGCCGTGTTGGCTGTCGTCGTCGAGGCGGTTCGGATTGACGACGGCGACCGCCTTGGGCAGCCGCGGCTCCGCCACATGATGGTCGACCACCAGCATGTCGAGGCCGATCGCCGCCGCCCCTTCCAGCGCGTCGAAGGCGGTGATGCCGCAATCGACCGTGATCGCGACGTCGATGCCCTGGTCGCGCTTAAGATTCTCCAGCGCCGGCAGGTTCGGCCCGTAGCCTTCCGCCATGCGGTCGGGGATGTAGGGCAGGATTTCCGCGCCGACGGCGCGGAAGAAGCGCACGAGAAGGGCCGAGGAGGTCGCGCCGTCGACGTCGTAGTCGCCGAAGACGGCGATCCGCTCGCCATCGCGGATCGCGCGCACGAGGCGTTCCACCGCGCGGTCCATGTCCTTCAGATGGGACGGGTCCGGCAGGTCGCGACGCAGCGTCGGCTCCAGGAAGGCCTCCGCCTCGTCCGGCCCGATGCCGCGGGCGGCCAGCGCGCGCCCGACGCTCTCCGGCAAATCGAGCCGCTGGGCCAGCGTCAGCGCGAGACGTTCGTCGACCGGCCGCAGCGCCCAGCGCTTGCCCGTGGCGGAGCGCGCGACGCCCAGGAACGGGGCGTCGTCGGTCGGGTCGGTCAGCGGTCGCGCGCTCTCAGCCAATCCAGTCCTTCCGATCGAAATTATGCATGCTTTCGATCTTGCGCACCGTGCCGGTGCCCGAGCGCATGACGATCGTGTTGGTCGAGGCCCTATTGCCCGCGATCCGCACGCCATGGACCAGCGAGCCGTCGGTGACGCCCGTGGCGGCGAAGATCACGTCGCCGCTCGCCAACTCGTCGAGGCTGTACTTGCGGTCGAAATCCTCGATGCCCCAGCGCTTGCCGCGTTCGCGCTCGGTGTCGTTGCGGAACATGAGCCGCCCCTGGAACTGCCCGCCGATGCAGCGCAGCGCCGCGCAGGCCAGAACGCCTTCCGGCGCGCCGCCGGAGCCCATATAGAGGTCGACGCCGTTCTCGCCCTCGGTGGTCTGGATCACGCCATAGACGTCGCCGTCGCCGATCAGCTGGATGCGGGCGCCCGCCTGGCGCACGCCCTTGATCAGGTCGGCATGGCGCGGCCGATCCAGGATGCAGACGGTCAGATCCTCGACCTTCTTGCCCTTGGCGTCGGCGACGTTCTTCAGGTTCTGGGCCGGCGTATTGTCGAGATCGACGATGCCGGCCGGCAAGCCGCCGCCGACGGCGATCTTGTCCATATAGACGTCGGGCGCGTTCAGGAACTTGCCCTTCTCGGCGAGCGCGATGACGGCCAACGAGTTCGGCAGCCCCTTGGCGCAGATCGTCGTACCCTCCAGCGGGTCGAGCGCGATGTCGACCTCGGGTCCGTCGCCGCTGCCGACCTCCTCGCCGATATAGAGCATCGGCGCCTCGTCGCGCTCGCCCTCGCCGATCACGACGGTGCCCCGGATGCTGAGGCGGTTGAGCGCCGAGCGCATGGCGTCGACCGCTGCCTGGTCGGCCGCCTTCTCGTCGCCATGGCCGCGCCATTTCATGGCGCCGATCGCCGCCGCCTCGGTCACGCGGGCGGCATCCAGCACCAGATTGCGATGCATCTGCATGGTATTTCCTTCCTCCCGAAACACCCGTTGACGGGTTTAGGCGGAGTCGCCCTCTCGGTCCATCCCCGCCATTCTTGTATCCCGTGGCTTGTATCCCGTGGACGCCAGCCGGTACGGCCTGGCGCCGTCACCCCTGCTCGATCCGGATCAGCGTCGGCGGCTCGACCACCGCGTCGAGCCCGTCGATCGCCGCCAGCACCTGCTGCATCGCGCGTTCGGTCGTCTCGTGGGTCGTCATCACGACGTCGACCGGCTCCTCCGGATCGCGGCCGCGCTGGATGATCGATTCCATGCTGACCGCGTTGTCGCGCAGGACGGCGGTCACGTCCGCGATCACGCCCGGACGGTCGATCACCCGAAGCCGCACATAGTAGGAGCCGACATGACCCGCCATCGGCTGGCTCATCGCCGGCGTGAGGCGGTCGGCCGGCACGCCGAAGACCGGCGCGCGGCGCCCGGCCGCGATGTCGAGCACGTCGGCGATGACGGCGGAGGCCGTCGGACCGGCCCCGGCGCCCGCGCCCTGCAGCACGGTGGTGCCGACGAAGTCGCCGAAGGTCTCGACCGCGTTGGTGACCCCCTCGATCGCGGCGATCGGCGCGTCGACCGCCACCATCGTCGGATGGACGCGCTGATAGACGCCCTCGTCGGTGCGGTCGGCGATGCCGAGCAGCTTGATCTTGAAGCCGAGCTCCTGGGCGAATTCGAGGTCGAGCGGCGCGATGCGCCGGATGCCCTCGACATGCACGTTGGCGAAATCGACCTCGGTCCCGAAGGCGAGGCTCGCCAGGATCGCGAGCTTGTGGGCGGCGTCGACGCCATCGACGTCGAAGCCGGGATCGGCCTCCGCGTAGCCGAGCGACTGGGCGTCCGCCAACACGTCCTCGAAGGCCCGGCCGGTCTCGCGCATCTCGGTCAGGATGTAGTTGCAGGTGCCGTTCAGGATGCCCTGCACGCGGGTGAAGCGGTTGCCGGCGAGGCCCTCGCGGATCGCCTTGATGATCGGGATGCCGCCGGCCACCGCCGCCTCGTAGCCGAGGGCTACGCCCGCCGCGTCCGCCGCCCGGGCGAGCGCCGTGCCGTGATGGGCGACCAGCGCCTTGTTGGCGGTCACCACGTGGCGGCCGGATTCGATCGCCGCCTCGCAGACCGCCTTGGCGACGCCGTCGGAGCCGCCGATCAGCTCGATCACCACGTCTGAGGCGGATTCGCGCGCCATCGCGACCGGATCGTCCCACCATTCGAAGCGCGTGAGATCGACGCCCCGGTCGCGCTGCCGGTCGCGGGCGGAGACGGCGATGACTTCGACGCCGGCGCCCGCGCGCGCCGCCAGCAGCTCGCCCTGCGCCTCGATCAGCGCGATCGTGCCGGCCCCGACGGTACCCAGGCCCGCGATCGCCAGCTTCACTGTCCCCTCGCCCGCCATGGCTTGCCCCCGACGTCTGGTTCGCTTGGAAATCGTGGGTTTCCGTTACCTGCCGGGACCGGCCGTGACAAGTTTTGAATCCCGGATTCCCGGCCGCGCGGGGCCTGGCGGACGGTTCGTTGCGGCAGCTTGCATATAGTTCGATATCGTATTATATCGTTCGATATCGCACTAATGGAGGTCATCCCATGCCCACGCGACGCACCATGCTCAAGGTCCTCGGCGGCGGCGTCGTCCTCGCCGCCGGCGGCGCCACCGGATTCGCCCTCACCCGCCGGCCGGACGATGCGCTCGCGCCTTGGGCCAAGGCCGGCGATTACGCCGACCCCCGGCGCCGCGCCCTGTCCTACGCCATCCTCGCCCCCAATCCGCACAACCGGCAGCCCTGGCTGGTCGACCTCTCGGCCGCCGGGCAGGTCACCATCTGGCGAGACGACACGAAGGACCTGCCCGCGACCGATCCGCAGGACCGCCAGCTCACGATCGGCATGGGCTGCTTCCTGGAACAGCTTCGCATCGCCGCCGGCGAGACCGGTCACCGCGTCGCTTTCGACCTCTTCCCCGAGGGCGAGGACGGGCCCGTCGCCATCGCCCGCTTCGAGCCGGGCGCGACGCGCGATCCGCTCGCCGCACAGATGCTGCGCCGTCGGTCCTGCAAGGAGCCGTTCTCGGACCGCGCGGTCGATCCGCCGCCCGCCCTCACCGCGCTCGCCGATATCCACACCGACCCGGAGCGGGTGGCCACGATCAAGCGCCTGACCTGGGACGCCTGGGTGGTCGAGGCGACGACGCCGCGCACGCTCGATGAAAGCGTCGACCTCTTCCGCCTCGGCAAGGCGGAGATCGAGGCCACCCCTGACGGCATCGACCTCGGCGGCCCGTTCCTGGAGGCGCTGATGCTGGTCGGCGCGCTGACCCGCGAGGGCCAGCGCGATCCGACCTCCGACCAGTTCCGGCGCGGGCTCGAAATGTATCGCGAGATGCTGCACGCCACGCCCGCCTACGCGGTGCTGCGCACTTCCGGCAACGGCCGGCTGGACCAGATCGAGGCCGGCCGGCGCTGGCTCCGGCTCAACCTGACGACGACGGCGCTCGGCCTGTCGCTCCATCCCGTGAGCCAGGCGCTGCAGGAGTATCCGGAGATGACGGAGCACTACGAGACCGCTCATGCCCTGCTTGCGGGACCCGGCGAGACGGTTCAAATGCTGGGTCGGCTCGGCTACGGTCCCGAAGTGGCGCAGAGCCCGCGATGGCCGCTGGAGGCGAAGATCCTGGATGGGTGAACAATCCGATTCCGACGAGGCGAAGGATCGGGGCGAGGCGAAGGATCGGGGCGAGGCGCCCGGCGGCGCGCTCGGCACCTGGTTCGCCTTCTTCAACGAGATCGGCATCCTGCATCAGCTGAGCCGTACGCTGTTCGAGGCGCGCCTGCCGGACGGCATGAACCTGCCGCATTTCAGCGTGCTCAACCATCTGATCCGGGTACGCGACGGCCAGACCCCGCGCGCGCTGGCCGCGGCCTTCCAGGTGCCGAAGACCTCGATGACCCATACGCTGGCCGGGTTGGAGGCGCGCGGCTATGTCGCGATGCGCGCCAATCCGGAGGACGGGCGCTCCAAGCAGGTCTGGATCACGGAATCCGGCCGGGCCTTCCGGAACGAGGCGATCGCCCGCCTCTCCTCCGACGTCGAGGCGATCGCCGGCGCAATCGACACCACCCGCGTCGAAGCCGTGCTGCCGCTCCTGACCGAGGTGCGCCGCTGGCTCGACGAAAACCGCTAGGCCGGCGCCCTACTCCGCCGTCTGGCCGGCGAGGAAGCCCTTGATGCCGCGGATCGCCTGGCGCGTGCGGTGCGTGTTCTCGACCAGGCCGAGGCGGACATAGCCCTCGCCATACTCCCCGAAGCCGATGCCGGGCGCGACCGCGACCTTGGCGGCCTCCAGCAGCTTCTTGGAGAACTCGAGCGAGCCCATATTGTGGAACGGCTTCGGCAGCGGCGCCCAGACGAACATCGTGGCTTCCGGCACCGGCACGGGCCAGCCTGCCTTGGCGAGCCCCTCGCACAGCACGTCGCGGCGTTCCTTGTAGAGCGCGCGCACCTCATCGACGCAGTCCTGCGGCCCGTTCATCGCCGCCGTCGCCGCCACCTGGATCGGCGTGAAGGCGCCGTAGTCGACATAGGACTTGATCCGCGCCAGCGCCGCGATCAGCGCCTTGTTGCCGGCGGCGAAGCCGATCCGCCAGCCCGGCATGGAATAGGTCTTGGAGAGCGAGGAGAACTCGACCGCGATATCCTTCGCCCCCTTCACCTGCAGGATCGAGGGCGGCGGCGTGTCGCCGAAATAGATCTCCGCATAGGCGATGTCCGAGAGCACCCAGATCTCGTGGTGGCGGCAGAAATCGACCACCTCCTCGTAGAAATCGAGATCGACGCACTGCGCCGTCGGGTTCTGCGGAAAGTTGACGACGACGGCCAGCGGCTTCGGGATCGAATGCGCGACCGCGCGGTCGAGCGCGGCCATGAAATTCTCCCGGAAGCTCATCGCCGGATCGCCACCGGCCGGCAGGCTGCGGATGGCGCCGCCGGCGATGATGAAGCCGAAGCTGTGGATCGGGTAGCAGGGGTTGGGCACCAGCACGACATCGCCCGGGCTGGTGATCGCCTGGGCCAGATTGGCCAGCCCCTCCTTCGAGCCGAGGGTGACGATCGCCTCCGTCTCCAGATCGATGTCGACGCCGAAGCGTCGCTCGTAATAGGCGCTGAGCGCCTTTCTGAGGCCGGGAATGCCGCGGCTCTGGGAATAGCGATGGGTCTTGGGGTCCTGCACCGCCTCGACCAGCTTCTGGACGATGTGCGGCGGGGTCGGGCTGTCCGGATTGCCCATGCCGAAATCGATGATGTCCTCGCCCGCCTGGCGCATGCGCTGCTTGTGCGCATTCACCTCCGCGAAGACGTAGGGCGGCAGGCGCTTGATGCGGTGAAACTCGTCGTGCACGGGCGTGGCTCCCCCGGAGAACGGACGCAGGCGGTGGCGAGCGTCTGATTACCGGATGGAACGTCCGAGATAAACGGGTTTGTGGCCCCTTCCCTAGCCTGTGCCGCCATACTCGTCGCGCCGGCGGACCCAGGCCTGGATTCCAATTTCCGCCTCGTCCCGGCCGATTGGCGTCAGGTCCAGCAGGTGATAGGCGGCGTTCACGAGATCGACGCCACGGGCATGGGTCGAATAGGTGTGCAGCACCGATCCGTCCGCGGCGCGCAGGAAAACGCTGATGCCCGGCATTTCGCCCGCGGGCGGTTCGTCCGTGAAATTGTAGCCTCCGAACGGTTCGTCGCCCGGCCCGGGCGCGCTGACCGCGAAGTCGGCATTGAAGCTGGTTCCTTCGCTGGACACCCAGTCGAGCGTCCAGCCCATGCGCGCCCGATAGGCGCGCAGTTTCTCCAGCGGCGCGACGGAAACCAGGCCGAACGTCGTGTCGCGCGCGGCCAGATGCGCCGGCAGCCGTTCGAACCCGTCCGCCCAGAAGGAACAGCTGGGGCATCCAGCCTCCCAATCACCGGCGAACATGAAGTGGTAGAGGATCAACTGCCGGCGTCCCGCGAAAAGGTCGGTCAGGCTCTTCGGCCCCGCCTCGCCGAGGAAGCGATAGTCCTTCGTGATCCGGACGGCCGGCATGGCGCGCCGCTTCGCGCTGACCGCGTCGCGCGCCCGGTCGAACGCCTTCTCCTCGGCCAACAGATGGCGTCTTTCCGCAAGCCAGGTGTCGCGGTCCACGATCCGGGGTTCGGTCATCGCCTCCTCCTATGCGGCCAGATGGGATTGCAGCGCGGCAAAGGAAGCGCTCCAGCCCTCGCCGACGTTGGAACGGGCGATTTCCCGTTCGATCCCTTCATGCAGGAGGCCGAGCTGGGTCCCGTCCCCGTCCGGCTCGAACGTCACGGTGACCGTCGATTCCTTCGTCGTCTCGACGCTCCCGTCGGGATTCACCCGCTCATGCATCCAACTGAAGACCAGCTTGCGATCCGGCTCGACCTCCAGATAGACGCCTTTCAGCGTGTTCTTCGCGCCCTGCGGCCCGTCATATTGGGCAGACCAGGAACCGCCGACCCGCGCATCGACGCTGAAATGCATCGGCGCGGCGTCGCGGCCGAACCACTGCTCCAGTTCCCTCGCGGTCGTCCAGGCGCGGAAAACCCGGGCCGGGCTGGCGGCGAAGTGGCCCTGGAGCCGGACAGGCTGCTCGCCCTTTGGCGAGATCAGGAAAGGCAAGGTCACGTGTCGTCCTCCTCGAGATGGCGGGCGAGCGCATCGAAGCGCGCCTCCCAGAAGCGGCGATAGGTCTCGAGCCAAGCGGTCGCCGCGCGCATCGGCGCGGCGTCCAGGCTGCAAAACCGGGTCCGGCCTCGCTTGGTGACCCGCACCAGCCCGGCGTCGGACAGGATGCGCACATGCTTCGAGACGGCGGTCTGCGACATCTCGAACGGTTCGGCGATCTCCGACAACGCCGCCTCCCCTTCCGACAGGCGGGCAATGATCGCGCGGCGGGTGCCGTCGCTCAGCGCGGCGAAGGTTCGGGTCAGGTCGGTCTCGGTCTGCATGGCTCAAACACTCAACTTATTGGTTGATTAACAGGCGCTCGCATCATAGTCAACCTACTAGTTCACTATTGGTTCGTCCACTCCATCGAAGGAACCCCAGCCGATGAAACTCATCACTTTCCAGGCACCCAACGCCATTCGCGTCCACAGCTTCCTCACGGAAAAGGGTATCGACCTCCCTTGCGAGACGGTCGATATCGCCGGTGGCGCGGGGCGCAAGGCCGATTTTCTGTGCAAGAACTCGCTCGGCGAGGTGCCGGTCCTGGAACTCGACGACGGCAGCTATCTGACGGAGAGCGTCGCGATCTGCCGCTATTTGGAGGCGCTGCATCCAGATCCCGCGCTGTTCGGGACAGATCCGCTGAACCAAGCCCGGGTCGAAATGTGGACCCGACGCATGGAACTACGGGTCGTGGCCCCCATCAGCAACGCGGCCCTGCATGAATTGCCCTTCTTCAGCGACCGGGTGGATCAGCTCCCCGACTATGCCCAGTCCCAACGTCGGCTGCAGGAAGCGCGCTGGGAATGGTTGAACGCGGAGATCTCGGACGGACGGACTTACCTCGCCGGGGATCGCTTTTCGATCGCCGACATCGTCGCCACGACCGCCCTGCTTGTGTCCGATCTGCTCGAGGCTCCCATCCCGTCGCATCTCCGCCACGTCCGGCGGTGGGAGGACGCCGTCCGATCGCGCACGAGCTGGATGACCTTCGGGGACCCGCGCCTGCCGCAGATTGCGGCCTAGCTTCGCGGACCGGCAGCAGCGTCGGGATCAAAAGGTGATGAAGACTTCCGCGCGCCGGTTGCCGGCGATGCCGGCCTGGGTGCTCTCGGCATAGCGCAGCTGCTTGGCGCCGCGCGCGTCGACGCTGAGCGCGTCGCGCGGCACGCCGTAATCGACCAGCGCGCCGGCCACCGCGCTCGCGCGGTCGAGCGACGTCTTGTAATTGACGAGCGCCTTGTCCTGCCCGGCCTCGCCGCCGTCGGCCGAGCTGTGCCCGACGATCCGCACATTCTGCCCGCCGCGCGCGAAGATGTCGGCCACCTGGCGCAGAATGTCGCGATCGTGGTCGGTCAGCGCGCTGCCGCCGCCGGGGAAATAGATCGTGGCGATCATACGCTCGCCCGAGGCCAGCGGTGCGTCCTGCCCGGAAGGCGGCGGCGCCGCATCGTCGGCCGAACGCGCCATGTCGGCCGCGGAATCCGGTGGCGGCGCCGGGCTCTGCGGGGCTTCGGCCTGCGCCCCGCCCGACAGCGGCTCTGGGGCCGGCGCGGGCGCGGCCGCCTGACGCTCGACAGGCTGCGGTTCGGGCGCGGGCTGGGCGCCCGGTTCGGCCGCCGCATCCGACGGCGCGAGCGTCGGCGACGGAGCCGAAGACGGCGCCGACACCTCGGGCGCCACCGTCGGCACGGACGGTTCGGAACCGGCGCCCTGGCCATCCGTGGTTTCGGGGGCTTCGGGGGCTTCGGGCGCCGTTTCGGCGACGCGCTCGGCCGTCGGCGGCTCCTCCGGCGGCTGGCGCAACGCCTGCATCGCGGCGTCGGCGCGGGCGCGGTCGGGCGGCGGGGTGCGCCGGATCGCCTCGTCGGAATATTGCGCGTTCTCGCGGTCGGAGACGAGGCCGGAGCGCAGATCCTCGAAGCGGCTCTTGATCTCCGGTTCCGGCGGTTTCTCCGGCACCGTCGCGAGCCGGGGATAGTCCTCGTCCTCGCCCGGCGTCGGTTTCGCCTCGACCTCGGTCGTCTCCTCCTCGTCGTCGGAGAACCACCCGGTCGGATTGGCGGCGTCGATCACGTCGTCCGTGGTCTCGCAGGCCGCGAGCGCACCCGCCAGGAGCAGCGATGCGAGGAGCGCGCGCAGCGGCAGGGCGAGCCGGCGCGCGGTATCTGAAAGAGACGCCATGACGATCGGTTCCGTAACGCTAGCGTGACGATAGCGCGGCCGACGGACCGACGGGCTCGGCGATCCGCCCTGGTCCACCCCGCGCGCGGGGCGCATAGTATGGGTAGCCGCGGGCGTGGGCAACCGCGTGTGAAATGCCCGCGCAGCGGCTTGGCCCGCCCCTGCGGGCTGCGGTATAAGGTGCGGCCGTTGACTTTATCGGCCGCGCCCTAACCTAGGAGGGGAATCGCGCCGAACGCATGCGCGCATCCGGGAACGAGGATCCCGGTTTCACGAGAAGAACCGACAATCCGAGGGGACGACAGCGCAGCCATGAGCAGCAAGGAACAACCCGCCGCCGGAAGCGCCGAGGGGGATGATACGATGCAGGCGATCGATCCGGTCGAATGGTCCCGCAACATGACGCAGATCGCCGAGCGCAGTCAGCGCCTGGTCGGCGACTTTCTGAGCCGTCAGGCGGAGGGCAACGGCGAGAGCCCGATCGGCCATGGCGATCCGCTCAATATCGGCGGCGCCTTCATGGAAATGACCAAGGCCATGATGAACAACCCAAGCGCGGTCATGCAGGCGCAAGTCAATCTCTGGTCCGACTACATGAACCTTTGGCAGACCACGACGCGCCGCATGATGGGTCAGGAGGCCGAGCCCGTCATCGAACCGGAGCGCGAGGACCGCCGATTCCGCGACGAAAGCTGGTCGGAAAACGCGATCTTCGACTACATCAAGCAGTCCTATCTGCTGTCCGCGCGCTGGATGCAGAACACGGTGCGCGACGTCGAGGGGCTGGACGACAAGACCGCGCGCAAGGTCGACTTCTACACCAAGCAGTTCGCCGACGCGCTGGCGCCGACGAATTTCCTGATGACCAATCCGGAGGTCATCAAGGCGACGCTCGACAGCAAGGGCGAGAACCTGGTCAACGGGCTCGAGAACCTGCTGGACGACCTCGAGCACGGCAAGGGCAAGCTGAAGATCGCGATGACCGATCGCGACGCCTTCGAGGTCGGCGAGAACATCGCCTGCACCAAGGGCCAGGTGGTCTATCAGAACGACCTGATGCAGCTGATCCAGTATTCGCCGAAGACCGAGACGGTGATGAAGCGCCCGCTGCTCATCGTGCCGCCCTGGATCAACAAGTTCTACATCCTGGACCTGCGCCCGAAGAACAGCTTCATCAAATGGGCCGTCGAACAGGGCATCACGGTCTTCACCGTCTCCTGGGTCAATCCGGACGAGAAGCTCAGCCACAAGAGCTTCGAGGACTACATGATGGAAGGCCCCCTCGCCGCCATGGACGCCATCGAGAAGGCGACCGGCGAGAAGGACCTCAACATGATCGGCTACTGCCTGGGCGGCACGCTGACGGCCGCGACGCTCGCCTACATGACGGCCAAGGGCGACAACCGGGTGAAGTCGGTCACCTACTTCACCACCATGATCGACTTCGAGGAAGCGGGCGAGCTCAGCGTCTTCATCGACGAGGAGCAACTGGCCGCGCTCGAGGACAAGATGAACAAGCGCGGCTATCTCGAAGGCTCGGAGATGGCGACGACCTTCAACATGCTGCGCGCGAACGACCTGATCTGGTCCTTCGTGGTCAACAACTACCTGCTGGGCAAGGACCCCTTCCCGTTCGACCTGCTCTACTGGAACAGCGATTCGACGCGGATGCCGGCGACGATGCACAGTTTCTATCTGCGCAAGATGTATCTGGAGAACAAGCTGATCGAGCCGGGCGGGATCGAGCTCTCGGGCGTGCCGATCGACCTCACCAAGATCAAGACGCCGACCTTCGTCCTTTCCACCCGCGAGGACCATATCGCGCCCTGGAAGCCGACCTTCGCCGCCTACAACACCTATTCCGGCCCGGTGAAGTTCGTGCTCGCCGGCTCCGGCCATATCGCGGGCGTCATCAACCCGCCCAATCCGGAGAAGATGAAGTACGGCTACTGGACCAATTCCGGCAAGGCGAAGACGCCGGAGACCTGGCTCAAGAACGCCACCCACCATGAGGGGTCCTGGTGGCCGGACTGGAAGAAGTGGCTGGAGAAATACGGCGGCAAGCAGGTCCCCGCGCGCCAGATCGGCGAAGGCGAGCTGAAGCCGATCGAGCCGGCGCCCGGTTCCTACGTCAAGGCGCGGGTCAGCTGATCTCTCGCGCCGCCCAGGCCTGAAAAGTCGGAAGCCCCGCTCTCGGAGCGGGGCTTCTGATGTTTGGGGCGGCGTTTGTAGGCCTTGGCGCTGGCCTCGACCCGGTGGCCCTTGCGCCAGGCGGCGACGGCCTCCGGGTTGCGCCGCTTCGGCGGCGCCGGCTTCCTCGCGCGGGTCATGGCAGGCTCTCCCCATGCTCGCGCGCCAGATCAGCGTAGTGGGTGGCCGTCCAGTCCATCATCTTGCGGTCGTCCTCGGTCAGGTCGCGCATCTTCTTCGCCGGCCAGCCGGCCCAGAGCTCGCCGCTCCTCACCACCTTGCCCGGCGTGACCAGCGCGCCGGCCGCGACCATCGCGTCGCTCTCCACCGTGGCGCCGTCCATCACCACCGCTTTCATGCCGACGAAGGCGCGATCCTGCAGCGTGCAGGCGTGCAAGAGCGCCATATGGCCGATCGAGCTGTCATCGCCCACATAGCAGCCCTGCCCGTGCGTCGCGACGTGCATGACGGTGCCGTCCTGGATGTTGACGCGCCGGCCGATGCGGATCTCGTTCACGTCGCCGCGCAGCACGCAGCCGTACCAGATGCCGGTGTCGGCTCCGATCTCCACATCGCCGATGACATGGGCGCCGGGCGCCACGAAGACGCGCTCGGCCAATACCGGTCGCGCGCCCTTGAAGGGCAGCACCGCGCCTTTGACGTATCGATCGGCCATCTTCGCTCTCCTCGTCCGCATCCGCGGCCGCGGTCTTATCACGGCGCGCACCGCCGGTCACCCGACGCCAGGCCGTAAGCCGATTGCCGCGCCCGTCGCCCCTGAGGCACAGTTATGGGTGCATCCTTCGGAAATCAAACGACGTGCGTGCATCAGGGGAGGCGAGACGATGAGCATCACCATGGGACCAATTCTGGGCCTTGCGACGGCGGACACAGATACCTGGACCGTGTCGGCGGTCGTGATCTGGGAGGGAACGGACACCCCGCCACGGATCGAAGCCGAGGGCGCCGAGCTCGAGGCCGCGGAACCGGAAATTCTGCTGGACCATCACGGGAAGCGCGCCGTCAGGTACCGGATGCGGATCGCGCGGCCGGATGGTGAAGACGCCCGGATCGCCTACCGCATCGCCGACGCCGCGAACAGCTTCGTCGTGCCGCAGAGGGATGAGCGTCCGCATATGGCCTTCGGGTCCTGCAACGGCTTCTCTCACCCGAAGGAAATGTCGAAGGTCGATGTGAAGAACGCCCTTTGGCGCTCACCGGACCCGGCCGACAGCCATGCGGGCGTACTCGACGAACATGCGTGCGCGCCCTTCCACCTGCTGCTGATGGGCGGAGACCAGATCTATGCGGATTCGATCTGGTCGGCGGTCGCGGATCTGCAGGATTGGCACGACCTGAACACGGAAGAACAGGCGAACCGCCCCGCATCGGACGAATTGAAGGACGACATCCAGCGCTTCTACCTCGAACTCTACGAAAAACGATGGCGCCAGCCCGAAGTCGCGGAAGCCTTCGCCTCCATCCCCTCCATCATGATGTGGGACGACCACGACATCTTCGACGGATGGGGCTCCTATCCGGATGTGCTGCTCGATTCCCCTGTCTATCAGGCGATCATCAAGGAAGCTTCCGACCATTTCGACGTCTTCCAACGCCAGACCAAGCCGGGCAACCGGCACGAGAGCGGCCTCTCGATCGCACCCAACCGGACGGCCTTCTACAATCTAGGCGACGGCGTGGCGGTGCTGAGCCTGGATCTGCGGACCGAACGGCGGCTCAAGCAGGTCATCCAGCGCAAGCATTGGGACGAGATATTCCGGTTCCTGGGCAAGGTCGACAACGGTCGGCTCCGGCATCTGCTTGTCATGTCGTCAATACCGGTGGTTCATCCGGACTTCTCCTGGGCCGACAACATCATCGGCTTCGTGCCCAAGTTGAACGAGTTGGAGGACGATCTGCGCGACCATTGGAACAGCCGCGCCCACAAGGGCGAACGTACCCGCCTCGTCCACAACATGCTGCGCTTCTCCTCGGAAAAGGACTGCCGAGTCACGTTCCTATCCGGGGACGTTCACGTAGCGGCGATGGGACGAATCGAATCGAAGCGCGACACGGCGGCGCCGCTGAACGCGACGTCGATCAACCAGCTGACCTCGTCCGGGATCGTGCATCCTGGCCCGCCTTTCATGATGCGGGCGCTGTTGGAACTGCTGGCGCAGAACGACATCGAACTCGACCGCGGGATCGAGATGTCGATCCCGAAGCTACCGGGCGCTTTCACGCGTTTCGTGGTGGAACGCAACTGGCTCTCGATTCGGCCGGCGAGCGAGGAGCGCCTCTGGTGCGATCTGCATGTGGAGCATGAGAAGGAACCGTTTCCAAAGGTGCTTCATGCGATCGGAGAGGGGCGTCCGCGCCTATCGGACACGCCCGTCGCCGGCAACGGAATCGTCCGCGCCGCCGGACGCTGAGGACGAATCCGCCGGCGCGTCGGCTGGATTGCCTTCGTCCCCGCCTTCGGCCGCGGGCACGGGCGTCGGCGCCGCCATCCGGCCGCTGACATGCTCGAACGTGACCGGCTCTCCGTAGAACCGGGCCGCGTTCTCGTTGATCTCGGCCGGGTCGCCGGAGGTGAGCAGGCGGACGCCCGGCGCCTCCTCCTTGCCCTTGGCGAAGCGCTTGTGGCGGGCGAGATAGTCGGCGAGCCCCTCGGCGCAGAGCGCCGGCTGGTCGAGAATGCGCGTGCCGGGCGGCAGATGGCGGGCGAAAATCTCCTGCACCAGTGGGAAATGGGTGCAGCCGAGCACGACCAGATCGACCGGGCGGCTGCCCGCCTTCGACATCAGGGCGCCGACATAGCGCGCGATGCCGCGGTCGAGGTCGCTCTCGTCCCAGCCCTCCTCGATCGCCTGGGCGAGGCGCGGGCAGGCCTGCTGCAGCAGCCTGAGGTGCCGGGCACGGGGCTTCAGTTCCCGTCCGAAGGCGTTGCTCTCGACCGTGGTGCGGGTGGCGAAGACGGCGACCGTGCTGGCCGGCCGCTCCGGGCTGTAGCGGGTGGGCCCCGGCGCCGTCCAGGTCTGCCCGCTCAGGCTTTCGATCACCGGCACGAAGACCCCCAGGATGTTGCGGTCGGGCCAGGCGGTCGGCAGCCATTCCTGCTGCAGGCGACGGAGCGCCACCGCGCTCGCCGTGTTGCAGGCCACCAGCACGAGCCCGCAGCCTTCCCGGAACAGCCGGTCGACGCCGCGTCGGGTCAGGGTGTAGATCTCGTCCGCCGGTCGCTTGCCGTAAGGCGCGAAGGCGTGGTCGCCGAAATAGAGGAAGCGTTCCTCGGGCATACGGCGCGTCAGCGCGCGCAGCACGGTGAGCCCGCCGATCCCGGAATCGAAGACGCCGATCACAACAGGAGCGGCTTATCCAGGCCGCGCTCTTCCGGGGCGCCCAGCATCAGGTTCAGGTTCTGCAGCGCCTGGCCCGACGCCCCCTTGCCCAGATTATCGATCAACCCGACGACGAGCGCCTGGTCGCCATCCGCGTTCGCGAAGACGTGCAGGCGCAACTCGTTGGTGCCGTTCAGCCCCTCCGGATCGAGCGTCGCGATCTTCGCGACCGCGTCGAGCGCCGGCACGGTGACGTAGCGCTCGCCCGCATAGGCATCCGCCAGCGCCGCATGCAGGTCGACGGGGCTCGGCGTGCCGGGCAGCGCCGTCAACTGCAGCGGCAGGCTCACCAGCATGCCCTGGCGGTAGCGCCCGACGCTGGGCACGAAGAGCGGCTTGTGCGCGAGCCCCGAGCGATGCTGGATCTCCGGCACGTGCTTGTGCGCGAGGTTGAGGGCGTAGAGCCGGAACGGCTCGTCGGTGTGATTGTCGGCGCTTTCATCCTCGAAAGCGCGGATCAGCCCCTTGCCGCCGCCGGAATAGCCTGAGATCGCGTTGATCGTGACCGGCCAGTCCGCCGGCAGCACGCCGGCCGCCACCAGCGGGTGCAGGATCGCGACCGAGGTGATGGCGTAGCAGCCGGGATTGGTGACCCGCGTGGCCGAGGCGATCGCTTCGCGCTGGCCGGCGGCGAATTCCGGAAAGCCGTAGACCCAGCCATCGGCGACCCGGTGCGCGCTGGAGGCGTCGATCACCCGGGCGTCGGTATTCTCGATCATCGCGACGGCCTCGCGCGCGGCATCGTCCGGCAGACAAAGGACCACGATGTCCGCCTCGTTGAGACGCGCGCGGCGACGCTCGACATCCTTGCGCTCGGTGTCGTCTAGGCTCAACAGCCGGATGTCGTCGCGGCCTTCCAGCCGGCTGCGGATCTGCAGACCCGTCGTGCCGGCCTCGCCGTCGATGAAGATCTTAGCGGTCATCGTCCGTCCCATTGATGCGCGCGTCCGCGCGGGATCGCGCCGTACCTGTCGCGCAAGCGGGTGTAGCCGATGGCGGACAGCGGCGAAAGGGGAATGGCGCGGATCAGCCCTGGGCCAGGTCGCGCAGCTGGTCGCCTTCCAGCCGGAAGGGCCGGATCGACCCGTCCGGGTCGCCGAGCGCGCGCCGGAAGACGGTGAGCGCCGCCTGGTTGTCGGTGCGCACGTCGCACAGCAGCGCGCGGCACTTCTGGCTGACGGCGCGCTTCGCCACCGCCTGCAGCAGCAGCCGTCCGATCCCCTGCCCGCGTCGGCCGGCCATGACGTAGAAATCGCCGACGATCAGCGCGCGGGCACCGCTGTGCGGCTCGAACTTGCGGGAGAAGGTGATGTAGCCAAGCGCACGGTGGTCCGGGTCGAAGGCGATCAGCGCCTCGGCCCAGCGGTCCGTCCCGAACAGCAGCGAGGCGATCGCATCCTTGTCCAGCAGGTCCGGACGCCGGCCCAACGTCTCGGCCAGCGCGCGCGCCATGCCGGTGAGCGCGGAGATATCCTTGTGGAGCGCCGGGCGCACCGTGACGTCGCGCGGAGACATGGGCAGTCGCTTTCCCTGAAGGGTCGGTCGTCACCGGGAACGCTAGGCCATGGAACCGGTGCGCATCAAGCGCCTCTAGGGGTACGCCGGCCCTTGATCCGCAACCGCAGCAGCCGCAACAGGCGCGTCACCCAGCGGCCGGCCGGGTAGGCCCAAAGGGAGCCCGCGACAAAGGGGCGCCCTGTCCTTCTCCGCGTGCCTTGCGTTCGGCGCGGCGGCGCCAGAAGCGCTCATGGACCGTATAGGCGACGGTCTGCACCGCAGGCTCGATCAACCCGATGCCGAGCGCGACCTTCCAGCTGCCGCTCAGCGCATAGGCCACGGCCATGGCGACGACCAGATGCATAACCGCGTAGGTCACGGTCTTCGCCGCCTGCTCCTTCGACTCGCCGTCGATCGGCAGCTTCTCCTGGATGAACTTGCTCATCGCCTCGGCCTCCGTTGGATGACGGTCCGTGTCATCGATACCCATGACGTAGTGCGACTCATTCGCAATTGCAAGATAGAATTATTCAAAAAAGTTTGGGCTTGCCCGCCCCGCCGGACCGGGCGAGCGTAGCCGCCAATCGTGCCGGCGCCGGGCGCGAAAACGCGTCGTGGCCCGGCCGCTTCGACACCCCCGATCGGGATCGATGGGGGTCGGGACAAAGGGATCGTGGAACCGTGAGCCGCATCGACACAGAAGAAGCCCTCCAAACGCTCTACGGGACGCCCTCGGACGCCTCGATCGTCAAGGAAACCGACCGGCTGACGCCGGAATACCGCGCGCTGATCGAAGCCTCCCCCTTCATGGCGCTGGCGACCGCGGGGCCGGAGGGGCTCGACTGCTCGCCCCGGGGCGAGCTCGGCGGCGTCGTCCATATCGAGGATGCGCGCACCGTGATGCTGCCCGACCGGCGCGGCAACAATCGGGTCGATTCCCTGGGCAACATCGTGCGCGACCCCCGGGTCGCGCTCTTGTTCCTGATCCCGGGCAGCGGCACCACGGTGCGCCTCAACGGCCGGGCGGAGATCCGCGACGACGAAGGGCTCCTCGCGCGCTTCGCCGTCGACGGCAAGCCGCCGCGCTCCGTCGTCGTGATCGCGATCGAGACCGTCTATTTCCAGTGCTCCCGGGCGATCGTCCGCTCGGAGCTCTGGAACCCGGAGCGTTTCCTCGCGCCGAAGGACCTGCCGAGTCCCGGCCGCATCCTGCAGGCGATGACCGAGCCGCGCGACGACGTCGCCACCTACGACGGCGCCGCCTACGACGCCGAATGGCCCGAGCGCGCGCGCAGGACGCTCTGGTAGGCACGGAACGACCGGGAGGCATCGGCAATGAAGATCGCGATCATGGGGGCGGGCGCGCTCGGCGGCTATTTCGGCGGGCGCTTGGCGGAGGCCGGCGCCGACGTCGGCTTCATCGCCCGGGGCGAGCATCTGGCCGCCTTGAAGCGCGACGGCCTGCGCATCGAAAGCCCGCTCGGCGACGCGCATTTGACGGCAATCCGCGCGACCGACGATCCGGCGGAGATCGGACCGGTCGATCTCGTCTTCTTCCTGGTCAAGCTCTACGACACGGAAACGGCGGCGCAGGCGCTCGCCCCGCTGCTGGGCCGGGAGACCGCCGTCTTCACCTTCCAGAACGGCATCGACGGCGCCGCACGGATCGGTGCGATCGTCGGGGAGGAGCGCGTCGTCGACGGCATCGCCTACATCCCGGCCGACATCCGCGCGCCCGGCGTGGTGCGCCATCGCGGCGATTTCGCGCGCCTGCTCTTCGGCGAGACGGACGGCCGGGAAAGCGCGCGCTGCCGCGCGCTCAAAGCCGCGCTGGACGGTGCCGGGATCGACGGTGAATTGGTCTCCGACATCCGCGTGCGCAAATGGCAGAAGTTCGTCATGCTGAGCGGCTTGAGCGCCATCACCACGCTGACCCGCCTGCCGATCGGCGCGATCCTCGCCGACGAAGCGTGCGCGCAGCTCTTCCGCGACGCGCTGGCCGAGACGGCGGCCGTCGGCCGCGCCGCCTGCCCCGACCTGCCCGCCGACGCCGCGGACAGCGCGCTCGCGGTCGCGCACTCCTTCCCCTACGAGGTGCACGCCTCGATGTTCGACGATCTGCAGCGCGGCAAGCGCCTGGAACTGATGGACTTGAGCGGCGCCGTCGTCCGAGAGGGCGCGGCGCACGGCATCGAGACGCCCGTCCACCGGATCGCGATGCAGGCGCTGCACCCCTATCTGAATGGTCCGCCGGAACCGCCGCGGAATTGACCCGTCTCGCCCCGGCTCGGCGTTAACCAATCCCTAAATTCTTGGCCCTAAAGTCCGAAGGTCGCGTCGGCCGGGACGCGCGGTTGCCGCGCGACGCACGCTGAACCTGGGACATGTGCCATGGAAGAGATCGACGCAGCCGATCTGAAAACGATCCTGGATGCGCACAAGCGGTTCCTTGAGCGCCGCCCCGGCGGGCAGCGCGCGCTCCTCAAAGACACCAACCTGACGATGGCCAACCTCAATCGGGCCCTGCTCGACGAGGTGGACTTCTCCGGCGCGATCCTGATCGGCGCGAAGCTGCACAAGGCGAGCCTGCGCTCCGCGATTCTGTTCGGCGCCGACCTGACCCAGGCCACGCTCGACGGCGCCGACCTGACCGGTGCGGACCTTCGCGGCGCCTGCTTCCGGGGCGCGTCGCTGGACGGGGCCAATCTCTCCCACGTCGATCTGCGCGAGGCGATCCTGGCCCGCTCCAACAAGAAGGAAGGGCTGACCGACCTCGACGGCCACCAGGTGTCCGCCGACATCTCCGGCGCCTCGGTCCAGGGCGCCAACCTGTCGAGCGCCAAGGTCGGCGAGAGCTTCGCGGTCGCGGCCAACTTCACCGGCGCCGACCTCAAGAATGTGGAATTCCGCAAGGCGGACCTGCGCAGCGCCGTCTTCACCAACGCCAATCTGGACGGCACCGCCTTCGCCGGCTGCCGGGTCGAGAATGCTGACTTCCGCGGCGCCATCTTGACCAATCTCCACGTCAGCGGCAGCAGCTTCTCCGGCGCCGACCTGACGGGTGCCATCGCGGATGACGGGCTCTTCGACGATCCGGCCTTCGAAGGCGCCAAGCTGCCCGACCGGCGGGAGCGGGGCGATACAGATTACGAGGCCGCGCTGACGGCGCATCGCAAGTGGATCGAGACCGACGGCCGCGAGGGGGACCGGTTCGCCGCCGACGGCGTCGATCTACGGGAGGTCGCCTGGCCCAACCGGGTGTTGGCGGCGGCGATCCTGTCCAACGCCAACCTGTTCCGGGCGAATGTCGCGGGCGCGTCCATGGCGCTGATCGATTTCTCGGGGTGCGATCTGCGCTGCGCACAGCTGACGAAGGCGGACATACGGGGCGTCATGCTGGAGAATGCGCACTGCAACGAGGCCGACCTGCAAGGCGCCGATCTGTCGCCGCTGCAGATCGCCGGCAACAAGCAGCCGATCCGCGCCCGCGGCGCCGGCGTCATCCTCACCGGCGCGAAACTTGCGGGCGCGAAACTCCGCCACGGCGATTTCACCAAGGCCGACTTCCGGCGCGCCGATCTCACCGGCGTCGATTTCCGTGGCGCGACCTTGCGCGGCGCCTCGTTCGATGGAGCGCGCCTCGACGGCGCCCGGTTCGACGACTGCGACCTGACCGATTGCACGGGACTGCGCGCTCATGACTCATATGCCGAAGCCTGATGCCATGACGATGTCGGACGGCCCGCTACCGACGCTGACCATCCGCTCCGGGCGGATCGCGGCCGCGAATGCGGCGGCGTGCCGTCTGTTCGAGCGATCGGAGGAGGACGCCGCCTCAAGGCTCGTTGGGCGCTCGCTGAGCGACCTGGTGACGGCGGTCCGCGACCAACCCTTCGGCTTTCCCGAGGACGTCGCCGACGCGGATGCGGCGGAGGCGCGCTGGACCGTTGCCGAATGGCGCGGCGCCGACGGGACGCCCCGACGCGCCGCGCTGTGCATCCATGAACCGAATGGCGCGCACGACGACGCGCCGCGACGGGACTGGCCTGAGAGCTTCACCGCGATCCTGACCCCCCTGCCCCAGCCGACCGTCTCGCAGGGATCGACACCAGGCCATTCGTTGGCCGAGGCGGCGGATGCGCACCATCAACTGGTCCGGCTGTTCGCCAACCTAGCGCACGAGATGCGAACGCCGCTCAACGCGATCATCGGCTTCGGCGAGATCTTGGAGAACCAGCATTTCGGCCCGTTGAGCGACCGCTATGTCGACTACAGCCACGACATCACGGCGGCCGGGCGCTATCTCCTGGCGATCGTGAACGGCGCGCTCGAGATCGGCAGCGTCTCCGGCGGCCACCGGCTGCAGGAGAGCACGGTCGAACTGGCGCCGCTGATCAAGTCCGCGATCAACATCCTGAGCGCCAGGGCCGACGACAAGGGAATCGAGATCACCTTCGACCGGCAAGAGGCCGGCGTGCTGGTGATCGCGGACGAAACGAAGATCACCCAGGTGCTGGCGAACGTGCTCTCCAACGCGATCAAATACAGCCGCCGCGTCAGCCGCGTGCGGGTTACCTCGGGCTTTCGGGACGATCGCAGTTTCGCCATCCGGATCGCCGACGAAGGCGTGGGCATGAGCGCGGCGGACATCGAGACCGCGCTGCTCCCCTTCGGCCGGGCCGACTACGCGACCGGCCAGGCGGAGCCCGGCATGGGGCTCGGCCTGCCGATCTCGAAGGCGATCCTGGAAGCGCATGGCGGTTCGCTCGAGATCGAGAGCAAACCCGCGGCGGGCACTGTTGTCAGCATCGTCCTGCCGGCGGACCGGATCATCCGACCGGAAGAGAATTTCCTCTCAAGCCTCGTCGGCTGAGCGGCGACGCGCCCTCACGCGCCCGGCTGCGGGCGCATGTCGGCGGGGTCGACGCCGGCGACTTGGGTCGGCTTCTTCATGGCGTCGCGCCGGAAGGGCTCGCCCAGCTCCTGGTTCAGGATGACCTCGATGAAGGTGGTCACCTTGTCCTGCATCTGCGCCTTGATCGCGGCGTCGAGCGCCTGGGTCAGTTGATCCATCGTGGTGACCTGCACGCCCCTGTGGCCGCAGGCCTCGGCGATCTTGGCGTACTCGACATCGAGCGCGAGCTCGGTGCCGACGAAATTGTCATCGAACCAGAGCGTGGTGTTCCGCTTCTCCGCCCCCCACTGATAGTTGCGGAAGATCACCATGGTGATCGGCGGCCAGGGGTCGCGGCCGACAGCCGTCATCTCGTTCATCGAGATTCCGAAGGCGCCGTCGCCCGCGAAGCCGACGACCGGCATGTCCGGTCGGCCGATCTTGGCCCCGACGATCGCCGGGAAGCCGTAGCCGCAGGGCCCGAAGAGCCCCGGGGCGAGATACTTCCGCCCCTCCTCGAAGGTCGGGTAGGCGTTGCCGATCGCGCAGTTGTTGCCGATGTCGGAGGAGATGATCGCCTCGCGCGGCAGCGCCGCCTGGATCGCGCGCCAGGCCATGCGCGGGCTCATCCGGTCGGGTTCGCGCTCGCGCGCGCGCTGGTTCCAGCTCGTGCCGGGATCGTCCTCCTCGTGATCCATCGAGGAGAGCGTCTGCAGCCAGCGCGAGCGGGTCTCCGCCACCAGGTCGCGGCGCGCCTGACGGCCCTTCTCGCCGGCATCCGCCGCGAGCCGGTCGAGCAGCTGCTCGGCCACCCGCTTCGCGTCGCCCTGGATCGCGACCGAGACGGTCTTGGTGAGCCCGATCCGATCCGCATTGATGTCGACCTGGATCACCTTCGCGTCCTTCGGCCAATAGTCGATGCCGTAGCAGGGCAGCGTCGAGAAGGGGTTGAGCCGCGTGCCCAGCGCCAACACCACGTCGGCCTTCGCGATCAGCTCCATCGCCGCCTTCGAGCCGTTGTAACCGAGCGGGCCGACCGACAGCGGGTGCGAGCCCGGGAAGGCGTCGTTGTGCTGATAGCCGCAGCAGACCGGCGCCTCCAGCCGCTCGGCGAGCGCGCGCGAGGCGTCGATCGCGCCCGCGAGCACGACACCGGCGCCGTTCAGGATCACCGGGAACTCGGCCTCCGATAGCAGCGCCGCCGCCGCGTCGAGCGCCTTGGCGCCGCCGGCCGGTCGCTCGATCTCGATCACCTGCGGCAGGTCGATGTCGATCACCTGGGTCCAGAAATCGCGCGGCACGTTGATCTGCGCCGGCGCGGCGCCGCGCCAGGCCTTCTCGATCACGCGGTTGAGCACCTCGGCGATACGCGAGGGATCGCGCACCTCCTCCTGATAGCAGACCATGTCCTCGAACAACGCCATCTGCTCGATTTCCTGGAAGCCGCCCTGACCGATCGTCTTGTTGGCGGCCTGCGGGGTGACCAGCAGCATCGGCGTGTGGTTCCAGTAGGCTGTCTTGATGGGCGTGACGAAGTTGGTGATGCCGGGGCCATTCTGCGCCACCGCCATCGCCATCCTGCCGGTGACGCGGCTGTAGCCGTCGGCGATCATGCCGGCGTTGCACTCGTGCGCGCAGTCCCAGAAGGTGATCCCGGCCTTCGGGAACAGGTCGGAGATCGGCATCATCGCCGAGCCGATGATGCCGAAGGCGTGCGCGATTCCGTGCCGCTGCAGCACCTTCACGAAGGCTTCCTCGGTGGTCATCTTCATCGCCGCCCTGCTCCTCTTATGCTCGGCCGACCGCGCGCATCCCGCGCCGGCAGGCTACGGTATCGGGCAGGCGCACCGGGGCCAATAGAGCCAGATCACTTCGAAAATCTGGTGCACCGCTTGGGCCAGCGCCGGGGAACCCGCGATCTGGCCCCATCCAAGAGGGGCATCTGGCCCTAGCCAAGTTGTCGCATTGTCGGTGACCCTTTTCCCGTCACCGTCGCATGCGGCCGCGAAAAAAGGGCGCGTCCCTATGCGCTTACCGCAGTGCCGCATGGGAATCGACCACCGGCGTCGCGGGAGGAGGCGCGCGCCGGGTGGATGCGTCGGTGGACGGTCGATAGAGGGGCTTCTCCGGTCGATAACCGGCCGGCAATCCGCGCCCCGCCGGGCATGACGGCCCGTGCGCCCCGCTTCTTCCAACCGACCGGGAGCAGTGGCCGGTGCTTGAGAAGCCGTCAGCCTTTTTTGCCGAACAGAGAGCGGGCCCATGCCCATCCGGGGCGGGCCGCTAGTGGTCAAAGGTTCACTTGGGAGACTCACGCGAGATGACCAAACTCACCGACAGCAAATCTTCGTCGCGCAAGACGCAATCCGCGGTGCGCCACTTCACCCGTCGCCAACTCCTGAAGAGCGCCGCCGTGACCGGCGTGGCCGTCGCGGCCGCGCCCGCCTTCGTGCGCGACGCCTTCTCATCCTCCGGCGAGATCAACATCCTGATGTGGTCCGACTACCTGCCGGAACCCTTCATCAAGGCCTTCACGGACGAGACCGGCATCACAGTGAACTACACCGGCATCGGCTCGAACGAGGAGATCATCAACAAGATGAAGGCGACGCAGGGCCAGGGCTTCGACATCGTCAGCCCGACCAACATGCGCTCCCTGCAGTGGCAGCCGCTGGAGCTGCTGCAGCCCTTCGACTACGGCCGCATTCCGAACCTCGAGAACGTCAATCCGGCGATGCTGCGGGTCGGGGACACGGAATGGAACTTCGACGGCAAGGGTTCGCACTGGCTGCCGCACATCTGGGGCACCGAGGCGATCGCCTGGCGCATCGACCTCTACACCCCGCCGGAAGGCATCCCGAGCTACGGTGCGGTGTGGGATCCGGCGAACGCCGGCAAGACGATGGGCCGGCCGCACTCCATGATGCTGGGCGCGGGCCTCTATCTCGAGGGCGCGGGCGAACTCGCCCCCGGCGCGATGCGCAAGGCCTATGAGAGCGAGGAGACCATGCGTCCGATCTGGGACCAGGTCACCAAGTTCTGCATCAGCCGGAAGGACAACATCAAACTCTTCTGGAACGACGCGGACACGCAGAAGAACGCGCTCCTCAACGAGGGCGTGACCGTCGGCCAGACCTGGGACGGCCCGCCGCTCGCCATGAAGACCGACGGCGAGCCGGTGACCTACCAGGCGCCGAAGGAAGGGGCGCTCGCCTGGGTCGACGGCATGTCGGTTCCGGTCGGCGCGAAGAACGTGGATCAGATCTACGCCTTCCTTGAATTCGCCTACCGTCCGAAACCGGCCGGCCAGGCGATCGACCATCACGGGTACAATTCGGCCGTGCTGGGCGCCGACAAGCATGCGGGCGATCAGTACAAGAAGAACTTCGCCGAGGCCTATCCGGGCGACGCGCTCGAGAATCTCTGGCCCTGGCCGAAGGAGCCGGTCTGGTACGCGGAGGTCCGTACCGAGTACCGGAACCGGTTCGTCAACGCCTGACCGGCGTTTCGACGAACCCGCGCCGTCGACGGCCGGGAGCCGGAAGCATCCGGGGGGAGACCTCCGGCTTCCGGCCGGCGGCGAGCGCGCGCCGTTTCAGCAACCTGACCCGTTCCCTCCCCTCGCCCGGAGCCGGCGCATGACGACACCCGCTGTGGAGCTCGACTCCGTCACCATAAAGTTCGGCGAATTCGTCGCCGTGCGGAACGTCGACATCGACATCAAGGACGGCGAGTTCTTCAGCTTCCTTGGACCCTCTGGCTGCGGCAAGACCACGCTCTTGCGCGCGGTCTCCGGTTTCCTGGAGCCGACCGAGGGGCACGTCCGCATCCACGGCAAGGACATGGCCGGCATCGGCCCGAACGTCCGTCCGACCGCGCTTATCTTCCAGAACCTCGCCCTCTTCCCGCTGATGACGGTGTGGGAGAACATCGCCTTCGGGCTCGAGGTGCGCGGCGTGGGCAAGAAGGAGCGGCGCGAGCGTGCGGAAGAGCTGCTCGATCTGATCGCGCTGCCCGGCCAGGGCGAGAAGATGGTGAGCGAGCTGTCCGGCGGGCAGCGTCAGCGGGTCGCGATTGCCCGCGCGCTCGCGGTCGAGCCGAAGGTGCTGCTGCTCGACGAGCCGCTGTCGGCCCTCGACCTCAAGCTGCGCCAACATATGCGCACCGAATTGCGCGCCATCCAGCAGCGCGTCGGCATCACCTTCATCTACATCACCCACGACCAGGGCGAAGCGCTCACCATGTCCGATCGGATCGCCGTGATGAGTTCCGGCGTGGTCGAGCAGGTCGGTAAGGGCGCCGACGTCTATGACAACCCGGAAAGCGCCTTCGTCGCCAGCTTCGTCGGCGAGAACAACGCCTTCCGCGGCCGGGTCACCGCCATCTCCGGCGAGGAGGCGCGGATCGAGGGCGCGCAGGGCCAGTTGATCGGCCGCCTCAACCCGAACAACCCGGTGCGCGAGGGCGACGACGCCTATCTCTTCGTCCGACCGGAGAGCTTCAAGTTCGCCGACGCGGGCGCCGACGGCGCCACCAACCTGATCGAGGCGACGGTGCGCGAGGACGAGTTCGAGGGCAGCTTCCACCATCTGCTTCTGGCGGCCGGCGAGGAGGACTACCTGCGCATGTCGCTCACCAACGACGGCACGCTGGAAGGCAATCTGAAGGGCGAGAGCCAACGCATCCGCTTCGAGCCGGCGCGCGGCGTGGTGCTGCCCATCGGGCCGCTCGCGACCGAATAGACGCCGAGAAACGTCTCAGCACCGAGAGGGACCCCGCCGATGGCGCTCAGCCGATGGATCAAGAGCTTCATGGAGAAGAACGGTCTTCTCGTGGGCCTCTATATCCTGGGCGCGGTTACGCTGTGGATCGTGCTGATGATCGTGCTGCCGCAGCTGTTCATGCTGGACTTCTCGTTCCGCTTCAACCTGCCGCCGGCGGCGGTGGGCGGCCCGCAGGACGTCTACACGCTCTCCAACTACAAGTATCTGATCTACGGCAGCGCCGGCAGCGCGGCGGAATACAACTGGATCGACCTGTCGGTCTTCCTGCAGACGATCATCGCGGCGATCTTCGTGACATTGATCGACCTCGCGCTCTGCTACCCGATCGCCTACTACCTGGCCCATGTGGCCAAGGGCGCGACGGGCCGGCTGCTCGTCCTCTCGCTGATCATCCCCTATTGGGTGAACGAGATCCTGCGCGCCTTCGCCTTCCGGATCATCTTCGGCGCGACGGGCGTGATCAACAATGCGCTCGTCTATATCGGGCTGATCGACCAGCCGATCGACTTCATCCGCGAGGACATCGCGCTCTATACCGGGCTCAGCTACGCCTACATCCTGTTGATGATCTTCCCGATCTACAACGCGGTCGAAAGCCTGGACAAGAACCAGGTTGAAGCCGCGCGCGACATGGGCTCGAGCTGGCTGCGCATTCATTGGCGCATCGTCATTCCCTACGCCAAGCCCGGCATCGCCTCGGGGTGCACGATGGTCTTCATGCTGACCGCCGGCGCGCTCGCCGCGCCGCAGATCCTGGGCGGGCCGTCGAGCCTGTGGTTCACCCAGCTGATCGTCCAGTGGTTCAACACCGGCGGCAACTGGCCACGCGGCAGCGCCTACGCCATCGCGTTGCTGGTCGCCTGCGTCGCCTTCGTGCTGTTCATGATGCGGGTCTTCAAGATCCGGGTGGGAGAGATCGGCCGATGAGATCCCACCAGCTCATGAAGCTGATGATCGGCTTCTACATCTTCCTGTTCTTCGGCTATCTGTTCGGCCCGCTCATCATCATGAGCATCACGGCTTTCAACTCCTCCGACTTCCCGCGGGTCAGCCCGTGGGACTGCTTCACGCTGGAATGGTTCCCGGAACTGCGGCAGGACCGCTTCCTTGTCGACGGCTTCAAGAACAGTCTGATCATTGGCGCGGGCGTGGTGGGCCTGGCGGTGCCGATCGGGCTTGCCGGCGCCCTGATGCTGACCCAGCTCGGCCGCAAGGCGCGCAGCGGCTTCTACACGCTGATGATCTCGCCGATCCTGGTGCCCGGCGTGGTGCTCGGCATCTCGACCATCATCTTCTGGCGCCGGCTTGGCGAGATGATCGGCGTGCCCGGCGAGGACAACTTCCTCTATGAAGGCATCTTCATGACCATCCTCGGTCAGTCGACCTTCATCTCCGCCTTCACCATGCTGGTCTTCATCGCCCGGCTGCAGCGCTTCGACCCGGCGCTGGAAGAGGCCGCCCTCGACCTCGGCGCGACCAAGCCGCAGGCCTTCCGCAAGGTGCTGCTGCCCTTCCTGAAGCCGGCGGTCGGCTCGGCCGCGGTGCTGGCCTTCCTGGCGAGCTTCGAGAACTACAACACCACCGTCTTCACCATCCTGCAGGACAAGACGCTGACCACCGTGCTGGCCAGCAAGGTGCGCTACGGCATCGACCCCTCGATCAGCGCGCTGGCGGTGCTGATCGTGGCGCTGACCCTGATCGGCGCGTTCGTCTACGAGGTGCTGCGCCGGCGCGAGCAGCGCGAGGCGCAGGAAATCGAGGCCCGCGCACGCGCCGCCGAGCGGCTCGACATGCAGGAGGCGAAGCTCGGCGAGAGCGGCGGCGAGACGCACAAGAGCGCCGCGCAGATCCGTGCCGAGACGCCCCCGGCCGAACGCGGCCTGCGCCTGCAGGCACATCATCTGGCCTTCGTGCTGGCGCTGATCGCGGTCGCCGGCATCGCCAAGCTGATGCTGAGCGACGACGTCTATGCCGCCACCGCCTGCAAGCAGGAGATCCGCCAGGAGAAGCTGCAGCGCCAGCAGGAACTGCTGGAGCGCCAGCGCGAACTGATGCAGCAGCGCCAGCAGCAGGAACAGCAGCAGAAGGCCCCGCGCAGCGGCGACTACCAGTCGATCTTCGATCCCGGCAATCTGCAGGGGCAGAGCGGCGCGGAACAGGACGCCCCCGCGCCGGACGAACAGGCGCCGGAAGGCGAGAAGGACTATCAGTCGATCTTCGAGCCGGGGAACCTGCAGGGCGATGGCGGCAACGGTGCGCAAGACGCGCCCGCCCCGACGGAAGAGGCGCCGGCGGAGGAGAAGGACTACCAGTCGATCTTCGAGCCGCAGAACCTGCAGCAATAGGCTTGCGAACCCGCCGTTGGGTCAGTGACGGCGGGTCAGTGACGGCGCCGATCGTCGTCGCGCTCGGAATCCTGCTGGTGCAGCATCTCGGCGTCGAGCAGCGGGGCGGCGTCGATCTTCTCCGCCCCCATCATGTTGGCGACACGCTGGAGGACGGCGACGATCATCGTCTGCTCCCAATCGTCGAGCGAGGCGAAGCGCGCCGAGAACTGATCGTGCAACGCCATCGGCGCGCGGCGCAGCAGCGCCGTCCCCTCCTCGGTCACGCTGACATAGACCTTGCGCTTGTCGCGGTCGCCGCGGGTGCGGCGCACCAGCCCCTCCTGCTGCAGCCGGTCGACGATGGTGGTAACTGAGGCCTGGGCGAGTTTCACCTCGGCCGCGATCTCGCCGACCGTCATCTCGCCGCTATCGGCGATCGATTGGAGGACGAGAAGCTGCGAGGTGGTCAGGTTGGTCGCCCGACCCAGCGCCTTGGCATGGGAATCGGTCGCACGCAGGACCCGCCGGATCGCGATCAGGGCCTCGTTAAGCTTGTCCAACCCGGCCTCCCCCGTGAGCCGCGCGGCCGTCGGGGTCGATCGGTCCGCGATTGGTCCTTGTTGCTCATCCGTCATACCTGCCCTTTCCTCCCGCCACAATGCGCGTGCCGCCGAGTCGCGCCCGATGGCCGCCGACACACACGGTTTCATCAGATGAATAAATCTTTTATCTCATCAATATTGATGTAATTTTATTACTAGCAAATCGACAGAACGCCCGATTTTTCGGTCTTTTGGCGCCAGACCGCCTATCTGCTTGACGTATATATATCGACTGCCTATATATTTGTCCATCAAGCCCATCGGGCAATGAACGATCAGGAGGCCGAAGCAACGGGCCGCGCGGGGCGGCTCCTTGACGACAGGCCATAGCGTACAAGAGCGGGACCCATGGAAGGCAGTCTGAACTTTCCGAACGACATTTCGCGCGACGGCACGACGCCGCGCCCGGCCAACGAGTCCGGCGCCGCGGCCCCGTCCGACGATCGCGCGGCGCGACTTGCGCGCCTGACGCTGCGCAAGCCGGAGGCCGAGGACGGCAACGCCGTCAACACGCTGATCTCCAACTGCGCGCCGCTCGACGAGAATTCGGTCTACTGCAATCTGCTGCAGTGTTCGCACTTCTCCGACACCTGCGTGGTGGCGGAGTTGGACGGCGAGATCGTCGGCTTCGTCTCCGGCTACATCGTGCCGGACAACGAGGCGCACTTCTTCGTCTGGCAGGTCGCCGTCGCCGAGGAGGCGCGCGGGCTTTCGCTCGCCAAGCGCATGATCCTCGACATCCTGAGCCGCGAGAGCACAAGCGGCGTCAAGGAACTGCACACGACCATCACGCCGGACAACGGGCCGAGCCAGAAGCTGTTCTCCTCGGTCGCCCGCACGCTGGAGACCGGCGTGCGCCGGAAGGTGATGTTCTGCGAGGAGCAGCATTTCGACGGCGACAAGCCGAGCGAAATTCTCTGGCGCATCGGTCCCTTCGACATGGAGGAACTCCTGCCGAAGCTGGCCGAGGAGCTGGCCGTCGACGACAAGCAGGCGGCCTGAGCGCCGGGCGACTCCCGCGTTCCTTCGATTTCCGATACACTAACCCTGAGTTGAGAGGGGCGCGCGCCGACGACAGGCGGCGCGCCGGACCTCTTGAACGCACCCAGCGCGCGGGACCGATCCGCGCGGAAAATCCTGTCAGAAAGGCATCGAGAAGCCATGAGCAGCGAGACCGCCAAACATGACGAGATTTTCGAGCGCCGCGAATCCAGCGTGCGCAGCTATTGCCGCTCCTTCCCCGTCACCTTCACCAAGGCGGAAGGGTCCTGGCTGCATGACCGCGACGGCAACAAGTACCTGGACTTCCTGGCCGGCTGCGGCAGCCTGAACTACGGCCACAACGACCCGGACATGCGCGACGCGCTGGTGCAGTACATCTCCGAGGGCAACATCGCCCACGGCCTCGACATGCACACCGGCGCGAAGGAGGAGTTCCTCAAGGCCTATGAGGAATGCATCCTGAAGCCGCGCGGCATGGACGACTACGTCGTGATGTTCACGGGCCCGACCGGCGCCAACGCGGTCGAGGCCACGATGAAGCTGGCCCGGCTCTCGACCGGCCGCCAGACGATCGTCCATTTCTCCAACAGCTTCCACGGCATGACGCTAGGCGCGCTGTCGATCACCTGTAACCGCGGCAAGCGCGCGGGTGCCGGCGTGCCGCTGAATCACACCGCGGTCACGCCCTTCGACGGCTACGAAGGCGACAACGCGGATTCGACCGAGGCGCTCGACCGCCTGCTGAGCGATCCGTCGAGCGGCATCGACATGCCGGCGGCCGTGATCGTCGAATGCATCCAGGGCGAAGGCGGCCTGCGGGCCGCGGGTGCCGAGTGGCTGCGCAATCTGGAGAAGGTCTGCCGCAAGCATGGCGTCCTGCTGATCGCCGACGACATCCAGGCGGGTTGCGGCCGCTCGGGCGACTATTTCGCCTTCGAGGAGGCCGGCATCAAGCCGGACATGATCACCCAGGCGAAGTCGATCTCCGGCTTCGGGCTGCCCTTCGCGATGGTGCTGGTCAAGCGCGAGCACGACATCTTCAAGCCGGCGCAGCACAACGGCACCTTCCGCGGCAACAACCACGCCTTCGTGACCGGCAAGGTCGCGCTGGAGAAGTTCTGGAAGGACGACAGCTTCTCGAAGTCCGTGAAGGCGAAGGGCCAGCTGCTGCGCCAGCGCTTCGAGGCGATGGCCGAGCGCTATGCCAAGGAGGGCGACCTCAGTCTGCGCGGGCGCGGCCTGATGCAGGGCATCGTCTTCCCGAACGGCGAGGAGGCCGACAAGGTCACCGAGGAATGCTTCGCGCGCGGCCTCATCATCGAGACCAGCGGCGGCAACGACGAGGTCGTGAAGGTGCTGTGCGCGCTGACCATCTCGGAAGAGGATCTGAACCACGGCCTCGATATCCTCGAGGCCTCGATCGCGAAGGTGCGTGGGTTCGAGGAACCCGCCAGGGCGGCCGAATAAGAAGAACCATCGCCGCCGCTTCGCGGAAAAGCCGAGACCACCAAAGAGAAAAAAGAGCTAGGAGCACCCAATGATTGTTCGCGACCTGAAGGACGTCGAGAACTCCGACCGGATGGTGAAGACCGATACCTGGACGAGCGCGCGCCTGTCGCTCGCCGACGACAATATGGGCTTCAGCTTCCATATCACGACGATCTTCGCCGGAACCGAGACGCCGATCCACTACAAGAACCATCTGGAGACGGTGTACTGCATGTCCGGCAATGGTGAGATCGAGACCGTCGCGGACGGCAAGGTCTATCAGATCTATCCGGGCATCGTTTACATCCTGGATCATCACGACAAGCACCTGCTGCGCGGCGGCACGGAGGACATGAAGCTCGCCTGCGTGTTCAACCCGCCGCTCAATGGGCGCGAGGTGCACGACAAGGACGGTGCCTATGCGCTCAACGAGGAGTCGCTGAAGACCTCGTAGTCGTCGAGGCGGCGCTCTTCCGACAGAAGGTACTGGACTTAGGAGAATCCCCATGTCCCCCGATCCCGAAAACGGCTTCGATCCGGACGAGAGAATCGACCGACCCGTCTACCAGGGCCAGGCGTCCGAAACGGACGGGACGCGTCAACCCGGTGACGCGCGCGATGAAGCCGCCGGCGCGCCGGAACGCGGCCGTCACACGGTGCACAAGATCGGCGGCACGTCGATGAGCGACGTGGAGGCTGTGTTCGACAACGTGCTGATCGGCGATCGGCCGCAGGACGCGCTCTACAACCGCATCTTCGTGGTCTCCGCCTATGGCGGCATCACGGACCAGCTGTTGGAGAACAAGAAGACCGGCGAGCCCGGCGTCTTCCAGCTCTATGCCGGATCCGAGAACGACTGGGCCTGGGGCGACGCGCTGACCACGGTCGCGAAGAAGATGTGCGAGATCAACGCGCAAATCTTCGACGAACCGTCGGACGTGAAGACGGCCGACCAGTTCGTCCAGGACCGCATCGAAGGGGTGCGCAGCTGCCTGATGGACCTGCATCGGCTGTGCAGCTTCGGGCACTTCAAGCTCGAGAAGCACCTGATGACGGTGCGCGAGATGCTGAGCTCGCTCGGCGAGGCGCACAGCGCGCACAACACCGCCCTGCTGCTGCGCCGGCGCGGCGTCGACGGGGTCTTCGTCGACCTCTCCGGCTGGCGCGAAAGCGATCAGTCGAAGACGCTGGACGAGCGCATCGTCGAGGCGTTCGAGGATGTCGACCTCGAGCGCCAGATGCCGATCGCCACCGGCTACGCCCAGGCGGGCGACGGCGGCGGCGACGGGCTGATGGGCGTCTACGGCCGCGGCTACTCCGAGGTCACCTTCTCGCGCATCGCCTGCCTGACGGGTGCGCGCGAGGCGCTGATCCACAAGGAGTACCACCTCTCCAGCGGCGATCCGAAGATCGTCGGCGAGGAGCAGGTCTACCCCATCGGCAAGACCAACTACGACGTCGCCGACCAGCTCTCCAACATGGGCATGGAAGCGATCCATCCGCGCGCCGCCAAGGGGCTGCGCCAGAACGGCATTCCGCTTCGGATCGTCAACACCTTCGAGCCGGATCACGCCGGCACGGTGATCGAGGACAGTTGGGAGCCCGAGGAGGCCAAGGTCGAGATCGTGACCGGCCTCGAGGTCGCGACCGAGATCGAGATCGTCGACCAGGACATGGTCGGCGTCGCCGGCTCGGACGAGGCGGTGAGCGGCGTCTTCCGCCGCTTCCGTGTGCCGATCGTGGCCAAGAGCTCGAACGCAAACACCCAGGCCTACTACATCGCTCAGCCGATGAAGCAGGTGCGCCGGATCGTCGAGACGCTGGAGCGCCATCATCCGGACGCCTCCGTGCGCACTCGGAAGATCGCCTTCGTCTCGGTCATCGGCGCGAACCTGCGCCGCAAGGGTCTGCTCTCGCAGGCCGCGACGGCGCTGGAGGAGGCCGGGATCGACGTGATCGCGGCCCATGCGCAGGGCCGCGGCGTCGACCTGCAGTTCGTGCTGCCGGAAGGCTCCTATGCCGACGGGGTGCGGGCACTGCACAAGGCGCTGATCGAGACCCAGGCGCGGGCGGACACGGAGGCGCTGGTCGCCGCCTGACGCACCGGGGGCCGGCCCCCACAAGACAGGATTCGGGGCAACTGACGCACCGCCTTCCCCGCTCTGGGCGGTGCTGACGCCCCGATCGACGCCCGGCAGATCCGATCAATCTGCCGGGCGTTCTTTTGCCCGCATAGGCATCGAAAAATTACAGTTTTCGCTATAATCGGGTTGCTGCCATACTGCCGCTTGGGAGGAGCCCGACGATGGTCAAGCGCCGCCTGCCCGCATCGCTTCTGATTGCCATGCTCGCGGCGCTCTGCGCGCCGGCAAGCCCCACCCTGTCCGCCGAACGGCCGACAATCGACCTCGTCACCGGCAACGGCTACCATCCCTTCACCGACGAAGGGTTGCCGGAGGGCGGGCTCGCTAGCGCGATCGTGGCCCGCGTCTTCGACGAGATGGGGTTCCAGGCGCGCTTCACCTTCCTGCCCTGGGATGAAGGCTACGCGAAGACCCGCGACGGCCATTTCATCGCGACCTTCCCCTACATCCTGAAGCCGGAGCGCAAACAGGATTTCCTCTACACCGCCGCGCTCTTCGAGGTCCGGCCGACATTGTTCTGGAGCGCCGAGCGGCGCCTGCGCATCTTCGCCCTGAACGATCTGGCGGAAAAAACTCTGTGCCTGCCGGAAGGCTGGGCGATCGACGCCTACCTGAATGGCCTGACCCAAGGCGGTCTCCTGCGCGTGGTCGAGGCGCCGACGATCACGGACTGCTTCCGGAGGCTCCGAGCGGGGACCGTCGACGTGCTCTCCGCCGACCGACGTCTCGGCGCCGTGATCGCGGAACGGGTCGCGAAAGGACCCTGGACCAAGAACCGCCGTTTCAGCGACGACAGCAACCCCAACCATTTGATGTTCACGCGCAAGCATCCGCAGGCGGCGGCCTGGGTGAAGGCCTTCGACGAGACCTTCGCGCGGCTCAAGCAGGAAGGTACGATCTACGCGCTGATCAAGGCCTACTACACGCAATAGCGTCCCGCCCTCCGGCGGCCTATTTGACAGGCCGCAGCCCGCCCCTTACCTCCTTGCCATCGTTTGATGAACCCCGACATGAGAGGTCAGCGCCGATGGCCGAGCGCGCGGAAAGCCAAAGCCCGCTGCAGGGCATGATCGTTCCCGTCACCCCCTTTCAGCAGAACTGCTCCATCCTCTGGTGCGCGAAGACCGGCCGCGCGGCGGTGGTCGATCCCGGCGGCGATCTCGATCGGATCGAGGAGGCGATCGCCCAGGCGCGCGACGGCCAGGGCGTCACGGTGGAGAAGATCCTGCTGACGCACGGCCATCTCGACCATGCCGGCGGGGCGATGGAACTGAAGGAGAAGCTGGGCGTGCCGATCGAAGGGCCGGAAGAGGAAGAGACCTTCTGGCTCTCGGCGATGGAGGATCAGGCCCGCCGGTTCGGCGTCGGCACGTTCGACGCGAAACCCGTCGTACCGGACCGCTGGCTAGAGGATGGCGACCAGGTGACGATCGGCGAGGTGACGCTCGACGTCTATCACTGCCCGGGCCACACGCCGGGCCATGTCGTCTTCCACAGCCCGGAGGCGCATCTCGCCATCGTGGGCGACGTGCTGTTCCAGGGATCGATCGGTCGCACGGACTTCCCGCGCGGGGACCACGAGCAGCTGCTGCATTCGATCACGAGCAAACTCTGGCCACTCGGCGACGACACCGCCTTCATTCCCGGGCACGGGCCGATGTCGACCTTCGGGCAGGAGCGGAAAAGCAATCCCTTCGTCGGGGACGCCGCGCTCAGCCGCTCCGGCTGAACGCGGCACCGGCCGACCTCAGGACCCGTCGTCCGAGGAGGTCTCCTCGACCGTCGAGAGCTCGTCCTTCGCATCCTCGTAGGCATCCGCGAAGGCGTTCGCGGCGTTGTGGAACCCTTCCTTGGTCTCGTCCCAGGCGCCGGCCGAGGCATCGCCCATCGCGTCGGCCTGCTTGGCGGCGACGCGGCGCATGTCGCGCAGCTTCTCCAGCGTCTCCTGCCAGCTCTCGGACGCCTTGGCCTGCGCATCGTCGGCCAGCCGCTCGGAGCGGGCCTCCAGACGCTCGATCGCGGCGTCCATCTCGTTCACCAATTCCTGGCTCCTGCGCTTGGCGGTCTCGCTCTTCTCGGCGCTGAACTGTTTGATCTCGCTCCAGGAATATTCGACCGTGTCGGTGAAATTGCCGCTGTCCGCGGCGGCGGCGGGCGTCGCCGCCGGGCCGGCCGCGAGACCGGTGGCAAGCGCCATCGCGGCGAGCAGGCTTGTCGTTTTCGTCATCTGCAGTCTCTCCTTGGTCTAGTTCCCATCCGATAGAAGCGGCGCCCCCGCAGAGGGGCGCCGTGCACTGCTCGCCGACGTGGGGAGCGCACACGACCCGATCAAGCCTGATCTCCGCGAATGCCATGCAATCGCCCAAAACCCTACCGGCGGATTGTTGGGCCCCGACAGCCGACGCGCGGAGCGCGCCGGCGTCAACACTTACATGGTCGCGAAGGGCGAGGCACAGGGCGTGCCGGCCTGCGAGCCGCTACCGCCGGAGCGCGAGGCTGTCCCGGCCTATCTCAAGGCCTACGTCCTGATGGCGGATAAGGAACGACGGCGCGCATACCGCGTTCGAGGCGGTGTTCGCCCTCGATCCCGAGGATCCTTTGGCGAAACTGCATGCGGGAGCGCCTGCGCGCCGTCGAATCCGACGTGCGCATCGTCATGACCGGGAAATAGCGACGGGCCGAAGCCGACCGTCGGACATGAAGAAACCCGGACGCCGGCAGGGCGTCCGGGGTTCTTCACACAACGAAATGCCGTTCGGACCGATCAGGCCTGGGAACGGGCCAGCGACTGCAGCACGGTGCGCAGCGTGTCGCGCGTGCCGCTGTCGGCGATCCGCGCCCAATCGCGCGCGATCTTCGAGGCCTCTTTGTCGAGGGCCGCGTTCTGGGGAACGGCAACGCCTTCCACGCCGTCGACACCGTCGAACAGCGCTTCCACCGGCACGCCGAGGGTCTGCGAGACCTGCACGAGACGCGAGGCACCCATGCGGTTCGAACCCTTCTCGTACTTCTGGATCTGCTGGAACGAGACGCCCAGCGCGCGCCCCAGCTCGACCTGGGAGACGCCGGCACGGATCCGCAGTTCCCGAACTCGGGCCCCAACCGCTTTGTCCACGGGATGAGCCATGTTTGCTTACTCCTTCTCTCTCGCCTCTGGATTGATCGACAAAAACTCTTCCGGCGCGGGCGAGATTTCCTTTGCCCAACAACCTGGAGCGCTAGGTGCTCCCTTCCGTCGGCGCGCCATACCCCACTTGAGGGGGTATTTTGCAAAGATTACGTTAATAGCCCTGCTTTCAATTCCTCCGCAAAACCCTGCTTAGTTGAGCTAAAAACGCCGCATACGCAGCATGTTACCGCTCGATGGGCCATTCCGGCCGCAGCATGGAGAACACGCCGCTGACGCGCCCGTAATCGCGATAGCCGAGTCGCGAGATCGGCGCCAGCCGGTCGATATCGACGATGCCGTCGACGATCACCTCGTCGGAGATGTGGATCGCGACGACATGGCCGAAAACGACGCGGTTCGGCGCGCTCTCGTCCGTGCTGAGCAGATCCACGATCTGGACCAGCTTGCATTCGAAGGTCACCGGGCTCTCGGCGACGCGCGAGCAGCCGATCACCTCGCACGGGGCCTTGGTGAGGCCCGCGACCTCGTACTCGTCGACGCCGTGCGGCGCCTCGGTCGCGGTCACGTTCATCGCCTCGCGCAGATCGTAGGTCACGATATTGACGGCGAACTCGCCGGTCTCCCGGATATTCGTGAGCGAATCCTTGACCCCCTGCTGTTTCTTCGGCGCGCCGGTGGAGGCGTACATCACCTGCGGCGGATGGTAGGCGACGCCGTTGAAGAAGCTGTAGGGGGCGAGATTGACGTTGCCGGCGGCATCGCGGCTGGTGATCCAACCGATCGGCCGGGGGACCACGATGGCGTTGAAGGGATTGTGCTTCAGCCCGTGATCGTCTTCGGTTCGATAGAACATCGTCCTCTGTCCATGTGCTGCCAGTACGGCCCCCGCTGCGGGCCCGGAGAGGTTTATAGGACGTGCCCCGGTTCGTCGATCTTGTCGAGACGGAACGCCCCGCGCCGGACGCGCTGCAGGCGCGGCTGTTCGCGGGCGATATCGTCCTCTTCCGGCAATTCGGGCCGGTGAAGGCCCTCGTCGCGCAGGCCGACCGCATGGTCCGGGCGCATTTCCCCGAGGCCGCGCCGGAACGGCTGACGGACGCGATCGCCCCCGACCCCTTCATCGAGCGTGCCGCCGCCCTGCGCCGGGTCTATGGCGAGGATCCGGCGGCGCTCGCCCTTTGGCGGCAGGTATTGGCGGCCTGCGGGCTCGTGCCCGAGCGCACCTACTGGGACCGCATGCGCCTGCGCATCAACCCGCCCGGCAGCAGTCACCACAGCCGGCGCATCCTCAACCTGCCCGCCCATCGGGACAGTTGGGGCTCAATGCTGCCGCAACAGATCAACTGGTGGGCCCCGCTCTATCCGGTCAGCGCGGGCCGCACCCTGCTGATCTATCCCGAGGCCTGGGACAGGCCGGTCTCGAACGACAGCGCCGACTGGGACCTGGAGGAGTTGAAACGCCGCCGCGCCGCCGGAACGCCCGGCGACTATCCGCTGCTGCCGACGGCGCGCGAGCCAGGCGAATGGGGCGCCGCCGTTCCGCTGCTGCCGGAACCGGGCGACATCGTCGCCTTCTCCGCCGCCCATCTGCACGCGAGCGCCGTCAACGAGACCGGCTTGTGCCGGCTGAACGTGGAAGGGCGGACGCTGGACGCGGTGGAATGGCGGGCCGGCCGCGGCGCGCCGGACCCGGACGGCCGCGCGCCCCGGATCGCCCACCATTGGTTCACCCACTGCGAAAGCGAGCGCCCGCTCGCCCCCGGGACGGACGGCTAGCCGCCCGGCCTACGGGTCGAGATCGGCGCGCATCGAGAGGATCTGATCGCACATATTGAGATTGAGGTGAATCACCTTGCGGATCAGCGCGGGGTCCTTGCCCGGCCCCTCGTCGAGCGCCACGCCGACCTTGACCATGAAATCGCTGATCCGCCGCAGCAGCTCATGCGTTTCCGCGGTCACCGCGCTGTCGAAATGCTTCGGCAGGAAGTTCGAGATGAAGCGCCACAGGAAGAGGTTGGTTTCCAGGATCGCCTTCCAGGTCTCGGGATCCGCGCCGTTCAGGCGGCAGGCCTCGAGCTTCTCGGCGATATCGAGGAACGGCAGCGCCATATCGTCGATGAGCTCTTCGCGCGAGGCCAGCGGCACGGGCGGCTTCGGTGCGTCGGTCATGGTCTCGTCTCCCCCAGGCGAGCGCGCCCGTCAACTATCGATCGGCCCCTTCGCGACGGCAGATTACGCATGCGCACCCTGACGGTGCAACGGCGTTGCGCGCCGCCCTCCTCCAGCGCACGTTTCGGTCATCCTGTTAACCTGATTGAATAAAAGACTGGAATGCGGCGCGGAGTCCTGCCAGTCTAATCGCACAAACGGATTCGCGGCGACCGCGCCCGGACGTTCTTGCCAGTGCTTCGCGATGCGCCATCGGCGCGGAGGCGGAGCCAGAGGACAGGGGGCGGCGACCAGCGGACCGAGGGGCTTCACGGGGACTTCACTTTGCGAAAAAATCGACGGGCGAAGACCGTGGACGAGTCCCGCAGGAGCCGTGCGACATGCCGCGGCGATGCCTTCGGGCGTCGATTGCGGTGATGAGAGCAGGGCATGGGCTAAACTGGGCCGGGTCCGCCGCCATCGGCGGCAAGTCGGGGCGGATGCTCGGCATCGACTGAAGCATAGGGGAAAATAGGACATGAAACTCAAAACGCTGATGGCCGCCGGTGCGGCGCTGGCGTTCGGAGCGACGGTCGCCAACGCGGCCACGCTCGACGACGTCAAGGCGAAAGGCTATCTCGACTGTGGCGTGACGACCGGTCTCGCGGGCTTCGCCGCGCCGGACGACCAGGGCAACTGGAAGGGCTTCGACGTCGATTTCTGCCGCGCCATGTCGGCCGCGATCTTCGGCGACCCGGACAAGGTCAAGTTCACGCCGACCACGGGCAAGACTCGCTTCACCGCCCTGCAGTCGGGCGAGGTGGACGTGCTGGCGCGCAACACGACCTGGACGCTGACCCGCGACGTCGATCTCGGCTTCGAGTTCGTCGGCGTCAACTACTATGACGGTCAGGGCTTCATGATCCGCAAGGATCTGGGCGTCACGTCCGCCAACCAGCTCGACGGCGCGTCGGTCTGCATCCAGACCGGCACCACCACCGAGCTCAACCTGGCCGACTTCTTCCGCGCCAACAACATGGGCTTCACCCCGGTCGTGGTCGAGGACTCCGCCGAGGCGCGCCAGAACTACGACCAGGGCGCCTGCGACGTCTACACGACGGACCGTTCCGGCCTCGCCGCGCAGCGCGCGGTGCTGCAGGATCCGGACGCGCACATGCTGCTGCCGGAGATCATCTCGAAGGAGCCGCTGGGCCCGCTCGTCCGTCATGGCGACAACCAGTGGGGCGACATCGCGCGCTGGACGCTGAACGCGCTGATCACCGCCGAGGAGCTCGGCGTGACCGCGGACAACGCGGCCTCGATGACCGACTCCAACAATCCGGAAGTGCGCCGTCTGCTCGGCTCCGAGGGTGACCTCGGCGGCATGCTCGGCCTCGAGAAGGATTGGGCGATGAACGCGATCTCCTCCGTGGGCAACTACGGCGAGATCTTCGAGCGCCACATCGGCCCGAACACGCCGGTCGGCCTCGATCGCGGGCTGAACGCTCTCTACAAGGAAGGTGGCATCCTCTACTCGCCGCCCTTCCGGTGAGAATACGGGCCGCGCTCCCCCGACCGGGGAGCGCGGCCCTTCTCTTTTCAGCATCGCGATAGTTCGATTTCCATTCGTTAGGACCTTTAGAGTTCAGAAGCCAGGCCCGGCGGCGGCCCCGTTCTTCGAAGGGCTGCCGTCGCGCGGCACGCGCCAAGAAGCGAGAGCCTGGCATATCGCGTCCACCGGCCGTTCCGGGCCGCGCGGGCGTATGGCGTGACCGTTCGCCGGGGGGCAGGCGGGCCGCGCCATGGGAGGTTGGATCGATCTCGGGTCGATTTCGCGGCCACGGCGCCGGCTCTGCCGGTGGGGCGCGCGGTCCGACCCGCCCGTCGGCCCGAGCCGCAGCTGCGGTCCACCGACGGGGACGAGGTAGGGGGTAATCGCAGATGACCGCGGAAGTCACCAGCGGCCACGCGCCGAAGGCCAGTTTCTGGCGCGATCAGCGCAACCGGGCGATCATCACGCAAATTTTGGTGATCGGCTCCTTCGTGGCGCTCGTCTGGTTCATCGTCGACAATACGGTCTCGAACCTGAGCCGGCTCGGAATCGAGCCCGGGTTCGAGTTCATGGGCGAGATCGCCGGCTTCATGCCGACGAGCCCGAACTTCAACATCACGAATTTCGACGTGAACTCCTCGACCCACGGGGACGTGTTCTTTCTCGGGCTCGTCAACACGATCCTGATCTCCTTCTGCGGCATCGTGCTGTCGACCATCGTGGGGTTCTTCTTCGGCGTGCTGCGGCTCAGCAGCAACCTGCTGATCTCCTTCGTCGCCGCGATCTATATCGAGGGCACCCGCAACGTGCCGCTGCTGCTGCAGATCCTGATCTGGTACTTCGGCGTGTTCCTGGCCCTGCCGAACGTGCGCGACTCGTTGGTTATCAAAGACGTGATCTTCCTGAACGACCGCTACCTGACCTTCCCGGTGCCAGTACCGGAGAGCGGCTTCATGCTGTTCCCGATCGCCATCATCCTGGCGATCGGCGGCGTGATTGCGATCGCTCGCTGGGCGAAGAAGCGTCAGGATGCGACGGGACAACAATTCCCGGTGTTCTGGGTCTCGCTCGCTATCCTGCTCGGCCTCCCCTTCCTCGCGCTGGCGGTGACGGGCTTCCCGGTCAGTTGGGACGTGCCGTCGCTGCAGGGCTTCAACTTCCAGGGTGGCACCCAGGCGCCGGCGGCCTTCTGGGCCTTGCTGGCGGCGCTCACCTTCTATACCGGCGCCTTCATCGCCGAGAACGTCCGCGCCGGCATCCAGGCCGTCAGCCACGGGCAAACAGAGGCCGCTTACGCGCTCGGCCTGCGCCCGGGACTGACCCAGCGCAAGATCATCATCCCGCAGGCGCTGCGCGTCATCGTCCCGCCGACGACCAGCCAGTATCTGAACCTGACCAAGAACTCCTCGCTCGCGATCGCGATCGGCTATCCGGATCTGGTCAACGTGTTCACCGGGATCTCGCTCAACCAGACCGGCAACGCGGTGGAGATCATCGCGCTCACCATGCTGGTCTATCTGACGATCTCGCTGCTGATCTCGCTCTTCATGAACTGGTACAACAAGCGCATCGCGCTGGTGGAGCGCTGAGCCGATGACCGATCTCTCCTACGTCAAGCACGACCGCCACGAGGATCTGCCGCCGCCGGCGAGCGAGGTCGGCATCTTCGGCTGGCTGCGCCACAACCTGTTCAGCACCTGGTACAATTCGATCGGCACGGTCGTGGTGTTGTACCTGTTCTATCTGACGGTGCCGCCATTGCTGAACTGGGCCTGGGTCTCGGCCGTCTGGGATGCGACCTCGAACCAGGATTGCCGCTTCGACGGAGCCGGTGCCTGCTGGGGCTTCATCGACGCGCGCTTCAACCTCTTCTTCTACGGCTTCTACGACATCGCGAACTACTGGCGGCCGACCCTGGTCGGGCTGATGCTGCTGTTTCTCGCCGTGCCGGTGCTGTTCGAGAAGATCCCGCGCACCTTCACGACACCTGTGTTCGGCGTCTTCGCGGTGGCTTGGCTCCTCTGGGCGCTGGGCGGCCAGGGCCAGGTCGAGAGTCTCAATCTCGCGATTACCGCCGGCATCTTCATCTTCTTTGCGCTCGTCGCCGTCGGCTCCTGGTTCAGACCGCCGCGCAGTATCTGCGCGGTGGCCATCGTGGCGGTCTTCCCGTGGGTGTCGGTCTCGCTGCTCTACGGGCCGCTCGACGTCGACAGCCTGCAGTCCTGGGGCGGCATCGCGATCTACGCCATTCTGCTGGTCGGCGGCGCGGCGCTCGGCTTCTGGTCGCGCAGCCGGCGCGATGCGCTGGGGGCGACGATCGGGTTCCTGGCCGCCTACGCCGCGTTCGTCATCATCTATCTCGACTGGGGCTTCGGTCTCGGCGTGCAGCCGACAAGCAGCTTCGGCGGGTTGATGCTGACGCTGGTGCTCTCGACGGTGGCGATCGGCGTCTCGTTGCCGCTCGGCATCGTGCTGGCGCTCGGCCGGCGGGCGAACAACATGCCAGCGGTTCAGATGCTCTGCATCGGCTTCATCGAGCTGGTGCGCGCCGTGCCGCTGATCACCATCCTCTTCATGGCGCAATTCATGCTGCCGCTCTTCCTGCCGGAGGGGGTGAATTTCGACAATGTGGTGCGCGCCCTCGTCGGCGTGTCGATGTTCGCCTCGGCCTATATGGCGGAAGTCGTGCGCGGCGGACTGCAGGCGATCCCGAAGGGGCAGTTCGAGGCGGCGGACTCGCTCGGCCTCAACTACTTCCTGAAGATGCGCCTCATCATCCTGCCGCAGGCGCTCAAGATCGTGATCCCGGGCATCGTCTCGACCTTCATCGGGCTGTTCAAGGACACCTCGCTGGTCTCGATCATCGGGCTGATGGACCTGCTTCTGATTGCGAAGTCCTCGGTCACCGATTCGAAATGGCTCGGGCTCGAGCACGAGGCCTATTTCTTCGTGGCGATCATCTATTTCGTCTTCTGCTTCGGGATGTCGCGCTACTCGATCTATCTCGAACGCAAGCTGCACACGGGCCATAAGCGCTGAGGCGCGGCCAGGCTGGCAAGGAGTAACAGGCAATGGCGGACACGGCGGAAATGACCGGCGGCGGCGCGAAGAACCTCCAGATTTCGGACGAGGTCGCGATCCAGATCACCGGCATGCACAAGTGGTACGGCGACTTCCACGTGCTGAAGGACATCAACCTGACCGTCCATCGCGGCGAGCGCATCGTGGTCTGCGGCCCGTCGGGCTCGGGCAAGTCGACCATGATCCGCTGCATCAACCGGCTGGAAGAACATCAGCGCGGCAACATCGTCGTCGACGACATCGAGCTCACCAACGATCTGAAGAACATCGACGCGGTGCGCATGGAAGTCGGCATGGTCTTCCAGCACTTCAACCTGTTCCCGCACCTGACCGTGCTGGAGAACTGCACCATGGCGCCGATCTGGGTGCGCAAGGTGCCGAAGAAGACCGCGATCGAGGACGCGATGAAGTATCTCGAGCGGGTCAAGATTCCGGAGCAGGCGCACAAATATCCGGGTCAGCTCTCCGGCGGCCAGCAGCAGCGCGTGGCGATCGCGCGCTCGCTTTGCATGAACCCGCGCATCATGCTGTTCGACGAGCCGACCTCCGCGCTCGACCCCGAGATGATCTCGGAAGTGCTCGACACCATGATCGACCTGGCCGAAAGCGGCATGACCATGATCTGCGTCACCCACGAGATGGGTTTCGCGCGAAAGGTGGCCAATCGCGTCATCTTCATGGATGGCGGCGAAATCATCGAGCAGAACGAGCCGGAAGCCTTCTTCAACAATCCGCAGAACGAGCGGACCAAGCTGTTCCTCAGCCAGATCCTGAACCACTGACCAGGATCGCCGTGCGGCGGACGGCGCGACCTGCGCCATGCTGTCGCGCGGCCGCGCTTGCCGCTTGACCGCACGCGCGCGACGCCGGATTTTCGGCGAATGAGGAGAACCGCGACAGCATCCGGGCCATCAACGGCGCCGTCGCGCCGGCTGGGCGAATGCGCGCTGGCCGCGCTCTACCTCGCGTTCGTCCTCGTGGCGGCGTTCGGACACCGCATGGCGCTGCCCGGCGCGGCGTTCCCGGCGGCCCCGTCCGCCGCCTCCGTTTCGCCGGCGGTCGCGGGGCTGCCCGATGCGGCCGCCGATCTGCTCTGTCTCAACCTTCCCGCCGCCGATCGCAGCGGCCCGGCCGCGCCGCGGGCCGAGCCGAACCTCTGCCCCGCCTGCCTCCTGGCGCAGGGGCTGACCGCGCCGCCGCCTGGCGACGTGGCCCTGCCCTCGCGCCCGCACATCGCCGCACGCGAGCCGATGCCGTCCGCCGCGCCGCGCCTTGGCCGCGGCGCGACCGCCCTTCCCCCGCCGGCGCGCGGGCCTCCGGTCGCCTGACCAGCTTTCCTTTCCCTTTCGAACCAACATACCCGTTCGGACGTGCCGGCCGGCAACAAGCGGCCGGGCATCCCACGATGTCAGGAGACCAGCGCCATGCGCCCCAACACCACACCCAACACCCATACCGCCGCCCTCCTCCAGCACGGCCTGACCGGCCTCGCCCTCGCCTTGATCGGCCTGCTCGCGCTCGTCGCCGCCACCGTCGCCGTCGCGCCGGAGGGCAAGGCCATGGACCACCGGATGGTCCGCGCCGGCGATCTCGTGATCGAGAACGCCTGGGTCCGGGCGACGCCGCCCGGCGCACGCGCCGGCGGCGGCTACGTCACGATCCGCAACGAGGGCGTGGCGGCGGATCGCTTGATCGCCGGGCGCGCCGACTTCGCCGGCCGCGTGGAGATCCACGAGATGCGCATGGAGGGCGAGGTGATGCAGATGCGCCCGCTCCCCGACGGTCTCGAGATTCCGGCCGGCGATACGGTCACGCTCAAGCCCGGCGGCTACCACGTGATGTTCATGGGACTCAAGCAAGGGCTGGAAGCCGGCCATGCGGTGAGCGTCACCCTCATCTTCGACCGCGCCGGCGCGGTCGAGCTCATCTTCCCCGTCGCCAAGATGGGGGCGACGTCGCACGATCACGGCGGCATGAAGCACGAGTGACGCCGCGACCGGAGGCGGTGCGGTCCGGGCCGTCCCCTCGGGGCCCCCGGACCGCACCGCGGGCGCCCAGGACCCATGAGGAAGAGATCATGAAGCCAACCCATCGTACCGCCCTTCTCGCCATTCTCGCCGCGCTTCTCGTCGCGGGCATTGTGGCGCTCGCCTGGCCGTGGCTCGCGCCGACGCGCGAGGCCGGGGTCGGGACCGCCACCGGAAGCGCGGCTCCGAACGCCGCCGGACCCGTCGATATCGGGGGCCCCTTCACGCTGGTCACCAAGGGTGGCGAGCCCTTCACCGAGGCCGATCTCACCGGCAAGCCCTATGCGATCTTCTTCGGTTTCACTTACTGTCCGGACGTCTGTCCGACGACGCTCAACGAGATGACGGCGTGGATCGACGCGCTCGGCGAGAAGGCCGACGCCATGCGCTTCGTGTTCGTGACGGTCGACCCCGCGCGCGACGACCCGGAGACGCTGACCCGCTATGTCGAGGCCTTCAACGACCGCGTCATCCCGCTGACCGGCGACGAGGCGGCGATCCGCGACATGCTCGACGCCTACAAGATCTACGCCGCCAAGGTGCCGCTGGAGGGCGGCGACTACACCATGAACCACACGGCGGCCGTCTATCTGATGGATGGCGAAGGCGGCTTCGTCGACGTGATCTCCTTCAAGGACGATCAGGCGACGGCGCTCGCCAAGTTGCGCGGGCTGGTCGAGTAGCGGCACGCCCCGTCAGGGCACCGCCACCTCGATCACCGCCGCGATCGGTGCGCCGGCGCGTGCATAGGCGCGGTGATCGTTGGTGTTGAGCTCGACCCGGATCTCGTGCCGGCCGGGACTCAGCGGATCGGTGCGGTAGGTCGGGTCGTAGACCCGTCCGACCTTCTCCCCGTCGATATAGAGATGCGCATGGCCCGTGCCCGCCCGGTGCGCGCCGTCGACCGCCGCACGGTCGAAGGTGAAGTTCTCCACCGTGAGCGTCAGCGCGACCCGCCCGTCCTCGAGCACCGATCCGGAGAGGTCGAGCGTGGGCACCGGCTCGCCCGCCGTCCGCGGGTCGAACAGGGCGGCACCATGCGCGCCCTCCCCGCCGGTGACGGTTTCGGCGACGCGCGCCTTGATCGGCATCTCGCCGGCGCGCTCGAAAACGAGCACCAAGACCGCCTCGTCGCCGGCACGCACCGGCTCGCCGATCTCGGACAGATCGATATGCGCGCTTTCGGGCCCGAGGGTGACGATGCTCTCCGCCGGCAGGTCGAGATAGGGGGCGCCCCCGGTCGCGGCCGTCACGCTGTGGAACCCGCAGTTCCAGGCGAGATCCGTGGCGACGCCGATCAGCCGGTCGGCCTCCCCGCCGCGGTTGGCGATGGTCATGAAGAGCTTCGCGTCGCGGGGATCGCGGGGATCGGCCACGATGCGGGCGTTCTGGACGACGAGCCCGCCGCCGAGCGTCATCACGTAGCCGAAGGCCGCCAGGGCGATCACCAGGACGATCGCCGAAACCATGATCAACCGGTTCATGATGCGCGCACCGCCTCACCGAAATTCCTCTTCCCAACTGCGGGATAGCAAAGCCCCGGCCGCTGCATTATGCAAGGGACTCGCGGTGTCCGACGGCGCGAACGAAGGAGAGGTGGGGTGAAGATCACGGTTTTGGGCGCCGGCGCCGTCGGCGGCATGATCGCGGCCCGTCTCGCCGCCGCCGGCGAGACGGTCAGCCTGATCGCGCGCGGCGCGACGCTGGAGGCGATCCTCCGCGACGGGCTGGTACTGGAGGATACGGACGGTCGCTACGCGGGTCCGCTGACCGCGACCGACGCGCCGGAGAACCTGCCGGATCAGGACGTGCTGGTGATCGCGCTGAAGGCGCATCAGATCCCGGGCGCCCTGCCGACGATCGGGCCGCTCCTGACCGGGCGCACGCTAGTCGTGCCCGCGATCAACGGCCTGCCCTGGTGGTATTTCGAGGGGCAGGCCGGACCGCTCGGCGGCACCCGGCTGGAGAGCCTCGATCCCGACGGCGCGCTCTCCGAGACGTTCGCGCCGGAGCGGCTCGCGGGATGCGTCGTCTATGTGGCGTCGGAATCCAAGGCGCCGGGACGGATTCTCAGCTCCGGGAACCGGCGTCTGATCCTGGGCGCGGTGACGGACGAGGCGCCGGCGCTGCTCGCCCCCTTCGCGGACAGCCTGACGCAGGCCGGCTTCGACGCGCCGACCACCGCGGACATCCGGGCCGAGGTCTGGCGCAAGCTGTGGGGCAATCTCTGGGCCAACCCGATGTCGGTTCTGACCGGCGCCACGATGGGCGAAATGGCGGCGGAGCCCTCGGTCCGCGAGACCGCCTGCAAGATGATGCGCGAAGCCCAGGCGATCGCCGCTTCCCTCGGCATCGCCCTCGACGGTGACATCGCCGAGCGGGTCGACCGGCCCGGCGCCGCGCTGGCGGCGTTCCGGACCTCGATGCTGCAGGATTACGACCGCGGCCGGCCGATCGAACTGGAGGCGATCCTGGGCAGCGTGCGCGAGCTTTCGATCCGCCTCGGCGTCCCCGCCCCCACCATCGACACGGTCTATGGGCTGACCAAGCTGCGGGCCGAGACGGCCGGCCTCAATTGACGCATGCGCGCGGGCGGGCGTATGAAGATCGGTATGGTCCCACGTGCCGCTCCCCGCTGTTTCGCCGCCGGCCTCGCGCTCTGGCTTGCGGTCATCATCCCGTCTGTCGCGGCGTCGGAAGACGAACGTCTCACCTTCTTCCGCATCGGCACGGGCCCGACGGCCGAGACGCTCTATGCGCTGGGCACCGCGATATCCGCCGGCATCAGCCGGCCGCCGGGCTCCAGCCCATGCGACCAGGGCGGCGTATGCGGCGTGCCGGGCCTGATCGCGGTGGCACAGTCGAAGGGCGGATCGATCGAGAATCTGGAAGCGCTCGCGGAAGGCGATTTGGAGAGCGCGCTCGTCCATGCAGACATGGCCTATTGGGCCTACAATGCCGCCGGCCCCTTCAAGCACCGACGCCCCTTCACCGCGCTCAGGGTGATCGCCAACCTGACCCCGGTCAGCATGCATATCGTGGTGCCGGCCGAGTCCGGCATCCGGGCGATCCAGGACCTGAAGGGCAAGCGGGTCTCGCTCGGCCCCAGCGGATCGGGCACGGTCTCCAACGCGCTTCTGCTGATGCGCACGCACGGGCTATCGCTGGAGGAATTCCGGCCGCGCTTCCTCAATCCCGGCCCGGCCAGCGACCAGCTGGCGAGCGGTGAGATCGACGCGCTGTTCGAGATCGGCGGCGAGCCGATCGAGGCGGTCGCCGCGCTCGCCGAGCGCATGCCGATCCGCCTGATCCCGATCGGCGGCTATCCCGCGCGTCAGATGCAGAGCCTCTATCCCTTCCTCAGCGCCGGCGTGATCCGTGACGGGCTCTATAATGGCGTACCGGAGACGGCGACCCTCTCGCTCGGCGTGCAGTGGGTGACCCGGTCCGAGGAGCCGAGCGGCCTGGTCGAGAGCATCACGCGCGCCCTCTGGCAGGGCAATTCGCGCGAGCTCTATCTTATCGACAATCCGGACAGCCGGTTCCCGACGCTGGAGGAGGCGGCGCGGGAGAGCGCCGTGCCGATGCATGCCGGCGCCAAGGTCTATTACGACCAGGTGACGGGCAGCTGACGCGACCGGCATGCTGCGCACCCTGCTTCTCGTCGCGGCCCTGCTTGCGACCGGCCTCGGCTGGGGGGCGACGGTATCGCTCGCGACGCTGGCGACGGCAGGCGGCAACCATCCGATGTCGGTCGCCCTGTGGAACGCGCTGATCGGGCTCGCGATCCTGAGCACGGTGCTGTTGCTGCGCCGCCGGCGGCCGCCCGTCGAGCGGCGATGGCTCGCCTTCTATGCGGTGACCGGCCTGATCGGCACCGCGGTGCCGCATACGCTGACCTTCTTCGCGGCCGACAACCTGCCGGCGGGCCCGCGCGCCGTCGTCTACGCGCTGATCCCGATGATGACGCTGATGGGCGGCGTGCTGATCGGCTTGGAGCGCGCGCGCCTGGTCCGCTTCCTCGGCATCGCGATCGGCTTCGTCGCGGTGGCGCTGATGGTCGATCCGAATTTCCAGGGGGCCGGGCCCGACCATGTCTTCTGGATGCTTTTCGCGCTGGGCGCGGTCACCTGCTACGCGGTCGAGAACCTCTATGTCGCCCGCAAGCGCCCCGCGGGCGCCGACACGCCGACCATGCTGTGGGGCGTGACGCTGGCGTCCGTCCTATGGCTGATCCCGGCACTGGCGGCCCTCGACCTGCCGATCCTGCCGCCACGCGAATTCGGCGCGGACGAGCTGGCGCTCCTCGGCATGGCATGCCTGCATCTCGCCGCCTATGGCGGGCTCTTCTTCATGATCCAGAATGCCGGCGCGGTGTTCGCGAGCCAGGTTTCCTACATCGTCACCCCGGCCGGCGTGCTCTGGGGCATGGTGCTGCTGGGCGAGAGCCTCGATCTGCGCGTCGCGCTGGCGACCGCGCTGGTGGTCCTCGGCCTTGCCCTGATCCGGCCGAATCCGGTCGAGCCCCCGGCCGCCCCCTAGAAAAGCGACATCTGGCCGCGCGGGTCGGTCGGCGGCGGCTCGTCGAGTTGGATCGGCTCGAGCAGCTCCGCATCGTCGTTGCGCACGTCGTTGACGCGCCGGTCGACCGGATAGGCCTCCAGCCTCCGCGCACCTTGATAGGGGCCGAGCAGGCTCTCCGCGGCGTCCTGCGGCGCGCCGAGCCAGGTCGCGAAGGCATCGCGATCGAGGATCACCGGCATGCGGTGGTGGATCTCGGCGATCGCGGGCGCGGCGTCGGTCGTCAGGATGGTGCAACTCTCGATCTCGCTGCCTTCGGGATCCTGCCAGCGTTCCCACAGGCCGGCGAAGGCGAAGGGCTCGCCATCGTCGAAACGGATGCGGAAGGGCTGCTTCTTCCCCTCGATCAGCTTCCATTCGTAGAAGCCGTCGGCGGGCAGCAGGCAGCGTCGACGCTGGAAGGCCTTCCGGAAGGCCGGCTTCTCCCGCACCGTCTCGGACCGCGCATTGATCATCTTGGCGGCAATGCCGGTGTCCTTGGCCCAGCTCGGGATCAGCCCCCAGCGGCAGATCGCGGCGCGCGGCGCCCCCTCGGCGGCGTCCTGATCCTTCAGCCCGTCGCCGCGTCGGACGGTGAGCACGGCCTGCGTCGGCGCGATGTTGTAGCGCGGCGGCAGGTTCGGCAGCTCACGGAAATCGAAGAGCTGGCGCAGCCCCTGGACCGGCGTCGTCAGCGAATAGCGTCCGCACATCCCTCTCAATCCCTGAACATCTGCCGCGCCATCCCGGCGCGCGCGAGGACGGTCACCGCGCAGACCCCGGCGAAGCCGTAGGCGAGCCACGGGAAATGCTGCGGCAACAGGCAGCAGGCCACGAAGAAGGCGATCGTCTCCGTCCCTTCCGCGAGGCCGCCCAGATAATAGAAGCTCTTGGCGCCGCGTACATCCGTCGAGAGGTCGCGTTTCGCCGCCAGCGTCGCGAAGGCGAGAAAGCTCGACGCCGTGCCCATGAAACTCACCAGCAGCACCGCGGCCGGCACCGCGTTGGCCGCCGGGTCCGCGAGCGCGAATCCGAGCGGCATGGCGGCATAGAACAGGAAGTCGCCGACGATATCCAGATAGCCGCCGAAATCGGTCAGCCGCGTGTGCCGTGCGACTGCGCCGTCGAATCCGTCCGCCAACCGATTCAGCAGGATGAAGGCGAGCGCGAGTCCGTATCGACCGTCCGCCAGTGCCCAAAGCGCCGCCCCGCCCGGCACGAGCCCGAGGAGCGTCACCGCATCGGCCGAGACGCCGCACCGCGCGAGCAACGCCCCCGCCCGATCGAGCGGCGGATCGATCAGCCGGCGCATCGCGGCGTCGAGCATTCGGGTCCCCTCCGATGTGGCTCCCATGAGCGGGTCGAGCGGCGAGTGTGCCGCAGCGGGTGCTTGCGCGCACCCATCGAATCCGCGGAGTCGCAACGGCACCCGGAAGAAATGTGACCGAACCGGGACTCTCCCTTTGACGCGGATTCAAACTCGCTATATCTTGTCATCCTTCGGTGAGCGGACACGATATATGGTGTTTATCCACCGCGCGTTCGGTCTCAGCGATCTGTGGAAAGTGGGGAGTTTTTTCGGGTTCGCGTGGCGGTCCCCCGTTTTCGGGCCGCCCCAAGCCGGGGGACGCGACGAGGCCTTGTGGAAAAGCGGCCGGATAACCGGCGAACAAGATTTTGACGCTGCGGCGGGAGGCCGGATCGGTCCTCGCCCACCGCGACAAACTGGACTGGGGAACGAACGGCGATGCCTGATGGGTCCTACAAGGCGAGCGACGAGAGCCGCGCGGCGGCCAAGCGAGACGTGGACGGGGCGCTGGAACGCCTGCGCGACCGGGTCGAGGCGGAGGGCGGCCGGCTCGCTCTCGACGGCGAAATCCGCGGCGGCGACCTGTTCGAGGGCGATCTCGACATCGACGTGCGCGACCACAAGCAGAACGACCGCGGCATCAATGTCGTGGTCGACCGCGCCCGCGACGGCAACCTGACCCCCTTTGGCCTGGCCACGGTCGAGGACCGCTATCTGCTGCCGGACGAGGGGCCGCAGGACATGTTCGCGCGCGTCGCGATGCATTTCGCCGACGACAGCGCGCACGCCCAGCGTCTCTACGACTACATCTCGAAGCTCTGGTTCATGCCGGCGACGCCGGTGCTCTCGAACGGCGGGGCGAAGCGCGGCCTGCCGATCAGCTGCTTCCTGAACGAGGCGAACGACAGCCTGGAAGGCATCGTCGGGCTGTGGAACGAGAATGTCTGGCTCGCCGCCCGCGGCGGCGGCATCGGCAGCTACTGGGGCAATCTGCGCTCGATCGGCGAGACGGTCGGCCAGAACGGAAAGACCTCCGGCGTCGTGCCCTTCATCCGGGTCATGGATTCGCTGACGCTGGCGATCAGCCAGGGCTCGCTGCGCCGCGGCTCGGCCGCCGTCTACCTGCCGATCTGGCATCCGGAGATCGAGGAGTTCCTGGAGATCCGGCGCCCGACCGGCGGCGACCCGAACCGCAAGGCCTTGAACCTGCATCACGGCGTGCTGCTGACCGACGACTTCATGCGCGCGGTCGAGGACGATCTGGAGTGGAAGCTGCAGAGCCCGAAGGACCGCAGCACGATCCGCAAGGTGCGCGCCCGCGACCTGTGGATCCGCATCCTGACCGCCCGGATCGAGACCGGCGAGCCCTACGTCGTCTATATCGACCATGTGAACAACGCCCGGCCCGAGCACCAGAAGCTCGCGGGTCTGGAGGTGAAGACCTCCAACCTCTGCTCCGAGATCACGCTGCCGACCGGCGAGGACATCTGGGGCCAGCAACGCACGGCGGTCTGCTGCCTCTCCTCGCTCAATCTCGAGAAGTACCTGGAGTGGGAAGGCGACGAGCGTTTCATCGAGGACGTGATGCGCTTTCTCGACAATGTGCTGCAGGATTTCATCGACAGCGCGCCCGACGATTTCGCCCGCGCGAAATATTCCGCCATGCGCGAGCGTTCGGTCGGCCTCGGCGTGATGGGCTTCCACAGCTTCCTGCAGTCGCAGATGATCCCCTGGGAAGGGGTGATGGCGAAGGTCTGGAACAACCGGATGTTCAAGCACATCCGTGGCCAGGCGGACGCCGCGTCGCGCACGCTGGCCGAGGAGCGCGGCCCCTGCCCCGACGCGGCCGAGTTCGGCATCAAGGAGCGCTTCTCCAACAAGATGGCGATCGCGCCGACGGCCTCGATCTCGATCATCTGCGGCGGCGCCTCGCCCGGCATCGAGCCGATCGCGGCCAACAGCTTCACCCACAAGACGCTCTCGGGCAGCTTCTCGGTGCGCAACAAGCATCTGAAGGCGCTTCTCGCCGAGAAGGGCAAGGACGACGACGACACCTGGTCCTCGATCTCGATCAACGAGGGGTCGGTGCAGCATCTCGACTTCCTGACGGACGATGAGAAGGACGTCTTCAAGACCGCCTTCGAGATCGACCAGCGCTGGCTGATCGAGCATGCCGCCGACCGCGCGCCGCACATCTGCCAGGCGCAATCGCTCAACGTCTTCCTGGCCGCCGACGTGCATAAGCGGGAATTGCACCAGATCCACTTCCAGGCCTGGAAGAAGGGGATCAAGAGCCTCTACTACTGCCGCTCCAAGTCGATCCAGCGGGCGGAGGCCGACGCGTCGATCCTGAAGCCGCGCTCGGACGCGGCCGGCTCGGTCGCGGTTCCCATGATCGGCCGGATCGGCGGCGAGAAGCCCCAGGACCCGCCCGACTACGAGGAGTGCCTGTCATGTCAGTGACGACGCTGGATGCGGGGCCCGCGCCGGCCGGCGGCGAGGGCGGCTTCTCGCTCTACCGCCTTGCCGGCGCGGCACGCGAACTGGTCGGCAGCTTCGAGAAAATCGCGGACGCGAAATCCGCGGTCGAGGAGGATGGCGGCGAGGCGACCTACTGGATCGAGCGCGCGGAGGCCGGCGGCGGCCTCACCACCTGGGTCTTCAACCCGGCGCAGAAATCCTGGGTCAACAAGACGTAAGCACCAGTTTCGTAAGGGATCGAAGACAAGATGAGCCTTCTCGACGCCAGCCCGGTCTACAAGCCGTTCAGCTATCCCTGGGCCTATGACGCCTGGCTCACCCAGCAGCGCATCCACTGGCTGCCGGAGGAGGTGCCGCTCGCCGACGACGTGAAGGACTGGCACCGCACGCTGAGCGAGGGCGAGCGCAATCTGCTGACCCAGATCTTCCGCTTCTTCACCCAGGCCGACGTCGAGGTGAACAACTGCTACATGAAGCGGTATTCCCAGGTCTTCCAGCCGACGGAAGTGCAGATGATGCTGGCCGCCTTCTCCAACATGGAGACGGTGCATATCGCGGCCTACAGCCACCTTCTGGATACGATCGGCATGCCCGAGGTCGAGTACCAGGCCTTCCTCAAATACAAGGAGATGAAGGACAAGTACGACTACATGCAGGGCTGGGGCATGGAGACGAAGAGCGACATCGCCAAGACGCTCGCGGTCTTCGGCGCCTTCACCGAGGGGCTGCAGCTGTTCGCGAGCTTCGCGATGCTGATGAACTTCCCGCGCAACAACAAGATGAAGGGGATGGGCCAGATCGTCAGCTGGTCGGTGCGCGACGAGTCGCTGCACACCAGCTCGATCATCCGCCTCTTCAAGAGCTTCATCGCCGAGAATCCGGAGGTCTGGACCAAGGATTTCGAGCGCGAGCTGACCGAGGCCTGCGCCACCATCGTCACCCACGAGGACGCCTTCATCAATCTCGCCTTCGAGCATGGCGACGTGCAGGGCCTCTCGGCCTCGGAGGTGAAGCAGTATATCCGCTACATCGCCGACCGGCGGCTCGGCCAGCTTGGTCTCGAGCCGCTCTACGGCGCGCAGAAGAATCCGCTGCGCTGGATGGACGAGATGCTGAACGGCGTCGAGCACACCAACTTCTTCGAGAATCGGGCGACGGAATATTCCAAGGCCTCCACCCAGGGCAGTTGGGAAGAGGCCTTCGCGTGAATCGAGAACGCTAGCCGCGCTTCAACGGGACGACAGGCGGCGCGTTCGACGGGATCCCTGGCGCTCCCTGTTGTCCCTGTGCCCCAGGCGGAGGCAATCTCCGCCCCCTCCCCCGCCGCGCATCGCGCCGGCGGGGGTTTTGTGTCCGGGACTCCGGCGCAAGCCCGCCCCTTCAAAGCTCGCGACCCGCGCGCCACTCCTTGTAGCGGATCGTGGCATTGGCGCCGATCCAGGCGAAGGGCTCGGGCGGCAGGCGCTTCGGATCCGCCATACTCTGCATCGCGGAGAGCGCCTCGCTCTCCTCCCCGCTTGCCAGCTCCGCGGCAAGCAAACCGGCGAGCGTGCCCCGCGCCGTCCCCAATCCGTTCTGGCAGCAGGCGGAGTAGAGCCCTGGCTCGATCTCCCCGAAAGCCGGCACTCCGTTCATGCTGAGACAGAGCCGCCCGCCCCAGCGATACTCCATCTCGACATCCGCCAGCATCGGGAAGCGCGCGTCGAAGGACCGGTCATGGTCGCGCGCCACGGCCTCGATCCGCCGGTCGTCCACCTCCATGCCAGGATCGTAGGTGAAGCGGTTGCGCACGACGATGCGGTGCCCCCCCTCGCCGGAAATCCGACGCACGGTCGTGCCCATCGGATCGGCCGGGATGATTCCCCAGGTCGGCTCGCCGCCCAGGCGCTCGACCTCCGCCGTGCTCAGGGCCCGGGTCATGGAGGCGTAGGTGAAGACATGCAACAGCCGGCGGTGGAAATATCCGAAGCTCTCCGCATGGCCGTTGACGGCGAGGATCACCTTCGGCGCGGTGATCGCGCCGGCCCCCGTGGTCGCGACCCAGGCCCCGTCCGGCGCGCACGTGAGGTCGGTCACAGGAGAGTTCTCGTAGAGCTCGACCCTGCTCGACACCAGCCCGGCCGCCAGGTTACGGGTATAGAGCGCCGGCTGGATCATCGCCGTGCCCGGTGTGAAAAGGCCGCCCTCATAGAACTCAGTGCCGGTGATCCGCCGCATCTCGGCGGCATCGAGGATTTCGTGCGCCTCGCCCAGTTCCGAGAGATGCCCGGCGTAGTCGCGATTGTGGGCCTGTCCCTTCTCGGTCGCGGCGCCGTTGATCTTGCCGGACCGGCGCAACGCCTCCGCCGGCATGCCATACTCAACGGCCGCCTCGGCCGCGAAATCGATCCCCCGCCGATTCATCCGGATCTGCAGCCGGTCCATCTCGATATCCCCGCCATAGTCATCGGAAGAGAGGTCGTGCGGCAGGTCGATCATGAAGCCGGTATTGCGCCCCGCGGGCCCTTCCGCGACCCGCCGCGCCTCCAGGACCGCGATACGGTCCCCGGGATGCAGCTGCGACAGCCGCCGAGCCGCCGACAGGCCGGCGAAGCCGGCCCCGATGACCAGCCAGTCGGCCGTCATCCGCGTCTCCAGCGACGGCCGCGCCGATTCCTCCGGCAGGATGGCGTTCCAGGCTGCGGGTCCAGGATCCTTCGGCAGGCGGGTGACGCTCATCCTCAGCCCTCAGGCGGCCGCACGCAGGCTGTCGAGATCACGGTCGAGCGTCGCGATCACCTCGGCGAGATCCGCCGCCTCGTCGGCTTCCAGCGGGTGCAGCGGCAGCCGGGGGGGGCCGGCATCGATCCCGCGCAGGGTGAGGCCGTGCTTGATGCATTGGATGAACTTGCCGCCCTGCTCCAGCACCCGCATCAGGGGCATCATCGCCGACATGATCCGGCGCCCCTTAGCGAAGTCGTTCTCCACGACGCAGGCTTGGTAGAGCGCGATATGCGCCTCCGGCGCGAAGTTCGAGCCGGCGCAGACCCACGACCGGGCGCCCCAGGCGAAGAACTCCAGCGCCTGATCGTCCATGCCGCAGGCCAGCTGGATGTGCGGGTAATCACATGCCAGCAGATGGACGCGGTTGATGTCGCCTGAACTTTCCTTGATGGCGCAGAAGTTCGGGTTGCCGCCGAGCAGGTCGAGCGTTTCGGCGTCCATGTTGGCGCCCATCCGGTCGGGGTAGTTGTAGAGCATGACCGGCATATCGACCGCCCGGTCGATGGCGAGCGCATGCAGCGCGATCTCTCGGCCGGTCGGGATCGAATAGGGCGGCGTCGCGACCAGGATCGCGTCCGCGCCGACCTCCTTCGCCGCTTCCGCGAGTTGGACGCTGTCCTCGGTGCGTAGCGCGCCCGTTCCGACGATCAGCGGCACGCGCTTCGCGATCGCCTGGCCGGCGAGGCGCATCATCTCGACCCGTTCCTCAAGGGTCTGGGCGTAGTACTCGCCGGTCGTCCCGGCGACGATGATGCCATGCACGCCCGTCCCGATCAGATGCTCGATCACGGATGCGAAGCCGTCGCGGTCGATCGAGGAGTCAGGGCGGTGGGGTGTGACGATCGGAGTGTAGATGCCGTCAAAGCGCATAGCGCGTTCCTCCATCGGATGGGGCGGTCGAGGCGGTCGGCCCGGTCGGATCGATCGGCAGCGGGTCGGGTCGGACATAGAGCTCGATCCGGTGCCGCGAGAGCTCCCAGTGGGCGAGCGTGATCTCGACCGCTCGCACCGGCTCGTGCGCCGCGATCGCCTCGATCAGATCGTCATGCTGGCTGCAGGCGGCGGAGACGCGGCCCTCCTCGCCCTTGAAGCGCGGGCGGTAGAAGGTTTGGCTCATCCGCGCGTGGTCGATCAGCAAGCGATGCAGGCTGGGCAGCAGATACCGGTTTCCCGACATCTCGCCGATCCCCTCGTGGAACCGGTGATTGTGAAGCACCATCCGCCCGGGCTCGCCCGCCTCCACGGCAGCGCGGAAGTCGGACTGGATCGCGCGCAGCGATGCCACCCCATCCTCGGTCGCATTCTCCGCGGCGAGCCGCGCCATCGTCGCGTAGATCATCGGCGCGGTCTGGAAGAAGCTGCGCATCACCTCGAGGTCCATCGGGGCGACGACCGCGCCGCGATGGCGCTCCAGCACCACATAGCCGAGGCCGGCGAGCCGCTGCAGCACCTCGCGCAAGGGCGTGCGGGAGATGTCGAACTCGCGCGAGAGCTGCGTCTCCTCGAGAGGCTGGCCCGGCGGCAGCTCCAGCGAAAGGATGCGGGTCTTCAGCGTGTCGAAGCAGATCGTCTTCTTGTCGGTCATCGGGCACCGTATTGTGTATTATTTGTATACAATATGTATCACGCCCCTAACACCGCGGCAAGCACCGTATCGTCATGCCGGGGCTTGAGTACCGGGACGTGCCGTGGAACCTTCCGGCCATGGTCGAGAACATCCCGAAAATCGCGGCCGCCGCAGCCGCCGACGAAGCCGACTGGCTCGCCCTCTGGGGCGCCTATCTGCGCTTCTACAAGACCCACCTGCCGGACGGGATCACCCGGGCCACCTGGCGGCGCATCCTGGATGAGGGACATCCTTTCCGCTGCCTGATCGCGCGCGCGGACGATGGAACGGCCCTCGGATTCGCGCTGCATTTCCCGCACCCGTCGAGCTGGTGCGCCGTCGGCGACATGTATCTCGAGGACCTCTATGTCGCGCCCGACGCCCGCGGCCAGGGAGTCGGCCGCGCCCTGATCGAACGGATCGTCGCCGACGCCAAGGCCGAGAAGTGCGACCGGGTCTACTGGATGACCGGCGCGGACAACAGAACCGCCCGCGCACTCTACGACCGGCTCACCGGCGGCGACGACGGCCATGTGCGCTATCGGCTGACGCCCTGAGGCCCCGCCCGGCCCTCAATACCCCAGATAGCAATTGCCTGACGGCCGAAAACCGGCTCCAATATCGGCCTGGGGAGGCGGTCCGCCGATTGGGTCCGGGCCGCCCGTTGCGGGTTGATAGCTGCGAGGGGATTTATCGATGCGAGGACCGCTCAGCACCGGCGTGGGCCGTGTGTCTTGGCGCGCGTGCGCGCCCGGCCTTCTGCTGGCCGGCGTGCTGGCGACGGCTGGCTGCGTCACCAACGAGGCGGCGCTTCAGGAGCATGAGAAGGAGGTCGCCGTCGAACCGGCGCAGATCGAGGCCTTCATCGCCGACAAGCCGGAACCGCTCAAACCCTACTACGAGGTCATGATGCGCCAGGGCCCGCGCAACGCGGTCCTCAACAACATGCGCATCGGCACCGCCGCCCTCGGGCTCGGCGAGTACGAGGCCGCCGCCTCGGCCTTCGACGAGGCGCTCGCCGGGATCGAGACGATCTACGCCGACAATGAACGGGCGGCCGAGGCGCGCAGCGTCTGGACCCGCGAGAACGTCAAGGATTTCAAGGGCGAACCCTATGAGCGCGCGATGGCCTACTACTATCGCGGCCTGCTCTATCTGCGCGCGGGCGACTATCAGAACGCCCGGGCGAGCTTCAAGGGCGGTCAGCTTCAGGATGCCTTCGCCGAGGAGGATCAGAACCGCGCCGATTTCGCGCTGCTCTACTATCTCGAGGGCTGGGCTTCGCACTGCAACGGCGATGGGCAGTTGGCCGACGACGCCTTCAAGGCGGCGCTCGAGATCAACCCCGACCTGATCCTGCCGGAAGGCGACCATGGTCTGCTGCTCGTGCGCGAGTCCGGCGACGGCCCCGCCAAGGCCGCCGACGGCGAATATCAGGAGAAGCTGACCTTCTTGCCGGGGCGCACCGAGGACGCGCTGCTGGCCGAATTCACGGTCGGCGATCACACGGCCATCGCGCCGAAGACCGAGGACGTCTTCTATCAGGCCTCGACCCGCGGCGGACGGCGGGTCGACCACGTGCTGGGTCAGAAAGCCCAGTTCAAGGAGAATTTGGACGATACCGGCGACGTGCTGACGACCGCCGGCGGGGTCTCCGCCGCCGCCGGTCTGATGGGCGGCAATTCGGATGCCGCCATGGTCGGCGCGCTTCTGATGATCGCCGGCGCGGTCGCGGAGGAAAGCGCCAAGGCCGCCCGCGCCGAAGCGGACGTGCGCACCTGGGATAATCTGCCGGCTGCGGTGAAGCTCGCGACCCTGCCGCTGCCCGCCGAGGCCGGTGAGGGCCGCGCGCGGCTCTTCGGCCGCGACGGCGCGCCGATCCCCGGCTCCGAGCGGAATTTCACCTACCAGAAAGCCGGCTCTTGCGCCGTCGCCTGGAGCCGCAGCACCGATCCGACCGAGATCCCGCTGCGCGCGCCGGGCAGCGGCGGCCCGGCGGAGGGCTGAACGATGCGCAGGATCACCGGACGTTCCCTCGTCAAGGGCGCCGCGCTGGCCGCGCTTCTGGCCACCACCGCCGCCTGCGTGCCGGCGCAGCAGGAGTTTCGGCTCTATCCGGAGGTCGCCCAGCAGGCGCCGGCCGCGATCGAAAAGCCGGCCGCGCCCGCCACGTTGCAGACGGTTTCGGTCCGGACCTGGGATCCTTCGGTCTTCGAGGAGAACCCGGAACAATGGCTCGCCTATGCCGGTATCTCGGCGGCGGACTACCAACGCCTCTTGGGCGAATGGCTGGCGAATGCGGGCGCGTTCCAGTCCGCGGGCGGCGAACCGCTCACCCTTGAGGCCGAGTTGGAGGATTGGGTCGATCTGAGCCCGTCCGCCTTCGGGCCGTCGATCTTCCAGATGCACTACCGCTATCGCCTGCTGACCGAGGACGGCGAGACGCTGATGGACAAGAGGATCGTGTCGCAAGGCGAGGATTCCACCTTCATGGGGCTGGAGCGCATGCAGCTCGCGATGCAGAAGGCGCATGCCGACAGCGCGCGCCAGCTGGTCGCCGCGCTCGATTCAGACCTCCGCACCGCCTGGGCGGACCGCGAGGCCGCGAACCGGATGGCCGCCGAGGAGCAGGCGCGCATCGCCGCCGCCATGGAGCCGGTGACCGGCTTCTACCGCGGCCAGGCCGACGGGGCGGCGATCCGGGACCTGCCGAACACCGAGGCCGCCCGCCTCGGCTCCATCGCGATGGGCACGGTCTACCGCGTCAGCGGCCGCCTTCCCGACGGCTGGATGCGCGCGGCGCGTGCCGAAGGCGGCGCAGCCAGCGACGAGGGGTGGGTTCATGAAGGCGCGCTGACGCGCATGGGCGAGGCGGAGATCGCCGAGCGTCTGGCCGCCGAGGAAGCCCGCCGCGCCGCCGCGGCCGACCGCTACCGCCTGACGCCGGACCGCCAGCGCGCCACGCTGATCGCCGACGCGCACGCGTTGACGGCGCCGCGCAGCGGCGCGCCGCAAGGCCGCAACGTCAAGGCCGGCACCGCCGTCGAGGTGGTGGCGCTGACCGAGAACGGCTTCGCGTTGGTGACCGAGAACGCACGTTATGTCGGCTGGGTCGACGCCGGCGCGCTGCAGCGCTGACCGGCCCGGGACGTCAGCCGCGACGCTATTGCAGGACGAACCACTGCCCGTTGCCGCCCTGGCAGGCGAAGGCCGGCTTGAAGCCGCCGTCGAGCTGCCGGCAGTTCTGCGTGTTCCCGTAGTTCGGCGGGGTCTGGTTGTAGGCCGGCATGCTGCCCGCCGAGGCGTATCCGCCCGGCGCCTGGCCATAGCCGCGCTGCACCAGCGCGCGATTCGGCACCTGTTGCGGAATGCCGGGCCCATAGGCCTGGCTGCGGGCATAGGCGGCGTCTGCGCGATCGAGGCTCGCCCCCGCTTCGGAGCCGATAAGACCGCCGAGGACCGCGCCGATGCCGGTCGCCCAGAGCTGGCCGGAGCCGGAGCCGACCTGCGCGCCACCGAGGCCGCCGGCCAGCGCGCCGAGCGCGCCACCCGCGCTCTGCTTCTGGCCCCCGGAACAGGCCGAAAGGCCGGCAATGAGCGCGATCGCCAAGGCACCGACGGCGGCGCGGCGAAGGGTGAAAGGCTTGCGATCGTCAGACATGGCACGAACCTCCTAGCAGAGCGGGGCCAAAGCGGGGGGCCGACTTCCCAGGACGCCACCCGTGCCCTTATGATAGCGTGCTGGGAACGATTGGCCAGAGGAGGGTTGAATGATGCCGATCCGACGTCGCCTGCGCGGCGCGCTCTTCGCCGCCGCGCTGCCGCTCGCGGCCCTGGCTCTCGCGCCGGTCGGCGCGACGGCCGCGGACGAGACCGCCGAGGGCGAGGAGGCGATCACGACCGCGCCCTATGCGCGCGGCTCCGTCCCGCCCTATCAAGCGCCCGAGCCGATCACCCGCGATGTCGCCGCGAGCCCCGGAACGGCGGCGGCCCCAGTCGGCGCGGTCGAGAGCGTGCGCCCGGTGACCATCGCCGATCCAGTCTATTCCGACCCCGATCTGGAACGGGTGCGCAACGATCCCTACAGCCTGTCGCGCCACACGGCGACCCAGGCCGGCGGCACCGTCACCCCCTACAATTACGAGACGGACTGAGAGCGGTTCAGTAGCCCCAGCGCTGGCTCAACCGGTCCATCGTCTCGACGGCGAGGCGATGGGCCACGTCTTCCGGCTCCGGCGTCTCGGTATCGGCCTTCGGCTGGAAGCCCTGGCCGGTCGCCACCCATTCGACGGGCTTGTCCTCCGGCTCCGGCGCCTCGCCGCGGCTGACGAACGAAAGCACGAGCTCTCCCGTCCGCACGTCCTTGACCGCCACGCGGAAGGCCGCGCCGAGAACGGCCTCCGGATCACGCACCATCAGGATTTCCGCGATCAGGTCGGCATAGTTGATGAGCGCATCGGTCTCGACCAATTGCTCGTCCGGCCGGTAGGTCAGCCCCTCGTCATGGCGCATGTCGGACTGGGTGAGTCGCATCACCGTCGCCCGGTCGATGATCCGCGCGCCGTTCTGCTGCAAAGGCGTCACATAGGCGCTCTCGAAGGCGAGGTTCGCCCGCTCGGTCGAGAAGCCAGCGCGGTTCGACTCGGGCGTCAGCACCTCACCCTGCGCGGTCCGGTTGCCCTGGATCAGCGCGTCGTTCTCCAGGTCGAAGAGCGTGCCCGTCACCCGCCGCTGGTCGGAGGCGACGACGCGCGTCAGCGCCGTCCACTGGCTCAACCGGTCGCTGAAGGCGCGGTTCCAGAAGACGGCGAGGCGCGGGCGCCCCTCTGCCTCGTAGGCGGCCTGGAAGGCGGCACCGACCGCCGCCTCGTCCAGATCCTCGACAGGCGCGGCCTTGGCCGGCGCCTTCAGCACCTGGGGCTGCCCCTCGCGGTAGAGCGACGGGTCGGCGGCAGTGGCGCTCTGCGCCGCGGCCGGCGACCCCGCCAGCGGTAGCGCGAGACCCGCCGCGAGCGTCGCCGCGAGGACGATGCGCGCGCCCATCACTGCCCCTCCCGGATCTCGACCAGATATGTCGCGACCTGGTCGGTGGCGATCGACTTGGCGCTGTAGGTTCCGACCGCACGCGCCGGCAGCATCAGGCGCGTCCAGGCCGTCGGCTGCTCCGCCGGAGCCTGACCGGCGGTCAGGAAGTTCGTCCGCCCCTCGATCTGCAGCGGGAAGTCGGTGCAATTCACCAGCCGTGCCCAAACCTCGACCGTGCCGGTCGGCGTGCGGGTTGCGTTGCTGGCCTGCACGATGACCTTCTGGATGATCGCCTGGTCGGTGATGTTGACGGTATTGAGCGGCATCGGCGAGACGGTACCCGGCGTCGGCGGCACCAGGACCTCGCCTTCCGGCGGGTTGGCGAAGGCCTGCTGATAGGCCTCCATGTCACAGACCGGCCGGGGCTCGATCTTCGGCTGCGTACAGCCGGCCAGCAGCAGCGCCAGCGCCGGCGCCGCGAGGCTTACGCGCAGGGCGTTACTGGTAGACCACATCGTCCTGCGCCCCCTTGCGGAATTCGTAGAAATTGCTCCAGACGATCAGGCCGTTCTCGAGATCGATCATCTCGAAGGTGATCAGGTTGTAGCGGTCGATCACGCCGTCGGAGCGGCGCGCCTCGGTCGAGGTGATGCGGCCGGTGAGCCGGAAATCCGCGCCCGCCTGCGCCTCGGTCAGGCCCGTGGTGCCGACATCGGTCGCGCCGGTGCGCTTCAGCTGGCGCTCCTTCTCGACCATCTCGGCCGCCTCGCGGCTGACGAACAGCATCCGCCCGTTGGCCGCGCGCAAGAGCCCGCTGCGCAGCCGGTCGACGACGGTGTTGAGATTGAGACGCTGCGCCGACTGGTTCTGGAAATACTGCGAATCCAGGATCACGCGCGGCGACGGCTGGCGGTTCGCCAGCTGCGGATTGGACATCATGTCGCGCATCATCACATCGGTCATCGAGACGATGTCCTGCGCCTCGATCCCGACGCCCTGCACCGCGCCCGGCGAATTCACGTCCTGATAGGTCGTCGGCGTCCCCGCCGCATTCTCGACCGTCACCGTCTGACAGGCCGCCGTTCCCAGCAACAGCGCGCCCACCGCTGCGACACGGCTTGCCCGCCATGCCGCGCCCACCGAAAACCTCATGGATACTCCCCTTCCCTATCGTCCCGCGAACCACGCGCCCGGATGCCACGAAGCACACCGAGGGCTTCGATCGACAATAGCACCAGGGGCGCCCCTTTTGCCCCGATAAAATTCACCTTTGCAGCAATTTTCCCGGCGAAACACCGGTTGCGGCCGGCTCACCCGTCCTCCCACTCCAGGATCGCCTCGGCCGCCCAGAGGCCCGTCATATAGGCGCCGTGGGTGGTGCCGTGGAAGTCGAAATAGGTGTGCTCGCCGGCGAGATGCAGGACGTGCGCGATCGGCTCGCGCAGATCGTCGTAGTCGTCGTCGAAGATGCCCGTGCCGGTATAGGAATAAGCGCCCAGCGTCTCCGGATCGAGGCTCCAGCGGGTCACGATCATCTGGCTGGGGCGCTCGGGCACGCCGTCCCAGGCGGTCTCCATCACCTGTTTGATGTCGGCCCAGACCTCCGCGTCGCTCATCGCCTCGGCCGGCGCGGCGTAGGCGCCGAAGCTGAGCGCCACCAGGATGTTCTGCTCGACGAAGGTTCGGTAGTTGAGGAAGTAGGGCCAGCGTCCCTTCGGCTCGGTCACGAAACCGAAATACTGCACGTCGGTCGGCCAGAAAGGCTGGTCGAACTTGAGCGCGACCTTGGTGACGTTCCCCATCGGCAGCCGTTCGATGCGCTCGGCATGATCGTCGGGCAGCGGCGGATCGAACGCCACCGTCCCTTGCTTCAACACGCCCAGAGGCAGGGTGCAGACGACGTAGTCGGCCTCGATCGTCGCCGCGCCGTCCGGTCCCTCGACCTCGAGCGCCGCGCCGTCGTCGTCCCAGTAGCGGATGGCGGTGACCTTGTTCGAAAGCCGGATGTCGAGACCGGCGGCGAGCGGCTTCAGGATCTCGTCATAGCCGCCGGTCAGCACCACGTCGGCGCCGTCATAGACGTCGTCCTCGTCGAACTGGGTGGCGCTCAGCCTCTCGATCGGCCCGCCGGTCGAGAACTCCGTGAAGGCGGTGAGCGCCCAGCGGATCAGCGGATCGCCGAGCGAGGAGGAAGAGATCGCCTCGATCGCCTCCTGGAGCGACCGCCGGTCGGAGCGCTCGATCCGATCGTCCACCCGTTCCAACAGCTCCCAATAATCCTCGTCGAGCTCGTAGAGCGCCGCCTCCGGCACCTCCTCGCCTTCCGCGTCATAAACGACGAGGTTGTCGTCGTCGGTGACGAAGAACTGCGCATCGACGGCGGTCGCCAGCGCGGTCACCGGGTTGCCGCCCTCCGGCCCGTGGATCCAGCCGGCGCCGATCTCGAAGGGCGCGCCCATCGAATGGTCGGTCAGGAGCCGCCCGCCGATATGCGGCTTCGCCTCCAGCACGATGACGGTGGCGCCCTTGTCGGCCAGCATCCGGGCGGCCCCCAGCCCCGCGATGCCCGCACCGACGACGGCGACGGTAATCCCCTCCAGCGCCTGCGCCTGCGCCCGGCCCAGCGGCCCGGCCGCCAGCGCGGATGCCGCCAGCAACAGCTTCGCCGCCTCGCGACGCGTCAGTTTCGATCCGATCATGGGAAACGCTCCCTCCCCTCGCTGTCCGCCCCGAGCGGCAGCATAGAGTGAATCCGACCGTCCGCGCGCAAAAAAAGCCGCGCGGAGGCGGCACCTCCGCGCGGCCGTTCGAGCCGTCCCGCGCGAACGCGGAACGTCAGGTCGGGGCCCTGATTACGAGCTCGGCATGTCGCCGGTCACCCAGTAGTCGATGCGGCCCTGGTTCTGTTCGATGTAGTTGTTGACCGCGGTCTGGTAACCGTTCTCGTTGGCGTCGTACATCGCCGCCTGCAGGTCATCGATCGGGATGTTCATGCGGGCCAGGAAAGCGGCGGCCTGCATGTTGTCCTGATAGAGCCCCTGACGCGCGATGGCATGCACGCGCTCCGGACCGCCGAGCGTGCCCTTCGGATCCTCCAGATAGCGCAGATCATAGGCGCCGAACATCCAGTGCGGGCTCCAGCCCGTCACCACGATCCATTCGTCGCGATTGATCGCGCGGTCGAGCGCCGCCGTCATCGCGGCGCCGGAGGCCGAGATCAGGTTGTAGTCGAGCTCGTAGTCCTCCTCGACGGCCTTCTTGGAAAGGCGCATCAGCCCGGCACCCGGGTCGATGCCCTGGATCTTGCCGTCGAGCTGGTCTCGCACGCTCTCCTTCTTGAGGTCGGCGATCGAGCTCAGCTGATCTTCCGGAATGTAGTCCGGAACCGCCCAGCCCAGCTTCGCGCCGGTGTAGAGGACGCCGAGATTGACGACGTCATCCCCGACCTTGTCCATGTAGTCGGCATGGGTCGCCGGCAGCCAGGACATCAGCATGGCGTCGATGTCGCCATCGGCCACGCCCTGGTACTGCGGGGCGATGTCGGTCTGGACCAGCTCGACATCCATGTCCATGCGGTCCTCCATCACCGTCTTCGCCAGCTTGGTGACGAATTCGGCGTCGGACCAGGCGGTCCAGCCGATGGTGACGTCCTGCGCGACGGCCGCGCCGGACATCATGGTCGCGCCGGCAACCGCGCCGGTGAGGGTCTTCAGCATACGATGTTTCATCGCTTCAAAGGCTCCTTTCATTCCTCGAGTCTTCCGAAGCGTTCAGTGTCGCCGGGCGGCTGCCGGTCCTGATCTCGGCCGGTCTTGTTCTATCGTCGCCGCCGCGACGGGACCGCGCCTCATTGCGCGGCCGCTTTGGCGTAGGGCCCGGTCGGCCGATCGTTCAGCCGCCGCGCCCGTGCGCGGGCTGGGCATCGCCCTGGCCCTGCGCGTCCTCGCGGCCCGATGCGCCTTGGCCGGCATCCCCGGAGCTGAACAGCCCCTTCAGGAAACTCGGGATGCCGCCGGTCGCACCGTGACCGAAACTCTGCGTGATCCGATCCAACAGGATCGCCAGCACCACGACGCCGAGGCCGCCCTCGAAGCCGAGGCCGACATCGAGCCGTTGAATGCCGGTGAGGACCGTGTTGCCGAGGCCGCCCGCCCCGATCATCGAGGCGATCACCACCATCGACAGCGCCAGCATGATCGTCTGGTTGACACCCGCCATGATCGTCGGCAACGCCAGCGGGAACTGCACCTTGGTCAGCAGCTGGCGATCCGTGCAGCCGAAGGCGAGACCGGCCTCCACATTCTCTTCCGAGACCTGGCGGATGCCCAGGTTCGTCAGCCGCACCACCGGCGGCATGGCGAAAACGATCGTCGCGATCGTCCCCGGCACCTTGCCGAGGCCGAAGAACATGGCCGCCGGGATCAGATAGACGAAGGGCGGCAAGGTCTGCATCAGGTCCAGGATGGGTCGGACCGCCGACTCCAACGTATCGTTGCGCGACATCGCGATGCCGATCGGAATGCCGACCACGAGCGCAATGAAAGTCGCCGACAATACCAGCGCGAGCGTGGAGACGGTCTCCTCCCACAGCCCCATGCCGACCACCAGCAGCATCGCCGCCAGCGTGAAGACGCCGAAGCGCCAGCCGACGCGCCACAGGCCGAGGGCCACCAGCGCGATCGTCAGCAGCCACCAGGGCAGCACGTCCAGCGCCAGGAAGGCACCGTCGGCGACGAACTCGATGACGGCGGCGATGGCGTCGAGACCATCCGCGAAGTTGTTCCGGATGTAGTCGACGGCCGCCGCGATCCAGTCGCCCAGTTCGATGTTGAACTCCATGCTTCTCGTCCTCGCTTCCTAGTCCGTCGTCAGCCCGCGCGGTCGAAAGTCCGCAGCAGGGCCGTCTTGCTGATCGCGCCGAGCCGCTTGCCGGTCTCGTCCTCGACCGGCACCGGCGCGTCGCTTTGCGCGACGCGGCTCAGCACCGCGTCGAGCGGCGCGTCGGCCGCGATCGCTTCGCCCTGGACCTCGCCGTCGAACGTCTCGGCGATGTCGCGGGCCTTGAAGACCTGCGTCACGTCGACGTTCCGGAAGAACGACCGGACATATTCGTTGGCCGGCTGGGTGACGATGCGGTCGGGCGTGTCGATCTGGACGAATCGGCCGTCCTGCATGATCGCGATCCGGTCGCCGATCCGCATCGCCTCGTCGAGGTCGTGGCTGATGAAGACGACCGTGCGGCGATGCTCCTGCTGCAGGCGCAGGAGCTCGTCCTGCATTTCCGTGCGGATCAGCGGATCGAGGGCGGAAAACGCCTCGTCCATCAGCAGGACCGGCGGATCGTTCGCCAGCGCCCGCGCGAGTCCGACGCGCTGCTTCATGCCACCCGAAAGTTCGGAAGGGTAACTGCGCGCGTTGGGCCCGAGGCCGACGGCGTCGAGCGCCGCCTGCGCGCGCTCCTCGCGTTCCGCCTTCTCGCGGCCCGAGATCGTCAAGCCGAAGGCGGCGTTCTCCAGCACCGTCTGGTGCGGCATCAGCGCGAAACTCTGGAACACCATGCTCATGTCGCGCCGGCGCAGATCGATCAGCGCCTTGCGGTCCATCGCGGTGATGTCCTGGCCGTTGATCTTGACGGTGCCGAAGGTCGGATCGATCAGCCGGTTCAGCATTCGCACCATGGTGGACTTGCCGGAGCCCGACAGCCCCATGATGACGAAGACCTCGCCGCTTTTGACCGTGAAATTGGCGTCCTGGACGGCGACGGTGGCGCCCGTCTGCTCGAAAATCTCGTCCTTCGACTTGCCGTCCTGCAGCAAGCGGTAGGCTTCATCCGGGTCCGGGCCGAAGATCTTGTAGACATCCTCGACAACGATCCGGTCTTCCTGCGCGTCGGGCGCGTCGGTCGCGGACCGCACGGATTGGCTTTCGTCTATCGCCGCTTCGCTCATGGTCACCCTGTCTTCTTGTGTCTTGTCAGGCCGGCGCCGGCGACGCCATTCGGCGTCGTGGGTCTTTCTCGTCGCTCGCCGCGCCCGGATGGTCGAAGAAGGTCGATGGGCGGCGGCTGGATGCGCCGGTCGGCAGGCTGTGCGACCCCGCCGAACGCTCAGCCTAGAGCTGTGAAAGAGGGCATGATCCGTCAAGGCCCGGATTGCCATAAACTTGGCAACCGATTGACATAATGACAAAATTTTCCGCAGATTAGCGAGAGAGGTAGTTGCTTCGGGTAACGAATGATTTATTTTTGAAGGATCGGTTTCTACCTTTGGGCGATCACGCGGCGGTCAGTTGCTTGAGATGCTCGAGCCCGCTTTCGAAGATCCCCTGGACCGTCCGTTCGACCGATTCGGAATCCTCCTCGCCGGTGACGTCGAAGCGCGCCGTCCAGCGCACGATCGTGCCGCCGGCCCCGTCCTCGTCGACATGGAACAGCGCCTGGTAATTCTCGACCGGCAGCGGCGCGTCGACGATGCGGTAGCTGTAGGCGCGCGCCGACTCGTCATGCTGCAGTAGGGCTTCGACGATCTCCGCCCCGTCCAGCAGATGCAGGCGACGCTGCTTGCCGTCCGCTTCCTTGGCCACGCGACCGACGGCCGGGTGCCAGTCGGCGACGCCCGTGAAGGGGCCCGCGACCTTCCACACGGTCTCGGGTGCCGCAGGGATCGAGATTTCGGCTTCGGCGGACGGCATGGTGTCTCCTGTTCCTTGCGGCGCCGGTCTAAGGTGCCGGACGCCCCTGCGTGCGGTTCATCCAGCGTTCCGAAAAATCGGCCAACCGGATCGGCTTGCGCTTGCGGCCCCAGGTTCCGGGCTTGTCGTCGAAATGCCCGGCGATCGCGGTGCCGCAGCCCGTGCAATGACCGCCCTGGCCGACAGACCAGCGGGTGATTTCGTACCAGTCGCGGCCGATCGCGGGCTTGCCGCAGCCCGGGCAATAGGTGGTGCCCGTCGCCTCGTGATGGATGTTGCCCGTATAGGGGTAGCGGACGCCCGCCTGCCTAGCGATGTCGTAGGCCCGAAGCAAGGTCTCCGGCGGCGTGTGGTCCTTGTCGCGCATGCGGTAGTCGGGGTGGAAGGCGCTGAAATGGATCGGCACGTCGGGGCCGAGCCTGTCCATCACCCACTGCGTAAGCTGCTCCAATTCCTCGGGCGAATCGTTCTCGCCCGGGATCAGCAGCGTCGTCAGCTCGACCCAAACGTCGGTCTCCTTCACGAGATACTCGATCGTCTCCAGCACGTTCTGCAAATGCCCGGTGCAGAGCTTCTTGTAGAACGCCTCGGTGAAGCCCTTGAGGTCGATATTGGCCGCGTCCATGCGCGAGAAGAAGTCCTCGCGCGCCGCCTCCTTCACGTAGCCCGCGCTGACGGCGACGTTCTTCACCCCGCGCGCGCGGCAGGCGTCGGCCACGTCGGTCGCGTATTCCAGGAAGATGACGGGGTCGTTGTAGGTGTAGGCGACGGAGCGGCAGCCGGTGCGCTTGGCCGCTTCCGCGATCGCCTCCGGCGGGGCCTGGTCCATCAGCCGGTCCATCTCGCGGCTCTTCGAAATATCCCAGTTCTGGCAGAACTTGCAGGTGAGGTTGCAGCCCGCCGTGCCGAAGCTCAACACCGGGGTGCCGGGATAGAAGTGGTTCAGCGGCTTCTTCTCGATCGGGTCGATGCAATAGCCGGAGGATCGGCCGTAGGTCGTCAGCACCAGCTGATCGCCTTGTCGCGCGCGCACGAAACACAGGCCGCGCTGGCCTTCCTTCAGCTTGCATTCGCGCGGACAGACGTCGCACTGGATGCGGCCGTCTTCCAGCCACTGCCAGTGCCGCGCCGGCACGCCCTCGATCACATCATCCTTCAGGGTGACCGCTTCGGCCATCTTTCGCGCACTCCGTATCGCATCTCCCCTTTCAATCCCCATTCCCGCATCAAATATAGGGATTAAATCCACAGGGTGACAGGGTACCATCGGAATATCCGCCGCCCCAGCTTCGAGTCGCCTTTGGCGCTTCCAGGAGGCGAAGATGAGCGAGATACGCCGCCCGCACGACACACAGAGCGCGCCGACGATCCGACCGGCCGCCGTCGCGGGAATGTTCTATCCGGGCGATCCCGGCGAGCTCGCCGCGATGCTGGACCGCATGCTCGAGGCCGCCGGGCCGGCCGAAGGACCGGCGCCGAAGGCGATCATCGCCCCGCATGCCGGCTACGTCTATTCCGGCGCGCTGGCGGCGAAGGCCTATAAGCGCCTGGCGCCCGACGCGGATCGGATCGAACGCATCGTGCTGCTCGGCCCCTGCCACCGGGTGGCGGTGCGCGGGCTCGCCACCAGCTCGGCCGACGGCTGGCAGACGCCGCTCGGCAAAGTGCCGCTCGCCCGCTCGCAGATCGACAAGGTGGCGGGCCTGCCGCAGGTCACCGTCTCGGACCCGGCGCATGCGGAGGAGCACAGCCTGGAGGTCCATGTCCCCTTCCTGCAGCGCCTGCTGCCGAAGGGCTTCGCGCTCGCCCCCTTCGCCGTCGGCCAGGCGAGCGCCGCGGAGGTCTCGGAGGTGCTGCAGGCCCTCTGGGGCGGCCCCGAGACCCGGATCGTGATTTCCACGGACTTGAGCCACTTCCTCGACTACGACACGGCCCGCGCGCTCGACGCACGGACGGCGGATTCGATCGAGCATTTCGACTGGCGCGCCATCGGCCGCGAGCAGGCCTGCGGGCGCGTCCCCGTCTCCGGCATGCTGGATCTGGCGCAGCGCCGACACATGGCGATCGAGCGGATCGGGCTGTGCTCCTCCGGCGACACCAAGGGCCCGCGCGACCGGGTGGTCGGCTACGGCGCCTGGGCGCTCGCCGACGCAGCCTCCCCGCCGCCCAAGGGTGTGCATGACGAAGAAGCGAAGACACCGGCCGACACGGCTGCCATCGCCGAGCGGCACGGGACCCGTCTGCTCAACATCGTCAACACGGTGATCGACAAGACGCTGCAGAGCGGCGGCGCGCCCAAGGTCGACCTTTCGAGCTTCGCGCCCGAGCTGCGCCGGCTTGGCGCCACCTTCGTCACGATCGAAAAGGACGGGCGCCTGCGCGGCTGCATCGGCAGCCTGGAGGCGCACCGCCCGCTGATCGAGGATCTGGTCCTGAACGCGCATGCCGCCGCCTTCAAGGACCCGCGCTTCCCGCCGGTGACGGCGGCGGAGCGCGGGGCGCTTTCCTGTTCGATCTCGCTGCTCTCCCCGCCCGAAGCGATCGAGGGCATCGCGCAGGAATCCGAGCTGCTGGCCGGGCTGAAGCCGGGCGAGGACGGCCTCATCATCGCCGACGGCCGGCGCCGCGCCACCTTCCTGCCGCAGGTCTGGGAACAGCTGCCCGACCCGGCCGACTTCCTCGCCCATCTGAAACGCAAGGCAGGCCTCGCCGCCGACCACTGGTCGCCCAGCATGAATGCCTGGCGCTACGGCGTGGTGAAGATCGGATGACGGAATCGGAGGTGGATCTGGCCGGCGGCTGCGACTGCGGGGCCGTGCGCTATCGCCTGACGGCGCGGCCGATGTTCACCCATTGCTGCCACTGCCGCTGGTGTCAGCGCGAGACCGGCAGCGCCTTCGCGATCAACGCGCTGATCGAGACGGCGTGCCTCGACGTCACGGGCAAGACGGACTGCGTGGAGACGCCCTCGGAGAGCGGCAACGGCCAGGCGATCCATCGCTGCCCCTCCTGCCGCATCGCGCTGTGGAGCCACTATAACGGCCTCGGCGCCGGCATCGCCTTCCTGCGGGTCGGCACGCTGGACGATCCGACGCGGATCCGCCCCGACATCCATATCTACACCGACACCAAGCAGCCCTGGGTCGCGATTCCGGCGGGGCTGCCGTCTGTTCCGGAATATTACCGCCGCTCCGACTACTGGCCGGCGGAGGCGATCGCGCGTCTGAAGGCCGCCCGGGCCGGCGATTGACCTCACCCTGCCCCTCCCTATTATCTCGCCCTGCAGCATAAGCAGGTCTAGGCGACACCAAGGAGCGGCGGAACATGGGACAGTTCGGTATCGGCCAGGCGATCACGCGCACCGAGGATCAGCGCTTCCTAACCGGCGCCGGCCACTATACCGACGATATCGACCTGCCGAACCAGGCCTATGCGGCGGTCGTCCGTTCGCCGGTCGCGCACGCCCTGATCGCCGGCATCGACGTTGAGGAGGCTCGGAACGCCCCGGGCGTTCTCGACATCCTGACCGGCAAGGAGGTGGCCGAGGCCGGCCTCGGCACGATCCCGAATCTGATCCCGCTCAAGAACAAGGACGGCAGCCCGATCGTCGAGCCGCCGCGCCCCGTCCTGCCGACGGACCGGGTGCGCCATGTCGGAGATCCCGTCGCCTTCGTGGTCGCCGAGACGCTGGACCAGGCGCGCGACGCGGCCGAGCTGGTGATGGTCGACTATGACGATCTGCCCGCCCAGATCGATCTCGACAGCGCGGATGCCGACAGCGCCCCGCAGGTCTGGGACGAGGCGACGCACAACACCGCCCTGACCTGGGCCCTGGGCGACGAAGACGCGGCCGATCAAGCGTTGAAGGACGCCGCGCATGTCGTGCGCCTCAAGCTCGTCAACAACCGGGTCGTCGTCAATTCGATGGAAGGCCGCGGCGCGATCGGCGCCTATGAGGACGGCAAGTACACGCTCTACACCGGCACCCAGGGCGTGCACGGCATCCGCAACCAGCTCGCCCGCAAGATCTTCCAGGTCGAGCCCGACCGGGTGCGCGTGGTCACCCCCGACGTCGGCGGCGGCTTCGGCATGAAGATCTTCCTCTACCCCGAACAGCCGCTTTCCATGCTGGCCGCGAAGCGCATCGGCCGGCCGGTCAAGTGGACGGCGGAGCGCTCGTCCGACGGCTTCGTCTCCGACAGCCAGGGGCGCGACCATGTCTCGGTCGCCGAGCTGGCGCTGGACGCGGACCTCAACTTCACCGGCCTCAAGGTCCATACCAAGGCGAACCTGGGCGCCTACCTCTCCAACTACGCGGTCTTCGTGCCGACGGCCTGCGGTTCGAAGATGATGGTCGGCGTCTACAGGACGCCCGCGATCCATGTCGAGGTTCAGGGCCTCTTCACCAACACCGTGCCGGTCGACGCCTATCGCGGCGCCGGCCGACCGGAGATCAGCTACCTGCTGGAGCGGCTGGTCGACAAGGCGGCGATCGACCTCGGCGTCGACGCCAACGAGCTGCGCCGGCGCAATTTCGTCGCGCCCGAGCAGATGCCCTACGCCACCCCGCTGGGGACGACCTACGACAGCGGCCTCTTCGCGCGCAACATGGACCGCGCGCTGGAACTGGCGGACGCCGCCGGCTTCGAGGAGCGCCGCCGCGCGGCGGAGGCCGAGGGCAAGCTGCGCGGGCTGGGCAGCGCCTACTATATCGAATGCTGCGGCGCCGGCCCGGGCGAGCGCGCGACGCTGCGCGCTTCGGCGGATGGGCGCCTCACCCTCTATATCGGCACCCAGTCGAACGGCCAGGGGCACGAAACCGCCTACAAGCAGATCGTCGCCGACGGGCTCGGCCTCGACGTCGCGGAAATCGACGTCGTCCAGGGCGACACCGACCTGATCGAGAAGGGCGGCGGCACCGGCGGCTCGCGTTCCATCCCCGAAGGCGGCGTCGCGGTGCGCACCGCGGGCGAGAAGCTGGTCGACAAGGCGAAGCAGATCGCGGGCGTGCTGCTGGAGGCGGCCGCCGGCGACATCGACTATGCCGACGGCATCTTCACCGTGGTCGGCACGGACCGCACCGTCCCCTTCAAGCAGGTCGCGGCCGCCGCGCACGATCCCGACAAGCTGCCGGACGGGCTGGAGGCCGGACTCGACGGCGAGGCCGACCACAAGGCGGAGGCGCAAACCTTCCCCAACGGCTGCCACGTCTGCGAGGTGGAGGTCGACCCCGAGACCGGCTGGGTCGAGGTGGTGAAGCACACGGTCGTCGACGATTTCGGCACGGTGCTGAATCCGCTGATGCTGGCGGGTCAGGTGCATGGCGGGGTGGCGCAGGGTCTCGGCCAGGCGCTCCTGGAATACACCGCCTACGACCAGGAATCGGGTCAGCTGCTCACCGGGTCGTTCATGGACTACTGCATGCCGCGGGCGGACGACGTGCCCTTCGTCGATTTCCACTATTACGAGGACGCGCCCTGCACGACCAACGCGCTCGGCATCAAGGGCGCGGGCGAGGCCGGTGCCATCGGCGCGCCGCCGGCGGCGATCAATGCGATCGTCGATGCGCTCAAACCCTACGGCGTCAGCCATCTCGACATGCCGGCGACGCGCGAGAAAATCTGGCGCCTGATCCGCGACGGCGCCGCCAAGGAGGCCGCGGAATGACCGCCCCCGCATCGACCGCCCAACTGCCCGACCCGAAGGCCCTGATCGCCGAGGTCAGCATGATCGCCGAGGAGGCCGGCGCCGCGATCCTCAAGATCTACGCGACCGACTTCGAGGCGCGCACGAAGGAGGATTCCTCCCCCGTCACCGACGCGGACGAGGCCGCCGAGGCGATCATCGCCCCGGCGCTGAAACGCCTGACGCCGGAGATCCCCGTGGTGGCGGAAGAAGCGGCGGCCGCCGGCGATGTGCCCGACGTCGGCGACGGGCCCTTCTGGCTGGTCGATCCGCTGGACGGCACCAAGGAATTCCTCAACCGCAATGGCGAATTCACGGTCAACATCGCGCTGATCGCCGACCACAAGCCCGTGCTGGGCGTCGTGCTGGCGCCGGCGATCGAGACGCTCTATCGCGGCATCGCCGGCCAGGGTGCCGAGCGGCGCGTCGGTGCGGAGGATCCGGCCCCGATCGCGGTGCGCGAGCCGCCGGCCGACGGCCTCACCGTGATCGCGAGCCGGCGCCACGGCGATCCGGAGGAGATCGGCCAGTTCCTCAAGGGCCGGGCGATCGCCGAGATGACGAACGCGGGCAGCAGCCTCAAATTCTGCAAGGTGGCCGCGGGCGAGGCCGACCTCTACCCGCGCTTCGGCCGTACCATGGAATGGGACACGGCCGCCGGACAGGCCGTGCTGGAAGCCGCCGGCGGCGCCGTCACCGAGACCGACGGCACCCCCTTCCGCTACGCCAAGAACGCGATCTTCGAGAACCCCCACTTCGTCGCCTGGGGCGGCCTGCGTCCGTGAAAATCTATCTGGCGGGACCGGAGGTTTTCCATCCCGAGGCCGAGGCGATCGGTCGAGCCAAGGCGGCGCTCTGCGCCGAGCACGGGTTCGAGGGGCGGTTTCCGCTCGACGCCACCGTCTCCGGCGACGGCTTGTCGCCGCATGCCCACGGCCTCGCCATCTATCGCAGCGACATCGCCATGATGAATTCGTGCGATGCGATCATCGCGAACCTGACGCCTTTCCGCGGGCCGCACGCCGATCCCGGCACGGCGCTGGAGCTCGGCTACATGCTGGCGCAAGGAAAGCCCTGCCTCGCCTACAGCACGGTTCCGGGCAGCCTCGCTGGTCGGCTGGGCGGCGGCGAACGCGACGCCGAGCAACATGCGATCGAACATTTCGACATGGCCGACAATCTGATGCTGGAGGGCGCCGCCTCCGCCTTCGGGGGTATCGCCGTACCGGAGAGCCCGCCCACCGGGGACCCGTTCCACGACTTCCGGGCCTTCGAGACCTGCCTCCAACGCCTGCGCGCCAAGCTCACCGCGCGGCGGGACGCGGAATCTTGCTGAAAAAACCGGGCGTTCGTAGTTTCATGGGCGACGGGCAAGGGAGGGGCATCTGCGGGTCTGTCTGGCAGAGGCCATGAGTGACGATTTCGATCCGGACGAGTTCCTGAAGGCCGCGCTGGCCGATGAGGCGAGCGCGAACGCATCGTCTCGCGCCAAGGGCGGGGCCGATCCGTTCGAGGTCGCGCGCAAGGCGGCGTCCGCGAAGAACGCGATCCAGACCGGCGACGCGGCCCAGGCGCTGATGGCGGCGGCGCGTCAGCGCTCGCCCGAGGCGCGGGGGCTGCTGGTCCAGGGGCTCAACGAGCTCTGTCTCAAATCCGGCGTGCAGATGAGCGAGAACGAGCGACAGCTCGTCTACGAGATCTTCTCCGCATTGCTCGATACCGTGCAGGTCAATGTGCGGGCCTCTCTCTCCGACGATCTGGCCGATCGGGACGATGCGCCGAAGGCGCTGATCACGCGCCTCGCCCGCGACGCGATCGAGGTGGCGGAGCCGGTCCTCGCCCGCTCGCTCGTGCTGGAGGAAACCGATCTCGTGGAGATCGTCCAGGCCGAGCCGGACAGCCACAGGCTGGCCGTCACGCGGCGCGAGACGCTGTCGGGCACGCTCACCCAGGCGATCGCCCGGGAGGCGAGCGAGGCCGTGCTGGTCGCGCTGTTAGAGAACGAGGGGGCGGAGCTGCATGAGGAGGTGATCCTGCGCATCGCGGAGGATGCCGCCGACCGCCCGGCGCTGCACGGGCCGCTCGCCAACCGCAAGGATCTGCCGATGCGTGCGGCGCGCAAGCTCTACGGCATCGTCGGCCCGCAGCTGAAGGAGGCCATCGAGGCGCGCCTGCAGGCGGTCGATGCAGGTGCCGGCGGCAAGGCCAAGCCGGTCGAGAAGGATACCCTCGCCGCCGCGATGGCGGATGCCGGCAAGCGCTTCGAGGCACGCGAGCGCGGCGAGGCCGCCGCCACGCCGGAGGTCCGAGCCGAGGTCGATGTCGGGGGTGAGGCGTCCGATGCCGACCCCGACGACCTGATGGATATGAGCCGCATGCCGAGCGACCTCGGCGGCAACCGGCCGCATCCCCGTCTCTTGGTGAAGGCGCTGATGGAAGGCCGATATGAGGATTTCGAGACGCTGTTCGGTGAGTTCGCGGAGTTGAACGCCGCCGGCGTCGACCGCATCCTGAACCGGGCCGGGCCCGAGGCGCTCGCCATCGCTTGCAAGGCCGGTGGCATGGACAAGCAGGGTTTCGGCGAAGTGCTGGCCCGGGTGATGGATCAGGACAACCCGGCCGAGGCCGCCCGCACCCCCGCCTTCCGCAAGACCATCACCTATTTCGACCGGATCGACGCCTCGGGCGCCGCGCGCGTGCTGCAGGCCTGGCGCTGAGGGGCTACGCCGGGCGCGTCGCCAGGTGATTGTCCCACATCGCGGCGGACGGACGCGGACCCGCGATCGACTCCATCACCGCGCGCCCGGTCGGCGCCACGGAGAGCCGGTAGAGCCGCCCCATCCCATTGCTGACGAAGAAGGTCCCGTCGCGCGTCACGTCCCGGACGAGGCCGCAGGCGTCGGCGAGCGACAATGCATCGACCAGCGCCCCGCCGCGCGCGAGATCGAACAGCAGCACCCGCCCGCCGCGCGGGCTGGCGGTGGCGCCGAGCCGGCCGGTGCGGTCGACCGCGACGCTGCCGACATACCGGTCGAGGCGCCGCAGGTCCGGGATCGGCAGCTCGAGGATGCGCGGGCTGTCCCCGCCCATCGGCCAGAGGAAGACCAGCGGCGCGTCGCCGCCGGCCGGCCCCTCATCCTGACCGCCCACCAGCACCGTGCCGTCGGGCGCCGCATCCATATGGCGCAGGCTGACCTTGTGGTGTGCGTCCGGCAGCGCGCCGCCGGCCAGGATCTTGCCCGTCGCGATCTCGATCCGTCGCAGATTGGGGCGCATCGTCGGGATGTTGAGCTTGGCGCGATCCCGGTCCGGATGGGTCAGGATGCCGCCATTGGCGACCGTGACGGCCCGCCCGCCGGGGTCGAGCAGCAGTTGGTGCGGCCCGACGCCGTCGCTCGCGACCTCGCCCGTCCGCTCGCGCCGTTCGATATCCCACAGCCCGAGCACGCCACGCCCGGCTTCGAAGTCGTTCTCGGTCGCGATCAGCGTACGGCTATCGGGCGCGAAGACCACATGGCCCTGGAAGTGCCGACCCGGCGGGCTTTGCATCAGGCCGGCGAGCGTGCGCGCCTCGAGGTCGATCACGGCCGCGAACCGGCCCGGCCGGCGGGCCGGCACGACCGCCCAGCGCCCGTCGGGGGAGACCGCGGGCCCGTGGCCGCGACCGGGCAGCACCGCCTCGAACAGGAGGCGCCCGTCGCCATCGGCCAGCACCGCGCGGTCGCGCCCGTCGCTGCCGCGCGCCGAGCCCACCAGCAACGCCCCGCCACCCGCGCCCAGCGCCAAGCCGGGCGCCGCGATGAGCGCCGCCGTCCCCGCCATGAGGCCGCGCAGTGCCGTGCGTCGATCAATCCCCGTCAAGCGCATTGAATCCCATCCTCAGCCCGAGCGTGGCCGCCATATTCTCCGCAACCGCGGTGCGGACGCCGCCGATCTGGTCGCGCAGCAGCAGCAGGTCGGTGTAGCCGCCGTCCCGCGCCATCGCATCCTCCAGCGCGGGGCCAATCGTCCGTGCGCGCTCCTCGGCCCCGGCCAGACCGCGCGCGATCCGGTCGGCGAGCAACCTCTCGTCGCGCGTCCGCAGCACGCCGTCGAATCCGGCCGCCCCGCCGTCACC